>Ga0315904_10000098_pt1 | contig 137972 bp, 177 predicted proteins | sample LakEriMetagenome_6_FD_203529 | JGI IMG/M metagenome (GOLD analysis project Ga0315904, IMG submission 203529) | Freshwater fungal communities from buoy surface, Lake Erie, Ohio, United States - Buoy 12 MA120 | ecosystem: Environmental > Aquatic > Freshwater > Lake | place: USA: Lake Erie, Ohio...
ACTGGAGCAACTGGAGCAAATGGCTTCCAAGGTTTCCAAGGTAGTACAGGTGGCGTAGGTAGAACTGGGGTTGATGGATTCCAAGGTGGAACTGGTCCTACTGGTGCACAAGGTCGTCAAGGTTCAACTGGAGCAACTGGAGCAACTGGAGCAAATGGTAATCAAGGATCTACTGGTGCAACTGGTGCAACCGGAAGCGGCGGTTTAACTGGTTTCCAAGGTGGAACTGGTGCAACTGGTGCAAATGGAGCAAACGGTTTCCAAGGTGGAACAGGTGCTACTGGTTCAGGCGGTCAAACTGGTTTCCAAGGTGGAACAGGTGCTACTGGAGCAAATGGCCAAGGTGGATTCCAAGGAAGTACAGGAAATACAGGCCAAGGTGGTTTCCAAGGTGGAACAGGTGCTACTGGTTCAGGTGGTCAAACTGGTTTCCAAGGAAGTACTGGAGCAACTGGTTCAGGTGGATTCCAAGGTTTCCAAGGTAGTACAGGTGGCGTAGGTAGAACTGGGGTTGATGGATTCCAAGGTGGAACTGGTCCTACTGGTGCAAATGGTCACCAAGGAAGTACTGGAGCAACTGGTTCAGGTGGTCAAACTGGTTTCCAAGGTGGAACTGGTCCTACTGGATCAGGTGGTAACCAAGGATTCCAAGGTGCTACTGGTGGACCTGGTGAACAAGGGAGAATGGGTGCAACTGGAGCAACAGGATTCCAAGGGTTAACTGGTTTCCAAGGTGGAACTGGTCCTACTGGATCAGGTGGTAACCAAGGATTCCAAGGTGCTACTGGTGGTTTAGGTAGAACTGGTGTTGATGGTTTCCAAGGTGGAACTGGTGCAACTGGTGCAAATGGAGCAAATGGTAATCAAGGATCTACTGGCGCAACCGGTCCTCAAGGTGGCCCTGGAAGCGGTGGTTTAACTGGTTTCCAAGGGGCGACTGGCGGAGGCGGACCTACAGGGTATCAAGGTTCTACTGGTCCTACTGGTGGCGGTGGGGTAACTGGATTCCAAGGAAGTACAGGAGGTAATGGTCCTGGTGGATTCCAAGGAGGTACTGGTCCTACTGGTGCAGGTGGTGCACAAGGACGTTCAGGGGCAACTGGTGCAACTGGAGCAACTGGAGCAAATGGTAATCAAGGATCTACTGGCGCAACCGGTGCTACTGGTTCAGGTGGTTTAACTGGTTTCCAAGGTTCAACTGGTTCAAACGGTCCTCAAGGATGGCAAGGTGCTACAGGTTTAAGTGGCTCTGGTGGTTTCCAAGGTGGAACTGGTCCTACTGGTGGTCCTGGCTCGGCTGGTTTCCAAGGAGCAACTGGAAGCGGTGGTCCTACTGGTCGCCAAGGAGCAACTGGAGCAACCGGCTCAAATGGTGCAAATGGTTTCCAAGGAAGTACTGGATCTACTGGCCCTCAAGGCGGACCTGGAAGTGGTGGCCTAACTGGTTACCAAGGAAGTACAGGAGGTAATGGTCCTGGTGGATTCCAAGGTGCAACTGGTGGCGGTGGTGCCGGTGGTTTCCAGGGTGGAACTGGTCCTACTGGTGGTCCTGGCTCAGCTGGTTTCCAAGGTGCAACTGGAAGCGGTGGCCCAACTGGTCGTCAAGGTGCAACTGGAGCAACCGGTTCAAATGGGGCGAACGGTTTCCAAGGTACTACTGGAATTCCAGGACCTACTGGGTATCAAGGTTCTACTGGAAGCGGTGGCCCTACAGGGTATCAAGGTTCTACTGGTCCTCAAGGTGGACCTGGTAGTGCTGGTTTCCAAGGTCCTCAGGGTGGACCTGGTTCAGGTGGTCCTCAAGGTTTCCGTGGTGCAACTGGATCAAACGGTCCTACTGGATTCCAAGGAAGCACTGGTCCTGCTGGCCCGCAAGGTCCTTCTGGTCCACAAGGCGCTGGTGGTGCAGGATTTACATGTTCAGCTGCACCGGCAATCGCATCATTTGTTGGATTCTATACTGGGGTTCCAGATGATACGGGTTATACTGCATACGGTTGGATTCAGCTTAACTGCTCTGGTGGTCCTACCCTGTATGTACCTGCATGGGAAATATCTGATATGAGACTTAAAACAAATATTGAACAAGTTGGTATATCTTCAAGCGGAATTAACATTTATGAATTTGAATACATAGATCAAGTTGGAATGGAAGGTAGATATCAAGGTGTTATGGCTCAAGAACTAATTGGAACCAGATACGAAAACGCTGTGGTAACAAGAGACGAGTACTATGCTGTAGACTACTCTAAGATTGATGTAGAGTTCAAAAAGTTATCCTAACCAATGAAAAGGGTATTTAGATTTATATGGGCATTGACCAAATTCATCTTTATAGGTGATACAGTCAATGCTCATACTTATAATTTAAGACTAGAGAAATGTTACTCTTGTAAATATCTACTTGATAATAAGTGTGGTGTATGCGGTTGTTACGTAAAGAAAAAAGCAAAATGGTCAACTGAAAGTTGTCCTAAAAATAAATGGTAATCATGGGATGTGGATGTGGAACTAAACCTCGTGAAAATCCTAAAGGGTTTATTACTCAAGCAAAAGTAATTATTAGAAAAGCCTTAGAAGCGTCACAAAATACACAATTACAAGAAAAACCTGTAACGGTGACTAAAATAAATAAAACATAAGTTTTGAAAACGTGTACATCATTTATGGATAAACCTTCTTGTTTGGATCAACTTAAGGATCTTGCTGAATCGCTCACCGATAGAGATGTGTCTATTAAAAAATGTATGAAGAAGGTTAATGAAGTTTTACATAATGAAGAACTAACATCCGATGAAATTGTTTCAAAACTAAAAGATATATGTAAAAACTATGGCAAATGAAAACCAAAATGGTTGGAATGAATACTCAAAGCTTGTAATAGCAGAGCTTGAGCGACTTAATGATGGTATCAATAGGTTAAATACTGAGATACAAGATCTTAAGAGAGAAATCACAGAGCTTAAGGCTAAGGAAGATTTCTCTAAAGAAGTGTGGAGATGGAAAAAGGAGGTTGATGAAATAACTTCACCCACACAACTTAAGGGAACTATTAAGGATGTTAATGAACTTAAAACATTTAAGACTCAAGCAATCACCGTTTGGCTGGTTGTTCAGATACTATTTGGTATGACTATTGCATTACTTAACTACTTTAAGTAATCTCTTAAAAAATATTTTTTAGAAAAAGGTCTGGATTCTTTCAGACCTTTCTAGTTTTTGTTATATTTGAATAAATAATTAAATAAAATGGATAAAGATTGGCTAAATCACGACCCGGAAGATGGTTTTAATCCAGAAGATCATGGTATCGAAATGGATGAAATAGCGAAAATGTATGCAATGGAGGATATGAAAGAATCACAAAGAGAATGGGCCAGGGAACAGGCTGAAAAATTCTACAAGGATTTCGAAGATCTTGATATCCCTGTGGCGGTATCCTCTATTAAGAAACTAATTAAGTCCAAGGAAGTAACGAAAGAACAGGTTATTACGATGTTGGATAATATGATTCGTATTTTTCAGGATGATGAAGAATATGAAAGATGTCATGTTTGTTTACAAATTAAAAATAGTTTATGATAGAATTTCAAGCAACTAATTTTGATGAACTGGATGAAGAAGCCAGACTTAGAGCAACTGAGGTTGCCGTAACTGTTGTAAATGCTGTTTGCCGAGGAATAGAAGAAGAGGTAGACGTTGTTTCAGTTGGCATAATTGAAAATTTAGAATTGGACTTAACAATATCTAAAGAAAATTTCCTTGAGGCTTTAGAATTAAATATCCAACGAGTAGAAGAAGCAGAAGAATTTGAACTTTGTGCTAAAGCCCTTAAATACATCAAACAGCTTAAGGCAGAGTGAGTAGAATGAGGGTAGTCGTACTTTCAGATTCTCACCGTATGTATTATAATTAATTTAGTTAATCTCACTAGAATGAAAGTTATATTTTTAGATAATGACGGTGTAATCTGTCTTGCCAATAACTGGGGCGGCCGTTATAAAAAGCAAAAGGAATGGGGAGGAAGAAAACTCTCTATGACCACTAAGGAAATGCCGGTTGAATACCGGTTTGATAATTTTGATAAGAAAGCTATTACTGTTCTAAATAGTATCATTGAAGAAACTGGAGCAGAAATTGTGGTATCATCTGATTGGAGACTTCATGCATCCCTAGAAGAACTCGGAGATTACTATGAAGCACAAGGTATCATTAAAAGACCTATTGCAACAACTGAGGTGTTTCATTATACCAACTGGCATGAAGATGGATTCCTACCAAGAGACGGTGATTTTCCTTGGACTAGGCAAAATGATTTAGAACAAACTAGACACTTTGAAATTCTTCGTTGGTTAAGAGATCACTCTGAAGTAACTCACTGGGTTGCTGTAGATGACCTGGATATGGGTAGGAGAACCATTGATTGGAGAGGAGAAGTTGAAAGATCATGGGGATTGGAAAACTTTGTACTTACTCCTAGTAGCAGAGAAGGAATTAAACAAAGCGGCGTAAAGGAAAAAATCTTATCATTTCTTAAACAATAACGAAACATTCAATATAAATAGAAACTGATTTTAATTTGGCAATTATGAAACTTACTGAGGCATTAAAAATGGCAGGAGCTGTTACTGAAAATGGAATGGCCACTAATACAACTTCATTGAATTACAATGTTGATTTGTTTTTCAAAGGCGGTGCAATGAGAGCAGCTGAAGAGGCTGATATTATCGCATTGGTATCAAAGGCATGGAATGAAGATCAAACCACATGTCTTCGTAACCTATTTTGGATCCGTGATGTTCGCGGTGGAGCCGGAGAACGTCGTTTCTTCCGTATTGCTATTAAGTATCTTGCTGATGTTGATCCACAAGGTATGGCCAATGTAATTGGGTTTATTCCTGAATATGGTCGCTGGGATGATCTTCTAATATTTGAAGGTACTTCATCTGAGGAATATGCAATGTCACTTATTGATAAGGCTCTTACTGATGGTAATGGCCTATGTGCAAAATGGATGCCTCGTAAAGGAACCTTTGCCTCTAAGCTGAAAGGCTTTATGGGATTGAGTCCTAAAGGTTACCGTAAGAAGTTGGTGGAACTTACTAAGGTAGTTGAAACACAAATGTGTGCCAATGTGTGGGAGAACATTAACTATGAACATGTACCTTCTTTGGCAATGTCACGTTATGGCAAAAGCTTTAAGAAACATACACCTGAAAAATTCTCTTCTTATATTGAAAGCCTTAAGAAAGGTGAAGCTAAGATTAATGCTGCTGCAGTATATCCTTATGATATTACCAAATCTCTTAACACTAATGATGCAGCACAAGAACAGTGGAAAGCTCTTCCTAATTACCTAGAAGGTAACACTGAAAGAATCTTGCCGTTAGTCGACGTATCTGGTTCAATGAGTACTTCATGTGGAGGTAATCTTACCTGTATGGATGTCGCGATATCTTTAGGATTGTATATCAGTGAGAGAAATGAAGGCCCATTCAAGGATCATTTTATTACTTTCTCTAATAGTCCTAAACTGCAACATTTAACAGGTGATCTAAAAAGCAGATTCGACCAATTAGCTCATGCTGATTGGGGTATGAATACAAACCTACAGGCTGTTTATCAATTGATCTTGAATCAGGCCAAGAGACATTCAATTCCACAGGATGAAATGCCTACTCAAATTTTGATTCTATCAGATATGGAATTTGATCAGGCTACTGATGCAAGAGGTGGTTGGACAAGAGAAGAGAATATTTCTGTATGGAATCAAACTGCACAGGAAATGGTTCGTCAAATGTTCCATGATGCCGGATATGAAATGCCTAATATCATCTATTGGAATATTCAATCTCGTGGTGAAAATGTTCCGGTTAGATTCGATGAACAAGGTACTGCACTCATTAGTGGATTTTCACCTTCTATTATGACATCACTTTTAGGTGGAGCAGAAATGACTCCGGTATCTATTATGATGGAAACCCTTAATAAGGAGAGATACCAACAAATTAAATATGAAACTAATTAACAGTTAGTCAATATAAATAATAAGGATAACTTCCGCAAATTTTTATACTACATACAATTATCAATAGTTCGAAAAGTTATCCTGTTTTTTGAAATTATGGATCGATACAGCAAATGTATAAACTATAAATTCAACTATGCAGAGCAGTAAATAACTTAGGTTATTACTGCAGAACCAGGGAAGCAACAGTCTGGTTTGGAATCAAAAAACGTGTGCCGTCAACTTCTCATTGTAGGTGAAGAAACATGAGACCAGCCGAAGTACAGTAGGCCGTCAAAGTAGAAGCCAAAGACGCAAAAAGAGATATAGCTGCCGAGCTGAATAATACGAACACGATCCTGTATGGGTAGCTTCTAACCGAGGCTACCCTTTTTTATGTAAAGTAGAAACCTTACAATCTGTAAAGTGCCTAAACATGTTTAGTTGTTAACAACCAGATTGTTAATAACTTTTTTCTCTCTGGAGTGAAAAAAGTCTATGAAAAATTTTTTTTTCCCAATTTTTTGTATTATATTTATATAAATTAAAAAACGGAAATATGGAAAATACATTCTACAAGGAAATTGGTAAACTGAAAAACTCTGAAGATCTCGTATTGGGCAATCTTCGCCTGGTAGTCCACCTGGCTAAAAAATATCAAGGCATGGGTCTGTCCCTCGAGGATCTAATCCACGAAGGTACTATCGGCCTCTGCCAGGCTCGCGATAAATATGATCCTAATAAAGGTAAGTTCTCAACCTATGCTGCGCAATGGATCAAGGCTACTATTCGCCAGGCTCTTAACAACAAAAGCCGTATGATCCGTGTACCGGCTCACCGCACTCACCTTACCGAAGAAGCCCCTAAGGTAGGTCAATTGGATCCTACATACCAAGGTTCATATATCCCACAGGTGGAAATCAAACATAACGAAGACCACATGGATCTGAAAATTGCTGCTCTGCTCGGTAAACTAAAACCGAAGCAACAGGAAATCATCAAAATGAAATTTGGTATCGGATATGACGAGGAAATGAAAACTACCGATATTGCCAAAGAACTTGGTCTGACTGTTCAGGCCGTCAACGGTAACATTCGTAACGCACTCAAATTAATGCAAAATGCCTGAATTAGCTGAACTTAGACTAACGGCCGATTTTATAAATAAGTCGGCTAAAGGTCTTACTTTTGTAAACATTACAAAGAACCCGGTACATAAAGGTGCTGAGGTTAAAAGACCTTTTGATGAATTCTATATTGTAGCAGAGTCTCGTGGAAAAGAACTTATCTTAGCATTCCTAGAAAAGGGAACCGATAAGAAGAGATATCTTTTAATGACAATGGGAATGAGTGGCCACTTTAGATTTACAAATACTGCATGTGAGCCTAAACATTCACATCTAATGTTTCATACCGATGATGGTACTACATTATCATTTGTGGATGTAAGGAGATTTGGAAAATGGAAATGGACTGATTCTTGGTCTGCTAATCGTGGTCCTGATCCTACTAAAGAATTTGAAGCCTTTCGTAGAAACATTTATGATGTGGGTTTTTCTACACCTCTTTTTGAACAACCTATTCACCTAGTACTAATGAATCAAAAATACTTTAATGGGATAGGAAATTACCTAAGAGCAGAGATTCTTTATAGGGCAGATGTACACCCAATGACTCGGGCTAGATTAGCCTTATTACGTGCACCTCAGATTTTTGATCTATGCAGAGACATTCCTCTTCAAGCATATGCTCTAGGTGGTGGCCAATTAAAAGATTGGGAAAGCCCATTTGATAGTGACCCAGAACCTTTTAGAAAATTTATGAGATGTTATGGTAATCCACAGATGTCAAGGGTACGAGATAAGAATGGTCGAATGTTTTGGTATGATCCTAAATGGGATAGTCAAGAACCTTTCTAGATAATAAAACTAAATAAGGAAAAGCCATATAAAAATAAACATAAGTATGGCTAACACAGATAATCAATGTAAAGATTTAGATGTACGAGATTACTTCACAGAGAACGGTTATGAACACAGTAAAAATTCATTAGAAGATCTTTATTCTCTCCAGGCGCAAACACAAGAAATGTATTTTAAGAAACAAGGTCGTAAACCTTTTTCTGATTTTACAATTGGTGATGTCGTGGATTTTCTTATGGTAACAAATCATGCAATTACTGATGAGTTACATGAAATGATGGATGCAGTAGGTGGAATTGAAGATGGAGTAGGTAATGCTGCATGGAAACCTTGGAAATCAACAAATGCAGAAATTCGTCAAAAGAGATTAAGTGATCTTTCCGAAGGTGATCTTAAGGAATTAAAAATGGAATGGATTGATGTAATGCATTTCGTATTTAATGCAGGATTGGCAATTGGAGTTACTCCTAAAGAGTTTTACAATTACTATCTTTCAAAGAATGAAGAAAACTGGAATCGTCAGAAAAACAATTATTAAGAGTTTCATATAAAAATAAAATGCTATTAGATATTACTCAAGAAGGTAGAACCCTTCATGTTTCTTATTATAACATGAACGGTAAGACCGATTTTATGATCTATGAGTTAGGTGAACATGATATGTTTAACTGGCAGGTATGTGATCCAAATGATAAGGATGCCAGCCAAGTTACAAAAAACTGGGATGGTCGTTCAGTAAAAAAGGTTAGATCTAAAATCTTAAATAAGTTCCGTCTTATTGAGTATGTTGATAATCTTCCTTGGACGGATAAAAATACTATCTTTGGTTATACATTTCCTAAGACATATTTTGTCGATATCGAAGTTGAAACAACCGATGTTTTTCCTGAACCATCTAAAGCAACAAATCCTGTTACAGCGATATGTATTGTAACACCTGAAAGGCAATGTATTGTTTTAGCAACAAAGGATTTAGATAAACCAACACAGTCAAAGATTCAAAAACAGATAGACGAACACTTTAAAGATATTAATGATGAGTTTTCATTTATCTTTAAATGTTTTAAGTCTGAATATGATATGATGTATACATTCATGGATTCTTTCGTTAAAAAGTTTCCTATGATGACCGGTTGGAACTTCGTAAAATTTGACTGGGCATACATTATTAACCGCTGTAAAAAGTTAGGAATTGATCCAGGCATCTCATCTCCTTTAGGAAGAACCTTTGGCCAAAATGAATTCCCATGCCATGTTGGAATAATGGACTATTTAGATATCTATGCAAAATGGGATAGGACGGTTGATATTAAAGAAGACTTTAAACTTGATACTGTAGGTGATGCTGTCGTAGGTATCAGAAAAGTTAAGTACGAGGGTACTATCCAGGATATGTATACAAAGGATTATCCTAAATACATTTTCTATAACGTAATTGATACTGCTCTTGTGTATCTTATTCATCAAAAGATTAAGACAATGGATATCGCATTAACCATTGCTCATATGAGTCAAATCAGTATCTTTAAAGCTGCATCACCAGTAGCAATTACTGAAGCTCTTCTTTGTCGAGAATTCTTAGGTAAGAAAATGGTAATGGCCGTGGATCCTAAGGCACCTCCAACTAAACGAGAGCAGTTTGAAGGTGCCTTCGTTAAAGAACCTATAACCGGTATGCATAATGCCGTTGCATGTTTTGACTTTGCCTCTCTATATCCTTCTATTATGAGGGAACTAAATGTATCACCTGAAAGTTTAATTAAGAAGGTTGATCCAGAAAAACGAGAATCTGAAAAATCACCAGAAAGAATTGTATCTGTTACCGGCGCCGTTTATCAAACGGAGAAATCAATTCTTAAAGAAGTTCTTACTCGCTTATATTCTCAACGTAAAGAATATAAGAAAAAATCTTTTGAGTTTCAACAGAAGGCATATGAATTGGAACAGAAACAGAAAAATTCTTAATTGGTTAAGATTCTATTAGAATAAATAAAAAATAACAATCCCACCTCTTATGCAACTTAGGTTGCATATTTAGTCAAATAAACAAAGAAAAACATGAGTAATTTATTCGTTGAAAGAATCCCGTATAAGCCCTTTGAGTACCCAGATTATTATTTAGAAGGCTGGCTACCACAAGCACAAGCATTTTGGCTGCATACAGAAATTCCAATGCAGGGCGATATGAAAGATTGGAACGAATTTCTATCTACATCAGAAAAGAACCTGGTAGGAAATATCCTATTAGGATTTGCTCAAACCGAATGCGCCGTTTCTGATTATTGGACCGGAATGGTTACTAAATGGTTTCCTAAACATGAAATTAAACAAATGGCAATGATGTTTGGTTCACAGGAAACGATTCATGCAACTGCATACTCTTATCTAAATGAAACATTAGGATTAGAGGACTTTGAAGCATTCCTACATGAACCTTCTATTGCTAATCGCTTTGAATTTTTAATGAAAACCTCGGCTGATTATACATATGAAGATCTTCAAACTAATCCAACTGCAAGAATTGAAGTTGCCCGTTCATTGGCAATCTTCTCTGCATTTGCCGAAGGGGTTTCGCTATATAGTTCATTTGCTGTTCTCTATTCATTTCAATTAAGAAATTTACTCAAGGGAATTGGACAACAAATGAAATGGTCTGTTAGAGACGAATCACTTCATTCTAAAATGGGTTGCCGATTATTCCGCCATATGTGTGAGGAGTACCCAGAACTAAAAGAACTTGTACAATTTACCGTTGAAGAAGCTGCAACTTTAATGGTTGAAATGGAACATAAGTATATTGATAAGATTTTTGAACAGGGAGATTTGGAAAATCTTAAAGCACATGATCTTAAGAACTTTATATACCGTAGAGCTAATGAAAAATTAGAGGAATTAGGTTATCTTCCTATCTTTAATTATGAGAGTAAAAGTGCTGATAATTTAGACTGGTTCTATCATTTAACCGGCGGACATACACACACCGACTTTTTTGCAATTAGGCCAACTGATTATGCAAAGGCAAGTGAAGGTGATGATTGGGAAAACATTTGGTAATTTATAATTTATGACAGAAGTAGAAAAAATAGCTCAAGAGCTTAACTGGGAAAAAGGTACTGACTATCCAGATTGGGGTCATACTGAGGTTTATTTAAAGACAATATCAAAAGGATATTGCTTGGCACACGAGACTCCTCGTGATGCATATTGGAGAGTTTCAACAGTTGTTGCAAATCGTTTAAAGAAACCTGAACTTGCAAAGAAATTCTTTGACTACGTTTGGAAAGGCTGGCTTAATCTTGCAACACCAGTATTAAGTAATACGGGTACTGAACGAGGTCTTCCTATTAGTTGTTTTGGTATTGATGTAGGAGATTCAATTCAAGAAATAGGTCAAAAGAATCTTGAATTAATGTTATTAGCAAAGCATGGTGGTGGGGTTGGAATTTGTCATAATCAGATTAGACCCGCAGGTTCTCCTATTACCGATAATGGTACAAGTGATGGTGTAGTCCCTTTCATTAAGATTAATGATTCAACTATTCTTGCAACTAATCAAGGCGCTGTTAGAAGAGGAGCATCCAGTACAAATATTAATATTGAACATGCCGATTTTTGGGAATGGTTAGAAATTAGAGAACCTAAAGGTGATATTAATCGCCAATGCTTAAATATGAATCAATGTGTTGTTGTTAGCGATAAGTTTATGAGAATGGTTGAGGAAGGGGATACTGAATCCCGCCGTCGTTATGCAGCCGTTCTTCAAAAAAGAAGGCAGACTGGTCAACCTTACATAATGTATCGTGGTAATGTTAATAAACAAAACCCAGATTCATATAAGAAAAATGGACTTAAAGTATTTATGACAAATATTTGCTCAGAGATTACTTTATTCACCGATGAGAATCATTCATTCGTATGCTGCCTATCTTCTCTTAACCTTGCTAAATATAATGAATGGAAAGATACTGATCTTATCTATGATTCTATTTGGTTCTTAGATGGTGTCTTGGAAGAATTTATTCAAAAGGCAAAAGGTATGCGTGGTTTTGAAAACTCTGTTAGAACAGCAGAGAAAGGTAGAGCGTTAGGATTAGGTGTATTAGGTTGGCATACATATTTACAACAGAGAGGAGTATCATTTGAAGGCCTCCAGGCTCAGTTTGAAACGCGTAAAATCTTTTCACAAATTAGAATTGAAAGTGAACGTGCTAGCCGTGCATTAGCTGAAGCATACGGTGAACCTTTATGGTGTAGAGATACTGGTTTTAGAAATACTCACTTAAGAGCAATTGCTCCAACCGTATCTAATTCAAAATTGGCAGGTGGTGTTTCTGCTGGTATTGAACCTATTCCTGCTAATATTTGGACTGACCAATCCGCCAAAGGTACCTTTATTAGAAAGAACCCAGTTCTTGAAGAGTACTTTGAGAGAATAGGTCATAACAATAAAAAGGTATGGGATAAAGTACTTGCCGATGGCGGTTCTGTACAGGATCTAAAGTTTTTAGATGAATGGTGTTTTGTTAAAGGCGAACTAACCAAGGTTAAGGAGGTTCCACAATTTGAAGAAGCCACACCATTTAAGGATGTGTTCAAAACATTTAAAGAAATTAACCAATTAGAATTGGTAAAGCAAGCAGGAATTCGCCAACAGTACATTGATCAATCTGTATCACTTAATCTTGCCTTCCCTAAAGAAGCTACACCAAAGTGGATTAATCAGGTCCACATGGAAGCATGGAAGCTAGGTATTAAGACACTTTATTATATGAGAACGGAATCGGTTCTTCGTGGAGATATTGCTGCTAAAGCAATGGATCCGGACTGTCTATCATGCGATGGATAAATTATAAGTTATGAAAAAATACATTTTAGGGCCTTGCTCATTAGAGAGTCAAGAAATTTGTAAACAAGTATTAGATGATCTTTATCCTGCTATGCAGGGTAAAGATTGGTACTTTAAAGGTTCTTTTGATAAAGCAAATAGAACATCGGTATATTCAAACAGAGGACCTGGATTAGAAGAAGGTCGTGAGATCTTTGCATGGATAAAAAATACATATCCAGGTGTTAAGACATTAACTGATATTCATGAACCTTGGCAGGCTAAAGAGCTTCATCATTTAATTGATATGATACAAATTCCTGCATTTCTTTGTAGGCAAACAGATCTTATTATTGAATGTGCAAAATGGTTTAATGAAATTAATGTTAAGAAAGGTCAGTGGCTTGCACCTGAGGCAATGGAACATGTTGTAAATAAGATAAGAGAAGTAAATCCTAAAGCTAGAGTTTACATAACCGAAAGAGGAACTTCATTTGGTTATAGTGGTTTATTACCTGACTTTAGGGCCGTGGATATTCTTAAATCATTTTCTGATGGTGTAATACTTGACTGTACTCATTCAACACAAAAGCCAAAGGGTGATACTACAGGCGGTGATAGAGAACTTGCTAAGAAGTATGCTCTTGCTGCAAAAATCTTTGAATACGACGGTGTCTTTATCGAAACTCACCCAAATCCAACTAAAGCAATATCTGATGCTGATAGCCAAGTTGAACTAGGATGGTTGTTGTCACGGATAAATAATATATGATAACTAAAAAATCTGCTGGTCTTGCAATAATTTATAAAGGTATGATTCTGCTAGGTCATACTACAGGCCGTGGGTGGTGGTCATCGTATGGTATTCCTAAAGGTGGAATAGAAGAAGGTGAAGATAAATTATCGGCTGCAATCAGAGAAACATATGAAGAAGTTGGAATCAAAGTTCCTCTTTCTTTAATTGATACTACCGAACATACATTTACCTTAACATCAAGAGAGCATAAGTTTAATAAGATAGTTTCTTATTACATTGTTAAAATTGATGATCTTTCACAAATAGGTCTTAAAGATATTAAAGTACCTAAGTCTCAATTACAAGTTGAAGAAATAGACTGGGCCGGTTTTTTACCTTATAAGGAAGCCATGAAGAGAGTAATGAAATCTCAAGTGAGCTTAATAACCAACTTAATGGGAAAGGGACTACTTGAATCTAATCTATTATCATATGAGCAATTTATTAAATCAACCAATAAATTATAATGATCTACTTGGTCGTGATCCAATTCAGACCGATTTAGATAATATTGAAAAATTTATAAAGGGGAAGAGAGTTCTTGTAACTGGTGGGTGTGGATCAATAGGTAGTGAAATTGTTAGACAGCTTGTTAAATTTAAAGCTTCAACTATTATCGTATATGATAATGCCGAAACTCCTCTTTTTTATCTTGAACAGGAAATTTCCAAAATAGCCAAAGATGTTCATATTCGTTATGTAATTGGCGATGTTAGGGATAAGGGAAGACTTGAGGAAATATTTGAAAGCTTTAAACCTAATGTAGTCTTTCATGCATCTGCATATAAGCATGTTCCTATGATGGAAAGAAATCCTATTGAAGCAATTAAAACAAATGTTTTAGGAACAAAGAATGTTGCAGACACTGCTTATTATCATAATGTTGAAAAGTTTGTAATGGTTTCAACTGATAAGGCAGTTAACCCAACTAACATTATGGGTGCAACGAAAAGAATTGCTGAAATCTATACACAATTCTTAAATGAAAAATCTAATACTTCATTCATTACAACTAGATTTGGTAATGTATTAGGATCTCGTGGATCTGTTATACCTACCTTTGTTGAACAGATAAATGCAGGAGGTCCGGTGGAAGTAACACATGAAGAAGTTATTCGTTACTTTATGACAATCCCCGAAGCATGTCAGCTTGTATTACAGGCATCTTCAATAGGTAAAGGCGGTGAAATCTTTATCTTTGATATGGGAGAACCTGTAAAGATTATGGATCTTGCAAAAAACTTAATTAAGTTATTAAACAAACCTGAAATTCCAATTAAAATAATTGGATTAAGACCAGGAGAAAAACTATATGAAGAGCTTTTATGTAATGGTGAAAATCAAATACCAACAGATGATCCAAATATAATGAAGCTTAAACACACTGATATTGACTTTAAAAGAGTTATGCCAGATATTGAAAGACTTGCAAAATTAAGAGATAATGATTTTTATAGAATTATTTCACTTGTTAAAAACGTGGTACCAGAATTCAAAAGAGAAACTGAATTATGATAAACATATACGGAAAAGGTGGGCATGCAAAAATGATTGCTTCATTGCTTAATGAATCATATACATTTTATAATGATGCTGATTATACCAGAGCGGGAGATCACCCTTGGATAATTGCAATAGGTGATAATAGATCAAGGAAATTTGTGGCTAATATTAATCTTAAGGATGTTGACTACATAACAGTAGATCAAGGAGTTTATGTTGCTGCAGAATATGTTGGCGTTGGTGTTCAAATTGCACCAGGTGCTGTCATCCAAAATGGTGTAATTATTAAGGATCATACAATCATAAATACATCTGCATCGGTTGATCACGACTGTATTATTGGAGAATATTGCCACATTGCACCAAACAGTACATTATGTGGAGCGGTTGAAATAGGAGATGGTACTCTTATCGGAGCAGGATCTGTTATTTTACCTGGGATAAAAATAGGTAAGAATTGTATAATTGGCGCTGGTAGTGTTGTAACTAAAAACATCCCGGATAACTCTAAAGCATTTGGAAATCCGGCAAAAATAAAATAGTATGAAAAGAATTTATCTTTCTCCTCCTCATATGTCAGGTAAAGAGTTGGGGTATATTAAAGAAGTATTTGATCAAAATTGGATTGCCCCAATAGGACCTCATTTGACAAGATTTGAAGAAATCACTAAAGAATATACCGGAGCAAAATATGCAGTGGCTGTTACATCAGCAACCGCAGGTTTGCATCTTGCCTTAAAGGCTGTTGGTGTAGAAGAAGGTGATTATGTAATCTGCTCAACATTAACATTTGCAGGTACGGTTAATCCTATTAAGTATATGGGAGCAAATCCAGTTTACATTGATAGTGAACCTACATTTTGGAATCTGGATCCTATTTTATTAGAAGGTGCAATACTTAATTTACCAAAGAAACCAAAAGCAATTATTCCTGTGCATTTATTTGGTGTACCTTGTGAAATGGATGCTATAAGAAAAATTGCAAACGAGTATGATATTCCTATTATTGAGGATGCTGCAGAAAGTCTAGGATCAACTTTCAATGGAAAACATACCGGTACTTTTGGTGACATTGGCGTCTATTCTTATAATGGAAATAAACTTCTTACGACATCAGGTGGTGGTATGATAGTAACTGATAATGAAGAGTATGCAACCTATATGAGATATCTTTCTACGCAAGCAAAAGATCCTCTTCCCTATTATTGGCATACAGAGGTTGGTTATAATTACAGATTAAGTAATGTTCTTGCTGCTATCGGTATAGGCCAAATGGAAGTTATTGAAGATCGCATTAAGAGAACTCGTGAAATTAATGAAATCTATAGAAAAGAGGTTGGAGAATTCTTTTTAGGATTCCAATCAGAAAGACCTAATGATAGATCAAACATGTGGTTAACATGTGCAGTATTGCCAATTGAATACAAACCAGAAGATCTTATTGAACACTTAGAAAAATCAAATATTGAATCTAGAAGAATCTGGTGTCCAATGCATCAACAGCCTGCATATACACCGGCTCATAAATATATAAATGGAACATCTGATATTCTATTTCAATACGGTATTTGTTTACCTTCAGGAACTAGTATGACAGATGAAGAACTTTATAAAGTTATAGAAGAAATAAAAAAATTCTTTAGGAAATGAAATTAATTTCATATGATGATTTTCTGCTAATTGAAAATTACATTGGTCCTAACTTCGAGGTTTTACTTGAAAAAAATCTAACCAGTGAAATTGACAAAAAGATTAAGTTTGGTATAGTAATGCCAACTCATAAAATAGCAGATGGTGGTGCTCAGGCCGGCAGACAAAAGTTTATGGATACACCATCTTTATTAAGAGATTCATTAGGTTGTATAAAGGATCAAAAGTATGACAATTATGTAGTCTATCTTGTTGGAGATTCATACGACGGCGATGATGAAATTAAGGAAGTCATGGAAGAAATTATTCCTAAAGGAAAACTTAAGTATCATAATCTATCTACGCCCGGTGAAAGAAATAAAGGATTTTCAAAAGAACAATTTAGGTTTACTGCAGGATGCGGTGCAATGAATAAGGGGTTACAGATGGCTAAGTCTGATGGTATTGATTATATTGTTAGAATTGATCATGATGATAAATGGACGCCTGATCACTTAGAACTTTTGGCTAAAGCATATACACAGTATCCTGAACTTGCATATGTATTCACAAGAAGTCGTAAAAAGGTAGACGCAACAAATTCTTCTAAGAAGTATATGTATCAACCTAATGATGATAGACACACCGGTACAATTGAACCTAATAATTTAGGCTATACCCATGGTGATGTTAGCCACTCTGCGGTATCATGGAGACCTAGTATGATAGGTGATCCTAGATATCGTGACGCTGAAGAACAATCAAAAACTGAACCTAAAATTCCTATGACTAAAACGGCACCTGCTGATGTTGATATGTTTAGCAGAATGATGAAAATTATCAAGGATAAAGGGCATAAGTATATGTACATACCTAGATTGACCAGCTTTTATCGTAACCGCAAAGGAAAGTTCTAAACAGAAAAACTACTTATAGGGTGAATATATAAACTATAAATAATAAAAACAACAATTATGGAAAAATTTAATGAAATTAAAGCAATCATCGAATCAGTATCTGATGATGTAGAAAAATTCTATGTAAAAGGAAATAAGGCTGCTGCCGTAAGAATTCGTAAAGCTATGCAGGATATCAAAAATCTTTCGCAAGAGTTAAGAGTTCACGTACAGGAGACTAAGAATAATCTTTAATCGTTTTAGCGCCTATTAAGTTAGGCGCATCCTTGATCCGAGAAGGGGCCATCGAAAGATGGTCCTTTTCTTTTATAAAAAGTCCTATTTGCTTAAAACCTTTTTCAATATCTTTGTATAATAATAAATTCAAAGATAGCAATGAAGAAGTGCTTAATTATAGATTTTGATGATACTTTAGTAAAGACTATTGATGTACATGCAGAATCATGGCAACATGCTCTTGAGCGGGTATTGGATATTGAAATCCCGATTGAAAGCATACATGCTGATATTAATTATGGAATGGATGTTCTATTAAAAAAATATCAACTATCCGAAGAAGAATCATTATTAGCACAAGAATATAAAAAAGATATATTCTCAAAAATGATTCATAGAACTCAGGTGAATCATTTATTACATTATGTTATAAAGAATCACTATCCTAAAAAATGTATTATAGCATCAAATTCTTCCAGAGAAAATGTTGATAAAATAATGGCATATCATGGAATTGATCCTAATCTATTTTTAGGAATTTATACTAGAGAAATGGTTTCTAAAAAGAAACCTCATCCTCAAATGGGGGAACTTATTTTTAATGATCATACTTCACATAGATGGAATAGAGAAGATTACCTAATGATAGGTGATTCTGAAGTTGATTCTACTTTTGCACGTAAACTTGGTATTGAATGTCTGATAGTAAAATTTTAATAGGAAACAGCGGGGATAGAGTATATCTCCACGAGGATCATGTAATTAAAGAAGCTGGAGTTTATCCTGAAAAGTTTAAGCAGCAGATGGATTGGCTTATTAATTGTCCACATCCTAACTTTATTAAGATTGATCCTATTGGTGAATTTTCATATAGAATGAAAAAGTTTCCAACATGGTATGATCAAATTTGTGATCAACCTATTACAAAGTCTGTATCTCAATTAGAGGATCTTATTCAAATAATCAATAAGTTTGAAGGATATGGTAAAGATGTTGATACCAGATCATATCTTGATAAATTAGAAGGAAGAACCGGTTATTATTATGAAGGTAAACTCGATGGTGTTTCTAAATGGGGTTTTGTACATGGAGACTTAACCGTAAGTAATATTCTTTATGATAATAAATTTATCTTTATTGATCCTAGGGGTACCGAAGAACAAGATTATTATGACTTTGGTAAACTTATGCAATCGTTTGTGATGGAGTATGAAACCCATATATACAATAACCAAAGTACAAAATATTCAAGGTTTTGTAAAGAAGCTGAAAAGATTATGTATGAATGGTACGATGAGTATCTTTTGAAATTTTATTTAGCGGTACATCTCTTAGGAGCTGTTCCATTTTTTGAATTGAATGAAAGATATGAATTGGCAGGTACCTTCCTTAAAAAAGGTCACGAGTTATTTAATGAACTTGAAATAAAATATTCAAAATGAGTAGAGTAAAAAAGGCAATTATCCTGGCTGCTGGAAAATCAACCAGATACGGATCAAATAAATTAATTGATCCTATTCTCGGTAAATCAACAATTCAGTATTGTATTGAATTTTGCATTGAAAATGGAATTGAAGAAGCATACATAACAATCAGTAAATCAGACTTCTTCTTTAAGAATAACATTAAGTTATCTCATCCTATTATTGAATCTTTATCACAATATAAAGATAAGATAGATATTTACTATGAATTCCAAAAGGATGACGAGTATGGTCCTGGTGCTGCTATTAAAGCATGGCAAGGTGCCTTTTATGAACCGTTCCTTTGCCTATTTGGTGATAACTTTTATCGTGGAAATATTGGATTAGAATATCATGATCCTAAGAAGAGTGTAATTACCTATAGAGATTATGAAACGCGAGCAAGGAATCTCCAATTGGCAACTATCCTAGATAACGTGGTTGTGGAAAAACCGCACGGTGTAGTAAGCGGTAGATATTTTTGTGGTTATATGATATTTGCAAAAGAAGCATTTGATAATTTAAGCAGTATTAAATTATCTAATCGTAATGAATATGAAATTACCCATCTTATCAATTCAATGAATAACCTGGATATTCAACATCTTGATATTGATTGGTATGATTTAACATATGAACAAGATAAAAAAGTAATTGAAGAATTAATCCAAGCTAAATAATATGAAAGAAAATGTAAAAAAGGTAGGCTTCTTTAAACTTGGCAAGGCTATTAAGTTTAATGAAAATAGTTGGAATGCGATTGGCGGAGATTGTGAACCTAAACAATTAATCTGTGCAATTGCAAAAAGAAATCCTAATGTCGAGTATTGGCTTCTTAGTCCAAATGATTTAGGAAAGGTTAGAGCAAAAGAAAAACCTAAAGCAGCACCTCTGTTTGGACCAGCACCAGAATCATCAAATACGATTCCTTCTAATATTAAGGAATTTCATTCTAAAATGGATGAAAGAAAATCAACCGAAGAAACAGTTGAAACTATTAAGTCATTAGGATTAGACTATATCTTTTTCTATACAGGACCGGCAAGTACTGTAAATATTGAAAACTTTATTAATAAGGTTGATGGTACTGGTACTGTTAAGTCATTAGACTTCTTTAAGTATTATGCTGCACCAATTATTAAGGCTCTTAATGAAATGCCAAAGACTCCTATTGTAGGTCTATTGGTTGATAATAGATTTATTCTTGCTGCAAAAGATTATCAGGCTCATAACCGCCCTACTTATTATCTTGCACAGAATAATTTTGAATTGGATGAAGAGTATTTTTGTAATCCACCTACTCGTGAAACTGCAAAGATACATTCTACTTTTGAATATTCAGGAATTGAAACGGTATTCTTATTAGATAAGAAAAGATATAACATTGATGAATTATTTAATATGAAAAAGACTAATTCATTTATGATGTTACAGAATCAAGGTAAAGGTTCCGGCGGAATGGATCGTTGGGATCCTGTTAGAGAATACATTGTTAAAACTGGTGTTCAAACCGATATCTATGGTAAATGGGATGAAGAATTGGTTCAACAATACCCTAATTACTTTAAGGGGGAAATGAGAATTGAATCTTTAACTAAAGAACTCCTTAACACTAAATATACATTCTGCGTTCCTATTAAAGAGGGTATGGTCACTTCTAAGTATGCTGAAATGCTGCACTATGGTATTATACCTTTCTTACATCCATCCTACGATACTGAATGTAATGTGTTTCCAAAGGATCATTTTATTCGTTGTAAATCACCTGAAGATCTTAAAAAGAAAATTGAGTATCTAAACGAAAACCCAGAGCATTATAAAACTTTATTCTATAACCTTCAAACTAAATATCTAAAAGATTCATATTATACCGGTGAACATGTTGATAACAAGATCTGGGAAGCATATGAACGCGTAACTCAAAATTAATTATAAAATGTATAACAAAGAAACGAGAATCCTTATTACTGGTGGAGCCGGTTTTGTTGGAACAAATTTTATTAACGATCTCTTAAAACGAGGTCATAATCCAGACTGCATTGCGGTTGTAGATAATCTTTCACATGGTACTTATTTACCACAAGTTCATGACAGGATTAAAAACTTTTATCAGGAAGACATCCGTAATGAGTATGTAAAGAGTATCATTTCTGAATTTAAGCCTGAATACATTTATCACTTTGCAGGTCTTGTTTCAATTTATGATTGCCATGCTAATCCTTATGAAGCTGTTGATAATAACATTCTAGGTAGTATTAATATCCTAGATGCAGCAGCGGAGAGCGGAGTTAAAAGAATCATCTTTAGTGAAACTTCAGCGGTTTATGAAAATGAATTAATGGCCCCTACTGGGTTTCACGAAGGTCAATCTGATCCTACTACAATTTATTCTACAACTAAAGCATGTCTTGCACTATTAGCAGAATCATATTCACGTACAAAGGGTGTTAATTATACTGCTCTTCGTTACTTTAATGTAGCAGGCCCTCTTCAGGATTATAATAGAACGGTACCTCCGGTTTTTGCAGGTTTTATTATTCGTCTAATGGGTGGTAAGAATCCTATTATCTTTGGCGATCCTATGAAGGCAAGAGACTACATCGACGTAGATGACGTAAATGCCTTTCATATGTTATGCATGGAAAATGAAGAAACTGCTAATCAAACATTTAATCTAGGTACTGGTAAAATGACAACCTTAGCGGATCTTAAAGATATCATCGGTAAGGTTATGGGAATTGAAACTGTTAATTATGACCAATATGGTGCTATTGCCGGTGAGGCTCTTAATATTCGTGCTGATATATCTAAAGCAAAATCTATGGGATGGGAACCTAAAAAGAGTATGGAAGATACAATTAAAGAAACCATTACATATCTAGAAGAAGAGGTAAAGAAAGGTAACATAGATCCCTATACATTTATGGAGGATCTTCAAATTGAAAAAGTTAAAATATGAGTAAAGAAATTAAATGGGGTACAATTATTCCCCTTATCGGTGGAAGTGCAATAGGTTGTTCTAGGTCAGCTGAATCTAAACCTGCATTTCATTTAAGTTATGAAGCATTTGCTGCAAATGAAAGTCATATAGAAAGATATTGGGAAGGTATTCCTATGTATCGTTTAGATCACCCTGAACTTGAGATTCCTAATAATACATTTGAAAATGTTGATTATGTAAACTCTGTATGTCCATGCGCAGGTCTTAGTCTACTTAATTCTGCTAGAGGTAGTGCCGCTTCTCGTGGATCTGACGCGGTTCAAAATAAATGGATGTATGAATCATCTGAATATATTTTAGAACACGTAAAACCTAAAGTTCTTTGGGGTGAAAATGCGCCAGGTCTTTTTACTAAAATGGGTGAAGGTGTAGTTCGTAGGCTTAAGGAAATTGCTGAAAAACATGGTTATAGTTTTTCTCTTATTAAAACTAATACTGAATTGCATGGTATTCCTCAAAGAAGAATCCGTACATTCTATTTCTTTTGGAACACTCCAACTGTACCTATGTTGGATTGGAAATTTAGGGAAAGAAAAACTTTATTAGAATATCTAAATGAAATTCCTGAAGATGCAACTCTACAAGATATGTTTATGGTGGATGGAAAAGTAACTGACCACTTTAGACCTTATGAATTTATTCTTGAAAAGAAAGGTTTAACTCATGCAGAATTTGCTGCGGAATTTAAGAAAGGTACCATTGCACAATATCTCGATGAACATAAACTAATTGATGAATGTATCTCTTGGTTACAAGAAAAATATCCAAAGGAAGGATTTTCTAATAAGAAAAGTACTAAAACGTTTATTGATATGCTCCAACACCAACAGGCTAAAGTTGATGATGGAAAAGGATATTGGGATGCATCTCCACACTTTTTCCATGATTCTTTTTCTGCTCTTATCGGAAGAAATATGTTTAACGGCGTACACCCTGTAGAAAATCGTTATCTTAATGTAAGAGAAATGTTACATCTTATGGGTATGCCTCATGATTTTGAAATTCAAGATTCTCGCCACATAAATCATATTGCACAAAATGTGCCAGTAAGAACTGCGCAGGATATGGCTGATGAGGTTAAAAAATTCTGTCAAGGTACTGCTAAAATGACACAGTATAAATTCATGAAGCAGGACAATACCTTAAATAAAATAATTGAAGTTGAAGAACTTAATCAAGAACCTAAAAAAAGATATAAAGTAAACAGTGTAATATGAGAGAAAATGCATTAGCGATTGGCGTTTCTAGCCATGAGTTTATGAACATTCTTTTAACATACTATCCTAAGGATGTTCAAGAAAATTTTGATATTTACCTTTTCTTAGATGATACTAAAGTCACCGAGGAAAGTGTAAGAGAAGTTATAGGTAATCATAATATTGAATCATTCAAGAATGCAACCTATATCAGTATTAAGGGCGTATATGATTATTATGTAGAGAAGCATGAGTATGAAGGTAAGGCTAAAGAATTCCTTTATACTCATGGCTGTCTATTTAAGGCTTTAATGCCAATGTATCTTTTAGATAAGTATAAAGTTAAAAGAACCTATGTTTCAGATGATGATGTATTTATCTTTAATGATTTAAGTTATATGTTTACCGAATACCAAGAGTTCGGTTATAAAAAAGAAAATCTTTTTAATCTAAGAAATGCTGATAAGTATGAAGTACTTTCTGCATTTAATGAAATCTTTGAAAGTAATTTTACATTAGAAGAAATGAATGCATTATCAATTAATGCAGGAAATGTTATTTATGGCCATGATCCTAAAATGGAATATTACTTTCAAAGATTTATGAATCACAAGATGGTACATCACCTATTCTTTGATTTTGTAGGATATACGAGTTGGACTGTAGAACAGAGGTTCCATCATTTTAACTTTCATAGACTTAGAAAGGAAGGCAGAACTGTAAATATGTTAAAGAGTAAAGATCTTCGTCTTATGCAAAATGTTGATAAGGAAGCTCTTGCTAATAATATACAGCCTCTTTATCTAAAGCAAGTTACACCGTCACTTTTGCATTATCCTATTGGAACAAAGAAGCCTATTTTCTTACGTCAGTTCTTACGAGGAATTGAGTGGAAGTTTGGATTTGAATATCAACCTAAATATGAATTGAAGGATATCTTATATGATGAATCATGGAGACCTCCTGCATTTAAAGCAGTTCAAAGTAAAATGAAAAAATCTGCAGTTAAAGTGTCATCTGTCTTTTAATCTTAAAACCAAGTAATCAATAATCAATATAATTAAAAAACAAATAATGGAAACCACAATTAACAAAATCGATGCATACGAATTAAGTTCGTTTGTTAAGAAGCTTCTTCCAATTGATAAATTCATCTTTATGAAGATTGGTAAGGAAGGAACCGTTTCATCAGTATATTTTCCTGAGAGAGATGCGGTTAAATTAGTTAACACGCCAACAAAGGATATCTTTGATGCAGAGATTAGTTCCCCGCTCAAGGTAAGCTTTTATAATGGGAGTAAAGTAATTGATGCTCTTACTCATTTTAACGGAGATGTTAAAGGACGTATCAGATATACTGAATACGATGGAGAATTAATGGCAAGTGATTTTATCTTAGAAAATGATGATCTTCAAATCAGTCTTGCTTGTACCGATCCTTCACTTTCTTTTATGGAAATGAGTAAAGAAGAAACTGATCGTGCCTTTGGTACCGATAACAAAATGTTTGAATTTGATCTTCTTACTACTCATGTAGATAAAATGAAATCATTGTTTAACCTTGATAAGGATGAAGATACTTTTACTATTTACACAAGTAATAAAGGAATCTGTATCAAAGGTTCTTCATACGATGCTACACTTTGTCATACATTTGAAAGTAATGTTGATAGCGGTGCAAAGGTGGTTATTTACAAAAAGTATTTGAACCTTCTAGATAAGGAAAATTACAAGGTAATGGTATGCGAGAATAAAGTAGTATTTCGTTCATTAGATACTAATACGCATCTTACTGTAGCCGTTGCTATTACTGATGAAGAATAATCTCATAATCTATTAACTTAGATTCTCAAGCGGAGAGGAATGAAAATTCCTTTCCGTTACGAGTAATAACGGAATATTAAAGTTAAACCTTTTACAAAGGTTTCATATAAAAATAAAATATGACTGAAGAGATACAACAGATTAAAGAAGAGGCTTCCAAATATTATAACTATGAACAGGCTGTTAAGCTAATGCTTAACTCTATTTATGGTGCATTTGGTAATCCTTACTTCTATTTCTTTAATGTTGATATTGCGGAAACTATTACTCTTCAGGGAAAGGATGCAATTCTCTACACTGAAAAACTAATTAATAAATACTTCCGTGAATTTTGGCATAAAGATTTAGAAACCCATAAACAAATGGGTATTACTGTCACTGGTAAAATTGAAAAACCAGTAGGTATTTATATTGATACGGATTCAATCTATGTTAAGTTTGATGAAGTTATTGAAAAATCTGATTGGTCTGGCAACGAAAAGGAGTTTATTCTTAACCTCTATAAAACTAGGTTAGCAGATTATATTGAAAAGATTCTTCAGAAATATGCTGATGATAATAATGCTGAAAACTTCTTAAGCTTTGAATTGGAGAGTATTGCTAAAAATGCAATATGGCTTGCCAAGAAAAAGTATATGCAAAACATTGTATGGAAAGATCCTGATATTCATTATGATGAACTAAGTAAAATTAGTGCCAAGGGGTTTGAGATTATTCAATCATCAACCCCACAGTTTGCAAGAGAGAAACTAAAGGAACTGTTAACCTATATCTTTTCAAATAACCAACTAAATATGAAAGAGTTTGCCGCTTTATTAAAAGATATTAAGAGGCAGTTTAAACTTGCAAATATTGATCAAATTAGTTTCTCTAAAAAGGTTAATAACTATCAAAACTACATTATTAATGATTATGATCAATTTGAAATTGGTTCTAAATGCCCAATAGGTGTAAGGGCTGCAGGTTATCATAATTACCTTTTGAATAATAACAATAAACTTAAAGGAAAGTATAAGCCTTTAGGAAACGGTGAAAAATTAAAAATGTACTTTTCTACTGATAAATCATGTGATGTATTTGCATATACTCCGGGCGAATATCCTTATGAATTTTCACCTCAAGTAGATTATGATGTACAATTTGAAAAGACAATTTTAGATCCAATAAATAGAGTAGTAACTGCAATGGGATTTAAGGGATTTAATAGAAATCTTATTTATACAACGAGTTTATTCTAAAAATAAATAAAATATGGAAAAAGACAAAAAGTTCAGAATACACGTTTTAGGTTTACCTCATACTAAAACAACTAAAGATTTTACTGCTTGTGCCTATACACAAAAGGCATGGAAGTTTTGTAAAATGATGAAATCACGAGGACATTACTTAATGCATTATGGTCATGAAGATTCTAACCCGGATGCAAATGAAAACATCACAGTAATTACAAATGATGTTTGGGAAAAGGTTTATGGAAGTCATGATTATAAGACTCATTTATTTAAGTATGATACACAGGATGAAGCATATCAAACATTTTATAAAAATGCTATTCAAGAAATAGAAAAGAGAAAACAACCCGGTGATATTATTTTGCCTTTCTGGGGATCTGGTGTTCGTCCTATCTGTGATGCCCACCCTGATTTATGTATTATTGAACCAGGCATTGGATATGCAGGTGGTATGTGGTCAGTATTTAAGATCTTTGAATCATATGCAATTTACCATGCGTACTGCGGTTTAGGTAATGTAAGTATGTGTCGTCAGAGCTGGTATGACCAGGTTATTCCTAATTATTTTGATCTTGACGAATTTGAATATTCAACAAAGAAAGAAGACTACTTCCTTTATGTAGGCCGTGTATATGATGGTAAAGGTGTTAATATTGCAATCCAGGCAACCGAGGCAATTGGAGCAAAGCTTAAAATAGCCGGACAAATTGGTGATGAATTTTATACAAAGAATCCGTGGCCTAAACACGTTGAATTCATTGGATATGTTGATGCAGAACAGAGAAAGAATTTAATGAAAGGCGCAATTGCATCATTCTTACCTTCAATGTATGTTGAACCTTTTGGTGGAGTTCAAATTGAAAACCTATTATGTGGTACTCCAACAATTACGACTGATTGGGGTGCATTTGCTGAAAATAATATTCATGGTGTAACTGGATATCGCTGCCGTTCTTTTGAAGATTTTGTTAAAGCCGCTCGCGATTGCCAAGCTGGTAAAATTAAATCTATCGATTGCCGTAAGCATGGCGAAAACTTCTCTCTTGAGGCAATTGCTCCAAAATATGAAAAATATTTTAGAGAAGCCTTATATGTAACACTAGATAAAGGTTGGTACACAATAGAAGATCCAGAATTATATACTAAAAAATGGGTTGAAAAAATGTATTCTACTAATAGAGGGAAAAAAAAACCAGAATAGCAACATATAATGAGCCCGGTTGGGCTATAGGACGAATTCATACTGGTCTAGGTAATGCTTTATCTGACGAGTATGAATTTGTTCATTTTAACTGGTCTAATTCAGACCATGTTAATTATCTTTGGAGAGATGGTGGGTGGAAAGAATTTGATATTATATTAGGTAATGGCACACTATCTGCTATAGAAGGACTTCCTAAAGAAGCATATCAAAAAATGGTATGTGCAATATGGTCTATCCCAAATCTTAGTTCTCATTTTAGAGAAAATATTATACCTAGAGAAGGTATTACCTGGTGTTCTGCTGGCGAAGACTTGCAAAAAGTACTTAAAGAACAGTATAATCTGGACTCCTCTCTTATAATAGCTGGCGTTGATTCCAAAGAATTTATTCCTAATCGCAAAGTAACAAAGATTAATAAAGTAGGTCTTAATGGAGCCCCTTTCATAAATCCTGGTTGGGATCAGATAAAAAGACCTCATATGTTAGTTAACATTGCAAAAGGTATTGGTGGTGATGCGGTATTTATTCATGGTAAAGACTTAGGCGAATCTCGGACTATGTATAATGATATTGATATGTATATTTGTACAAGTACTAATGATAGAGGACCTTATGGAATAGCTGAAGCCGCATTTTGTAAAATTCCTGTATTATCAACTAAAACAGGATTTGCAAATAAATTTAAGAGTATTAAAACATTTGAAACCGTTGAAGAAGCGGTAAGTATCATAAAAGATTTTAATCTTAATCCAGATAAACTTAAAAAATATACAGAAGAAGTATATGATGAAATAACTAAGGAACTTAATTGGGATAATGTTGTTAATCAATATTGGAAGACTATCTTTAAGGATAAATTTTTATTAAACAATAGTAAGTAATTTGCATATAAAAATAAAAGAATATGAGTAAAGAATTTTCATTCGACGATTTAAACAAGGAAATGTCAAAACACTCTCAGTATGGAGACACTCTTGATAAATCAACAGTATCAGAAATTGATCACTTCATCCCAACTGGCAATTTTAATCTTAATGCATGTTTAACCGGCTCCTTTAGTGGCGGATATCCTAATAACAGAGCAGTTGCATTAGCCGGACCATCAGGAACTGGAAAAACATTCCTTCTTCTTAATGCAATTAAACAGGCTCAACTTATGGGTTATAGTATTGTATTTTACGATTCTGAAAATGCAGTAGATCGTGACCTAGTTGAAAAGTTTGGAATTGATCCTTCAAAATTCCGCTATGAACCGTGTAATACTGTTCAAGAATTTAGAAGTTCGGTAACTGCATTAACTGACCTATTAATTGAACAAAAAAGTAAAGGAGTAGAATTACCAAAGATTCTTATTGCATTGGATTCTGCCGGTAACCTTGCTACACAAAAAGAAATTGATGATGCCAAGAGTGGATCTGATAAAGCAGATATGACCCGTGCTAAATTATTGAAATCTGCATTTCGTATTCTTATGACTAAATTAGGTATCTGTAAGATTCCTTTCTTATTCACTAACCACACATACCAAACACAAGACCTATTTTCACAAACGGTTTCAGGTGGTGGTACCGGTCCGGAATATGCTGCATCAATCATTCTTTTCTTAGGTAAGGCAAAACTTAAAGAAGGTACAGAACAAACTGGTATTGTTGTAACTGCTAAACCTAATAAGAACCGTTTTGCAAAACCTTCTCCAATTAAATTCCACATTTCATTTAGTAAAGGAATGAATCCTTATATTGGATTAGAGGAATATATTAGTTGGGATAATTGCGGTATTGAAAAAGGAAGATTCATTACAGAAGGTCAATATGAAAAACTAACTGAAGCAGGTAAAACTGAATGTCGTCAACATATTTATAACAGAGACGGTAAAGAAGTAACCGTTTATTTTCAACCTTCAGCAACCGCTCGTAAATTAGCAGTTGCCCATCTTAATGACCTAGTTGAACTAAATGAATTATTTACGCCTAGAGTAATCACACAAGATGTTCTTGATCGTTTAGAACCTATTGTTAATGCTAAGTTCTGTTATGGAACTGATGATGTAGATCTTGGTAACCTAACTGAAATTCTTTCTGAACATGCTGAAGAAAACGCTTAATACTGCTAAACTTAAGGTTAAGTATGTATTAGGCAATCACACGGCATTATCAGGATATCCCGATCCTGAAGATGTAATCTTTGAATTAATTAGAGATTATTGTGGTAAAGTTGCAAAGGAGATTAAATTCACTAATGTTTCTTTACAAAAGAAATACAGTTTAACCGAAGAACAGACCTCCACTATAATAGAGAGATTAGTTGCAGATAAAATTTTAGGAGAAGTTAATTCCACCTCGGCATATGTAACATACGAGGTACTTAAAAATCCTTATGAATAAAACTAAGTCAACTATTTTCATAAAAAAATAAACATGTATTCAGGCGTAGATCACGAAAAAATATTCTTTAACTATTTTATAAATAAGCCTCATTACCTTAAGTCGGTAAAACCAGGTTTCTTTTCTAATAGTGATGTAGATCATCTTGCAAAATTAGCAAAAGATTTTCATACCAAATTTGGAGAAAGTCCATCAAAGGATCAAATGAAAGCTTTAGTTAAAGATGATCCTAATGAAATTTCCGATGAAATCGTTTCTGCGGTTTATTCAATAAACATTAATGAGTATGATCAGGATTGGATAAAAAGAACCAGTGAATCATGGATTAAATGGAAACATTTTGATAAGCAATTGGTTAAAACAATTGAATATGTAAAAACACAAGATGTATCACCTGATAATGTTGAAGATATTGTAACCAGAGCAATTGGTATGATATCAGGAGAAGGTTCATTAAGTTTTGATTCTGATATAGGTTTAGACTTCTTTAATCCTGAACATCACATACAGCGAAAGAATAAGAAACTAGAAACAGGTTGGACTTTTATTGATAATGTATCAGGTGGTGGTTATGATCCTAAATCATTAGTAATATATGCAGGTGAACAAAACGTAGGTAAGTCTATTTGGTTGGCAAATGATGCTGCTAACTTTGTAAGGATGGGTCATAATGTAGTATTCATTACTGCTGAAATGTCTGCACAAAAAGTTCTTAAAAGAATTGGTGCTAACCTTTTAGATATTCCTATGATGGAGTATGATCAAAAATCAGTTAATCGTGATTTTATGAAACGCCGATTAGAAAAGATATCTCGCGGTTTATTACCACCAGGAAAACTTTTTATTAAGGAATTTCCAACATCACAAGGTTCTGTTCTTGATATAGAAGCCTATCTTAAAGAATTACAAGAATCACAAGATCATAAAGTTAATGTTTTGGTAGTTGACTACATTAACATTTTATCTAACTATCGCAATCCTAATACTGAAAATACCTATATGAAGATTAAGCAAATCGCTGAAGATCTTAGGGCATTGGCAGTAAAGAGAGATATGTTAGTAATCTCTGCAACACAGCTTAATCGTGGTGCCTGGGATTCAACTGAAATTAAAATGGAAAACATTGCTGAATCTGCAGGTCTTGCCCATACCGCCGATGTAATGTATGCTCTTATTCAAGATAGTATGATGCATGCAAATCGTGAGTATTGGTTAAAGGTTCTAAAAATTCGTGATGGTCAAGGAAAAGGCAGCCGATGCAGATTTAATATAAACTATGATAACATGCGCCTTACCGAAACTGATGATATAACACATTAACATTTATGCAACACGACAAGATTTTCAATAATTCATACGGCGAACAGGATCCGTCTGAAAATAAGATAACATTTAATGTTTCTAATACCTATGGTGATAACATGGACCCTGATGATAAGATGCATTATAATATGCTATTTTCAAAAGTGGATTCCTTAATTCGTGGTAGTGAATTCGAACATCTTAATATGGTAACTAAAGATGGCGTAATTAAGAAACTTAATAAGGTTCAGATTAATAAGATCTATTTTCATATCATTGAACATTTAGGTACTTCATATACCAGAGTTGATCTATTTAGTGTTATATCAGATTACTTTGATGTTTTTCCTAATAAGTTCTATAACTCATTATCAAATAAATTCAAGGATGAATTAATTAAGGAACTTGATGATAAGTATAATATTTTAGAAAAACGAAAGATAAGAAAATTATTTTAATATGAGTAGAGTTTGGATGATAAGTGATACACACCTTGGCTGCAGATCTAATTCTGTTCTGTGGCTTGGTATCATTGAAGATTATTTCTTTAACTTTTTTATTCCTCTTGTAAAGAAAGAGTATAAACAGGGCGATGTTCTTTTTCACTTAGGTGATGTATTTGATAACCGCCAAAGTTTAAACCTAGCTGCTCAAGATTTAGGCATACGAGTTTTTGAAGAACTCTCAAAAATATTCCCAGAAATACATATCATAGTTGGTAATCATGATATCATGAGAAAGAATTCAAATGATATATCTTCTGTTGATTGCCTTAAGTATATTCCTAATGTTACTGTACATAAAGAACCTAAGATTTTGGAATATGACGGTGCTACTTGTCTTCTAATGCCTTGGCGTAGAAATGCTGAACATGAAAAAGAAACTCTATCTTCAATTAAGAAGAAGATTGATTATATGTTTTGTCATACGGAAACCCAAGGGGTACAAACTAGCCCTAGCACAAAACATCTCCACGAAGGTGGAAATGATCTAAGTACATTTAAAAGATTTAAGAGGGTTTATTCTGGTCATATTCATTATCGTCAAGAAAAAGAAAACTTTATTTTGGTAGGTAATCCATATCAAATGACAAGATCCGACCGTGGAAATATTAAAGGAATATATCTACTAGATCTTAAGACTGGTAATCATGAATTTATCCAGAATGAGAGATCACCTATCTTTATTCGGTATTATATAAATGATATTCTAGAGAGGCGTATGGAGGATATACTTAATGAAATTAAAGATAATTTTGTTGATATTAATATTCCATCCAACGTTCTAGGTAAGTATAATATTAATAAGTTTATGGATTTTATGGATGGATATGCCAAGAATCTAGAACCTAAGATATACGATGAAGAAAATCCAATCGAATTAGATGACGATGTACAGTCTTCTGACTTTAATGGAGAATTTAATTTAATGACAATTGCTGCTGACTTTATAAATGGTTTAGGTTATGATGATGACCTAAAAGAAAGACTTATTAAGTCAGTATCTGAATTGTATAAACAAACATTAGCACCTTCTTATGAGGATTAATAAAGTAGAGTTTAAGAATTTTGCAAGTTACGGTAATAGAAAGCAGGTAATTGAATTTGATAAAGAACAAAGCGATCTTTATCTAGTATTAGGCGGTAACGGTGCTGGAAAGAGTACCTTAGCCAAAGTAATTACCTATCTATGTTATGGTAGAGTTGAAGGGGCAAATCTTAAAGACCTTCCTAATCGTGTTAACGGAAATCTTTGGGGAAAAATCTGGATTGAAAGTAAAGGAAATCAAATTGAGATTGAAAGAGGAGTATCTCCAGGAATATTTAATGTTTCAATAAATGGAACCGAATATGATGTTGCAGGTAAGTCCAATTTACAAGAGTTTTTAGAATCCGAGATTTATGAAATTCCTTATCATGTATTTAAGAATGTTATCATCTTATCTGTAAATGATTTTAAGTCTTTTATTACAATGTCTCCATTTGATAAGAAACAGATCATTGATAGGATATTTGGTTTCTCTGTAATCAATCAGATGAGAGAATTGGTAAAGAATAAGAGAAAGTTAATCATAGATGAAATTAGAACCTTTGATGATGAAATCAGAACACTTGAAGAATCTATCCAATCTGTCTTACTTAAAATAGAACAATACGAAGAAGCATCAAAAGAAAAAGATGCCAATAAAGTAGCTGAACTTAAAAAGAAATTAGTTTCTCTTAATGAAATGAGAAAGAAACTAAAGGATGCCAATGATAAGACCAAGGTAAGAATTGATGAAAACGATAAAAAATATAAAACTAAATCTTCAAAAGAAACTGAATTAAAATCTGAGATTAATGCGGTTAAAAAAGGATTAGAGCTTTATGAAAATAATACATGCCCAACATGTAACTCTCCTCTTGATTCAGAATTTCATCAACATATTAAAAAGGAAAAGCAGGATCTTTTAGAAACATTAAATGCTAAGTATCAAAAGATACAAGATGAGGTTGCAAAAATTGATGATTCTTTAACCACACTCAGGGAACAGGGTAGACAAATCCATGTAAAGGTTGGTCAATTGGAATCCCAAATGAATACCTTAAAGAATGAGATTATTGAATTAGCCGAAAAGGATGATTCATCTTCTGGGCATCTTAAAGAACTTATAAAAGAATTTAAGGAAAAGAAAGAAGAAAAGGGTCAGGTAAAACTTAAGAGCGAAGGCGAAGACTATTACTTAAGTATTCTTGAAACTCTTATGGGTGATGATGGAATTAAAAACTTGGCAGTTAGGTCCATTCTACCATCCTTTAACAATAATATCCTTGTTATGGCAAAGGAAATGGGTATACCGTTTGGGATCCGTTTTGACGATAAATTTAATTGTACTATCCATCATTTAGGTCAGGAGATTAGTCCTAAAACCTTAAGTACTGGAGAAAAGAAAAAAGTTGATTTTGTAATTATCATGGCTTTAATTAAAATGATTAAGGTTAGATTCTCTAGTCTTAACATCTTATTCCTGGATGAAATCTTTTCTTCAATTGATGCTGATGGTGTTTATCATATCGTAAATATTCTTCATGAAACGATACAAGAGATTGGGTTAAACACATTTGTTATTAATCATACCGTCCTGCCAAGTGAATATTTTGATAAGAAGTTGGAAATTACAAAGGATGGCGGCTTTTCTGAGTTTACAATTGAAAGCATTAAATAAATAATAGTAAATAATCACTACTAAATGTCTGCTTATAACCAGGAATTTAATAAAGACAACACAATATTACGATATGTAACTGTAGCTACTCTTGCTGAATTAAGAAATAAAGTTTACTATTATAATCAGATTGATGAGGATACTGTACAAAAGGTAAATGTACCTTTCTATTATTCTGTTACGGGTGATGATCGGTTTCTGGCAGATAACTTCTTATATGATGCTATTGCAGAAGGTAAAGCTATAGGAGATTATGAAGTTGTACCAAGAGGTGTACTTCAATTAAATTCTCTTTCAATTGATTCAGGCGCCCAGACAAATAAATTTATTAGAGGTGAATTTGTCAGAGAGTGGAACGGCGTCTTAAAAAGATTTTCACTAGAGACAAACTTTTTACCTCTTACTATGACATTTGGAGTAACTGTTGTTTGTTCCAATAATCTTGAAATGTTAAAGGTTACCGAATCAATTTTATCAAAACTCTATAAGACAACTCTTTATAGTGTTGATTTAGGTATGACAAGAGTTCAGGCTGGTATGTCAGTTCCTGAAGACTATAGCCAAGATCGTCTCTTTGAATTTGCCCTTAACGATAAGAAAGAATTTAATGTAACCTTTGATTTGGAAGTTAAATCATTTATGCCATGTTTTGAAAATGGTGTTCTCTTATCAGAGGTTGATCTAATAGCCAGAGATTCAATTCAGAGTAACCCTGATGCCGAAGGTGTTGGTCTATTTAGAACTGGACCAAATGGAGATATTGGAATATCATTTGGTGGTGTATTCCAGAAATTTGAATACACAATTGATAACATTGCAAAGATTGCTCCAGAAAATGTATTATCCAATAAGCAGTATGTTAATCCTTCTGATATTAATCGTGGAGGACCTTATATAGAAACTGAAACGACTTCTGCCAACTTTGACTTTGATGCTAAAAAATATGATGATTTAGAGGCACCAGAGAGTAAAGAATACAGAAATGCAGAAGATGACGAAGGATAATAACTTTAGGATCTTAGAATATATAAAACAAATAAAATCATCAAATATGAGTAAAGCAGTTAATGAAGGACAAACTCAAGTCTATGCGAATGGTACTATTGAGCCTCAATATGGTGTAAACACTGATGCTCCGTATCTAAATAATCCCCCAAAGCAATTGATTGATCTTATTACCGCATTTTATAAAAGTGGTAAATCAGATAGTCAAGTTTTAGCTATTCTTGTAGGAATGGGTACTCCACAACAATTAGCATTATCTGGTATTAATGCATATAAAGCCGCTGCTCAAACATTCACAACCGAAAACAATCAAAAAAATCATAATAATATGAAATTTACACTTGCAGGCTTGTATGAAAACGTTATGAAAGCCATTAATGCATTAAATACGATGGGAGAAGATCAATCACGAGTATCTTATTCCGCAAAAAATGCACTTAACATTTTAGAAAATTCTTTAGGTAATTTTCCAATGAGATTCTCTAGCGGAGATATTTCAATAATTAGTGAAGATATTGAAAACAACGTAAACCCCGCTCTTAAATTTAAGATTGCAAAAAATCTTCACAGAGATCTTGCTGCATCTGAATGGTTAAACCCAGTTAGAGAATTAAGAAGCTATATCATGGCTGCATATGATTCTTCTAAATGGTCATTTAGAATTGCTGAAGCAATCGATAGATCAAATTCACAAAAAGGTAAACTATACGAAAGTCTAACCAATCAATTTGAAATTCTTTTAAAAGAATCTTCTGAAGACATTAAATCTAAATTTGCTATTATTGCTGCAAAGAACCCATGGTCTGCTGAATGTAAAAACATTCTAAACGAAATGGCTTCCTCTGAGCAAAAGGCCTATTCAAATCATGGTGGTAAGGTTTCTAAAATTCTTTCACCCGTGTTGGAGTCTGAAGAAGGATTAACATTCCACTTACATGGTAAGAACTATATCTTTACCGAAGGTAAGATTTCTGAAACTGAAGTAACTGATTCTCGTTTCTTTGATGTTTTAGAAGGTATTAAAATGTTTAAACTTGACGGTAATTCATTAGTTACTTTTTCTGAAAATGGAAAAACTTTAGAATATAACCTTACTGAAGGTACATTAAGCTTAGGTGGAGTAGATCTTACCAATGCAAGTATCGTAGAATTAAAGGAATCCCTTATTGCAACAAGATTCTTTGGTTATAGAGATCAGTGGAAATCTGATACTGTATGTAAATTCTTTGAGAATGTAGATCTTTTACATGAAATGGATAATTTCACTGGAATTACTTCTACTGAATTCTTAAATCTTTTCTTAACTGTAATTGCTGTTGAGGAAGGTGTATGGGTTAATAAAGTTAACTTTGGAATGCAGGTAAATGAAATGAAATTCTATTCATCTGCAACTGAAGCTGTTAAGATGATTAAAGAATTCATTAATTATGATGCATCATCTATTCTTTCTGAAAGATTAGTGGCTGAAGGTAATCAAAAAGCAGTTGCTGATAAAAAGAGAAATGAAATCAATGATAAAATTTCTTTCTTAGAAGAGAAGAAGAATAAGGTATCTGAAGCAATCAAATCATTAGGAGATTCTGAAGAATTACAGGAAGCATTAAAATTAATCAATACCGAAATCATTAAGTTTGAAAAAGAACTTCAAGAAACTTATTCTATAGTTGAAAAAAAAAGTAAAGACCAATATCTAAACGACGGTTATGTTGAAGCAAAAGTTCAAGATAACGTAAATGGATTAAAGAAAGGTCAAACTGTTTTTGTTAATGCAGAAGAATATACTTCTTTAGGTGATACTGATTTACTTAATATCATCGTCCCTGAAACCGATAAATCTAAAATCGTAAAGAAGGCAAGCCTTAAGGTTGAAATTTAATCGCTAACCTTTATATAAAAAGCTGACAGGTAAACTGTCGGCTTTTTTTGCATATAATAAAAAAACAGTTCAGGTTATGCCTAGAAAAAGGAATTACTTAAATAATAGAGATCTTTTAGACGAAATACGTAAATCAAAAGAACTCGATGAATTAACACCAAAGGCTTTAGAGTTCTTAATGTTATTAGCAGATAAATGTTCAACCAAGCTTACATATCGCGATCCTGCTGATAGAGAAGATTGTATAGCATTTGCTTATATGGATCTCTACCGCTATTGGAGAAACTTTAATCCAGATAAAAGTGAAAATGCATTTGCATATTTTACAGAGATCGCAAAAAGAGGATTTGCAAAAGGTTGGAATAAATTACATCCAAAGAAATATGCAGGAACCGTTTCAATAGACGGTAGTTCTGACGGGGAAGGAATTTATACCATTTAGAATAATACCAATGAGTATAAAGAATGTCAAACCTACGGCTAAATCAGGATTTAAACAAGGTTATTATAAACCACACAATCCTCATAAGTATATAGGACCAGGGCCTATCATATACAGAAGCTCGTGGGAAAGAAAATTCTGTCATTGGTGTGATCATAATGAAAATGTAATTAGCTGGGTGTCTGAACCTTTTTCAATAAAATACTTTAATGTTTTGGATAATAAGTTTCATAACTATTATCCAGACTTTTATGTAAAAATGAATAAAGAGGGTTTGGTTGAAGAATATGTGGTAGAGATAAAGCCAAAAGAACAATTAAAGAAACCATCTCCACCAAAAAGAAATACCAAAAAAGCAATAGATAACTTTAAGTATGCCTATGAAACGTATGTTAGAAATCTTTGCAAAACAGATGCTCTTAATAAAGCTGCAACTCAAAGAAATTTTAAGGTTATGTTATTAACCGAAGACTCAAATCTTTTTTAGTATGATAATAGGTAGTTTTACAGATGATTTAGATTTATACATTGCTGAGAATAAAGGTCAGTCTAAGGCCTCTAAAGCATCCTCTAAGGATTTATTATTAATGGGTGTTAAGGGAACTGGCGTTTTAGATCAAGGTAGGATGTATACATTTAGGTATTTTACTGAAGATGAAACTTTTTATGATACCTTTCCTATTGTTATAGGATTAGGTGCTGTTCCTGGATCAATGACAAATCAATTAGGAATTAATTTACATTACATTCCTTATGATGCAAGAATACCTTTTATGGAAGATATCATAAAATCGTTTAGTGGTTTCTTTGAAAGACAATTTAATAATGCTGGAGAAGTTGCAAAACAAACATTTAATAAAGACTTTACATATGAAGCCGTTAAAAAGTCATTAGGTAGAAAATATAACTTAACATATGCAATTAGGCAATATAGATTAGATCGTATGAAAGATCCAAAGATAATTGGTTATGAAGACTGGTACCTTGGTGCTGTTAATGATGATAACTTTTTCTTTGGTGGATCAATTTTACAGGCGCAAGATTTATATTACCAGAATATATAAAACAATAAATGATAAAACATGGCAGGATTTACAAATAGAAGAGGTCCTCTTACAGACTCCAATCCAGTAAGAAAGATTCTAAAAGATCTTTCTAACCTTGGGATGGCATATGATGATATGATCATTCGTAATTCCAGAGCAATCGGTTTTACCGAAAATGCAATGGGTTATACAATGAATCCAATGGGATCCGATGCAGATGATATGTATGCTGCATTTGCTGCCTTATCATTAACCGATACGAGTCTTAAAAAGAACATCTCATTCTTTGATAGAGATTATGAAAAGAAGAGAGATCAATTAAGAACCTTTGCGGTACAAGATGAAATTGAAGATATCCTTGATGTAGTTACCGATGAGGCAATAGTATTTGATAAGAGTAACTATTTTGCTTATGCAGAATTTAACGGAGAAATAAGTAATTCTATTGAAGAAGAAATTGGAGATATCTATAATAACATTTACAATTATTTTGGGTTTAATGATGCTATCCAACCTTGGAACTATTTTAGAAAATGGTTGGTTGATGGATATCTTGCATTTGAAATTGTTTATAATGATAAGCAAACCGAAATCATAGGCTTTAAAGAACTAGATCCTATTTCTTTAATGCCAGGTTTAGATACTGAAACTGGAAAGAAAATGTGGGTTCAGTATAAAGGTGGCGGATCTAAGGAAAGAAAGCTTTGGGATTCTCAAATTCTTTATCTTTCATATTCACAAGTTAATTCACCACAGAGAATCTCTTATGTTGAGAGACTTATCCGCTCTTTTAACCTTTTAAGAATTATGGAAACTACCAGAATTATCTGGGCTGTTTCTAATGCTTCGTTTAAGACACAGTTTATTATTCCGGTCGGTGGAAAATCTAAAACGAGGGCAAAACAATCCCTTGCCCAATTAATGAATTCTTATCGTGAAGTAGTAGACTTCAATTATGAAAGTGGAGAAATTCAAACAAACGGAAAACCAATGATGCCTTTTAATAAGGAATACTGGTTACCTTCTAAAGATGGCGAACAACCTGAGATTAGTACAATCGGAGGAGATGGTCCTGATTTAGGAGACACCGAATCATTAAAATACTTTGCTGATAAACTTAAACTTGCCTCAAAAATTCCATTCTCACGTTTCGATAAAGAAGGTGGTAATACCTACGATATGGATGCAAGTGGTATGTTAAGAGATGAAATTAAGTTTTCTAAATTTATTGATCGCTTAAGATCAATTTTCCAGGAAATCTTAATCAAACCTGTTTATCTTCAAATGTGTCTTAACCATCCAGAACTTAAAAATGATATTGCATTTAAGGCTGGATTGGCATTAAGGTATATGAAGGACAACGTATTTGAAGAAATGAAAGAAATGGAACTTCAAACCAAGAGAGTAGACTTTATTGGTAATATGAAGACCCAATTAAGTATAATGGATGAAAATATGACCGAAATACCGTATTTTGACTTAGGATGGTTAATTAAGAGGTATGGAGGATTTACACAAGATGACCTTAAAGCCAATCAACGTGCTAAGGATAGATCTGATCTAAAGGCCCAAGGTTACACTGAGGAAGATATTGAAAAGATTCTTTTAGGCGCCGATAAGAAACTTTTTAAGCCAGAAAAGCCTGCAGGCGGTATTGAAGAAGATCCATTGGCGGGTTTAGGATAAAAACTTTATAAGTTGATAATATATAAATCAAATAACAAGTAGAAGATGTCAGGAAAAAAACTATTAATTCTTGAGAGATCACAGTCTAATTTATCATTTAAGACAGATGATGATGGCGCCGTCGTATTAGAAGGCGTTTTTACTGAGTTCGGTGTTCGTAATAAGAATAACAGAATTTATGAGGAAAAGGAAGTTTTACCTCATATTAATGAACTCCAAGAAAAGGTAAAGACAAACAAACTTTTAGGTGAATTAGACCACCCAAAAGATTTTGATATTAGTCTCTCTAACGTATCCCATGTAATAGAATCTTTAAAGTACGATTCCGAAAACAAACAAGTTGTTGGAAGAGTTCGTTTATTAAATACTACAAAGGGTAAAGAAGCACAGGCTTTAATTAAGGACGGTATTCCTCTTCATATTTCAAGTCGTGCCGCTGGAACTGTTGATGAAAACGGTAAAGTAAAGATTAAGAAGTTTTTTACATATGACCTAGTTGCAGATCCTGGATTTGAAAATGCAGAATTATCAAGGGTTAACGAATCTTACGGATTTGATGCCGACCCTACTTTATTCATTTATGAAATGGAAGAAACTAAAAATACAGAAGATAAAAAAGAACCAACAATGGAAAATCAAAATTTTGTAACCGTTGAGGATTTTCAAAAATACACCGAATATGTTCAAGGCGTATTAAATAATGTAAAAGAATCCGCAAATTCAGACAATACTGAAATCGTTGAAAAACTTATTAAGTACAGTGAACATATTGGAGAAAAGGTAAATCAGTTAAGCGATTATGCCGAGTATCTTTCTGAAAACCTTGATAAGAGTATTTCTTATTCTGACTATCTAGCTGAAAATGTAGATAAGATTAAGAATTATACGACATACCTTGCTGAAGAATTGGATAACTCAATTCAATATGCTGAACATGTTGCTGAAAAAGCTGATAAGGGAATTCAATATGCAAACTATTTAGGAGAGAACCTTGAAAAAGGAATTGAGTATTCCGAATATGTTGCTGAAAAGGTTGATCAAAACATTGCATACTCTGAACACCTTGCTGAAGGTTTAAGAAAGAGTATTAAATATGCTGAATACATTGCAGAAAATGTAAACACGGTTGAAGGTTCTGCTATTAATGAATCCGAAGTATCTGAAGAAGCTACTTGTGAAAAATGCGGTGAAGTTCATGAAGGATCTTGTGGATCTAAGAATGAAGAAAAAGAATCCGATAAGAAAGAATATAAAGATTCAATAGAAGAAGCCTTAAATAAATTAATTGCAAAGGCTGAAGCCAAAACTAAGGTTGTTACTGAAATGCATTTTATGAACTTCCTTTCTGAATCTAAGAAAAATGAATTTAATTCACTTTCTGAAGAAAAGCAGAAAATGATTGTTGAATCAATGAATGCTAAACCAATTATGTCAACTGTTCAGGCTGAAAATATATGGGAATCTTCATTTATTGAAAAGAAGAGAGAATTGAATTTTATTGCTGATATGCCTGAGAAATTCTCTGCTAAATGGGAAGCTTTATCAGAATCTCGTAAGAATCAAATTATTGCAGAATCTAAGTTCTATACCTTAACTACTCCTTACGCCATTAATAACTTCTGGGGAACCAGAGATCTAAGACCATCTCAAATGGAATTAGAACAAATTAATGAAAGTAAAACAGCTGCTGAGGCCGCTGCACCTAAGGAGCCTTTAGTAAATGAATCTTTTGCTAATGACCTAGTTAATAGAGTAAAATTCAACTTAGGACGATAATATATAAAAAATATAATCTAATAGCTAAGAAGCAAAGAGCTACAGATTGATTAATAAAAACAAATAAAAAAACAAAAAACAAAATGTACGCAAATCATTTAATTAATGAGGCTGAAGTACAAAAGACGTGGGCACCTATCATTGAGGAGGCTACTGGTATCACTGAGAAGTCTAAGTTATCTTGGATGTCTAAGTATTGCCATTACCATAACCTTAATGAAAGTGTTTACAATACTGTACACCTCAATCCAAACATGAACGTTCAATCAATGGGCGCTCCTACTTTCCCTGGAGATCCTACTACATTGAACGCTTTCTATTCTCAGGCCCCAGGTTCTGGTGATAGACCATTCTCTTTGTTGCCACTTGCTATGCAAGTAGCTGCTCAGACTGTAGGTCTTGATCTTGTACCTGTAGTTCCTATGCAAGGTCCTATGGGAGTTCTTACTTACCTAGACTTTGTATATGGTGGTGGTCGTGTAACTACTGCTGGTGGTATTAACGGTAACTCTGCTCCTTTAATGATCAAAGTTCCTTTAACTATCGCTACTGGTGGTGACTTAGCAGTTAACGATCTTCTTTACGTTGGTACTGGTAGCTTCGGTGCATACGAATTAACTTTCGTTGGTAAGTCTCGTATCGATGGTTATCCTATTTTCCGCGTAAGAGGTAAAGGAACTGACCAAGCTCAAGGTGCTGATCCTTTTGCACAAGGTGAAGAAGGTTATCAGCCAATCTATACTGCAATCACTGCAGCTACTGATGGTTATTCTGATGATCCTCTAACTGTAGTTCGTGTTAACTTTGACGGAGCTCCTGAATTAGTTAAAGCTTTAGAAGACCACATCGTTGGTTTCTCTGGTAATGCATTCGCTGAGAACAACCCTGCTACAGGTGTTCCTTCTTTCGCTGAATCTATTAACAGTACTGATCCTTATCAAAGAGGAGATGGAGAATCTACTCCAGATAACATCATGGGTCTATCATTGTTCAACAAATCAGTTGCCGCTAAAACTTATCAAGTTGCTGCCGCTGTAACTCGCGAACAAGTACAAGATCTTAAGCAATTCGGTATCGATGCAGTTGCTCAAGTAGAAGCTGTATTGGTTAATGAATTAACTCAATCTATCAACAAGTATATCTTGGATAGAATCTTCAAGAATGGCGTAACTAACGCTTACCAAGTATCTCAAGTAGACGCTACTGTTCTTTCAGCTGCATTTACTACTGGTGCTACCGGTGCTGTTACTATTCCTCTTGGAACTGACAATACTGGCGTTAACCGCTCTGTAACTGTTACTTCTGTATCAGTTGGTGGTGGTGGCGAAACTCAAGGTACATTGCAACGTAGAATCCTTACTAAGGTTCTTGCTGCTTCTAACTTGATCGCTACTCGTGGCCGTAGAGGACCTGCTACTTTCGCTGTAACTGGCGGTAAGATGGCATCTGCTCTTCAGGACATCGCTGGATTCGTTGCTTATCCTCTTTCTAACACAGTTAACCAAGCTGGTGGTTCTCTTTACCCAATCGGAGCTATCGCAGGTGTTACTGTTTATGTAGATCCAAACAGAGACTTTAACGATGTTAAGATCGCTGTAGGTCGTAAAGGTGATGGTAACTCTCCTGGTTTAGTATTCATGCCTTACTTAATGGCTGAATCTGTTGAGACAATCGCAGAAGGAACTATGGCTCCTAAAATCGCGGTTAAATCTAGATTCGACTTAGTAGACGCTGGATTCCACCCACAAACTATGTACTATGTATTGAACTTCAACTTCAACGGAGTTGATATTATCTAATCAATAGTAATCATACTGTTTGAAAAGGTCCGCTTCGGCGGACCTTTTTTTTTTCTTAATATATAAAACAAAAATAACAATATGTCACAAGGAGTTTACCGCGCAGCTGTTCTTTATAATTTTAGCCAAGATAAATACATTGCAATAGATCCTGGCACCATTGGTGGTGATCCTTCGGCGGTTACTTGGACATGGGTTACGAATCCTAATGGTGCTACTAAATGGGTTAACATCGTGGAACTTCAATACTATTTAACTGATACACCTATTGGTGATCCTACTATAAATGCATACCCTTGGGAAATCCAATGGCTATACTTTGCAGCATAATCCTCTTTAAAATTTTTACTCCTAAAAGATATATAAAAATAAAAATTAGATTATGGCAGTAAATAGAGCAGCCGTTATAAAAGCAAAAGACGCTGGAAGATGGCTTAAAGTAGACAATACCGTATTAGGTGTTAGGGGTGATACTGTTGAAATTGCTGATAACGCAACAAGATACACAAATCTTAATACACTCGATGCACAGATACCTTCTACATACTGGTATCCTAACCAATGGGGTGATGAATCAAAGACACTTTTTGATGCAGCAAATGGATATGAAATTAAGGATAAGTTCTTTTCTGATCCGGTTGGATCTACTTCATTTGGGGCTGCACCCACACCGAATGTTGCAGGTGGTGCAAAATCATCAAATACATTAGATAGAACAGCTATCCTATATTCATTTGATCTAGGCGCCTACATTTATGTGATAAATCCTGGTGCTGCTCCAGCATCCTGGGAAGTTTACCTTGTTTCTAATGAAAATCAGGCAACTAGGTTTGATGATCTTCTTGATGTAGCTACATGGTTAAATGCCACATCTTATGGCAATGTCCCTTTTGGTTATGGTATTCAACAATATACATTTACTAAAGCACCACAAACCCCATTTTATTCTATAGGTAACTGGCCTACTACTGCAACCAAAACAATTGTTAGATCATATGTTCCATACTCTAATCAGGAAGGCGCATATCTTCGTGTTGAGGATACCGGTGTTCCTATTCCTAATATGACATTATCTTATGTTCCAAATGCATGGGAAGGCACTAGATTTGTAAACACTAATGACATTAAAGCCATTATAGATGGAAGACCTGATTTCTTTGGCACAACCACTAAAGCAGGTTGGGAACTCCCACAGTTTTTCTTTACTCAGACCGTAAAAACACCTAGCGATAGTAATTTTAAGCAATTCTTTGACGGTTCGAATCCTTGTGGGGTAACTGATAATAGATACGGAAGTACCCTTGACTGGTTTAATGCATTAGCACAACAATACTGCTTTGACTTTCAAGCATTCTATTCCACTATAGTTGATGGTATATTCCAGGACTCTAGCGTTTGGGTTGATTATAAATGTTTTCTTAACTGGTGGGATGCTCAAGATCATGCTGCATTCCAAGACTGGTTATACAATGACATCTGGTCACCAGTTATGTGTTAATAATCGTAAAATTAAATACTCTAAAGGTTCGCTTCGGCGAACCTTTTTTTTGCTCTAGACCCTGGAATATATAAATTACTAAAAAAATAATAAGAAATGAAAGAACTTGTCAATTTTGAACATTTTAGAATAATTAAGGAAGCTGAGACTAGATTAGAGGCTCATCTTGACCGCGTGGTTGAACAGGCTATTAATGAAGCTGCGCCTAAACCTGCACAAACTAGAGCAGGTGCCCTTTTTCAAAATCCTGTTAAATTTTTAAAGATTAAGAACAATGCAAAGAAGTACCAACAAGCATTGGTACAAAAGGCTCTTAATAATGTAGACTATGAAAAGAAAATACAGGCATCTGGTGGAGAAGTAGATGCAGATAAAAAGGAGGTTCTTAGACAGGCTAATGCTGCAAAGAACCAGGCACTTACCGATAAGGCCAGCGCTATTTCTGACCGTATGACTACTCTTGCAACGAGTCCAGGTTTACAGGCCGTTAAATCTCTTGCTATGTCAAAGGCTAAAGTTGCCGCTGCTGAAACTGCTCTTAAAGCTGCTGATGCCGAAGAAACTAAACAACTTAAGATCCAAATAAAGAAACTTAATGCACAAGCTGCTAAGGCAGAGCAAGATATTAAGGATTATGAAAAGGCCGAAGAACCTAAAGCAGAAGAACCACAGGCTCAAGAGCAACCACAGCAGCAAGAAATGCCTAAAGTAAAGGATAATAAACCTGCAGCTGAGACTAAGCCCGAAGGAGAGACTAAGCCCGAAGGCGAGGATAATACTGAAAAGATAAACGTTATAGATTCTAAGATCAATAAATTAAAGGCAGATAAACAGTCTAAAGAAGATTCGCTTGGATCTAAAAAACACCCTGATGTTTTAGCTATTGAAAGACAGATTAAAGCAGAAGAATTAGAAAAAGCAAAATTAGGAGGTAATTCTGATGACATTGCCGCTGCACAATCTGCTCTTAATGTTGCACAGGATGATCTAAAGGCTGCTGTTGCAACCGAGGAGGATCCTCTTGATAAAGAAATAGCAGATCAGGAAGATAAGATAGCTGCAATTAAGAATAAAGCAAAGGATAAAAATAGTCCTCTTGCAAGTCCTGAAGTTTTAGCAAAGGCTCTTGAACCAGAAGAAAATAAACTAAAGGATCTTAAAGATAAGAAGGCAGGTAAAAATGAATCTGCTGGTTATATTGGTGAATCTTTTACTGATAAATTTAGAAGATTAAGTAAAAATGTAAATGTATAAAGTTCGTAAAATAAACTTTGGATGGTATAGAAGGCGGCATGGTATTCTTTTGGAGAACCTGCCGCCTTCAAAGCAACGATTTATGGCAGAGAATGACTACCTTAAGTGGTTAGATCCAGACCCGCAAACATATGAAATCATTTTTAAGGTTGAGGATATGAATGACCATGAAAAGAATCCTAATAAGATTCTTTGGAATCCCTTTAGAGAAACCTTTACCACAATAAAGGAAGTAGAATCAGACTCAAATGTTATAGACTGGAACTGTGCAATCTGTTCTGTAGAGATTAAGGCAAGAATGGATTCAAAGAAGATTGAAAACTTTGTATGTAGCAAATGTTCTGAGGCTCATAACTCACGGAATAAAAGGGTTGATCAACGAGTAATAGATTCATCTGTTAACTTTACTAAACACTGTAAATCTCTTCTAAAAGGTGAACAAAGGGAGTTTATCACACATATTAGAAGATCATTTAAAAGTTAAAGCTTTTTCTAATGTAATCTTAGGCCAGGTATTTAATAAACTATTTGGAGATGCATTATAGACTTCAATTCCTTTTGTCTTAAGTAGATCTGCAAGTATCTTAAATCCTGGGATAAATTGATCCCTGTAAATATTATCACCTGTTACCGGAACTGGATATCCATCATGATGATGTCCTCTTTTACCATCATTACCCATATCATATCCTAAAAGAATAATTCGTTTTGCTCCTAAATGGTATGCAAGATTAATAGCAGCATATCCGCTATTATTACCATGTGATAGCGTATCTTTGGCTTCTTCTAAACCAAACTTATTACCTTTTCTTAAAATCTTAATGTCGCCTATATATGATGGGTGATCTCGTATTGTATATTTAGGGCCTTTGAAATTATCAATGTCGGCTTTCATCCAGGAATAAACCCTAGAATCTGTCCAATAAAGAACATTTGCTTGAGGAAACGAAAGTAGTGATTTATTGATTGCAATGGTTTTCTTACCATAAAGACCAGACCAATTAAAATCTTGAAGAGATGGCCCACCCCCTATAATGAAAACGGTTTCACCTAACCAAATAGGTTCAATTTTACTTATTGGTCTTTTTGTTACTTCAGCCGATGTTGTAATACTAAGATTTCTTCGCTGTATTGTTGGTATATTATCATTAGCAACAACTACTCTTCCTAACCTATTACTAGATTGCCCTTTCTTAATTACAGTTGGAGGTAATCCCTTATTCTCTTTTATGACAGGAACTCTTCTGTCATTACCAAGTAATTTTCTTACTCTTCTCATTGATGTCTTATATGATTTTTTTATTTATCCTTAGTAAAACTATCACTCAGGTTTGCATATAAAAATAAACAATAGTATCTTAATTATGAGAAATGTACAGAATATTCTTTTAACTGAAAAGTACCGGCCACAAAACTTAGATGATCTTATTACACCTAAACGAGTAGGTGATAAATTATCAAAGGGTGTTTATCAACATCTTCTTTTACATGGTAGTCCAGGTACAGGTAAAACATCCGCTGCTAAAGCATTGGTTAAACATTTTAAGCATCCATATCTTTATATTAATGCATCAACAGATACCTCGGTTGATATTGTTAGAAATCGTATTACTGACTTCTGCGCAAACCGTTCCATTATGGATGAACCTGGTAAACTTAAGGTTATTATCCTAGATGAGATTGATGGTGTATCTGATCAATTTTTTAAAGCCCTTCGTGCAACAATGGATCAATTTGCATCCAATGCCAGATTTATTGCAACATGTAATTACATTAATAAGGTTCCAGATCCAATTCAATCAAGATTTGAAATGATTGATTTTGATTTTACGAAGGAGGAGGAAATGGAAATTATGAAAGGTTACATAATGAGAATTTTACAAATCTGTAAAGAAGAAGGAATTGGAATTGATAAACATGCAGCTGTTGAATTGGTAAAAAGAAAATTTCCGGATCTTCGTAATATGCTTAATCAACTTCAAGGGTTTAAATCCCAAGGTAAGGAAACTATTACTGTTGAAGATATTAAGAAGTTTAGTTCGGTTTACAAAGATGTTTATGATCTTATTATTGATAACACTGACCCGGTAAAAAATTACCAATATATGTTATCAAATTATGCAAACCGAGTAGATGATGTACTCTCTTCCTTAGGCGCTGAATTTATTGAATACATACAACAGGAAAGACCTTCTTATATTCAATTCATACCGCAAACAATTGTAACGGTTTCAAAGTATCAATCGCAAAGACAACTTGTAATTGATCCTGCTGTATCAATGCTCGCTTGTATTTATGAATTGCAATCAATATTAAATGGTGCATAATATGTCAGATAATTTACTAAATGAATTAATTAAGAGATATCCTAATCATTTTGCATTAGGTGAAGCAGTAAAAAGATTTTGGGAGTTTAAGAGAGAAAGATCTAATCAATCACAAGAACAGATTGAAAAAGAATTCCTTATTATAAACTTTCAGTTTAATTCTTGACCTGTTATATTTTAATAAATTACAAAAATAGATGAAAAAAACAGGTAGACACACACTAGTTGTGGATGGAAATTATTTTCTATTCAGAACATTATATGTCTTGCCTCGTCTAGGTAAGTCTAAAGAATTACTAGGTTCTTCTGAAGAGTCTCAATCCTTTATGGCAAAACTCGCAACTGATTTTGCATACCAGGTTAGATTATTTGAAGGTCTTATTGATAAAATTGTATGGACGGTAGATTCTCGTTCATGGCGTAAGGACTTTTACCCAGAGGCAGATTATAAAGGAAATCGTAAACAAGATTCCACTATTAACTGGGAAAACTTTTCTAAAGTATCAGAAGACTTTATTGGTCTCTTGGTTCGTCAGGGTGTAATTGTTTCAAAAATTGATGGAGCCGAAGGTGACGATTTAATGTATGCATGGAATACTGAATCTTTAGCCAATAACAAATCAGTAATTATGTTTACTGGTGACCGTGATATTGTTCAATTAGTTTGTAAAAATAATGATACTCATACTATCCTATTTTCACCGGCTCATAAGAAACTCTATACCTATCAAGGCTTCTCTGAATGGATGAATACTGAAGAACAAGAAACATCAACAGATATCTTTGATCTTATGAAGGTTTCAGTTTCACCAGAAAATCAAGCAAAGAAGCTATTACAAACTTTGGTAAAAAAGAAAAAGGTTGATATCATAGAGGTTGACCCCGAAGAGTTTCGTTTTAGAAAAGTTCTTACCGGTGATGCTGGTGATAATGTTACTCCTGCATATTGGTATGTATCTAAAGATCGCCGTTATGGAATCAGCGAAAAGAAGGCAGAAGAAATTGTTTCTGAATTCAAACAGAAGCATGGCGTCCTTTCTCATATGTATCTTTATAATGATGAGTTGGTAACTGACCTTGCCAATATCATTATTCGTGTTATGAAGGCTAAACATATGACCAGGGAACAGATCATTGCCAATATTAAATCAAACGTAAACTTAATGGTTCTTTCTGCCGAATCTATCCCAGAGGGTATCCTAGACGAAATGTTTCGCTCTATTGAGTCTAAGATTAGTTTAAATACTTTAAAGATTAATGGTGTTTCTTCAATGAAATCAATTTTAGAAAATAGCCCATATAAGACAGAAGATACCTCAATAGCAGTTTCATCTAAGATCTTTAAAGATGATGAAGATGACTCTGATTTTTCTTTCATATCAGATCGTAAACAAAAGGGAAAAATATTTTAATATGACGTCAAGAATGCAAAAAAGAGTAGATGATGCGATGATGGAATGTTATCGTCGTCTTTTTAGAGAATCAACTCCTAGTGGCAATTTTGACTATTTAGTTGAAACTGCTTCTTTAAATGACAGAGGTCAAAAAGAGATACCTTTTTTAGATTATGAATTAGAAGAAAGTAAATGGGAACCTATTTTTAAAGAAATTTATAAAGAATATAAGATCCCTAAATATCTTAGACAATCATTTAGAATATCTATTGTTTTAGGATGTTCCCCTAAAACAAAAATGAACTGTTAAAGTATAATAAAAAAGGAGTATGCAATTATTTGACTACATAAAGGTTTTATTTGGTAAAGACGCACAATGGGATAAAGTTTCTAGTTATGATAAGTCTCGTAATTCTTTTATGACCAATCGTTTTATGAGTATTAAATTTCCTATCCAGGCAAATCTGTTTAATACTCTTAAAATTGATCCAGTAGGACAGGCAGAAGCATGGAGAATGGTTGCTTCAAAGTTTAATAAAGTTCCAGGTTTTATTTACACAAAGGTAAAGAAACAAGAAAAAGAAAAGCAATGGTCACCAGATCCAAAGGCCGTTGAACTTTATATGAAATTTAATGAAATTGGTCATAGAGAGTTTAAAGAATGCCTAAAATATAACCCATCAGAAGTCCGAACCGCGATAGATATATTAGAAAAACAGATGGGAAATGATGCTAATAGACAATAAGTTTGAGTTAGGTATTCCAACTCACATTTACTTTACTCTTTATAAGTTTGATCTCATTGATAGTATTATCATATCAAGAGTCATAAAAGAGTGTAAAAACTGGAATGAATCCGGTGATGAAAATCTTTTCACCGTTGATGTAGAATCTTTTAAGTCTGCTATTAGAGGTAATAAAAGACTGGATCATGAGATCACAAAAGCCGAGGTAGATGGTCTTGCTGCAATGCCTGGTAATAAACCTAATTCGGTTACCTTTCTTTGGTCAATTATAGAAAGGCTAGAAAATCTAGAGTGGATGACATTTAGTATTTCTTATGATAAAAAATTCTCAAGAGTTGTTAAGATTGAGAATAAGGAAATTATGAGCTTTTATTTTAAGATAGAAGAAGGTATTTTTGACTTAACTCAAGTATTCCAAAGAAGCCAACTCGATATTATTAATAAAAAGATTATTGAGTACAAAATAATGCCTAACAAGTATTTAGAAAGATCTTCATATTTTTATATGAAAGCTTCACTTTTATTTGAAATTTTAGGCCAACTTGAAATTGATGGTACTCTTGGAACATTTGATCTTCTTGATCATATTGATCAAAAACTAGAAGAAGATGATCCTACCCTTTTGGTTAAGACAGACTATACTCCTTATTAAGGAATATATAAACAAAAAGGTCTTATGAAAAGTTTTTTAAGGAGATGTTGCGAATCTAAGCGTGAATGCGTAACATATCTTGTGGTACTTTTATGGTTAGCTGTAGGTATTACTGCAACATATTTTGAAACCGATTTTACTGCTTTGGCTGCATATTTTGTTTCTTTAACAGGTTTCGTTGCTTCATATATATTTGGTGAAAGCGTTCGTAGAAGTAAAAATTCTTCAATATTTTTGCCAGGCCCTAACAGTAGAAGAGAAGTAATGATGTACATTACAATTGGATTATGGCTAGCCGTAGGTTTATGGGTAATCGTAAATGGTTCAGATCTTATTGGAGTAAGCGCATATTTTGCAGCATTAACACCGTTTGTAGGTTCATATATTTTAGGTGAAACTTTCAAAAAGGAAGTGGTTGAAGTTGAAGAAATAGAACAACAAATAAATTCTTAATACATGGCCGTTATAGGAACAACAACAAATGAAAATGGCGATGCTATTTTAATAAGTCTTCAAGAGCCTTACAAGAATGTTGTTGAGGTATTAAGTTATAGTGATCAAACCGAAGGTGAATCTACATCAGTTTATTTTAGTAAATCTTTTAGATGGGGTATTGATGGAGTTACCTATTCTGATTGGATCTCATTAACTAATGCGAATCTAGACGGTTTGTTACTCAATCCGATTAATCCATTTTGGGTGCAGTATAAGTATGAACAGGTGGGCGATGGCACACTAGAATTTAAGTCTATATCACTCGAAATAGTTACAGATGGTGGAATGATTTGTAAAATTCCACAAATTAATTGTTGTGATAGCGGTTCATTATCAGGTGCGCAAAACCTTGTTATTGATTGCTGTGGTTCATCCTGGAACCCGTATGATTTGTCCAGGGCATCACAGATGTATAACCAACTTTCTGCTGTTGCATCAAATTTATTTGGTTTTTGTGTTAAGTACTTTAAGACTGCTGCAGATCAAAGAAGTAAAGATGTTATCCTAAAAGAATATTCTTTATTTAATGTTATCTCAACTGCAGAAGTTAAGATAATGTTTCCTGATAACCAATTACCAACAAGGGACATTCAGTATAATCCTCTTATGATGGATTTTCCTGTACAGTTTGAGGTGCATATTGTTAAATCAGCATTTGAACAAGTATTTGGTGTTGGTGCAAGACCACAGATGAGAGACTATTTGTATTTTGAACAATATATGAACAGAATGTATGAAGTTGATGCTGTTACTGAAGCGGATGACTTTTTATATACCGGATCATATTGGAGAGTAAGTCTTGTACCTTATCAACAAAGAACGGCTGTTCTCTATCCTAATAAAAACATTGAAGCTGAAAAGAATGCATTGGTAAGTGACCTTGAATCTAAGTTTGGTGAAGAGGCTAATAAAGAATACGATGATGTAAGAAAGCCTAATCAATATAACACTATAGGTACTTTATCAAATGATTATGTTAGAAGAATACTTGATAAGAGACTTTTAATTAAAGAGGAGAATGTTTATAATAACTGGACTATTATTTCCAAATATCACTATCAGTTGTCCTCAATGGAAACAGGCATAGAAGGTGTTGAGTACAGATATAATAAAGGATGGAAAGAAACCGATGATAGAGCATTTACTTTTTGGGTAAGACCAAAATACACAAATCCTATTGGGATAAATGTGGCAATCACAGGCATAACTAATAGCGGAGGAAAGGTAAAACTTAATACTTCAGGTTTACCTACCCTGTCACAAACCCTCTCTGTTGGAAATTGGGTTAAGGTTGCTGGTACCGCATCATATAACGGTATTCATAAAATAACCGCAATAGGATCTACTAGTATTAATATTGATGTAGACTATATTGATAATACATTCCAAGGTACTCCTAGATTTAACAGAGAGGCAAGTAATACCTTTATGGTTTATGAAACGTCTCTTTTACCACCTGCTCAACTTGTAGAATTCACATACACACCAAATTGGTTTATAGTAAAGTTGGATGGTAACTATTTTAAGTATAATTTACAATCACAAGGTCTATCTCTTATTGAGAATAATTGGTATGCATTCGTAATTAATCTTAATTCTATTGCAAAACAATTAAGCCTGTTTGGATATGAAACTCTTGATAAAACAGGTGCAATTAATCCAAAAAATAGCGCTCAATTAACAAAGATATTTTCTGAGACCAAATTGTATACACCGATTGAAATACCAGATTTTAATTCATGGAAACTATTAGGGTGTAAAACAGACCTAACTAACCTTCGTATTTGGAGTAAACCTATTGAAGAAGAATTACAGGAATTGATATTATCACAATATGTAGTAAAAGATACTCATTTAACTTTACTACTGGATAATGCTGCACCACAACTATTACTACAGAAAGAAACCAATCCTAGATAAGCTAGAATATATAATCTAAATTAAGGATTAATGAAAGAAGATTCTAAACATAAATTTAGAGATAGCCTTGGAGACTTATTAAATGATTTACCTGATGAGGTACCTGGTTTAGAAGATACCCCACAATTACCAAAGGTTAGAGCAGAAGGAACACAAGCTGTTGCATTACAAACCGCAAAGAATAAGGCCCAGCGGGTTATGAATAATCTTCTTAAGTTCTATTTAAGTGAAGAGATTATTGAGGAGCATGAATACATTAAGGTTAAAGCAGAGCTAGATGAATATGCATTAGGTATGCTTATTCGCCAAATGCAAAATAGTGAAACTGCAATTTCAACATTAATGGATACTATTAATGAAGGTGACGTTTCGCCTAGAATGTTTGAAGTACTTAGCGACCTACAGAGAACACTTTTAGATATCATTAAAAGTCAAACCATGTATATGGTTGCAATTGAAGAGAATGCTAAAAAGCTTTCCAGGGATATTGATGTTTATCATGGGGGTGCTAATACTGATACTGCTCAAAAGAAATCCGGTAACACTGGTGTTAAGGCAAGAGGAACTAAGGATCTTATGAGAGCCTTACAAGATAGTATTAACGAAGAAGATATACAAGATGTCGATGCAGATCAAACTGAAGAATAACTATGTTCTTACAAAAGAGATCATAGAAGAAAAAGTAACCGAAGGTGGAATTATACTTCCAACCGAAAAGTATAATCGTAAATGTATTGTAATTAAGTCCTCATCCGAAGATGTTAGAGATGGGCATACAATCATAAAAACAATTGGTAAGGGTACGATTTTTAATATAGACGGAGAAGAATACGAAGCTCTACATGAAAATCATATCTTAGCTATAATAGAAGAAGATGGCACAGAAACCTAGAGCAGAAAGCGCAGGATTTGAGTTTAAGATTGGCGCTGCAGAAGAATCCTTTTCATGGACATCAGAAAAGGTTGAACAACTTATGCTTGCATTAGAGGAAGGGTATAAACCTAAAGCAACTCCTTTCTATGAAGGTAATTCTAATCTTAGGAAGGGAAACATAGTTTTTAATTATACACCGCATGAGATTAGAGAAATAAAGAAATGCGCAACTGATATTGTTTATTTTGCAAATACTTATTGTACCGTAATGACCGATCATGGTCTTCAGACAATTAAGTTAAGAGGATATCAGGAAGAGATGTTAAGACAATTTCAAAAGGAAAGATTTAATTGTTGTTTAGCATCTCGTCAGATTGGTAAAACAATTTGCTCATCAATTTTTATTGCATGGTACTCTTTATTTAATTTTGATAAGAATTCTCTTGTACTTTCAAACAAAGGGGCTACCACTCGTGAAATTATTGATAAAGGAAAAACGATTCTTGAACACTTACCGTTTTTCTTAAAGCCTGGTGTTATTAAATGGGATGTATTTAATTCCAAGTTTGATAATGGCTGTCGTATTATTGGTCAAACCACTACAAAGAAAGCCGCAATTGGTTTTACAATTCACTTACTGTTTATGGATGAGTTCGCTCACATCCCACAGAACTTCGTGGAAACATTTTATGAAAACGTTTATCCTACTGTATCTGCTTCTTCAAATTCAAAGGTAATTATTACAAGTACACCGAACGGATTTAATAAGTTTTATGATATTTACTCATCTGCAGAAAAAGGATTAAATGAATATTCACCGTTTAGGGTTGACTGGTGGGATGTTCCTGGTAGAGACGAGGCATGGATGAGGCAAGAAGTTGCTAACCTTGGTTCAGAGGAGGCTTTTAATAGACAATACGGAAATCAGTTTATAGCAAGTTCTTCTCTCTTATTAGGCGCAGATAGTCTTAAAAAGCTTCAACAAAACCAAAAAGAATTTATTCATAAAGAGATTCCTGAATTTGAGGATGAGAACATTGAGTATGCAGGCTTATTATGGGATCCTGATTTTAATCTTGATGAAATTGAAGAAGATACAAATTATTGGGTCTTTTCAATTGATATTGCAGAAGGAAATGGTGGTGACTATTCAATTATAAATATCTTTAAGATTGAAATCATGGATGAGCAGGACTGGAAAAAGATAACCTCGCCTGGGTCGTTTGTAGACTTTTTTAGACTTAGACAAATAGGAAGATTTAGAAGTAATGAACATACTATAGAAGAATTTGCAAAAGCTGTTTATATTTTATCATTTGATATGTTTCATTCAGAAAACGTAAAACTAATAATCGAGTGGAATATGTTTGGCGGTGAATTAATTAAGAGACTGGAAACTGTCTTTCCACAGAGAAATGAATTTGATGAAGAAATGGTTGTTAAGTTTAAACATCGTATTGATGCAAGAACTAAAAACTTTGGTCTTAAAATCAAAAAAGATAATAAACCTATCTTTTGTCAAAACTTTAAGAAATATATAACCCAGAATAGAATTGTAATTAAAGATAAGAAAACTGTGTATGAAGCCTCTACGTTTGGAAAGATGCCTAATGGAACATATGCAGGACAATTAGGTCATGACGATCTTATAATGACCAGCATAAATAGTTCAGAATTTTTCTTTACTTTAGACTTTTCCGACTTTGTTGAAGAGATTTATGATACCGTAGAAGAATCTCTACAAACTAAGATTGATGAGATCTTAGAAAAGGATTCTAAGGGAGGAAATCTCAATTACGATATTTATGATCTTGTGTAGAAAAGTGGCTATGCCGTGGATATATAAAAAAAGCAATAAAAAAAATATAATACAAGATGGCACTAGATCCAAGAATCGCTTCTCTTAAAGCCGCAGGTACATACCGCTTCGAATTTGATAAGAGTCAAGTTGTTAGCATTCCTGCAAACCAAACAAGATTAATTGTTGGTTTTTCTAAGAAAGGTCCTTTTAATACCCCAGTTTTTGTACCGGATACTGCATTTTTTAAGCAAGTATTTGGAGATATTGACAGAAACCTCGAAAGAAAGGATTCATACTTTCATAGAAGCTGCTTAGCTGCATTAGAAAGAGGACCAATTTTAGCCCTTAACCTTTTAGCATTAGACTCAAACGACGATGTAGACTACATTAAGTTAGGTACTGCTGCTACACCGGAAGCTCAAAATAATGCAGGTGCTTCTGGAGAATATCAAAAATTTTACAACAGGGATAAATTCTTTTTCCCTGATAGTGATGCATTCCTAGATAACGTTGGAGCAAACAGAAATGTATTAAGCTCTCTAACTACTAATGATCTTTTAGATTTTGTTAACTTAGGTCAAAATCCAATATCAATAATTGTTAGAAAAGCTGCAAACGATAATGTTGCAAGCTTTAATGTTACTGTTGAAGAATGGTACGGAACTGCAAATGTTCCTGGTTTCTTAGATAAAGACAGTTTAATCTCTGACTTTATGGTAGATGTATTTGTCATTGAAGGTAACTTTGGTGGAAACTTCGGTTCTGCTACACCTTATGACAGATTTACTGCCGATCCTACATTCCAACAATATTTTAATCCAACTAAAGGTATTGAGAGAAAGAAATTTGCATCTGACACAACCGATACTAAATTACAAGAATTCTTTAATGAATCAGAAGTAAACCTAATTGCAACTTACACTGCATGTTTAATTCCTGATTTTGTAGATTTACTTGGTAATAACTTATTCATTGAGAAATTAATCAATGCTGATACTGCTACAACCGGATTATTCTGCGCTGTGAATGAAGATCTCTTCAGTGGAGATTTTCTAATCGATGGTGTAAAAGGTGGTATTGACCTAATTGGACATAACATCGAATATACTCAGGCTACTGGTATTCAGGATGATGTTAATTTCCTTTCATATAGCGAAGCAATTGTGGCTGACCTTCCTTATGCAAGAGCTGCACAAGGTGTAAACCTAGCAACTATTGCAACAGGTGACATAGTATCTGTTAATACTTTAACAGGAGGAAATATTCAGATCTCAGTAATTGGATCTGCGGGTAATCCTTTATATGATGCATTCGCAAGTATGTCTGCTAACTCTCCTACAACAGTAGGTTCTTACATTAAAGGTGCAATTAGCAATAAGTATGTTCCTGTACTTTCTGTGAATGTTACCAATACCGTTGTTACTGTTGTTTTATCAGGAGTAGGTGGAATTGTATCTGGTGATTTTCCAACATCATTAGGAACTACATATACTTATGTAAATGAAGAAGACTTAGGTTTTACCGTTCATGAATTTGAAACTTCAAATACTAATGCTAATATCATTGGTTCTTACGGAAGTGCTCTTTACAGTTCATTCTCTAACGGAACTCTTACTGATGGTGATGAAGCAGTATGGGAAATCTCTGGTAATGAATATACATCTTACCTAGTATTTAATGCTACTAGTTACGGATTTATTCATACTGGTGTACCTGCTACTGTAAGTACTAAGTTTGCAATCTCTGACCCTGCATATTACATACCAGGTGTTAGAATAACTCCTTATCAACAAGATACTTTTGTAAACGTTACTCCAAGATCTCAGTTTAATATGGATAGCGGTACAGGATACTTCTTAAATTCAAACGGAGGCTCTGTTGGATTAAACACGTTAGATATCCAAACACTTAAAGGATCTCTTAATCGTTCAATCGATATTATATCAGATTCTTCAACTGAACCACTTCTTAAACCTAACCAGGTACTTATTGCATCAACTAACCCTGATGCTTCTACTGTGGTTGTAGGAAATTATCTTTTACATTTTGAAGGTAATGTTTCAGTACCTCACTCTAGATTAACTAGAATTAATCAAGTTCAAGGTGGTAAAACGAATAATGAATTCCCTACTATCCCAGTAGGAACTACTGCATTACTTGTGACATGTCAATCTGAAATTAACGTTACTACTGTAAATTCTATTAAGAAGGTTGAACTTTATTACCCAATTGATACTTGGGTTGATTACCTAAACATCTTTACTCTTGACGGATTTGTATTGGATGTTAATAAACACGTACCTAACGGAACCAATGATCGTCAGAATGCTATTCTTAATGGAACATTAAGTGGAACAAATTTATTTAAAGCATTAACTGATAGAGAAACTATTAACTTCCGTTACTTAATTGATACTTTTGGAAACGGTATTGAAAGTGGATCTAAGTCAATCTATACTAACTTATGTCAAACTAGAAAGAATGCATTTGCAATTATTAATGCACCTTCTGCAAAAGACTTTAAGGCTAACGTAGACCCTTCATTCGTGGATGCAACTGGAGCCTTATCATCTAGATTTATTTCTACAGGTGGTGATCTTTCTAAGAACCCAACAGTTAGATACTCATTGCCTGCATCTACTCAAGGTGGAAGCTGGGGTGGATTCTATTATCCTTTTATTACTGTAAGGGATTTAGGAAAGAACATTAACGTTCCTCCTGCTGCTTATGTATCAAATAACTTTATTGCAAAGTATGAAAATGCATTACCTTGGTCTTTGGTTGCAGGTGTTCGTAGAGGTGTTGTAGGTGGAACTGGTGTGGTAGGATTAGAAATTAATCTTGACCTATCAGATAGAGAATACTTAGAACCATTTGGATTGAATCCAATCATTTTCCAAAGTGGAACTGGTCCAACTATCTTTGCAAATAAAACTGCTCAACAAACTCCTAAATCTGCATTAAGTTCAATTAATGTGAGAGAGGTTGTTATTTACATCCAGGATGGTATTGAGGCAATTCTTAAGAATTACTTATTTGAGTTCAATACTGCTCAAACAAGATTGGAAATTAAAACTCTTGCTGATAACTTCTTATCAACGGTCCAAAACGATGATGGTGTATATGACTTCAGAAACGTAATGGATGAAACTAATAATACGCCGGAAGTTATTGATCAAAATGTTGGTATCCTAGATACTTATATTGAACCAGTAAGAGGAATGGAAATTTTGGTTCAAAGAACCACTATTTTAAGAACTGGAGCAATTAGTTCAGGAAACTTCCAATAAAAGAAATAAAGAAAGAATAAATAAAAAAATAAGTTAAACTATGCCATTACCACATTACACTCAATCAAGGGCAAGTAATAACAGATACGAACCTATTCAGCCTAACCTATTTGAGGTAACACTCTTTACCCCAAATGGTGATGATACTGGTTTGATCCTTGAACATGTTATATCTGTTGGAGGTTTAAATGCATTAAATCCTTCAGTAGATGCAATTGGTCAAAAATATAAATTTGCAGATCGTTCTTTTGCAGGTATGCCTGGTCAGACTTTCGTAGATCTTACTATCGCGTTTACACTGAATCTAAATGATGCAAATGAAAACTACATTTACAATACCATGAGAAACTGGTATAAATTAATCTACGATCCATTGACTGGTGAAATGGGATTAAAGAAAGACTATGTAGGAAGCATGATCATTGTTCAATATAACCGTGCAGGGGATATCTTCAGAAAGATTACTTGTAAGGACATCTTCCCAACTGGTGCACCTGATTTTATTGATGCACTTGATTATGGAACAGCCGATGCTGCCCAGTTATCAATGACTTATCGTTGTGACCATTGGGTTGAAGAAAACGTTGGAGCTCCAAATAACTAAATCTAAACATTTAACAAAAACTGGCCTTAGGGCCAGTTTTTTTGTCTTATCTCTAATATATAATATAGAATACATAATCTATAGATCATGATTATATTTAAAGTAGAAAATATATCCAATGGGAAAACCTATGTGGGATATGCAGTTAATGATAATCCTAATAATTTAGGTACCGGAAAATACATTAAGAGAGCCGTAAAGGATTTTGGCACAACATCCTTTAAGAGAGATGTGTTAGAAAGATTTGATGAAGAAGAATCTTTAGGTATTGTAATGGACCGGGTTGAATTTTGGATTAAAAAATTCAAATCTGACAATCCTAAATTTGGATATAATGAAAGCGTACAGGAAATGATTCCTCAAAAAAAGAAATTGACAAAAAAATTACAAGTTCTTTTAACACCTGAGGATGAAGATAACTTAAATACTATTATCATTCAAAAATCAATGGAATCTGGTATTAGGCCAATTCCTATCTCAAGATATGTTAGAAACATTATTGTTGAACATATTGTAGAAGAAACTACACCAGAAAAACAATTAACAAAAAACAAATAACATGAGTAATCACGAAGAAAATATCAAAAAAGAGTTTGAAGCAGCAGAAGGCATTCAACCAGCAACAGTAGTTAATGATGGTAAAATTACAAATTTAGGTAAAGTTGATCCAACCAAAGGGATGGGACTTACTTCACCAGACGATCCTGAGATTAGAAGAATTCAGGAGTTAACCGGTTATATGAAGTTAGATTTAGGAAATCTTCCTTCTGCTGGTAAATTTTATCGTGAAGATTTTGAAATTCATATTAGAGCTGCAAGAGTTGGTGAGATTAGAGATTTCTCTACAATCGATGAAGAAAACATTAGAGACGTAGATGAAAAACTAAATTCTATTCTTGTAGGCTGTACTAAAATTATGTACGGTAACCAAAGAGGATCATATCGTGATATTCTTGAAGAAGACCGTATTTATGTTTTACTTTCAATCAGAGAGCTTACATTCAAAAATGGTGAAGCTAAATTAATGATGCCAGTAGGTAAAAAGAAATGTACTTCAGGTTCATGTAAGTCACAGGATAGTGTAGAATTAAAAACAGCCAATCTTCAGTTTAATGAAGTAGATGATCTTATTGAAAAGTATTATGATTCTGTAAATAAATGCTACACTATTCCAACCAAAAGCCACGGTGAATTAGTATTAGCACCACCTACAATTGGTGTTATGAGAGCTATTACTGATTGGGCAAGAAAGAGAGAGGAAGAAAATAAATCGTGGGATAAATCTTCTCTTGGTATACTTCCTTATGTGCAAAGAGAATGGCGAGGATTTGATGAAAAGCAAATCTTCTCTGCTATGACATCATTCCAAGGATGGGATTCTGGTAAATATTCAATAATTTTTAGATTGGTGGAAAAAATGAAAATAGGTATTAAGCCTGAATTTGTTTACCCATGTCAATCTTGTGGCGCGGAGGTCACAGTTCCGCTTTCCTTTCCCGGCGGAATCAAATCTCTGTTCATTATTCAAGATATCTCTTCTGAACTTCTATAAGATCAGGGTATTACTTATGGAAAAATTGCATGTTCAGCCTACCGAGCTGGACATGCTTCCATATTATGAATTTGAGTATACTCTTGAAATCTATAATGACATCATTAAAGAACGTAATGATGAAGAAAAGAAACAAAATCAAGATGCTGAAGATAAGTATAACATAGCTGGAATGCAGAAAAATGCTACCAATATGAATAAAAATATGTCTAGTTATAAGCAACCTTCTATGCCTAAGATAAGTATGCCAAGATTCTAAATATATAAATAAAGACAAAAGATAATGGATAGACAACAAATTCTTAAAGATATTCAGGCAAAGAGCCAGGCTGCTTTTTCTGAAATTAGAACACAGGCATTACAAGAAGCGGTTAGAAATATGTCAGCTGTTGCTGCAACCGGAGACTCAAGTAGCGGTGGGGGTGGTAGAACACCTTCATTGGAATTTGTAGTAAATACCTTTGACAGTACTTACTTTGAATTTGATTTTACTTCTACTGGTGAACCTATTGAATTTACAATTGAATGGGGTGATGGTAATGTACATGTGGATTCAGGTGGTGGTGGCTATTACAGCGAAAACCATACATATGATGAGATTGGCGATTACACAGTTAAAGTATACTTTGATGATCCTCTAAAAATCTTACAATTAAATTTTCCTGGTGATGGTGATGCACCTATTAAGTCAATATCACGTTTACAAACCCTTGCTAATTTACAAGAATTTAGGGCAGACTATAATGCGTTAGAAAGTGTAGATTTTTCTGGTTTAACAAACCTTACATATATTGATATAAGTGACTGTGATCTTGTTGATACAAACACACCATCATTAACTTCTGTTAATTTATCAGGTTGCTATAATTTAATTGAGCTTCGTGTAGACGATAGTGATTTTTCAGGTGGATTCCCAGATCTTGTAGGATTAGTTAATCTTGAATTTTTTGATGCTGACCAATCTCTTATTGCAGGTAGTCTTGACATATCAATGTTACCTTCATTAACTGGATTTGATCTTAATGGAAATACAGATTTAACCGAGATAATTATTGATAGCAGTCAACCTCTAGGTAATGGCGGCTATGATGTAAATGCATATAACTGTGACCTAACGGAAGAAGCGGTAGATAACATCTTAGTTGCTCTTTCTACAAACGGTGTATCAGGTGGATATGTTGAGTTAAACGGAGGAACTAATGCTACTCCTAGCGCAACTGGTCTTGCTGCTAAAGCGGTCCTAGAAGGTAACGGCTGGACGGTTGACGTTAACTAATAAAATAACTCCATGAATGGCAGTAGTAACCTTAAAGGATCTTATGGATCCTCTAACCAAGATAGCAAAGTCGACTGAAGAAACTGCATCAAAATTAGATGCTGTGGTTGCTGCTGTTGCCGGTGGAAGTAGTGGGCAGTTAAGTCAAGCAATTGTAGCCGAATTACAAGTACAGACAGATTTATTAAAACAGATTGCTACAAATACGAAAAATGGTGCAATATCCGTAGGAGGTAAACCTATGGATAAAGATAAACTTAAAGAAGGAGCAGAAGCCATCAAAATGTTAGGTGGTGGTGCTTCTTCTTTAGCGTTCGGTCTATTAACTTTTATGCTAGTACCTAAAGGTGCTATTAGAAAATTTTCATCAACCATTAAGGAAATAATGGCTGTCTTTGATGATTTAGATACAAAAAAGATTAAAGAAGGGTCAGAAGCATTTGAAAAAATAGCAGCAAACATAGGTAAATTTGCAAGAGGGCTGGCTGCGGCTGCATTCTTACTTATACCAGGATATGTAGGTGCTCTTTTACTTAAAGCTACATTAAAGATATTACTTCCTACATTTGAAATGATAGGAAAGAAAAGTAAAGTGATAAGTAAAGGCGCCGATGCATTAGGCCTAATGGGTGACTCATTAATTAAATTTGCAAAAGGGCTTGTAGTAGTTGCAATTGCTTCTATTATAGGTATTGTTATGGCTCCTGTTATATTACTGACCGTAGTATTATTTGCAGGAGCATTTGCACTATTAGGTAAATTTGATAGACCAATCAGACAGGGTGCCCGAGCTCTTTTATTAATGGGAAGATCATTAGTTTTCTTTAGTGCCGGATTAGTTCTATTTGCTTTAGCTTCTCTATTTATCTTATTAAACCCAATCATTCTGCTAGCAATGGTAGGAACTCTTGTTCTTATAAGTGGAGCATTTGCTCTTATAGGATTATTTGATAAGCAAATCAGAAAGGGTGCGGTTGGTTTATTAATTATGGGATTGAGCTTAATAGTATTTTCTGTTGGGTACCTAGTGTTTGCAATGGTAACAAAAGATATAACTCTTGAAAGATTAGGTATACAATCAGCAATTTTAATTGGTGTCGGAGCTGCTGTTGCTGCGGCTGGATTACTTGCTAGTCAATTAATTAAAGGGGCTATAGGGGTTGCTGCTATGGGACTTGGATTACTTGTATTTAGTCTTGGATATTTACCGTTTGCCAAGGTAACAGAGGATATGACTCTGAAAGATGTAGGTGTACAATCAGGTATCCTATTAGCATTAGGTTTAGAATTTGCTGCGGCTGGTGCTGGGGCATTATTTATATTAGCTGGGTCTGCAGCATTTGCTGCAGTTGGAATATCTTTAGCTGTATTATCTGGTGGTTTGGCTTTATTTAAAGCAGTAGGTTTTACTGAGGATGATGCTTCTGCTATGACAACTACTTTAGTTGGTATTAAATCAGCATTCTTAGGTAATGCCGATGCAGATGAAGGATTTTTTGCTAAATTAGGCGGAGCTATTACTGGCGCAGTCGATGCTGTTAGGATGGTTGAAGCCGCTGCTGGTTTTACTGCTGCTGGTATTGCATTAACAACATTATCATTTGGTCTTAATAAGTTTAAAGAAGTTGGATGGAATGATGAGTTATCTAAAGAATTGGTAACAATGTTAAATGGTGTTACTACTGCATTTGCATTAGCAGGATCAAGCGAACAGGTACCTAGTTCATCTTTCTTTGGTCAAATGTTTGGATTTAAGAGAACTGCGGTTGAAGAAGGTATTAATTCAGTGCTAGGCGCCGGTAGAGCATTAAAAGATATTGCCAAAGGCCTAAAAGAATTCCAATCTCTTATTGATAGCGGAGTTAGTTTTGGCCAACCTGATGGTAATGGTAATTATGAAGAAGGTACATTAGGTTATGCTGTTACAAACACAGTAGGATTTATTAGAACTGCTTTTGCCGCCGTAGCCAATGAAGGAAATGTCCAAGGTGGTGGTTTCTTTGATACTTTATTTAATGTTAAACAGAATAAGGTACAGGAAGGTATCCAATCAGTTATGGGAACCGGTAAAGCGCTTAAAGACATCGCAGAGGGTCTTAAATCATTCCAGGCATTAATTGATGGTGGTGTTCAATTTGGACAACCTGATGCAAACGGAAGATATGCTCCTGGTACATTAGGTTATGCTGTTACAAATACCGTAGGTTTTGTTAGCGAAGCTTTTGCTGCGGTTGCAAGTCAAGGTAATGTACAGGCAGGTGGAATTATGGGATCTCTTTTTGGAATTGAAAAGAATAAAGTTGCTGAAGGTATTGATTCTGTAAAGGGTGCAGGTCAAGAACTTACTAATATTGCAACAGGTCTTAAAACATTCCAAGACATGGTTGATCAAAATATTAACTGGGATACATTAGCAGGTGCTGTTAAAAAATCAATTACCTTTGTAGGAGAAGCCTTTGCTTCAATAGGTGGAATGGAACAAGAGGATGGGTGGTTTATTTTTAGCTGGGATGAAAACCTTGTCCAAAAGGGTGTCGAGAGTGTAAAGGGTGCTGGTGAGCAACTTAATTTAATTGCAAATGGTCTTAAGTCTTTTCAAGATATGATTTCTAATAATGTTGATTTTGAAAAGTTAGGATATACGATTAAAAATACCCTTATGTTTGTAGGTGATGCATTTATGGCAATAGGTGGAAAAGAACAGGAAGATTCAACTGGATTAAGTTCTCTGTTTGGTATAAGCTGGGATGAAAACCTTGTTCAAAAAGGTATTGAGAATGTAAAGGGTGCAGGTAAAGAATTAGAAAATATTGCAAAAGGTTTACAGGCATTTACGGATCTTAAGAATCCACAAGCAATTGCAAAAAGCATTAAAGAGATCTTTACATCAATAGGTGATACATTTACATATTACTATGAGAAACCTAAATTTAAGTCCCAGGTCGATCATATGCAAGGATTTATTTCTGAAATATCTAAGAATGCTGGAAAAGGACTTATTCATAAAGCTGCTGAAGGTATGGATAAAATGGCTGCCGCTATTAATAAGATAGATGCAGATAAAGCAGAATCATTTGCAAATCTATTTAAGGGCGCAGGTGAATTAAGTAACAATGCAGCTGCATATGCTCAATTACTTAGTGCCGTCGAAGACATTAGAGATGCGTTAAATCAAAGTAATACTTCTACTGCTACCACCACAACAACATCTGATGGTAATGCTGGCGGTGGAGGCGGAGATAAAGGTCTTTCAGTAACTCTTAGAAGTATTAATACTACTTTAGGTAACCTAAATTCTACAATGAGTGGTTTACCTGGAAAAATTGCCGTACTCATTCCTACCGAAGGTAATTAATAAATCTTTTTCTTAGAAACCTAAAACTAAGTTATCTGGTTACTATATAAAATTAACGGATTGTTCCACTAAAAGTATAGTAATTATGGATAAGAGTATTGTTTGGTTTGATTTAGAAACTACTGGTGTTAACACAGCAACAGATAGGATTATTGAGATCTGTATGATCAAAACTGATTTTGAAGGTAATGAGATCTCATCTTTTTATACACTCGTAAATCCTGGGCCTGGTATTGAATGGCGCCAAGAAGCGATTGATAAACATGGAATCACACCAGATATGCTCGAAGACCAGGATAGGTTTGAATATATTGCCAAAGAAGTTATGGACTTTATAGGTGATAGCGACCTCGGTGGTTATAATGCACTTTACTTTGATATCCCAATGCTTACTGAAGAATTTATGCGAGCTGGTCTTGTATTTAATCCTCGCGGTAAGGCCGTTATTGATCCGTTCCTAATCTATTCTAAATACGAAAGACGAGATCTTAGTACTGCATATACCAAGTACACAGGTAAAACTTTAGATGGTGCACACCGTGCAGAAGCAGATATTCGTGCAACAATGGAAATCTTCCAGGCACAACGTAAACTATATGATATGCCAGGATCTGCTGCCGAAATTGACCAAGCGGTTAATGAGTCTCGTCAAACGCAAGTTGACCTAAGCGGTAAGTTTAAGTTTGCCGAAATTAACGGGAAAAAAGAAATCATCTTTAATTTTGGAAAATGGGCAGGTAAACCTTTTAAAGAAGTTTATGAAGCAGATTCCAGATATATTGAATGGATGATTGATAAAGGTGAATTTGCAAAAGAAACCAAAATCATTGCAAGAAAGCTTATAGAAAAGTTAAAGGCAGAGTCTCCAATGCCATTCTAAATTGTTAATAACTTTTTTCATCTGGAGAGAAAAAAGTCTCCCAAATATTTTCAAATCCCAAAAATTTGTTTTATATTTATATAAAATTAAACGGATATGGAAAATCAAATTAACAAAGGATCAATCGTAACATACCAAGGTGGATTCTACCGGGTATCAAACTGCACAAAGAATACGGTCAATCTAAAGTCTGTCTTTGGAAACCGAGTCTACTTCAAAAGTATTAAGCTTACTGAAGTTACAGAATCTGCTGCCGCATTCTATGAATACTGGTCTAAGTCTGAAACTTATCAATGCATGTAATATGATACGAGAAAAACACGAAAGAACTGGCCCTATAGTAATTGATCTTACAGGCCCTGATGGAAATGCATTCGCACTAATTGGTCTTGCACAAAACTTAGCAAAGCAATTAGGGTATCAACCGAATAGGCGCGGAGAACTTACCACTGAAATGATGAGTGGTGATTATGAACATCTCCTTCAAGTATTTGATCGCGAATTTGGTAACTTTGTAATTTTAGAAAGATGAAAATAGAAATTGAAAAACTCAAACAGATTGAAAATGCCTTAGGGCAATTCGAGGTATGCCGTATCTTTGGTGGCGGTAATCATAATTACCTTCGCTTTGGGTATTGGAGACCAACAGATTGGAAAACTCTTCAAGAAATCCTTGGTCATTCTATTGTGGTAGAAGAAGATTCTGACTATGATGATGACTGTGGGTGGAAGTATTCCTATGTTCTATATGATCGTATGGAATGGGATATGATTCAAAAGAATCGCCGCGAACAAATGGAATCTTGGAGAGCTCCAGTAAACAATCGTTAACCGCGATTATATAAATAAAGGTACGTTCTTTAACATATTGGGGGTGACCAGGTTTTGACGATTAAGCTGAAATTAGGTTACTGATGCAAGCAGGGTTAGATGGAAACCCTTAAACACCTATCGCACAATAAAAGGCGAAGAGAAATCTTCATTCACCTGGGAAGACGCAATGGCTTTCATTGGTGCTGATTACGCTGTAGCAGCCTAATCAGTCTCGCACTCATCGTGAGATATTAAAAAGAATGAGAATTCAAGGTCTCGTTCAGAGTACTACCTTATAAGTGAACTCGACATAGTTATTGGTAACGATGTCAAAATAGGAACCATTTATTTTGGCCATTAAGAAAAATGGCCTAAGCTTGTGAATGAGGGATTTAGGTTCCTTAGTCGGACATGGGTTCGAATCCCATCACCTCCACCAAAAAGGATGCATACAGCAACTTTGGACTAGACTTGTAAACTACAACCCAATGCATCCTGTTTCTGCGGAAGTAGCTCAGTTGGTAGAGCACGACCTTGCCAAGGTCGGGGTCGCCGGTTCGAACCCGGTCTTCCGCTCAAATTCTCACACATGTGAAACAAACACAATGTGAGTATATATAAATAACAAATAAAACAATTTCAATGCAACTGCACGGATGTACATATTGGATTCTTAGTAATGTGGAAAAGAATTTTCCGCAGGCGGATTCAATTACACCAAGTCCAGGCAGGAGCTGATAAGATAAAACACTTATAATACTAAGCCTCCTGGATAAAAAATTCCGGGAGGCTTTTTTTATGGGTCTCTTTCAGAAAAAGATTGAATGAGTTATATTTGTTTAGAATAGAATTTCAAATTCGTTCTTTGACATATTGAGGTACCAACGGAAAGATGGTAGAGTTGGTTGATTACACCGGTCTTGAAAACCGGCATACCGCGAGGTATCGGGGGTTCGAATCCCTCTCTTTCCGCTTTAAATTGCCCTCTCGTCTAATGGCAGGACATGTGGTTTTGGTCCACAGTGTAGAGGTTCGAATCCTTTGGGGGCAACATATAGGGAAGTAGCGCAGTTGGTAGCGCACCTGGTTTGGGACCAGGGGGTCGCAGGTTCGAGCCCTGTCTTCCCTACAAGGATACATACAGCAAATTTTATCAAACTGCAACTTTGAAGCCAAAACGTATCCTGTATTTTGCCTCTGTAGCTCAGTTGGTAGAGCTACTGATTTGTAATCAGTGGGTCGTAGGTTCGAATCCTATCGGAGGCTCAAACATTATTTGGTCCGTTCGTCTAATTGGTTAGGACATCTCCCTTTCACGGAGAAGCTTACGGGTTCGATCCCCGTACGGACTACAACATTGCGGGGTGGACTGGAGATGGTTCCAGCTCGGTCTCATAAGCCGAACCACATGGGTTCGATTCCCATCCCCGCAACAAAGGTGGTATCTAGACGAAAATGAAATTCCTGCTGTGAAGTCGACTTAATCAGCATATTCAGAAGTAGAAATGAAGGATCGCAAATCTTTCGCCACCCTCTTATTGGCTCGTTAGTAGAGATGGTTACAATGTCGCCCTGTCACGGCGAAGGTCACGGGTTCGAGTCCCGTACGGGCCGCCAAAAAATGCCGAGGTTAATGCATAACCTAAAGTAACACGTACGGTTACACAGTAGGAAGGCTACCTACACTTTGGGGGTATAGCTCAGTTGGCTAGAGCATCTGCCTTGCACGCAGAGGGTCGTGGGTTCGAATCCCTCTACCTCCACTAAGATCTCGTAGCTCAGTTGGTAGAGCAATACACTTTTAATGTATGGGCCGCGCGTTCGAGCCGCGCCGGGATCACAAAAAAATCGTACATCATAGTTTTCCCGTTTAGGATGTAGCTATAAGATGTAAATGTGAAAGGCGCAATCACAGTAGGTTAAGCGATATCCTACAACTTGCCGAAGTGGTGGAATGGTATACACGCTGGTCTTAGGAACCAGTGCCTAACGGCTTAAGGGTTCGAGTCCCTTCTTCGGTACTAATGCACCCTTAGCTCAGTGGGAGAGCATCTGCCTTACATGCAGAGGGTCGGTGGTTCGAAACCATCAGGGTGCACCAAGAGAGATAGTGAAGCTGTATGATATGGTCTTAATCCCGCTGACTGTCAAAAAGGCATTAGGAGATTCAGATGTGTTGATTATATCACAGAATGCCCGAAAGACCCGAAGTCTCTCTTTTATTGGAAGGTGGGTGAGTGGTTAAAACCGGCAGACTGTAAATCTGCTCTCTTCGGAGTACGGCGGTTCGAATCCGTCCCTTCCAACATTTGGACCTTTAGCTCAGTTGGTTAGAGCATCGGACTCATAATCCGCAGGTCGCAGGTTCGAGCCCTGCAAGGTCCACATTTAGTCGATTAGTTCAATTGGATAGAACACTTGACTACGGATCAAGAGATAAGGGTTCGAGTCCTTTATTGACTACTAATGGTGATGTAGCTCAGTTGGTAGAGCAAAGGACTGAAAATCCTTGTGTCGGCGGTTCGATTCCGTCCATCACCACTAAGTAATAGGTAAGCATCTAAGGGGTCTCCTATGTAATATTAGGGCGTGTCTAACCCAAAGCCTCTGCTTATTACTTTTATTCCTCGGTAGCTCAGAGGCAGAGCACATGACTGTTAATCATGGGGTCGGGATATCGTAATTCCCCCGGGGAGCAAAAACGCTTAATAGAACAAAGTACAAGTTCAGAACAGGGTGCGGGTCCTGTGACATTGGAATATAGCTCAGTTGGTTAGAGCATTCGTCTGATACGCGAAGGGTCGGCAGTTCGAGTCTGCCTATTCCAACACATGGTGGTTATAGCTCAGTTGGTTAGAGCATCTGATTGTGGTTCAGAAGGTCGTGGGTTCGACTCCCATTAATCACCCATAATGGCACTATGGCCGAGTGGTTAGGTGGAGGTCTGCAAAACCTTTCACACAGGTTCGATTCCTGTTGGTGCCTCAATAAATGCGTCTGTAGCTCAGTTGGTAGAGCACTGGTCTCCAAAACCAGGTGTCGGTGGTTCGAACCCATCCAGGCGTGCGAAATACATAAAATGAATGAAGGTGTTTAGAAAGACAAATGGAGTCAAGGTTAATGTGATAGATCACACCCTCGAGCAGTTAAAGAATTATCCTCATGCATCGATTCACATTGGAACCGATTCACAAAATCATGGTGATGTAACTATGTATAGCACAGTGATAGCATATCGCTTTGGATCATCAGGTGTACATTATATTTTTACTAAACATAAAATGCCAAAGATCACTGATATGTGGACACGTCTTTGGAAAGAAGCCGAGATGAGTATTGAAACCGCTGAATGGCTTACACAACAGATTAATGTTAAGGTTCAAATTGATATGGACTATAACGGAGATGAAGAACACAAATCATATAGAATTATTTCTGCGGCTAAAGGGTGGGCAAATTCTCTGGGCTATAAAGTAAATGTAAAACCTAACGAGCAAATTGCAACTCGTGCAGCTGATTATTGCTGTAGATAAAGGAAGGTTACCCAAGTGGTGAAGGGGGCAGTTTGCTAAACTGTTAGGTCGGCAACGGCGCGAGGGTTCGATCCCCTCACCTTCCGCTCTTTCAGAAATCATATCTATGTATTATATTTGAATAAATAGTTTAGGTATGAAAAAGGATTTTATTTGGGTACGCAGGGTTATCCTAAACAAAGACAACAAGACCGTTCATTACGAGTCTTTGGTTAAACTTATTCATTTGTTTTCAGCAAAATGGAAACATAATGAAAAAGATCCACGATTTAGGGAAGCCTATAATTCATATAAAGCCTTTCTGAAACTTACACTTAGACATCAATATAATTAAACCAAACAGAGTTTTAGCATATAAAAATAAAAGGTATGGCCGTAAGTGTAGAAAAGAGGTATCAAAAACTTACTGACACTGAACACGTTCTCCTTCGTCCAGGTATGTACATCGGTTCAATTAAACCGCATACCGAGGAAGTATTTCTTCTTAACGAAAAGAAAGGTAAATTTGAACCTACGGAGATTACTTATAATCCAGGTTTCATAAAACTTTTTGACGAGATCGTATCAAATTCAGTTGATGAACATAAAAGAAATCCTCAACTTAACCAGATTAAAATTACTATTGATGAAGTATCTGGCAGAATATCAATCTGGGATAATGGAGGAATTCCTGTAGAGATCCATAAAGAGTACGGAGAATGGGTTCCAGAAATGATCTTTAGTAATCTTAAGACTGGTAGTAATTTTGATGATACTGAAGACCGTACTGTTGTAGGTACTAATGGTGTAGGTAGTACATTAACCAATATCTTTAGTAAAGAATTCAAAATTGAAACATGTGATGGTAAAAAATCATTTGTGCAGGTATTTTCAGATAACATGTCCAAAAAGACAGAACCTGTAATTAAATCACATAAGAAAGGCTATACTGAAATTTCTTATATTGCAGATTTTGAAAGATTTGGAATGAAGAAAATTGATAAGTCTTCTCTGCAAATGATTCAGAAAAGGCTTTATGATATTGCTGCATGTAATACTTTGCTTAAGATCTATCTTAATGATACCTTAATATCGTTTAAGAACTTTAAAGAATATGCAGATCTTTATACTGATAATGTTTTCTATGAACAGTCTCCTAATTGGAAAATTGGTATAGGACATTCAACATCAGGATTTAAAGCAATATCATTCGTCAATTCGGTTGAAACAAAGGATGGTGGCACCCATGTTAATAATGTTACATTTCAAATCATCCAATACCTTAGAGAAAAGATTAAGAAAAAATATCGGGTTGATGTAAAACCAACCGATCTAAAACAACACATCTTTCTCTTTATTGATTGCACAGTTATTAATCCTGCATTCTCGTCTCAAACTAAGGAGAAACTCATTACTGAACCTAAAGACTTTGGGAGTATACATGAACTATCAGAAAAGATTCTTAAACAAGTATTTGCATCTGAAATCATCCAATCTGTTCTTGACTGGATTGAAAGAAAGCAGGCAGCCGAAGAAAGAGCAAAACTTAGAAAATTAAATAATAACCTCGATAAGTCAAAGGTAATTAAATTAATCGATGCTAAGAAAACCGGTGATAGAAAAAATTGTACTCTTGCAATATTTGAAGGTGACTCTGCATCCTCTGCGTTTCGTCGTTACCGTGATCCGCTAACGCAAGGTGCGTTTCCTCTTCGCGGTAAATTTATTAATGTAAGAGAGATTCCTGATTCAAAGGTGGTACAAAATAAAGAAGTACAATCTCTTATGGCTGCAATAGGATTAAAGATTGGTCATGAACCAAAGGACTTAAGATATGGTAAGATCTTATTCTATACTGATGCCGATGTTGATGGGAATTCAATTTCTGCATTGCTAATTAATTTCTTTGGTAAATATTGGCCTGAGTTATTTGAAGAAGGTAAAGTTCTTAAGGTAGAAACACCTCTTATGGTAGCAAAGAAAGGAAAGGAAACTTTAAGCTTTTATTCTGAAGAAGATTATAAAGAATGGGAGTTAAAACAAAAATCATTATCCTCATGGAATATTGAATATAAGAAAGGATTGGCTGCATTGGAGGACGATGAATATCAGGAGATCATTAGAAGCCCTAGATCATACTTTCTTACCAGAGATAATGGATTTAACAGTACATTAAATATCTGGTTTGCAGGTGACTCTAGCCCTCGTAAAAAGAAGATTCTAGGCGAATCTGTTGAAATTAAAACAAGCAATAAATCTCTTTTCTAATGGAAAAAAGAACAGTAACATCATTCTTTGATAAAGAATATTTGGAGTATGCCAAATATGTTGTAGAAAATCGTGCAATCCCTAGCTGTATTGACGGTCTTAAACCAACACAACGGAAGGTCGTTTTCGTGGCAAATAAAATCTGGAAAAATGGAGCAGAAAAGCCAATGAAACTATTCCAACTTGCAGGCCGTGTAGCGGCAGAGGCATATTATCATCATGGTAATACTTCCTTGGAATCTGCTATGGTTGGTATGGCACAGAAGTTTAAGAACTCTTTACCTCTTTTGGATGGCATTGGCCAATTTGGATCTTTACGTTCCCCTTCTGCCGGTGCACCTCGTTACATCAGTGCAAAATTACATCCTAATTTTAGATTAATTTATCAGGATTTTGACCTTCTTAATAATAAGATTGAAGAAGGTGTAGAAATTGAACCAGACTTCTTTCTTCCTATCGTTCCAACCGTTATCTTAAATGGATCTTCTGGTATTGCTGTAGGATTTGCAACTAACATTCTTAATCGTAATCCTAAAGATGTAGTTGAAGCATGTTTGGCCGTTCTTAAGGATAAGAAGATTAAAACACTTCCTCCTTGGTTAAGTGAATTTAAGGGATCATTTACTAGAGATCCTGGTAATCCTAATACGTGGAAGATTAGTGGATCATATGAAATAGTAAATAGTACAACAGTAAAAGTAACAGAAATTCCACCTTCATTTACTTATGAGAGATATGAAGAGTGGTTAAACGCTCTGGTTGATAAAAAGATCATTGTTGATTATGAAGATAATTCATCAGATAAAATTGAATACCTTCTTAAATTTCAACGAGCAATTCTTAAGGACTATATTTCAAAGGATAGACTAGAAAATCTGTTAAAGATTCATTCACAAGAAACTGAAAACCTTACCACTATCGATGAGACTGGTAAATTAAAGATCTTTACCAAAGCTGAAGATATTGTAACCCACTTTGTTGGAATAAGACTTCAGTATTATCATAAGAGAAAGGCCTATCTTCTTGATAAATTAGGAAGAGAGCTTCTTATCATATCAAATAAGGCAAGATTCATTAAAGATATTATTGAAGGAAAACTTAAGGTAAATAATGTAGCAAAAGATATCATTGTTAAATACCTGGAAGATAACAAATATGATAAGATTGATGGTTCATATACATACCTATTAAGTATGGCAATCTATTCATTAACTAAGGAGAGATTTGAAGAACTACTTAAACAAAAAACAGAAAAGGAATCTGAGGTAGAAGCCATTAAGAAAACTGATCCTAAGGACATGTATATAACTGATCTTGAACAATTGAAAAAATCATTAGGGTAATGAAACTTATTAAGATACTTCAATATAAAAAATAAATCCATGAAAACATTTATTATAGTAGGTTCAGGAGTTAAGTGGACGTGTAAGGCAAATACCGAGGAAGAAGCATGGGAATCCTTATCTAAAATTAAAGTATTACCTATCACAGAACTAAAGAAAATGTTTAAAGTATTAAACGGTGATCAATCAAAAAATCAATAATATGTTAATAGAACAAACCTCGATGACAGACTCATCAATGATTAAAAAAGCAGTTTATAATTTTTCTGCAAACACATTAAAAATTGAATTTAATTCAGGTACTATCTATGAATATTCAAATGTTGACTCTCAAACATATGAAGAATTTTGTAGAGCAGAATCTCAAGGAAAATTCTTTAATGAAAAAATTAAAAACAATTTTCAAAACTCTAAACTTTTATTAGACTAATTATGGGACCAACTAATGTAATGTATGATGCTCTCAAAGCACAATTTGAAGCACAAAAACAAAAGGCTCTTGCCACACTTACTATCTACTTAACAAATCCAGTAGGTATCGGTGAACATCCACAGCATATAGATGAAATGATGACCTTAACAAGATCTCTTGCTGAGGCCAATGATTGCATTCAAACTTTAGAAAATACCTTTGAGGTAAAAAATGCAGCCAATGAAAACGGTAACTGAGATAGTACAAAGACTTCTTGATGAAAGACATATTACTGCAGAGGAAGCCATAGTACTTTTACAAGCCGAGGTAAATAGAAATCAGCCTTTTTACATACCTAGCCCTACGCCAACCATTCAACCTTATTCTCCGCCTTATAAACCAGGCGATCTTTGGTATAGTTTTTCATCAACCTCACCAGGCACAACCGTAAACACTCCTATTGCAGGTTCAAAATCAGAAGATAATGAATAAAGTAATCCTAGTAGGTAAAGCCGCTGCAGGTAAAGATCACATGAGAAAGGTAATGGAAGGCCGTGGATTTATCTACGGTATTTCTTATACCACTCGACCACCGAGAGAAGGTGAGATTGACGGCCAAGATTATTACTTTATGTCAAAAGAACAATTTGATGATGGTATTAAGAATAACTTTTGGTATGAATGGGTTGAATTTAATGGTTGGTATTATGGAACAAGTTATAAACAGTTCAAGGAACAGTGTAACTTATTTATAATGACACCTAAAGGCATTTCTCATATCAATCCAATTGATCGTAAAGAATGTACAATCATTTATCTCAATATGCCAATTGAAGTAAGACGCCAAAGACTTATTAGCCGCAATATGCCAGGTGATACATTGGAACGTAGAATTCAGGCAGATGAAAATGACTTTGCTAATTTTACAGATTTTGACATTGAGATAAACAATCATAACTTCTAACATATAAAAATAAAATGAGTAAGTTCATTATCATTGAAGGCACCGATAATACCGGTAAAGATACACAGCAAAATCTTATTATTAAGAATCTTAAAGATACTGTCTTTCATAAGATTCATTATTCGTCTTTACCCTTTAAAGATGATATTGAAATGCATACTTCATATTCAAAGAAAATGTATGAAGACATGTTTAAGATGATGGTTCTCTGTAAAGATCAAGATATTAATATCATCTTTAATCGTTCTCATTTAGGTGAAAGTATTTACTCTCCACTTTACCGTGGATATTCCGGTGATTATGTTTTTGATATTGAAAAAGGTTTTGTAAATACATTAAGAGAAAATCTTTATCTTATTACGTTAACAAATGACCCTCATACCATTTGGAGCAGAGATGATGGAAAATCATTTTATAAAAATGAAGAAGGTATTAAAGCCGAGGTTGATGGATTCCAACGTGCTCATCGTTTGAGTAAGATTAAAAATAAACTTCTTCTTAATGTAGGTACTATGGGTGCCGATGAAGTCTCCAAAATTATTATTGAGTTTTTATCCCATGAAAATACAATAACCGGAGATCCTAAACAATTATCTATGTTTAGTCATGAGTAAGTGGAGAGAAGAACGCATGTATGAGATAATGAATCATCTCTGGGATAATCCTAAGTTGATGGAATTATATGAACTCGAAATGAAAAAGGCACAAGCCGAAAAATACGTAGAAGAGTTCTTTCCTAAAATGGAAAAATGTTACGAAAAAGCTTTAAAAGAATATGAGAATTTACAAAGGTGAAACATTTGCTGATGTGTATCAAACTGCACTAACTGATGTACTCCAAAATCCTGAATATGTTACCTCTCCAAGAGGTATGAAAATTAATGAAGTTACTAATGCTGCGTTAGTTATCGAAGATCCTACATTTCCTCTTTATGAAAATAATAGAAGGAGTAGTCAATTCAAATATATTGCAGCCGAATTAGTTTGGTACTTTACTGGCCGTAGAGATACTAATTTTATTTCAAAATTTGCAAAGTTCTGGGAACAAATTGATAACGGAAACGGTACGGTAAATTCTGCTTACGGTAATCTTATCTTTACGGATAAGAATCCTCATGGTATTAATCAGTACCAATGGGCATTACAGTCTTTAATTGAAGATAAAGATTCTCGTCAAGCTATTCTTCATTTTAATATGCCTTCACATCAGTGGAAAGGTAATAAAGATTTTGTATGTACTCTTACAGGCGTATTTCAAATTCGTGATAATCATCTTAACTTTACCATTGATATGAGATCAAACGATCTTATTCTAGGTACACCGACTGACATTGCATTTTTCTGTCTTCTTCAACAGCAGATGTATGAGCATCTTAAAAAGTATTACCCAGATCTAGAATTAGGTACATATACACATATTGTACATTCTCTTCATATTTATGAAAGGCACTTTGGCTTAATAGATGAAATGTTAGATCATTCTTTTGAACCAATGAGTTTTCCAGAGATAAGAGAATTCTTAATCGATCCTAATGGTAATCCTTTAGAAGGTATTAAAGAAATTGAATCTGAAATAGAATCAGATTCCGAGGTTATAAGAGTTAAAGATGATCCTTTACATGTGTGGATATCCGATGCGGTTTTCATGGATATATAATAAAATCATCTATAACAATGAAGTATGTCAAACTTTTTGAAGAGTTCTTAAATGAAGCCGTTGAAGATAACGGATTAAAGAAAGTATATTTAGCCACCCGCCGAGATAGTGGACAGAGATGGTGGTCTTATAAAGGTTTTGCCGGTGATAAGTTTTTTATTCAGGTTACCGAAAATAATATTGATAAGTTAGACATTAATCCTGAGTACCCTGTACTTAATTATCATAGTACTATAGTTGATGAATTACTAAAAAGAAAATTGATTAAAGAGGAAAACATCTATAATCATCCTAAGTATATTCCACTATCTGGATCAAAGAAAGAGTTTCATAAACTTGTAGGTGAAGATGAAAATGTACCTAAGACCGTTTACTCAAAAAACGAGGCTTTAGAGAAATTAAACTTTCCTATCATTGCAAAGCCTGCAAATGGTCATAGCGGTATTGGAATTCAGGTTATTAAGAAGCCTGAATTAATGGAAGAACTTGATGAAAAGATATTTGACACTTTTTCTGAATATGTAGATAAGGTAGAGGAAATGAGATTCTTTAACTTTAAAGGTCAACCTATTTTTTGGATGGAAAGAACACCTGCAAACAGTAAGGCAAAATCTGGTGATGGTAAGACCGATGAGGAAATGGAATTTAATTATGCTAAGAGAAATGTTGATAATATTCCAGAAGACTATAAAAAGGTTTTAGAAAAATACTGCAAAATATTTGAAAAGTTTCCTTACATCTGTTTTGATATGATGAAGGATAAAGAAGGTAAGATCTATGTTATTGAGTCAAATGCCCAGCCCGGTGTACCTTTCGATAGCACAGTTGAAATCTATAAGAAAGTATATGAAGACTTCTATGGTAAACCCCTAGATGAAAAATCTCTTCAAAAACTAGACGAATACTCAAAGGAAATGATTGAAAGAACACTGGAACGCGATAAGAAAAGATTTTCTGTAAAAAAGTAGAAAAAAGTCTACGAAAAATTTTCAAATCTCGTTTTTTTGTTTTATATTTGTACTGATGGTATTTTTATACTGTCTTAAAACAATGATATGTCTGAAGAACAATTAAGAGAAATCTCTGATTTTTACATTACATCGGATACGTGGTTTGGAAGGCCACAAATCCTTGATATTGCAAGGCGTACCCAGTTTTCAAGTATTGATGATATGAATGATCAATTCATCAAAAACTGGAATAAGCAGGTCAAATCATCTGACCTCGTTTTTCACTTAGGTAATTTTGCGTGGGATCCACATACCGCAAGAACTGTTTTGAAAAAGCTTAAAGGCAAAATCTTTTTCATGATTGGAAATTCTGATGAATCTCTACTGGAAGTAGCCGATGAGTTTGAAAACGTTGAGGTTCTTGATCAACAAATTATTGAACTTCCTCAATTTGATTCTATTCTCTGTCACTATCCGTTGGAAGTATGGAATGGAAAATCATCAGGGACTATTCATTTTCATGGACATACCGTCTTTTCACATAAGACAGATCTAAGATCATCCAATCGTGTAAACGTTTGCATTGATTTTTGGAATTATTCACCAATTAAATTTTCGGCAATTAAAGAATTTACAAATGGCAAAATCTAAAACCTACAAAGAACTGGCAATTGAGTTTAAGAAAACTCGCTCAGAAAGAATTTACAATGAACTTTACAAAAAGATGAGACCAGGATTATGGTCTTATGTAAATAACATCGTAAGAGATCCGGCGGTGGCTGATGATATTGTATCAACCACATTAACAAATGTTTACTTAAAGATTGATCAATATGATGAATCTTACCAAATAACTACATGGGCCTATCGTATTGCATATAATGAATGCATTGGATGGATTAGGTTCCGCAATAAAAAGATAAGTATTAATGTATTTACCGATGCAGGTGTTGAACCTCCGGCAAGAGATGGTTTCCTTGAACCAGAAATGCATGTAAAAACCGAGGATGATTTCTGGGCAGAGGAAGATATCTTAACCGAACAGGTAAGACTAACTAAAGAAGCGATTAATGCATTACCTCCAATGTATAAGAGATACATGATAGAGAGATTCCTTAATCATAAATCATATAACGATATTCTTGATATCATGGTAGAACATGAAAAAGATATCAATCTACAGACGGTAAAGAATCGCATTTTCCGAGGTAGAAAAATAATTCAGAAACAGTTAGAGAAAATGAAACTCTTTTCTGAAGCATAAATAGATAAAATAAAGAACTATGTATATTTTTAATCTCATCAATGAAATAAACATCTGGCGAAAGGTAAGAGCTATTGCATTGGAAAATGAGGGGCTCCTAAAAGAAAATGGCTTTAGGGTAGATTGGGTCGGTAGAATTTATACCGTTATTAATCTGCCTGAAGAAGTGGTTAATCAACCATTTTCCAGAGAAGGTTATGTACTTATGAAACTTCGTGAATATGACTCGATGTTTCTTAATATGGGAATAGCCGATGCTATTGCACCAGAACTAGTTGATTTACAAGATGCTGAAGCATATCTTTTAATCCTATCACCCGATAGAGACTATATTAAGCTTTGGCCATTTCTTATATCATTATTTAAGACAGGCGGACTTTTCTTATTATTAAGATTAGTATATCTTTTACTTTCCAGTTATTGGGGCAGCATTACTTCTGCCTTTAATTGGTTATTCTAAAAACATGGCAACAAAAGAATCTCTTTTACAGACCGAGACAATAAATGGAAAACGATACTATGTTATAGGTGAACATAAGTACCCATCAGTTACAACCATCTTAGGATCAATGACAGATTCATCTGGACTTGATAAGTGGAGAAAAAACATTGGTGAAGCCGAGGCAGATAAGATCTCTAAGTTTTCTGCTAATCGTGGTACAATCATGCATCAAATGATTGAATATTATTTAGGTTCAGAAAAAGAAACTCAAAAAGAAAGGCTTAGAGAAGCACAGGAAAAAATCATTACTTTTGTTGAAGCAGAAGGTTTTACTGAAGATGAATTAGAGGTTGGCAGAAAATTATTCTATAGTTTTTATAATAATGATCTCTTCAGTAAGATTGGTAAGGTTATAAGTATCGAGGAGACGATCTACTCCCACCAGATGGGAGGGTATGCAGGTAGAGTAGATAATATTTACGAGAATGTTTTATCTCATCTACTCATTCTAGACTTTAAGACATCTCGTAAGAGAAAGAAAAAAGAATGGATAGAAAACTATTTTATGCAGATTGCTGCATATTTTCTAGCATATTGGGAAATGACCGGTAAAAAACCGGACGGTGGAGAAATCTGGATAGGTGTAGAAAATGATGAGCCTCAGGTTTTTGAACTTACCTGGGATGATATTCAAGAATATGGTAAGAAATTCTTATCCCTAGTAAAGGAGTATCATAAACTCAATCCATTACCTCAGAATATATAAAAAAACAAAATAATGAATGAAACACATACAAACATTCGAGAGCTTCTTAAATGAAAGCATATTAAATGAAGCAGTGTCTGGAGGACCATACTTCCTTCAGATCAATTTGAGACAACAATACGGAGGAGGCCACAGCCTGGAAGCTGCAGTAGCTCCTTCGGATAAACAAGATTTTGCCGACATTCGCGACAAAGACAGCTTCTTGAGATCTCCCGAAATAGACAAAGCAATTCGGAATTTGACTAACTGGAAACGCGGAGATAAGAGCGGAAAGATTGACGCGTCTTTCCTCAAAGAGTTCGAAAGGGCAATGGAAGGTATAGGGTTCAAGCTTGTTAAGTTTAGATACTCTCATCCTCTTGTAATGCAAGTATCAAATGAATCTGAAGCAGTTGCAGCAATCAACAAGACAATTGCATTGCTAGATAAACTTTACGATTCTTACACACCTGAACTGATACCTGTACAACCAGGTCCTGCTTCTTCTGTAAGAGCTTTTGCTGACCGACTTGTGAATGATTATGTAAGTGGGAGAGGTGATGTTGTAAGAGAACTTGCAAGTTTTATTGAATCTGTGGTTGGTGCCAAGGTTACTAAATACCTTAAGCACGGACCCGATGACAACACTGCAATTGACGCTGTTAGAGACCAATACAGAAAAGAGAGCCCTGTAAAGGAAGAAACTTGGGGAGTATTGAAAGCATGCGCATATAAAGACGGTGTGGTAATTGTGTGGATCGAAGATCCTGCTAAAACATCTACTCCAGAATACAACACAGACTATTCAGCCAAAAATCTTAAATATGGTGGTGTAGAACCTGGAGATGCCGCATTGGTAGTAAAAAAGTAAACGTAATATGAAACATATTCAGACATTCGAGACTTTTTTTGCTAGATTTCTATCTGAGGAATTAGACCAAACTAGACATAAGGCAGCTAAGCATATTGAGGACATTGAAACTGATAATGAATCAGATAAAAAGACCGAAAAGGATGCACAAGATTACTTAGACGATAAATCTGATTATTGCCCACGATGCAGTGAACATAAAGACGATTGTCAATGTCAGGAAGATGATCCTTGGTCAACTCAAAATTACCATAGAGTACCTCCAGGTAAAAAAGAGAAGAGTAAAGCAAAACAAGAATTCAAAACAAAGTAAAGATATGGAAAAGATTAATTTATTTTTTGCAAAAAATGGATCAAAAGTTATCACAGTTCTTTTGATTCTTTTGTACTTTAAATCATGCGGAGTTGATAGCGAATTAGAGAGACTTAAAAAGGAATCTAAAGCAAACACTGAATTGATTAATAAGCTTCCCTCTGCGGCTGATGTAAAGATTGAAGGCTTAAATGCAGAGAAAAGAATGATCCAAGCAACAGATCGTAAGATGTTGGATGTACAGCGTCAAAACGAAATTGAAAAAGAGATCAAAATATTACAAGGTAAATAATGGCAAATATCATACCAGGTGTACCAACGCCAAGTGATCCATCGTGTGCTCTTACCATTTGCGGTAGAATTATAGCACAAGTAGATTGCATTAAGTATATAATGCAAGGTACATCCGCGTGTATTGATATTCAGTTTTTTGGTGCTGATGGTCAACCTCTTGACCTAGATCGTTTTTGCGAAATGCAAATTCAATTAACGAATGAATTTGAATGCGTTGTTGCAAATTTTTGGTATCCTGGTGTTCCTACTGGATCAAAAGGATTTGATATTGAGATTTTACAATACACTACAACAGGTGGTCATATTGTAAATAAGGGTCTTGTTAGAATATGCTTATCAACTAACTGTACATTAACTTCACCTGGTGCTGTTTCTGCAGAGATCATATTAAAGGAATGTTTATTAACAGGTGAGCAAGGAATTTTAACTGGAGTACCTACACCAACCGGAGCGGATGGTGAAACGTTTGGCATTCCATGTTTACTAATTGCAAATATTCTTAATTCAAAAATTGCAAAAAACGGTGGAGATAGCGGATGTTTTCCTGGATACATTCCACCTCAGCCTGGTAGTAGTGGTATAGGATACGCAATAGGATCAACTGGAGCAACAGGTATTCACGGGGCAACTGGTGTGCAAGGTTTGGCTGGAGAAGGCTCAACTGGTGCAACAGGAACACAAGGATTTACTGGTTCAACCGGATCGCAAGGTAATCAAGGATTTACTGGTTCAACTGGTGCAACAGGAACTCAAGGATTTACTGGTTCAACCGGATCGCAAGGTAATCAAGGATTTACTGGTTCAACCGGATCGCAAGGTAATCAAGGATTTATTGGTGCAACCGGTATAGGTGCAACCGGCCCCCAAGGTGCAGGTGGTACATTAGGTTATTGGGGTAGTTTTTGGAGTACACAAACACAAACCAATCCAACACCTAATGCCGTTAATGTAATGTCATTTAATAACACTGACCCAGATTCAAATGGTGTTTCTATTCAAAATAACACGGAACTAACATTTGCATATGAAGGTGTTTATAATATACAATTTTCTGCACAGGTTAATAGAATACTTGCCGCTCCTTTAGCGGCAGAGGTTGATATTTGGTTTGCAAAAAATGGAGTATCAATCCCTGACTCTAACACCATTTTGTTCATTTCAGGACCGAGCTCTGGGGCAAAGGATGTTGCTGCATGGAATTATCAACTAAAACTAAATGCAGGAGACTACATTGAACTCTATTGGTCATGTCCTAATACTGATATTGAACTTACGTACATACCCGTAACATTTAGTCCTACTCGCCCAGCTGTACCATCTGTAATTTTAACTGCTCAACAAGTAACATATACGCAAAAAGGTGCAACCGGCGCAACTGGCACACAGGGCGATCCTGGTGCAACTGGAACCCAGGGTGATCCAGGTTTTATTGGAGCAACAGGTTTAGGTTCTACTGGCGCAACTGGTGCTCAAGGTGACCCAGGTCTAATTGGAGCAACTGGAATGGGTTTTATTGGAGCAACTGGAATGGGTTCTACTGGGGCCACTGGAACCCAAGGGGATCCGGGTCTAATTGGAGCAACTGGAACAGGTTTTACTGGAGCCACTGGAACGGGTTTTACTGGAGCCACCGGTGCAACTGGCACATCCGGTTTAAACGGAATACCTGGCCCAACTGGTCCGCAAGGTTTTACTGGAGCAACTGGACTAATAGGATCAACTGGATTTATTGGATCAACTGGCCCACAGGCAAGTTCCAGCGCAGGCCTATTTTCACAGATAGCAAACTCAACTCCAGTTACAGCCACTACAACGGAGTTGAGTATTTTAGGCAGTGGGGTTGGAACTTTATCTGTTCCTGCTAATGGATTTGCAGTAGGTGATAGTTTTACCGCAAATATGAGTGGTATTATGTCTGCCCAAAATGGTAATACACTTAGACTTAGAATTAAAAGTGGAAGTGTGGTTCTTGCAGATAGCGGGCCATTAACTATGCCTGGTAGCGGTATAACTAACCAGGTGTGGAATCTAACAATAGATTTTACAATTAGAGCTATAGGTGGTGCTGGTACTGCTGGAATAGCAACATTAGGTCAAATGCATATTCTTAAACTTGCAAGCGGTTCACAAGAAGGTTTTGGTTTTAATACAATTAATACTACAACATTTGATACCACAACATCTAATACTCTGGATGTAACCGCACAGTGGTCTAGCAACAATGCAAATAATAGTATTTACACCGATATATTCGTGCTAACTAAAATTTATTAATATAGATGAATAATTTTGAATGGAAAGGTGGTTGGTTAAATAGTATATTACGGATACACACAGATTTAATCTGAAATAAATATTAAAACTAAGTCATGAAAAATAAACTCGTTCATTATTTTATCATAGGTATCTTTTGTAGTCTTTATTTCTTAGTAGCTACAATCTCTATGATTAACTCTGTTGCATTTTTTGACCTAGCTCATAATGGCATTATGAACTGGGCTCTTGCTATTGGATTTGAATTGGGTGCAGCTGCTTCTCTTGCTGCTATTATTATCTTGGATAAGACAAATAAAACAATGGTATGGACTCTATTCCTACTTTTAACCGGATTCCAAATGATGGCAAATTCATTTCATGCATTTGTAAATCTTGAAAACTATATGCCTTGGATAGAACTGTTTGGTCTTGAAGAGGAAGAGCCTATATTCCAAAAAAGAATTCTCTCAATTGTGAGTGGAGCCGTATTACCTATTGTGGCTCTAGGATTCATTAAATCATTGGTTGATTATATTAGACCTGAAAAAACTGAGGAACCTCTACAGGCGGCAATTGAAAATAAACCGGCCGAGGTACCTACAGAACCACAAATAGAAGCCCTTACTGTAGTGGAAGAAAAAGTGGAAGCCTCATCTATCATAGGTGATTCAAAGGTAGGTCATGTTACCATAACACCTGAAGTCACTGAAACTAAAGAAGATGTAGTGGCGTCCAAACAAGAAATCTCCCCAGTTAAACATTACAATCCTAAGCCATAAGTATATACTTATGAACTTATTAACTCAAAAAAATAAAAAGGTATGCCAGCTAGAACCTATGATGATGAAGTGTTTCGTGAAAAACGAACTATAAAAAACCCAATAAAATTTAAGATACCTCTAAACGAAGAACAAAAATCTGCAAAAGATATAATCTTAGCAAATACTATAACACTCCTTGCTGGTAAAGCAGGTAGTGGTAAAACGCTATTAGCATGTCAAATTGCCCTTGACGGTTTATTCCGTAGGCATTTTGAAAAAGTAATTATTACAAGACCTACTGTATCAAAAGAAGAAATAGGATTCCTACCAGGTGATCTTCACCAAAAGATGGATCCATGGGTACAACCAATTTATCAAAACATGTATCTTTTGTACGGTAAGGATAAAATAGATCCCTTTATTCAAAGTGGTCAAATTGAAATTGTGCCAGTTTCATTTATGAGAGGCCGAACATTTCTTGACTCGTGTGTTATTGTTGACGAAGCACAAAACGTTACCAATGAACAAATGGAAATGATTGTTACTAGGGTAGGTCTTCGTTCCAAAATGATTATCTGTGGAGATGATGGCCAGGTTGACTTAAAGAATAAGAGTGACTCCGGCTTTAGATTTTTGTACAATTGCGCAAAGAAAATAAAGCATCTTGCTGCAATTACTCTATTTCAAAATCACAGAGATCCTATTGTTGATACTCTTATTGATATTTATGAAGAAGAGAATTTAAGAAGAAATGGCGGAAAGCCTAATAAATAGAAAAAATGAACCATTATGATATTAAAGAAAGGCTCCAAGGGAAATGATGTTAAAGAATTACAAAGATTCCTTGGTATTAAAGATGACGGGAATTTTGGACCAGGAACTGAAGCCGCTGTTAAAAAATGGCAAGCCGCAAATGGTCTTACCGCTGATGGTATTGTGGGTCCTGCCACTTGGAACGCTATGGGTGTTGCTACTACTGATGCTTCGGAAAAAGTTTATACGACATCAAATGGATTAATAGTTAATCGCTATTATATGCCTACTGATGAATACCTGCCAGGTCCTATTAAACCTGAATGGGTATTCCTTCACCATACCGCAGGATGGCATAATCCTTATAACACTATTGATAGCTGGGCAAAGGATACTCGTGGAAAAATCGCAACTGAATTTGTTCTAGGAGGCCCTTCGGTTAGAGGTAATGACGATAAGTACGATGGTGTAATGGTCCAAGCATTTCCTGAAGGAAATTATGGATGGCACTTAGGTCAATGTGGATCTCAAAAAATGCATAAGAATTCAGTAGGAATTGAGGTATGTAATTTTGGGTATGTAGTAAATGGTAAAACATATGCAGGTACTCAAGTTACACAATCACAAACTGTTGAATTAGCAAAGCCGTTCCGTGGTCATAAAATATGGCATCGCTATTCAGACGCTCAAATTGAATCATTAAGACTTTGGATTCTTTGGATTGCTGAAAGAGACAACATTGATGTTAGATCAGGATTACCTGCTTTAATTAAGGAGAATGGTGCTGCCGCATTTGAATGGAATGAAGATGCTTATTATGGTAAAGCCAAAGGACTTTGGACTCATACCAATACAAGAAAAGATAAAGTTGATATGTTCCCTCAGCAAGAATTGATGGATATGTTAACAAGCCTCTAAAAAATAGAAAATATGAAATGGCAAAAGCTAAAGCCGGTGTAACAAATTCTTTCAAAAGTAAACCTAAGGTATGTAGACCTGGGGTTCAGGCTAAGACTAAACAGTCTAAGAATAAGAAATCAAAGAATTACGTTAAGCCATATAGAGGTCAAGGTCGCTGACTTATTGTCATAGACACTTTTGAGTTTTCATGAAATCCATGACATTTTTTGTAGTGTTTTCTTAAAAATATAGTTTTGCATGGTTTTTATAGTTATAATAAACAAATAGGGGAAACTCTATTATAATAAAAAACTAAAAAAAAATTAAGCTATGTTTTATTACAATTCAAATCATTTTGATGATCTGCTAAAGGACACATTTAAAGATTGGCCTACATGGTCAACAACAGTAACTTCATTAGGTAATCACTATTCAGAAAAAACTGATGATGGTTATAAGTTGGAAATTGCAGTACCTGGTTTAACTAAAGAAGACCTAAAGGTTAAGATCATCAAAGGCCGTCTTAATGTTATCTGTGAAAAAGAAAATCATTGGACTTCTGCTTTTGACAAAACATTTACTCTACCAGAAGATGCTGATGTTAAAAAAGTAAAGGCATCTGTTGAGAATGGTATCTTATCAATTGTAGTTCCTATTGGTAAAGATCCTGAAAACATTATTGAAATTATTTGAAACAAGATAAGTAAACTTGTATATAAATAAAAAACAATAGATATGGAAAATCAAAATCCTCAGGAATTAACCCAAGCACAGGCAGTCAATGTTTTAATCCAGGCCGCTCGTATTGCACAGTCAAAAGGAGCATTCACGCTTGAAGATGCAGAATTAGTTTCTAAAGCAATTAAAGCGTTTGTACCGGTTAACCAAGAAAATGGCCAGGATCCTGTTATTAATGAAACTCAAGAAGAGACTATTCAACCGGTAGTAGAAAAAGCATAAGGTGGTTAAGATCTTAGTTTTGATCGAGGATCTGAGTAATCAGATCCTCTTTTTTTGCTTACAGATAAATAATAAAATTAAGAACCTGCAGATGAAAAGGAGAATTCCTAAAATAATTGTTAACCCAACTAGAGTACAACCCAATAGGCCAATACAGGTTACAAACCAGGTACAACCACAAAGGCAAGTACCACAAATAAATAATGGACCTAGTGTACCTATAAATAAGAGAACAAGTTTTTCTGCAAAGAGTTCTACAAGAGTTTTTATTCTAGGCGGTGGTCCTTCAATTAAAGATGTAAATCTTTCATTTCTAAATGGTGAAGATGTTATTTGTGTAAATAAGTCAATCGATCTGGTAAGAAATCCTACATTCTTTATCACAATGGATTATAGCTTTTTTGGCAAGGTTGGTGCACCTGTACAAAATATTACATCCAAGGCAAAGAGTAGCCATTTTATAATTAATAAGGGACATAAGTATATCCAGGAGATAAATGGATCTTATGTTGATGTTAGGAATAACCTTAGGTATGCTGGGCTTGAACACTTTACATCTATTATTGAGTCAGACGTTAGTACACATGATAGAACAGGGTTTGGTCTTTCTCTTAAGGAATTTTGTCATGGGGATAATAGTGGGTATTGTGCAATTCAATTTGCAATCCTGGCGGGATATCGTGAAATCTACTTATTAGGATTTGATTTAGGAAATACTAATATTCATGCAGAAACTCATTTTCATGGAGCATATCCTAAAGTTCCATCAGAAACATTTAGACAAAGATTAGGTACATATACAGCAAATCTTGTAGCCTCTATCTCTAAATTATCTTCAAAGAGTTCAACCAAGATAATGACAATGACACCTACTCCATTAGAGGCGGTGATACCTTTGGTAAAAACTGTGAGTGGTGTTGATAAAGTAGAACTACAAGAACCGCCTAAAGAAGTCATTAACACAACATCTTCTCTATCTGATCTGGTAATTGTTGCATACTATACACTTAACACTCCGTATGAAGATGAAGCCAAAAAATTAATCAGATCTCTTAGTAGATTAGGTCTTAATCACGACGTAGTAGGTGTTAAGAATCTTGGTGATTGGCAGGCAAACACCAGATTTAAGGCTAAGTTTATGGAAGACATGTTAAATAAGCATCAAGGAAAAAATCTTTTATATGTTGACTCTGATGCCATAGTACACAGTAAACCGGTTCTTTTTGAAAACTATAACTATGATATTGCAGTTAGGTGGCAAGACTTTAGATGGAGAAAGGATGAATGCCTAAGCGGTACTATTTTTATGGCAAATAATAATAAGACCAGAGAACTCTGTAAAAGATGGCAGAGAATTAACATAAGCGAAGGACCTAATGCAAAAACATTTGAACAATGGAACTTAGGCGCAGTGATTAAAGAAATGGAAAGTGAAGGAAAGATTAAGACTGATAATCTACCTGCCGAATACACATTTATATTTGATAGTATGAGAGCATTATATCCTAATGCAGTACCTATTATTGAACATTTTCAGGCTAGTAGAAAATTAAGAAATAAGATATAATTATTTATGAAAATTAATGAATACTTCGATAAAGTAATCTGTATCAATCTCGCTAAGCGTAATGATAGATGGGAAGAAATGCAGAAACAATTTAAGAAACATAACATTAAGGTAAGTAGATTTAATGCGATTGATGGAAATCCTATGGGATGGAAAAGTGATAACTTTGAAGGTAAAGAAACATCGTTTGCCGGCGCTATGGGTTGTATTGCAAGTCATGTTAATGTTTATAGTTTAGCAAAACAAAACGGTTGGAAAAATGTTTTAATCATCGAAGATGATTGCGATTTTATAGACGATTTGAATAAAATGTTTGAAGAGTCTATAAAAACATTACCTAATAAATGGGATCTTTTATACTTTGGTGGTGTTCATGAAACACGTGGTGGTAAATTTGTTCCTGAAAAATTTAATAAGTTTTTTGTTAAGGCAAAAAGAATTATAACAACTACATGTTATGCAGTGAATCATACTGCGTATGATTTGATTTTAGATACTGTATTGGAAAAGAAGCCGTATTTTGATTGTCCTATTGATACATATCTAGGTGCATATATTCAACCTAATCTAGAAACATACGCATATCATCCTCCGATTGCTTGGCAAAGACCAAGTCATAGCGATATCCAAAATGCACATCGTGATTATTCTGAAATGATGAAAAATAATAATGTAAAGTAGTAATATGAAGATTGATTATATTATTCCAACTTTACATAGAGATACGTTAGATAGAGCTATAAAATCTATAACAGATGAAGGCACAAATCATAATATTTTTGCCATTAGTCATGTTAAGGATGGTAGAGGTTGTGGTAATAGAAATGCAGGATTATCTCAAGTTAAAGATAGTGATTGGATTATTTTTCTAGATGACGACGACTATTTAGTTAAAGGATTTAGTAAACAGCTTGATAATAATTTCGATGTTGTTGTTTTTAGAATGTCACAGGATGCGTCTAACCCATATTATCCACCTAAGGTGATTCCTAGGGTATGTAATAAATGTTCTGAAACTACATCAAAGGGGTGCTGTTTACATAGCGGAAATGTTGGTTGTAATTTTGCAATAAAGACTTCATTTTATCTTCAATATAAATGGTTATTTGACTGTTCTGTTAAAACACCTGATTGGCATTTCTTAGAAAGAGTAATTAATAAAACCGATAGAATAAAGGTTACAAAAGATATTTTTTATGTTGCTCCAATGGGAGGATATAATAAAGTAAAACCTAATGGAAAAAAATAAAAGAATATGATAATAACTGTTTATAATGATGTTATTCCACATGAAGTTGTAGAAAACCAAAGAAAGGTATTCGAAAAATTTGGAGAAAAGATTATACAAATTAAACCTAAAGTATGGGAGGGTCATGCCCATACGGTAGATTCTCATTTAAGAAATAGTAATTGGGAATATGCAATAGTATTTGATATTGATTGCATTCCTCTAAATAAAGATGTGATTAAAGAAGCACGAGACTGGGCATTAAAGAATATGGGATTATATTCAGTAGCACAAAATCCTAATCATATACCAGGTGCGCCTGATTATGCAAGCCCGGCCTTTATTGCTTTTTCAAAAAAGACATATGAAGAGTTAGGAAGACCTAGTTTTCAAGGAACTAAAATTTGGGATGTTGGTGGAGAATTAACCTATAGAGCAAGAGAAAAGAATATGCCAGTAGTGTTAATGTACCCAAGCCACGTTGAAATTCCTAAATGGAAATTTAAAGATGGTAAAATGTTTGGTATAGGAACTACTTATGCAAATAAAATATATCATCATTTTGAAGGAAGAAGAGTAACAAAAAGTTTTTTAGATAAATGTAAACAAATTTTATTATGAAAAAGACAATTATAATTATCCCTGCAAGATGGGGATCAACTAGACTACCTGCAAAACCACTTGTTAAGATCTTAGATAAAATAATGATCCAATGGGTTTATGAAGAATGTAAAAAATCATTGGCAGATGAAGTCTATGTGGCAACAGACGATGAAAGAATCCGCACTAAGGTTAATGAATTTGGTGGTAAATGTATAATGACAGGTGAATGTAAAACCGGCACAGATCGCGTATTAGAAGCTGCTAAAGATCTATCATATGATATTCTTATAAACATACAAGGCGATGAACCTGGTATATCATTTAGAGATATTAACTCTCTTATTAATCTGGCAAATAGAAACACACAATCAGTTTCTACATTATCATCTCTTTTATCCAAAGAAGAACTAACCAATAGAAATGTAGTAAAACTCATTAAGTCTGGTAAAAAGGTTGTAATGTTTACCAGGAGCAGTTCTTATCTTTTTAGTCCTGATGTAGAAAAGCATATTGGGGCATATGCATTTCCTAAGGAGATTGTAGAAAAGATAGTAAAGCTTAAAACACAAACAGAAAATGAGATTGCAGAATCTTTAGAACAGTTAAGATGGGCAGATTCTGGAATATCATTTGTATGTAATACAGTTCTTCATGCTGCTAAAGGTGTTGATACACCAGAAGACTTAAAAATGATTGAAACATATCTTAAACAAAATAGAAAACAATCAATATAAAACTAAATACTGTATTATGCAACAGCAAATGAACTTAGATATTAATAACACAACGGAAGTTGTTTGTGAAAGCTGTGGTAACAATACATTTAGACCAATCTTCTTTTTAAGAAGATTAAGTCCACTTATTTCACCTGATGGCAACGCTCGTTTAATTCCGATGGATACACTTGCATGTTTAAAATGCGATCATGTAAATAAAGACTTTAACCCAATTCCTCCACAAATTCAAACAGAAAAATAAACATGGAAAACAACGAAGAAACAGTAGTACAAGAGCCTTTAAAGAAAAGCGAATTAATTGCTAAACAAAAGGAACTTATGGAGCTTAATGAAAAGCTTCTTAAAGAAATGCAGGAAAGAGAGTATACCATTGATCTTAACAACAAAAAGATTTTTGATCGTCTTGTTAAATTTCTTGAAAAGGATGCTCCTTGGGGTCATACCACTGCAACTGGCTTGGTTATGTTATATCATAATCTTCGCGAGCAGAAAGATATCATTATTAAGACAAAGGATTGGGATGGTAAGATCCAATTAAGATCTGCCAATGTAACTATTCTTTGGTCAATGGTTACTAAAATGACCGGAAATGGATTCCATGAAGCCAAAGCCTTTATTGAATTAATGGCTGTATGTGGAGAAACTTTGGCCGGTGCTGTACAACGTGCCCACCAAGATAATCAACAACTTCGTGAAAATCATGCTAAGCTATCTCAAATTGATGATCAATTAGCAGATCCTAATATCATCAATGATATTGAAGAATCTACAGAGACTGTATCTATTGCTAATGAAGTAGACCCAGTAACTGAAGCATAATGGGATTCCATAAAAGATACATAGATAATCAACAGGTTATTCGCCTATTTAATGAAGGCGGGTCTGACCGGGTTATTAAATGGTATACCGGTAAGGTTGACTCTTTAATCCTAGAAACCGGACTAGCATCTGACATTAATAAGATTTTATCAGATGGTGAATGGACAATGTTTGGTCAGGCAAAAATTGCCGAAGAAGTTACCAAACGGATTCATCAAGAATTAGGAATAGAAGAAATTAAAAAATAAGGGACTTCGGTCCCTTTTTATTTCTCTATGTTATGATGAATAAATAAAAAAAGATATCCTAACATGAAATTTATTAAAACGTTTGTTAACTTCTTAACTGAAAAGAAAGAAGAAAAAGACTTCGAGGATAAAATAAAAGGCCACGGATACTTTAAAGGTATATCAACCTCAACTGCCCGCAAGAAAGTGGATCAAATGAAAGACCAGGCTGCTAAACCTGATAATGATCCTTCTGCTTATAAAGAATTACCAGGCGACACCAAAGGAAAGAAACTCCTAAAACCTTCTAAACATACTAAGAATTATCAGGATATCTATGCTGATGATGAAAAGGACACTAAAAATGAATCTATCATTAATTGGGAACTCTATCAAAAGCTTAAAGAAAATGATCTTAAAATAGAAAAAGAGATCAAGGATTTTAGTATTCTTCCATTTATGATTAATGAGGATGACGCAGGTGGGGATCGTTCGCCGATTGATAATGATGCTATTGAAACTGGGTTAAAGAAAAAGAGCGAGGAAACAGGTGTTCCTTTACCGCTTCTTAGAATAGTAATGCGTCGTGGAATGGCTGCATGGAAAAGTGGTCATAGACCTGGTGCAGGACAAGAACAGTGGGGTTATGCTAGAGTTAATTCATTTTTAACTCAAGCACCAGGAACATGGGGTCGTCCTATTAAAGATCCTCAAAAGAATGGACCTAAAGGCGCTTATGGTGCCGATGCTGATGTAGCACAAGAAGTAATTAAAGGTGGTCATGATAAAAATCTAAAAAAAGGATAATGAAAACAATAAAACTATTTGAAGAATTTAAAGAAGCTACTTCATGTCCTGTACCAACTAAAGATTTAGAAGTTAATACCAAAAATCGTGATAGAGCAATTCATGCAGATTTTATTGATTATGGACCTCTTAATGTAGATGAACCTGCAGGTTATTGGGAACATTTAGCAGATCATTGGAATACCAGTGTTGATGCAGCTAAAGCATCTACATGTGGAAATTGTGTGGCTTTTGACATATCTCCTCGTATGTTAGAATGTATGCCAGGTGAAATTAGTGATGGCGATGGAAGATTAGGTTATTGTTGGATGCATCACTTTAAATGCCATTCTGCCCGCTCTTGTTATACATGGGCAAAGGGTGGTCCTATAACCGATGATAAGATATCTTACGGATGGCAAGAAAAAAATCTGGATGCTGCAAACAATCCAAACCCTATTAAGTAATTATGAAATTTGTAAAAAACTTTAATGATTATCATAAAGTCTCCGAGGGACTTAAATATCATATAGAAAATGGTTTGGATTTAACAAACAGTGTTTATCGCTTAGGTTCAGATTCATATGCCAATCTATTTGAAGAAGTAAAACAATATTGGGATAAAGGAAATATCATCCTAAACGGAAAGAGCGGTTGGATGGCAAAAAATCTCGAGGTTGGAAAACCCGCTGTTTATACTGACCGTAAAACCGGAAGAACTACTAAGGTAAAACTCGATTCACCAGAAAGAGGTGGAAATAAAAAGTTTATCGTTTATCGTAATACTGGTAGAACTAATGAAAATGGCGATGTGGTTGCAAGAAAGATTGAATGGGGTGATCCTAATCTTACTGTAAAGAATGATGATCCAGGTCGGGCTGCATCTTTTTGGGCAAGGCATGGTTGCGATAAAGCAGAAAAGATGGATCCTAATAAGGCAGGTTTCTGGGCATGTTATGGTCCAAGCTTGTTTGGAAAACAGTTAGGTTTAAGTAGCACTGAACCTTGGTAAATAAATAAACAAATAATAAAAAAAGATATGAGACATATTCCTAATTATTCGGAATTTAAGAAAATTAATGAAGCTTTTGCTACTTCAATGACAACAGTTCAAAATGATGCCAAATTGAATCAGGCCGCTGATATTATTACAAACTTCTTAAATAAGAAAACCGGTAAGGCATTTAAGAAATTCCCGTTCCTGGTATATTCAAATGGAACCCCGGGCATTATGCTTTATAGTGATAAAGATAGTTCTGCGGTTAGAATTAGCGGCGGGGCTGGTCGTTTTCCTGGTGTAGTTGGTCAATTGGACTATTTTTCTGATGCTGCTTCACAAACGGCTGATTTTTCTGTTAGTAGTGAAACATTCCCAATTGTTGCATTACTTAATGAATTTGTTAAATTAGTCAATGAACCTTCATATGCAACAGAAGTAGAATCATTAACTGAATCTACTCTTAATGAAGCAACTAAATCTTTCTCACCAGCTGAGCAGAAAACAATCTTAAGCAGATTGGATAAAGGCGAAAGCGGCGCTGCTATTGCAAGAGATATGGGAGTATCATACGGTATGATCCTACAACTTAAGAGAAATGTAAATGTTCCTCAAGATGAGAATCCTGCAGTAAAGGCAAACGAATTAACTTTGCAAGATAAGGTTAAACTATTGGATGAAACATTAGATGACCTTTATGAAATTACTAGAAGACTTGCTGCTGGTGCATTTACTTCCCTAATGGTTTCAGGTAGAGCAGGTACTGGTAAAACATTCTCTGTTACTAAAGCATTAAAAGATGAAGGTCTTATTGAGGATGATGACTTTATCGTTGTGTCCGGAGCAGTATCAGTTATTATGATGTATAAGAAAATGTATCAATACAGAAATCAAGTTCTTGTATTTGATGACTGTGATGCTGTATTCCGTGATGAAAATGGTCGTAACATCTTAAAGGCCGCTCTTGATACTAAAAAGACCAGAAGAATTTCTTATCTTAAGAAGAGTGGATTAGTATTTGACCCTAAAGATTTTGAAAATAATCCAGAAGGTGAATTTAATGCAATTGAAAATGGATTAGTTCCTGCATATTTTGATTTTGCCGGTAGAGTGGTATTTATCTCAAACCTTCCTAAAGATAAAGCTGACCCTGATGGAGCTATTCGTTCAAGATCAATCTTAATTGACGTTAATCCTGATGATATGACTCTAATGGAAAGAATTAAGATTCTTTTACCAGATCTTGAACCAAGAGATATGCCTCTCAAAGATAAAGAAGAAATTTTTGAATTTATGAAACGCGCAAAAGACGTCTCAATGAGAACCTTTGTTAAGGCTGCAGGTTTCAAACAGGCAGGTCTAAACAATTGGGAAAGAATGGCACAAAGATATCTATAATATATGAAACATTTTAGATCATACAGTGAGTTTAAACTCCAGGAAAAATACGAAGGTGTAGAGGTTAGTACTAGACGCTACGAAAGAGTACATGGTAAAAAACCGCGTGGAAATGGAATGTGGGCATTTTACCTTGATCCAATTGGTGATGAACCTATTTTTACTCCTTCTGCAATGAACTATACCGATGCTGTTAAATGGGCATCTCTTAAAGCCAGAAACATGGGTAAGAAAGTTATCTATGTTGGTGAATCGGTTAATGAAGAAGTAAATCCTAAAATTAAAGATGAAGTTATTTCAAGACTATCTGACTTCTTTAGAGTTTCCCCTAATGCCTTAAAGAAATTTAATTTTGATGGAAACGATAACATTAAAGAACTTACAAAGGCTCTTAATTCAACTAGTGATCAAGGCACTAAGCTTTATTATGATACTGCAATTAAACTTGCAAAAGAAGATCTTGGTATCAGAGAATCGGTTAATGAAGCCTATAACGGTAATATGTCAGACTTCAAATATGATTTGGAAATGGCAGTTGAAGAACTGGGTATATCTGGTAATGCAATAAAAAAGGTTTCAAAATCTGGTAAAGGATATGAAGTTAGAATGTCCAGTTATATGAGTCAACGTGGTACTTGGGAAAAGATTGGGGAACTTATTGGGGCTACTCTTGTAGATTTTAAAGCAGATAAATCAATCAATGTTGGAATTTATGAAAGGGAAACATCCATCACTGAAGGTGAAGCTCTTATCTTTGATATAGTAGAACCTGAGTTTAATGATCTTAAGAATAAGATATCTGATCTTAATAAAAAGACAGTTGACCTAAAATGGAGAAAGGCATTAGATCAAATTCAAAGAGAGGTTGAAAAACTTGAGTTCTTTATATCTAAATACGATAAACAATTAGGTGCGATTGAAACTAATGAATCTCTTAACGAACGTGAATACTCTGATGAAGAAAGAAAAGATATGGCTGATAAAGGCTTAGCCTTACCTGATGGTTCATTTCCAATTAAAGACTTAGAGGATCTTAAAAATGCTATTCAGGCATACGGCCGCTCAAAGGATCAATCCGCTACTGCTAAATTTATTGTTAAGAGAGCAAAGGCACTAAGTGCCGAGGATCTTATTCCTGATACTGAAGATTTTCAAAAGGCTTTAAAGGAAACTATTACTGAAGGTAATGCATTCCTTGCTGCCCGTGCAAAAGCAATTGATGAAGATGCCGAGGAGTTTGAATTTAATGGTAAAAAATATCCAGTATTAAATAGACCTAAGAAACTTAATGAAGAGCTTTCTGATAATGATGCATATAAGATTATAGATATAGGTTCAAAGTTTTCTAAGGAAGTAGGCGGACATTTACTTGCAACCCAGACATTTGATACAGCCAATGATTTTGTTGATTACCTTCTTTCTGAATTTATTCCAAAGAAAGATCATCCAAAATTCTTAAAGTCTGTTAAATCATTAATGTAATATGAAATACTTTAAAAAATATAATGAATTTATCACTGAAAAGATTGCATATCCTGATGGAGACAAAACTACCGGTGATAAGATTCTTGATAAGTTTGCTAAATTAATTAATAGTCCATCAAGTACTGTTAATATTATGTCATGGGCAGTTCAGGGTAGAAGTATACCTTTTATGACTGGTGCCGAATCTTTTTCTGTAAATGCTAATCCATCACAAGACTATTTTTGGATTAATACATCAAAGGGAAAATTTAGACTACCTAAGAAGGATATTAAAAAGGCCGAGGAATTATATGATGAGGTAGAATCTATTATACAAACTGGAAAGCCTAAAAGAAGTGTTGAAGAATCTCTTAATGAATCTACTTCATTAAAGAATGCAATTGCTATTCTTAAGAAAGAAAACATTATGGCATATCCTAACCCAGAAGATTTGGCAAAAGCAATTCACAAACACTATAAAGAAATTACAGGAGATAAGTACGAAGATGCTGTTGAAATGTCAATGAACGATAAGGTAGCTGATATCGTATCATATTTCAAAATCGACGGTTCAGACTTTATGTCAGCCTGGGATAAAACAATAAAAGACTAAACTATGATTACATCATTTAATAATTTCTTAAACGAAAACTTCGGAGAAGCACAAGACATTTATGGCTCATTCTTTGTTGCTATGTTAGGACTTAGAGATCAGGCCCATATATTTCATTGGCAAACAGAATCATTTGCACAACATAGCGCATTTGGTGGATTTTATGATACCTATCTTACATTAGTTGATAAGTTATCAGAATCTTTAATTGGTATTCATGGAAGACCTTCTTTTATGGAAGCTGAAATTGAATTATCTGGTTATAGTGAAGAAAACATTGCGATATTTTTAGAAAAAGCATATGCTTTATTCTTAGGGCAAGGAACTGAATTGGCTGGCGGTAATACCGAAATTAAGAATATCATCGATGAGATTATTGCTGAACTTGATAAGTTAAAGTATCTTCTTACTCTTAAATAATGAAATTCATTAAGGCATACGAATCGTTCCTATTTGAAGGAAAACCTAAAGGTGCTCCTGATTGGCATGATTCAGATGCTCCTGATGCAGAAGGTCGTTTTAAAGATCTTTCACCAAAGGACCTCGCCGCTTGGCTTATTAAGTCAAGAAAAGGCGATCTAAAAAGAATAAGCGGTTCACTCACACAGCAGGTTGTTTTTAATCGTAATGATGATCCTGCATATGCGGAAAAGATGGAAAAGACTCGTAAAGAAGTTTATAAACAATTAGGGAGAGAAGACCTATTAAATAAAAAGGATTAGATGAAAAACATTATCTTAGATAATTTACAAACAAATTTTTGGTTTAACTATCCTAATTTTTATACCGAGGTTTCACAAAAAGATTATAAGATATTTGTGGAGGTTGGGGTTTGGAAAGGTCATTCAATTTCTTATCTTGCAAAAAAGCTAAAAGAATCTAAAAAAGATTTTAAAGTTTATGCAGTTGATTTATTTGAAAATACCTCAAAAGAAGATTGGGGTTATCTAAAAGAAGTTCCTTATATTTATGAAATCTATAATGAAGTTCTGAAGAGAGAAGGCGTTAGAGATGTCATAACAGATATTAAAGGTTGTTCTTGGGATATGGCATCTAAATTCGAAGATCATAGCATAGACTTTGTTTTTATAGATGCAGGTCATGATTATGAATCTGTTAGTAAAGATATTAAAAATTGGCTACCAAAGATCAAACCGGGTGGTATGATATCTGGTCATGATTTTTATAATTCTTCTGGTGTAGCTCAAGCAGTTAAGGAGTTAGTTCCAGACTTTAAGATTAGTTCAGAAAAAATTTGGTTTAAGCAAATCTAAAAAAGTATTAAATGTGTTGTAAAAATTGTAAATGTAAAGATCTAACTGCGTCCAGAATTATTGAGCAGATGGATGATACAAGAAAACCTTTCGTTGATACGAAAGTTGATAAGAACACAAGAATACGAAATTTCCACCCACAATATGAAGACCACTTATTTAAGTGGCATTGGGATGATGAAGATCGTTGGATTGAAGCAACTGGCGAAAATGATTGGCAGTTTCAATTTGATGATGAGTTACCCCAATCATTGGAGCCAAATAAAATAATTATGATTCCAAAAGGAATTTATCATAGATTAATCAAAGGTTCAAATATCCTGACTATCAAAATATCAGCTGTTCCTAATTAAAAGTCTTTCTTAAACCATTTTCAATCCATGGGTATAATTAATATACATTGAAACATGGGCGAAATATATCCAGAAGATAATACGGAAAGAGAACCTATTAAACAACAAAAGTTTAAGAGATCTTCTCTACAGGTTCTAGAGGCATACGGAACCAATATTACTAAGCTTGCCACAGAAGGTAAGTTAGATCCAGTTATTGGTAGAGAAGATGAAATTCTTAGAGTTATCCAAATACTTGGTAGACGTAGAAAAAATAACCCGGTCCTGGTTGGAGAACCTGGTGTTGGTAAAACTGCAATTGTTGAAGGCTTGGCAATGAGAATGATTGAAGGTAATGTTCCTGCTTCTCTCCAAGGAAAAATCATTTATACATTAGAGTTAACAACTATAGTTGCTGGTACTAAATACCGTGGTCAGTTTGAAGAAAGAATGAAGGCCATCGTTGATGAATTAGTTGCTAATCCTCATGTAATTATTTTCATAGATGAACTTCATACCCTCGTAGGGGCAGGTGGAACTTCAGGATCCTTGGATGCATCAAACATTATTAAACCGGCATTGGCTCGTGGAGAAATCCGCTGTATTGGTGCAACCACATTTGATGAGTTTAGAGAAAATATCGAAAAGGATGGTGCATTGGATCGTAGGTTTCAAAAGGTCGTTATAGAACCTGCATCAACAGACGAAACGGTTACTATCTTAACTAATATTAAGCATAAATATGAATCATTTCATAATGTTTCATATTCAGAGGAAATCATTTCTTTAATTGTTAAATTAGCCGACCAATATATCATGGAAAGATTTTTACCTGATAAAGCGGTGGATATTCTTGATGAAGTTGGTTCCTTTAAGCACTTAAATAATATGAAGATTCCTAAAAAGATTAAGAGTCTTGAGGAAAAACTTCATAAAAAAGAAGCAGATAAAAATGAAGCAGTAGGGCGGCAAGATTATGAAGCCGCGGCTCGTGAAAGAGATGTCTGTATACAACTTAAAGACCAGATTCAAAAAGAATACACAATCTGGAAAAAAGAAATCTCTGAAAGTAAACTTGAAATTACAACCGATGATGTTCTTAAGGTGGTTTCAAAAGGCACAGGAATTCCTTTAGAAAAAATTAATGATAAGGAAAATAAAAATCTGATTGGTCTTAATGATCATCTTTCTTCCAGAGTCATTGGACAAAAAGAAGCCATTGATAAAATTTCAATAACAATTCAAAGAAATCGCGTAGGTATTAGAAAGAGAGATCGTACCGTAGGTAACTTTATCTTTTTAGGACCAACTGGGGTTGGTAAAACTCAATTGGCAAAAGAGATCGCAAATTACATGTACGGTTCAGAAGACAGTCTTATTAGAGTAGATATGTCAGAGTATATGGAACCTCATTCTATCTCCAAGTTAATTGGATCCCCTCCTGGATATGTTGGACACGAGTCTGGTGGGTTTCTAACGGAGCAGGTAAAGAGAAAACCACACTCTGTTATATTATTTGATGAAGTAGAAAAAGCTCATCCAGAAGTGTTTAATGTGCTCTTGCAAATGTTAGATGATGGGAGGCTTACCGATTCTCTTGGTAGGACTATTGATTTTAGAAACTGTTTAGTTATCTTAACATCAAATACAGGAAGTAGAAAACTTGAAGAGTTTGGTGAAGGCATTGGTTTTAGACCATCTACGACTATTGCTGAAAAGTCTCATGCTGAAAAGGAAGTTTTAAAGAAAGCACTTAATCATAAATTTTCGCCAGAGTTCTTAAATCGTATAGATGAAATCATTATCTTTAATAAGTTAAGTAAGGAAGATGTATTTTACATTCTAAATAATGAATGTAATGATCTTAAAGATAACCTATTTGAAGTAGGTGAATATGATTTTAAGATAAGTAAAGCAGCCAAGGAGATCATTATCAATGAAGGATACGATCCTAAGTTTGGAGCCCGTCCACTGAAAAGAACCTTAGAAAGACTGATTGAAAATCCTATTGCAGAAATGATTCTAAAAGGAGAATTAAAACCTGGAGATACTATCAAGGCTGGAGTCTCCAAAGAATCAATAAAGATTGAAAAGGGTTAAACCTTTTGCTTATTTTGCATATAAAAATAAATGACAATTTTACCTTTTAATTAATGAATCCTACTTACCTTACTTACGATGACATTCAACTTGTACCAAAGTTTTCAAACATTAGGTCAAGAAATCAAATATCATTAAGAACCAAACTAAGTAAAAGATATGACCTACTTATTCCTATTGTAGCATCACCTATGGATACTGTTTGTGAAGTTGATATGGCGGTGAAAATGTTTCGTATGGGTGGCGTTGGATGTATTCATCGCTTTAACTCCATAGATGAACAAGTTATGATGGTTAGAAAAACTGTTTATCAATGTTTTGGGGAAAATGGTGAAGGGCACTTAATGACAGATTGGGACAATGAAGATAATATCCCAATCATGGCTGCAATTGGTGTTAGCGAAAATGATAAGGAAAGAGCCTTAAAACTTACTGATGCAGGAGCAAACGTATTACTTATTGATGTTGCTCATGGAGATCATCAGAATGTAATTGATATGATTAAGTGGTGTAAAGCTAACTTACATTATAGTATTGATATTATTGCAGGTAACATCGCAACAGTTGAAGCCGCTGAAAGACTACAAGATGCTGGTGCAGATGGGTTAAGAGTAGGTATTGGTGGAGGGTCACTTTGCACTACAAGAATTAAGACAGGGTTTGGAATTCCTAATGTAACCTGCATTGAAGATATCGCAGCAGTTTCATCGGTACCAATTATGGCAGATGGAGGTATTCGTGAGAGCGGTGATATTGCAAAAGCATTGGCCGTAGGTGCAGATAATGTTATGCTAGGATCTCTTATTGCCGGTACTGATGAATCACCTGGTAATATTATTGAAAGCAGAAAAGGATTGTATAAAAGATATAGAGGATCTGCATCATTGGAAACAAAATCGGCACACGGCCAAGAACAAAGAAATGTTGAAGGTGAATCAACAGTTATTCCTTATAAAGGTGGTGTTAAGTTTATTGTTAAGGGATTACTTGAAGGTATTCGTTCTGCCTTTTCATATGCAGGTGCTGATTCAATTAAAACATACCACCCAGATTATGTTGTTGTAACTAACTCTGGTATTAACGAAGCAAAACCACATCTATTATGAATTTAATTCAACGTATTACTTCAACTAAAGAAAATACTCTAAGTATTAATCTTGATGATCAATTTATTGCTGTTCATCACTTAGGATTATATGAAGACCAAAGATGGTACTCATGGTCAAGCTGGGGTCCAACTGAAGGACTTATTCCAGATTATGATAGTCACATTGTAACAGAAAAAGAAATCATAGAAAGAATTGAATTACTCTTAGGTGATGACGAACCAGATTCTGTACAAAAACATGCAATTAATGTATTTTTTGGAAAGTCTATTTTATGAGTAGCTTTAAAGAAAAATTAGATGCATTTCATTATCATGAAGCATTAGATAGATCCGCCATGATATGTGATATGATAGATACCTTTTTAATACATCACCCTGTGACTAAGGCAGAAAAAGAATTTGCAGAAAAATTAGAAGAAGCAAATATGAAATTATATGAAGCATACCAAATAATTGGAAGTATTTGCCACAATAAAGAAAACAGATATGAAAACAAACCCTAGACCTAATAAGATTACTAAAATGACAGAGGAAGAATTTTTAGCAGCTGCAATGAAAACCCCAAGAGATCCAATGAAACCTGGTATTGCATTAGGTTTTTCCGTTGGGCATGATAAAGGAGCAGTACTTATCATCAATGGAAGTATTTCGGTTGGTATCTCCGAGGAAAGATTATCACGACTTAAACATGATAAGCCTTGGGATCATTCAATTCCGTTGGCATCAATTAATTACTGTCTTGATTATGCAGGACTAAGCTACGACGATGTTGATATGTATGCATATAACACAGCCGAGGTTGGAGCACAACCTATTGCAGACATTGAAAATGAATTTCAATACTTATTAAGACAGCCATTAAGTAAACTAAAATTCTTAAATCATCATGAAGCTCATGCATATTCAACTTTCTTTAGTTCAGGATTGGATGAAGCTGCAGTGGTTGTTGCTGATGCAAACGGAAATGGAATTATACCAGGTACACCTGCATATGAAGGGTTTGTAAAAAATAACCCAGAGTATTTAAGTAATGCTCCTAAAGATAGATTTTGGGCAGAAGGAACTTCTATATATCATTTTACCTTAAATGGGTTTAAGGAATTAGAAAAAGACTTTGTTCTTCAGCCACATCCACCACTTAATGACTTTAAGAATAAAGAAAGATTTAATATTGGCCATGTTTATGCATATGCCACTATGAAACTTGTTTATAAGTACAATGAAAAAGATCCTAATAATAACTGGCCTGCATCAAGTGCAGGAAAGCTAATGGGATTGGCTTCATTTGGTAATAAAGACTGGGTTGAAACTCAACCATACTTATGTAAATATGATGATCTTAATCATACATTTACCAACGAGGCCGGTGAAATCTATAAAGTATATCCTGGAGTAAGTACAGATTCAAATTTTGCAGAAAAAGCAAATATTGCAGCAGTATTTCAACGTGAACAGGAAAGGATGTGTTTAACTGTTGCAAAAAGAGCCAAAAAATTATCAGGATCAAAAAACATCTGCCTGTCTGGTGGCTCATTCCTAAACTGTAATTCAAATGAACTTATCATTAACAGTGGAGAATTTGATAATTGTTATTTTGTACCACCTGCTGATGATAGCGGTATTCCATTAGGATGCGCATGGTATGCATATCAACAGGTTATGGAGATAACAAACAACTATTTTCTTTCCCCTTATTTAGGAAAGACATATACCCAACTTGAAATAGAAAGAGACTTCCAAAGGTTTGTTAAAGAAGATCATACTAGAATTAATCATTTTACTGTTTTTGATCATACTGATGAAAATGTATTAATTACTCATATCACAGATTTATTAAATGCTAATAAAGTAATTGGTATGCACAGAGAAGGATCTGAAATTGGCCCTCGTGCATTAGGTAATCGTTCTATTTTGGCATCTCCAATTAAACCTTGGATGCAGAATTATGTAAATATGCATATTAAGAGCAGGGAATGGTTTAGACCTTTTGCACCATCTGTTTTAGCAGAAAGAGTATCTTCTATATTTGATATAACTGCATTCTCTCCCTACATGTTAGTCACCTGTAATGTTAAAGAAGAGTGGAGGGAAAAGATTCCTGCTGTAGTTCATATTGATAATACTTCAAGAATACAAGCAGTAAGAGAAGACATTAATCCTTTCTATCATAAGCTTATAACTAAATTTGAAGAGTGGACTGGAGTCCCTGTGATTCTGAATACATCATTTAATGGTGCACATGAACCTGTGGTTGAAACACCATACGATGCGTTAAAAACTTTTTGGACATGTAATCTTGATGCTGTATGTATTGGTAATAAATTAATAATTAGAAATTCATACTTTAATAGGTAATGAAAAGATTTGTTGAATTCACTCTTATCTGGATAAGTCAAAACATGGCCATACCGTTTTGGATGGTTGGTCACATTCACCTTATGACATCCATTTATGAAGACATTCATGAAATCATTATGAGCATAGGTATGAATATTATTGTAGGTATAGGATTTTACTTAGATTGGAAAAAGAACAAAAATGAATAATTTAGATAAACAATATCAGGATCTTCTTAAAACGATTTTGGAACATGGTGTTACAAAAGAAGACCGGACCGGCGTAGGAACCAAGTCAATTTTTGGTTATACTATTCGTCATAATATGGCGGATGGGTTTCCTCTTTTAACTACAAAGAAAATGTATTGGAAAGGAATTGTAACTGAGCTCATCTGGTTTCTTCGTGGTGATACTAATATTAAGTTCTTAATTGATAATGACTGTAATATTTGGAACGGCGATGCATATAAAGGATATGAAAAGGAATGTATTGCACATGGCGTAGATCCAATGTCGATGGAACAATTTATCCAAGGAATTAAGAACTATAAAGATGATCGAGATTGGATTGAGAAGATTAAAAATCCCGCTACTCATTTTATTCCAGATTTAACAGGTTACCAACTCGGAGATTTAGGTCCAGTTTATGGTAAACAATGGAGACAATGGCAAGGTTGGATGAAATATAAAAATGATGATGGTAAAACTGGACATGGTTCCCTTTGGTATGATCAGATTCGTCGTCTTCTTAATGATCTTGAACGTAATCCAGATTCTAGACGATTAATGGTTAACTCATGGAATGTTGCAGAAATTGATCAAATGGTTCTTCCACCTTGTCATTATGGGTTTCAAGTTTATACAAGACCAACTACACGTGAAGAAAAGATTGTTAATCCTGGAAAATACAGAGCAATCTCTCTTATGTGGAATCAACGTTCAGTAGATACATTCTTAGGTTTACCGTTTAATATTGCTTCTTATGGTCTTTTATTAGAGATCATTGCAAAATTAATGAACATGGTACCTGACCAATTAATAGGCAATCTTGGAGATACACATCTCTATCTAAATCATATTGAAGCAGCAGAAAAACAAATCACCAGAGAATCATTTGAATTACCTAAACTAAATATTAACACGGAATGGTGGCCTACTGTTGGCGGTGAATGTGGGGAAGGCCCAATTAGTTGGCAATCATTCATGGATGGATTAAATAAATTCAACAGTAATTCATTCTGTAAGTGTCTTATTGAAGAAGATATTCAACTAGGTAAATATGAATCGCAGCCTGGTATTAAGGCACCGTTAAATAATTAATATGACCCAAAATACATTAGGCATACATACCGTTTATACTCCAACTAATAGGCGAGGTACTACTAAGATTCATGATATGATGAGATTTGAATCAATTACAATGATTCTATCTTGTCTTTATTGGAAAAAGTTTCAAGGACCTATAAAGTTATATTGTGACAGTAATTTTTATGACTACATAAAGAAGTTAGGATTACTTGGTCTGTGGGATGAAATTGATACAAAGACAGTCACTGAAGGTTTTGCAAAAGATATAAATCATGATACCTTCTGGGCATATGCAAAAATGTATGTTAACTCATTGCAGAAAACTCCATTTGTTAGTGTTGATCTTGACCTGTTTCAAAATGAACCGTATGATTACACAACCCATGATATTATATGCTCTCATATTGAACATTCTGATTTTATAAATGATAATGTACAAAATCGAACCACACCTGTCTATTATCCTAACTATTTTAATTGGGATATGTTTAAGGATAGGTTTGTAAAGTATCCTGATTTAAGATTCTTAAATCATTCATTGAATGTGGCAGTACTTGCTGTTAATAAACCTGAATTTTGTAAAGAAGTTTTTGATATTGCAACTTCATTTGCTAGGAATAATAACTTTGATCCACAGAATGTTAGTACACATGGTTTTGAAAGATATGCATATACGATTCATTCATCTTCATTAATAACATTTATTGAACAAAGGGTTGCTGCAGCTGTTGCAAATACTAGAGGTTATTCCGTAAAGTCCATAATGGATTTAGAATATGACGCAGGCTTGCAAGGATGGATTGGTGATTCATCAAAAATGAAAAATCCTGGTATTACTCATCTTTGGGGATGGAAGGCTACTATGAAGCTTCCAGAAAACGAAAAAAGCAGAATCGATTTAACGAAAGAATTAGACGCGCAGTTTGCTGAAAATTTTCCAAAAGAATATGAAAGATATATGCCAACTATTCTAAAATATTGTAATGAATAAACAAATTAGAAAAACTACATATAAAAATAAAATAAAGTATGCATTCGTGTTCAATTGAAAAGGTAAAGTTTTATTTAGATGAAAATGAATACATTTCGTATGAATCTTACCTCTTAAGAGGATGGATTTTTGGTGAAGAAACAAAAATTGATGATTTAAGATTGGTATCATTAGATAGAAAAACTGTTTATGACGCCTCTATCAAATATCCTATCTTAAGATCAGATGTCGGTTCTGTGTATTCGGACTTTACTCCTAACTCAAGTAATTCAGGTTTTAGTATAACATTTAAATCTGATATAGAAGGAGAGGTTATTCTTGAGGCAAAGATTAAAGGTAAATGGGTATTAGTTGAAAAAATACCTATTGCAGATTATCGGATCGTAACTAAAGGACCTTTAACTAAAGTAAATGATAATGCTCACCCTGCTATAGTTGCAATAGATAACTTTTATGAAAATCCTGATATCATTCGTGAGTTGGCGTTAACTCTTGATTTTAATCCTAGTGGTTATCATAAAGGAAAGAGAACAGAATTAAAATACATAGTAGAAGGCACTCGTGAAAAAATAGAACAAGTTTTAGGAAAGAAGATTCGTAATTGGACAAGCCAACCTCATAATGGTGTATTTCAATATTGCACCCCAACCGATCCTATTGTTTATCATTATGACTCACAAAGATTTGCAGGTGTAGTTTTCTTAACACCTGATGCACCACCTGAAGCAGGTACATCTTTTTATCGCCACAGAAAAGAAACTTGGTTGGATAAGAATCCTGCAAAATATGGTGGGTGGAAGAGCGAAGAAGAAATGAGAGACTTCGATAAAAGAGTTGTAGGTGGAGAACATGATGACTTTTTAGATCCTTCTAAATGGGAAGAAATTGATAGAATCGGTAATAAGTACAATCGATTTGCTATGTGGGATGCAAGCCTAATACATGCAGCCACATCATACTTTGGAAAATCAAAAGAATCAGGAAGACTATTTCATATGTTCTTCTTTGACGCATATTAATAAAATAAATTTATGAAATTTAGTATAATAACACCTACACACAGACCTACTTTTATTAAAGAGCTGTATGATTCAATAAAAGAGCAGACCTATAAAGATTGGGAGTGGATTCTTTATCTTAATGGTTCTGTTTCTAAATCTGATTTACCTGAAGAAATTACTTCTGATGGTAAAGTAAAAATCTACATTGATAAGAAATGTGACCTTAGTCCTAATGTAGGTTATCAAAAGAATAAAGCATTTCATTTAGGTACAGGCGATGTATTAGTTGAAGTTGATCATGACGATATTCTATTACCTAATTGCCTAGATGAATTGGCCAAAGCATATAAAGAAAATCCTGATGTAGGATTTGTTTATAGCGATGATGCAATCTTAGGAGATAACACTATTCCCTTTAATCAGGCAATGGGTTGGACTTACCGTGAATTTGATTGGAAGGGTAAAAAGTTAATTGCACATGATGGGTTCCCCGCGGACGGCGGTGCAATATCAATGATCTTTTTTGCACCAGATCATGTAAGAACATGGAAAGCCGATGTTTATCGTCAGATCGGCGGCCATGATGTAAATCTTTCTATTCTTGATGACCAGGACTTAATGATTAGAACATACCTAGTTACTAAGTTTAAACATATCCCAAAGGTTCTCTACATCTATAGGGTTCATGGAGATAATACTTGGTTAGAAAGAAATAAAGCTATCCAAGATGGTACCTGGCAAATGTTTAATCAATGGCAACAAAGATTAGCAGAAAGAGATGCCGATCTAAAAGGACTTAGAAAAATTGATATTGGCGGCGGTCTTTATCCTCGTCCAGGTTATGAATCTGTTGATATTACAAACGGTGACATTACGGCTGACTTAAATAAAAAATGGCCATTTAAAGATGGTGAGATTGGGGTAATTAATGCGTCCCATGTAATTGAACATCTTGTAGACAAGCATCATACAATGTCAGAAATTCATAGAGTACTTGCTGATGGTGCATGGGCATTTATTGAGGTACCTTCAACTGATGGCCGAGGTGCATGGCAGGATCCTACACATGTTAGTTATTGGAATCAAAATAGTTTTTGGTATTACACAAGACAGCAACAAATGGACTATATCTATAATAAAGATATAAAGTTTCAAGCTAGGGATTTGCAAACTGCATATCCTACTCAATTTTTTGCAGATAATAACATTTATGTAACGAGAGCCTGGTTAAGAGCAATTAAGAGTTCAAATAGAAAGAACTATCCAGGCGAACTATTATGTGACTTATGAAAAAAGGAGGCTTCTTAGGAATATCCTGGGTGGGTTGGTTTTGGATTGCGGCATTTATAACCGGCATATCTTTTTGGGTTTGGGTAATAAGATTGTTTATCTAAAACTTTCAGATATGCCAAACCTTGTTTATATTTAATTAAACAAAGAGTAATGGCAACAAATTTAGGATATTGCTGTATCAACCTAAACCTTCGACCTAAAAGGGTTTCGGTCAATAACAGCTGCATACGTCGCACGTATGATGAGAAGGGATTGGAACATGTAAGTCAATTGGCTTTACTTAATGCTCGCAACCTAGTAGAGATCATCAAATGGAATGATCAAAACGGTTTCAAGGTTTATCGCATGTCTTCTGATATGTTTCCTTGGATGTCAGAGTACGAAATCAAAGACCTTCCAGATTATCGTAAAATTTCAATTCTTCTTCGTGGAGCAGGTAATCTTGCTCTTAAGTATGGCCAAAGGCTATCCTTTCATCCAGGCCCATTCAATGTTTTAGGTTCTCCTAATCCAACACTTGTACGGAAAACAATCAAAGAACTTAACCAACATGCGGAGATCATGGATCTAATGGGTCTCCCTCAATCTCACCTGTATCCCATCAACATCCACTGTAATGGTGTATATAACAGTAAGATAGATACACTGTCTAGATGGGCGAGTAATTATCTACTACTCTCGGATTCGGCACAATCCCGCCTGGTTGTGGAGAATGACGATAAGGGAAGTATGTATTCAGTAAAAGATCTTTATGACGGCATCTTTCAGGCGGTAAAGGTACCTATTACATTTGACTACCACCATCACCGTTTCAATGACGGTGGTCTTTCAGAAAGAGAAGCCTTTGAATTGGCAATGTCTACATGGCATCATCATGGTATCAAACCGCTCTTTCACTATTCTTCATGCCGACGTACCTTTGAGAACAATGAGGCTAAAGCACAGGCACATGCTGACTTTATCTATGAACAGATCAATGACTACGGTCATGATGTTGATATCGAGGTAGAGGCAAAAGCCAAAGAAGTGGCTGTCTTACGATACAAAGAAACACATCATCAATTACTAACCGAATACTTACCATTCTAAATTCATTTATGAAAACACTATCACCTTATTACTATCACACTAGTAAAAGAGTTTTACAAAAACTTGCAATAAAAGTTATTAAAGCCCTTGATCCTAGTAAGAATCAGCCTAAGCATGGAGAATATGAATCTGAGGCAGTTTCAATTTGTAGAAAACTAATATCAAAAGAAGATACAGTTCTTCTCATATCTCCAATCTCAGGAAAAAGATATATTAAGAGTGATGATAATCAACTCTTTATCATTATAGAGGATCTTCGAATGACTATTGTAAATCATTCATATAGTTATAACATACCTCTTGAAGCCAAGGCATTTGGTAGAGTTTCAAAAATATTTGATAATGAAGTTGAAAAACGCAGAATGCAAATGGAAACTGAAATCCGCTCAAATGTGAAACATTCACTATCAAACATATATAAAAATATCGTAAATGAATAAGTTTAGAGTCCTATTTATCTTTGGTTTAGGCATGATTACATTGCCTATAACTATGGTCATTTTTGCATACATTTGGCATATAGGATCAAATCGCGTAGAGAAGAGTTTTTTACAGAAAGATGATAAAGTTATTTATGATACTATTGAGGTAAAGAAAACTGTGGTTGATACGATAAAAATTAAAGTCTATGAAAAAGTGCCTCAGATAGATACAAAAAGAGTAGAAACCCAGTCTTTACCTATAAAAGATACCTTAAAATAAAAGACATGGAAGTCAAATTTGCAGATAGTTTTAGTAAATCAATAGAAAAGATAATTAGAGCCAATAGGTGGTATAATAAAGCATGGTCTTGGATTTGCTATGATGTTCCTCATTTTTGGAAAAATGTTTGGAAATTCAGAGCAGCTCTTTCTAAGCATTATTGGTGGGATTATAGTGGAACTTTAAAGTTCATGGAAATTGCAATTAATGACATTGTAACTAATGTTGAATTAAAGGGGCTCGAGATTGATGAATCTCGACTAAAGAAGGTTACAGCAATGAAACGAGTTGTTGAAATCTTAAAACATATTAGTGAAGACAGTTATATTGAAATGTCTGAGGCTAAACACGGTAAAGTAATATTTCATGGATTTGAATTTGAAGATGCCAAAGATCACCCAGGATATTACCAATTAGTTGATAATGAAACCCCGAAAGAAAGGAATCATAACAGCAAGGTTTATGAGTATGCTAGAAAACTTGAAGAACAAGAATGGAAAGAACTTTGGAAACTTTTAGAAGGTCAATATTATAAAGATTACGAAAAAACAGTAAAACATTTAACACCAGAAGAAAGACGAAAGGATGATCACTATTATAAGTGGTTTGACGGTAGCGGCCTTAAAGGATGGTGGGACTAAATAAATACTATATATGATTAAATTTCAAAAACCCGTTTCTCCTGATCCTACCAATTGGTATTGGTTTGATGGAGGATTTACTGATGAAGAGATCACTCGTATAGAGAGAATGTCGTCTTCATTCAATTTGGAAAATGCAACTGTTAGTGATAGCGGTATCATTAATGAGGCAATGCGAAAGAGTGCAGTTGGATGGATCCCTTTTGATGATAAGTATAGGTGGATCTACGAAAAACTTGCCCACATGGTTTCTGAAGCCAATGATGTACTTTGGCATTTTGAATTAGGTGAGTTAAAGGAGCAAATCCAATACACGGAATACTATGAAGACGGTGGCCATTACGATTTTCACCTTGATGTAGGTGGTGGTGATCCTCTTAATCAAAGAAAGATAAGTATTACAGTTCAATTGTCAGATGGTTCTGAATATGAAGGTGGAGATTTTCAAATGTTAAGAGGTGGTATTGAACCAGAAACTCTTCCTAAGAAGAAAGGTGCTGTAATCATTTTTCCATCCTACATTTTACATAGGGTTACTCCAGTTACTGCCGGTACGAGAAAATCTCTCGTTTTATGGATAGGTGGTGGGAGTTATAAGTAAGAGGTGTACCCGGTGTGGGTGATTTTCAAATTGTTAATAACTTTTTTCAGTTTTTTTCACTCTAGAGAGAAAAAAGTTTCCTAAAAATTTTTTTATCCCAATTATTTGTATTATATTTATATAAAATAAAACGGATATGGAAAACAAAATCAAAATCAACCGCAACCCTCTAATTCTGAGTATCGTATCATTTACTGTGGCCTATATGACTGCAACTGGTAAGATTCTATCCTACATCGAATTTGCCGATGTACTTAATGAAATTGCATTCTTCGGTATAGCTGTAATGCTTGGTACCATAGGATTATTCGCATCTTTTGAAAAATCTCAATCTAAATAATATGACACCTCTTGTAATCCGGGCATGGGCCCAACAACGCACTGCGGCCGATTTTATTCAACTAATTGAAGACTATAACATTGACCTAGAGTTGATAACCATTGACAACTTATTAGACTATAACGAAGGTATGGCCTTAGTAAGAGTCAATGATCTTCTGATTGAATTCTGTGATGGTAATCTTTTTGAAATCTCTGAATATAACTTTGACTGCATATGACAAATACAAAGTACATAACTAAAGATTCTTTGGATGCATTCCTAATTGGAATGAGTAAATATGAAACCACCGAACTCTTACATGATCTTAATGTATTGGAACTTCTTGATGGTAAAGTACCAAAAGATCCAAACAGAGACTTTAACGATGTTAAGATCGCCGAGGCTTTTCTCTATCTGTTCCAAGAAAGAGAAGATTATGAACTATGCGAAATGTTAATTAAAAACTGGCCTCAACTCCGAAAATAATGCAAGTATACCACGCAACTCAAGCAGCTGCTCTGATAGAAGCCGAACAGTATGCAAAGAAAAAAGGTTACTCTGTAATCTATGAAGACCGCCTATGGACTGAACATGTTGGATATGGGCACACGGTGAAGTATTCATTCCCACTTACTTTAGACCGCACTGGCAATGAAGCAAAATTTTGGTTACACATTCAACTCTACCGCATGGGAAACGGTGGGTATGAACTTAATTGTTACTTATCATGAATCTAGCACAACTTAAAGAAAAGACAAAAGAATTAATCACAAAGAATCCCGAACTTAAGGATGACCTTATGGAGTTTTATTACTTGGCAGTATCAGAGATTGAGGAAGGTGGATCTGAAAGCCATGAATGTGAACTTGCATATAGTGATATGATGGACCTTATAGAAAAGTAATTATGGGAGCAGATATTCATATGTACGTTGAGTACAGAAACAAAAAACAAGCTAAAGAGCGAGATGCTCGAGGTGAAAAGCCTTATTGGTTGGCTTATGGTAACCGAGTAAATCCTGGTCGTAACTATATCATGTTTGCCATCTTGGCAGGCGTCCGCGGTGAGTATGACGAATCGTTTCATCCCAAAGGTAAATTACCTAAAGACATGATGAGTTGGACTACAGCCAGTGATGCATTTATGCACATCTATCCTAAGAAGCATGAAGACAAAGAATGGGAAGGTTTCGTAACTCTTGAAAAGGCAACTAAATGGGAAACCTGGGGTAGACAAATCATCATTAATGAAAATGGTGAACCTACGCATATTGAACATCCAGATTGGCACTCACACACATGGATGAGTATAGAAGAGCTTAAGAAGGCTTATAAGATCTATGCTAAAAAAGCATCTAAAGAATGGGATCAAAAGATCACCAAACCACCAGTTGAATGGATGGCTTTATTGGCTTCAATGAAAGCCTTAGAGGATGAAGGTGAAAACGAGGTTCGTGTAGTATTTTGGTTTGATAATTAAAAGAGCATGAACTTCTCTGACTTACAAAACTCCAATGCATTTAAGTATGCAAAGAATGTGGTTATTCCAACTGAAAGGGCTATTAAAGAAGTTACCGAAATCGAGAAGTATGACTCTGATTATGTGCTCTATATGACAGATAAGACATCTTATGGAATATCACAATGCCAATCAATAGAAGAAACTTTTCGTCAAGAATTTTATTAAATTGTTAATAACTTTTTGAAAAAAGTCACTAAAATATTTTTTTATCCCAATTATTTGTATTAAATTTATACTATAATTAAATAAACGGATATGGTACACAGAGAATACAAGTTAAAAGTCGTAGAGGATATAGTAATCCACTCAGGCCGCGAGGTAACCCCAGTACATTACGCCGCAGCCCAGGAGATCTCAGTAGACCAGGATACATGGGAAAGACTAAAAAAGGGGGAGACTATAGAAAAACCGGTCTATGATGGTTTTATCCGCTACAACAAAAAGAACTTCGCTAATGAAGTACAATGGACCGAGGTGGCGGTAAGCTATGGAATCGCTAAACTGGGTTTACGAAATTGTTAATAACTTTTTGAAAAAAGTTCCCAAACTATTTTCAAATCCCAATTATTTGTATTATATTTATATAAATTAAAAACGGAAATATGGATACAACCATTCGCATCACAACCCAGTATTACGAGAACTACGGTGATTCTACTAGTCCTCATTGGAAACCTAAAGGCGGTTTTGAATTTATGATCAAGGCCGACGCTGACCTTGTTATGTATGTGCCTAATCTTAAGGCGGTTCTCGCTGACATGGTGGCTAATGAATCAAACGGCCACGAGAAGTTTGAATACATCGACCACGAAGTCCTCTTTACTGAACCTTTTCAACTATCCACCGAGGATTTTGAAAATCGTGTACGTGCTCAATATGAACAAACCCAATATGCATAATATGAATACTTTCACTCACCAATTCCGCGAAGCGGTAGAATCTGTGGCCGAAGAGATTGGCCTTCTTAATGCAACCAACTCTCGCCATGAGAAGAATGGTACAATTGCATATATTGACCCGGTAACATCTGCCATGTACACACTACACACAAATGGTTACATTCGTCGTACTCATCGTCGTAGAATGTGGTACAGGGGTACAATGCAGAATGTAACATATCAACTAAATCCAGTGAAAAGAACCCAAGGCCGTAATGAACGAGTTATGATGAGTCATTGGGAACAGCTTGGAAAGTTAACAACTTCTGTAATTTCTTATCGTAAGAACAATGGGAACTAATTACTATCGTATACCTCTTGCCTCTGAAGTGGAGGAGAGAAAAGCCCTTCTTATGAAAAGAGTAGCAGAGATGGAAATGACACCAGGTAACATTGAACGAGGATTTAATACAATACCAACTCATGACTCTGATTATTCATGGGAATATGACAGTCCTTGGTCAGAGTTTACAGAAGGTATGAGTGTCCATTTAGGCAAGAGATCATGTGGATGGAAGTTCTGTTGGAATTTTCATAAGAACCGCCATTATCATCATAAAGAATCTCTATTGGAATTTATTCGCGCAGGCCGTGTTGTTAATGAGTACGGCGAAGAGATTCCCACTGAAGAGTTTATTCAAATGGCTCTTGATTGGGGACAACCTGACGGTTGGGTACATAATGCAGAATATGAAAAACACCAACGAGAATTAGGACATAAAACATGGGGACCTTCATATTATGATACAATTATAGATGGTCTCCGAGTATCAACTTCAACTGAATTTTCTTAAACAGCTAAAAATAGAAACTATGGGATTAGACATGTATCTTACCAAAAAACATTACGTTAAAAACTGGGATCATACTCCAGAAGAAAAACAACACACAGTGACCGTCACGCAGGGTGGAGAAACCCCTTCATACATTGACACGACCAAAATCAAATACCTTGAGGAAGAGGCTGGTTATTGGCGTAAAGCAAATCATATTCATAATTGGTTTGTCGATAATGTACAAGAAGGTAAGGATGAATGCCAAAAGGCATGGGTTTCACCTAGACAGTTAGAAGAGTTATCCACGGCCTGTAAAGAAGTCTTGGCAGATAATTCTAAAGCAGGAGAACTTTTACCTACCGCTGATGGATTCTTTTTTGGTGGGACTGAATATGATGAGTATTACTTTAGAGATATTGAAGATACTCTCAAATTCATTGAACCTATCCTAGCCGATATGGATCAAGGTGGTAATCTACCTTATGATGTTTATTACCAATCTTCTTGGTAATCTTTCAGAACATAAAGAAACTTGTTATTATTTTATAAATTAAAACAAAATGAAATTCTCTGATATTATCTTTACACCCCACCCACACGGAGGAGTGAAGTCTCGTACATTCTTTCCTAACGGATATGAACTATCTGTTGTGGCAGGTCAATTCGCATATTCAACTCCTAGAACCGATTTTGATTCTGCTGATGATTATGAAGCATTTGAAATTGCTGTTTTTGACCAGGACGGTGAATTCGTTACTAATCAATTTGGATTCGGTGATGATGTCCAAGGTTGGTTAAGCAGAAAAGAGATTGAAGAATTGATGAAAACCATATCCGAACATGCCTAAGAAATACAGATACCGCATTGAACACATTTATCCACCGGCATTTGCAGTGGTAGGTGGTCAGCGGTATCTGTTTCCTGGCTGGATTCCTGTCGAAGATGATGTTACATTCGAAGATGTGGAACATATTAATCCTTATGCAAATCTAAAAAAGGAAACCTTCACGGTGACAGGATCCACTGGAAATACATACACGGTGACACGGCGAGAAAACGCACTCACTTGTGACTGCCCAGCCGGAAAATTCCGCGGTCAATGTAAACATATAACCCAAATTAAAACCGAACTGTCATTGTCCTAATATATAAAATAAATTAGTACAAATGAATACAGTTCTTATTATTTTATTGATTGCAGCTGTTATTGCAACAATATATACTACGTTTAGTGGTAAAAAGAGTTCAACATTAGTAGGATATTCCGAACCACATAAACCAAGCGGTATCTCTGGGTTTAAACCGAGCGGTACATCTGGTATCTCTGGAACTAAACCGAGCGGTACATCTGGTATCTCTGGAACTAAACCAAAGCCAAAACCGAGCGGTACATCTGGTATTAAAGGTGTTAAAAAACCTGGAAGACCAAAGAAGACGAGTGGCAATAGCGGAATTAAAGGAATTAAATAATGAAAAGCTATAAAGACTTCATATCAGAATCATTTGTACAAAATGTAGTACAAAACGATAAGGATCCAAACTTTGATGGTGCAGATCCTTCCTCTATTGAAATTCATAATAGGGGTATTGGTGGAGTAAATTCTCTACAAGGTCATCGTGATCAAATTGTAAGACTTTTGGAACAAATGCTTGCTGATGCTAAAATGGCTCAAAAGAACCATAAATTAGCTCATTACTCTATTGCAAAGATTTTATCTTTGGCTGATCCTGATCGTATAACAGGTGTGTTACTCACTTACCTAAAGAACCATCAGACTGCAATTGAAGAATTAGAAGCAATTCGTAGAAAAGGTGGAAGTGGAGCCGGAAAATCAATTCCTAAAGGATTGATCTAAAAATAAAATTACATAATGGCATTAAGATTTAACAGCATTCAAGAATACGGTGAGTATATCTATAATGAATGTATTAAGCAAAACAAGCAAAAAGATGTTTGTAATAGTGGAAAAGGTGGTACAAAAACAAAAGTAACTGACTCCGATCCTGATGGTTTTAGTTTAACTTATTCTTCAAGTAACCTAGATGCTAAATCACAGGAATATCTAAACACCCACACGGTGATAAGTAAGGCACCACCGCAAAATGCCCCAGCCCATATAGAAATTGTTGAAGGTGAAATCTGGAAGCAAACTATTCACAAGTATGATAAAAATGTTTATGCAAACAAAACTGTAGTTGATAATTCAACTGACTTTTCTGTTTCTGCTGATGCATCTTATAAAGAAGCTAATGTAAGTGCCAATTACGAACAGGTTTATTCTGAAGAAGATACTAATGTAAGTGAAGAAGTTTCAAAAGATGCATCACAATATGATTTGGAATTTCACGGCATTCAAGGAAAGCATTATGCTGTAGATTTTTATACAAATAAGTATACGTGCTCTGACCGCCCAACTTTAGAAATTACTTATACTTTTAAGTCAATAACATTTAGAGCGGTATGCGATTATTCAGACGGAGCTGCATTACATTGGAATAATGAACATTATCATAAAACATATGATATAGTATCTTTAGGTCTTGACCCTATTGTTACAATTCCACAAACTGTGGTATTTGATGTTAATTATGATAACCCATGGCCTAGTTACACAATAACAAACATAATTGATAACATATGAAACATATTAGAGAATACGAAGAATTTCTAAACGAAAACACAAACGCAAGGCGATTCCAAAATAAAGGAAAACTGCGCTATAGTGATCAATTTAGTGGTAATATTAGTCTTTCTAAAACAATTGGTACTGAACTAGGATTTGATCCAAAAAAAGGATCATCGGGTGTTGGATTTGATAATGTATCTATGTATGATAATGAATCGAGTAAAACTATCGTAGGTGATGCACTTACCGGTAAATACACATACGATGAACTGGTTAAACTTGCCAAAGAATGGTACGATAAAAATGAATCTATGATTGGTGAAGCCGCAAGTGTACCTTCAAATATCATGGATTTTGCAAAGAGAAAGGGTTCTTATGCAGTTAGTCTTGTAAAGAAAGCTGCAACCTGGGCAGAGAAAGCCGGTAAAAGAATCTCGGGTGGTACTGCAATTGGAAAGAATTATGATACAATTATTCTTGATATGAAACACCAAGGATCTGAGATTTATATCAATCTTAATGATGAAACAATTGAACTATTTGGAGAAGAGGTAACTGATGCTAAATCGTTTGCCAAGGTACTTCAGGATAACGAATAAATATTTTACCATGAAGCACATACAAACATTTGAAAGTTTCTTAAATGAAGCCGTTAAATTAAAAATTGCATATACTCCGATTGATAAGAAAGCGTATACTACGCAAAGGCAAGGTATTAAGTTTTCTGTAAAAATTAACAATCAAACGGCAACCGGAATTTGGGTTCCGAAGTATGGTGATATAAGTAACGGTGTTGATGTAAATGAATTAGAAGGATCTGACAGAAAAAGATTCTACATATTTTCTTCTGGCGGATCTTCTAGATCTTTTCCTATTAGTGTTCAACTCGAGGAATTGGATAAACAGCCAAAAGATCTAAGTTTCACTGGGCCGTATCTTGATATTAGCAAACTAAAAAGTGCGTTTATTGATAAGATAACACAAGCTATAGAAAAACCTACAAAAGAAGAACAACTTTCACCAGAGTTTTTGGAGTACTTTGGTATAAATCAAATTTAAGAATAAGTAATTTACTATGAAACATATTAAACACATTGATTCATTTATTAATGAAGCAAAAGACCTATCAATTAAAGACTATAAAGTTGGTGATGTTATTTCCTTTAAAGACGGTGAAGACTGGAAGGTAACAAAGATTAAGTATGATAAACTCATGGTTAAGCCTCATAATGAAAAAGCCAAAAAAGCAAATACGAGTATAGAGATTGATATTGACTTAGACTATCTTAAAAATAATTTAGCAGAATCTACTGTTAATGAAGGTCGTACAATTGAAAAGATTGAAAAAGACAGAACCAAGATCATAAATGATATGGCTGAAATTGTTACTAATTGGAAAGCCGCTAAAGAATCTGGTGATAAAAAAGCCGAGGCATCATTTTTACAAAGACTTAAGGACCTCACCGCTCAAAAGAAAGGCCTAGAGAAAGAACTTAATGTGGCAATTGCTGGTAAAGACCGTGATGTCGAATTAGTTATCTCAGAAGGTGTTATGTCCGAGATTGACCTATTAGCTCAAGAAGCCAAAAACTTTAAAGATTTTCTTAAAGCATTTAAGACCGATAATCGTTATAAAGGTTTAGATACCGCAGGTGATGTTAAGGAATTTGAATCTTGGTTAAAATCTATATATGATAACGCTAAGAATGAAAGTATGAATGAAGGTGAAGATGTTAAGAAAGGCATTCATGATCATTGGAAAGAACTGTATAATGAAGACTTTGTTTCTGCTTATCCTAAAGTAGCAAAGATTCTTAAGAATCGTCAAAACGTTGATCGTCGCGAATTGGCAAGAATCTGGGATGAAACCTATGGCGAAGACTTTAAAGAAAAGTACGCTAAGATCTGGGATGTTTTAGATTAACATTCATTAAACTTTTTACATTTTTTTCATATAATAATAGAGGGACCGTTTCAAAAACCTGGTCCCTTTGTTATTATTGTTATATGGAAACTTTATTATGGTTAGATGATATCAGAGATCCAAAGGATAGCATTTGGTGGAATTGGATTGCGGTATCTGGTGTTAACCCAACCCATTATGATATTGTATGGGTAAAGAATTATAACGATTTTACTAAGTGGATCAAATTCAATGGTTTACCAACGGTAATCTGTTTTGATCATGATCTGGGTGAAGATCTTGCCAAAGACCGCGTATCTAGCGGTATGAGTAAGAGAAAGGCCCGGTCATTAAAGAGAGAAACTTTAAGCGGTTTTGATTGTGCCAAATGGTTGGTTGAATTCTGCTTGGATGGTAAACATTCAATGCCAGAGTATAGAATTCAATCTGCTAACCCAGTAGGCGCAGAGAACATAAAGGGTTTAATTGAAAACTTTAAAAAGAATGTAGAAAATGTTAGGACTGTATGATATAATGGATGACATGTTTGCAACTGGTTTAGGTGTTGATGTTGAAACATATATTGATGTTATTGAGAACCGCTGTAATACAGAAGAAGCCATGTTTATTATTGATAATCTTTGGGATGAAGATGGTAACCCGGACAAAGCAAAAGAACTGTTTAATCAAAAACTAAAAGGAGAGTAATATGATTGCTAATATTAAGAGATATGCTATGAGAAATGCAAAATCAAAAGAGAGTAAGTTTTATGTAAAGGATAAGAGATCCTTTAAGGAAAAGGCTAAAGACTTTGGACAGAGTCTTTTATTTTGGAGAGGCCGTAAGAAAGGAATGATTCATACTCGTAACCTTGAATGGTCAGACTTAAGATACATTTTCTTTCCAAAGAAATTGGAAAAATACGGATACTTAAATATCACATTCTATAAAGAGGATAGTGAATACTACAGAGCACTTTATCCGCTGGTTCTTGCTATGGATTATGAAGCTAAACCTACTTGGTGTCCACGTTGGTTCTTACGATTCTTACATGTTTTTGGTAATGATAAGTCATTAGTGAGAGTACGTAATAGGGCTTTGCACGACCTACACAGGTACTTAACCAAAGGTATCTTATTCTGGGATTGGAAAACTAAATGGGCTTCTTATGATCTGCGGATTAGTATTTCAGGACCTACCCACCTACAAAATTTAGCCGATGATATTGAACGTGGCTTCTATTCTAGAGGTAGAGAAAAAGAACTTGTTGAGCAGATCTTAAAATTGGATCCTAATGCATCAATCATTTGGGGAAGCATTAAACGATTTGAAGAACAATTAGAAGAATTAGAAAATCAAAAAGAAAATGACAATACGGGAGTTTAACGAAAAGTATAAGCAATACTTAGAAGAAGGGCATTATGGCCTTGCTGTTGGAGATGCCGAATTTATTCAATGGCTTGATAAAAGATTCCAAGAATTCATACAAAAGCCTGGGTTTAGTTATAGTCAAATTAAATCAAAATTTGGTATGGGCCGCTTCTATTGCGAAGGACTTACTCGTGAAGAAACATCAGAAATAGAACTTAAAATATCACAACTATGAAAAGAATAACATTTATAAGCGATACACATACGAAACATAGAATGTTGGATCTTCCAGGTGGAGATATTCTTATTCATAGTGGAGATCTTATGAATAGCGGATATAACCTAAATGATGTCCATGACTTTCTTATGTGGTTTGAAAAACAGGATTATAAAGAGCTTATCTTTATTGCAGGTAATCATGATCGTATGTTTGAAAACCATCCAATAAGAATGGATGAAATACTTGAAGGATTCCCTTCTATTACATATCTTGAAGACGACTGGGTTGATGTAGATGGAATTAAGATTTATGGAAGTCCTTGGCAGCCAGAGTTTTATAATTGGGCATTTAATCTACCAAGAGGAGGCGAAGATATTGAAGAAAAATGGTCAATGATTCCTCCAGATACTGACATTCTCATCACACACGGTCCACCACAAGGTCACCTAGATATAAGCGGTGCACCTTATAATGAACCTAACTTAGGCTGCGAAATGCTTCGTATCTATGTTGATAACATTATACCAAAGATTCATGTATTTGGTCATATTCATGGAAGTGGAGGATATAAGAAAGATAATGGAATACATTTTGTTAATGCCGCTGTTCTTAATGAAAGATATGAACAGGTAACGAATGGTATTACTGTTGACTGGGATCCAGAAACAAATTCAATAGACTTTATATAAAAATAAAAATTATGAAAATTGAATATGTACCTTATTGGGATAGACTTTATCTTATTCCTACAATTGCAATCGTTTTAGATCCAATGTTTGCGGGTTATAAGTATTTAAGCCTATCATGGCTTAGGGGGTCAATTGAGATAAGTTGGGGTCGCATTAAAGAAAATGAGTAAATAATGGCAAAAAGGATAGTGATGCAAATAAATAAAACAAAAAACCGCCTCATGAGATTTTTGAGATCACTATTTGTTAAGAAACCTAAAGAAGTATTCCCTTATTCTGTAAAAGGATTTAGAGATGCTAAGAGATGGGCATTATCCCAACCTCACCCATTTGCTCCTGAACTTTGCCTATGGGATTATGTTAAAGCTATGGCTTATCATGAAACTGAACTCCAATTACATATTATTAATCAATTCGTTAAAGGTAAGCTTGACGATAAACATATGTTTATATGAAGATAGGAATTACATGTTCTGCATTTGACCTATTTCATGCAGGGCATGTTAAAATGTTAGAGGAGGCAAAAGGTCATTGCGACTATCTTATTATTGCTCTTCAAACAAATCCTACTATAGATAGGCCTAATAAGAATAAGCCTATACAGTCAGTAGTTGAAAGATACATTCAACTTGCCGCATGTAAATGGGTTGACCAAATAGTACCATACGAAACTGAAAAGGATCTTGAAGATATCTTCCTAACATTTGATATTCATGTTAGGATTATAGGCGATGAATATCAAAGTAAACAATTTACCGCTAGAGAGATATGCAGTAATCGTGGCATAGAGATCATTTATAATAAACGTGATCACTCTTTCTCTAGCACTGAACTTAGAAAACGAATTTATAATGAAGAACTTAAAAATCAAGTCAAAGTACCTTCTTAATGTTGAAGGTAAAAAAATTAAGGCAAACAGTCTTATTGAATTAATTTGGAAGGTATTGAGAGGAAGCCATGAGTAAACTTTACCTAGACTTTCTTGAGGTAGGTAGTAGTGATTTTAACACTATCATGGAATCCTGTAAAGAATCAGAGGTAGGCATGGTCATTGAACCAATTAAGACCTACCTCGATAATTTACCCAATAAAGAAAATGTAATAAAAGTTAATGCAGCACTCTTATTTGGAGACAGTGAACCTGTTCCAATTTATTACATTAAACCTGAGGTAATAAAGAAACATGGGTTATTTGAATGGATGAGAGGGTGTAATTCTATAGGTCATCCTCATGATCATCATTTAGATTATTTTGAGACAATAGAAGAGTTTGATAAATGGCATTCTGCTTGGAAAGGACCTGATACTCCTAAAGGTAGAAACCTTCTTGAAGAAGGATTAGTTTCTATAGAACATGTACCTAGCATATCATTCTATAATCTTGTAAAAGAATTTAATATAGGTGGTATTAAGTACATTAAGCTTGATACTGAAGGAATAGATGCCGATCTTTTAGAATCAATATTGGATGATCTATGGGAACTTGACTCTGTTAAATTACCAGAAAAGATTATGTTTGAAACCAATGCACATAATGATACTACGAAATCATTTCAGATAATTGAAAGATTAGGTAGAATGGGATATGAAATCTTGGTAGGTCAAGCCGACCCAGAATATTGGACTAAATTTGAGGGAACTATCTATAGAGACTGTAAAGCAACCTTAACACCTAAATGGGATGAGCATAAAAAAGATTAAGAAAGAGTATAAAGAAACTCCGAAAAAAGAAATAGGTGGAGCAGTAATTGAAAACTTTACATACGGTTTCATAGGATCCGTTATTGTAGTATTCATTTCAAATAAAGTTGATATCGCTGTGCTTTTAAGTTATCTGGCATATTACTTTTTTGTTGGTCGTGTTGTCAATCGACCAAAATATGTAACATCATTAGGTAAATTTATTGTATTTCCTGTTTCTGCTGCATTAGGAGCATTTACTGGATATAAGCTTGCACAATTTGTAACACCGTACTTATGAAAATTGCATTAATAGCCCATGATGGTAAAAAGGCCGATATGGTTGCCTTCGTTATGAAAAGACTAGATTTCTTTAACAGAAGTAATGTTAACATTGTTGCAACCGGTACAACCGGTACAATGATCACACATGCCGGTGTTGATAAAGTAGAAAGAGTAAACAGCGGCCCTCTTGGTGGAGACGCCGAAATAGGTGCAATGGTGACAAGAGGGGAAATTACAGGTGTAATCTTTTTTAGAGATCCTCTTGATAAACACCCACATGAACCTGACATCCAAATGTTAATGAGAGTATGTGATGTACATGACATACCACTTGCAACCAATTACAAATCAGCACATATAATGATTAAATATTTTCAAAAAAAATAATAAAATGAAAACAGAATTATGTAATTTATTTGAAAAGTATAAAGCGGATAAATGCCCTACCGTTTTACATACATACTCACCGGCTTATTTTAACATTCTAAAAGATATTAGAAAATCTGCGAAGAATGTATTAGAAATTGGAATTGGTACAGTTCCTATCATGGAAGGTGGTGTTGGTATAAAAGGTTATGTACCAGGCGCAAGTATTAAAGGGTGGCGAGACTTTTTTCCTAATGCAACCATATATGCAGTTGATATAGAGGAATCCGTTATGTTCTCTGACGATAGAATTATTACAGATGTAGTAGACCAATCCTCCGTTGATAGTATTAGAAAGTTTACAAAAAAAGTAAATAAACAATTTGATTTTATTATTGATGATGGTTCTCATCTAATTGATCATCAAATTATATCTGCATATGAATTAGTAAATAATCTTGCTGATGATGGCATATACATTATTGAAGATGTTCATATAAACTATATGCCTATTTACGAAGAGATAGAGTTTCCAGGTTTAACTAAGATACATACCCATCTTGGAACTGGTGATGTCTGGGATAATTTTATAGCATATAAGAAAACTAAATCTATAACTAAAGATATCCCTAAAATACTTCATATGATATGGGTTGGTAAACAAGAGCCGCCACAGTATTTTATTGATAATGTTAATAAGTGGAAGTCTCTTATGCCGGATTGGGAATATATGATATGGACTAATGATAAGATGACAGAAAAGTATTTTGATAAAGATTATTTAGAAGTCATAAATAAAGTAGTTAATCCATCACAGGCTTCTGATTTTATTAGATTCTATGTAATGAATAAGTGGGGTGGATATTACCTAGATGCTGATGTAACACCTATTCGCACTCTTAATGAATTATCAATAAACCATCCTATTGTTTTATGTAATGATTTACCTGACAATGGCCCTTTCTATATGATGTCTGCATTTATGGGAGGTGTTCCAAACCATCCTTTATGGATAAAATGTATGGAAGAATGCAAAAAGGTAGATCTTAGTATTACATACGGTGAAGGAGTAATGCCAACAGGGCCTTTTGTATTAGGTCTTGTTAGTCAACAACTCATTAATTGGAATGATGTAGGTGGATATACGCAATTACCTTACTGGTCATTTTATCGTAATCGTGTTGGCGATCCAAGTCCTTACATGCCGGATCGTATTATGCAAGACCACCCTGAAGCATTCGGTAATCACTTTTATGCAGGTACCTGGCTCTAAGAATATATAAACAAATGATAAGTACTCTAGGTAATATTGCTGCTGCCTTATTTGTTTTACAAGGAACTATAATGATGTTACCTCTTATTATACTTGGTAAAATTATTAGAGCTTTTAAGTGAAACATATAAAGACATACGAAAAATTCCAATTAGTGGAAGAAACCTACCAGATCCTAGAGGGTAAGGTTTCTCATGAAGAACTTTCTGGAATTATTAACGAAGGTTTCTTTGGATTTATTCGTAATCTCTTTGTTGATAATAAAACCAAACGTGCTCTTGATAAACTCGCCGATGATCTATTTAAGACAAAGGTGGAGTTAATGAAACTTGAGATCCAGGAAGACCAGGTAGATGCCTTTAAGGATGAACTTAAAGCAGCGGAACAAGGACAGGACTATTCATCTCAACAGGGAGACCTTGATACAACTGACCTAGACAGGATTAAGGAAATGAAGATCAAATCTCTACAAGACCGCGAAACTGCAATATCTGATGAAATGGACAATCTTGGTCAGATATCGGATAAACTACAGAGGTATGTAGAAAAGATTAAACTAGATGTCCGCATGAAGGCAACCGATGCTACAATCAGGATAGCTGACGATGAAATTGCCCGTATTCTACAGAAACTAAAGCGCGAGGATCAAAAACAATCCCAGCAAATTGACCGCGAATTACGTTAAACCTTTTTAGGTTAATGCATATAATATTCAAATGAAAAACCTATTATTTGCAATATTATTAGCAATTCCTTCACTGGTATCAGCCCAGTATGTTAACATTCCCCGTTACGATTCTGAAACTACCGCAAACCACATTATGATGGGTCATGTAAAATCCTTCTGTAGTGATACAGTAGAATTTGTAGTTGAAAAGAAAAATAACAGATGGGTAACTTCTTACTTGTCACCAGATGCAGTGAGTAAAAGAGTTTGGAAGATTTTACAAAAAGGGAAATCTCGTTTTACAGGAAGTACCACCAAGGGCTATACCTTTTACATAGCTGTTGAAGATATTAACGATGATCTTAAGCTTTATGAAAGCCTAACATTTCATATAGATCAAAGAACCCAAAAGATCTATATGATAGAGGTAAAGCTGTAAACCTTTTCCGGTCTAAGCATATAATACTAAACAACCATATGAATACCCGTATAGGAGTTCTGATTGCTGCAATGGTTGGAGCCATTGCAGGTCTTTCATTTGAACTCTATCAAACAGAAGAAAAGCTGGTACAAACCAGGCAAGAACTTCAAATACAAACAAACCGTGCCGATTCCCTAGATGCAGCCATTTGGCCTATTGAGGTGGAGCTGTTTAGATTTAATCGTGCATATGTAATCTTCTCTAAAAGAAACCCTGAAGCTGCCGCCGAGTACGGAACTATTATCTCAGACGAAACTGAATAGTATGACAGTTGCCAACAAACTCAACCATCCTAAATGGAAAGCCTTTATTGCTCATGTAAAAGCAGAATGTAAACGCGCTGGTATAAAGGTAGAGTTAAGACCTGTAGGATACCTAAGGCTAGGGCAAGGTATGAAATGTTCTGGATACTTTGATGAAGAGAACCGGAAACTGGCAGTAGCCATGCTCAATCCAGTAGCAGATGGAGTCCTGGTACATGAATTTGGTCACTTTACCCAATGGGACGAAAAGATTCCTATTTGGTCTAAAGCTGGGTTGTCAATGGCTCATATTGAAGAGTGGTTAAATGGAAAGTCTAAGAAGAACATTGAAAAGTGGATGGCCGTTTCTAGAGATCTGGAACTGGACAATGAAAAGAGGACAGTACAGTTAATTAAGGATTGGGGTTTGCCAATTAACACAGAGAGATACACACAAGGTGCCAATGCATACATCCTATTCTATAATTGGATGTTGACCTCGAGACGGTGGTGTAAGCCAGGTAACACTCCCTATTCAAACAAGCGGGTTCTAAATGCATGTTCCTCTAAGTTCAATATGCGATACGACCAGCTATCTGCTAGAATGCGTCAAGCATTCGAAGAGTCTGGTATCTAGTCAATTCAAAGTCTTCAAAAGGCAGCACATGGAGCACACCCGCTCTCTCAAGCAAGCCGCTCTTCCCAAAAACCCCCTAAATCCCCTTATACTACTAGTAGAGCTCAAACGGCTCAAACCACCCTATCCACTACCTCTAGATCCCAAACATCCACACCATCTGTAATACTAAAAGGATCCCGTTACTCTAACCCTATATAGACTCAGTATGCTCATTCCCGTGGTCCACTAGGGATTACCAGTCGTCGCGGTTGCGAATCCGGTAGTCTCTAATCTGGCTCTCTGGTCCACCTTCCAGATCTAGTAGATATATAGGGACTACCAGGGACTCTAGATCTATCTAGATACCGCTTTTCCACTCAAAGTACTCAACTACTTCAACTGACAAGATCACCGGTAGCCCATGTCTCTTGGGTCAATCCAAATCCGGCCGAGCAACAAGACACACCATCTACTCCCCTGAAATACGAGACCCTCAGGTACAACGAGTACTATGAGTACAGATCCACTCCCTCAGGCACACTTGACACCCAAATCCCTGTAGTGGCGAAGCAAGAGTCTTTCAGAATCCCTACTGGCTTGTTATATTTACTATAAATACTACCACTATGGGAAAAGGATACATCGGAGAAAGCCGCGGCGAACGCGCAATGAACAAAATTATTAGCCACATAGAACGCAGTGACCGGGCAAAGGCTGGCAGAGAACCTGAGAAGTACGCAGGTAATTCGCTAGTAGATCAACTAAAGGCCGCCTATGGCAAGGACTGGGAAAGTGAACTGGAAGAGATCCGCCGCGAACATCGCGATCCCCAGTACAAGGCTGCCAAGGAACTAACCCGCACAGAAGCAAAACGAAGATACTGGGCCCAACCTCGCAGTGAACGCGACTCTAGTGGAATCACAGAAGGACAATACGTGGCTCGCGCCCTCAACCAGTGGCGTAAGGACTACAAGTAGATTGTTAATAACTTTTTCTCTCTAGAGAGAAAAAAGTCTATGCTAGATTTTTTTATCCCAATTATTTGTATTAAATTTATACTATACAAATAAAATAAACGGATATGGTAAACTACACTGATCAACCCCAACTAGCAAAAGACCTAAAAGAAACTAACGACTGTTTCGTACGTGCCCTGGCAATGGCCGCAGGGATCTCCTATAATGAAGCCCACCAGATCGCTTCCGCCGAATTTGGCCGTAAGGAACGCAAAGGTACTAAAGGGGTACAGGGAACCATCCACCAGTTAAACCAGAGAAACCGCCTGGCTCACTTAGGCCTGGAGATTCAAGGAGTTAACCATACCTATGTTAACCGCCGCGGTCAGGTTCGTGGCCTTAATATCCGTGGATTCTACAACCGCTACGGTAAAGGACACTACCTGGTACTGGTAAGCGGCCATGCCCTCGCAATCATTGACGGTCAAATCCAGGATTGGACCACAAAGGCAAAACATATTGGCCGTACTGTCCAGGCTGCCTACCGCGTGGCTAACCTCCGCCAATTGGATCTATTCGCAAATTGTTAATAACTTCTCTAAAAAAAGTCTCCCAAAAATTTTCAAATCCCAATTTTTTGTATTAAATTTATACTATAATTAAATAAACGGAATATGATACAAACCACTAAAAACTACCAGATCGAATTAAAAAATGATCTACTAATGGTTAAGGACTCTAACGGTCAATTACTAAAAGCATTCTGCGTACCTGTATGGAACGCTGTTGAAAAGTTCCAGGAGATGGTAAAACGCTGTAAGGAAATGGAAACTAAATCTGGTAAGTAATATGAACCCATTCGCAGAGAAACATCCACAAGGGTATCTACCTAAAATCCAATACTGGGCCACTGCATTGGCAGAAGCCGCCTATCTGGGAGAAGCCGACCGGATCCCATACATCAAATCCAAACTGGACTACTTCACTGGCCGCCAAATGGAGATTACGAAAAAGGACATCCCTGGATTTGAAGGTACCTCATCAATGTTAAACAACTTAACTATATACAAATAATATGGCAAAAACGGAAACTTTGCAAAATCGCTTAACGCAGATCAAGGATGTCAAATATGCTGAAGGCCTATTCGACGCCCACAAAACAGGAACCCCCTTGGATGGACTATTTAGTATCGATGGCGGTGTTCCTAAGGCAACCAACTGGATGGTGGTTGGAGACCCTGGAGTCGGTAAGAGTACAGTTACTCTGGATATTATCGCAAATGCTCAAAAGCATGGCTCAAAGGTACTCTTCATCTCGGCTGAGATGAACCAGGTGGATCTTTACCTATATGTACAACGTTATCCTAAATTTGGTAACCTGGATATCTTCTTTCCACAGGAACTCGAGGATGGAGAAGATCCTCGCCGTGTACTACGAGAAATCCTTGATGAAGGATATGACCTGGTACTGATTGACTCCTTCATTGAACTGCAACAGACAATCCGTGAACATGCACACATGACGAGTAATGGTTCAGAGAAGTGGTTATTGGATTTAATGTATGGCCACAACCTCGGCGGTAACAAAGCCGGTAAATTTACCTCATTCCTCAATATCCAACAGGTTAACAAAGGTGGTACATTCGTTGGAAGTAATAAACTAAAACATATGACCACTGGTATGATGGAGATCCGATTCGTGGATGAACGCAGTCAGGATGAAAGGTATGTAGTATTCTCTAAGAATCGCCGAGGTCATGTAGGAAAACAAATGTTCTTTGATCTCAGTGCTGCCGGTGATGTGAACTACGACACGGAACGATTCAAAAAATCAGAATCCTTGAAGGAACTGAAAAAGAAGGAAAAGGAATTGGTAAAAGCCCAAGGCCTTGAATTTGATAAACTATTCGGCCTTGGTTCTGAAACCACTGAAACTGAAACTGAAGCCTAAACATTTAAACTAAACGGATATGATACAAGAATTTTCAAACAAAGACATGCAGCTGATCCGCTCATCACTCCTCACACGGATTGATCGCTGCAAAGATATGATCAAACTATACAAGGATGATCTAGAGCGGATGGATAGTGGTAAGTATAATTTCTATTTAGAGGAAGGAGAAACCATTGATGAGGTTGCTGATAAACGCCGTGCAGCCACCGTCAATGTAATCAGGATCTATACTGAAGAGTTGGATTATCTAAAAGGTATGTTGGAGCGGATCTAGAATTGTTAATAACTTTTTTCACACCAGAGAGAAAAAAGTCTCTAAAATATTTTTTTATCCCAAAAAATTGTTTTATATTTATACTATAATTAAATAAACGGATATGGAAATTACAAAACAATTTATCGAACAAATCTCAACAATGTCAACCGAAGAACTTCGTAAGGTACACTCTGCCATTGTAGGACAAATCAACTACCGCAAATCAATGGATATGCAACGTGCAAAAAGCCAACTTTATGTAGGTGCCAATTGCAAAGTTAACCATCCTAAAGCATACGGTAAGACCTTCATTGTACAGAAGATCAATCCAAAGAATGTTATTTGTGCCGAGGCTGGCAAACCAGGATCGAAATGGACAATCACCGCTTCAATGTTGGAGGTAATCGGATAAATACAGTAGGTGAGAAAAACCTCATCCTAGAGAAAAAACTCTTTCAGAAACTGAAACAACTTGTTATAATTAAAGTATAAAAATAAATCGCAATATGGCATCAATTACAACTCTCTCAACCGAAATGTTTAACCAGGCTAAATCGGAAGCCATCGGTAAGGAACTCATCCGTAAAGAAATCACACTAAGTGAATTCAACGTGGTTGACAACAACCACATTCAAATCGATGGTATTACCATTGAAGTTACCGATAAGGCATTCTCCAAACTACTTGGCCGCCTTCGTATTCCAAAGGCCTTCGCTAAACGCTTCTCTGAAGGGTTCGGTAATGATGGACTTCGTCAATTGGTAACAATGATGAAAACGGCAAAGTCCACTGCCAATGATCAAACGGTAACCTTATTGGTGGATCCATCCACTCGTAAGATTACTGATATTCTACCTGCAGGGTATGCCTCAATCTCGCAAGAATCTTTCTTCGATTTTGCATCCCGCTATATTGACCAATACAATCTGGGAGTAACTCACGTTGGTTCCTCTGCGTATGGTGGATCTCAAATCAACTGTGTATCACCGCATGGTATTCTACGTGTACCTGGTATGGATAAGGAAATCTTCCAAACTGGAGTAACCTTCCGCAATACACCTACCCGTGGTCTCGAGGTTAGTCCATATCTGAATCGTCTGATTTGTACCAATGGTATGACATCAACTGCATTCGCAGAGAACTATGGTTTACACAGTCTAAACGATAAGAGTATCCATGAGTTCAACGAACATATGATCCAAATGGCATCTACCGGGTTCCAACCAGTTGGCCTCGCTGATAACATCCGCAAAGCTGTTAATACCGATGCCTCTCTGGCCGAAATGCAAAAAGCCGTATCGGCAATCCTTTCCACAGGCGAACAGGTTGACTACGACTATATCCAAAGGTATATTCCTATCGACCGCGCAATGAAAGCCTATGAAATGGCAGGTACAGAACCTTCTACCTTTACTCAAATGCAATTGAAAAATGCTAAGAGTGGAATGAGTGTCTGGGATGTCGTAAATGGTATGACCAATTTTGCATCTAACGATACAAGGTATAACCTGGATCCAAGCCGTACAGGGAATCTAATGGTAACCGCCGGTAATATCCTAACTAAAAAGCAATACGATACTGAAGGTCTCCTTAAGGTGGATCCATTCGCTACTCGCGAACTCCTTACTGCTGCTGAAGCCGCTCGTGTACGCGGAGACCGTTAATATACTAAGTCCTGGTTTATCCGTTTACCCCAGGCAGGGACCCCAAAAGGGTCCCTTTTTTGTGCTCTAAAAACCCTTGATAAGAAATCTGCTGTATTGGCGAAGCAAGGGTTCCCTGGATAAGCCCAAAATACACACATTTTTAGGCACTTCTAGACACACTCTAGAGCGGCCTCTAGCAGGACTAGGTCTAGAAGTGCCTAAAAACACACATATTTTCACACTCTAGAGGGCTTCTAGTGGGTAGTGGCGCTAGATTCCGTCTAGATTCACATCTAGAAGGGTGCTAGAAGGCCCAATTCAAGGTAATTAGGGTAATATAGGCGCTACAAGCCACAGAGGGTCTAGCCTCAGCTAACACCACCACCCGGCAGCTTAGCCAAAAAACACCCTAGAGAGCATAATCACTGTCTACCAGGTCTACAGGCCCTACTGCCACCCTAGGGTCTACTACCGCCCTACAGGCCACTACAGGCCCTAGACTGCTTGCTACAGGCTCTAGACATGGATCCACCTGTATATAGTAATCTAAGCTATAGTGGACCTGATCATGGAGCGGTGGCCCTATTATAGCTAGAGTGTGGACCGGTCCCTAGGGACCTGTATGGCCGGTGTGGAGGGCTGACTAGTGGATCTCTTGGGATTTCTCTCGAGGGTCCCAAAGAGAACGGTTCTCTTAGAGTGTAAAATATGCTTGCCAGCCAGATGTGGGTCCAGGCCCATGGGCAGGTCTAGTCTAGAAAAATTTCCGGCCGGAATCCAGAACCCGGTCTGGAACTAGGTCTATTCCGGACACTTTTAGTCCAGAAAAATTTCGGGTCCGGTAGAACCGCCCTAGTGGAAACCGTGAAACCTTTTTCATGCTAAGCATATAATTACTATAAATTCGTTAACAACAAAACCATAACAAAATGGCAAACAACATGAACAGACCAAGTGTCTACCAGAAGTTAAGCTACATGCAAAAGCTGGCTAACTACAATCAACGCAAACGCAACGGTGATGTGACTACCCTTGCAGGAAGAACCGGTTACAGTACCACTCATGTCAGTGATGTACTCAACGGCAAGTACTCAAACGAGCGTATCATGAACGCGGCATATGACCGTGGTCGTGGTCGCCAGATTAATGTCCAACTGGTTGGTTAATCCGCCAGCGGAGGCAGTGTGCTGGGGTTACCAGGCGGTTTTCCCTGGTACGCTGCTCTCCTTTTTTGCAACTTTAAAGATATGAGTAACGATTGGCAAGGAAGAAGCCCCGAGAGGGTACGGAGAAATGAACTGGTTGCCTACTGGTCTGTAATAGGTCTGGTGGTAACTGCATGTTTGGTATTAATTAGTAAATGTGGATCATGAGTAAAAATAAGTGGATAAGTGGATCTGTTAGTGGCCTGAGTGGACTACTGGCAGTATCGTATGGCGGGATGGCTTTGGTTGACGCACAATGTGGTGTTACCGGTCTACCGTTTTGGTTACACCTAGTCTGTTCCCTGGGATGGACTGCAAACAGTATTTTATGGATGGGAATCTGGAAAAGAGAAGGTTAAGCCTTGGGGAAAAGGTTCTTACTGGGGTTATGTACGCCTGGTTAGGAGCCATCGCAATTGCTCTGCTTGGCGGAGTGGCCCTAATGGTGGTTAACTTGGTGGGTATTAATCTTGGATGGTCATGGCTTGGATAACCTGGGCTGGATCTCTGCTGCTGCTATGTCTGGTAACAGGGATAGCATTTGCTTTAGCAGTTGCGGTAATGGGGTACCTGTGGTTTAAGAGAAAGAGAAGGGCTGGAGGGACCGGTTCAACCGGTCAGACTGGATCATGGGGCGACTCATTTGACAACTGGTACCCAGACTATCCCTTTACCGATTCCAAGGCCAAGGGCGAGAAAACTATTAGACAAGAACCAGACAAGCATGAGGAAGAAGAGTAGAGTGGTCTATGTGCTGCAGATGTGCGACCGCCAGGGGAATGCTAAAAATGTGCTACAGACTGGGAAGACCACTAACGGACTAATCAAAAACTAAAAGAAAATGAGAAAGAGGAAATCAGATAGGAAATTTAGGATCTGCAGAGCAACCTATACCAATGACATGGGATTGGACTGCGAAACACACTACTACATCCAGAGACAGCAAAAGCTACTGGGTATTAGGTTATGGTGGTCTCCAGTACGACATTATGCTCTAGGTACAGAAGATCTAAACCGGATCACAATTACCTTTGATACTTATGAAGAGGCATATGCCTTTGCCGCTGCTCTTGAAAGCGGAATAAGACCTGACTCATGGAGAACC
>Ga0315904_10000099_pt1 | contig 137456 bp, 114 predicted proteins | sample LakEriMetagenome_6_FD_203529 | JGI IMG/M metagenome (GOLD analysis project Ga0315904, IMG submission 203529) | Freshwater fungal communities from buoy surface, Lake Erie, Ohio, United States - Buoy 12 MA120 | ecosystem: Environmental > Aquatic > Freshwater > Lake | place: USA: Lake Erie, Ohio...
CGTATCTTTGGCCCGGGATTTGCTACCCCTGGAGTCTACGGCGGTCCATGGTGCCAAGTTGGCGCTGATTAGGGACTTCCGCGAGGCCAAAAGGGGAGGTGTCCACCATGGGGTTTCGATTCGAAAAACTGACCGTCAAGGCGCAGGAGGCAGTCGCCGAGGCTCAGTCTAAGGCGCAGCAGGCAGGCAATCCAGAGATGGATAGCCTGCACTTGCTCCAGGCGCTTCTTGAGGAATCCGACGGGATTGTGGCGCCCTTGATGAAGAAGGTTGGGGCACCTGTGGTTCAGATCCGCGGGTTGCTGGATTCTGAATTGTCGCGACTGCCTAAGATCTCCGGCGGACGCCAGCCAAGTGTCAATGCCGCACTGCAGAAGGTTCTGGAAGCTTCTGCCGCACTGGCCGACGGCATGAAGGACGATTTTGTCAGCACCGAACACCTAGTCCTGGCATTGTCGAAAGTCGATTGCAAGGCGAAAGAGCTTCTGAAGCTCAATGGCTTGACCGAAAAGGATCTTATGCAGGGCCTTCAAGCGGTCCGAGGGAGCGCACGAGTGACAGACCAGCATCCGGAGGGAAAGTTTCAGGCACTGGAAAAGTACGGCATTGACCTGGTGGAACTCGCCAAGAAGAACAAGCTGGATCCAGTGATCGGTCGAGATCAGGAGATTCGTCGCGTCATTCAGGTGCTGTCGCGCCGCACCAAGAACAATCCTGTGTTGATCGGTGAGCCGGGGGTGGGAAAGACCGCGATTGCCGAGGGCCTAGCCTTGCGCATCGTCGAGGGGGATGTGCCGCAGAGCCTGAAGAACAAACGTGTCATCTCGCTAGATTTGGGTGGACTTGTCGCCGGTACAAAGTTTCGCGGCGAATTCGAAGAACGGCTAAAAGCAGTCATCAAGGAAGTCAAGGAGTCGGGTGGCGAAATTATTCTGTTCATCGACGAACTGCACACGGTCGTTGGCGCAGGATCAGCCGAAGGTAGCAGCGATGCCGCCAACCTGCTGAAGCCCGAACTTGCCCGAGGCCAACTGCGATGCATCGGCGCTACGACGCTGGATGAGTATCGGCAGCACATCGAAAAGGATGCCGCACTGGAACGCCGCTTCCAGCCTGTCTTCGTCGGGGAACCCTCAGTCGAAGACACCGTCTCCATTCTTCGCGGCCTGAAGGCACGCTACGAAGCGCACCATGGTGTAAAAATCCGCGACTCGGCCCTGGTGGCCGCCGCCAATCTCTCCAATCGCTACATCACGGATCGATTCCTCCCAGACAAGGCGATCGACCTGGTGGATGAAGCCTCCAGCCGATTGGCGATGGAGAGGGAAAGCGTCCCTACGGAAATTGACCAAGTCCAACGACGCCTCCGACAACTCCAGATCGCTCAGCGTCAACTGGCTGACGAATCCGAAGAAACAACCAGCCAGACGCTGGAAGATCTTGACGAGGAGATGGAGAAACTCCAGAAGGAATTGGCGAACCTGCGGGAGCAGTGGGAGGCGGAGAAAATGGGCCTCTCGGATGTCAAATCGATTCGTCAGTCTTTGGATCAGACAGAGGCCGAGTTCCGGAGGCTGGAGGCGGCCATCAAGGAAAAGCAGTCTGGGGGACTAGCGGTTTCTGAAGAAGATTATCAGAAGCTTTTCGAACTCGACCAGCGACGCAGAAAGCTTCAGGGACAAATCGATCAAGAAGAAGATCAGCCATCTAAGGAAGGCCCTGCCTCCCAGCGAAAACTGCTGCGGACGGAAGTCACCGCCGAGGAGATCGCAGACATCGTCAGTCAGTGGACGGGTGTGCCGGTGTCCCGCATGATGGAGACGGAAAAGGCGAAACTGCTGGTGATGGAAGAACGACTGCACCAGCGGGTCGTTGGACAACAACCTGCAGTGGAAGCAGTATCCAATGCCGTTCGCCGAAGCCGAAGTGGACTGCAGGACCCCAGTCGCCCCATCGGTTCCTTCCTGTTCCTTGGCCCTACAGGAGTCGGGAAGACGGAACTATGCAAAGCGCTGGCGGAAATGATGTTCGACGACGAACAGGCGATGGTTCGGATCGACATGAGCGAGTTCATGGAGCGGCACAATGTCAGTCGGTTGATTGGCGCCCCTCCTGGATATGTCGGCTATGAAGAAGGTGGAAAACTGACGGAAGCGGTCCGTAGAAGGCCCTATTCGGTTGTCCTTTTGGATGAGGTCGAAAAGGCACACCCTGATGTCTTCAACGTATTGCTACAGGTGCTGGACGATGGACGGCTGACGGACGGTCAAGGACGGACAGTCGATTTTTCCAACACGATCATTGTCATGACCAGCAACATCGGCAGTCCGATCATTCAGCGAATCGCGGAAGAAGGAGGCACACCACTGGAAATGTACGAAGCTCTGCAAGAGCCGCTTCGTGCCAAGTTCCTGCCGGAGTTTCTCAACAGGCTCGATGAGGTCATCGTCTTCGAACCACTGAAGAAGGAGCAGATTCGGCATATCGTCGACCTGCAGCTCAATCGACTCAGGAAATTGCTCTCGCAACAGCAGATTACGATTCAGTTGACCGAAGGTGCCTTGCAGGCTCTTGCAGATGAAGGGTTTGACCCAGCGTTCGGGGCCCGACCGCTAAAGCGAGTGATCCAGAATCGATTGCAAAACGAGTTGGCATCCCTCCTGCTGAAGGGAGAAGTCCCGGATGGATCAACCGTTTCGATCGATCATCGCGATAGCCAGTTTCTATTCGAACTGAAGAAGGGACCAACTCGCTGATCGCCTCACCGAACGCAGCCTACGCGCCGCTCCCATGAGAAAGGCTCCCGCACGGATCATCAGCCGCTCGGGAGCCTTTTGCATTTCCTCGTTAGGTTCGCAACGCCATTCGGATCATTCATCCAATAGCTTCTGGATCGTCTCCTCGATCGCTTGAGCGTTGGCCGGTCCACTTCCAACCCGGATCAAACGGATCTTCCCTGCTTTGTCGACAACGGCCGCCTGAGGAATACCAGAAACTTCGTACTTCGAGAAGAAAGTGTTTTCCTTCGGGGCGACCACGAATCCATGCTTCAGTTCATACGAGTTGCGAAACTTTTCCAGCATCTGAACTTCCACTTCCAGCGATGGCTCCTCTTCGCCTCGCACCGCCTTTCCGGTCGCCTCATCCCATTGGAATCCATAGGGCCGAGTCACACCGAGGATCACCAAGCCCTTTTCGGCATAGGTGTCCTGCAGATGCTTCAGATGGGGAAAGGTAGCGATGCAAGGGCCACACCAGACAGCCCAAAAATCGATCAAGACCACCTTCCCCTTGAGGTCACCCATTTTCACCGGGTTCATCGCCACGAAGGTTTCCGCTTCCAGTTCAGGGGCTTCGGTGCCGACCAACTTCTCGCGACGCAGAGCGCCTTCCATGCGCGCCAACTGCTGCTCGATATTCTTCACCATCCTCTCCAGGTTCGGCTTGCCCTGGTCATTGACTTGATCCATCAAGCCGCTGAGCTCTTCCTTGAGCCCATCCAGCATTTCCTTGGCTTTCGTGGCGTCGCTGTAGGTCAATTCGTCCGCCAGCGAAATCTTGATGTTGGCGTATCCCATCGCATCTTCGATGGCGACCTTATCCATCGCCAGTCGCTTCTTGAAGGTCGATTCCGCTTCTTCGAGAATGGCCTGTGCTTCTTCGGGATACTTCTCCGCCAGTAGGTTGCGGTATCGAAGCGCGACCGATCCTAGCGACGAAGCTGAGACGCGGTCCTCCAGAATACCGACTCGCAGTTCCTCCAAGGTGGCATCCAGCAGTTTTTTTGCCCCATCCAGATCACCGCCACTGGCGATCAGATTGGCTTTGTTGCCGATCAGATTGGTTTTGATCGCGACGTTGCCATCTCCAACCTTCTCCAGTGCCTTATCGAGCCATTTCGTGGCTACTTCGGGATGCTTTTCCCCGCCCACCATGCTGAAGTTGTTGACAGCGACATAGAAATAGCGATCTGCGATCTCGTTGTCTTTTGCCTCGGACAGCTTCTCCACAAAGCGTCGGAAGCGATCCATCCCGTCGGGGCTGTCGCTAGAGAATCGCAGCATCGCCAGCTGCATTTCGATCGGAATCAGACTGGGGTCCAGCGGTTCCTTCTTGATCGCTTCGTCCAGTTTCGCCATGAACGGCTCCAGATCCGCAGGCGTCCTGGACCGTTTGAGCAGTTCCGCCATCGTCAATTCAAACTCTTCGCTCTTCTCCTCCTGCCCCCAAGCAATCGCTTGCACGGGAAGAGTGCCCGGCGGCAACATCCCAGGCAGCAGAGAAAAACCGGCTCCCAACAACAAGCTGCTTCTCATTGCGCGGGAGATTCTAAAGAACGACGCGTATCGAATCGGGGACATCGATTTTGCCTCATGAAAAAACAGGGAACCACCAGGAATCGATCGAAGCGGTTAGTTTAGCCCAGAACCCTTCATCCGACGAGGGAATCCATCTTCCGGATAGCAGTAGCGTCAGGCCAGAAGTTCGGGAATCACCTTCGGCTGCTCCACACCAGTCAGTCGCTGGTCCAATCCTTGGAATTTGAAGGAAAGGCGCTGATGGTCGATCCCCATAGCAGCAAGAATCGTCGCATTGAGATCGTTGATGTGAGCTGGCTGCTGGGTGATGTTGTAGCTGAAATCATCGGTCTCGCCGAAGACAAAACCTTTTCGGAATCCTCCCCCGGCGAACCACATGCAGAAGTTCCTTGGATGGTGATCACGCCCATAATTGTCGGCCGATAGGGATCCCTGGGAGTATACCGTACGTCCAAACTCTCCCCCCCAAACCACCAGCGTCGACTCCAGTAATCCCCGCTGTTTCAGGTCTTGCAAGAGGGCTGCAGTGCCTTGGTCGGTGTCTTTGCATTGATTGCCGATTTGCCTGGGGAGGTCGCCATGCTGGTCCCAACCACGATGGGCGATCTGGACGACTCTCACCCCCCGTTCGACAAGCCTCCTGGCCAGCAGCGCACTGTGCGCAAAAGACCCTGGCTCCTTCACCCGATCGCCATACAGATTGAGCGTCGCTTCAGACTCTCGGGAAACATCCACCAGTTCAGGAACGCTGCTTTGCATTCGAAATGCCATTTCGTACTGCGAAATTCGCGTCTCCGTCTCTGGATCGGACAATCGATCCAAGGTATCGCGATTCAATTCCTGGAGTGCGTCTAGCATCGTTCGCCGAGTCTCGCGGTCGACACCGGCGGGATTTGGAAGATAGAGCACGGGATCGCCTGCCCCTCGGAGTGCAACGCCATTGAAACGCGTCGGAAGAAATCCGCTGCCCCACATTCGACTGAAGAGAGCTTGTCCGTTGCTGTCCTGTGGAAACTGGGGAGTCAGGACGACGAAGGCGGGCAGGTCTTCATTCTCGCTGCCAAGTCCATAGGCCAACCACGAACCGATACTCGGTTTCCCAGGGACTTCGGATCCCGTCATCACGAACGTGCAGGCGGGATCGTGATTGATCGCGTTGGTGCTGGCCGATCGCACTAGAGTGATTTCGTCGACTAACTTGGATGTGTATGGAAACAAATCCGTATTGGCCCAGATACCTGAATGCCCCATCGGCTGGTAGCGGAACTTCGAGGGAGCGCACGGAAAACGGCCCTGACCGCTGGTCATGGTCGACAATCGCTGCTCCCCTCGAACGCTTGGCGGAAGATCCTTATCGAAAAACTCCTTCAAACGCGGCTTGTAATCCCAAGTATCGATCTGTGACGGACCTCCGTTCATATGAAGGTAGATGATCGCTTTGGCACGCGGCGCAAAATGAGGAAGTCCTGGCAAAGCGGGATGGACTTCGCTCGCCGCTGGTCGCTGCAAATCGGTGGCGGTAGCGTGGTTGGCCAACAAACGCTGGCCGGCAAGGACTGCCAGAGCGTGGGTGCCTAGACGGATCCCTTCCCGCCCAAAAAACTGACGCCGATTCCATCGCATCGAAAGGTCGTGTACTGACAGCGACATGGATCAGTTCCTGGAAATAGTTTCATCGAGGTTCAGCAGGGTATTAGCGACCATGGTCCACGCAGCGAGTTCCACCTTGTCGAGCCTGTCGGATGGCATCGATTTCCCGACGGATACCAACGCCGTCGCACCTGGAACATCCTGACGGAATTTCATCAGGTGGTTCTCCAACTGCCTGGTGAGGACCTGGACTTCCTTAGGAGAAGGCGCGCGAGCGAGAAGGAGTTTCGTAGCCAACTCCAGTCGGTCGGCTGAACTGCCTTGCGGAAGATCGAGCAGAATCCTCTGGGCAAGCATCCTCGCTGCCTCCACGTGCTGGACATCATTCATCAGCTGCAGGGCCTGCAACGGCGTATTGCTGCGCTCGCGCCGAGTACACGATTGCTCGCGATTGGGCGCATCAAAATTGATCATGAAAGGAGCGGGGGCGGTTCGCTTGATAAACGTGTAGAGGCTTCTCCGGTAGAGAGCAGCGCCTTGGTCTTCTTGATAGAACCGCGTGTTGGAACCGACGAAACCAACCGGCTCCCAAATGTTCGGTGGCTGGTAGGGTTTGACTCCCTTACCACCCATCTCCATATCGATCAAACCACTAGCGAAAAGAGCCTGATCCCTTAACTGTTCGGCGTCCAAGCGAATTCGAGGACCGCGGCTCAACAACCGATTCTCTGGATCCCCCGACAACTTTTCCTGGCTCACCTTGGCCGACTGCCGAAACGCCTCGGATGTCAGCAGTTGTCGCATCAGGCGTTTGATGTCCCAACCATTGGACTGAAAATCCCAGGCCAGCCAATCGAGCAGTTCGGGGTGGCTGGGAACTTCGCCTTGCGATCCAAAATCTCCACTGCTCTTCACCAACCCGACACCAAACACTTGCTGCCAAAATCGATTCACCGTGACTCGAGCCGTCAGGGGGTGATCGGGAGCAACCAGCCACCGCGCTAGATCAAGTCGATTGAGCCGAGGCTTGCTAGTGGTGGACGGCACTGGCGGGAGGATCCTCAGGCCCGCCGGCTCCACCGCATCGCCCGGCTTATCATACGCACCTCGCATCATGACATTGGCCTGTCGCGGCTGTTCCATGTCGCGAAAAACAAAGGTGCTGGGCTGCGACTGAAGCAGTTGGTTCTTTTGCTGCGTCAGGCTTCCCGACCGCTCATTCAAATCCTGAAACTGATCTTTCGTTTTTACACAGACCCGCTTCAAGTAGTACGCTCGGATCGCTGACCATCCCTCCAGTTCGTCACTTGGTACCTCCTGTGCATCCGGCCAAGACTTGGCAAACAGAGCTCTCCATCGTTCAGGGAGTTCCGCCGGAGGTTGCTTGGCTGCGATGGCGAACCACGCGGAAATCGAGTGTTCCGGATCGGAAGCCGGATCGATGCGCCCCTCGACTCCCACGGCATCCCAATAAACCGTGCCACCATGCTGAGTGACGGCAAAGCCGGTGATTTCATCGCCTGCTTTCAGCCCCAGCTTGTCGGCCGGTATCTTCAGTTCGATCCACTTGCCCGCTTCGGGCAGGCCGCCCATTGCAAATCTTTCCGGAGTCTGCGGCGCTCCCCATGGGATAATCTCATAATCCCCCCAAACCGCTCGGTGGTTCCAACCGCCCTTGAAGTACTGGAGCATGATGGCTTTGGGCAGGTCGTTGGGATCGATCCAAACCTGAGCGGTGAAAAACGGTTCTTGCGGAAGCTTCAGCACCCTTCCCGTCGATTCCCATACGTCCTGCCCCAGCCCTCCCTCCTTGCGCTTCACCGACTTGCCTCCAGCGAACACTGGCCCCTGGCTGGCATCCGTGATCTGCAGCGGAGCACCTGCGGCGGTCAGTTTTCCACCCTCGATGAATCCTTCATCCAGCCAAAAGGTTGTCGACTGCGTTGGCTGCGGAGGCGGGTTCAGTTTGGCAGGATCGATATACTCCAACCCCTGAGCCCGTTCGATTGCAAGCCGATCCAGCTCGGCCATCTGGCGATCGATCTGCTCCAAGCCCTTCTCAACCGTACTGGACCTGACTTGAACCACGGGCGCGGTCAGCAGGGCATTGCCATCCATTGCTGGATCCGCTGCCGAGTAGAAGAAAGCATAGAACGAGTAAAACTCCTTTTGGGAGATCGGATCAAATTTGTGGTCGTGGCAAACCGCACAGCCACCCGTTAGCCCCATCCATGTCTGCATGGTGGTGCTGGCACGGTCGACTGCATAACGAAAATGGAACTCCGCATCGATCGATCCACCTTCGCTGGTGGTTACGTTGCACCGGTTGAATCCTGTCGCGATCAACTGATCGACCGTAGGGCTGGGAAGCAAATCCCCTGCCAGCTGCTCGATCGTAAACCGATCAAACGGAAGATTCGCGTTGAAGGCACGGACCACCCAATCGCGATAGGCCCAGGTCTGTCGTTCGTTATCCAAATGCAATCCGTGAGTGTCGGCATACCTTGCCACATCCAGCCAGTGTCTGGCCATCTCCTCGCCGTACGCAGGATGGTCCAGAAATCGGTCCACCATTCTTTCGTACGCACCAGGTGCCGAATCACTCCGAAACGCCTCCAGCTGCTCCAACGTGGCTGGTAACCCCGTCAGCGTCATCGCGACTCTGCGAATCAACTCTGCATCTGTCGCCGGTTCATTGAAGTCCCAGCCTTTTTCGGCCAAGCGAGCCGCCAGAAAGCGATCGATCGGATGCGTGACCGCCGAAACTTCAGGGACCCGCGCCTCCTGAACAGGCTCAAACGACCAGTGTCTCCGATACTCCGCACCTTGTTCGATCCAGCGACGTATCAAATCCTTTTCGCGTTCGTCGAGCGATTTGTTCGACTCTGGGGGCGGCATCACCTCATCAGGGTTGTCGGTCACAATTCGCTCCCAAAGCACGCTGGCTTTTGGATCCCCCGGAACAATCACCCGACCACCAGATCCCGATACGGCACCACTCGCTTCATCCAGTCGCAAATCGGCTTCCCGCTTTTTCTCGTCGAGCCCATGACATGCAAAACACTTGTCAGAGAGAATGGGGCGAATATCGCGATTGAAGACGAGCGGTTTGGTTTCTTCCCCAATCGCTGGCGATACCATGCCGAAGCTGGCAACCAGCCATGCGCAGGCCAGCAGCCGTTGGAACAGGGTCCGATGAACCGAGCATCGTCTCATCGAATTCGATCCTTTCACAGATTTTTCGAGGCAAGCCAGACAGGCATCCCAAGAGGAAATTCCAAAGCGCTCAAGGTGGTGATGACACCTGGAGCCCAAGGCGTTGGTGGGCAAGTCATTCAGGCAGGGAATACAGGAGGATGGTTCGAATCGTCCATCAGATCGACCATCCCCCGCTGATTTAGTGTACCGTAAGTCGCTGCTGCGATTCAACTTCGATGCAGCGACGTCGGATGCTGCTGGCAAGGGAGTCACCGGGTGCGGCGAAGGAGGGATTCATCGGAAAACCGACCTAAGATAAAATGAGCGAGGACTGATTGTTGGTTCGTCCAAACTACGGAAAAGGATAACTTCATGCCACTTTACGAGTACCAGTGCCAACAGTGTCGCAAAGTTGTCGAAGTTTTGGTCCGATCGAAGACAGAACGGCCTGAATGCCCAAAATGCGGCAGCACGAAACTGGAAAAGCAACTGAGCGTCACTGCGACGCCTGCGATGGCTTCGAAAAATTCCCTACCGACCATGCAAGGAGGTTGCGGCAAACCGCAATGCGGCACCGGAGGCTGTATGTTCAACGGTTGATCTCCGGCAAACCGCCTTTCACACCCTTTTTGGGCCGTCTGAGGAATCTAGAAGGCTTGCATCCTCAGGCCCATGGCAATCGATCCGGAAGATCGTTCACTATCCAGAAAATGCCTGCCCTAAGGACTATCGGAGTTGGCTTCCCTCCAAAACCAGCTCATCGCACCTTGCCATTCCATCCAGAGGAAATCGTCGGCACTTCCGGAATCACGAGCTGTTGCGAAGCTCCAAAGCTTCGATGGATCGTATTTTCCGCTGGTGGTCAGAAGCCCGGGGAAACCCCCGTCTGCATCGGCCGACTTGCTGGTCACCATCACCCCAGCAAGTGCTTCCAAAAGTCCTGATCCCTGGACACGCTGAAACCAATAGCTGGCATTCCCGTGATCCCCCTCTTGGCGATGCAGGCAGCCGTGCCAAAAGGCGCCTTGCGCATCGGGCAGATCCTGGCTGATTTCATGCGAGTGTTCCCAAAGTCCTAAAAGGTAGGACCATCCCGCCTCCAAGGCGCCTGTTGGCATCACATGCTGGTCGGTGAGCCAACGCCAGGAATCGTTCCTGACCGGCCGTGCGACCGAACGCCGAAAATGCCAGTCGCACTCGAACCGATCCAGCCAGGTGCGGATGGGATGCGGAAGTTCAGGAGTCCAGCTGACCCGAGGGCTTAACTTCGGCATGATCCTGCTCCCCGGTTGAAGCGGTTTGGGTTGGAACGAGCATTCGTCAGCGGTTACACTATTTAGACCAGAAAGCGGCGCACCGCGAAACGATGCGGACGCTTGTTTTCTCCGATCGTACTGACGGTGGGAAGAGCCGAAGTGGCGGCACCAACCTAGGGTGGCCCATGCGGCATGCCTATTCCCTGAAACACCGTTGGACTCCTGTGTTTGATCCGCTTGTCCCCGGCGAATGAAGTGACCTCGCGATGAACGAAAACGAAAACCAAATGCCTGTCGAAGAAAAAACCAACGGGGAAAACACGGATGGTTCCCAGCGAGGTCCTTTGAACTTAGCTGCTATTCGCCAGATGCGTCAGTTGGGGGTGGAGCCTACAGCACCCAAGCAGCGAAAGCCCAAGCATCCGCTTCCTAGGGTCGGAAAAAGTAGCGGCGGTGCTACGGCCGAACCTGAGCGACAGGTCGACGCATCTTCGGAGGCCGCGGAAGAGCAACCAGTGTCGCCCAAAATGGTGCGACAGGAGTCCAAGCCAGCCGCCGCAGCTCCCAAAGTGGAAGTCCCACGCCGCGGATCGGCCGAACTCAAGGAAATCGATCAGGAACTGGAAGCCGCCTTTGGCGGAACCGATTTCGGGAAACTCTTGGTTGGCGACAAGAATCTTCAGGTTGGCAAGCTTCTGGAAGAGGGACAGCGCTATCCTGGCAAAGTTCTCAAGGTGCATCAGGGTTCTGTTTTCATCTCCCTTGGTGGCGCCAACGAAGGGGTCATTCCGCTCCTTCAATTCCTCGATGTGCCCCAGCCTGGGGCCGCAGTCGAATGCTTGGTTCGCGCCTTCAATAACGCCGAAGGTCTTTATGAACTCTCCCTTCCCGGAGAAGCCGTCTCAGTGGGAGACTGGAGCGATCTTCAGGAGGGGACGCTTGTGGAAGCGAAAGTTGAGAGCGCCAACACCGGGGGATTGGACTGCAAGGTGGGGAGCTTGCGTGCCTTCATTCCGATCAGCCAGATCGCTGAGTACCGCATCGAAACGACTGCCGACTACGTTGGACAGAAGTTGATGTGCGTCGTCACCGAGGCCAATCCTCGACGTGGAAACTTGGTGCTCAGCCACCGTGCGGTCCTGGAGCGGGAGAAGGCGGAAAAGAAGAAAGAGCGACTTGCCAATTTGCAGGAGGGAGATAACACCGAAGGCATCGTCCGCAAAATCACCGATTTTGGTGCTTTTGTCGATCTCGGTGGGCTCGATGGACTGATCCACATCAGCCAGATGAGCTGGGATCGAATCAAGCACCCAAGTGAAGTGGTGAAAGAAGGAGAAAAGATCCAGGTCCGCATCAAGACGATCGATCGCGAGACAGGCAAGATCGGCCTGACGTATCGAGATCTTCAGGATTCACCCTGGGCCGATGCATCCTCCCGATTTCCCGAAGGTTCTGTGCACAAAGGAACCGTCTCCCGACTGGCTCAATTTGGCGCCTTCGTCAAACTGGCTCCTGGAGTGGAAGGCTTGGTGCATCTGTCCGAGATAGCGCACCAACGGGTCACCACACCGGCCAGCATGCTGAAGGAGGGTGCCGAGGTCGAAGTCAAGGTAATCAGTGTCGATCCAGAGGCTCAACGAATCTCTTTGTCGATCAAGCAGGCGATCTCCAAGCGAAGCGATAACGCCACCAAGACTGGCGCAGCAACCGAAGGCGAAGCGGAACCGGCAAAAGAGGATCCAAAGCCGACCTCCTCGGTAAAGAAGCATCAAGGACCGCTCAAGGGCGGCACCGGTGGCGCTGGCGGTGGGGAGAAGTTTGGCCTTCGCTGGTGATCGAACTCGCGGCAGTCAAACAGGACGCCCGAACCCCGCTGGCTCTCGTCGCGCGGACTGCGCGATTGGCGGGACGTAGCAGGCATTCCATCGCAGGGGTATCCGTAGCATGATCCCTACAAGAGCAAGGCAGATTACCCGAGGCGACGAGGGGCGGATCCTCACCAATTGCAATGCATGGAGCCCCGATGGCAAGTGGATCGTCTTCGATACGCGGCGCGATCCCGCAGGCTCCATTTTCGATGGCACCCGCATCCAACGGGTCTCCGTGGAAACCGGTTCGATCGAAACACTTTACCAGTCGAGCGATGGGGCTTGCTGTGGTGTTGCTACCTGCCATCCAGCGGATGGCAGGGTCCTCTTTATCCTCGGTCCACGGCACCCCAAGCCACCGTTCGAGTACAAGGCATGGAATAGGCAGGGAGTTTTCGTTCGCCCGGAAAGGCCTGGAAGGATTGAATTCCTGGAAGCCACCGACCTGTCACCTCCCTTTACCCCTGGGGCGCTACGTGGTGGCACGCACGTCCATGTATGGAGCCCCGATGGGCTTTGGGTCAGCTTCACCTACGAAGACCATATCCTGGCCAACCGTGCGACTCTGCCCGGCGACCAAATCAACCAGAGGAATGTCGGCGTGTGCGTTCCTGTAGGACATCTCGGTGTGCCTACGACTCACCCCAGAAATCAACCTGGGACCCATTTCGCCTGCTTGGTGACCAGCACCACGGCGAACCCCAAACCAGGCTCGGATGAAATCGATCGAGCCTATGAGGATGCATGGATCGGCGAGGAAGGGTACATCGACGCCAGCGGGGTGCATCACCCCAAAGCAATTGCCTTCCTTGGCGACGTGCGTGGCATGGATGGGCGGAGGTGGACGGAGATCTTCGTTTGCGATCTACCACCATTTCCATGGGTACGCGGCGAAGATCCTTTGGAAGGAACTGAAGCGAAGCGCCCCGCACCACCATCCGGCACATCGACTTGGCGTCTGACTCGCACCGACTCGCGGCCTCTCCCAGGCGTCCAAGGCCCTCGCCATTGGCCTCGAAGCGATCGGACCGGTCGATGGATCGCGGCGCTTCTGCTGGACCCACAGAGCGGTCTACCGCAGCTGCATCGAATCGACATTCTCGATGGTTCAATCACTCAGGTGAGCTTTTTTCCAGAGGGAGTCGGAAGCTGCTTTACCTGGAGCCCAGCGGGCGATTCGATCGCCTGCGCCAGCGGTAGACAAATTGTGGTGCTGGACCCATTCGAACGACGAGTTGTCGCCCAAAGCGAGGTTTTAGATCGGCCACCAAGACCAGAAGCCGTGGTCTTCTCACCCTGCGGAACCAAGATCGCATTCGTACTGCCAACTGGGACTACCGAAGCGGAAGTTCGCAATCAGGTCTGGTGCTTGGAGTTGCCATCATAAAAAAACCGCAGTCGGCAAAACCAACTGCGGTTCTTGCATATCGCTCTTCATCCGCCCCCTGGCAAATCGTTGCCAGCGTGACGAAAGTGGCTCTGTCGTTCGCTTACTGAACCATGTCCTTCAGCTTCTTCAGCGGGCGCACTCGCACGGTGATCGAAGCTGGCTTGGGATCGGCCCACTGCATTTCACCGGTCGCTGGGTTGCGAACCTGTCGCTTGGGCAGCGCCTTCTTGTGCACAGCGACTACCTTGCAGAGGTCGGGAATTGTGAATTGGCCAGGGCCTTTCTTGCCGACCGACTTACCGATTTCCGCCTTCAGCGCCTCGAAGACATCCGCGATCTGCTTTTTGGTGAGACCGGTCGCTTCCGCCAGATTGGCGTAAATCTGCATTTTGGTCAGTGGCTTGTTGCCATCCGCTTTTGCCATGACGAGTGTTCCTTTCCAACTCGAATTCCGTGGTCGACTCTTCGTTCAACCGCAAACGAAGGTTGTGCAACGATTAAAAGAACTCCCCATAAAATTGCAACATGGAACCACCAGAAAACAGCTCAAAAAGCACTTTTTTCCTTATTTTTCCGCCTTTTTTATCCAATCGCGATCCTCGGAACCGTCTTAGGAACCTGTCACTGCGGTCCATCGTTCCTAACGACATCGTCCCGCTCCGCCCATCCGTATGGCAGTGGATTGATGCACGGAAACAGGTCGGCGATCAACCGATCCATCGCCCCCAACCGCCCAGCTCTGGCAACAAATCATCATCGCCGATCGACTGGAGCGCGGCATCGGCAGCCTTAGCTCGTTCCTCCGCTTGGCTCTTCAACCGGTCTGCAGAATTGCCAAGCCAGTAGTCCCAGGCGAGCGATGGACTGCTAGCAGCTGTAGTCGAAGAAGCAACGCTGGAGTCGCTTGCCGGCTGGGCCGGGGAGGACACCGCAGAGACCGGATTGCCTTGGCTGATGCCCGAAGTGCTCAGCCAGTTATTGGCTCCCACCGCCGGTTCTCCCTCACCTGCCGCAGGGGAAGAAGAGTTTGGAACCGAGGCGCCTTGAGGCGTGGTCTGCTGAGTGGCCGGGGCGATCGGTGCAAAACTTAACTGCGATGGTTCCACTGGCATTCTCAGTAGTCGAAATCCATCCTGCTGTGCGCGGTCCTCGACCTGCGAGGTATTGGCTGGCAGCGTCGCGCGCACTTGGCTTCCCGTGGGATTGATCGCATCGATGGTCACCTGTGTAGCGGCGGCATCGAGACTGACCACCACATTCTTGTAGGCACCCCACGCGCCGCGACCGGAGACCCAAGCTTGTGATTGTCCAGGCATCACCGCCGCCGTAAGACCTCGATTGATAGTGGTCCCCAGAAAGTCACGGATATCGAGGAATCGAGGATCCATCGAACCGACGCGCAATTGGTTGTTCTTGGAATCGCCGTCCGACTGGTTGGACACCACGGTCAAACTTGGAATCGCTCCCGAGAGGAACGGCAAAGCCTTTGGCTGGATGGTGTAGGTTCCAGGGGCGACATCGGTGAAAGCAAAAAGGCCATCGCGAACAAGCCCCTCTCGCTGAACGGTCTGGTTCGTACTGTCGACTCCCTGTAGCATCAACTGCCCACCGAGGTAGAACAGCGGATCGGTTTGCGGATTGATCGTCGAAACAACCACCCCTTCGATGGAGCGTGGCACGAAGCTGACGACATTCAACGTCACCAGTGCGGATGACTTGAGGTCGGTCCCATCACTCAGCTCGTACGTGAAAGTTACCTGGCCAGCAAAATCGCTTCCGGGTGGAGTGTAAACAACGGCCCTGCCATCCGAACTCAGCGCGACGGTCCCCTTGCCCGAGGCAGGCTGAGTCACCGAAGAGACAAAGAGGAGTTCGCCAGAATCAACCTGGAGATCGTTGGCCACCACATCCAGAAGTGTCGAGGGCTGCGATGCATAGACGGTGAAGGTATCCGGCACCGCGATTGGGCCGTCATTGACATCCGCGATCGCGATCGTCGCCGAACCTGTCGCCGTTCCTCCCAGGCTGCCACGAATGGTGTAGGTGACTACATCGACGCCATGGAAATTTGTCTTGGGGGTGTAGATCAACCGCGTTCCGCTAGTGTTGATCGCCACCGATCCCTGGGTGGCGGTCGCGCTGATGATCGTCAACGTCTCCCCCGCCTGACTTGGAAGATCGTTCGCCAACACATCCAATTCCTTGGCTGGTTCGTCTTCATTCATGGAGAACGAGTCCGCGACGGCGGTGGGGGACGACACGGTGGCCTTCACCTGGAACGTGACGGTCGATGTAGCGTTCAGGTTGTTGCCATCGGTGATGGTGTAGGAAACGGTCTCGTTTCCGGTGAATCCTGCCTTGGGGGTGTAAAGCAAATGAAGTCCGCTTGCTGCGACCCTCACCTGACCACCCGCGCTGGGTGTTCCCGTCGAAAGGACTCGGAGATTCTCTCCCGCATCGCCATTGGTCGTATCGTTCAAGAGGACGTTCGCGATAAAGTCGACTGCGTTTTGAAGCACTTCGAAGGTGTCCGGATTGGCGACCGGAGCATCATTGACCGGTTGCACGGTGACCGAAACCGTCGCCGTCTTCGTGGCACCTGTCCCCACCCTAGCGGCATAGGTGAAAGTTTCTACCCCATTGAAGTTTGCGGCCGGCCTATAGCTGACCGACTTGCCATCGGTGGCAACGGAAATCTGTCCCCCGGCCGATCCGGCCGACACCGATGCGACCACAAGTTGGCTGGCTTGGCTGGCAGCGACGCTATCGTTTGCCAGAACATCCAGGGTCGTGGCCTGCGAGTCTTCCAGAACGCTGAAGCTGTCGTTGACAACAGAGAACGAATCACCGACCAGAATCGACCGAGTGCCGTATTCAACCTGAGACGGATCGATGACTTCGTTGATCCCGTAGAGCAAGAACTCCTTGCCGACTCCATCCGCCTGATTGGCACTGAAATTCGCCTCTCCTGCCGCTTTGGTCCTCATTGCCACCTGAGCTAGCAAGCGAGCTTCGCCGTCGAGGTTTGCGGTCGAATTCGAAACACCGCCCACTTCGTCGATCAGGCCTGCCGTCGTCACACTACCCGATTTGGTGTTGGTGTAGACGGTACCATGACTGATCGGCGCTGAACCCACCGTCTCGAAAAGATTGGCGTCATACGTCACGTCGAGGTAGGCAGAAAAAACTCCCAAAGCATCAGACGAACGGATGTCTTGAACCCAGATCTGGAGGTTGAATGTCTGCCCTACATCCAACTGGCTTACTGTTGCCCCCTGCTGGTTGACCACCCTCAGCTCGAATTTGCCAACCGCAACCTCTCGAACAGTGATCTGAAAATCCTGAAGACGAGTGTTTCCCGCTTTGTCGGTCATCGATACGGCGAAAGTTCGCGTCCCAAGCTGGTTGGCGGTTGGCGTCCACTGGACAACGCCAGTCGACGGATCGATCGTCATACCAGTAGGAGCATTGGAAAGCGCGTAGATGAATCCAGTTCCTTCCTCCGGATGAGTCAAATTGACGTTTAAGGCCACACCCACCGTCTGGGACGATGGGAAGGATGTGGTGGGAAGTACCGCAGGCACCGTTTTGTCGTAGACAATGCTAACGCCAGGCGAAGATGGGCTGCCAACATCGCCCACCTTCTGGGTCGCTACCACCTCATAGGTACCATCTCCGAGAGCTGCGAAATTGTTGGTCGTCACGCGAGTGGTCGAACCGGTAGCGGTCGCCGTACCCAACACCGAATTGCCGACTCGCAGTTCCACCACCGCTCCAGAGACTGTTCCCGAAACATCGAACTCGAGCGTGCCGGCATTGGTGATCCGGTCGCTGTTGCTGAAACCAGTGTCGCTGGTGGCAAGTAGCACCACACCGGTCGGGGCGTTGGTCACCGCAGGGATTACAAGAACCTGGGTATCGAACGTGTCGACCGTGTCGGCCCCGTTGAGAGCCCGAACACCAACCGTCAGCGACATCGACCCTGAATATCCGGAATTGGGGGTCACCGTCACCAAGCCACTTTGGTTATCCACCGTCAAAGAGTACGAGGAACCAGTAGGAATCACCGCATCGTAATAGACGGGATCTCCTTCAACGTCCTGGCTGCTCAATTGGATCACCACGGGCTGTCCTGGCACCCGAGCCGGGATTGTGATCGGATTCAAAAAGGGAGCACTGTTCTTGGTGTCGTTCTGAACCGACACCGAGAATGTCTCTTCCACGAAGTTCCCTTCCCCATCGGCGACCCGCACCGTCACACTGCTTGTCCCGGTCCGCCCTCCTACAGCCTTCAATCGCACTAGGCCGTTTTCGGTATCCTGGAAAATGGTAACCTTGTTGATCACCACAGGCGTCGTTGGTTTGTCACCGGCACCCACTGGAACCTTCGATATGGCGTCCCTCGTCGCATCCCCCTCGATCAACTGGCCGAAGACCGAGTGATTGAAGTCGAGATTCCGTTGCGGTCCTTCGGTGATAAAGAATTGCGAATCATTGGTGTCATCCCCCGCCTTGGCGAACGAAATCACCCCCGTTCGGTTGTGCTGAAGATCGACATCGTACTGATCATCAAAGTCGCCTAGGGTCGAACCGCCGGAACCCGTTCCGGTAGGATCACCACCCTGGATCACAAAATTGTCGATGACACGATGGAAAATGATCTGGCCGGAGTTGGTTTTGTCGTAAAAACCACTCTCAGACAATTCAACGAATCGGCCCGTGGGGCGTGGCACCTCGGGTTCAAACAGCCGAAAGACCATCGTGCCATAGGTCTCGGTTTCCATCCGAGCACTGCGTCCTCCTGACAGGACTTCCGCAGTCAATAGCGTTGGATCGCTGGTGGTCACCGTGACGGTCAACGGATTGCCGTTGGGGTCGTAGGCATCGATCGGTATATGGAGAGGTGATCCGATCAGCACCACTTGGTTTCCGATCGTCGCAAAGCTGGGATTCTCCGAAGCAGGGATCGGCACCCCTGCTAGGCTCGACAACTGCGACAGCGTCTGCAGTCCGGTCACTCGCGTCCCATTGGCAAACGTCCAAGTCGGATAGGCGGTGATGTTGTTGTCGGTAGCGATCTGATTGGGCGTGCGATCGGGGTTGGTGACTTCAATAAAGGGAAGGTACTTCGCCCCATCATCGAACAAGGCCTTCTGCGAGTTGCACATCGGGCACCATGCGGCGCCGTAGAACTTCACCCCAGCGGTGGTCAACGCTTTGGCAAAACCCACGAGATCCTGGTTGGCTTCTCCCTCGCCCTGCAATCCTGCTGAGAGCGAGTCACCTTGCTTCAGAGAAGCCCCAGACGCCAACGCCTGGCCACCCAGCTGATCCGAATTCGACCACCAAGCCGCAACCGCCGCAGTCTGGCTCTCCTGAGCACCAACCAAGTCGGCGGCCATCAACAAACGCCCCTCCAGTGACTCCACCCGCAACGACCGCTGGAGCGCAGCGCGAGCCGCAGCAATCGAACGTCCAATCGTCCCGATCATCCTTGTCTTGCCGGCGTGCCTGATGCGCATTGCCTTGGACCTCTCGATTTCCAAAAGCCACAGAATGAAAAAAGCGAACCTCAGCCCCCTGCCTCCGGTCGCTCGATCCAATCAATTCCCTTACCCTAACACTCAGTCGGAACCGAAAGCTCTCTCTATCCAGAAAGCTTGCTCCAAACAGAATCCTCTGCCCATTCATCCCAAATTACCGTCCTATCCGGTTTCCATCACCGGGAAGACCATCATTCTATTAGAGTCGATTCCGGGATCGGAGTTCCCGAAAAAAACCCCTCCAAAGGGCTGGGGTCCGTCGAGGCGAATCCAAGAAATCGACGGTCACGGGCTTCCAGCCCATGCCTCCAGCCAACCCGATTTCCAACGCGGGATTGGAGCGCTACGCATCGAAAAGCGTTCGACCTGGACAATCCAAGTCATGAAAAGTGATCGGACGGGTGATTCAGGCGACAGTTTCTTCTGTCGATTTGCCCTCGTCTTAAGACCGGGTCACCCACCGAAAGGTGCTTCGCCGACGACGGACGCGAACTCGTCTTCACCGTCCCACTCGAGATCGGCCCGGGACGGTTCGATGGTCCTGTTTCGAATCAGTTGGCTTGGAGAGAAGCGACTCAGCCCCACCCGCCGCTCCCAGCGCGGCTCACGGACTCTGCAAATCCTGCTCAGATATCATCTGGAAACCCTTCGCAGCAAGCGTCTCCAACGCCCGCTCGGTATTGTCCACCATGATGGCGACGGCGGCAGGTTGGTTTCCATGCTGCAACAAAGGATAGGCTTGGATGATGTTGATCTCAGCCTGCAGGAGCGCGGTGCAGATTTGAATCAGGGGTTGATGCCCTTTCGGCAGTTCGACTCCCACCAGATCACTCTCAATGATAGCCAGCCCCGCCCGCTCCAGAATCTCCCTGCCACGCTCCGGGTCGCTCACCAGAAACCGTACAAAGGCACACTCGGCGGCATCGCTGATAGAAAAAGCAACGATTCGGATTCCGGTGTTTTCAAAACGCCGAACCACTTCCAAAAGCTGGCCGACTCGATTCTCCAAAAAAATGGTGAATTGCCGAATCGTCGGGTACTCTCGACCACGCAACGTTAGATTTGGGGTGACTCCCCCCTCACCGTCACTCATCTGAAGCCCAGCTTTCGATCCAGAATTCTTGTGGGTCAATTATCCAACGTCACTCGAGCACGACTCTTCAGGTCGCTCTTCTCTTCATCTTAGAGAAGGCTCAGCGCTTTGGTCAATCGAAAGAGCCCCAGCCATACGTTGCAATCGATACGAAGGGACACCTGGGCTCCCCCCGCCGCAGGGGCGATCCCCTCCGGTCAGATGGAAATCGTTATCCTGAAGTGGCTAGATCTCTACTGGAGTGCTGACGGGAGAAAGAGTGAATGAGCCATCCAAGAGTCCGTGACCATCGATTGTCGCATCGTGTCCGCTACCACGAATGCGACGCTCAGGGCAGGGTGCATCACGCCCACTACCTTCATTACTTCGAGAATGGACGTGTCGAGCTGATGCGCGCCAACGCGCGATCCTACAAGGATTTCGAGGCGTCGGGACTGATGCTGGTGATCAAGAAGATGGAAGTCGACTATCTGGTTCCTGCAGAATTCGATGATCTACTGGAGATTTGGACATGCGTCGAGAAATCCAAGGGGGCAAGGATCATCCATCGCTATGAGATCCAGCGAGCCGAATCGCTGATTGTTCGCGGCATCAGCGAGATTGGGTGTATCGACCGCAACGGGGCCGTCAAAAGACTTCCAGATTTTCTGCAATGGTCCGATTTATGAGTCCTGCACGTCGTCGACTGGCCTGGTTCCCAATTCATGGCGGCCGTTTCGCTGGCGCCCCGATCGCCTGCGGTCGCGAAATCTGACGATGGCTTCCCGCAATCCCTCCACCAACCGCTCCACTTCCTCGAACCGGTTGTAACCGAAGAACGAAGCCCGGCAGGATGCAGCGATTTTGTACCGTTCATGAAGTGGCATCGCGCAATGATGACCAGCTCGTACCGCCACTCCAACGCGATCTAGCATCTGGGCCACATCGTGTGCATGGACCCCCTGGACCGTGAAGCTGATTAGCGAATGTCTTAAACCAGATTCTGGTCCAAGAATCGAAACACCATCCAACGAAGATAGCCGCCGCCATGCATCGTCGACCAACTGCTGGACATGCACTTCCACTCCCTCGGCAAACCAGCGACGCATTTCTCGACAAGCGGCCGCCAGCCCAATCGCTTCGACGATGGGTGGAGTCCCTGCCTCAAATCGCGACGGGACTTCCCCTGCGGTAAAACCGTCGCGAAAGACTTCATCGATCATGCCTCCGCCACCCAGGAACGGCTGCATCCTTTGCAGCAACTCATGGCGGCCCCAAAGCACTCCGATCCCGGTCGGGCCCATCATTTTGTGGGCAGAAAAGACGACAAAGTCCGCTCCCCAATGACGGACGTCGATCGGATGATGTGCCACGGCCTGCGCAGCGTCCACCAAGACAGTCACTCCGAATTGCCTTGCCTTTTGGACCAATTCCGAAATCGGATTGGCGACTCCAAGGACGTTGCTCAAGGCGCTGATGGCCAACATTTTCGGTCCCGTTGCAAGGATCTTCTCCAGTCGCTCCAAATCCAGGTGCCCGTCCTCTAGCACCGGCACCATGACAGTTCGGGCTCCGGTCCGCTGCGCCAACTGAAACCAAGGGACCAGATTTGCATGATGTTCCATCTCGGTCACCACCAGCGTATCGCCAGGGCCGACATGGGAATTCCCCCAACTGTGGGCCACCAAGTTGATCGCTCCCGTGCAGCCCGAGGTGAAAACGACCTCTTCAACGCGATCCGCATGAAGAAAGTTCCCCACCTCCATTCTTGCGTCTTCATAGGCAGCCGAAGACTCTTCACTCAAAAAGTGAATGCCTCGATGGACGTTGGCGTAGTAGGCTCGATAGCACTGGTCCATCGCTTCCAGAACAACTTGTGGCTTGTGAGTCGTCGCCGCGTTGTCGAGGTAGGCAAGTGGCGACCCATTAGGGTGCAAACGCTGCAGCACCGGGAAGGCAACCCTGGCCCGCTCCGCATCCCACGCCGACGCAATCTGGCTCTTCATCCCTCGCCTTTTTCCTTCACCGAATCGACGGGCTGATGCACGGCGATCTGAGCGACCCGCCAGGGAAGGAGACAGCACTTTTGACGGTTGGGGGTTAGCCGCGGCCCAAAAAGCTGTAGCATCTCCTCCGCCGACATCTTCATCACATCAATAACGCTTTTCCCTTCGATCGCTTCCACCAACATCGAAGCGCTCGCTTGACTGATGCAGCACCCCGAGCCTTCGAACCACGCATCCTCGATCCTCTGATCGGCTCCAATTTTCAACTGGATCGTCACGCGATCACCGCAAAGCGGATTCTTCCCCTCTGCCTGGTGCGTCCTGTCCGGCAAGGAACCGGAATGGTAAGGATCTTCATAATGATCCAGAACATGTTCCTGATAGATTTCTTCTTCGGAATCCATGGCTAGAAAATCCCGAGTTGATCGCGTGCATCGTCGGTCATTCGGTCGGGAGACCATGGTGGATCCATCACCACTTTGATCTCCACCGACTTGACCCCTTCCATACTCTCCACCACTTGGCGGCTGTTCGCAACCAACTGGGGACCGGCTGGACACATGGGACTGGTCATTGTCATCTCGATGGCCACATCGCAGCCCTCGGGACCCTCGGTGATATGAACTTCGTAGATCAATCCGAGATCGACGATGTTGACGAACAGCTCCGGATCGATCACTTGCTTCAATTGCTCGCGAACCGACTCTTCCAGCACAGCCATGACTTCTCTACTCCTGTTCCCCCAAACCGCTCCCTGTCCTTCTCTGACCCCAGAAATAAACCCGAGAATCGGGCATTTGCAAGATCCGACAACAACCGATCGAGTTCCCGGTGCGATGGAAACTGCAGGCCAGATTCACGCATCGGAGAGTTGAACCATCAACCAACCATCTTCTTCCTGCACCAAGTGGCAAGGAATCGACTCCGTCGCCGGCATGGTAGGGCGACCATCTCGAACGTCAAATCTCGCTCCATGTCGGGGGCAAACCAAGCAAAAGCCGTCGAGTTCGCCATCCCCCAGTGGGCCACCATCATGCGTGCAGACGTCATCGACGCAATGGACCACCCCATCGGCATCTCGGACAATCACCACAAACCGACCATCCAATTCCAGGGTGACTTTCCCCTTCGATGGTAGCTGATCCGCCCTTACCGCTTTGATCCAACTTCCCTGCATCAGAACCCTTTCGGTCATTCGTAGTTGCGGACGCGCGTCGCGATGGCTGCACCCAGTGCCTCGCGCACCGAGGGGATCGTAATGCGATCGAAAATCTGCTGGAAGAATCCAGAGACGATCATACGAACTGCCTCAATGCGAGTGAAGCCACGCGACTGGGCATAAAAAATCAGCGATTCATCGACATTGCCTGAAGTGCTCCCGTGAGTGCACCTCACATCATCCGCTTTGATCTGCAATCCCGGAATGGAGTCGGCACGAGACTGATCGCTGAGCAGGAGATTGTCGTTCCGCTGATAGCCGTCCGTCTTGATCGCCCCCGGATCGACCTGAATCATCCCTCGCCAAACCGTTCGACTTCGATCCTGCAAAGCCGCCTTGTAGAGGAAATCGCTTTTGCAATGCGGCGCCGCATGCTGCTGCAGGGTGTTGAAGGTCATCTGCTGACGACCCTGCGTGAAGAGAACACCGTTCACTTGGCTGTTGGCCCCTGGTTCCGCCAGAAGCACCTGCTGCGCGACCTGGGAAAAACGACTCCCCAACCCAGCCGTGGTCCATTGCAACGATGCATCGCGGTGCAATTTGGCCCGCTGGTGAGCGAAATGCCACGAGGCAGAATTCCAGTCCTGCAACTGGACAAACCGCAACACAGCTCCCGCCCCTAACACCAGCTCCACGCCGCCGCAATGAAGCGCTTCCGAATCCCCCTCATCCCCACTCGATTCCGTCAGCACCGTCGCCTCAGCCCCAGGCTCCAACACGATCAACGTATGGCTGTCGTCTCGACCACCCGACCGAAGCAGACTTCCGATATGGAAGACCGGTTCAATCGCCAAACCTCGAGGTACCAGCAAGGCTGTCCCATCGGTCCAGGAAGCTGCATGCAAGGCCGCGAAGCGGTCCGCATGGCCATCGATCAGGGAATGAAGATAGGTTCGCCAAGGGCTGGAATCTTCGTCCAGAAGTCGACGGAGGCTTCCAAAATGCACCCCCTTGGACAACCAGGATGGATCCAGCACCTCTTCCACAGTCTGTCCATCGACCAGAGTCTGGGTCCCCGCAAGGGGCACACCGCTACGAAGCCGCCAAGTAGGGATGCATGCCTCCGACACCCCCGCCTGGAGAAACTTCTCCCACCGAAACGCCCTCAAATCGCTCCGCATCCAGTCTTCGTCGCTACGGGAAGGCCAATCCATCCCTTCGAAGCGAAGCATCGCATCGCGCTTCAGCTCAGCAAGCCACTGGGGGGCGTTTCCCCAGGTCTGCGAAACGCGTCGGGTCAATTCCACCACGGCATCGGCATGACTCATGATCAACCCACCGAACCTTCCATCTGCAACTGAATCAGCCGATTCATCTCGACCGCATACTCCATCGGCAATTCCTTCACCAGCGGCTCGATGAAACCGTTGACGATCATCGTGCTCGCTTCGGACTCCGACAACCCACGGCTCATCAGATAAAACAGCTGCTCTTCGCCGATCCTCGAGACGCTGGCTTCATGACCGACGCTAGACCTATCTTGCAAGATCTCGATGTACGGGTACGTGTCGCTCTGGCTCTTCGGGTCAAGAATCAAGGCGTCGCAAACGACGTTGCACTTCGCGTCCGCGGCATCTTTTTCGACTCGGACCAAGCCCCTGTAACTACTGCGCCCACCATTCTTGGAGATCGATTTGCTGATGATTTGGCCCGTGGTATTGGGAGCCGCATGAACCAATTTGGCTCCCGCATCCTGATGCTGCCCGGCGCTAGCGAACGCAATCGAAAGAATCTCCCCCCTCGCTCCAGGCTCCATCATGTAGACGGCAGGATATTTCATCGTCAGCTTGCTTCCCAAATTCCCGTCCACCCACTCCATGGTGGCATCCGCATAAGCCATCGCTCGCTTGGTCACCAGGTTGTAGATGTTGTTTGCCCAATTCTGGATCGTCGTGTAGCGGCAACGACTGCCTCGCTTGCAAATCACCTCGACAACCGCCGAGTGAAGACTCTCCGATGAATACATCGGCGCCGTGCAGCCTTCGACGTAATGAACCGATGCCCCCTCGTCAACCAAAATCAACGTCCGCTCAAACTGCCCCATGTTCTCTGCGTTGATCCGGAAATAAGCCTGCAGGGGAAAGTCGATTTTCACCCCCTTGGGCACATAAATGAAACTGCCTCCCGACCACACCGCGGAATTGAGTGCAGCAAACTTGTTATCCGTAGGAGGAATCACCGTCCCGAAATACTCACGGAGCAATTGCGAATGCTCGCGAACCGCCGTGTCGGTGTCGGTGAAGATCACTCCCTGCTGCGACAGTTCTTCCTTCAGCGAACCGTAGACCACTTCACTCTCAAACTGAGCTTTGACTCCCGCCAAAAACTTCCGCTCCGCCTCGGGAATCCCCAGCTTGTCAAAAGTATCCTTGATCTCCTGCGGCACCTCTTCCCAGGTCTTGCCCTGCTTGTCGGTCGGCTTGAGATAATAATAAATGTCCTGAAAATCGATATCGATGGCCCCACCCCAGGTTGGCATCGGCTTGGACTGGAAAATCTCCAGCGACTTCAATCGGAAGTCCCGCATCCAGGAAGGCTCATTCTTCATCTCCGAAATCTGAGCAACGATTTCCGCATCAATCCCCTTGCGGGCTTTGAACACCGCCTTCGACTCGGTACGAAAATCGTACTTGTTAATCTCCCCAACCACATCGTCCACGGGGCTTTCTGTCGACATATTCAATTCCTTATTCAAAGCCGCTGATCCATTCAGGATCTACCCATGAAGGGAGTCGCGGGAAAGCGTGTCCTATGCCTTGTTCTCTTGTTCCGGCCGCCATGGTAGCTTGCCCAGGTTTCGTCCGAACGAAATCGCGTGGCTGCCGATCGACTAGGACGCCACGATCGTGGCGTCTTCTTTACCGGCCATCGCCTGATTATCTGCAGCAGCGTCGGGATAAGCCTTTCGAATCCGCTCATAACCGCGGTCATGCAATTCTCTTGCCAGCTCCGGTCCGCCCGATTCCACAATCCGCCCCCCAAGCATGACGTGAGTCACATCCGGGGGATTGTGTTCCAGAAGTTTGTCATGGTGAGTGATAATCAGCAGCCCCATCTTCTCGCGTCCAATTTCAGCGATACTGGCGCTCGCCAAGCGCACCGCATCAGCATCCAGACCACTATCGGTCTCATCGAGAATGGCAAACTTGGGGGAAAGCATCGCCATCGTCAGGATCTCGGCTCGCTTCGTCTCACCTCCGGAAAATCCATCGTTGACGTACCGTCTAGCGAAATCCAAGTCCATCTTCAACTGCCCCATCTTTTCCTTTAGCTCTTTCCGGAACTCCCGCATCGGGATCAGCTCTTCCCCCTCCTTCCGGTCGGGCCTGCGAACGTTGGTCGCTGCATGCCTAAGGAAGTCGGCCATTTTGACACCGGGAATCGCAGAGGGGCGCTGGAAGGCCATAAAAATTCCCGACCTCGCGCGTTCGTCCACTTCCATGGCCAGCACGTCGCGTTCATCCAGTCGGATCGATCCCTTGGTCACTTCGTAGTGAGGATGCCCCATAATCGCCAAGCCCAAGGTGCTCTTGCCAGAACCGTTTGGCCCCATGAGCGCATGCGTTTCACCGAAACGAATCAGTAAATTCACTCCCTTTAGAATCTCACGACCGCCCACTGCGACGTGCAGGTCGCGAATCTCCAGTTGATGACTCATCACCCTTCTTCCTCTCTCCTCGGAAACCGATCCTGTTGTTCATCGTAGAGCCAGGGGAAGCACACCACCGACTCGTCTCTGCTATCCTCCGCTACCAATCCTACGGTGGGCTCCCACCGGCGTCCGACTGAGCAGATTCGCCACTGGGAACCACTTGGCGGAATTGGCAGCAACCGTGCCCATCCAAGCGGCACTGCGAAAGCTCTATCGCCACCCCGAGCGCCTCAGAGAACACTTCTGCCTCCAGTTCGCAAAGTGTCCTATCGCCATCTTCAGAAGCTAAATCAGGATAAGGACAGGCATGGACCTCCAGAACCGGCAAGGCTTGTTGATCCCCAACCGACGCTGGAATCTTACGCTCCCGAAGTAGATGCACCAACGCATCCAATTTCGCCTTGAAAGATCCTTTGGGAATCTGTTCGCTAATCGACTTACCCATCCGCTCCGAAACGCGATGCAGAAACTTCGATCGCGCATCAATATCATCCATCGCCATGAATTCCGACCACATCGCCAGCGCCAAGTCGACGTAGGTGGACCCTACCTCGCGCCAGCCAAGAGGCGTCAGAAAGTGGCGGAAGGTAGGCCTCCCACGCCCAACCGACTGCTTCCGTCGCTCCAAAAACTTCAGGTCGACCAAGCGGTCGACACGGTGGCGAACCGCTGTGGCGGTCACCTCCAATCTGGCCATCAAGTCGGGAACCGTCAGGCCAGGCTCCCGCCTCAGGATTTCCAGCACAATTTGGTCAACTGGGCGCAGCGAAGTTGTTTCCGCTACCCCACCTTCCAGTTTCACCACTTCATCGCTAGCTTTTTCTTCGGTCATCGTCAGCTCTCCCCACCGAGGACCAAAAACGTCCATTCAATGTAGGAAGTCGACTCAATTTCGACAAGTGGCGTTGCGGAAATTAAATGGGATCCTCGGGAAGCATTTCGATCCCTAGCCCCTGTTTGTCAGGAAAAACGACGCGGCCAAATTCGACCTGCACCCCTTTGGCGATATCTTCGGCCAGTAGCACGGCACCGTCCAGATCGGCGAAATCGAGCAGCCCCAAGAGTTGTGCGGCGGCGGAAATCCCGACCGACGACTCGGTCATGCACCCGACCATCACCTTCAAACCAAGCTCCTTGGCACGCCGGGCCATCCGGAGACCGGGAGTCAGGCCGCCACACTTGACCAGTTTGATGTTGATCGCATGAAACCGGTCGGCACAGCGATCCACATCCGACTCCTCTTCGCAACTCTCGTCGGCCATCAAGGGCAAAGAAGAATCATCCTTGATTGGAATGAGGCAACCGGAAAGATCAGGCGCCACCGGCTGCTCCACCAACTCCACACCCAATGGCACCAATCGGTCGATGGTCTCTCGCACCTGATCAGGTTTCCAGCCGCAATTGGCATCGACGCGAAAGGGCCGATCGGTCTCACGCCGCAGCAACGCCAGGACTTCTTGATCCGACGGGGTGCCCACTTTCACCTTGTAGATCGGCCAGCCCGGCATCTGCCGCAATTTTTCCACCATCACTTCCGGAGTATCGATGCCGATGGTGTAGCAGGACACGGGCCCACGACACGAATCGATCCCCATGGCTTTCCAGGTCGGTTGGCCACAACGCTGCCCCCAAAGATCCCAGAGGGCGCAGTCGATCGCTGACTGAGCGAAGCGATAATGTTTCAGTCGATCATCCAGCCGCTGCCACCACTCCGCCGGATGCTCCAGCCTACTCAACACCAGATCCTCGATCACCGTCCCCAAAGCCTTCTCCATCCCCTCGACGGTCGCGTCGTAATAGGGATTCACGGTGGCTTCCCCACGCCCCACCAACCCATCCTCTTCCAATTCGACGATCCAGGTTCTCTGAACCCGCACGGTGCCCCGAGAAATCGTGAATGGGTGCCTTAGGGGCAAATCGAATACGCGCGTTGTTACCTGCATCGCCAAACTCCCGACAGATAATGCGACTCGACTGCATCCAGCAGACGATCCGGGCCATCTCGAAGCACATCCACTACGGGCAGTTGAAAGTCGTCTTCCACCTGGCGGGCAATGTCTCTAGCCGCATCGGGGGAAACCTTACTTCCATTCATCGCTACGGCAATCGTCGAACAAGGCTGATAAATCGACCCCATCAGCTCGAACAACTCGGCGATCTTCTTCAAAGGCGGCAACGTCACCGCTTCCAACCCACCCACCGCCGTACGGCCTGCTTCGAAGCAAAAGATCAGTGCATGAGGCAAGCATCCGTGGAGCAACCCCAAGGTCACTCCGGAGTACGATGGATGCACCAGCGAGCCCTGTCCTTCCACAACGACGATGTCGTGATGTTGATGATCGATCACCAGTCGCTCGGCCGCCCCGTTCACAAAATCGGCCACGATGCTGTCTAAGGGCAAACCAGACCCAGCCACCATGATGCCCGTCTGACCGGTTGCAACAAACTGCGCATCGCGCCCACGACGCACCAACCCGCGAGCAACCTCCAGGCTGACGACCATTTTGCCTAGGCTGCAGTCCTGCCCTACCGTGTGCAATCGATAACAGTCGGCTCGCAGACCTTGCCTTCTGGCGATATCGCGAAAGTCATTCTTGCGGATGTCGATCAGCCGAGTTCCCTTTGCCTTGGCGGCATGCACCAGGTCGGGATCATCGCAGAGGAAGTCATGGAGTCCACTCAGCAGATCCATACCGCGATCGATCGCCTTCAACAACACCGGCTTCCATTCGGCTGGGACCTTGCCACCAGGAGGCGCGATCCCAATGACCAGCATATTGGCCTCGGGAACCGAATCGAGAGAGTCGACGAACTGAAACCCCGCACCACTTCCCAAATAGGGTTCTACCGGCTTGCCTACCAGCGATGGATCGTAGACCCCGACGCATTCATCGGGGCAGTACCGAAGCAATCCTGCAGCGGTCTTGGCGGTTCGAGGGTTGGAGTAGCCTGCCGTCAGCAACAACATCTTTCGCATGCCCACACCTTCTTCCTGCTATACCCTTCCCACCCCATATCTCATTCATTTCGCATTCCCGGCGACTCCGGACGGCATCTCATTTTAGCGATCGACACCGGCAGCCATCGCAACGGCGAAATCACTGCAGTGGGAAATACTGATCAAAACGCGTGCGATCCCCAGTCGCTCTGCCACCGACCTAGCCTCCCCATGAAGCTGCACCGAAGGCTTCCCCAAGGCGTCTCTAACCACTTCGATATCGGTCCAGGAAACTCCCTGTGACCAGCCGGTCCCCAGGATCTTCATGACAGCCTCTTTGGCGGCCCAGCGACCTGCCAGATGCTCCGCAGGATCGCGATATCTCAAGCAGTATTCCTGTTCGCTTGGGCAGAAGACGCGATCCAGAAAAGGTTCCCTGTGCTTCTCCAACATTCCGGCGATCCGTCGACAGGCGATCAGGTCGGTTCCGATCGCCACAACGCCCGCACCCTTGGGAATCTCCATCCTGCCAGCCTCTCGAATCTTACTCTACTTGCGTCCAGGTGGCCCCAAGCGATGCCGGCCTAGCCCACAAGCCTGCTCGGCTCTCGAAAGGACACGCGACGCCACCTCTCTTGCCCGCTCCGCACCCGCCTTCAGAATCGCTTCCACCTGCCCCGCATCCGATTCGTACTTGGCTCTTCGCTCCCATGCCTTGGAAAAGAAGGCCTCGGCGGCATCCGCCAGCAACTTCTTCACTTCGCCATATCCAAATCCTCCACGCCGATAGAGCGCCGCCAGCGACTCCACCTCCGATGGACTTGCCATCAGCCGAAACAGCTGGAACAGAGGATCCGACTCTGGATCTTTCGAGTCTTCCATTGGCCGGGAATCGGTGCTGATTCGCATGATCATTTTGCGCAGTGCCTTGGGGGATTCAAACAACGGCAAGGTGTTGTTGTAGCTTTTGCTCATCTTCTCCCCGTCGGTTCCGGGCACCTTGGCGGCTCCTGGCACGACGCGTCCTTCGGGGAGCAGAAACACCTCGCCGTAATGCGCATTGAAGCTGCGAGCCAGATCGCGACAGACTTCAATATGCTGCAATTGATCTTCTCCCACTGGAACCCAATGAGCGTCGTAGGCCAGGATGTCGGCGGCCATCAGGACAGGATAGGTGAAAAGCCCCGCATCCGCGGAGATTCCCTTCGCCTTCTTGTCTTTGTAAGCATGGCATCGCTCCAACAACCCCATCGGTGTTCCGGTCATCAGTAGCCAGCAGAGCTGCGAAACCTCCGGGATATCCGACTGCACGAAAAGCGTCGCCTTCTCTGGATCCAGACCCAGACTGAGCAAGTCGAGAGCAGCGTCCCAGATGTAGCCCTGCAGAGTCGATGGGTCGCGTACTGTGGTCAGTGCGTGAAGATCGGCGATGAAGTAGTAGCCTTCGTGCGACTCCTGCAGGTCGATGTACTGTCGAATCGCTCCAAAATAATTTCCCCAATGAAACCGCCCGGTTGGTTGAATCCCCGAAAGCACCCGCATGCGTCACCTCTCCCCTTGAATCGTTCCTCGCCAGCAGACGGTGGCGATGCTTAGCCCTGGCCTCATGGCGGACGGTCACGGTTTCAACGACCCCACCACCTCGCGAAGCGACCGACAGCCTAAGCTAGCCACCGCTTCCGGCAATCCCTCCACGCATCGCAAGGCAGCCTGGGGATCGTAGTAATTGACGGTGCCAAGCTGCACCGCAGAAGCCCCCGCTACAAAGAACTCCATGCAGTCATCCAGCGTCGCGATGCCGCCAATCCCAACCACGGGTATCTTGACGCGACTGGCCACTTGGTAGACACAGCGCAACGCGATCGGCTTGATCGCCGGACCGCTCAGTCCCCCCAAGCGGTTGCCAAGAATCGGCGATCGCTTGCGCCAGTCGACCGCCATCCCCAGCACGGTATTGATGCAACAGACCGCATCCGCACCCCCATCTTCTGCTGCCTTGGCGATTTCGGCGATCTGAGTCACGTTGGGAGTCAGCTTCACCAACAACGGAAAGCTGGCAACCCGCCTGACCGACGACACTACCTCATAACAGCTCTGCGGATCGGTTCCGAAGTCGATCCCGTTGGCCACATTCGGGCAGCTGATATTCAGCTCCACAGCGGGCATGCCCCCCGCCTCTTCCAGCTGACTTGCCAGGGCCACAAAATCGTCTCGACTTTTGCCCGCCACACTGACAATCACCGGCACTTCCAACTGCCGAAGGTAGGGCCAATGCTTGGCCAAAAAGTAGTCGATACCGTCATTGTCCAGGCCGATCGAATTGAGCAATCCTGAAGCAGTCTCCACGGTCCGCCATGGTTTGTTTCCTGGACGTGGATCACGAGTGATCGTCTTGGGAAGAATCCCTCCCAACCGCTTCATATCGACCCACGGCTCCATCTCCCGGGCGTAACCAAAGGTCCCCGAGGCAACAAGGATGGGGTTAGCCAATTGCAGGTTGCCGATCGACATGGCGAGGTCGATCGAGCGATCTACGGGGTCCGTTTGTGGAGTCATCATTCTTTTTCAGCACAGCCGTCGCCGTACCGCCATCAGCCTCTGGCCGAGCCTTTGGCCAGTTCCATGGCCGCCTGAATGATCCCGACAAACGAATCGACTTGGAGACTGGCGCCGCCCACTAAAGCCCCGTCGACATTCGGCTGCTCCAACAGCGATTTGGCGTTCTCTGCCTTAACACTGCCGCCATACTGGATGACTACCGATTGGGCGACTTCCTTGCCAAACGTTTCGGCCAGCCATCGGCGAATCGAACCATGCACTTCTTCCGCTTGCTGCGGTGTCGCCGTTCGGCCAGTCCCGATCGCCCAGACCGGTTCGTAGGCGATCACCGTGCCGGTCATCTGCGCGGCGCTCAAGCCACCAAGGCTTTCCCGGCACTGCGTCTCGATCACCTCACCCGTCCGCCCTCCGTCACGTTCTTCCAGGGTTTCACCAACGCAGACGATCGGCGTCACCTGATGTTGATGAGCCTGCAGCGCTTTCAGATGCACCTGAGCACTCGTCTCCCCCATGCCGTGCCGCCGCTCGCTGTGCCCAAGAATCACCATCTTGCATCCCAAATCGACCAGCATCCCTGCACTGATCTCTCCCGTGTACGCCCCATCCTGATGCTCGGACATATTCTGAGCCGCCAGGGTCAGGGAGTGGCCTCGGATTGCAGCCCCGACATCATGTAGGTAAACGCTAGGAGGACATAGGACGACTTCCACTCCATCGCTCGATTCACATCGATCCAAAATGCCATGGGTGAGCGCCAAACAGCTGTTGCGGCGCAAGTTCATCTTCCAGTTCCCAGCAATGATCCGTCTGCGCATCGACTACCCCTTTGGCAAGCTGTTCGCCTCTCCATGCCCCAACGTGTCGAAATCGTCCACGATCCCAGGGGGCTCCCTTGAACCAACATCCTTAGAGCATATCGACGACGAAGAATACCGTCGACCCAACTCCTGCCCAAAGCCGCTCACAACCATCGATTTTCGAGGAGATCAGCGATCCTTGATCGGTCATTCGCCCTCGGAAGGATCTTCAAGAAAGGCTCGCAGGGACATCCAGATCTTCTCCAGCACCTCGCGATCGGAATCGGGACGTCTGGGGGCTCCAGGATAGGGCTCGCAAGTCGCAGCCCAGCCTCTTAGATGCAGAAACATCGCAGCGGAATGCCGGTAGGCAGGAACAGGTGGTCGGAAAGTGAATGCCCCCAGGTACTGCAGCCAGTCGTTCAGCGCGATCGCCCTCCCATCCTTTTGCTGCCACCAGCGATCACGCAGCGCAAACAGGTCAGGAGCCATTGTGCTGAGCCCCAGCAGGTAATCACTGCCATAGAAAACCATATCGATCGCCAAGTCATTGCCGGTCAACAGTTGGAACTCTGGACGCAACCGATCGCGACTGGCAAGCCGCTGCCACTCGCTGCTTCGATCCAGCGACGAATGCTTCGCCCCCACACATCGCGAGTTCCCAAGCAACTCCTCAAAACCTCCCAGGGACAAAACTCGGCCGTAGGGAACAAACATCGTCCCCAGTTCAAAAGCCAGAAATCGTCCTTCATCGTCCCCCAACTGGCGATGGCATTGAAGCCATTGGGATTCGGTCAAACCTCCCCAACCATGACTTGGGAAGAGGATCGGCAACCCTCCTGAATCGCGAACCTGAGCCATCCCTTGGGCAACAAGACTCTGGTTCAATCGATCACCCGCTTGGTCCTCGACAAAAACCCCAGCGACAAACGGTCTTCCCTCGGCCAGTTCCTGAGCGCGTCGAAGAACCTCCGACCTCTGGGAAGATTGCAGCAGTTGAACGTAACCGGTATCCATGTTGACGGCGGGAGTCAGTCCACTATCCCACGTCCGCTGCAGATGCTTGGTCCATGCCTCCCAGTCGATCTTCCCGCCGCCATCGATCGGCAACAGAATAGCCGACATCCCCTCGATGGAACGTCCAACTCGCCACTTGGGCAACTCGATCATGACAACCTCCTCTCGCCGCATCGGCTCATGGCAGGACCACCCTCGGCCGCTCTCCCAGACAGCCCCCGGCATACCATCGTTCGAGCTTATCTCTTAGATCGCCCATCGCCTCAAGCACCCCGGGAGCTCGCGAATGCACCTCATTGCATTGCCAGCTGTCCTCGGGTGTCACGAACAGCATCCCTGGTTCATCCTCTTTGGATCCGCCACTTCCTGACCTCCTGGTCCAGACCGCAGACCAAGGGTGCGCCAGCAGCGCTTGGCCCAGTTCGGAGTCGATCAGCACCGAGGAACGGCATGGATGGATGCGGGAACTTGCTTCCAAGTCCAGCGGAAGCGAATCGGCTGGAAATGCCATCTCCCTCGACTTCTCTGGGAGCATCCATCGCAAGGTCTGATGGTACAGATCGGTGCACTGCGTCCAGGTCGCACTGCGACGTCCCAGCGGCAGACCACGCGGGGGATAAAACACCAGCGGTACGGAATACCGTTCCGCAAAGGGAGGACAATTCCTGTAACCGATCACTCCATGCTCCCCCAGCGGATATCCGTCCAGCCCTAGAAGCACCACACCGCAATCGGCCAGTAGCGGATGCTGCTCCAAGAGCAAAAGCACCATCCGCCATGCCTCATCGAAAGCTCTCGCCTGCGCAGCGGCGGCTCGCACCCATCCAAACACTTGATCCGGATCGCTTGCCATGCCGCTCGAATCCTCAGGCGGCACCCTTCCCACTGGCGCTGGCTGATCGTCCTCTTCGTCGCTCAAATCGTCACGCCACGCCAGGGGCGCATCCCAAGTCGAAGCCCAACCCGAAGCGTGCAGCCAAAGGACTCCTTCGGCGCCACGATCCTCCAGCCAAACTCCCAGACTCTCTTCCAGCGCCTGGTCCCACCAAGTTCGCTCCGGTGCCTCCCCCAAGTCTCTAGGAGACGGCAAGGCCAGGAGATCGCCCGAACGATCCAACTCCGTAAAGACCGGCCACGTCACGCGGTCGGTCGCCAACAACCAGGGCACATCCTGGTCCTGGAGCAGTTGCCACAAACCGGATGCCTTGTCTGGCCCGCCTCCCTCCGCCGCATGACGCCCGCTCCAAAGCCCCCCGTAGGCCGCCTCCGCCCCCAGGCTCTCGTGCACCATCCGATCGAAAACGACCCCATGAGCTGCCATCCAGTCGAGATTGGGGGTCGGGGACCAACCACCCCCGAAACAACTCATCATGGCCGGGCGCAGCCCCTCCACGGCAACCACCATGAGGCGTCTGGGGCACTGCGATGTTTCAAGCATGGATCGACTATCATCGGTGAGCATGTGACAATACGTTTTCGCGGCGCGTCGTTACGAACGTCACCGGCGCACCACACATGCCATCGTACCAGCTTTCAACCCTTGAAGCTTCCTGCTTCCTATGGCGATCGATCGACTGTCTCCGACTTGGATGGAGAATCCTGGAATGTCGCAGTACGAGAAAAAGCAGAGCAAAACGGCTCGGAAAGCCGATGCCCTGCGATGGAATCGCAACTGGATTGCCATCGGCATCCTGCTCATCAGTTGCCATGGTCTTTGCCCAGCTCAGGACACCCTGGCGACTCCCCTGACGGACCAGGAGATGGCGGGCATGCTGCGACTTTCGGAGGGCGATTTACCCTGCATGATTTCCGCCCCCCATGGCGGTCGCCAAGTGGTGCCCGGCGTAGCACCGCGCACCGGCGATGGGATGGCCAAAGGAGCCTCTGGCTTTTTCGCCGGTAGAGACTCGTTCACCGAAGAACTCGCGCTCCAGGTGATCGACTGCCTGGAGGAACGACTTCAGGCCAAACCGTTCCAGGTGATTTCATCGGTCCACCGCAAGTACGTCGACTTCAATCGCCCTGTGGACATCGCCATCGAATCGAGTCGGATCGAACCGCTCTACCAACGTTACCACGACGCTTTGGCATCCTATGCCAATCAGATCAAGCAGCGGTTTCCAGGCGGCTTGTTGCTCGATATCCATGGCCAAGGAACCCGTCGAGATCTGGTCTATCGGGGAACGCAGAATGGGCGTACGGTCCAACGCCTGATCGATGCCTTCGGGATCGACGCTCATTCGGGCTCCCAAAGCCTCTTTGGAATGCTGCAGCAACGGGGCTGGGGAATCTATCCCATTCCTTTGGATGGCAAAGAACAAGCTGGATTTACTGGCGGCCACATCGTCCGCACCTACGGCAGCCACACCCCTTTCGGCCTGGAGGCGATCCAACTGGAATTCGGAGCCGACTATCGCTCCAACCAAGAGGCACGTTCCAAGACGGCGGAAGACCTAGCCGATGTGATCATCGCCTTCCTCGACCGCTACCATCTCTGGCATCGCGTGGCTGCACCGGTCGACCTGGGGCCTCCACGGCCGGATCGCACCCAGCTGCAAGGCAGCGGTCGGTAGCGTACGACTTCGCCGCAGGCCGCTACCAGTAGAGAGAGTTTCGATCGAACCTCAACGCATATCGACTGCGGCGCCATCGCCCCCGCACGCGTTTCACGATACCTGCGAAGGCGGTGCATAACCGACATGACGCCATGCCTTTCGGCGGATCTTTCTAAAGGCGTCCCGCATCTCCTGAGCATCCTGAAATCGAAGCTGCGGCTTCAGTTCCAAAGCACGCCGGAAAAGTGCAATCAGCTCGGGGTGCGCCTTCCTTCGAAGATTCGCCATGCCCGGCGGCGGCCACTGAAACGGCCACTCGGGAAGATGCCCCGTCAGGATCTTGTAACAGAGCAACCCAAGGGAAAACACATCCGACTTGCTGCTTGGACGCCCCATCGCCTGCTCGGGAGCCATGTAACCAACCGTACCCGATCCCGACCCGACGATCGTTCGCAAAGCAATTCGAGCGATGCCGAAATCCATCAACTGCAACCGACCGGTGTTCATCAGAATCACGTTGTCCGGCTTGATATCGCAATGGATGATTCGATTTTGGTGCGCGTACGCCACCGCCTCCAACAACTGCTCCACATACTCCAACGCGGTCTGGGATCCGATCCGCCGCCTCAATCGCGATGCTAGGGATTCCTCTCCTAGACGAGTCGCGATGACGAATCGCCCGTCGATGAAAGAAGCGTCTTTGACCTGAAGAATATTGGGATGATCCAATCGAGCAACCAACCTCGCCTCCCGCTGGAAAGTCTGCAACATCGACGGTGTGACGATCGAATGGTGCGGCATTTTGAGCGCCACATGCACCCCTTCGATCGTGTCGAAGGCTTGGTAGACGTGAGCGAAACCGCCTTGCGCCAGACGTCTTTCAATCCGGTATTTCCCCAAGCGCTGCCGGATCCGCAACTGCGGGAAAGTGGCTGCTTTTTTTGCTAGCGGTGGTAGAGCCAACGCGATCATCGAGGACCCAACATCCAAAAAATCTGTGGGCAATCCGTGGTCCAATGGGCGCATGCCGCATCGTACAGGAATGATTCGCGATGCGACCAGGGCCGATGAGTCGGCTCTTCTATCCCATTATTTCGGATTCCTTCGCGCCACAGAATCGCTCAGGCGGCAAAAAATCCTCCCTCACCGACCATTCCGTCCGGCAAAGATCGCCACGACGAAAAAAAGCCCGCAGCCAACCCAGACCTCCAAACCGGCGAACCTGAACTCCCCGATCCGCCTCAGCTCTTCCGCTTGCCGTTCCTCTGGCGACGCTGCTCGCGTGATCCTGCCTCGCGGGACGTAGCGCCTCCCCTGCCCTGCCCTTCTTCCGGTGGCTTGGTTTTGGCCAGCCAAGGAAGAACGTCCGACAGCTTCTCCGGTGGCTTGGTCGACTTGATCTTCGCCGGATCGAACTTCTTGCTGACCGATTCCCTGGCGGCGACCGGTTTGGATCCCGTCGCTCCCGATGCAGCCGCGCCGAGAGCGGCTTCGGCAGGCGGAGTGAATTTCTTGACCATATGGCGTTCCACCAACGACCAGATGCTACTGGTGATGAAGTAGATGCAAAGGCCAGCTGGCACCTTGAAGAACATGACCCCCATGAAGATGGTCATGTACATCATCATGGTCTGAGCCATTTGTTGCTGTTCGTCGGTCGCCTTTGGCATCAGCACCTTCTGCTGAATGATGAACAACGTCACGGTGATAATCGGCAACAGATTCAGGTAGGGACCGAACCAACCTGTCCCTTTCCCTGCAATCCAATCGGGCATCCAGGTGGACCAGTTGAGCAGCATGTCGGGACCGGCAAGATTGGAGCACCAGTCGAAGCCTGGGATGAGCGGTTGCTGGCGCAGCTGCACGTCGACCGAGACGGCGCGATAAAGCCCGATCATGATCGGGATCTGGATGAACAAAGGAAGGCAGCCGGAAGCGGGATTGAAATGGTGCTTTTGATAAAGCTCTCGGGTTTCCTTCGCACGCCGTTCAAAATCGTTCTTGTACAGTTCGTTGATCCGCTTGATTTCCGGTTGCAAGGTCTGCATTTTCTGCGCGTTCAAAGAGGCGCGGCGGGTGAGCGGGAACAACAGACTGCGGACCAAGACTGTCAACAGAACAATCGCGATGCCGTAATTCCTCACAATCGCGTAGAGCGTATGCAGGATCCACGAAAGCGGTTTGGCCCACCACTTGAACCAGCCGTAGTAGACCAAATCCCCCAGTCCGTAACGGTCCAGCAGCGCGGGATCCTTTGGTCCCGCAAAAAGCAGGTACTTTCGCTTGTGCTCAGCCCCTGCTGGCACCTCGACGGGCACCGTATCCAACCATGCACTCACATTGGCGGCGTTCTGCTTGGATGGGACCAGTTGGCTTGGATCGCACTGCGCCCGCGTCGCGGCTTGTGCGACCTGATCGAGGTCCTGAGCCTGAGAAGGGTGCGGCATCAAAGTCGCCGCGAAGAACTGGCCGTCGATACCGAGATACTTCAGGTCGCGTTGATCGGGCGGGAGAGCGGCGCTGATGAAGAGGCTGTCAGGCTCTCTGGGGTTGCTGCGGGCCGCCGTGACAATGCCACCTCGTGTCAATGTCGTGTGCCCCTGTCTCCGACTGGAATAGACGATGTCGCGCGCTCCCGAGCCTTCGAACATATGTGGGCTGATTTTGACCAGGTACCACCAACCTTCTAGGGTCAGCCCGTTGAACGCTTCCTGCCGAAAGGCAACGCGGTGCGACTTCTGGCTGCGGTTGCGGATTGACGTCTCCAGTTCCAAGTCGTACCCCGACCCGCCGGCAGTGCTGGTGCCCAGATTGGGTCGAAGCCAATACCGCTTGACCAACTCCAGATCCGCATCGATCCCCTGCTTCTTCAGCCATGGACCAAGGGGCATCCGAAACTCCACACCCTGTGCGGGAGCGACCCCGTCGGTTGGCTCCTTTTCCTCCAACCATTCGGACTGCCAGTGCCCATCAAGCGTCTCCTGCAGACCAGGTAGCGCGGATGATCCAGCGAGGATTTGCCGATCATCGAGCGACGCGAGGGTGGTGAGGCAGGAAAGCCGGTTCCAGTTCCCCTGGACCTGTTCGTCTCGCTGGTCATCTCCTTGGCGAATCACGTCCATCGGCTGCTGGACCAGTTGGACCTGAAAGGCCATCGCCGACTCCGTGCCTGTTCGCAGCACCTCCACCTTCACATCTTGCCCAGGCTTCGTCCCAGCAAGGGCTCCATGGAGATCGACTAGCGACTTCACGGGCGTCTGCCCTACCTGGACAATCAAGTCACCCTTGCGAAGTCCACGCGGATTGCTGGGTGTCTTGTAATCGACTGCGTCGGCAGCGGGGGAACCGGGTGGAACCACCTGAACCCGCAAACCTTGCGACTCTTCCGTCAGCGCTAGGTAACCCCAATATCCAGCTTCGGCTTCGATGTTCCGATAGCGAAACTTCCCCTCTTTCTCCTGCTCCACCAGTTCGATCCGCTCGATACCCCCACCTCGACTGGAGAGGGTCACCAGCAAGCGAAACCCCTCCTCGGGTCGCATCGATCCAAGCGAATGCCAGGACGGAGTTACTTCGGGAAGCTTCTCCTCCTCTCCCGATGGCTGACTCAGCGGATCTTCCAGCGGTTTGGGGTCGGATGCACCCACTGCGTCGGTCGCGGCACCACCCGAGGGTGAGCTACCCGGCGACGCAATCGCTGCGGGTGGCACATCGGCTTGAGGAGGAGCAAATCGCTGCCTTAGGGACGACCAAAGAAGGAACATCCCGGCTGTCAGAAAAAGCCAGGCTAGGAATCGTTTATCCACTCGAAATACCTTTTGAAGGGGGCTGATGCGGCACCATCGTCGCCGACATCGTCCTCACGCGAACCATTCACTACCGTCCCGTTTTCAGTCTTTCCGCAAGGAAGGACCCCAACAACGGGACCGCCAAGATTTTTTTCATTGTCTGATCGACATCGTACTCGATGCGCCGAAAAGTCACTCTGCGGCCTTCGACAATGGCGTAGCAACTTCGCCAATCCCCATCGCGTGGCTGCCCAACGCTACCCACGTTGATCATCGACTTGCCATTGCCCAGCAGAAATCCCGCCGAGCATTCATCTTCGGGGATGAAGGTGAAGTCTTCTGTAAAAACCCCCGGCACGTGGGTGTGCCCCATAAAACAGACTTCCTGGATCATCGAAAACAACTTTTCCATTTTTCGCTGCTCGTGTGCGTCCTCCGGGAAGACGTACTCATTGAGCGGGTTGCGGATCGATCCGTGCACAAAGCAGTGCCCCCCCTCGACATGAGTTCTAGGCAATCTCGCCAGAAACCCCATGCGCCGTCGGATTTCCTCGCTGCTGCCGGTCGTCTCCAACTGCTGGCGGGTCCAGAAAATCGCTTGCTCGGCCGTTCCACCAAATCCTTCTGGATCCAGCAAAGCACCAAAGTCGTGGTTCCCCAAGATGCAGACATCTGCCAGCATGATGGCATCCAGGCACACACAAGGATCTGGACCGTACCCCACCACATCCCCGAGGCAGTAGATCTGATCACACCCCTGACGCTTGATGTCCTCTAGCACGGCGGTCCAGGCTTCCAGGTTGCCGTGAATGTCACTGACGATGGCCCGCTTCACCCTATCAACCTCTCCCCGTTGTTCACGCCCGAAGCGGTTCTCGCCCTGCCTATGACTGGGTCCGACTCCGTTGTCGGCCCCATTTTCTGCTGCCATGCACTCCTGCAAATGAGGCAATCATTGGCGAGGATCCTTCCGACCTTAGCGGCCACTTCGGAGACGATCACCCAACATATTGTCTAATTCGTTGATCGCATAAATCTTGCGAATCGTCGTCTCCAGATCGTACGGCACCCTCCGAAAGGTAACCGACATCTCCTTGCTGTCCAGGATCACGTAGCAAGCCCGCGAGTCTTCGTCCCGAGGCTGCCCAACACTGCCGACATTGACCATGACCTTTTCACGACCCAGTCGGAAACTGGAGTCATCAAGATCTTTGGTGGGGATGAAAAGAGGGTCGGTCACAAAGACACCTGGCATGTGCGTATGTCCTTGGAAGGCGTACTGAGGCACCCTCTGAAAAATCTCATGCATCCTAGACGCCACCAGCGATGTCTCCGGGAAGACGTACTCATTGGTGGGATCCCGCGCCGAACCGTGGACGTAAAGGAATTGATCGACCTGCTTGAATTTCGGAAGTCCATTCAAAAAGTCCCAGCGTCGATCGGCCACACCGGCGCGACCCTTTCCGAAATCATCGAGACAATCTCGCGTCCAGTAGATGGCTCGCAAAGCCACTGGATTGAATCCCTCGGGATCCCAGATCGCGGCTTGATCGTGATTCCCAAGGATCGCAAACTTGCAACGCCGCATGACGATGTCCAAGCATTCGCAGGGATTCGGGCCGTAACCCACGATATCGCCCAAGCAAACAATTTCATCGACTTCTTGCGAGGCAATATCGTTAAGGACAGCCGATAAGGCCTCCAAATTGGCATGGATGTCGCTGATCAGGGCCTGGCGCACTGTGTCCAAAACTCCCACTGAAAACTCAAAGGCTTCGCAATGTCCAACCTGCGGACCTCTGACCAGAACGGTCCATCGCAACAATCCTCAACTCTTCAACGTACTAAGTCCTATCCATTTTCCCAAGTGACCTACACGATGGCATCGATTAGAAGTCGGGAAAACGACAACGAAAATGCAAGAGAACCGCTAAAACCCAACCACTTCTCACCCTTTGCCCAACCCGTTTTTCCTGTTCGCGCTCGGATTCGGTCGGTTGAAAACGTCTTCTTTCCTACAAATTCCGTAACCCTTATTCTAGGAAAGGTGCGGGCCGATAGGCTCCGTTTCTACCCAAAAATCGCTGCGAATACGAAATAAACCTTCCCGTGAAACGTTTTCAGCCTCCGCTCTGCCTGCTGATCGACACCGCTTCGCGCCAAGGAATTGTGGCGATCGGGCCCAGTTCCCCTGGCGCGCAAACGCTGCCACCGAATCTTCTCACCCCGACAGTGCCGGTGTCGCCGATTCCAGGCCGCTTCGGATTCGCTCAGGTGCAACAGGCTCTGGAACGCCTTCCAATCGACTCCGTCGCGTGGGAAATCATCCCCAGCGAGCCGGGGGTCAACCGCATGCTGGTGCCGGCAATTCAACAACTGCTGTCGAGATGTTCGATCCCGATCGATCAACTCCGCCCCCTTGCTGTGATCGAGGGACCAGGATCTTTCACTGGAATCCGAGTCGGGATCGCGACCGCCAAGACGTTGGCGTACGCTGCGTCGCTCTCGTTGCTGCCAGTCGACGCGCTGGAGGCACTGGCGATGGAAGGATGGCTGACCATCGGACAGCAATCCCCGATCGAGGTTGGTGTCCTGATGGATGCCTATCGAGGCGAATTCTTCTGGGGCCGCTGGCGCTGGGACCAAGAAGGCTGGAGGACGATCGAACCGAGTCGGCTGCTTCGAGCGACGGAGGAGACGCCGGTTTGCCAACCCGGCATGCAGTCGATCCTGTGTGGTCCGGGTATTCCTGTCCTGGATCGGAGGAACAATTTGGTTGCCTGGCGCGATGCCGGCTGGCAGACGCTGGCCGACCCGATCCCAGTCGAGACATCGGCTAGGGCACGTATCCTTTTGGCTTACCTTCTCCACGATTCCATTCCCACGACCGACCCATTCTCGCTGCTCCCCAAATACCTTCGGGGAAGCGCCGCTGAAGAAAAAGCGGCTTCCCCCGCTGCGACCAAGCCACCAGGATCGATCGATGAGTGATCGCCCGAGCCAATTCGATTGGGTGGTGGTTGGCGGTGGTTCTGCAGGCTGCACGGTCGCAAGGGAGCTGTTGCTGAGGGAACCAGCGGAACGAAAAATCCTGCTGATCGAAGCGGGTGGAGATGCGATAGACCGACGTATCGCCGTGCCGGCTTGTTCCATCGAGTTGATTGGTTCGTCCCTGGACTGGATGGACCGCACCGAAGCCTCCCCACAACTTGCTGGACGTCGTCTCTGGTGGCCCCGAGGCAAGGGGCTGGGTGGATCGTCCAGTATCAACACGATGATTCATGTGGTCGGTTCTTCGAAAGACTGGGATGAATGGCCCAAGGAATCCAAGGCTCGTTGGAATGAATCGAGCTGCCGTAGCCTTTGGGAATCGTTGGTCGCATCCTATTACTCCGATGGAAATTCCCTGGCCGAACGAATCCGCTCTGCCTCCCCGCCGCACCGCTTCGATATCTCCAACTGGTTTATCGAGGCATGCCAAGAAGCTGGCTGGCCTAACCATTGGCAATCCGGGTGGGCGTCGGTTGGCTTTGGCACTTTCGTTCGCTGGCAACAGGGCGGTTTGCGGAGAACTCCCTGGGATCTGCTTCGCGCTGTCGCCTCCGATCGCTTGACCATCGCCACCGATTGCTTTGCTATGCGACTGGTCCAAACCAGCTCCCAGCCCACAGCATTAGAACTCGCCACACCGAACGGATCCCAATCAGTCCAGGCTCGCCTGGGGGTGGTGTTGGCGGCCGGTGCCATCCAGACCCCTACCCTGCTGCATCGAAGCGGGATCGGATGCAGAGAGTCGCTGGAGCAAGCTGGAATCCGATGTCGCTACGATGATCCGCATGTTGGACAGCATCTTCAGGATCACTTGATCTTCCCTATCGGTCTCCAAGCACCGCCACACGCCGTGGCCGACAAGCCGATCTTGCAACAGGCGGCTAGCCGCTGGACGGACTTCACGAAGGCCCCGCCCGATTGGCGTCTGGCCAGCAACCTCGTCGAGGTTGGCGCTTTTGGTTCGCTCCAATCCTCCAAGCGTTCTGGAGAAGCCACTCCCGACTTTCAAATCCATCTCACCGCGACGAAGTACTTGGAATATGCGGTCCGCGACAAGCCGTCCCATGGCGCTACGCTGGGCGTTACCTTGCTGAGGCCAGATTCCGAAGGCAGCATTGAACCGATCCAGCAGGACGGAACCACCGGGTATCGGATCCACCCAAACTACCTCCAACAGTCCGCCGACTGGGATCGATGGCTACCCTCTCTTCGAGCAGGAATCGAACTCGCCTCCAACGAAGCCTGGAGGCGCAACGGGTGTCAGATGGAGCGATCGGGGTGGCGCGACGCCGATGACCAGCATCTGAAGATGGCCTTTGGCCGATTGGCGACCACCTTGTTCCATCCGGTTGGAACTTGCCGCATCGGCTCCCCAGGCGAAGGGGTGGTTAGCAAGGACTTGGCGCTGCACGCCATGCCTGGAGTTTGGGTGGCCGATGCTTCCGTGCTCCCCAAAATCCCTAGAGGAAATCCCCAAGCGATCGTGCTGGTGATGGCCAAATGGCTAGGCCAGCATCTGGCGGAAAGGTGAGTCGAATCGGGCTGCCCCTAGGGTAGCCTCCTCAATTCTTCTCACGAACTTAACAGATCGCGACATGCAGTCCGGGACCGCATGCGGAAAAATAACTCCCGACGTTGGATCTTCGACTGCGGGCGATTCCAGCCCCATTCCATTGCTTTGCAGGTGTCTCATGCTCATTTCCATCGGATCCAAGGGTTGCGCTCTTTGGCGGATGTTGGCCGTGGCCTTTCTTCTGATGGTCTGCGTTGCCCCATGCCACGCCCAGGTGGAGGTCGATTCCCAGCTACCCGACTACCGCTTCGATGCCACCGGGATTTCGGGACAAATCAAAACCGTCGGCTCCGACACCATGAACAATCTGATGCTGCTCTGGACCGAAAGGTTCAAGGAGGGTTATCGGAGCGTGCGGGCGGAAGTGGAGGGGGCGGGGTCGTCCAAAGCGATGCCGGCACTGCTGGAAGGAGCCGCAAGTTTTGGACCGATGAGCCGTGAGTTGAAGGCGAGCGAAACCAACGAATTCGAGAAGAAGTTCGGCTACAAACCAGTGCTGCTTCCCACCAGCATCGATATGTTGGCCGTATTCGTCCATCGCGACAACCCAATCGAATCGATGACACTGGCGCAGGTCGATGCCATTTTCTCCAGCACCCGCAAAATGGGAGCCCCCCAGCCGATCAATCGCTGGGGACAACTGGGTTTGGCCGGCCCATACGCGAATGCACCGATCACCATGTTCAGCCGCAATGCCGCCTCTGGAACCTACGGGTTCTTCAAAGAAATGGTGATGGGCAACGGGGACTTCCGCGATGAGGTCAGCGAGCAACCGGGTAGCCCGGCGGTGATCCAGTCGGTGGGATCCAATCCCATGGCGATCGGCTACAGCGGTATTGGATACAAGACGGAGGGAGTCAAGGCGATCGCACTGGCTCCAGACGCCAACCAGCCAGCCATCGCACCGACCGCGGAAAATGCCTACTCTGGCGATTATCCCCTGTCTCGCTATCTTTATTTGGTGGTCAACTACAAACCCCAATCGCAATTGGACCCGCTGCGAAGGGAATTCCTTCGATTTCTCTACAGCAAACAGGGACAAACCTTGGTGATCCAGGATGGCTACTACCCGGTGGATGCACAAACCGCTCGCGAAGCCCTTCAAAGCGTCGGGATTGATCCGAAATTTTGATGCCGCACTCACGATTGGCGCGGTCGCTGTGGATCGAAGCCTGACAGGAATTCCGGGCCGATCCCAGCGAGCTGACGGCCAGTTCGCATACCTCACTCCCGCCGCGATGCCGCCACCATGAAGCGAAGCCAATCGACTCCTTGGGGAGTCAAGCTGCTGGATTCTTTGGCATCGACGGTGATCCCCATCGGTGGCATCGGGACGATCCTGTCGATTTTTCTCGTGGTGATCGTGCTGCTTGCCAACGTGCTGCCGCTGTTTCGCCCATCCAAAATCGCCGCCTCTCGCGCTTTCTCCCTTCCCACTAGCTATCAGCAGGAGGCGGTTGCGGTTGGCTGTCATGATTCCAATTGGATGGCCTGGGTGATTCGAAGCGATGGAACCATTGCGGTGTTCGACACCGCCAACGCTCGGCTGATTCAAGAGCTACCGCCACCGGAAGACTGGCCCGCGACCACACGGATTGTCACGACGGCCAATACCCCCGACCACCGTACCTGGCTTGTCGGATGCACCGACGGCACCCTACGCTTCCTCGATCTTTCACTTGAAGAAGGCTTTCTGGCCCATAGCGACGCTCCGACTTCGCAACCCCATCCATCGGCCACCGAGGACAATCGCTTGGTCGTCTCCACGGGCGAGGGATTGCGCCGCTTCCTCACAACCCCGACCGCGCGATGGAGCCCACCGCTAAGCGTTGGGGATCAGCCGGTCAGGCAGGTCGATCTGCAGGGCAGCCAAGCGGGAGGCGCTGGCTCCCAGGATCGCGCCAGACAATGGGGAGTTGTCTGCGGGAACCGTCTCACCGTCGGCATCAGCTCCACCAAAGTCAATCGACTGACAAAAAAATCCACCGAGCAGGTCGCAACGATGCACCAGGACCTGGGCGAGAGGATGGCAGGTGAGCCGATCGGAGTGATGATGCACGCCAGCGGAAACCGCGTCCTGGTTGCATCGTCCGTCGGGGAGGTGATTTCCTACCGCTGGGATGCAATCACCGGCAACGACAAGAAACAATTGATTCCGGAGTACCAACTCCAGTTGTCCGATTACGGCGTCCGGGCGGCAACTGTCGCAGCCCCCCTGCTGGGTCGTGAAACGTTTCTGATAGGCGATGCCAACGGCTCCATCGTCGGGGTGTTTGAGGTCCGCGAGACGGCCGAGCAGCATCAGGGGGGGGCCAATCGGTTGGCGGCGGTTCAACGGATGGAAGCAGGTACGACTCCCGTCCGCGCCCTGGCCTGCTCACCGACCGAACGCGTTCTGGCGAGCTGGACGGATGCCGGTGAAGGGCAACTCTCCTTCGCTTCGACCTCGCGGAATTTGGCACGTTTCCGCGATTCCAGCGGTCCATGGAAGCACTGCTCTTTTTCTCCCAAGGGAGATGCCATCTGGATGGTGAGCGATCAACAATTGGCTCAGCGCCCCGTTTCACTAGCCCACCCCGAAGCATCCTGGCAATCCTATTTTCGGCCTGTCTGGTACGAAGGCTATCCCCAGCCAAGATACATGTGGCAAAGCTCCTCGGGATCGGTCGCTGCCGAGAACAAACTGAGTCTGATTCCATTGATCTTTGGTACGCTCAAGGCAACCTTCTACACTCTGTTGGTCGGAGTCCCGCTGGCGCTGATGGCGGCGGTGTTTTCCAGCGAGTTCATGGACCGCCGGTGGCGACGGAGGGTCAAACCGGCGATCGAACTGATGGCCAGCGTTCCTAGTGTGGTGCTGGGCTACGTGGCTGCCATGGTCTTCGCACCCTGGCTTCGCGATCACCTAGCATGGATGCTAGCGATGGTGCTACTGGTCCCCTTCAACTATCTCCTCGGAGCTCATCTGTGGGGCCTGGTCCAACGGGAAATCGCTCTGCGATCGACAGGTTATCGCGTGGTGGCCGTCCTTATGCTGTTGCCCGTTTCGGTCTGGCAGGCAGGATGGCTGGGCCATTGGATCGAAGACCGTTGGTTCGACGGAAATCTGCTCCGCTGGATCACCGACGGACAATCTAGTTCGCAGATCGGATGGCAATTGATTGCACTGCCGCTGGCCGTCCTGCTGATCGGTCTCGGAAGCAGCCGCATGGAGAGCCTCCTGGGCGATGGTAGCTATTGGACGACCGCATGGGGAAGACTGACCCGGTTCTTTCTTGCCGCGTTGCTGGTCTGGATGGCCGCCGGATCGATTGGCTGGTTGCTGCAGCGTGGCCTGGGTCCAATTCAGCCATTGGTTTTTTCAGGAGGGTATCAGGAGCGGAACGCGATACTGGTCGCAAGCCTGCTTAGTTTCGCCATCGTTCCGCTGATCTACACGCTGGCCGATGATGCCCTCCAGGCAGTTCCTCAGCATCTTCGCAGCGCCTCCCTAGGCTGCGGCGCGACCACTTGGCAGACCGCGTGGTACGTGGTGCTACCGACGGCGATGAGCGGAATATTCAGTGCCGTGATGGTTGGATTCGGACGCGCGGTGGGAGAAACGATGGTGGTGCTCATGGCCGCTGGCAACACGCCGCTGATGGACGTCAGCCCATTCAATGGATATCGAACCATGTCGGCAACCTTGGCAACCGAACTTCCAGAAGCCGCGCGGGGCACCACCCACTTTCGAACACTTTTCCTCGCCGCGCTGCTCCTTTTTGTCATCACGCTTCTAGCCAACTCGATCGCCGAATGGGTCCGTATCCGTTATCGCAAACGCTTTGTTCAGCTCTAAGCAAATGGTGTTTATGCCGCCTCGGACCTCCGCGAATCCCAATAGCATGACTGCGAACTCTCCGCGAATGCCCAGACCAAGACCAGGACTGAAGGCCGAGGGTGAGGTCTGGATTTGGCTGACCGGCGGCACCCTGGCTCTTTGCGTCGCCATGATTGTCGGCCTGCTAACACTCTTGGCTTGGCAAGGCATGCGGAATTTCTGGCCCAAGCCGCTGCTGATGGTCCCCACGAAGTCCGGTGAGCTGATTCTTGGAAAGCTGCAGGGCGAAGAGCGATCGAAAGACGCAGCCACTCTTCCGATCGGTCAAGAAGGCCAAACGACGGCCAGGACCGAATCGAATCTCTCCAGAGGCAGACGTCTTTATCTGCGCACCGGGAATTTCGAATGGACCAATCGGCACTTCACCTACGTCAGCGATAGCGACAGCGATCTCAAAGAAGCTTGGCAGCCCCTAGATGCCTGGGCACTGGAACGACGGAAACTGGGCCGCCTGTTTGCCTTCCCAACACGCATGGTATGGCATGCACCTCGCTTCCCGGACGCGATGGCCGAACAGATAGCGCAGTGCCTGGAAGCGGTGAAAAGTGTCGAGGCGGAATCAGAAACTGCCCCCCCCTCGACGCTGCACCCAATTCTGGAAGATCATCAGCAGACGTCGCTGCAAAACGGTCTGGTCCGCTGGATCGACCAGCGCCGCGACGAAGGATACCTGATCTGCCAACAGCAGGCAGATGGTTCGCTGATCGCCTCGAGTGACGAGGCAGACCTGTTCGGGACCTCCACCTCACCCATGGTTGCTTGCCTCGATGCCGGCGAAGGTTTCAACCTTCGTTTCGCATCCTGGCTGCAGCATGCTCAGCGTCACGTCGCCGAAGGAGAACGTCTTCAAAAAGCAATCAGCCGCATCGATGCCCACATCGAGAAGGCGCGACTGAAGCTGCGACAATATGAAATCGACCACCGCAAAAATCTACTTTCTAGGTTGGCGGATCTGGAGCAAGCAGCGGCCGCGTTTGCTACCAATCAGCAGAAAATAAACCACGCCTCTTCGCGACTCAAACAGCTTGCGATCGATCCCTCGCTGGCCGACCGACTTGCCCCGATCCTAAGCGAGTGCCTTCGGTGGTTGGATTCGGCACGAACTGCGGCAGCAGGAAGATGGAACGAGCTGCAAACGGAGTTTTGGGCCAATCATCCCGACGCGGATGCCGAAGACAGGTCGGTCGTGGAGGTTTATCTGGAGCGGCTGGTGAGCGGAAGGATGGAGTCGGCCGCGATCCAGGAGGAGCTGGAAGTTGCATTATCAACTCAAAACGAACAGTTGGTGACTTGGTCGATCCCCCAGCAACTCAAAACTCTTCCCCAGCCACAAGCGACTTCCGATCGATGGCTGGATTCGGATCAGGCGAGGAATTGGTTAAGCCAGGAGATTCCTGGAGCGGACCCTGCCGGTTGGCGCTGGGAGGAAAGAAAGCTAGGAGATCGTGGCACCTGGTGGACGGGGAAGCAGCCTGCCATCGGGACCCGGTATCTCTGGTATTCAGGCCCAACCGATAATAAGGGTGCAACGGCTTCTCTTCTGCCTGTGCATGAAGTATCGATGGCCGAAATCGTAAGAGGCTTTCGTCCCAACGCTCTGTCGGCAATCGAGAAGTGGAAGGTTTATGGCGACCGCTGGTGGGAACTTGTCTCCAGCAACCCGCGGGAGGCAAACAGCGAAGGAGGACTGTTCCCTGCAATCTGGGGAACGATCGTCATGACGATGATCATGACGCTGGTTGGGGTACCTTTTGGTGTCATGGCGGCGCTCTACTTACGCGAGTACGCCAAATCGGGGTGGATGGTCAGCCTGATCCGGATCTGCATCAACAATCTGGCTGGGGTGCCCAGTATCGTTTATGGAGTCTTCGGGCTTGCGTTCTTCTGCTACACCGTGGGAGCCTGGATCGATGGTGGATCCGAGCGGATTGGCATGACGACTTGGCCCCCAATACGTTGGTTTGCTGGCCTCGGGATTTTGGCGCTTTCAGGCATCACCGCATTCTGGCTGCAGCTTTGGACCAGCGAAAAACAGAGTCCTTCGAATCGCATGTTACGGATCGTCACGAACCTGATTTGGCTGGGCTGCGCGGCAGGCGTGCTCTTGCTGATCCTCAAAAATCCCTACTTTCATGGACTCTACCAAGCTTCGCTGCCCAATCCTACGTTCGGTAAGGGAGGGTTGCTCTGGGCGTCGCTCACTCTCGCTCTCCTGACGCTTCCCGTGGTGATCGTGGCGACCGAAGAGGCGATTGCTGCAGTTCCCAACAGCCTTCGCGAAGGCGCTTTTGCATGCGGTGCAAGCCGCTGGCAGACGATACGCACCATTGTGCTGCCACTGGCACGGCCCGGAATCCTCACCGGGATGATCCTAGCGATGGCGCGGGGAGCCGGTGAAGTCGCTCCTCTCATGCTGGTGGGAGCCCTTCCCTCCGCAGTCGACCTGCCACTGGATAGCGAAGCTCCATTCCTGCACGGATCCCGCAGTTTCATGCACCTGGGATTCCAGATCTATACGCTCGGTTTTCAGAGTCAAAATAGCGAAGCGACCAAGCCGATGGTGTTTACCGCCACCCTCGTGCTTCTGATGATCGTCCTGCTGCTCAATCTAACCGCCATTGTTCTGCGAAACCGACTGCGACAAAAACAGAACAGCGGAGTCTTCTGATGGCTGCCGATCTGCCACTTGGAATCTCCGCCAGCAATTTGGGAAAAGAGGGAGCGATGGATCGACTCAAGGCAATCGTCGAGGGAAAACAGGTCGATGCCGTTGTCCACCAAGAAGTGCTGGGACTCGAATCGGTGCTTCGAATCGAACTGTTCAGCTTGTGGTACGGTCGCAAGCAGGCGCTTTTTGAAATCGATATGCCCATCGCCAAAGGCAAAGTCACCGCATTGATTGGACCAAGCGGTTGCGGGAAATCCACCCTGCTGCGCAGCGTCAATCGGATGAACGACTTGATCGAAGGGATTCGAATCGAAGGCGATATGAAGCTGAGCGGGAAGTCGATCTTCGGCAAGGGAGTCGATGTCATCGCCTTGCGAAAGCGAATGGGGATGGTGTTTCAGAAACCCAATCCGTTTCCGATGAGCATCTTTGAGAATGTCATTTACCCACTGCGCATCGATGGGGTTAGGAATCGAGCCACATTGGCAGAGGTCTGCGAAAAAAGTCTCCGGGGTGCGGCACTCTGGGAGGAAGTCAAAGACCGCCTCAATGAAAGTGGACTGAGCCTTTCTGGGGGCCAGCAGCAACGACTATGCATCGCTCGCGCAATCGCCAGCGACCCGGAAGTGCTGTTGCTGGATGAACCGTGTAGCGCCCTGGACCCACTGGCAACCGGCAAGATCGAAGACCTGATCCAGGAACTCAAGGGGAATTACTCCATCTTGATGGTCACTCACAACATGCAGCAGGCATCTCGGACCAGCGATCTGACCGCATTCATGTACCTGGGACATCTCGTGGAACTTGGACCGACCGCTCGCGTGTTCACCAAGCCGCTGCTGGCGGAAACCGAAGCCTACATCACCGGCCGCTTTGGCTGACCCCTAACACACCGCCAATCGTCCTCTTCTGACCAGTTGGGGCGTTTTACTGCCGAAAAAATCGGGAAGATCTCGACCCTCTACTTGCCAACGCAGATAAGCTATGGCATGATGCGAAAAATCATCGATCGATAGGCCAACGCATGGGCCAATGATCGTTTGGTGATTCATCCTCTCCAAAAGCATCTCTGTTTTTCCGGCATGAGAAACTCTGCGGATTTGGTGAGGATATTCTATGAAATCTGTTCGTTATTTTGTACCCGCGGCGTGGTCTTTGCGCGCTGCTGTTGTCTTCTTCGGGCTGCTCTGCATCCCCGACATGCTGCAATCGACGTTCGCTCAGGACGCTGCAGTTCTTGAGAGTGGTGCACCCCCGGTGTCCATTGAAGCCTTGGAGGCTAGGCTCAAGGGCCTTGAAGCCTACCTAGGCAACGTCGCTCCCGTAGAAAATACCCCATCTGCGGGTATACCCGGTCCGGGGCATAACGCTTGGTTGATGACCAGTGCTGCCCTCGTTTTGTTCATGACGCTGCCGGGGTTGGCCCTCTTTTACGGCGGTCTGGTTCGGAAGAAAAATGTTCTCTCGGTGATCGCGCAATGCTTCGGCTGCGCAGGTCTGGTCACCATCCTATGGGTGACTTTCGGTTACTCAATGGTTTTCGGTGAAGGTGGTTCTCCCTTCCTGGGCAGCACCAAGCACTTGATGCTGCAAGGGGTAGGGGCGGCTCCTGACACCAATTACTGCGCTTGGGTCTCCGAAAACGTGTTCGCGATGTTCCAGATGATGTTCGCAATCATCACCCCTGCCCTCATCGTAGGTGCCATCGCGGAACGGATGAAGTATTCGGCTTTGATGCTGTTCATCGTGGCCTGGATGATCATCGTCTACATCCCACTGGCTCATATGGTGTGGGGGGTCGATGGCTGGATGAACGGAGTCTGGAACGGAAAAGCAGCGATCAAGTCGATCGACTTTGCCGGTGGCACGGTGGTCCACATGAGCTCTGGCTGGAGCGCTTTGGTTCTCTGCTTGCTCCTAGGACCTCGCAAAGGCTTTGGAAAGACCCCCATGCCTCCGCACAGCATGGTGCTTTGCGCGATTGGGACGGGTATGCTTTGGGTGGGGTGGTATGGCTTTAACGCCGGCTCTGCCCTGGCCGCCGATGGTGTTGCCTCCAGCGCCTTCACCACAACCACTGTCGCGGCAGCCGTCGCCAGCTTTGTCTGGCCGTTGATCGAGTACATCCGCAATGGTCGCCCCTCGATCCTTGGTTTCTGTTCGGGTGCCGTCGCTGGCTTGGTGGTCATCACCCCCGCCTGCGGTTTTGTCACCGTTCCGGCAGCGATGGTCATGGGAGTGCTTGCAGGGATTGTCCCCTACATCTTCTGCACCTCAGTCAAACGAGCTTTCCGATACGACGACGCTTTGGATACTTTTGGTGTCCACGCCGTGGGGGGAACGTTGGGAGCATTGCTGACGGGGATCTTCGCGACCGCCTCGGTGAATGCGAACCTCACCGGTTCTTATGCCGTCGAGAATGGACTCGATAAGATTTTGGCTGCCGGCACGCTTTGGCTAGAGCAGCTCAAGGCAATGGGAGTTACCATTGTCTTGTCGGTGGTGGCGACGCTGGTGATCGCGAAAATCATCGATGCGGTCATTGGGCTGCGACCATCGCCCGATACCGAAGATATCGGCTTGGATCTGGTCGAACACGGCGAAGCAGGCTACGAAGGCTAAAGGAGATTAACACTATGAAAAAAATCGAAGCGGTGATCCGCCACTTTAAATTGGAAGATGTGAAAAACGCCCTGACCGAAAAGGGCATCGCGGGAATGACGGTGACTGAAGTTCGAGGATTTGGGCGGCAGAAAGGCCACACCGAAATCTATCGAGGTTCAGAATACGCCATCGATTTCGTACCGAAGGTCAAGCTGGAGGTGGTCTGCGTCGACCAGGATGTCGACACGGTAGTCGGCACCATCATCGATGCCGCCCACACCGGTCAGATTGGGGACGGAAAGATCTTCGTCAGCGATATCGACTCGGTCATCCGAATCCGGACCGGTGAGAAAGATTCCTCTGCGATCTGATCCAGAGTCCGCAGTTGCAAGGCATGACCCCAAAAAAACGCTCCGATCGGCTGGACCGGTCGGAGCGTTCTTTTTTGGACTTCATTTCTGCGTTGTGGCGTACGGATATAGCAGACTCAACCGGAAATTCTGTGGATCCAAGGCCTCCCTCGAATCCACAACCTTGCCCCGCCCGAATTGCCAGCCATTCCAACGGAAAAGCGCGATCTGAGCGGTGACGTTCCATGACCGGATTGGAGTCGGAGCCGTGAAGCGATCGCACCCCACACAAAAATGCAGATGGACCGCAACGCACGATCTGGACGGTTGGTAGGTGCTTAGGTTCTTCAGCGCAGTTCCCGAACCTGCTTCTCTGGCTGTAGGAATCTTGACGATCATCCCGATGATCTGCAGAGCGAGGCGCAAAGAGCGTTGGGATTCCTGCGCTTGATTCTACCTTGGCGGTGAATGAAGCCACCGGGAAACCGCAAAGCACCCTTGGGAAACCAGCCCCGAAACACTGCATGTTCCGGAAGGGCCCAATCGACTTTCTGCACAGATATCCAGGGAAACCGGACGCAACAATCGTCCGGCTTCTCAATTCACCATGGATGGTCGCGCCTTGGCTCACCACCAGCCGCAACGCCACGACCTAAGCGGCTACTCTCGCCGCATCGAAAAAGAGGTCTGGTGGATTCCGGTTTCGTCTTCGACGATGAAGGAACCAGCAGGCGCCAAGTACTTAGCGATCACTTCAAAGGGAGGCAGTTTGTACTTCTCCAACCCATTGCTGAGCGCAGCGAAGATCGGATTGCTCTCCGAGAGTTCTTTCAAGCGTGCTTTGTTCTCAGGATCGGCTGCTAGGTCGTAGAAAAGCCGCAGCGATTCTTCGGGTCGGGTGTAGGAAACAATGCTGCTTTCCTGGTCCCGCAACTGAGCCTTGATGCGGTCTCGCACCAATTTGTACTCCACCGAGTCGGCGAGTATTTCGTTCTGTCCTTGCCGAGTCGCCAACGCGCGTTCCAGCATCGCACGACTGTCGGCGACCAGAATCATGTTGCCCGCAACCGTCATGCAAACTTCCGGTGCACGAATCGCTTGGGCTTCCCCGGTAGGAACGGCGAAAGCATAAGTCGTCTCCCCGGCAACCACGGTCGTGGTCCAGCGATCATCCATCTGCTTGAGCTTTTCAAAGATTTTCGGCATGGTATCGGTGCGGAACGCCGAGCCGTCTTTCAGGTGGATGCAGTAGACGTTGCTTCCGCTGTTGAGCTTGGCGGGGCGGATAAAGAACTGAGCCAGCGAGAAACGATCGCCGAGCTGATCGAGAAATTCCTTTTGGAAATCGATCCCAAGGAACTCCGAAACCCGATTCAACGCCTCGTCCTGGAAAGCCCCTTCCCCTCGGAAGTTATCGAAGATCTTGGCCACAGCGGAAAGTGTCTTTTTGACATCCCAGTTGACGGTAACGTAGCTGCCTGCGTCCTCGGCTACCCAATCTTCTGGATCGGTTGGTCCGCTTTTGGGGCGAATCACATCCAGCAGATTTTTGCGAGGGCTTGCCAGGAGCAGATGGAGGTGGGTGACCGAATCGAATTCTTTGGTCTGCAAGATCAGCGATCCGCCAACGCCCTGGACTCCATCCAACCCAAGCACGGGCAAGAAGGTCAGTGCCATGGTTCCATTGGGATTTCCCTTGATGACTTCCTTGAAGATGGCGATAGGATCGACGTAGAACGATGCCTGCGGTCGCTCCCCTTCCACACCCACACAGCGACTCATGATCGTCGTGAACCGCCGATTGTCCGATAGCGGTTTGAAGTCGATCCCGTTGCCGGTCCATCGCTGCGCCAGCTTTTCCGCTTCGTCCACCTGCGAACTGATGACTAAGCAGCCCTGATGGATGAAGTAGCCCATCTGCCGTTCGCTGCGATTGGCATCACGCCAGCCGATCAATGTCAGTTCCCCAACCTCCTTCGTGCGCTTCTCTGCCCCCGCATTGCTCAGACGCTCCTCCAGTCGCTCCAGCAAAATCTCCACCGCCGGCATCTCGTCCCCCGCCTCCAGCAGAACGCTGACGGCTGGAAATGTCTCGGTGGGGCTGACCGCAATGGCCATCTCGCCGTTGGGGATGCTTAGCAACTCTTCGAAATTGACCCCCAACCGCTCCTGCATCCCGTCGAGATTGGTGATCAGGGAGTTGTAGATCTCGCCAAGCATCGGCTTGAGCTGAGGATCATTCCCTAGCCGTCCCATGCTCGACTCGGACATCTTCGCCGACATGTCGCGCGTGTCGTCGATGCGGACGTAGGCCAGCGTATTGTCGGCGAACAGCCGGGGGGCCGTTGGCCGCTGGGCCCAGGCCACCGGACAGCCAGCCAGACAAACCCCCAGCATCCATAGACCTAGCGAAACCGTTCCTTTGTGACCCATCCGCATCGTCGATTCCCTCCGGTCCAAGCCATGGTGCAAACACCGCTCGGACGTTTCATTCGTACTTCCATTCGACACCGCGTCGATACAATTCCACTTCGTGGATTATCTGTTTTTCTTGGAAAAATGCAAAATCCAAAAATCCCAATGGTCCTTCCGTCCTAGAATGGGTTTGAACCAATAGGGGCAACCGTCCGATGGACCAAAGCAGGGTTGCGCCTTCCAATCGCTGACACCTTTCTGATGCTGTTATCCAAGATGAGATCCAAAATGCGCCATTTCGCCATCGGGCTTTTTGCCATCGCCTTGCTGTCCGCTCATGACACCGTCACTTTTGGGCAGTTTGACCAGGGGGGCGGATTTGGAGGCGGTACCGGCGGTTTCGGAGGCGGCACAGGCGGATTTGGTGGGGGAACTGGGGGTACCGGCGGTTTGGGTGGCGGAACCGGTGGTTTTGGAGGCAGCACCTCCGGGACGGGATTGGGTGGCAGCACTGGCGGTACTGGCACAATGGGAGGCGTCGGTGGTGGCGGCAATACGGCCGTTCGTAACTTCTTCGAGACGACTCGTCGGTCGCGTGCGAATTTCTTTGGTGGCTCCACCACTCAAGGGGCCACCACGGGTGGCATGAGAACCACGAACAGCTTCTCGACTTCGCGCGGCGGCTTGGGAGGGCTTGGCGGACTCGGGGGCCTTGGTGGCTTGGGAGGCGGACTGGGCGGCCTCGGAGGGCTTGGAGGGCTTGGAGGAAGTACCAACCAGGGAGCGACCGGCGGTAAAGGTCGCCTGCGTTCGGTCGCCCAGTTGGCTCCTGAGCAGCTTTCGCGGCCAGTTCCCAGCGGCCCGCGCATCGACGCACCGAGGCTGACCACCCGACTCAACGGCTCGGCTGCATCGTCTCGCATGCAGCGGGTGCGAGTCCAGCTTCAGGGCTCCACAGCAGTCTTGCGGGGTGAGGTGGCGACGCAGGCCGATGCCAAGTTGGCTAGGCGACTGCTACTTCTGGAACCAGGAGTCTCTGAGGTGGTCAACGAATTGACAGTGGCGACGGCTGCCGAGCAGATTTCGGCTGAGCCAAACCAGTAAGTCTCCGATCGCTGCAAGTTGATGGAGTATCGGCAGCGGTGCTTTAAGGAAGAGCCGCGTTGCCTGGAATGCCGCGTGAAGGTTGCATCGGTCGGTGATCGACCTGAGGCCATGGCTTGCCCCACGCCGGTGTCATGGCTTGCGGCACCGCACCCAAAGACGCGCCAGGTGCGGCCATAGGTGGGTTGGGGCCAGGAGCGGTGGCCGGCGGCTGGTTCATCGATCCATAGGCCCCTGCCTGTGGGACGGAACCTTGAGTTTGCCAAGTGGCATCCATTGCCGACGCATTGTTGGAACCAGGAGCGTTGAAGGCTGGATAGACAGCCCCTGCGGGGATGACCAGTCCCGTGGTGGGTGATGGAGCGGGTCGCGGAGTGTTCCTTCCGCCCGACTGGGAAGGAATGCTGATCGTGGTGGTGCGAAGTCCTGAGCTGGGGATGCGATTGGCATGGTCCGGTGGGTCGACTCGCAGAATATCAGCATGGTAGGAGGCTGCCTGGACGGGGCTTCCTTGGTCGGGTGAATGTCTCATGGCATCCCTGAGTGGTGCCATCGGATCCTGAGGAGCCTGGGGTTCGGTAGCCGTCGTACCTTGCAGCACCACCTGAGAGGATTCGCCGCGGACTACCTTTCCATCTTTTCCGATAAAGGTTGGGATCAGAACAATCTTGCGACTGGTTCCTTCGGCCTCTTGGTCCCAAGGAATCCAGATGCTGTAGGAAGCCCCCAACTGACTTTCGGAAAAATGCTGTGTGAACTGCTCGGATGTGAAACGGTATGTCTTATCTGCTTTAGCTGGATTCGCGCCCGCAGTTTGCCTAGTGGTTTCGTCATATCCATGAACGACCAACTCACCGTCCACCGGAACAGCCTGCGATTTTTCATTGTAGAAATAGATACGGCCGCCGAACCCTCGGGACGGTGTGGCACCTGGCGCCACGAAGACATCGGGACTCCAGATCACCGCCATGCTTCGGGGCATCTGGTATTCCTTCTCTTTGCTCCACGGCCACTTCGATTGGCTCTTTTTCGCATCTTTCGCCGTCTGCTGCTGGGTTAAAGATGCACAGCCACCGACGAAGGAAACCGTGCAGACAAGCAGGAGCAAGGAACTGATTCTCGACGGATTCATTCTGGCAAGCATCAAAGAGACTCCTGCGGATCATGTTGGGATCATCGAGGGACCGAGCGGGCAATCAGTCGAAGGTCGCTCATGGCCTTCCCGGCTGGACCGGGATGCCTCGAGGTTGAAGCGAGCCAGGAGTGACGTTGGCATTCACCGGACCTGCGGATGGTCCTGGCTGTGGGATGGGACCAAAATTGGGGACTGGGGGTGCAGGAACGACGGTGGCCGGTCCCTGGAAGCCAGGTGTCGGGATACTGGATTCGATAGCGGCACCTGGATTGCCAACCGGAACTTGCCCCGAAACACCTCCCGGCACTTCAGCGTACTCGATGACCCGACGTTCTACCGGTTGCATACTTCCATTCGATACACCCACGGGTCCCTGGAAGACCGCATTGGGTGGAACAGTCATCGTTCCCTCGGGGACCAGTACCGACTGCCCCTGCCAGGGTGCCCCCATGGACCCGCGGAGCGTTCCGCGACCCATTGGTTCACTGGAGCTGGCGGGAAGTGGGTTGGGATAGGGTGCTGTTTGACCGGGGATCAGTCCTTCCTCCGTTCCCAGAGGATTCACGTGTGGGTAGATCACCGGCGAGGCGGCGGGGCCCCAGAGACCGTTGCCTTCTGACAGTGAGGCGTCGCCATGGATGTTCAGCACATCGGCCAGGCACCAGCTCATGCGGGAAGATTCCACTTGATTGATGATCTGCGTATCTTCCGGTCCCCGAACGATGCGTGGCGTCATCACCACAAGCAGTTCTGTACGCCGTTCCGACTCGGTGTCGTAGCGGAAAAGAGCACCCAGGATCGGGATGTCAGATAGCCAGGGGACTCGACGGGAGATCGAGGCTCTCTCTTTGGTGATCAGACCTGCAAACACGACGGTCTGGCCATCTTGGGCGGTGACCTTGGTCAGAGCGTTGGTGGTGTTGATGACAGGGGAGCGAATGACTTCGCCGTTTGGACCGAATCCGACCGGAATTCCAGTTGTTTCGTCGCCGACGCTCGAACGTTCGACGTAGACATCCATGTGGATCAATCCGTCCTGGTTCGTCCTTGGACGGACTCGCATAAGGAGTCCCACATCGACGTCGTTGGTGGCGATCGTCTGACCAGTGACACCATTCCCAGCGGTGACTCCGGTGATACGAGGCACTCTCTGGCCTACTTGAACGAAGGCTTCAAGGTTGTCGAGCGTCATCACTTGGGGTCGAGACAGAATCTGAAGCCGCTGAGCGTCTTGAAGCGCACGAATCAGGATGCTGACCGACTCGCTGGCAGCCGAAAGCACCAAACCGCCGTAGCCGAGGGTTGAATTGGAGCGTCCCAGTCCGAACCCAGAGAGCCCTTGAGCTGCCAAGTTCTCTGGTTTTCCTGCGGTGATTCCATTATCCAATGTGTCGGTGACATTGAAGCCGGGGGTCCCTAGCGTTCCACCGCTGGCCGTACCGCGATCAAACAGCAGACTATCCTGAAGGCCTAGTTCAGATCCCCATTCGAAGGTGTCGTCCAGCGTCACTTCGGCAAGGAGGATTTGGACGTGGATCATAGGAGGCTGGCGATCCAGCCGTTCGATGACCTCGCGGATCACGTTGGCGTAGCGAGGGCTGGCGCTGATGATCAGGCTGTTCGTGGTCGCCTCCGCCTGCACCAACACTTCCCGATCGATCAACTCCGCTCGCGGGATCAGAACGAAGTTGTTCTGTTGGCTTGCCTGCTGAAGAATCTGCCGCTGCTGCTGGATAAAACCGTTGATGGCAGTTGCGACCTGGGTGGCATCGCTGTTTCGTAGCCATACGACTTCGGTCAGCCGATTGCGGACCCCATCTTCGTCCAGACGCAGTAGCAACGCTTCGATCACCTCCAGATCCCCTTCGGATCCGGAGACGATGATGCTATTGGTTCTGGTATCCACCGTGATACGCACCGGAACGATTGCCCCTTCGGAGGCTCCCGTGAGAACCCCGAGGTTCACTGTATTGTTCTGCCCCGCAGCCCCACCTGCGCCCAGGTTGCCTGCCGTGGTTGCAGCGATGCCGAAGAGTTGCTGGATGGTGCTGGCCAATGAGGTTGCATCGCCATTGCGGATCTCGAAGACCTTGACCTGAGCCGATGCGTTGGAAGATCGATCCAGCTGTTCGATAAGAGCAGCGATCAGCGGCATGCTGCCACTGGGAGCGCGGACGACCAAAGAGTTGATACCGGGATTGGAGGTGATGGTGACACCTTGCAGAATCCCGGAATTGATCATGGTCCCTGACTCGGCTGCCAGAATGGCCAATCGTCCGGTGGGTGCCGAGCCGCTGGAGTTATTGGTTGCAGCATTGCCACCCGCTGCATTTCCGCCTTGCGCGTTGCCGGTGGCTGCGGCCTGTCCGGTAATGGCTGACTGGAGAATCGGCGCTATCTCATCGGAGAGAGCATTCTGAAGCTCGAAGACGCGAATCTCCGACTGCGCCTCAGCCCCTTCGACGTCAATCTGCTCAATCAACCTAGCAACCTCGATCAGATCGCGTGGACTGGCTTCGATGATCAGGCTGTTGGTTCGGTTGTCGGCGACGACGCGGACGCGTGTTCCAAGTCCCGTTCGATCGGTCTCACCGCTCCCGGGCTTTTCGACGAAAAAGCTTCTTACCGTCTGCTCCGCATCCGCAGCAGCCGCATGAACCAGTCGGAAAACCTGCAAACGGCTGCTTGGATCCAGCGGCTTGTCCAATTTCTTTAGGAGTTCGATAACCGAGGCAACCGCTTCCTTGCGTCCGATCAGCAGCAGCGAATTGGGCTGATTGAGCGCCGTGATGCTGACCTGCCCTTGCCGAGGTGCCAAGACTTGGTCGTAGAGTTCGCGGATGATGGTAGACAGTGCTTGGCTGTTGACATGCTCCAAAGGATAGACTTCTACCTCTGGCTGCGTCTCCTCGCTCTGCTTCTTGATTCGCTCGATCACCTCCAGCACCCGCTGCACATCTCGCTTGGCACCTTTGACGATCACCAATCCGAGTTCGCCGACGAATTCGATCTGCACATCTCCGAAAAGCCCGCTGTCGGCGCCGATTTCTTCGAGACTGCCGACGGCCGTGCTGGTCGGATCCTGACCGGGGGCGACTTGAGGCTGGCCAAAGGTGGTCGCGTCGGTCGTCTGTGGATCCATCGGCTCCAGGTTTGGATCCTGCAAGTTGGGATTGATGGGCGGCTGATAGGAAGCCTGGATCACTCGCAAAGCCTTCTCGACTTTGTTGGGATCCGCATGCCCAAGCGGCACCACCTGAGTGGGACTGTTGGAATCGGTCGCTCCGTTGTCGATGGCGCTGACCACCAGCAACCAACCATGGATCGTGCTAGGGGTGCCTTTTAAGGTCACATCCGAATTGCGATAGTCAATCTGAAGCAGGTTCTGATACCCCCTTTCGGTCCGCAATCGCATCCGGCGTACGTTCCCTTGATCCATTTGTTCGGAAATCACTTGCGAACCAAGTAATTCGAGCAGTTTCTGTTCGAGTCCCTGAGCCGAGAGATTGCGCAGCTGGTAGCTTCGCTCTTGAAGCCCTTCCGAATCTCCAATTCCTCCCGTTCTGGCAATTTCTTCGGAAAGAGCTTTCAGGCGATGCTGCACATCGGCCTGAATTGTGGGCGTCCCGAAAACCATCACGGCGGAATTGCCTGGCTGCGCGAAAATTCGGACGCGGGGATCGGCGGCATAGGCCAACTGCAACCTCGCTGCAACTGCGCCTGCCATCTCATTGGGAACCCCATAGTTCTGTAGTTGCGGGAGCTCTTCTCCAAAAGTGCGCTGCATCAGCGTTGCTTGGCCGATTGAAACGGCGGGAGTGTGGCCCACGCCGGGTACCCCGCCGGCCTGCTGGACTGGGCTCTGAGAGAAAAGGGGCTGACCGATCGAAAGAAGGCTGAGGGCTCCACCAAAAGCCAGCCTCTTGCGGCAAAACCTGGGCATTTCGCAGTCCTTTGCGTTTTGTATCTGTCGGCGGTCTAGCCCAAGCGGGCAGACCCCGAGCATCCGAACGATTTCGGGCCTCAAGCCTTTCTTTCGACACAATGCGCAAAGTCGCTTGAATCGATTCCACCGACTCAATCGGAAAATCTTACCTAACCACCCCCCCCGCCTGGACCACCGCCGCAAAAACAACCCCCCCAAAATAACTCCATTACCATCCAATCGGTGCCACCCACCATCCAATCGGTGCCACCCACCATCCAATCGGTGCCACCCACCATCCAATCGGTGCCACCCACCATCCAATCGGTGCCACCCACCATCCAATCGGTGCCACCCACCTTTTCTGAGCGAGCACAACCACCCGATAGAAGGGTCAAGCCCAGTTAGAGCCCAATCATCCAATCGGTGCGAGCCCAATCGGTGCCACCCACCTTTTGCGGCTGCCAAAGGTGCGAGCCCAATCGGTGCCACCCACCTTTTGCGGCTGCCAAATACCATCCAATCGGTGCCACCCACCTTTTTCAATTGCCAATAACCCCCGAAAGAAGTACCTGCGCATCCCGAATCGGTACCATCCCGAATCGATACCACCCACCAATCTCGAATTTTGACAGCTATTCCTTGCGCAACGAGAGAAGCATCCAATTACGCATCCCGAATCGGTACAGCCCAATCGGTGCCACCCACCTATTGCGATTGCCCCCTGTTTGATGGGTCGAGCCCAATCGGTGCCACCCACCTTTTTGAGCGAACAATACCACCCGATAGACTGGGTAAACCCCATCCAATTGGTGCCAACCACCTTTTGCGAACCACCTTTTGCGATCGGTCATTGAGAGCTATAGCCCAATCGGTGCCACCCACCTTTTTTGAGCGAGCAATACCACCCGATAGACCGGGTAAGCCCCATCCAATCGGTGCCACCCACCTTTTGCGGGTGCCCCCCCCCCTTTTTTGATGGGTCGAGCCCAATTGGCCTTTGATAGCTATCTTCCAATCGGTGCCACCCACCAATCTCGACTTTTGACAGCTATTCGTTGCGCAACGAGAGGGTAAGGGATGCAGGGGTTCAGGAAATTCCATTGATGAAGCCAGTGGGACTAAACTGACAAAGGGGATGCGAATTTGTGACAAGGGTTTTGCGCGAATGCCATTGGGGAAATTTGGAAAGCGACGGTTTCCGATGGAGACACTTGCCAAGAAAGAGCGTGACATCCTATAAATAGGCATAGGGAATTCTCCCAATGGCTATTGTCGATAATCAACGGCGTTCGCACCGGTTTCGATACGAGGAAAGAGGTAGACAGATGGCGATTCAGCTTACGGAAAAGGCTGCTCTGCAGGTTCAGAAGTTCAAGGAAGAAAATCAGATGTCCGAAGGGATTTTCCTTCGGATTGGTGTAACGGGTGGCGGCTGCAGTGGGCTCAACTACTCGCTGGCATTCGACGACCAGTTCGACGACGCTAAGGACAGTCGTTACGAACAGCATGGCGTGAGCGTCGTGGTCGACAAGAAAAGTGCGCTCTACCTTGATGGTACAACGGTCGACTGGTATCACAGCCTGGAGAAGCAGGGCTTCACCTTCAGCAACCCCAACGCGGTCAAGACATGCGGTTGCGGTAGTTCTTTCCAAGCCTAGGCGCTACAACAGTTCGATAGGTTGCTCTTACCGCGCCCCAAAGGGGTGCGGTTTTTCTTGCGCCCAGTCCGCTTGCTGAGTCAATCTCCGACGTAGGAATGGGAGCCTGGCTTGCAAGCAATCCCAGATCGGTTACCAATGCTGAGTGTCGGCGTTGGAGTTACCCCACGCCAGATACCATGAGCCAATCTGGCCCCGCCTGAGTCATGCTCGAGAAAAATGGAACGCCACGAGATGCCCGCATCGATCCACATCATCGGCATCGGGGAAGATGCTTTAGAAGGCCTGACGAAATCGAGTCGTCAGGTCTTGGCAGAGAGTGCATGGCTGGTTGGGCCGCCGTCTTTGCTTCGCCACTTTCCGAATCGGCCTGGACAGCAACAGCATGTGATGCCCTCGGACTTGGAGGAACTGGTCGAGTGGCTGGAAGTGCATGCCGATTCGACGGTTTCTCTTCTGGTGCAAGGCGATCCGTTATTTTATGGGATCGCGAGGTTTTTGTGCCAGCGGATGGGGAAAGACCGTTTTCAGGTGGCACCCCATGTGAGCAGCATGCAGATGGCTTTCGCGCGAGTGAAGGAAAGCTGGGACGAGGCATACCTGACCAATTTGGCGCATCAGCAATTGGAGTCCATTGCTGATAGGATCCGAACCGCAGAGAAGGTTGGTATCTTCACCTCCGACCACCAGCAGCCAAGTCGTATCGCTCAGTTCCTCATCGACCGCCAACTAGACTATTTCACAGCCTATGTCTGCGAGAATCTTGGGGCTCCGGACGAACGAGTGACGAGGGGCGACCTCCAGGAAATCGCTCACCAATCCTTCGCCCCTCTGAACGTGATGATCCTTGTGCGAATTCCAGGGACTCCCGACCGACCGGCCGATCGCGTCGGTCGGCGGCTTTTTGGGAATCCAGATGAGCTGTTCCTGCATGCCAAGCCCAAGCGAGGCTTACTGACGCCTTCCGAAGTCCGTGCCATTGCCTTGGCTGAAATGCAACTTCAACGCCATGCGATCGTATGGGATATCGGTGCAGGAAGTGGATCAGTGGCAATTGAGGCAGCGATGTTGGCCGATCATGGCCAGGTCTTCGCCATTGAAATGGACGCAGAAGATTTTGGGTTGTTGTTGGAGAACAAACGACGTTTTGAGCTGCCGAATCTCCAGTGCATTCATGGAGAGGCCCCGCAGGCATGGCAAGGATTGCCTGCACCCGATGCGATCTTCCTGGGAGGCACGGGACGAGGATTGAAGGACCTTGCCAACTCAGCATGGCCTATGCTGCGAACGGGAGGAGTTCTGATTGCCAACAGCACCGCCCTGGAGCACGTGGCGGCGCTCCAGACATTGATGCATGATGTCTGGCAGGTCGACCCGCAATTGTGGATGATTCAGGTTTCGCGATCCAATCTCCAAATCACCAGCACTCGCATGGAATCGATGAATCCCACGTTCCTGCTCAAAGCGACCAAACGATGAAATGCGCCGTTTTCAGCTCGCGTCCCGATGAACGACGCATTCTAGAACAGCAAGCTCAAGACTCCCCAATCGAATGGGTCTTCCACTGCGAACCTTTGCACCTTGCAACGGTAGCGCTGGCGCGTGGCTGTCATGCGATTTGCGTCTTTGTAAACGACCAATTGAACGCGTCGGTTCTGGATCAACTGCATGCCTTTGGAGTGCGCATCATTGCGTTGCGATGCGCGGGCTTCAATCAGGTCGATATTTCCCACGCTGACCGTCTAGGACTGCCGGTGGTTCGCGTCCCAGCTTATTCACCGCACGCAGTAGCGGAACATACGTTTGCCCTACTACTAGCGATCAACAGGAAAATCCACAAAGCCTACAATCGTGTTCGCGAGAGCAACTTCGCACTGGAAGGGCTGCTTGGATTCGATCTCCACGGAAAGACGCTAGGGATTATTGGCACCGGCAAAATCGGAAGCTGCGTCGCTCGCATCGCCCAAGGATTCGGGATGAACATCCTCTTGTACGACCCCTTCCCAAGCAAGGAATGTGAAGCCTTGGGACGCTACGTCGCACTCGATGTTCTTTTGTCTCAATCGAAGATTGTCTCGCTTCACTGCCCCCTGAACGACTCGACTCGTCATCTCATTCGCCGTGAATCGCTGGCTTTGATGCAAGACAAGTCCATTCTGATCAATACCAGTCGCGGGGCGCTGGTCGACACCCAAGCTGTCATCCAGACGCTAAAGTCAGGGAAGCTTGGTGCCCTGGCGATCGACGTGTACGAAGAAGAAGCCGATTTGTTTTTTGCGGATCACTCCGGGGAGGTACTTCAGGACGACATCTTCTCGCGTCTCCTGACCTTCCCCAATGTCCTCATCACTGGGCACCAAGCCTTTTTCACCGAAGACGCGCTCCAGGAAATCGCGAAAGTCACCGTCGCCAATCTCTCATCCTTACTGGCCGGTCATCCCAGCGAGAACGCCGTAGGGAAAACCAAACTTGCCCCCATGACGCCCCCCCATGACGGCCTGCGAACGTCCAGCAGTACTTAGGTGCGACGATCGATGCGGCGCGATAACGCAGCATCCTGGTAACGCCGACGGGAAAAAAATCGAGACAATTGGCAGTCGTCGTCGACCGGTACTTTGAAGTCCCGTCGTGCTCGGGGGGGGAACTCATTCTTGCTTTCCCGTAGGCCTTCTGGTCGATTGGCCGGCGGCGGAATCGATTGGCGTTTGCAGGGTAAATGCTTATACTAGGAAGGGGCCTTTGCCTTCGTTTTTGTTGCAACCTGGGCCACCCTCCCACCGTTTCGGCAAGGGTCGACCACCCTTGCCCCGCCTTGCAGATCCCGCCCTATCATGGGATCGAAAGATACGATTTTCATGAGGACTGACGGCATGAGCCTTCGCTGGCATCGAGTCGAATGGATGGTTGTGCTTCTGCTCGCGTTGGGATCGAAAGATCGCAGCGTCACTGCACAGGAAATCCTTTACAACCGAGACATCCGCCCGATCCTTTCCGAGCATTGTTTCGCATGTCACGGCCCGGATAGCGCATCCAGGCAAGCCGACTTGCGGCTGGATCAGCGAGACGCCGCGGTCGCCTCCTCTGCCATTGTGCCGGGCGATATCGATGGCAGCAGTCTGGTCGGTAGGATTCTCTCCAACGACCCAGAAACTGTGATGCCTCCTCCAGAAGCGAAGAAGGAGCTGACGGAAGCTCAGAAGAAGATGTTGCGGGACTGGATCGCCGCAGGAGCTCCTTACCAGCCACACTGGTCCTTTCTTCCTCCCTCTCTGCCGAATCTTCCCGAAGTGCGAAACGCCTCCTGGGTCCGCCAGCCGCTGGATCGATTCGTCCTGGCCAAGTTGGAGTCGATGAGCCTGGAACCGGCCCCGCCCGCCGACCTCCGCACTCTGATTCGGCGAGTCTGCCTGGATCTGACCGGATTGCCACCAACGGCAGAAGAAATTGCCGAAGTCCTTAACGATCCCTCGGAAGACCGCTACGAACGCTACGTCGATCGCTTGATGGATCGTGAGTCCTGGGGGGAGCACCGAGGCCGTTACTGGCTTGACTATGCACGCTATGCCGACACGCACGGAATCCACTTCGATAACTTTCGCGAGATGTGGTCGTATCGCGACTGGGTGATCGACGCCTTCAATCGCAATCTACCTTTTGATCAGTTCACGGTCGAACAGTTGGCGGGGGACCTTCTTCCCAACCCCACAATGGACCAGAGAATCGCAACGGGATTCCATCGCTGCAATATCACCACCAACGAAGGTGGAATCATCGACGAAGAGTATCGTGTCCTCTACGCGCGGGATCGAACCGAAACAACTTCGCTGGTATGGATGGGACTGACAGCGGGCTGTGCCGTCTGCCATGACCATAAATTCGATCCGCTTTCGATGCGGGAATTCTATTCAATGTCTGCCTTCTTCAACAATACAACACAGGGGCCCCGCGACGGCAACATTAAGGATACGCCCCCCAAGATCGCTGTTCCGCTCCGAGAAGATCGCACTCGTTACGAAGCGTTGCCGCAGGAAATCGAGCAGAGCAAAGCTGCGGTCGCAGATCGTCGCACGCAGGCAGTAGCCGACTTTCAAAAATGGCTGGCCTCCAACCCCGCTTTGACAACCGCAGCCCCATCCGCTCTTTGGGAACTTCCTCTCTCGGAAGGCTCGACTGGGCCCCTTTTGGTTTTGCACTCCGGTCAGCTTCAGCGAATTCCACTCGGCTTCACTCCCGACTGGAAACCGGGGCACGTCGCCGCCCTCTCCTGGAACACCAACGGCCAGCAGGCTCCCGCACTCGGGGAATTTGGAAATATTGATCGAACCAAGCCGTTTACGCTTTCCGCCTGGATCCGACGCCCCAACCAGGGAATGGTCGGTGCCGTCCTGGCCAAAATGGACGACCCGGAATCGTATCGTGGCTGGGATTTGTGGTTGGAGAACGATCGTATCGGTATGCACTTGGTCCATCGTTGGCCCGAAAATGCGATCAAATTCGTTTCTGCTCAGGCGTTTCCTCCCGATCGCTGGACCCATGTCACGATCACCTACGATGGATCTTCCAAAGCGTCGGGATGCCAAGTTTTCTTTGACGGGAAACCGGTCGGCATCAACGCCAGCAAAGACTCGCTCAGCGACACCATGGAGTCTGCAGTGCCACTACGACTTGGGAGGCGAAACACCGCCAGCCCCGTCACCAACGTGCAAGTTCAATCGGTGCGTTTTTCCGACCAGTTGTGGTCTCCTGATCAGATTGCAATCAGCAGTTCGTCCGAACGACTTACCTACCTGCTCTCCAAGCCCACCGACGCGCGATCCGCAGAAGAAACGGAGGAAGTGTTTGCCCATTACCTCAACACGCAAGATGGGCTCTATCGCGAACTGTCAGGTCAGTTGGCCCAAAAGGAAGCCGAGAAGCTATCGATCGAGAACCGGGGCACGGTTGCTCATGTGATGCAGGAACGAACGGAACCGGCGATCGCTTATGTACTGAATCGAGGCGAATACGATCAGCGTCGGGATGAAGTGAAGCCAAGCACCCCGCAGATCCTTCCGCCATTTTCTGACGATCTCCCTCCCAACCGCCTGGGCTTGGCCAAATGGCTGGTGCGCGACGAACATCCGCTGACTGCGCGAGTTACCGTCAACCGCTTCTGGCAGGAAATTTTTGGAAGAGGATTGGTCGCAACCACTGGCGATTTTGGTGTCACCGGTGAACTTCCCTCCCACCCTGAACTGCTCGACTATCTGGCGGTGACTTTCCGCAATGAAAAATGGGATGTCAAAAAGTTTTTCCGCTCTTTGGTAACTAGTGCTACGTACCGTCAGAGCAGCCAACTGACCCCAGAAAAGTTTCAGGCAGACCCTGACAACCGTTGGCTATCGCGCGGTCCTCGATTCCGAATGGATGCTGAAATGATTCGCGACTACGCGTTGGCATGTAGCGGAGTCCTCTCTAGGAAGATCGGTGGCCCCAGCGTCCGTCCTTACCAGCCACCAGGGGTCTGGGAAGCGGTCGCGATGCCGGAGAGCAATACACGCAACTACCGCGAGGACGAAGGAGAAAACCTCTACCGCCGCTCCATGTATACCTTCTGGAAGCGATCAGCCCCTCCTGCATCGATGGACATCTTCAACGCCCCCAATCGCGAGCAGTGCACGGTTCGAAGGGAACGAACCAACACTCCGATCCAGGCCCTTGTGACGCTCAACGATCCGCAGTTTATCGAAGCCGCCCGCCGAATGGCGCAAAGAATGCTTCTCGAAAGCCAGATCCCAGCAACCGATCCGCTTGGCCGCATCCAATGGCTTAGCGAACGCCTTCTGGCTCGCCCCATGCTTCCAGCGGAACTGGAAATTGTTCAGCAGAATGTCAGCGACCTATTGGGCTATTACCAAGCCCATGCCGAGGCGGTCGATGCGCTGTTGGCGGTAGGACGTTCCCCTGTCGATGGGAAGGTTGATCGAGGCGAACTGGCCGGCTGGACCATGCTGGTCAATGAATTGCTGAACCTGGATGAAACGCTGAGCAAATGACCCATTCCAATCCAAAGGTGATATCCATGTCTCGCCATCCAGCGATCCCTCACGAACTAGAACAGTATGTGCGCAGCGAAACGCGCAGGCAGTTCTTTCGCAAAGGGGCCAACGCACTAGGAACCGCCGCCCTCTGTTCGTTAGGTGGCATCGCCAGCGCCAACGACTTCCGGGAGAAAAACGCCGTTGGCGGCATTCCATCTCTGCCGCACTTCGCCCCCAAGGCAAAGAATGTCATCTATCTGCACATGGTTGGAGGTCCTTCGCAGATGGACCTATTTGACTACAAACCCCAGATGAATGATTGGTACGACAAGGATCTTCCGGAATCGATCCGCAACGGCCAGCGACTGACCACCATGACAAGTGGCCAGGCGAGGTTCCCAATTGCCCCATCCAAGTACAAGTTCACCCAGCATGGCCAGTGCGGGATGTGGATGACCGAACTGCTCCCATGGACCAGCAAGGTAGTGGACGACCTTTGCTTCATTCGCAGCATGCACACCGAAGCGATCAACCACGAACCGGCGATCACCTACATCCAGACCGGTAACATGGTCACGGGGCGTCCCTGCATGGGATCCTGGGTCTCCTATGGCCTTGGATCGCTCAATCAAAACCTCCCCAGCTTTGTCGTTCTGGTCGCGCAACCGAGTAACACCGAGCAGATTCAGGCCATCTCGGCTCGCCTGTGGTCCTCTGGGTATCTACCCGGAGTGCATGCAGGCGTCAGCTTCAGGTCGGTGGGAGATCCCATCCTGTTCATCAATAACCCACCTGGTGTTCCTCCCGAAATCCGCCGCAAGACGCTTGATGGCCTTCGGTCGCTCAATGAATTCAACTACAAACTGGTGGGCGATCCGGAAACCCAGACCAGGATCGAACAATACGAACTGGCGTTTCGGATGCAGTCGAGCGTACCGGAGTTGACCAGGATCGATGACGAACCGCAGTCGACATTTGATCTGTATGGTGAGGAAGCGAAGAAACCTGGCTCCTTTGCCAACACCGCGCTGATGGCACGACGGATGATCGAACGAGGGACCCGGTTTGTTCAGGTCTACCTCAATAACTGGGATCATCACGGAAATGTTTCAGGACGTTTGCCAAGCCAATGCAAAGATGTCGATCAGGCTACCTATGGTCTGATCACCGACCTGAAGAACAAGGGGATGCTCGACTCCACACTGATCCTCTGGGGCGGTGAATTCGGTCGGACGATCTACTCCCAGGGAGGACTCAGCAAGGACAATTACGGACGAGACCACCATCCCCGATGCTTCACCATGTGGATGGCTGGTGGCGGCATCAAGGGAGGCACGATCTACGGAGAGACGGATGATTTCTCCTACAACATCGTGAAGGATCCGGTCCATATTCGAGACCTCCACGCAACCATCCTCCACGTGCTGGGGATCGACCACGAAAGACTGATCTACCGCCACCAGGGCCTGGATCAACGGCTGACGGGCGTGGAACCCGCCAAGGTGATCAAGGATCTCCTGGCCTGACCAGCCTCCGGCCGTCCTCCGATCGAACCGCCCAGCACCGTAATCCCGATCCCCAATCAGGAGATCCGCTGGCTGGCCCTGCGCTGCCTCCATGCATCGATCACGACGGCTCCCACAATGATCAGACCGGTCACCAGTCGCTTGATCGAATCGGCAGCACCCATCTGTGCCAAACCTGTCTGAAGAACCGCCAGTAGGCAGGTTCCCAAAAGTGTACCGATCACCGATCCCTTGCCGCCGGCTAGACTGGTGCCTCCAATGACGCAGGCCGCAATCGCTTGAAGCTCCATCCCAGCAAAGTTATCGGCCTTCGCCGACAGGGTTTCCCCGACTTGAATCAAGCCCGCCAAGCCGGCCAGTAGACCACAGATCGAAAAGGCCGCCACCGTCGGCGCTGCGGTACCGACCCCCGACAATCGAACCGCTTCCGCGTTGGTACCGATGGCGATCCAGTATCTCCCAAGGACGGTTCGGCGGATCAACAGGATCATCATCACCACCACCACCAAAGAGAGAAATACCGCAGGTGAAAGCCCAAGGAGCTTAGGGGTTGCGACCCAATCGATAGACGACCGCACTGAATGGCTTTGGCTCCGCGTCCACCACAGTCCGATGCCGCGCGCCGCTTCCAACATTCCCAGTGTGACAACAAATGACGGAACTTTTGCCGCAACTGTAATCAGACCGTTCAACCAACCACACAGAACTCCGGTTCCTAACGCCCCCAGAATGGCAATCCCCTCTGGAAGGCCAACTTCCATGCGCAGCATGACGAAAGTAACGGACGCCAGCGCCATCACCGCACCCACCGAAAGGTCGATCCCGCCGACCAGCATGACTGCCGTCATCCCTAGCGAAACCAGTAGGAGGGAAACATTGCCGCGCGCCATGGTGGAGAAAGTAGCCAGTGAGAAGAAGTTGCGTCCCGCGATCGAAAATCCAAGGCATAGCAGCAGGATCACCAGCAGCAGGATCACCAAAGAGCCACTGCCGGCCCAATTGGGTACGCGTCTGTCGCTCCATCTAGCGCTTCCGGAAATCTGCGGATCAACCACCCTGCACCACTCCTTCAAAACACGCCTTCTCCAAAACGTTCCGCGAGAACTGGTCCCGAGAAAACTCCCTGACGAACCTTCCTCCCGATAGCACGACAATCCGATCGCTCCAGGACATCAACTCCTCCAGATCGCTCTCGACAAGTATCACACCACACCCGTCTTGCTGCATCTTGGAAACCGTTTCTCGAATCTGAGCTCGCGATCCCTGATCGATGCCACGCGTCGGTTCATCCAAGAGGAGGATGGAGGGGTTTCGTTCCATCCACCTTGCCAGGACCAGCTTCTGCTGATTCCCTCCAGAAAGCGTTACTGCCGATTGATCGATCGAATCGGCACGGATCCCCATCGCCTCCATCCATCGCTCGGCCACCTTCCTCTCCCGATCCGGATCGACCCAACCTCGCGCATGCAAGCGACTCCAATTCCCTAGCAACATGTTGTCGCGTAGGCTCTGTGCGAGAAGCAGCGATTGGTCTTTTCGATCTTCGGGGACGAAAGCCAATCCATGCGCCACGGCTTCCGCTGGCGTGCGGAAAGGGCGATCCAGCAGCTTTCCGTGGGCGGTCAATCGCCCCTCATCCACACGATCCGCACCAAAAATCGAACGGAGCAACTCGGTTCTGCCCGACCCGATCAACCCCGCGATACCGACGCACTGGCCCGCATGAACCACCAGGGAAAGGTCTCGAAACCAACCCTTTCGCGTCCAACCTTCCAAGCGAATCCGCTCGCCTCCGAGCCCCGGTGTTCGATTCCACGTCGCCCGCGGCTTTGGCAGGCCCGGTGCAGCACTGTCTGCCGCAATCGGGTGCCCTGTCAGTCGCTGCAAAAGCTGGTTTTCCGTCATCCCCTGCAACGATACCGAATCATGAATCCTACCATCTCGAAGGATGACCGCACGATCGCACAGCCTCAGCACCTCGTCCAGCCGATGACTGACGTAGATCATGCCGACTCCCTGACTGCGCAGTTCCTTCAAGCGATCGAAAAGCGAACGGGTCTCCCAAGGAGTCAACGCAGCCGTCGGCTCATCCAACAGCAGCAGTTTCGCATCGCGATCGAGCGCCGCAGCGATCTCGACGAGTTGCTTTTGTCCCACGCCAAGGCGCCCCATGGTTGTGGCCGGATCGAGAAATGCCAGCCCCACACGCTCCAGCGCGCGTATCGCCCCTTCACGCAGCTGGGTGCGATCGATCCAACAGCCACCGATCGTCGGCATCCTCCCCAGGTGAAGGTTTTCCGCCACCGACAGCGTGTCGATGGAATTGAGTTCCTGCTGGACGAACTGGATACCCACGCGCTGCGCCTCTGACTTGCTCTCCAGAGAGATTCTTTGGCCGCGCCAACGCAAATGGCCTTCGTCTGGGGAAAGCAACCCGGAGAGAATCCGACACAGAGTGCTCTTGCCAGCACCGTTGGCTCCCAGCAACGCGACGATCTCTCCTTTTTGGACCTGGATGGAAACTTGTTGGAGAACAGGTGCAGCGAATGACTTGCTGATCCCATCGGCTTCCAAAAGGAACACAGGAGGGCCGTCGCTTGACCCCCTCCGTTTCTCCGCAGCGGTCATTTCAGCTGGTCCGCCGTGACGAGATCGACAGGAGTCTCTTTATCAGCAGGCGTCGCTTTCGGATCGGCCAGCAACTGAAGTGCGTAGTCAATTCCGTACGCGGCCAACTGGTCACCGTGTTGATCCGCAGTCGCCAAAATGTCCCCCTCGAGGATCGACTGCTGAACGGCCTGGATGTTGTCGAACCCGACTAGCTGTACCTCCTTCCGTCTGCCTGCAGACCGGATCGCCGCCAAGGCTCCTACCGCCATGCTGTCGTTGGCGGCAAGAATGGCTTTGAGATTGGGGTGAGCGATCAGCATGTTGGCAGCGATCCGATTGGCTTGATCGGTCTCCCACTGCGCCGACTGCGAATCGACGATCTGAAGCCCCGCAGCGCGCATGGCTTCTTCAAAACCTGCTTTGCGTTGCTGGGCATTAAACGACGTCGTGACTCCCTCAAGAATCGCCACTTCGTCCCCCGATCTTAATTGCTTTGCAAGGTAGTCCCCAACCTTTTTCGCTCCGGCGCGGTTGTCGGGACCAACGAACGGAACTTGCAGCTGGTTTTCTTCCAGCATTTTTGCATCGAGTCGATTGTCGATGTTGACGACGACAATCCCCTGGTTCTTGATCCGCTTGAGCACCGGGACGAGCGCCTTGGAGTCAGCGGGTGCGATCACGATCGCGCGGGCACCTGCGGCGACCAGTTCCTCCACCAACTGAACCTGCCGTACCACATCCTGCTCGTCCTTGATTCCATTGACGATCAGTTCGTATTTCCCAGAAGCTTCGCGTTGATGGCGTTTGGCTCCCTCTGCCATGTTGGCGAAGAACTCATTGGCCAGCGACTTCATCACCAGTGCAATGACCGGTTTGGTGGTGGTATTCGCCTTGGTATCCGCCGATCGAGAAGATTCGCCAGCAGGCTGACAACCAACACAGAGTCCGGCGATCAGGAAGAAACACAGCATCCTCTTCATGTTCATCTTCACCCTCTTTTCCCAAGCCCTTCCCGATAGTCCCTGCCTGCGCCCTGACCGACACGTCCGCCTTCCCAGCTTCGATAGCACCCTTGGTCGACTCGGCGGTCTTCACTTGCCTAAATGCTGTTGGATCATCGCCAAGACCTCCGCTTGGTAGGGTAGGGATGTCTGAGCCCCCAGACGACTGACGGCGATGGATGCAGCGGCCAGGGCAAACCGCACCGACTGCTCTAGCGATTCGCCTCGTAGCCATCGAGAGGCTAAAGCCCCAACAAAGCAGTCGCCGGCAGCGGTCGTATCGACCACCTGCGTCGGTATGGCGGGAAACCACTTGCCTTGCCCTTGCCGATCGCGAAAGACTGCCCCATCGGCCCCAAGTGTGACGACCACATTTTGAGGGCCACGGCTCTGAATCCAAGTCGCCACATCTAACGCTTCGGCCGCATCCTTCAGAGGCAGTCTCGACAACTGCTTGGCCTCGCCTTCGTTGACGATCAGCAGATCGACATCCCAAAGAAGCTCAGGGAAAGGATCCAGCATGGGGGCAGGATTCAAGATGACTCGCATCCTCTTCCGCCGACCTTCCACCGCTGCGGCGACGATGGCATCGGCAGGAATCTCTCCTTGCAACAGCATCCCTGCTGTCTCTGGGAGAAATGAAAGTGCATGCAGTACCTGGTCGGCAGTGACTAAGTTGTTGGCCCCGGGAATGAGGAGGATCGCATTTTCCCCAGAAGTTTCAACCGCCACGATCGCAGTCCCCGTCTCGACCTCCGACAGAGTCTCAACAAATCGGATATCGACCTGATCCTTCTTCAATTGCTCGATCAGAAACTGCCCCTGCTCATTTTCTCCCACAGCCCCCACCATCGCCACGCGAACTCCGCTACGAGCCGCCGCGACCGCCTGATTGGCCCCTTTTCCGCCGGGTACTTGACGAGATCGACAATCACCGACGGTCTCACCACGAGCCGGGAGATGCGGGCACTCGATGAGCCAATCGAGGTTCATGGAGCCGACGACGACGCAGTCGATCTCTTGCGGCCCGCTCACTTGCCAATCCCCTGAGGCGGTTGGCTGGAAAGCTGCGCAAGCGCCTCGATCACACGAGCGCGGTTGGCTTCCGCCAATTTCAGATACCGATGCTTTCCATCCGGCTGAGCGACCAGCCGGGTCAACCCCTGCGGATCCACTTCCACCCTGCCAGGCTCTGACAATTCGAAGTACTGGTGCTCGGGCCTCACCGCCGCCAACACGCTGGTCAGGTCCCACGTCGGACGATCGTGTGGAGGTGGCGAATAGAGATGGTACGCCTCGGCCAGTGGATGATGTTCCACATAGCGATAGTCGCGAAGAATGCTTTGGTGCGGATAGGGGCAAGCCAAGCCGATCTCAAACCCGCTCCACAGCATCTGGCCTGGCCATTTGGCAGCCAGTTGACGACATGCCTCAAGATCTTCTACCACGTTGTACTCTCGATGGTCGGTTAGTTGGCCGTTGGGCCCTGGGATCTTGGTGAAGGCGCCAGCCATCAGCGAAAGCAATCGAACTTTGGATGATGCCAACTGCATCCCATCCAACTTGCTGTACTGATCCGGCTTGGAATCCAAAAGAGCCGCAAGGTTGGTAGAGAAACCAACCTGGACGATCACGACCGAACCGTCAGGCTGGCTGGCCAATAGCCGTCGCAGTAGTTCGACTGCGGGAGGATCGTTGCGGTCGACTTGGTGCGGGTAACGCAATTGCTGACCATCCTGCTTCTCGACCAATGGGAGGAAACTCCCAGGCTCGGGAGTCTTTCCGCTGCGGCAGACGCCGATGGGGATATTTGGCCTTCCGTAGAACTGGTTTACCGCCTGAACGAAACGAGCCGCCAGGGGGTGATCCTTCGTGATCGTCACCCCGATCAACTTGCATTCCCTGCGGGTCTCCAGCGCATGGAGGACTCCCATCGCCAAAGCGTCATCGACATCATTGCCAATGTCCGTGTCGAAGATGATCGAGACAGGTTCGCTGGCATCAATTGTCTTGCCCATACCCCACCCTGCCAGCAAGATGACGCTAAGCCCCAAGCAGCCAGCCAGTTTCATGCGAAAACGCATCGGTTTCATCTTCTCTATCCTCGGCACACCCTTTCACCCGTCGGGCCGATCGCTAGGCCCACCATCCCGGCAACTTCATTGTAACGGTTCCTTCACCACGCCGACGGATCGCAATGATCCCCAATCGGCAAAAGAGTAGCAAAAGCACCATCGATCCATCATTCTGGATCATTTGGGAACTCGGAAAGTCAATCCGTCCCATTGCCGCCAAAGAGCACCAAGAAGCGAGTATCTCCGCAGGAAGGCTCAATGGGTTTGGGGTGAGCTAACGCGGGGTGGGCGCAGGGAATCATGAGGAGTGCAACGAACCCATGAAAAGGGAAGCGGGGCGTAAGTGCATGGGGAAGTCCAATTCAACTCTCGCCATCCTCTGCTGCTAGCAAGTTGTCCAGAGCCACACTTGCGTCATTTCCCGTCCAACCGGGATTTGTGTGGGTGGAGATCGCTTCACTGCCGCGACTCAAGCAACACCGTTAGCCACAGCACCCAGTCACCCTCCAGGATGAGGTTCGTTTGCGACTCTTCTGTGGGGAAAGGCGAGGTCGGTTCTTTCACCCTCCCAAGGGGAGGGCGAGATCCAACTCAAGCCTTGCATCCGTAGGCATTGCCCCTCCGACTACAACCCGCACAGACTGGTCGGCTGAACGGATACGACCAACGGAATTGACCGATGGACTAATATCCGTGCCGGAGGTCAATGGCATCAAATCCTGGAATGCCAGAGACATACCCGGGGTAACATCGTCCGTAATCCGCTATCCAGCTAGGCCGAAACAGCCTATCACCTCCAAAAATTCTTGATCCGCTCACAAGTGCCTTATATCATTCAGCTTCGGATCGAGGCCAGCTTGCGTGATAGGCTGCATTGGTGCAGTCTACAGAGTTTAGGCTGATCCGTCTAAAAACAAGTTCATCGGACTTAGGCTGACTGGATGACAATCTGCGTCCGGTGATTTGACGGAGACCGACGAATTTGACATGCTAATTACGCTCAAGTCGCTGCAACGCAACGTACGTTGGCGTCGGCATGCGTCATGAGCGTAATTAGGTTTCGGTTCGCCCTGCGTTTTTCATCGAACGCGATTGCCGTTATCGCATAAGCCGATGAACTTTCCAACGCAGCAGGCATGGCATCGTGCCATGCTGCTGGTTTAAAATAGTTCTGTAAATCTATGTAGGAATTGAGAGTCGGTGATAATTCGCATACTCCTCTGTTCTATCGTTATGTTCATCTGTCTACTTGCGTCGTTTTTTTGCCGACATGCATATGTTGACGTCGCTCGAGCTGTCGATTGGAAGGGGAGTGAGTACTGGCTCAAGTTCTACTTCATTTCGTGCACGCACATCATGCCGGGGATGGTCGGCATGGCGATTTCATTCCGGCGTTCTCAATTGCGGTTCTTGCTTTGGTCGATCCCGACAATCCTCGTCGCCCTGTATACATTGATGCTATGGCGTGAGCCCCCACCATGGTCATTAGAATCAGGACCACCCCTGTCAGCCGCTTTTTTTCACATTTACATGCACCCGCTTGTCTTTTTGAATCCCCTATACTATCTCCAAAGTGTCAATCTCTTCAGTCTTAGACAGGCGGCTTCCTTTGTGTTCTTTGCTGTTGCGTTTTTGGATATTTGTACGATCGGGAGGTCACGAGCGGGCATTAAGGTAGCCAGCGGGACAGAACCAAGCGATGCACCCAAGTCGCCGGTAAACCGCGAATTTGAATCATAGTTTCTTGGCGGCGACATGGGTGATCGCCGTCGTTATTGCCTTAAGAGGAACCTAGCTTGCCAAACGACGAAGACTTCACGAAGCTTTCTAACGTGGTGCCAGAATTCTGGCACGACCTCATCGCCAGAATCATTCCGGGATTCGTGATTCTTGCGACATCGTTTCCATCCTTGCTCCAAGCCTCTTCGGCCACCATAGGCGGCTTCGTCGGAATCGTACTACGAGCCTACGTATTGGGAATTATCGCTGACATACTCTTCGATGGATTTCTCCGGCTAGCTCCGCCGTACGATAGACACCGGAATCGAATCTACTCTCAACTCAACGGATCTACGAACGAAAGGCCATTAATCGTGAAAATGTTGGCTGAGATCGTTCTGTTTCGCACAATGTTCCTTCTGTCATTAGTTCACTCTGTAATTTCTGCGATCATTTGCTATGATCCAAACCTAGAAACGACGTTCTTCCATGGCATAAAAACCTATCCTTGGTGGCTTGCGATTCCAGCCAGTGCTGCAATGCTATTGTCTTGGATCCGCATGAACAAAAACACTTCCCTCAGATTTCCAGACAATGGCAATAACAATCCGATGGACCGAAGCGGGGGATCGGCCGCTTCATGATGGAAAATTTACTCGCCCCCGCTCGGTCATCGGGGTCGTTAGCCGAATGAGAAATACAGTATGCGACGTTGGGCCTTGCTGGTGATTCCAGTTTCACTTGGTTCTTCCGACATTTTAGTGGCAGCCGTGCGGCATCATTTCGAGCTTGCCGCAGTAGAACAGGATTCGCAAGCGATAGTTTGCGAAGTTTCGAAATCCTCGGGCTGCTGATTTGACGGATTGAATTCTGCTGTTGAAACCTTCGGTGATTGCATTGGTTACGCGATGCCGGAAGTAGCTCAAGAGTCCACCAAGATGGTTCTTGAGCATTCGAGCTATCTTCTTGATAGGTTCCAGTCGGCTTCGAATCGCCCAAGAGTACCAGTGGTCAAAGAACCGTTTGCCAGAACGCTCGGATGGCCGATTCCAGAAATCGCGAAAGTTCTCTTTCATGGCCCAAGCGCGCCCCGTTTTCAGGTCACCACGCTGGGCGGTCAGAAGTTCATAGTAACTGTCTTCATCGAGGTTTTCTTGGTTGAACAGCCATAGCTGACGAGTTCCTTTGAGTCGATGGTCTCCTTCGGATTGCAAGTCGCGGTCTTCCTGGCGGCGAACCTTATCCACAGCCTCGTTGAGATGTTTACTCACGTGAAAACGGTCGTGCACAAACTCGGCTTGTGGTGCGTTCTTTTCAGCGCTAGTCATGAACGCTTGCCACATATCCATGGAAACCGACTCCACCTCGCTTTGCTGGGTCTCCGTTAAGGTTTTCCATAGCAGATCGCAGGATTCGATGGTTCGTTCCGGAGCCACCTCCAACACGCGATGCCCATCCAAGTCGGTCATGATCGAGACATAGTCATGGCCTTCGCCAAAGCTCTTCTCGTCAACGCCCACATGACGAACATCGTCCAGTTGGCGTCTCTGAAGCCCACGTTCAACGGCTCGCTCAACGATCGCATGCATGGAGTCCCAACCAATGTTCAGCAACTCGGCGGCTTTCTTCACGCTGGACGCAGCTTGCAATACCTTGATTGCCAACGCCTCAAACAGCAGCGTGAATCGAGAGTGCTTCCCGGCCCAAGGTACAGCGACGGTCTTCACTCCGCACTTTTCACATCGTGTTCGAGGAACGGCAGCTCGAATTTCGGTCTTGAACTGCATCGTATCCAAGTGACGCCAGGTCCGTTCGGGAGCTGTGTCTGCCCTGGGGCAACCTTCGCTACAATCTGGGCAGACCAATGATCCCCCACTATGCGAAAGCCGGATAACAACTTGCTTGCCGGGTAAATTCAGAGCAACGTCATCGACGTGCCAAGAAGAATCCAGGCCAAGCAAGACGCGGTAGTGTTCGTTGAGTGTTGTCATCCCTACACGATACAAGATCACAGGAATTCAGGCGACAAGCCACTAAATTCCCCGAAGAACCTGCAAAAAAGACATGGATCCCGAGGTTGGTTCGCTCGCAGAAGAGTTGGCAATTTGTATCAAGAAAAAGACTCAGCCACCACTGCAATAGGTCGCAGAACAAATGAAAAGCTTAGGTGTTGCGTCGCAGAGCATTAGGAGTTCACCCGCAACCTACTTTATCCTTGATCCCAATGGAGCACGCATTGATGCTCGCGCAATCCCAGACGGCGGATCACCAAAGGTTGCAACGGAGCACTCGAAAAGCCGTTTGGGCAATGGTTGCTCAACTCCTCGTGCCCGCTGCACCCCGCCGTTCTGTCGCTAATAACACCGTAGGTGATGCATGAACGAATCGAAACGCAAACTGTTTGTCGCTGCTTTCTCCGCATTGCCGGACGGATGCAAGTACGACGCCGCAACAGAAGCCGAGCTTGAAGGATTCGAATCGACTTTCGGCACAATTCCAGATGACTTTCGCTGGTTCCTAATTCACTGTGGCGGGGGCACAGTCGGCAGAGAATGGGTTGACGGAATAGATGAATTGCCGAACACGCATCGCAAGTTCATAGAAGAATCCAAAAGCGCGCACGGCTGGACAATGGATGGGGTGTTCGTAATTGGATGGGATGGTGCAGGCAATCCGTTTGGTATCGAGAAAGCAACTGGTAGAATTCTTGTCGAGGATCACAACTTCGGTGGAATCTACGAGATGTCCCCTTCGTTCGAGGCCCTTCTTGAACGTGGACTCCTATCGAACAAATGACGCGACAGAACCATCGCATGCACGGGAGTGGCGGTGGCCAGTCGCTTTTGAAATCAATGTCAACTCCCGCCATCCCGTGATGCGGGTCGTTATCCGAAAATGCAGACAGCCCACACTGTACGCGGTCACACAATGTTCGCGCAAGGCTTCAGCATCAGAGACCTTGAACGACTCGGCCGCATCGTCGAACGCCTTCTCCGATCGGGGAAGCTAACAGATGATGAGAGATGGGCGGTCGATCAATCTTGCCGTGCCGCCACAGATCTCGCTCACATTCGCCACTCGGAGATTGCCAAAGCTTTCTATGCTCGGCCGGACATCGAGGAACGATGCGCGAATTCCATTGCTGAATGGCTTATGAATAATAATGATGCAAAACCGGGTACAGTCACGGCAATTTGCGGTAGGATGCACGTCGCGTCATATGACCGGCAGGGAAACTTGGGTTTGTATCCCGTTCTGGAATTGTAATGACACGATCGATTTCACAGAAACTAACCAGTTCTGCCACAGTGCCATCGGATAACCAGACCGTGAATCGGAGCGGCCGATGACGTGAATCTTGAAATCAAAATCTTTTGGCGGCCGCCCGGTTACGGCGGTCGATAGGCGAAAATGAGTCACCGAGTGATTTTCATCGACGTGGATGACACGCTAGTCCGCTCTGTGGGATCGAAGCGAATTCCGAATCCGCCCGTCATCCAAAAGGTGCGTACTTTGCACGCGGAGGGCGTGGTTCTCTATCTATGGAGTACCGGCGGCGCGGAATACGCAAAAAGGTCGGCGGCTGAGCTCGGCATTGAGTCGTGCTTCGTTGCGTTCCTCCCAAAGCCCCATGCCTACATCGATGATCAGCCGGTTCATGAGTGGCGTTATTGCAAGCATGTGCTTCCAGGAAACGCCGAGCATGCCTAGCCACCCGATGCAAAGGTCTCGCAGACATCGTCGTGGGTGATTGTTGATCCGAGTGCCGCGAGCCTTTGATCGGGGTCGTTCGCCAGGATAGGTACTTCGACCCGTGGGCAGGAAGCACAAATGAAGATTTGGGAAGTGTGGAACGAGATCATCGAGCGATTGCCGTCCGGATTGTCGCCGACGGAGCAAGTGGTCAACCGTGTAAATAACTTCCTTTTCACCTTCGATTGCGGGGGATGGCTGTACAATCTCAGTCCCGCGACAGGGACCAGTGAAACATGGACTGAGTTGCGAGAAACAGCCGAGTGCGTTGCGGCCGTGGGTGACCTCAAGACTGCTCAGCAACTGCAGCAAGTCGTGCGCATCGTTGAGACCGCTTCGATTCAAACATCCGGTACCTGGAGCGAGTTCCTGGCAACCGTGGACCCTTCTGGCAGGATCGAGCAGATTGAGAATGAAATCTCGGACGAGATCCCCCAACTATGGGACAAGTTGAGGGACTACACAGCGGCGCACTTCGATTGTGAGCGAGATTGAAAACTCGGCGTACAAAAGACCCCACCCCAGTTGCCGATCGGGCATTTCCTGAAGTTCAAGTGACTTCTAGCAACCGAATGATCCTGGTCGTTCATCGGGCTAAAGTTGCAAGCCCCAGTGGCCGTAGTTTTGCCGACAGTACAGAGACAGCCGTGCTCCACGGGCCGCCAGGAGCCTTGGGGGCGCGGGTGGGGAACGCCCCCAAGGCTCCACCGCGCGCGGTACTCTTATCGAACCCAGCCACGTTCCCGGGGATCGCTCAATCCGTGCTGAAGTTTCGATAGCGCCTCGACCTCAATCTGCCGAACCCGTTCACGTGTCAACCCAAGGGCTTCGCCAATCTCCTTGAGGGTGTGGGTGGGCGTATCCTCCAGCCCAAATCGCATTTTGAGTACGGTCGCTTCCCGCGCATCAAGAAATTGAAACAGTTCCTTCACTTTGCCCAGGACATCGTCATCGATCAACTCCTGATCCGGGCTCTTCCTCCGCTCATCCATCAACATGTCACCAAGAGTCCAGCTGGCATCCCCCGGCTCGCTTTGCGGAGTTGCGACTTGAATCTGGATCGCCTTTTTGACGATCCCGATTTTCTTGCGTGGCAAGCCAAGCATCCGGGCGACTTCTTCCGGGGTCGGCGGGCGGCCCAGATCTTCATTCAGCCGAACCGACGCCCTTCGCCACTTGCTGAGCAGTTCCACCATGTAAGCCGGGATCCGGATCGTCTTGGATGAATTGATCAACGCCCTTTTGATCGCCTGCTTGATCCAGTAACTTGCGTAGGTGCTGAACCGAGTACCTACGCGATGGTCAAACCCCTCGACCGCTCGGAGCAGCCCCAGATTTCCTTCCTCGATCAAGTCCTGCAGCGCCAGACCTTTTCCGGTGTACGATCTGGCGATATTCACCACCAGACGCAGGTTGGCGCGCACCATGCGATCGCGCGCCTCCGGATCTCCTTGAGCGATGGCGCGAGCCAATTGGTTCTCTTCGGATGCGGTCAGCAATCGAGTCTGGTTGATTTCGCGCAGGTAGGTCTCCAGGGGAGACTGAGTGACTGTCGATTCATTGGCCGACGTCCATGAAAAACGACCTGACTCCAAGCGGTCTTCGTCGCTCACTTCGGTCGGATCATTGGGTGATGGGTCCATCGTCGTTTCGTTTCTAATCAAGAGATCCAATCCGGAGGGATCCGGTTGCTTCGTACATCGACGAAAACCGCCACAACTTTGATAGCAAATGAAAACGTAGGGATCGGGCGGAGTGGAGCGGTTGTGCGGAAACTGTCGGCTGGTGCAGCGATGCTTGTTGGCTTCAGCGAAAAAAAGCAACCAGCGAACCGTTGGGAGATTCCATCGAGCCTTGCGATCGCTTGGAAGCGTTCACGGGACGAAGGCGGAAGTCGAAGTTTTGCAAGAAGACGGCTGAAAATGGTCACGAGGACGATTTTCGTCAGGCGTCTTGGCGACCGCGATCGACTGGAGCCGGCTCACCATGGCATGGCGACAAGGGAATCACTTGGATTTCCGAAATTGACGAGAATCCAGGTTGCATCGAGTGGTCAAGAACGAAACAATATCAGCAAAGGATCAATGCGGAAGACGGTTACTCTCCCGAGCAGTCTTCGGCGGCTGGATGGATTTAGCTGACAACCTTATTAGGGAGCCAAATCATGTGGAAAGCCCTGGAGCGTCGACGGATTGGGACGGTTGCGATTCTGATCGTAACTGTTCTGGCGCTGTTACCGTTGCTCCGTTGGACATGGTGGAATGCTTCTTCGCCCACCACTGCAGGATCCCCATCCCGCCAGACCGCAGGCGATGATGCAAGTCGATCCCGATGGTTGCCCGCGGGAACCGACCCCACCGCATCGGACCTACCCTGGGATTCGCTCCAGGAAACCACCGAACCTGTCGCTGACTCGGCAGATCGCACGCGGGCCTTGGGGATTCAGGGTGCGTTACTGCTTTGCGGAGGAGGCGATTTACCTTCTTCGATTCTCGATTTTTTTCATCAGCGAGGCGAGGCGGATTCGGGGCGTCTTGTTCTGATTCCCTCCGCCAGCGTTACGTCCGATAGCGGTGATTACTCGCGATGGCGTTCCTTCTGGTCCCGCTATCCTTGGGCACAAGTCGAGGTCGTCCATGCGAAATCGAGGGACGAGGCGGAAGATTTGAGGTTTGCTGAATCGTTGCGAAGAGCGACCGCCGTTTGGATTTCGGGAGGTGACCAAACGCGGTTGGCTGACCGATATCTGGGGACGATGGTTGAAGAAGAGATCAAGAACCTGCTCCGACGCGGTGGTATCGTCGGTGGTACCAGTGCGGGGTCTGCCATCGCAACCCGCGTCATGATATCCGGCGGACGCGATACCGCCCAACTTCGAGACGGCCTTGGATTGCTTCGCCACGCCATCGTCGACCAGCACTTTTCGCAACGATCCCGCATGCGTCGGCTGGCCACGGCTATCGAACGACACCCTGATCGTCTGGGGATCGGGATCGATGAGGGAACTGGGTTGTTGATTGAGCCTCGTGGGGCCAAGGTGATGGGCATGGGGACGGTCCATCTGGTCCGATATCCCGACCGCCATCGCACTGTGGCCGAAAAGGGAGCCGCTGATCTGGAACCCGGCGATGTTCTGGCGATGATCGATCGGGAGGAATACGTCGCGGGAAGCGAGCTTCCGGCCGACCGTATCTCCTTTCTTATGGAATGACTGCCCCCCTTCCAAAGGCTGGATTGCCCAGCGGCTTTTGCGACCTGTCAGCACGGCTTGCCGGAAAGGCTGGATCGATGGAAGATGGGAGCGTTTTCTCGCACGCACGTCGATGGTGGATTGGCACCGCGGTTTTCTTTTTTTCACAGGTCGGACGGGTCGACCAACCTTTGTCGGCCCAGCAGCCGTCCCCGACGCAAGAGACCTCGGATCAAGGAGAGTCTGAAGCGACTGGGATTTCGGGGAGTCAGTTGGAGATGCCCATCAACTTAGCGATGCCAACCCTGGGAGGGATGCAATTCTGGACCGATCATCGTTGGTGGAAGGGTTGGAAAATCCAGCAACATGCATCGACCGGACACTGGCGCCTGATCGATCCACTTCTGGTACGACGCGCTTGGGGTCCTCTAGAGAGCTGCGAAGCCACACTGCGGGAGGCAATGGAGGCAGAGGCTCATCAGCCAGAAGAACATGTCACCATTCTGCTCCACGGTCTGATGCGCACCAGCCGTTCGATGAACCCGCTGGCGAACTCGCTGAAGGAGCAACGGCCTGGGGCGATGATTTGCTTTGAGTATGCCAGCACCCGAGCTTCGATCGATCGGCATGCGGAAGCATTCCGCAATTTGATCGAATCATTGGAAGGGGCCCCGACGATCGACCTAGCGGCGCACAGCATGGGCAATATCGTCGTGAGGCGAGCGATTTTTGATTGGCGTCGGCCTGGTGGCGATCCCAAAAGGGTGCTTTCGAGAATGCGGAGCATGGTCATGCTGGGGCCTCCCAACCAAGGCGCCAGCATCGCGAAGCAACTGGGGCGATTGGAATTGTTTGGCTGGATCACCGGTCGGGGCGGGATGGAGCTGGGGCCCAAGTGGGACGACCTGAGCCGGAAGCTGTCGACGCCCCCATTTCCATTCGCGGTGGTCGCCGGCAAATTAGATCCTCGCATTCCGCAGAATCCGCTGGTGGAGGGTGCAAGCGATTTTGTCGTTTCGGTTGAGGAAACCAAACTGGAAGGGATGACTGACTTTTTGGAGGTGCCCTGCCTCCATAGCTTTCTCATGGACGATCCGCGAGTCCAGCAACAGGTCGCTCATTTCATGCAGCATCAATCGTTTACGCCGGCCAGCATACCGCATGGTGGAGCACCCGGCAGCTGAGCCTGCGGCGATCGGAAAGCTGCCCCATTCCCCATCTCAGCCCTTCGCTCCCTCACCTTGCGTCGCCCCTGGCGTCGCCCCTGGCCAGCCGCTACAACAAAGGCTCGATCAGACAGCCTAATGGCTATCTTCACCTCAGGATTTGGCGGGAGCTTTCATGCCTGACGAAATGTCGATTCTCCGGACGCTCCATCGGATGCATCGGCAGTTAGCCGATCTCCAAGGGCAACTTGATCGCATTCCACGCCAACGAAAAACTGCGCAGGTTTTGGTCGATCAAGCCTCCCAAGGGGTCGCAGACACTAAGGAGCGGATCAAACAGAAGAAGATGGAGGCCGATCGCAAACAACTGCAGCTTCGCGAACGGGAAGCCAAGCTGCAGCAGCTGGAAATCAAGCAGAATCAAGCGACCAACAACCGCGAATACCAGACGCTGAAAGAGCAGCGAGCTGCCGATACGCAGGCCAACAACGTGCTCTCCGACGAAATCCTTGAAGTCCTCGAAGAAATCGATCGGTTGGAAGCCTCCCTGCCCGAGGCCCAGCGACAACTGGAAAACGCTCTGAAAGATCAGAAATCGGTTGAAGCTTCATTGCAGGAGCGATCCGAAGTTGCCACCCGCGAACTTCAGCGAATCATGGGGGAACTGAAGGAAACAGAATCCACCCTTTCAGGCGATGCTAGACAGGACTACCAGCGGGCGGTGCATGGGCGGGGCGAGGATGGAATGGCCGAATTGGAGGGCCAATTTTGCGGAGGATGCAATACCATCCTGACCGCGGTCCACCTCGATCGCCTGAAAATGGCTCGCTATATCGTTTGCCCCAGTTGCGGTCGTGTCGTCTATTCTCCCGCGACCTGATCGCCTTCGCCAATGGCTTGACTTTTCTTACCCGTGGGCAATGATACACGGCAACGAAGATGCGACTGTTTCCCCTGCGGGAGATGGTCGCATCTTTTTTTCTGGGTAACGTCGATCGTCGAGAGAATGACGACGAGAGATCCAGAGAGAGGTTTGCGGGAAGATTTTCGAGCAAAAGGGGCTGAGCGGGCGACGGTTGCCTACTTCAGCCGACGAAATGGTTGGAAACGAGATGTCATTCCGCCTCCTTGGGAAGCGGCAGGAGAAGAGCCATGAGCGGTGATTTTGTACCGATGACGCGTGAGGCGTACAACCGTCTGAAGTCGGAGATCGAACGGTTGGAAATGGATGAAATGCCGAAGATCGCTCAGAAGATCGCGGAAGCCCGAGCCGAGGGGGATCTGAAGGAGAACGCCGAATACCACGCACAGCGTGAAAATCAGGGCCTTCTCCAGGCCAAAATCAATTCTCTGAAAAGCAAGCTGGTCAATGCGCACATCGTCGATCCTTCCACGCTTCCAAAGGACGAAGTGGTCTTCGGTGCCACCGTTCGTGTCCTGGATCTCGATTTCCAAGATGAAGAAGAGTACACGCTGGTTGGGATGGGTGATGAAGACTATGACTGCGGGAAAATCCTGACCACAAGCCCGATTGGTGCTGCATTGCTGGGATCCAAAGTCGGCCAGACCGTGGAAGTGACCGTCCCGCGAGGAAAGCTCCGATACAAAATCCAGGGGATCGAATTCCGTGATCTCTGAGACAAAGCCACTCTGCTTTTTCGTTGCGAGCCTACGAACAACACGGGTAATCGACCGAGGCGACTGATTGAGACGCGGTGGTGCGATCAATACCCGGCGATCGATGAGGTGAGATGTGGCGGAAACAGAAGCAGCAAACGACTCGAAACCAGTCACCCTCGGTCCAGCGTGCGCTGTTCTGTTTCTGATGGGGGCTTTGGCGCTTGCGGTTTCCCTGGTGATTGCATCCTGGATGCTGATGGGTAATCAACCCGCCATGGCGGCTCGCGCCATCGAAGAACAAATGATTCCCTGGGTCAACCAGTCGGTTTTGGCTCCCGCGGATCGAGCAGAGATCCTTGAGGAATTGCGTCAACTCGCCGAGCAGATACGGACATCCCCTCCCGATGATCGGAAACTCCTTCGGCTGAAAATGAGGATCGCAGACAGCCCTGTTCTCCAGTGGGGAACCATGCAGATCCTCGACCAAAAGATCGCTCAATCAGCTCTCAGCGAAGACGAAAAGCAGGCGTCCTTGCGGACTAGCCAAAGACTTTTGCGAGCCGCATCGGAGGGGACGCTTGGAATCCAGCAGCTGGAATTTATTGTGCAGCACGTCACTCGCAAAGAAGTGCTGTCCGGGCGTCTGGTGAATCTCGAAAATCCCACCGATGCCGACCTTCGCGAGTTCCTTCGTCGTGGCGAGGCTTTCGCGGACACGGCAAAAATCTCGAGGGATCCGTTTAGCAAGTCGCCGTCGCAGGTCTTCCATGACCTGATTCTGGATGCCCTCAATCCACCAGCACGGTGACTGGTTCGCGCCAGACAGTTTGGCTGCTGGACCACAAAGTGGTGAGAGGGTCTGACACCATTCCCTCCTACTGCTTTTCGTCTGGTACATCGATCCGCTACGATACGTGAGGAGTAGTTTCCTTCGCTTTTGCGGCGCCATCATGCCTGAATCGATCCAGTCACTTGATTTTCTAGCCAAAGCCTGCCCTGTGCCCGTTCCGGCGACGGTGGCACTGGTGGGGAGCGACCACTTTCTTGCGCAGTTGTCGCTGGAGCATCTGTTGACCGCCCTGTCGATCGACCCGCAGGAGATGACGCGTGTCGATGGGGCGGAGGCACAGTGGCGCGATGTCGGTGACCTGCTTGACACCCCCAGCCTTTTTTCTTCGGGCGCGGAACGAGTTGTGTTGGTGCGCGACGCAGACTCTTGGCTCACCCGCTGTCGGGAGCGGCTCGAGAAATGGATCCCATCGCCCCAACGCGATTGCCATCTGATTTTTGAAGTGACGAAGTTACCTGGAAACACCAAGCTGGCCAAAAGGGTGATGGAATCTGGGTGGCTAATTCAATGTGCAGCACATGGCACCGGCCTTTTCCGGACAGCGAATGAAAGACGGGCGATCGAGCAATTTTTGGCCGGTCATGCAAAAAAGCGACATAGCCTTGCGTTAACCTCCACGCAGATCCAATGCCTGTTGGATCGAATGGGATGGGAACTGGGGATGATCGATACGGAACTCGCTAAGCTTGCCCTATTTTCGCAAGCCGATGGGAAGATCACCGACGAAATCGTGCGGGAGCTGGTAGGAGGTTGGCGAGCCAAGACGGTGTGGGAGATCGCAGATGCCGTGGCGGATGGAAAAATCGATGAGGCGTTGCAGCAAATCGACCGATTGATTCAGGCTGGACAGACGGCCATTGGAATCATGGCCCCCATAGCTTGGTATTTTCGACGGTTCGGGTTGGCTGCCCATCTGGTCGCTCAAGGAGAAAGAGTCGGCCAACCGGTAGCGCTGGCAAAGGCGTTGGAGCGAGCGGGATTCAATCGCTACGATATCAAACAGGCCGAGGCGCGATTGATTCGGATTGGCCGAGCCAGGGCGATGGAGATACTCAGCGGCCTAGTTCTGCTCGACGGACAACTGAAGGGAAGCCACTCTCGAGAAGAACCGGCTCGTCACGCCTTGGAGCAGTTCCTCTTCCGATTCGCGAAAATCAGCTAGAATCGGGATCCATAAAATAAGTTCGCTCGGCCATGATTGCCGAAGCCGTGGGATGCGATTGCCAGGCACCCACTGGTTGGTGTATTCGAAAGGTGCACTGGGGCAAGAACGATCGAGCGTGGGAAACCCATTGATGCAGAAGAGGACTTCACTGTGGACCGAAAGCAGACGGCTGAATCGTTGGGGGTGACTTTCTCCAAGCAAGAGCCAGGTTATTTGGCGATGGTGGTGCGAAGCGGCCAGCAGCTGATCACTTCGGGACACGTCAGCGACATGAAGGGCAAGCTTGGTTCTGGTCTCACGGTCGAAGAGGGGCAAATGGCCGCTCGCCAATGCGCAGCAAAGATCCTCAACTCGGTGTGGAATTTTCACGGGACCTTAGATGGCCTCCGCGTGCTCAAAGTTCTTGGCTGTGTCAATTCGACTTTGGAATTTCACGAACAGCATTTGGTGATCAACGGATGCAGCGACCTGTTGCACTCCATCTTCGGGAAGACCACCGATGGCTACCATGCGCGAAGCGCCCTGGGATTCGCCCAATTGCCCACCGGTGCCGCTGTGGAAGTGGAAGCCATTTTCGAGATTCTTCCATCCTGACGTTCTCTGGGGAATTCACCGATGCCATTGCATCCAACGCGTGTTCTTTTTGCCCCGCCGACGGAAGAGCTTCGTTTCTTACCCGAAGGTCCCTATCCGATCGCAGACGGGAAGTTCAGCTGGGTTGCGATCGCGCACGGTCGCGATTCGATCCGTGGATCGCTGAATCTGTTCGACTGCAACACGGGTAGCAACCAATCCTACGCGCTCCCTGGAAGGCCCGGTTTCGCAAGGCCAACCGACTCCAGCGACTGGTTCCTCGTCGGTTTGGAACGGACCTTGGGACTGTTCCAGCTGTCGAGCAGCCGCTGGATCCCCGTGTGTCAACCGGTCGATCAGGACGTCGAAGGAACGATCATCAACGACGCATGCACCTGGGGTGACTACGTCGTTTTTGGAACGAAGGATTTGAAGTTCGAGTCGCCGAAGGCATCGCTTTATGCCTGGCGACCAGGGCTGGAAAAGCCGATGCGATTGACCGGCGGCCAAACCTGCAGCAACGGCAAGGGAATCCTTGTCTCGGAAGCCGATGGATGTCGATTGCTAGACATCGATACGCCCACCCGACAGATTGCCTCCTACCCGATCGACCTCCAGTCGGGCACGCTCGGAAGTCGCTCCGTAGCGCTCGATCTGACTCATCTCTCATCCTTCCCCGATGGAATGATCCTCTGCGACCAGGGGCGCATGGCGCTGATCAGCTTCTACGATCCTTTCCGCAATGAACCTGGCGAGACGAAACTGTACCGGCTGGCGGATGGAGAGTGCTTGGGTGTCTGGCAGACCGACCTAGCACCACAGGCTACCTGCCCACAGATCATTTCGTGGGAGGGTCATCGGCACCTGGTGATCACGACGGCGGTCGAGTGGATGGCGGAGGATCGTTATCGACTCTGCCCCAACTCCGGCTCGATCTTCATCGCACCCTGGGACCATGCTGAACCTTCCCAGACACCACCTTATGAGGTCGCAAAGCTGCTTCAAGAACTGGCTTGAACCGAATCCAGGACCAGCAACTCTAGCAGCCGATTCCATCGACTCAGGCAACGCGCCGAACTGGACGGCTCGCGATCAAAAAACGCTGCTGAAGCGCCAGCGTTGTTCTCGAGGTGGCTCCACGATGTTCTTTTGCAACATCCTGAGCTCGACTCCCAAGCAACTCCGCCTGACGTTCGTTGGTGAGCATCGCCTGCAACCAATCAGCAAGGTCTTGGGGACGATCGAGCACGGTAGCTGCCTGGGCATCCAGAAGCAGGTGGACCACGTCGCGAAAGTTCTGGGTGTTTGGCCCGAAAGAGACACAAACCCCATAGCCCGCCGGTTCGATCATATTCTGACCTCCGCGGTTTCCGAAACTTCCTCCGACAAATCCCAGGTCAGCCAATCCCCACCACCACCGAAGCTCCCCCAGGGTATCCCCAAGCAGAATTTGCCAGTCAGCGGGAAGCTGATCCGCTGTCTGGCTTCGGCGATACACCACGAATCCCGACTGCTCCAACTGCTCTGCCACTTCGTCAAATCGCTCAGGATGCCTCGGCACTAGGATCATCCTCAGGTCAGGGAAGGAGCCAAGTACCTTGCGATACGCTTCCAGGCAGATCGACTCTTCCGGCGACTGCGTGCTCCCTACCACCCAAACCCTGTCTGCCGATTGCAGGCCAAGCTGTTGGCGCCGCGAGAGCACCTCTGGATGCCTGCGGTCAAAATTGGCATTGTCGAACTTCATCGAGCCGGTGACCTCGACTCGCGAAGACTCACAGCCCGACGCACGAAATCGTTCGGCGTAGGTTTCATCCTGAGCCCCCACCCAGTCGATCCTTCGAAAAATGGACCGGGTCAGCCAACCTAGTCGCTGATACGATAGGAACGACCGGTCGCTCAATCGTCCATTCACAATGGCTACTGAGCAACCATGCCGTTTCGCACCCAAGATGAGGTTCGGCCACACTTCCAATTCGGCCAGGATGAGCAGATCAGGATGCAGGCGTCGAAACACCCGCTCGATAGACCACGAAAAATCGAGCGGCGCGTAGAATCTCGCCAACTCAGGATATAGTTTCGCGGCAAGCTGGTATCCCGATTGAGTGGTGATGGAAAGAACCAAGTCGAAATCAGGGCAGCTCTTCTGAAGTTGTTGAACCAAAGGCTGCAGCAACTGCACCTCTCCCACGCTCACAGCATGCAGCCAAATGGATCGGCGATCTCCCTGAATGTTGGGAGAATTACCGCTCCACCTGCTCCTCCAGATCGCGAACGACTTCCCTCGTCGAAAGCTATCCCAAATCAACCAAGGGGCCAGCAAGGCCAGCAGGATCAAGTAGAGTGCATTCAGCAGATATCGCATTCTATCTATCCTTCCATCCCACCCTTGCTTCTTCGCAATCCAAGACAGTATCAGCTGCTGGCTTTGGGCGGAATCCCGATTTTCAGCCCGCCTTCCCTCACTTGGAGGATGCGACGAATATCGCTGCAAATCAGACTATTGATGGAAGCGGAAACGACTTTTACGTACCTCGTCGTGTAGCGAGGCGAGCGAAGAGCGATCTTGGGAGCGCAATGGATCTTAAGCACTCGATCGGACCGCTGCTTACCGACGGCATTTTTGCTTTTCCTTTTCATTGATGCTTGACCTCTCCATTCGACGGTCTGGGAAACGAGGTTTGCCCCATGTCGGCACTCAATCAGTTGGCTCGCTCAGGCACCAAGATCTATCTGGATAGCATCGCACCTCATTTGGTTCGGCACTATTTGGATGAAGGTGCAGAGGGTGCCACTTCCAATCCTTCGATCATTGCGGCGCTTGTCGCATCTGGAGATTACGATGCGTTGCTTGCCGATCTGCTTCGGCAGTCCCCCGACGACCGCGACGTGGCATGGTCGTTCGCGGACTTCCTGGCGATAGAGGCCGAGCAAGAGTTCATGACGATCTGGGAGAATTCTGAGTACAACGAAGGTTGGGTCAGTTTTGAAGTCGATCCGATGATTGAATCGGACGAGTATGAAATGACGATCGACGAACGAGTGGACGCCTACGTCGCTCAGGCCAATCGGGCCCGCGAAACTGGTTCCCCGAATCGCATGATAAAAATTCCCGCCACTCAGGCGGGATTACGTGCGTTGACTCCCTTGGCGGCAGCAGGAATTCCGCTGAATGTGACGTTGATCTTCACACCCAATCAGTACGCGATGGCCAGAGCCGCTATTTCAGAAGGGCTGGAAAGCAATTCCAACCCTCGCGACTTCAAAAGTGTCTACAGTGTTTTCGTTTCGAGGGTCGAGCAATATGCCAAGGTGCACCTGCCTTATATGAGCGACGAGGCGACCTCGCGGTTGCCGATCGCCAATGCCAAACAGATATGGCTGATGAATCAGGACTATTGGGGCACGCATCCTCAGCGTCTGGATCAGGAGATTGTTTTCGCCAGCACCGGCACCAAGAACCCAGCTGATCGCAAGTGGAAGTACGTTGCCGCATTGGCTGGGTCAGACATTCAGACTATCCCACCAGACACACTTGCTGCGATCGAAGAGGCATCCCCAAGTTTTCGCCGCGGAATCGACGAACCGGAGGACGACGAAATCATCGAGGAGATCGAAAGAACACTCGACATTGCTCACATGCACAAGACGCTTCTTCGAGAAGGCATGGAGAAATTCATCGAGGCACAGCGGAATCTGGAATCGACGATTGCCAGACTTCGATCCGATACCAACCAGACCAAACTTCTTCCACGGAAAAGCTAGATCCACCTGGGATCGTGGAAGGATTCGATCGCTGCACTGCCCGAGGTTGGAGTCGCCCAGGGAATCTCACAACTCGGCTTGCGCCGAACCGCCAGGAATTTCAAGCATCTCAGCGCGTGCTCGCTCCTAGGATCGGCTTCGCCGATGTGAAGGAACTGGACGGCAGCCAAGGCAATGCAAAAAGTCATCTTCCATTGCCTCTGGGGCAACGCCCTGTGGTCACAGATGGCTCTTGAACCACTGCCACACCAAGTGGTCGGATGAAGCGAGACATCGTCTCTTCGCATCCGCTCTAGACTCCCCATCGGCCTGTCATCCTGCAAAAGCCGAAGGAACTTCTGTCCAGAGGGCCGCAAGGTGCTATAAACTCAGAGACGCGGCCCCCTGAGTGGTGCCATGGCGATGATTGCCCTAGCGAACTCAGAGGCGATTGTTGCTGAAACGATCAGACCATCCTTCGATACCCCGAAAGCCACGAATGGCGGCCCGATGAACTCGATCGCTTCCCAGGTACCTTCCGTTCGGATCCGAAGCAGCGGAAGAACGTCCCCCGACTCCGATGGGAAGTTCATCCTTTACTGGATGTCGGCTCACCGGAGACTAACCCACAACTTTGCACTTCAGCGTGCCGTCGATTGGTCTTTGCACCTAGGTCAACCGTTGGTGATTCTAGAACCACTTCGATGTGGATATCGATGGGCATGCGATCGGTTCCACCAGTTCATTCTGGATGGAATGGCGGAACATGCCAGGGACACGGCCAAAGTATCCGCGACCTATTACCCTTATGTCGAACTGGAGCGAGGCCAGCAGGACGGGTTGATCGACCACCTGTCTGCGAGCGCATCGGTGATCGTAACCGACGATTTCCCTGTGTTCTTTCATCCCGCGATGATTCGTTCGATCGCACGACGCCACGAACGTTTCTGGGAGATTGTCGATTCCAATGGCATCATCCCAATGCGTCAGTTCGATCGCACCTTCACGGTCGCTCATTCCTTTCGACGCACCCATCAGAAGTGGTTCCGTCAGCAATGGCCCGTGTTCCCCGACGCCTCGCCCTTGGAACGGCTTCCAAAAGGCAAAACGTTGGAGCTACCTGTAGAAGTGAGGAAACGGTGGCCACCATTGCAGTTTGGTCGCGATGGCACGCCGAAGATTGACTTGTCGAAACTCATGATCGACCACGGAATTCGAGGAGGCTTCACCTCCGGTGGTGCAACGATCGCCAAGCAGAGACTGAAGGGATTCGTCGAAAGAAAACTTCCTCACTACGCCAACGATCGAAACGAGCCGCAGCAGGAAGGATCCAGCGGCCTCTCAGCTCATCTCCACTTCGGACACATCAGTCCCCATGAAGTGTTCCTGGCCTTGATCGAAGGCACAGGTTGGTCGCCGGAAGTCCTTGGGAAAGCCGAGGGAAAAATGGAGGGCTTTTGGAATCTATCGCCTAATGCCGACCCTTTGCTGGACCAGTTGATCACGTGGCGCGAGATCGGTTTCAACCTCGCTGCTCGGGAACGCAACTACGATCGCTACGAATCGCTTCCCGAGTGGGCGCAGCAGACCCTCGCCGAACATAGCAACGACCGACGCCCTGCCATCTACTCGCTTGAGGAATTCACCCATGCGAAGACCCATGATCCGCTTTGGAACGCCGCCCAAAGGCAATTGGTTAGAGAAGGACGCATCCATAACTACCTGCGCATGCTGTGGGGAAAGAAAATCCTGCACTGGACGCGAACTCCCCAGGAAGCCTTGGAGGTGATGATCCAATTGAACAATCAATTTGCCCTCGATGGGCGAGACCCAAACAGCTACTCGGGAATCTTCTGGGTCTTGGGGCGCTACGATCGAGCCTGGGGCCCGGAACGCCCTGTGTTCGGAAAGATTCGCTACATGACCAGCGAATCGACCGCCAGCAAATGGCGAGTCGGCGAGTACATCAAGAAGTATTCCGAGGCAGCGACCTGATGAGGCCATCTGGGATGCTTGTGAGTGGCAATCACTTCCTTGCATCGATTCGAAATCGCCATCGGAAGGTCATTGGGGATGACTTCCGCAGTACCGCGAAGATTAGGCAGCCTCCAGAATGGCAGCGTTTTGTAGAAACCTGCTGCGACGTGAGCTCAACTTGGCCCAACGCATTTCCAGTTGGCGTTGCCGATCGATAAACGGCACTTGTGCCACCCACGAAAGTGTAGGCACAAAAAGACTGACCATCAAACGATCGCCGGAGCGAGACACTCCCTCACCTTCCAAACGGGCACAAAGCCATTGCTTGTTGGCTCAGAGAAGGGAAAGAGGCGCCGCCCGGATTCGAACCGGGGATGGTGGATTTGCAATCCACTGCCTTAGCCACTTGGCTACGGCGCCATGACGGGTGCATTGTGGACTTTGGGTCGATCGATGCACCACTTTATCGGCGATTCCCAAAAGGAAATCTTAACCAATTGCACCGATTATATCGGTTTTTCCGAAGCCGGTAAGGGGCCATGCCGCCAGCCCTCGCGCCCCAGCAGGCCGCTCCTTCTACGGACCGAAATAGCAGACAGCGATAGACCAAGCCTCCCTTGGGCTTAACGTCGATTGTGGGCAGCGACCATCGCCTATAAACTTGGAAATGCCGGGTTTGGAAAGTCTGCATTGGCTTCTGCCCAACCGACAGCCCCGGCGATGGTCCGTCGCAAGCCTGGCACAATCCTTGTCCAAGTGTGGCGGCAACTTGTGGTTTCGGAATTGAGGACAAAAGGAAAGACTCACAAATGAGCGGCGATTGTGACTTTGGGCTGATCGGGCTGGCGGTGATGGGCGAAAATCTGGCGCTCAATGTGGAAAGCCGTGGGTATCGAGTCGCTGTCTTCAATCGCAGCACCGACAAGGTCGATCACTTGATGGCGGGCCGAGCCAAGGGGAAAAACTTCGTCGGCTGCCACTCGATCCCCGATCTGGTCGCTTCGCTCAAAGCCCCTCGCATCCTCATGATGCTGGTCAAGGCGGGCCCTGCAGTCGATGACTTGATCGAACAACTGATGCCGCACCTGAGCCCCGGGGATATTCTCATCGATGGGGGAAACACCCACTTTGCGGACACCGAGCGGCGGACGGCATACGTCGAAGGGAAAGGGTTTCGCTTCGTCGGCTCCGGAGTCTCCGGCGGTGAGGAAGGCGCTTTGAAGGGCCCCAGTCTGATGCCCGGTGGCAGCGAATCGGCCTGGCCATCGATCCGCCCGATCTTTCAAGCGATCGCAGCCAAGGTTGGCCCCCAGGAAGACATCCCTTGCTGCGAATGGGTGGGACCAAGAGGAGCCGGTCACTACGTCAAGATGGTGCACAATGGAATCGAATACGGCGACATGCAGCTGATCTGCGAAGCGTACTTCCTGCTCAAGGAAGCCGCTGGACTGACCAACGAAGAACTCTTCGAAGTGTTCTCTGAATGGAACCGTGGAGAACTGCAGAGTTACTTGATCGAGATCACGCGAGACATCTTCAGCGCCAAGGATGATCAGGGTGGAGAAGGATATCTGGTCGACAAAATCGTGGACGTCGCTGGCGCCAAGGGAACAGGGAAGTGGATGAGCCAACTGTCGCTGGACCTGGGAGTTCCCAGCACCTTGGTGACGACCGCCGTCTATGCTCGCATCCTTTCTTCGATGAAGGATGCCCGCGTGCGGGCCAGTCATGTTCTAGCCGGCCCCCAGAAGGGCCACCTCTCGGCAATCCATCCGGCTGTTCAGTCGATGGTTGGAAACAAGAAAGCCTTCATCGAGCAGGTGCGTCAGGCTCTCTACGCTTCCAAAATCTGCAGCTATGCTCAGGGCTTTGTTCAGCTTCAAGAGGCCAGCAAGGAGCATCGCTGGGGACTCAATTACGGAGACTGCGCTCTGTTGTGGCGAGGCGGATGCATCATTCGCGCTCAGTTCCTGGATCGCATCAAAGAGGCATTTGATGAGCAGCCGAATCTTGAGAACCTACTTCTTTATCCCTACTTCCGCGATGCGGTGGCCAAGGCGCAGGAGTCATGGCGTCATGTGGTGATTGCGGCGACTGCGATGGGGATCCCTGCCCCCGCTTTCTCCACGGCACTATCCTACTACGACAGCTACCGACTGGCTCGCCTGCCAGCCAACCTCCTTCAGGCTCAGCGCGACTATTTCGGCGCACACACCTACCAGCGCACCGATCGCGACGGAGTCTTCCACTCCGAATGGCTAGATCTTCGCAAAAAAAGCTGATTGTTGGACCCAACAGCCGGAGAGTTGAAGTTGCCGGGATCGAGCTCAAGCGGTTGAGCCGATTCCAGAAGAAACAGCAGCGGAAGGAACTGCGCTATGGCATCGACCATCGTTATTTTTGGCGCATCGGGAGATCTCACTAGCAGGAAACTGATCCCGGCGCTCTATCGCCTTTCGCAGCGCCGGCGGATCGATCCCGAAACTCGAATCGTCGGCGTCTCACGGACCCCGCTGGACGACGCTGCGTGGAGGAAGCAACTGGCTGACGCGACAGCCAAGTACGTAGGAACATCGTTCGACGCCGAAAGCTGGTCCGCCTTCTCGCAAAAAATCTTTTATCAACCCGGCGACCTATCCAGCTCTCAAGACATGCTGAAGCTGCAAGGGCGACTGATCGAATGGGAGGGGGATTCGGTATCCGATCGCCTCTACTACCTAGCAACCATGCCGCAACTCTACCAGACGGCAGTTCAACAACTGGGCAAAGCAGGGATGCACGAGGAATCCCAAGGGGCTCGAAGACTGGTGGTCGAGAAACCTTTTGGAACCGACCTCGAATCGGCCAGGCAATTGAATGACGCCATCCACCAAGTCTTCAACGAAAAACAGATCTATCGAATCGACCACTACCTCGGGAAGGAAACCGTTCAGAACATCCTCGTCCTACGCTTCGGCAATTCGATCTTCGAGCCGCTTTGGAATCACCATTACATCGACCATGTCCAGATTACGGTGGCCGAGGAAGTGACGGTGGGAAGGCGTGGCGACTACTACGATCAGGCAGGTGTTTTGCGAGATATGTTCCAGAATCACCTGCTTCAATTGATGATGGTGATCGCCATGGAGCCGCCGTCGCGTTTCGATGCAGACCTCGTCCGTGATGAGAAGGTCAAGGTCCTTCATGCCGTGCGGCCATTTCGCGGCAGCGACTTTGCGACTGGGGGAGTGCGAGGCCAATACGGTGGGTATCTAGCAGAACACGGCGTGCCGAAAGGAAGCCAGACGGAGACTTTCGCCGCATTGCGACTTCTGATCGACAATTGGCGATGGAAGGGGGTACCGTTCTTTTTAAGAAGCGGGAAGGCGATGAGCTGCAGGACGACGCAGATCGTGATCCAGTTCCGTGAACCACCGCACTTCCTTTTCGACCAGCGGGAGTCGGTACGCCCGGAAGCCAACCGATTGGTCATTCAGATTCAGCCCGCAGAAGGACTGCAGGTTCACTTCCAGTCGAAGATTCCGGACGAAGAGATGCGTATGCGTACCAGCGAACTCGACTTTCGCTTCGATCAGCGCATCAAGGAAATGCCCGATGCCTACCAGAGGCTGCTCCAGGACGCTATCTCCGGCGACGCCAGCCTCTTCGCTCGAAGTGACGAAGTCGAACAGGCATGGCGCATCGTCGATCCCATCATCGCTGCCTGGAAAAGCCCAGCGGCTCCTCCTCTGCAGACCTATCCGGTGGGAGCCTGGGGTCCAGAGGAATCGAATCAATGGATCGAAGGGTTCAAGAGAAACTGGTTCGACGTCTGCCCCATCATCCGATGACTTCGTCGACTCCCCTTTTCACCGACCATAGGAAAAAATCAAGGGCGCAGATCCCATCCGGCCATCGACTCCAACAGCGGTGATTTGGTCAGATCAAACTGCAGCGGTGTCACCGTGATATGGCCTTTGGACAAAGCCGCGACGTCAGTTTCGTGCGGGGTAGGCGGCGGTGGCGGATCGTTGGTCGACCAGTAGTAGTCGCGCCCTTTCGGATCCTGTCGCTTTAGATAACGGTCCCCGTATCGCTCCACCCCCATCGGAACACAGTGCACTTCCGGGGTCGAACCGCTTCGGAATCTTCTGGTGGCTTCGGTCGGGATATTGATGTTGAAGAGTTCGGGCTTCCCGCCGGTCGCCGCCAACAGTTGCTGGATCAGTCGCACCGCCATCGTCGCTGCCGCCTCGAAGTCCGCATGGGGATCGTACTCCAGGGAAACGGCAAAACTAGGCAATCGAAAAAAAGCACCTTCGATCGATGCGGCGACCGTACCTGAATAAAGAACATTGATCCCAGCGTTCAGCCCCCCGTTGATGCCGCTAATCACGACATCGACGTTGCCTCCCGACAACTCACTAATCCCCAATTTCACGCAGTCCGCAGGACTTCCGTCGACCGCCCAACCACGAAAAACTTCCTGATCGAAAACTTTCTTGCAGGTCAGCGGCGTCAGGTAGGTGATCGAATGGCCCACACCACTCTGTTCGGTGGCAGGCGCACAGACCAACACCTCACCGATCCTTCGCAGTTCCTTCTCCAAAGCCGCCAGGCCAGGTGCGAAAAAACCATCATCGTTGGCCAACAGGATACGCATCGATGAAACCCCTCCCTCTTCACCAACCCCCTGCACCCACTCATCATTCGCCCCATATTCCTGCAGGCCACTTCGTAGTGTCCCCGAAGGCTCTCTATTCAGCAAGACGGCAGGTTCTCCCAACGGTGGGACCAAGCGTCCAGAGGCCCCTACCGCAGGCACTGCCAACCTACCTCGTCCCGACCAATCTCTTTCCCATCGACCCGACTGAAGGATCCCCCGTTCCATCGGAGGATCACTAGGTTTCTCCCCCTGATTGGGATCGGGGAGCATGGTACAATCTTCGGTTTCTGGAGCCTGAATCTCTGGAGACGGCATGCGAGCGACCTGTTGCGCGAAATCAGCCACAGGACCGGACACTGGCATCTCCAGCCCATCGCCAACGATTGGAGTTGGCTTGGTCGGTCCAAAAACTTTCCGATGGAATACAGCATGAGTGCTCACGCAGAGGCGAATGCCTCTCGCCCCGCCCAGGAACATGTCATCGTCCTCGATTTCGGATCGCAGTACGCTCAACTGATCGCTCGAAGGGTGCGAGAGCACCACGTCTACTGCGAAATCGTCCGGCATGACATCTCGATCTCGCAGATACGCAAGCGGAATCCGAAAGCAATCATCCTTTCCGGTGGCCCCTCCAGCGTTTACGATCCGGGGGCTCCCAAGGCGACTTCTGAACTGCTCCAGCTAGGCATTCCGGTGCTTGGAATCTGCTACGGAATGCAGTGGATGGCCAGTTCTCTGGGTGGTGTTGTTCAGGGGTGTGAAGCGAGAGAATTTGGTCGCGCTGCCCTGGAGATCGAACGAAGCCACAGCCGAGCGGCTCAAATGTTCTCCGACCTTCCCGACACGATGGAGGTTTGGATGAGCCACGGGGATCAGGTGGTTGAACTCCCCCCTGGCTTTCATTCGATCGCATCGACCTCCACCTGCCCAAACGCGGCGATGGCGCATCAGGAGAGGCCTCTGGTCGCTCTGCAGTTTCACCCGGAAGTGACGCACACACCGCTTGGAGGACATTTACTACGAAATTTTCTCTATGAAGTTGCTGGTTGCCAAGGCGATTGGCACTTGGGAGATTTTGCTCGCCGTAGCATCGAAGAGATTCGCCAGCGAGTCGGAGATCGCCGAGTCATCTGCGGACTCTCGGGAGGCGTCGACTCCAGCGTCACTGCCGCACTGATCGCCGAAGCGATCGGCCCACAGCTCTCCTGCATCCTGGTCGACAATGGACTGCTCCGCCATGACGAACAGACGACAGTGATCGACGAATTCACACGGCATTTCAAAACCGATCTCCATGTGGTTCACGCTGGCGATCGATTCCTGAAGGAACTAGCTGGTATTGTCGATCCCCAAGAGAAACGGAAGCGGATTGGCTATCTGTTCATCGACTGCTTCCAGGAAGAAGCGAGGAAAGTCAAAAATGCTGTTTTCCTGGCGCAGGGCACTCTCTACCCCGACGTGATCGAAAGCGGCGCAGCAATCGATGGTCCAGCCGCAACCATCAAGCTACACCACAACGTCGGGGGTCTCCCCGAAAAACTTGGCTTTGAATTGATTGAACCTCTCCGGGATCTCTTCAAAGATGAGGTAAGGCGCTTGGGATCCTCCCTGGGGCTCCCCGATTCTCTCGTATGGAGACATCCTTTCCCCGGTCCAGGCTTGGCCGTCCGGTGCCTGGGGGAGGTCACCGAAGAGAAACTGAAGATCCTGCGGGATGCCGACCGGATCGTCGTGTCGGAGATCATCGCAGCCGGATGGTACAGAGAAACCTCCCAGGCATTCGCCGTCTTGCTTCCAGTGCAAAGCGTCGGTGTCATGGGGGATGCAAGAACCTACGAAAACACCATCGCGGTTCGATGCGTCAAGACCGATGACTTCATGACCGCCGATTGGTCGCATCTCCCCTACGAACTGCTCGCCAAAATCAGCTCTCGAATCATCAACGAAGTGCGAGGCGTCAACCGAGTCGTCTACGACATTAGCTCGAAACCCCCTGCCACGATTGAGTGGGAGTGAACCACGTCTGCTTCCGGTATTTTTAGGATGAATTGAAGCGAGAGAGAGCTCAAATGAGTCGACGCCCCGGCATGGATCTCAATGACTACATCCGGAATATCCCTGACTTTCCGAAACCAGGAATTCAGTTCAAAGATATCACCCCATTGCTTCTGAACCCGGAAGCGTTTCAAGAGTCCATCGACCGACTGGCCGACCATTATGCGGGCCAGCAGATCGACCTGATCGTTGCGGCTGAAGCTCGAGGCTTCCTATTTGCCGCCCCTCTGGCGATCCAGATGAACGCCGGTCTGGTACCGATTCGCAAGCCGGGAAAGCTGCCATACGAAACCTTCCGGTACACCTACGAACTCGAATACGGTACCGATACGCTGGAGATGCACACGGACGCCATACGTCCAGGCCAGCGAGTCCTGGTTTTGGACGATCTTCTCGCGACCGGAGGTACAGTGACCGCCTGCTGCCGAATGGTCGAAAAACTGCAAGCAACCATTGTCGGCTGCGCCTTTGCGATTGAACTGATGGCATTGGGCGGTCGCGCCAAACTGGCACCCTACCCCGTCTTCAGCCTCCTGGAACTTTGAGTCCGATATGGGCAATGACGACCCGCTGAGGGAAACAGAAGGAGCCGGCGACAGCCAGTCGGAGGGCCTGGGGTATCGTCGAGCGGCAGAGAAGGCAAAAGGGTTTCCGCAAAGCCCAGGGGTCTACCTGATGAAAGACCACCAGGGACTGGTGATCTACATCGGTAAAGCGAAAAACCTCAAGAATCGCGCCTCCAGTTACTTTCACGATACCGCGATGCAGGATCCGCGCCTGGCTGCATGGGTGCGAGAGATCTGCGACATCGACTTCCTACCGTGCACCAGCGAGGTCGACGCGCTGCTGACCGAGAACCGACTGATCAAGGATATCCAGCCCCGCTACAACAAGGAACTGAAAGACGACAAAACCTATCCCTACCTGATGATCGTTACCCATGAGGAGTTCCCACGCGTCGAGGTGACGAGAACTCCCAGGCACCGCGGCGCAAAGCTATATGGACCATTCACCAGTGTCGCCCAACTGCGTGGGGCACTTCAGGTCCTACAGAGGCTGTTTCGATTTCGTACCTGCTCCCTGGACATCGATTCTTCTGATCCCCGCTGGCGCTGGTTCCGCCCGTGCCTCTTGGCTTCGATCAAGCAGTGTTCGGCCCCCTGCAATCTCCGTATTGCTCGCGAGGACTATCGACGCGACATTCGACGACTCCAACTGTTCCTAGAAGGAGGAAGGGAACGGCTGGTCCAGCAGATGGAAGAGGAAATGCGTCAGGCCAGCAAGGAAATGGCATTCGAAAAGGCAGCTCGTATTCGCGACGAATTGAAGCTATTGGCATCGCTGGATGAACGCGGTCAAATCGATCGACATGCCCAGCCGGAAGTGTTTCAAATCGATCCCAAACGGGGCCTGCGAGGACTCAGAAAGATTCTTCAGTTGCCTGAAGTCCCTCGCGTGATCGAGGGAATCGATATTGCGCATCTGGGTGGACGAGAGACCGTCGCTTCCCTGGTCCAATTCATCGACGGACTTCCATTCAAGCCGGGGTACCGACGCTATCGCATTCGCGATGTCGATGGCATCGATGACTTTCGCAGCATCCATGAAGTCGTCTCACGTCGATTCCGGCGAGCCCTGCACCAGGACGACCCATTCCCCGATCTTCTCTTGATCGACGGCGGAAAAGGCCAACTCAACGCCGCACTGGCTGCTTTTCGAGACCAGCAGATCCAGCCACCCGTGCTGCTATCCCTAGCCAAAAGGGAAGAGGAAATCTACCTGCCAGGCGAATCGGAACCACTGCGACTGCAACGCAACGCTTTTTCGCTCCGACTGCTTCAATACGTCCGCGACGAAGCGCATCGCTTTGCACAGCATTACCATCACATCCTTCGAAGAAAAAAGACCTTCGACGAGGACCCGCCAATGACCCCGTGAGCGAACCTCCGGCCGCTGGTTTCCACCCCTACCTGACGAAAAAGCGGTCCATCCAGGACGATCCTGGTTGCCGCGCGATTCACAGTCGCGACTCAAAATTTGCCGGATCTACCAGAGAAGAAATCGTAGGCCTTGTGCCCAAACCGTTCGAATCTCGACGATTCACAAGGGCAAATCGATGGATGAGCCTTCCACGGAGATACCCACTCTCTGTGACTGGGTGCCTCCGTGAGCGACAAATCATTGCGATCCACGTTTTTTCGCTCCATCGTTCCCCGCTGGCCCAAAGAATTGCCGGATGAACTAAAAAAGTGCGGCCATCGTCTTGCCCGTACACGGACTGGGGCAAACAATCGATCGGCTTTCCTGGACGCGATCGCAATCCCATCGCATCTGCTGTCCATCCTGCTCGATGAGAGCGACATTTTAGTGGTCGTGAGAAGTGTCGGCCTGCTGAACCATGAATAAAGTCCGAAAGTCGATCGCATGGCATGCCGCTAAGCTGCTGCATTCCCGAGAAGAAACGCAGTGGCATCGCGCTAAATGGAAGGCAGCTCGCCGCCAAATAGGTGGCCGTATCTCACCACGAGATCTACCATCTCATGAAGAGATCGAGTTCCAGCTTCGGTCGATCACCCGGCAACTGGAAGGGGATCCCGATCAAGCAAATTGGCATCGTCTCAAAGAAATTTCACTCGATGCGATGCTGCGATGGAAAGAGTTCCAACCTCTTTTGATCGGTTCGGTTGCTTCGGGCTCCGTGCGGGACGGATCGGATATCAACCTTGTTCTCTTCGCAACGAACGTCGATCGAGCGGCGGAGAGGATCTTGCAGGAGCCATCCGAAAGTAAATGGGTCGATCATCCATGGAGCTCAGGTGGAGCGATCCCATTGATCGGTCGTGAACTGTCGACAACCACTAGAGGAATCGTACTCAGGCTATGGGTGGTACCCGAATCGGCGCGCAATCGCCCATGGTACGACCCCAATCGAAAACGCGAGATTCGCACCCAAGACATCGGCGAACTAACTCAATCGCTTCAGCATTTGGATGAACCGCAAGATTCGGACTCAACGGAACTCGAATCCTACACTTGGTTTTGCCAATTGCTAGAGTCATTGGAAGAAGTGCCGGTCGATCTTAAGGAGCATCCGGAAGGGGACCTTCTGTTCCACTCGCTGCAGGTATTCGCGCTGGCATCGGAGGAATTTCCAAACGATCTGGAGGCGCTGGAAGCCGCTTTGCTGCATGATGTTGGAGCACTGAGTGCGGCAGAGGACTGGCAACACGCCAGCGTCGCTTTGCTGGGTGATTCGATCACCCCAAGAACTGCTTGGCTGATCGAGCATTGGCCTGAAGCTTGGCTGGCATGCGAAAACCGACTAGGCGCTCGTGCCCTTAGACGACTGAATGATCATCCTGATTGGGATCTGCTGTTGGCCCTGGTCTCCATGGATCAGCGAGGTAGAGGCGGCAATCTCGCGACACCCTCACTGGAGGAAGCGATCCACCAACTTCGGCAACTTCATCTCCAATACGAGGGACAGGACGATCCATGGGAGTCGTAAAGCCATCCAAAGAAGAATTGCCGTGTCACTATTTTCTTCTGATCTATGAAGTGCCGGAGAACTACGCTGAGGCCCGCGTCGCCTATCGCTCGGAGCACCTGGAGTTGGCGAAGCGATTCGAAGCCTCTGGACTTCTTCTTGGTGGAGCGGCCGGAGATCCGATCGAGCAGGCGGTGCTGCTGTTTCGGAGCCCAGTGCCGGAAGTCGCGCAGGAGTTTGCTTCTCAAGACCCCTACGTACGGCATGGAGTGGTTCGCGCCTGGAAGGTGCTGCGGTGGAATGTCGTGGCAGGCCAGTGGCTTCCGAACATTCGCTGAGCGGCCGGGCAATCACGAATACCTCATCACCCTGCGGATTGGTTGCCCATGGAGGGCAACGGTGGCACCATTCGCAGGCCAACCAAAATTCATCGTTCCAAAATCGCAGTCACCGGAAAGTGATCCGAGGGGGTTCTCCCCTCCGAATCGGCGGTGCGATCAATCGAGGACACGAACACCTTCCAACTCGAGGAGACAGCGATCCAGTCGATCCGTTCTCCAGTGCTGTTAGCGAGCTGAAAACCGGAGAAAGTACCCTCGCGATCACCTGGCTGAGGATGAGCCGCTCGGAAGGTGTCGCGCAAGAGATTGGGATTTCCCGAAGATGACTCTGGATGAAAAAGGGCTCTGTAGGGTTCACTCTCCTCCCCCGCATTGAAATCGCCAGTCACCACGACATCAAACCGCTGCGACGGCGATTTCTTGCTGCGATCCAAAACCCAGCGGGCCAGCAGCCGAGCCGATTCCAGCCGTGCCCTGGGGCCGCGATGATCGAAGTGGACGTTGATCCAAAGGAGATCAGCAGCATCTTCGCGTTGCACTTCCTTTAGCTGCACCCAAGTGGCGATTCGCGGCAGTGCTGCGTCCCAGCCTCGACTCGCAACTTGCTCTGGTGTCTCACTGAGCCAAAAGGTGCCGCGATCGATGCATCGCCATCGATTCGCTTTCCAGAAGACGGAAGCCATCTCCCCCTGCCGGTCCCCATCATCTCGGCCAACACCATACGACTCGTAACCTGGCAATTGCTCCAGAAGATATTCTTGTTGCGAAGCCAGCGTTTCCTGAGTCCCCAAGAGGTCGGGACCAAACCGCTCGATCAACCCAACCAGTTTCCCTTTGCGAAGATTCCAGTGGTTCAGTCCGTCTGCGGCCGTCCCATAGCGGATGTTGTAGCTCATGACTCGCACCGGCTCCGCTGATTTCCCCTGATTCGCAGGAAGGACCAAGATGCCCAACATGCAGACAAGCAGCATCTGGAGAGCGGATAGGATGCAATCGGCCGTTGGCGGAAAACGCTTCATTCGACCATTCATTGGATCCTCCGTTCGCGGCGAGAAAATCGAGTCATCTTCCACGAGGCAGCTTGTGCTACGTGGCGCGGATATGCAAGTGTAAGCGAATTCCAATTGACGCGGCACGCTGCGCATTAGCTGACTTAATGAATGCGGCAATAGGAACCGATTTCGCTGATGCAAGAGAGTCAGCCGAGGGCAGGCGGCTGGGGTGGCTGTCTTCCTGAGAAGGAAAAGCTCCCGTAAAATGCGCGTTTGGTTGGGGGATGGCGGAAGAAAGTGTCACCAAGAAGGCCAAACGCATCGTGAAACGGATGTTCAATTTTTCGGCTGGCCCGGCGGTCATGCCGGTTCCGGTGTTGGAGCAGATTCGCGACGAGATGCTGTGCTTGCCGGGGGTCGGGGCTTCGGTGATGGAAATCTCACATCGCAGCGATCCGTTCCTTGCGATTCAGGAGGAGGCCAAGCAGCGGCTGATTCGGTTGCTGGCAGTCCCTCAGTCGCACGAGGTACTTTTTCTGCAGGGTGGATCGCGACTGCAGTTTTCCATGATTCCGATGAATCTGCTGCGAGGCCAAAGCTTGGCGGCCAAGTATCTGGTGACGGGCACCTGGGGGAAGTCGGCCTATGAGGAAGCGATCAAGGAAGGGCCAGTCGACCTAGTATGGGATGGGAAAGCGACCAATTACGATCGCTTGCCGGAGCCATCGATCTGGGACACCATCGGATCGGGCAGCTACCTGCATGTGACCAGCAACGAAACGATTCAGGGAGTGCAGTTCCAGGAACTTCCCGGCATGCCGTCCTGCCCGTTGGTCTGCGATAGTTCATCGGACTTCCTCCACCGGCCCGTTGATATCAGCCGCTATGGGATTCTTTATGCCTGCGCGCAAAAGAACGCCGGACCTGCTGGGGTCACCGTCGTGGTGATCGAAAAAGGGCTGTTGCAGCGGTCGCAGAAAGATCTACCGGGCTATCTTTCCTTCCGCAACCACGCCGAAAACGATTCGATGTGGAATACACCACCCACCTTCGCCATTTATGCTTTGGGACTTGTGGCCAAATGGCTGGAGGAAACCGTGGGTGGGCTGGATGCGATGCTGGCGCGAAATCAGAGAAAGGCTGAGCGACTTTACGATGTTGTCGATCGCTTTCCACAACTCTATCAAGGCCATGCTCAGCCGTCGTGCCGATCGCTGATGAACGTCACTTTTCGCCTTCCTTCTCCCGAAGTCGAAAAGGCATTTCTCAAAGGGGCTCAAGACGCAATGCTTGACGGGCTCAAAGGGCACCGAAGCGTTGGGGGTATACGAGCCAGTATCTACAATGCGATGCCCGAAGAGGGAGTCGAAACGCTGGCTAGCTACATGGAGCAATTCGCTGCCCATCACGGTTAGCACCCAGGCGACATACTTTTTTACTTTCCTCTCACGAAGGTTCTGCCATGGCCAAACATCGCATTCTGGTGCTCGACCCAATCGCAAGCGAGGGAATCGAGCTTTTGGAGGCTCTCCCCGACTTCGAATACGAAACTCGGTTGGGTCTCAAAGGCGATGCACTCCGAGCCAGCCTTGCAGAGTTCGATGGTGCGATCGTTCGCAGTGGAGTGAAGATCACGGCAGAGTCTTTGGAAGGAAATCGGCGACTTCGCGCGATTGTAAGGGCGGGGGTAGGTACCGACAACATCGACAAGAATGCAGCGACGCGTCTTGGCATCGTGGTCATGAATACCCCAGCGGGAAACACCGTCAGCACGGCGGAGCACACCTTCGCCATGATGCTGGCGCAATCCCGCTCCATCGCCCCAGCAAACCAAAGCCTTGTGGAAGGGAAGTGGGATCGCAAGTCGTTCATGGGAACCCAGCTGGCCGACAAGACACTGGGGATCATCGGGATGGGAAGGATCGGGCGCGAGGTAGCAGTTCGGGCCCAAGCATTTCAGATGAGAGTCCTTGCGTTTGATCCATTTTTGACCGACGAACAGGCGGCGAAGCTGGGGGTAGAGCGGGTGGCAACGGTTCCCGAGATCTTGCCTAGGGCAGATTACCTTACGGTCCACACGCCGCTGACTAGCGAGACAAAATACTTGATCGGCCGCAAGGAACTGCCACTCTTGAAGAAGGGTGTCCGATTGATCAACTGCGCCCGCGGCGGGATCTACGAGGAGGAGGCGTTGATCGAAGGACTCAAGAGCGGCCAGATCGGAGGCGTTGCCCTCGATGTTTTCGAAGAAGAACCCTGTGCCAACAGCCCTCTTTTCGGCATGCCTAACGTCGTCTGCACCCCCCACTTGGGAGCCAGTACGGAAGAGGCTCAAACGCAGGTCGCCATCGAAGGAATCCAGCTGCTCATTCAATTCTTCCAGAAGGGAGAAATCCGTCACGCAGTGAATGTCGCATCGCTGGATGCCAAGACGATCGATGGACTGCGGGGGTTCCTGGATGCCTCGCACCGACTTGGCCTTTTCCTTGCCCAATGGCACGGTGGCTCAGTCGACTCCTGCCGTTTGACCTACCGAGGAGAAGTCGCCGATCGGGAAACCCAACTGCTGACAGCAGCGTTTTGTGCGGGGCTGCTGGAACGAGCACTGGAGGAGGATGTCAATATCGTCAATGCCGAGTGGCTGCTTCGAGAAAGAGGCATTGAACTGACGGAGAACCGAAGCCGTGAAATGGGAGCCTTCAGTTCGTCGATCGTCGCCGACGTGTCGGGCGGGGAAGAACAGATGCGAGCCGGTGTGACGCTGTTCGGCACCCACATGCCGCGATTGATTTTGATTGGCGACTACCGCCTGGAAGCGTACCTCGATGGAAAGCTGTTGGTGTTCACTCACCATGACGTACCAGGCATCATCGGTCGCGTCGGTACCGTCTTCGGAAAGCACCACGTCAACATTGGCCAGATGTCGGTTGGCCGTGGCAGTAGCCAACCAGGTGGCCAAGCGATCGGTGTCCTGAACCTGGACAGTTCCCCACCAGCTCAGGCGCTCGAGCAACTGGCAGCGATTGAAGGAATCCAGAGAGTGCGAGTGATCGAACTGCCGCCAGCAGGACAGTTCCCACCATGGCTTCAGACTTGATCTTTTCGAGGCAGCCTCAAGAATTCCTTTCGTTTCCAGACGCGACACGATCGCCCGATTGAAGTGGCATTATGAAATGCCACGGGCCCGGTCACCGGACAGAGGTACGACAGGGCGTTGGCTGGGAGACTCTGGCGATGTATGAAGCAAAAAACACACAGCGCGCAGTCGTTCGAATCGGTTACGACGGCCGCGTCTACAAGACCTTTCGTGGCGATCGCGCGAAGGAACGATTCGAGAACGAATGCATGATCCTTCGCCATCTGGAATCCAGTGGCTGCAACTACGTTCCTCGATTGATCGCCGCCGATCCTGAGAAACTGGAACTGGTCACAAGCAATTGTGGAGCCCGCGTGGAGCAGATGAGCGAAGGTCGCATCGAAGAGATGTTTGCCTCGCTGCAGAAGTATGGAGTGCGACACGACGATCCATTCCTTCGCAACATCACCTACCGCGCCAGTGATGGTCAGTTTTGCGTCATCGATTTCGAGTTTGCAACGCTGATCGATCCCGCCTTGGCCAGCGGTGGATCGGCCGCCGCCACCCCCGAAGGTTCCATGGTCCGACGAATGCGTTGGTCCGGTGCGACGCACCCTGGTAGATTTCGCCCCAACAACGAAGATTCGTTTCTTGGCATGCTGCTGGATCGATCCGGGATCCGTTATCTGGGGAAAATTGGGGAAGCCAGCACCGACCAGCAGGAGTTCCTATTCGCGGTCAGCGATGGAATGGGTGGGGAGAAATCGGGAGAATTCGCTAGCAAGATCGCGATCGATAAGATCACACTCATCCTCCCGAAGTACTTCGGCCTTTCTTTGGAGCGCTTCATCGCACATCACCAACAGATTGTCGTCGAGCTGTTTGAAAGCATCCATCAGGAGATGCTGAAGCTCAGTCGCTACGATCCGGCATGCCGCAATATGGGTGCCACGCTGACTTTGGGGTGGTTCAAAAAAGATCATCTGTTTTTCGGACACATCGGCGACAGTCGGCTGTATCACCTGCCAAGCCAGGGCACCATGGTCCAATGCACCGACGACCATTCCCATGTCGGTTGGCTGAGACGCAATGGGAAGATCAATGAGCGGGAAGCGCGGATGCATCCACGAAAAAATGTATTAGCGCAAGCGCTGGGTGCCGGCCATCGATACCTCATCCCACAGGTTGGCATGCGGCAGGTGCACCCCGGGGACCAATTCCTCCTTTGCACCGATGGGGTGGTGGATGGGCTTTGGGATCGAGCGATGGAGGAGCTGACGCGCACGCCCTCGGCAGCAACGGCCGATCTTCCTCCAGCCGACCGACTGGTGCGCGAGGCGGTGGCGGAATCGGGACGCGATAACGCAACTGCTGTGGTTGTTGAGGCGATCTAGGTCGCCCCAGTCAATCCGTGACGCGAGTTGGAGAAAAGCAAAAAGCGAAGGGGCTTTAGAGCACCGACCAAACTGCCTCTGCGTCGACGCGATCGACTCGGAGATGAGCTTGCGCGAAATCCTGATGCCGGCTGTGATCCCCGGGAACGGCGACTACAAAACAGCCCGCCGCACGGGCTGCCACCGTGCCATGACTGCTGTCCTCCAGAACCAAAAGCTCCTCGGGAAACAGCTGGAACGACTTCGCCGCCTGAAGATAAATGTCCGGTGCTGGTTTTCCACGAGCCACCTCGTCGCCACAGATCAAAAACTCAAAATGGTCGATAATCCCTGCCAGGGAAAGCGCCTCCGTGGCGAAGGAACGGCGACTGCTGGTAGCTACACACCGCCGAATGCCCCTGCGATCAAGTCTCTCCAGCAGTTCGGCCACTCCCGGCATCAATGCAACATCCCTGGGCAAAACGACCCGGAATCGCTCCTCGGCTTCCTGCTGCAGCGTTTCCCAGCGATCCACCAGCTGCTCGGCTTCGATGAGGACACCCCATGCCTGCGGCGCTGGTTGGCCCATCATCCGCATTCGCACTTCAGGCCGGAAAACTTTTCCACGATCCTGTAAAATCGCACGAATGATCACCTCATACAGATCCTCGGTGTTCAGCAGCAATCCATCCATATCAAAGGCAACCGCCTTCAACTGACGCAATGTTCGACTCACCCCACGACTCCTTCATCGACATCTTTCCGGATGACCTTCCCCATGCGACTCGGTAGTTTCTTTTCCGATCGCTCTCTGCATCCTCTGCAGATGTCCGTTTCTTCGGTACACGATGCGTTCATTGCGATTCATCCGCTGAAACTGGTTGCGTCACTACCCGAAAACGCTACGGCATTTCAGCAAACGGGTGCACCTCAGGAGGACGAGGTCCAGTTGGCGCCGCTGTTCGATGCCCTTCTTGCCAAAGTCCGAGAAAACTCTTCCAACCGTCATTTAAAAGCGACTTACCTTTATGCACAACTGGACCCCGATCGCCACTCCCCTCCGCATCTTGAAATCGTCCCCAAAATCCACGGGGGCGATTCCGCACTCGACGCCTTGACTTCCGAGTTTCTCGAGATCGTTCACGAGGTGCTGCATGAGGCGCGCTACCGGCGCCTGACGCCACAGCAGATTGAAGAGGCACTGGAAACCGCAAGTCCACTGGGTATGCACCTGGCGATTCGCTTCAGCATTTTCCGCAACTTGGAACTCTACTGCCGAGGAGACGCGCTGGCAACGGTCACACCGTGGTCACTGCTTCCCTGGAGAAAGCAGCGAGCCGTCGACGTACCGATCTATCGGCGCTTGGTTCTTTGCTATCGACTCAGGCAAGAAACCAGCGACTTGGGGGAAAAACTATCGACGGCCAAGTTGCATTTGAGAACCTTCAAAAATATCCCTCGCAACGACGTTGAAATGGTGCTTCCAGGGACTCAGATTCGCATGTCCTGGAAAGACCATTGGAAGGTAGGAGCCCCTTCTTTTTGGGGCCTTAGCATGCTTCTTTTCCGAATTGCGCGTGCCGCTTCGATGCTGGCGCTGATTGGAATCGTGAAGATGATGGCCACCACCGTGATGGCAGTAGGAGTCGCACTGGGGGTCCTATTTTATGCGCTGCGATCTCTTTTTTCTTACTCGAACCTGAAGAAGCGGCATCTGCTTCAATTGACGAGGAACCTCTACTATCAAAATCTCGACAATCACGCAGGGACGCTACTAAGGTTGCTGGATGAGGCCGATCATCAAAAGGCGGCCGAGGCGATCGTCGCATACTATCTGCTGGATCGGTCTCAGTCGCCGAAGACAACGCCACAGATCGCGGAAGAAGCGAAAGAGTTGCTGCAGGATCTTCTGCCAGGTGGCACCATCCACTTCGAAGCAGAAGAAGCGCTCAGGCATCTAGCCGGCTTGGGGCTCGCGGCATCCAATGCCGAATTCTGGCAACCGCTCGATCGCCGCCAATCGCTCAACAAGCTGCTGTTGGGCTGAGATGAGACGCAATCCTGCTGGCTTGGACCCCGGGTCATCCGCCATTGGACTAGGGTTGGGAACGAGCCTGATAGACTCGCACCCAATCGACCAAGTATTGGGCGGGGAAGGAAGTATCTAACGCAGGTTCTCCGACGAAGCCTCCGCCGATCGCGAGATTGAGCACGATGTGAAAATGCTGGTCGAAGGGAGCCGGAAAGGGGGCATCCTCCGATTCCCAACGGGATTGTTCCTGCCACACCTCGCCATCCAGAAGCCAACGAATTTTCCCTTCCTCCCATTCGATCGCGAACTGATGGAAGTCGGCTGTGAAGTCGACTCTGGGGAATTTCTTTTGCTCCCCTGTGTGCCGATTGTTCGGCCACCGGCCGCCGTAATGCAGCGTTCCCCAGAGGGTATCCGGCTCCTGTCCTTTGAACTCCATGATGTCGATTTCACCGCTGGAAGCCCACCCTCCGTAACGATCTTCGGTGGGGAGCATCCAGAAAGCGGGCCAAACACCCTGCCCCGCCGGCAACTTGGCTCGCATCTCAAACTTGCCATACTTCCAGTCGCCCCGATTCTTGCTTCGGATACGCCCCGAGGAATAATCTCGCTCCGTCCCTTGAATCGAGGTTCGTTCTCGATGGGCTTCTAGGACAAGCACACCCCGCTCAACCCGCACATTTTTCCGAGCATCGGTGTAGATCTGCAATTCGTGATTCCCCCCTCCGAATGCATTGACCTCCACTTCCCATTGGGAATAGTCGAGCCCCTGCCCATCAAACTCATCCGACCAGACCAGTCGCCAAGCCTTCTCCTGTGCTGACGAAGTCGCAGACAGAAGGACAAGAAATCCCCAAAAGCCAGCACAAATCCCTATGTTCCGCATCGCCAAATTACCTCGTTGACATATCGAACAGCCACCCCTGGGCAGTGTAGCAGAGCAAGATCACCACAGGCAGGACTTCGGCCAGACCAGGAAGGGCTGCTGCCGCTTTCAAAGCCCTTTCAGAAAAGGAGTACCTCACGCCGATCTGGCCTGCCGTGCGCGAGCAGAAGATCGCAAGCCCCTAGCACGGCCGTCTCAGTCATGCACCCAGCAAGCCCATCACGGGCGAGAAGCCCGTGCAACGGCGAAAGCTAGCAATCCGCACAAAAGGTGGGTCGCACCTTTTGGAATGATGCTCTGGCATCGCTGCCTAGGCCAACCAGCCCCACACGGGCGAGATGCCCGTGCAACGAGGAAAGCTAGCAATCCGCACAAAAGGTGGGTGGCACCTTTTGGAATGATGCTATTTGGGATGATCCTGGCATCGCTACCTAGGCCATCCAGCCCATCGCGGTCGGGACGCCGGTGCCGTGGCGAAAGCTAGCAATCCGCGTAAAAGGTGGGTGGCACCTTTTGGAATGATGCTATTTGGGATGATCCTGGCATCGCTGCCTAGGCCAACCAGCCCCACACGGGCGAGATGCCCGTGCAACGGCGAAAGCTAGCAATCCGCGCAAAAGGTGGGTGGCACCTTTTGGAATGATCCGCGCAAAAGGTGGGTGGCACCTTTTGGAATGATGCTATTTGGGATGACCCTGGCAACACAGCCTGGGCCATCCAGCCCATCGCGGGCGGGACGCCCGTGCAACGGCGAAAGATAGCAATCCGCGAAACGGTTGAGTGGTGGCACTCCTTTTTTTCAGAACCGTCGATTTACCCAGCGCGGCGAGGCGTTTCCTGCTGCGACTCTTCCAGCAAAAGTCCCATCAACCGCTCAAACTGCTCGTGCGACTGGAAATGCACTTTCAGACTTCCAGCCCCTTTGCCCCGGCTCTGTAGCTCCACCTTCATCCCCAACGCCATTTTCAGCCGTGACTCCATCTGCACCAGGTTGGCACTTCTTGCCCCCTTCGTCGGCTCCCCCTGCGCCATTGGACCTGCAGCTCCCGACTCCACAACCATCCGCTGCACTTGCCGCTCCGTCTCCCGGACGCTCCATCCCTCTCTTTCCACCCGTTCGGCCATCTCTTTCTGCCGATCGCCGCCGGACAATCCGAGAATAGCTCGCGCATGCCCTGCCGAGATGCGATCGGCTTGCACGGCGGCTTGGACAACTTCTGGAAGGTCGAGTAGACGGACGAGGTTAGCGATGGTGCTGCGATCGATCTGGAGTCGTTTCGCCAGTTCATCTTGCGTGCACCGATGCTGATCCAGATAGTTTTTGAAGCTGCAGGCCTTTTCGATCGCATTGAGGTCTTTCCGCTGCAGGTTCTCCACAATCGCCAGCTCTGCCACGGTGCGGTCGTCGGCATCCCGAATCCAGGCTCGAATCGTCCGCCACCCGGCTACGATGGCCGCTCGCCATCGCCGCTCACCGCTGATCAACTGAAAGCGATCCCCAATTTTGCGCACCAGGATCGGCTGCAACTGTTCGTGTTGGCCGAAACTTTTGGCGAGGGCTTCAATCTCTTCGGCAGCAAATTGACGCCGAGGCTGGTAGGGATTCGGATCGATTTGGTCGACTAGGATTTCTTCCCAGGGAGCCACCGGTTGGGACACCTCTGTCGTGTCACCATGCCCCTTCTCGCCATCGCGAAGGGTTTGGGCGGAGGGATGGAGATGAATCGCTTCCTGGCTGGTGCCCGCCATTTCTTCAGGGGTCGCTCCTAGCAGTGCGGCAAGGCCACGTCCAAGTCGTCGTTCTTTAGTCACGATCCATCACCTCCATGCACAGTTCCATGTATGCCCTGGTGCCACGCGACCGAGGCGCATAATCCAGCACCGATTTCCCATGACTGGGAGCTTCCGCTACCGCAACGTCTCGGGGAATCACCGTTTCGAAAACCACCTCCCCGAAGAAATCTCGGACTTCGTCTTCGACTTCGCGAGTCAGGTCCAGACCGCTGTCGACCATCGTCAGTAGAATCCCACCAAAAGCCAGTTTCCCCTGCCGCTTTTTCATGACGTCTCGAATCACCTCGATCATCTGCGTGAGCCCTTCCATTGCGTAGTATTCGCACTGAATCGGGATCAGCACTTCCTGGCTGGAAGCCAGCGCCGACTGGGTCAATGCTCCTAGGGACGGTGGGCAATCAATTAGCACTAGGTCGAACCCCGCCATCCCCGCGTCCAAGTGCTTTCGCAGCACACCCCCTTCGCTACCCGATGCGTGCAAGCGATCGACATCCTGGAGGGTGCGACAGCCGGGTAGCAGCTGAAATTTTCGATGCGACGTCTCGAGGATGCTGGAGCGAATCGATTCCTCCAGCAACAAAGGATGCTCCACGGCAGGGACCAGCCCCAGACCGCTGGTGGCATTGCACTGCGGATCGAGATCGATCAACAGCGTTTGGGCGCCGGCGCGAGCGGCAGTGGCGGCCAGGTTGACCGCGGTCGTGGTCTTTCCCACGCCACCTTTCTGATTCGCGATGCACACAATCCTTGCCACCGGCAGCCACCTCCTTGCGGCCCCTGCTTGGCACTCATTTCACCCACCGCTTCGTCTGTCCAAGCGGTGGGGATGATAGGAATCTAGGCGATCCGATGCCATCCCAAAACCAGGCACGCTCAAGCGGCAAAAATGGAGCGGTTCCACGTGGAACCGCCACATCCCTCCCAACAAATTGCGGCTTGGTGCCTCTGAGATGTCGCTCATCCTGCTCGGCAAGCAGATCCGTTCGCTCCGCCCACAACCCCGGCCCCAGTAGCCTGGATCCAACTTGCCGCTCGAAAACCCGGCAGCGGCTGGCAAAGGGGACCGGTTTCACGTGAAACTGGGTAAATCAGCTCAGCGGATGCACCACGAGTCCACTGACCAATTTAGGATAAAAGTAGGTGCTTTTGGCTGGCATCCGTTCCTGATGTAGGCTGACGGCGCGAATATGGTCGATCGTCGCTGGCATCACCAAAGCCGCCAATGGGTAGGTCTTTCGCCCCTCCAGTTTGCCATGCAGACCATCGACCACCTCTTGGACCAAATGGACGTAAGTTGGCTTGGGCATCTCCTTCAACCCCAGCAAATCTTCAAAAACCAGGCGATGGAGAATCGCGACCCCTAGACCTCGCCAATCGCCACTCTGGTCCGCCGCGATCTCCGCCATTCTCGCGCTCGCCTCCGGTTTGGCGGTGATCAGGACCCAGGCATCCGAAGCGCGGCTGTAGATCGCCATCACTTCCTGCTCGTCCCACCGTTCCATCTGCTTCCACACCCCTTCCGCCGCTTCGGGACCGTTCCCCGCTGACTCCAGCTCAAAATGACCACTGAGCCGCTCTTTCAGCTGGTCGACCGTCATCTCCGGGACCCCTTCCAAGAGACGATGGGTGGGCAGGACGACCAATCCGGGGTCGTGCATTGAGACCAACTGGGTCAACACAAAATTCGCGGGATGATCAGGAGGAAGCGTCCCATGCTTGGCCACCAGTTCGTCACGATAATTGCAAGCTGTCTCATACCGATGATGGCCATCGGCTACGAACATCGGCAGCGGTTCCATCAAAGCCGCTACTTGGTGGATGATTTGCATCTGAGTGATCGGCCACATGCGATGAACGACCCCCAAGTGATCGGTCGCCTCCAGGCCCTGTACCCCAGCTGTCGCTTCATCGATCCAATGCTGGATCTGATTTTCAGGATCCGGGTAAAGCCCAAAGATCTGGCTGAGATTCGCCTGCGTCGCTCGCGTCAGTCGCAGGCGGTCATCCTTGGCTTTCGCGTGAGTCTGTTCGTGCGGGTAGATGTTCCCTTCGCCGAATCGCTGCAGCCGGACGCGTGCCATAAAGCCCTTTCGGATCTTGGTGCGCCCGTCGACATCGAACTGCTGCTGGTAGGCATAAATCGCCGGATCCGATTCCAGTTGCAGCGTCCCATCTCCCTTCCAATCCCTAAAAATCCTGGCCGCTCGACGATAAATCTCATCCGAATCCGGGTCCGCCGCCTCCGGCCGATTCAACTCCAACCGCAGAAAGTTGTACGGGGAAAGGCGGTAGAGATGATCTTGTAGCTGGCTGTCGACCACATCGTATGGCGGCGCTATGCAGTCGCTCAGCGATCCAACTTGCGCAAGGTTGTAACGTAGACCCCGAAAGGCTTGGATCTGTGGCATCGGAACGAGTGCTCCTGGCGGCGTGGGCGATCGTCAAGTCAAAGAGATCGAAGAATTGTAACGAATTCCATGACCTCCAAAAGGTCGCCTTCGGATGGGATCCCATTAGCCTTCATGAGCTGGAAACAGCAGGCGAGCATATCCCTTGATGGCCTCCTGAATAAAGGCCGCCAGCTTCTCAGGGTCCTTTCTGCCAGGCGCGATTTCGACGCCGCTGGCGGTGTCGACCGCGTCTGGACGCACCGTCTCGATCGCCTGTGCCACATTTCCAGGTCGCAATCCTCCGGCCAGGATCATGGGAGTCAAGCCAAAGCATGGAGGACGCGGTACCAAGAGGTCCCAACGAGCGACCTTACCTGTCCCCCCCTTTTCCTCGGGAGCATAAGCGTCAATCAATAAACCACTCACCCCGCTGGCAACCCAACTCCCCGCGCATTCCGCATCCAGATCGCCTCTCCAACCAATCGCTTTCCAACACGGCGGACCGCTCCAGTCCGCCCAGTCACCCGGCCGCTCGGATCCATGGAGTTGGATTCGGTCCAGGTTTGCGGTACGCGCGACATGAGCGACCCAAGAGGGGTCAGCATCAACAAAGACACCGACTCTCAATGCCTTGCCTCGAGCCGGATGGCTCCAGGAACCAACCACTTCCGGAGCAATATACCGAGGGCTTTGGGGATAGAAGTTAAACCCGATCGCATCGGCACCTAGTTCCACCGCCATTCGGTAGTCTTGCGGGTTGACGATGCCACAGATCTTGATTCGAAAGTCTGGCTTGCGGCTTAGCATGGCCTCTGCATTCCAAAGGGTCCGTTTCTTCTACCGTTCGCGATTGTACCATCTCGCAGGATTGACTACCGTTGGCCCGGCCAACCAGAACCGCACGGGATTCGCATCACCATTCTCTTAGGGCCTGTTCCATTTCTCTTTGCTGCACGGTGCTTGGATGAGCAGACTTCGAATGCCGGGAGCGTCCCCGCTATGGATGGCAGGGCTATTGACCCTTTGGGCCGCCTCCATCGCAATCTGGAAGCCACAGCCGATTCACATTCTGGAACTTTATCAGGTCGAAGGGGGATCGCATTTGGTCCATGCCTTGAAGGGACTCGAAACAGCCGAGGCCAGCCAGTCTCTGCGTCATCTTCAAAAGCATCTTCAGCAAGTCAGCCCCTACACGCCCGTTCACCGCATTCGGGTCAGGGTGGTCGAGCGGAAAGGGGGAAGGCCAAACCAAGAGGGGCTTCGAGCCATCTTGGCGATCGAAGCCGACGGCAGATTGGAGCGACAGCGATTAGAGGACGCCCTCCGCGGATGGAACGCAAATCCTGCCACCCCATCGCAGGAGATCTCCACCGATCCTCATTCAGACAAACGAAAACGATGGGCGGCATGGAAGCGCGATATCGCGCAACACCAGCTGATGCTTCTGTCTGCCTCCGCCGACCGCCCGGAAATCCGCAAAATCACCTCCGCCGCCAGCTTAGCCTCCTTTCAGTCCACCGACGGCTCTTCGGATCATCCAGTTGCGATGGCGTCACCCGAGCAACAGTGGACGCATCTGCTCGAAGAAGCATCGAGCCAGATTCCTGCCATATCTCTCCACGCGAATGACCTTCCATCTTTGCCTCATCAAGATTCGGTCGCTTGCCGATCGGCCAGCTGGCAGCCGGTGGCCGGCCCCCTTCGGTTCGATCGCTTGCTGGCCGCCACAGCCACCCCACTCCTTCTATGGGCCGTCTACCTTTGTCTCTTGCAACTCGCAAAGTGGCGAGCGACTCGAAGTCGCAGTCCATGGACCAGATCGCTTGAATCGATGGGCCTACTTTCGTTTGGCAGGTTGGAATACAGCGAAACGTCGCCAGATCGCGCTCTAGCTTCATCCCGAAACGGGAACCTAAGTCAGGCTACCAGATGGTGCCTGGAGATAAGCTTCTATGCTTTCCCAGTGCTGTTGCTGACCAAGGCTATCTTGAACCCACCCTGGGGACGGTTCTTCTTCTCCGAGCCGATCGCGGCACTTCCAAAACTACTGGAATGGTGGTGAAAAGGACGATTCAAGGGAATCGCCATCTCCCGGCCTCTCGACCGGTCGCATAGAAGGCTGTTGCATCGTTTATGGTCCAGTGATCCGATCGCTCGACAAACTCCATGGTCGGAAACGTCCAGCACAGGATACCGATCGATTCGGACCAAGCCACGCGATTCGCAATATGACCAACTTTTCGCTGTGCGATTACGAGGAAAAAATTTTTTCGGCGACCAATGGGTTCAGTCGTGCCGATAGTAAGAATTGCGAAGACGTCGGCAGCAAAACATACAATCCAGAGGTGGGAATTCATGGACGAAGGCTCACTGGGTCTCAAGCGATCGCCTGGGCTGGGCATCGCCACCTTGGAACGCTATGTGCCTCTTGAGACTCGCGAGTCGATGGTGCGCGATATTGCCAAGACGATCCAACGTGGGCTGGGCCCCTGCACCGTCATCGGCGGCATTGGCAGTGGGAAGAGTCTTTTAGCGCAGCGCATCGCACAGCTGTTGCATCCTCACTTCTCCCTGGTCCTGCTCCATGGATCGACCCTTCGAAGCGCAGGAAAACTGCATGAATGCCTTGTGTCCGAACTGGATATCGCTGTCGAATCCAAGGCAAGCCCAGGAATCCGTGCCGCAGTCCAGCAGTTCCTCTTGACCAAACCATCTAGCGACGGAGCCGGAATGCTGATTCTTGTCGACGACGCTCAATGGTGTTCTCGTCGAGTCTTTGAAGAACTGTTGCTGATGGGCGACTGGACGGATGGCCGCACTCCTCGCGTCCGATACGTTCTCCTGGGTACGCCACATCTGGAGCATGTTCTATTGCAGCCGCGATTGCAGTCCCTGCACCATCGCATCGCGCTCCGCAGCTTCCTTCCATTCTACCGAGCCGAGGAAAGTCGCGAAGTCATTCTAACGAAAATTAGAATGTCGGGTGGCGATGCGTTGCAACTGCTCTCAGAGGAAGCGATACGGTCGATCCATCACCTGACGCAGGGGAACCCGCGCTGGATCGACTACCTCTTGGATTTCTCTCTTCGATTGGCAATCGATGAAAACAGTCGTCGCATCGAGCCGCCGTTGGTGGAACGTGCCTGGGCCGCTCTGCAGGGGCTTCATCAAGCGGATGACCACCAATTCTCCCAGAACCTGACGGTCGAATCGGGATCGGGCGAGTGGATTGAGTTCATCGAGCTGAACCAGACGCAGTCCGATAGCGGGGCAAGCGACAAGGAGCAAACTTCGATTACCCCACGCTCGACGTCCGCGCCGATCATCGATGGGGATCCAACTCCATATGGCGGCCAAAAAAGCGATGCAGTCCAAGACCATAGCGATTCACCCGAACGCAATGAAATGTCTAGCGCCGCTATGGCGGAAGTGGCATCCGTACCGACGAACCAGTTCGCCACAGGGCTTCCTGAAGAGCGACATCCCGAGAGGGCAGTGATGGTTTTCGATCGCGGCGACGAAGGCCATCCCTCACCGCTGCATCGATTTCTCTCTGCATGGCGACGTGAATCGGGCCCACAAGACGAAATCAAATCGAATCAGGCAGCAGACGATCGGTTTCGCATATTAGAGATTTCCAGTTCGGAAAATCGTTGAGAAGACGAAACCGGATCTTCGCGACGATTGCTTTCGTCGATATGAGGGACATACACCATGAGTGCGGTAGCCATGCTAGATCGTTGCCAAAGCCTAGGGATAAACCGGAATCTCGAGGGAAGCTCTCTGGCTTGCATCGCGTTCTCTACCCATCCTGCCGATGCATCGGCTTGGTGGGCTGTAGCTTACCGATTCTTTCTCCAGTGCGGCCGTTTGCCATCGGAGATTGCAAAACTGGATTGCCTGGATCCACACCCTCCATCTCAGGGGCGTGGGATTCGGGAAGCGGGGTACGCCAACTGGGAGATCGACACCGCTCATTGGGAGGATTCGGTTCTGGAAATCAGCAGCAACCAAATCCTTCCACGGCTCCATAACAGGACTCGCCTTTGCTGCTATCTGGGTTATTCTGAAGACCCTTGGGTAGAACCGCTGGGTCGAAGTTTCGAACGGGTCATCATACTGGTCCCTGCGAAAGTCACTGGCGGGGGCAGCGAACTGATTCGCCGCATCCGTCGGATGATGGCAAGGCAAGTTCCGATCACCGGCTACCTGGAATGCGGTCTAGGCGTCCCTTAGGAACACTCCGAATAGTAGCTTGCGATGAAATCGTGTCTTGTCACCGGCGGCGCCGGATTTATTGGGTCGCATCTCGTCCATGGACTATTGGCAGAGGGGTATCGAGTTCGGGTGCTTGATAATCTTTCAACTGGCCATCGCGCCAACTTGGAAGGTGTTCTCGATCGCGTGGAGTTCGTCGAAGGGGACATCTGCGATACGCAGATCGCAAGGCAAGCCACCGAGGGGATGGACGTCGTTTTTCATCAAGCCGCGATGGCTTCGGTACCATTCAGCCTGGAGTATCCACTGGAGTCGCATCGCACGTGCGCCACTGGCACTCTTTCGATGCTGATTGCAGCCAAGGACGCGGGGGTCAAGCGATTTGTCTATGCCGCGAGCAGCAGCGCCTATGGCGACCAGCCCTACAGCTCGAAAAGGGAAATCGATATCCCCTCGCCTCTTTCTCCCTACGCGGTGGCCAAATTGGCTGGCGAATACTATTGCCAATCCTTTTACCATAGCTTCGGGATGGAAACAGTTGGTTTGCGATATTTCAACGTGTATGGACCTCGTCAGGATCCCAATAGCCCTTACTCGGCTGTGATTCCGCTCTTTGTGACGCGATTGCTCTCTGGCCAGTCGCCCATCATCTACGGGGACGGCCAACAGTCTCGAGACTTCACTTTCGTCGAAAATGTCGTCCTTGGAAACATCCTCGCCTCCAAGGTCGAAGGCATCGGAGGCAAAGTGATCAACATGGCCGAGGGACGCCAAACCACGCTTCTTCAACTCTTGACGTTACTCGATCACCATCTCGGGACAGGGATCGGACCTAAGTTTGAAGCAGCTCGTGTCGGCGATGTCCGCGAGAGCCTTGCGGATATCACTCTGGCCAGGGCCTTGCTGGGCTATGATCCCAAGATCGGTCTGGATGAAGGATTGGCGAAGACGATCGACTACTATCGCACCTGGAGACCCTAAGCGGGTTATAGTCCGGAACCACTCTTCAGCGACCTCCCGCTCATTCCGCCTTTTCCTTTGCCGGCTCCACCAACCGAATCAGCTGATCCGCCTCCAGGAGGTCGTGAGTGGTGGTGGTGCCACTAGGCCACCGAACAGTCAATTGGGGAAACCGTCCATTCTGCAATTGGCTCTTTGCCATCCCAAAATGTACCACCCGCTCGCTAGACGATGCGTAGGAACCTCCTCCATACACATTGCGGTGGATGACGCTTTCCCTCCCTTGCAGACGGAGAGTCGCACCGATGGCGTCTCGGTTCGACTGCGTGCCCACTAACAGCACCTTCAGCCAGGCCCCTTCGGATTCCGATTGATTTTCAATGATCGCCACATCCTGCAGAACGGTGGATGTGGCGAGATCCATCTTGCCATCGAGATTGAAATCGGCAGCCGCAAGTCCTCTGGCCGAAACCGGCTTTTGAAAAAACGGGCCCGCCTGCTCGCCAGCCATGCGAAACGACTTCCCATTCAGATTCTCCAGCAGCACCGGAAGTTGGTCGACGGGAGCCAACTGGCTTTGCCGTACCGCATGCCCGTTGACGGTGACCAAATCCTCATCGCCATCCAGGTCGTAGTCATTGAAGACGACTCCCCAACCGACCAATAGAGATCCCATGGCAGTCACGTTGGTGCGGCGAGACATATGCAGGAAATTGAGCCGGCTGGACTGCGAGTACAAGGCGCAGGTTTCTGTCTCATAATGGGTGACAAACAGATCAAACTTGCCATCGTTGTTGTAGTCCCCCACACCAACCCCCATGCTGCCATCCGGGGTCCCTGCGTCATCGAGCGCTGTTCCGCTGCGAAGCCCGATCTCGGTCAACCTGCCATCCCCTTCGTTGCGATAGAGATAATTCGCCTCTTCATCATTTGCGACATACCAATCGGTATCCCCGTCCGCATCCAGATCGCTGGCGAGCACGCCCAGCCCTCGGCCCCCGGGCGCCAAAAACCCCTTCGGCATCGGCTCAAATCTCCCATCCCCTAGATTCCTGAAAAAGAGATGGTCGACCCCGCGAAAATCGCGAGGCCCACAGACATCGCGGACGCCGCGCACCACACATGGCGGATTGTTGTCGAAGGACCAGTCGGCGTAATGAGCGACCAAAAGGTCTAGATCGCCGTCTCCTTCCAAATCACCCCACGCGGCAGTCGATGACCAATTGGGATCGATTAAACCAACCGCGCTGGCGACTTCCTGGAATGTCCCATCCCCCAGGTTCTGCCAAAGTTGCAAACCTCCGTATCCGGTGACCAGCAGATCGGGAAAGCCGTCGTTATCGAAATCCGACACATGGAGTCCATGGTGATAATGGCTGGATAGATCGAGCCGTGACGGCTGGAGCACCGAGCGAAATCGCCAATCTCCAAGCCCCTGAAAGAGCCATCCTGGGAGGCCAACCACTTCCTTTTGTTCGGCTCGAAACCTCCCGCCTTCCGCGTAGGCCAGATCGGCCTGGCCGTCGCAATCGTAGTCGAAGGCAGCTAGCCCTCCCCCCAGCGACTCGATGATGCTGTAGACCTCGTCCTCCCTCCCGTCGTTGTAGCGCACCTGGATCCCACTGTCGGCAGACCGATCTGAAAAGCGGATTCGATAGGTTATCGAGTCTGGCGCGCCAGACCCTGGCGGCTCAGACTGCCCGACCGAAGCCGTTCCCGAAGAGGCTGGCCGTTCCGAGGCCGGTCGCTTGTCAGCTGGTTGGCAACCTAGGAAAAAAACCAGCAATAAGGGGAGCCAGCCGAAGGTAGCGGTTGGAAGTCGTTCCAGAGTGACGTTGCCCGATTCCCGGACGATAACTTCTGAATCTCGATGCAAGAAGTGGCATGAACGGCTGTCGCAATCCAAGATACGAAACCTCCATCCCAGGCATCGAAAAGCACGAGGGGAAAAGGAATCCCCAGTTGCTGTCGACACACACGATGTCTGGAGCCAATGGGGGTCAGGGTTTTTCGGCAGGTTCCGCGGGCTTAACGCCAGCAGGCGATTCCGGCTCGATCGTCCCTCCCAATTGTATCACTGCCGATCGATGGACAGCGGCCTGCGCCGTGTCGCCCGATCGCGAGAAAAGAAGGTAGAGATCCTGATGGGCTTCCACCATCGAAGGATTCGCCTGCAGTGCCGCCTGTAGCCAAACGCGTCCCTCGTCTCGCGAGCTATAGTGGAGCAGGTCATGTCCAACCTGGTAGAGCAACTGGGCGTTGTTCGGCTGTCGCTCTGCATCGATCAAACGCAGATCGATATCTTTGAGGAATTTGTTCCCTTCCTCGGTCTTGGCAAAGAGCGGTTCGGCCATCGAGTCCTGTCCGTCTTGCGCGTAGGCTCGCGCCAGTGCGTAATTCATATCGACATCCTCCGGCCAAAGCTCCCGAAGAGGAGCCATCCGCTCGATCGCCTCCTTGGCTCGCCCTTCATCCAGCAGCGATCTCCCCAGAAGCAGCTGCGCCTCAAAGTCTCGCTTCCCCTCGGTAACCAATCCTTCCAATAGCTCAATCGCTTCCTTGGGCTTTTGAGTCCCCAGCAACGCTTCGGCCATCCCTTTTCGAGCTTCGATGGAGGTTGGCTGCTGTCGGAGATACTGACGGTAATAGGTCACCGCATCTTCCCACTGGTTCAAATGGCGTTTGGTCTCCGCCATGCCGAACTGGGCAGCCGCTAGATGAGGCTGCCGCTTGAGCGCCTCTGCGAATGCATCGCTGGCCTGAGTCCATTGCTGCCGGTATTGGGCCAGCATTCCTAGGACCACGTATGGCATACCATCCTGTGGCAGCTCCTTCGTCCAGATTCCGACCATCCCCAAGGCGTCACGGAACTGCATCCGAATCAATGAACCAATAGAAAAGGCATGAAGCACTTCCCCCAAGTCGCTGCCGGCTTCCTGGATCAACCTTGGGAATTCCTTCGAGACTTCGGAGAGTTCTCCCATTTGGGCATTTAGCAGCATCGCTTCCCGATCGACTTCTCTGGGGTCTCCACCAAGTTGCCGGGCGAAGCCGATCAGGAGCCCTGATCTTTCGAAGTTGCGGAGATGCCTCTGAGCCCGCGCCTTCAGAAGGGACGTTTCTCCGGTGATCCCATAACGCTCTTCCAAACGCACCAGGGCGTCGTGAGCTGGGCGATCCTGCCACTCTGCGATGAGCCGTCTGGCGGAATCCAGTTGGCGCTGATAAACGATGCGGGAAACACCAAACACCAGAAAGGGGATCGCCAGCAAGAGGACGATCGAAGATCGCCAGAAACGGAAGGTCTTCCAAGCTGGGATGCGGCCTGTCCCGGAATCGCTTCCAGGGCCCTCCTGACCATGTAGGATCGTACCGGGTTGCTGCACGCTGGGCATCTCAGGAAGCTCCGGCACGCATCGCCTTCAGGGAGGGATCTTCGGTGTGGGAGATCATCAAAAAGAAAAGCGGAGGGCACGGGACTCGAACCCGCAACCCCTTTCGGGGCAATTGATTTCGAATCAACCTCCTCACCATTCGGTTACCCTCCGAAATCCCCCGTATTTTGGGCCCAACGACGTTTCGTGGCAAGGCCCAATCCTAGGGGAAACCCGACTTTGCAGATGGCGCGACCTCTGCGGAGTGGACCGGTCGTGCCCCCGGGAGACAGTTTTGTCGTGCTGGAAGGCCCAGCTATCCGATCTTCCCAAATCAGTTTGTGCGGTTGCTTGGAGCGTCACCGTCGCTCCCATTCCCCTAGAATCCAGTGTTTCCCAAGAATCCAACGGAATTCCATCGATGTCGCAGAAGAAAATCTTCCGAGTGGTCACTCGCGGCCCAGATGGGGCACTACGGATTCGGGATTTCCATTCCGCCGAACCAATCTCACAGATGCACTTGCAGGTGGGAGTGGACGACTGCAGCACCGACCTGGACCTCAGGGGACTGCCAGTCTTCAAAGGACTTGTGGGACCTTTCCCAGAGGGCCAAGAGATCGTTCGCTACGAGTCTCCGGAGGTCTTTGAATTGATGACCCGAGAGTGGGCCGTGGCGCGACCGGCAAACCGAGTTGGTCGTCGCGCGAAAATGGTCCAAGAAGAATCCTGATTTGAAGGATACGGCTTCTTGGAGCGGCTGGGCGATGCGTTCTGGTCCGCATTCGATCGGATCCCACCCGGCTCGTCCTCAGTCCGGCGTAGCCGACGGTGCTCGTGCTCGTGCTCGTAATCGCCCAGCTCGTTGGCATGACAGCCTTAGGATCCGCCAACCGAAGGGCCAGGTTCCTCGGCTCAATCCGCAGGCCGTGATTCCGAATCCCCCTTTCGCCCATCGCATTGCAAACTCGGATCGAACCCGCGCATCGACTCAGCCGGAATGGGACAGTCACACGAGCGATCGAGCACCAGCACCGCATGGCTGAGCAGGAACAAGAGCACGACAACAAGCCAGAGCAATACCATGCACCGAAGTGGCCGGTCGACGGCGCTGGACGCTGGATTTCTTTTGGCGGCCACTGTATTTCTTATGGCGGCCACTGGGTGATGGTTGCCGATAGAACTGCCTGGGATTACCAGCGATGAAGAAAAGGCCTATCCGCCAATTTTGTGGCGCCAAGACGCTCTCAATTCGACACCACCTTACGAGGCTCGAATTGCGGCCCGATCCAGCGGCACGGCAAGAGCCGTCCGAGTGATGTTCCATGACCGATTCGAGCGGGACAGTGTAGCGATTGCAAGCCACACAAAGCCCAGGTGGACCAAAGAAAAACTACCCCGCTAGGACTCGAACCTAGAATAAAGGAACCAAAATCCCTTGTGTTGCCAATTACACCACGGGGCAATGCGGACCGTCAGGTCGCTGGTGTGCGAAAAGTTTAACGATTAGGCGATGCGTTGACAACCGCAAAGGCCAGTCGCTGCATCTCCAGAGAAACATCGACTTGGACGATCTCCAGTCCCCCTCGGGTCGGGTGGAGGGTGACGGGGGAAAAATTCAGAATCCCTGACACCTGGGTTTTTGCGATGCGATCGGCGATCGAAGTCGCCTCCCCAGCCGGAACCGCCAGGATGGCTAACTCGGTACCGGTCTTCTTCAGGATCTCTTCCAGTTGATCGATTCCATGGATCCGAACACCGCTGATTTTGCTTCCAATCACTGAGGGATCGCGATCAAAGGCCGCGACGCATCGGAAACCCTGCCGCCAAAATCCCTGATGACCGGCGAGAGCCCGGCCCAGATTCCCCACTCCGATAATGCTCACCATCCAGGTACGGTCGATGCCGAAACGGGTCTGTAGAGTTTCGACCATGGCGGCGACTTGGTAGCCACGGCCTGGCTTTCCTGCCATCCCTAGCTCCGCCATATCGCGTCGCACTTGAGCGTCGCTGAACCCCAGGATGGCTCCTAACGTGCTGCTTGGGATCGTCTCGACACCTTGCCGCTGAAGCATTTGCAATTCGCGCAAGTAAAGGCCAGCTCGTCGCTCCGTCGGCTTGGCGATTCGATTGCCTGGCATAACCCCTCCGATCGTTACAACGCATAACAACGTTTCAGCTGGTCGGAACAAATTACGGAATCGACCATTATTTACCCAGCCCACTCAGTTTACTTATCCCATCATATTTCCATAGACGATGAAACTGTTGCTTTGGGCATCTATTCGTTGACTCGTCTACTTTACCAACCTTGTCGCCAGGCGGGAGTGAAGGAACTCGGCAATTTGGGTTCCATCGGATTGCCAGTGGCGCGTTTGTCCGGGTTGGGAAGCGAGATTCACTGCGAGAGGGAATGTCCGAAAGGAAGGTCAGGCGAAAGGGTTTTCGCCGACTGCCAGATGCTGCGTTCAGCTTAGATGGATCCAGGTTTCGAAGGAGAGCGAGAAATGAGAAAGCTGTTGGCTTTGCCAGCGTTGGCGGCGATTCTGTCCGCCTTCTCGGCAAACGTAGCTTCGGCTGCCTATTGCGGTGCGATCAGCTACGAAAATGCGGGTGTTGTCAGTGGGGATCCTTGTGCCCCGCACAGTCACACCATCATGAAGACGGTCCGACGAGTGGTCTACGATCAGGAAGTGGTCCAAGCGACTCGATCGGAATACCAAACGGTGTATGAAGACCGCGAGGTGCAGCGGACGCGTTACGAGCGTTCGACGGAGTACCGAGAGGTCAACTACACGGTCACTCGTCCTGTGTACGAAACACGGGAGAAGGTGATCAACTACACGGTGATGAAGCCGGTGTATGAGACCCGCACCAAGCAGGTCCAGTACACGGTGCGCCGCCCTGTCTACGAAACGCACGAAAAGGTGATCAATTACACGGTGATGAAGCCGGTGTACGAGACCCATGAAAAGGTCATCAACTACACCGTTCGTCGTCCAGTGTATGAAACCCGCCAAAAGACGATCAACTACACGGTGATGAAGCCGGTGTATGAGACCCATGAAAAGGTCATCAACTACACCGTCATGGTCCCTGTGCAGGAGACTCGCGAGCGGACGATCAATTACACCGTCATGGTTCCTGTGACGGAGACTCGTGAACGTACCGTGACTCAGCGGATCACCAAGCCGGTGAATTACACCAAGACGGTCATGGTCCGTGGTGGAAGCTGGGAAACCCGCTCTGAAGAAGTCCCTGGACCAGTCGTCCGACGCACCATTCGCGAACCGGGCAGCTGGGTCTTTGACGAGGCGACTTGCAAGTGCGTCTATGTTCCTGGTGCCTGCCGCACCGAGTGCGTCCAGTGCCCACCCAAGACGATCTGCAAGAAGGTTTGGGTCCCCACCTGCGAAGAGAAGATCATCAACTGCGTTCGGTACGAAACCGAATGCGTTTCGAAGGTGGTTCCTTACACCGTCTGCAAGATGGTTCCTGAGTGCCGCACCAAGACGTCGACCTACACGGTTTGCAAGATGGTTCCGGAATGCCGGAGCAAGACCTGCACCTACACCACCTGCCGCATGGTGCCCGAGTGCCGAACGAAGGTCTGCAACTACACGGTTTGCAACTGGGTTTGCGAACCGCGCAGCAAGACCTGCACCTACACCACTTGCCGCATGGTGCCTGAGTGCCGCAGCAAGACCTGCACCTACACCACCTGCCGCATGGTTTGCGAGCCGAGGGTGAAGGACGTCTGCTACACGGTCTGCTCGATGGTTCCAGAACAGCGATCGAAGACCTGCACCTACACGGTCTGCCGGACAGTTTCGGAATGCCGCACCAAGACGGTCCCCTACACCGTCTGCAATGCAGTTCCCTACACCTGCACCGTGAAAGTGGCCAAGCGAGTTTGCGTCCAGGTTCCTTACACCTACACTCGGTGCGTTCCCCGCGTTGTCTGCGAGGAAGTGCCGGTGACCGTCAGCTGTGGAAACGTTGATCCTTGCAGCAGCAATGGCAATGGAAACGGCTTCGGCGGCAACGGTGGGTTGTTCAACGGACGGATTCGCAATGGTCTGCACAACCTGATCCATGGTGTCGGCGGATGCGTCCGCAATGTGCTCCATGGTGGTTGCGGTCTGCTAGGTGGATGCGGTGCCGGTGCTGGTGCTGGTTGCAGCGAAGGCTGCGACAGCGGATGTGCCGCTCCTGCCGCCAGCAGCTGCGACAGCTGTGCCGGCTGATTCCTTAGTGATCCCAACGCGATCACCGACTGATAGCAGCATCGGTGATTCCCTCGAACTGGCCGGGCCCTCAAGCCCGGCCAGTTTTTTTGTTCCCACTAGGGATCGCTGGGAGACTTGCTCCCAGTCAGCTACAATTCGGACCTGCTTGGTTGTCCCGGCTCTGCTCCCCCCACTGGGAAGTCCATTGCGTGTCCGATTCCATCGATCCCGACTCGAACCCCACGAAGACGAATCCGCGGTCGGCACTGCCTTTCATCTTCGTCACCGTGCTGCTGGATGTGCTTTCCTTCGGAATCATCATCCCCGTCCTGCCCAACCTGCTCAAGCAAATGGTTGGCGGTGATGCTGCAATTGCCGCCAGCTACTATGGGCTCTTTGGCACCACCTGGGCCGTCGCTCAGTTCTTCTGCGCTCCGATCCTGGGCTCGCTTTCCGATCGATTTGGGCGACGCCCCGTCCTTTTGCTCTCTTGCCTGGGGCTGGGACTGGACTACATCCTGATGGCGCTCGCCCCAACCTGGCAGTGGCTATGGCTGGGTCGTTTGTTGTCGGGAATCACCGCCGCCAGTTTCGCCACGGCGGGTGCCTACGTCGCCGACGTGACGCCGCCTGAAAAACGAGCTGCAAGCTACGGCATCTTCGGTGCCGCTTTCGGGCTTGGCTTCATCCTCGGTCCCGCCCTCGGAGGCATCCTCGGAAGCATCCACCTGCGACTCCCCTTCTGGGTCTCCGCCGCGCTCGCTTTGGCCAATGCCGCCTACGGGTTCTGGATCCTCCCAGAATCGCTACCTCCAGAGAAACGGCGCAACTTCTCTTGGAGCCGCGCTAATCCAATCGGAACATGGAAGTTTCTCTTCTCGATTCCATCCCTCTCCCGACTCGCCCTGATAGGCTTCCTCTACCAATTGGCTCATCAAGTCCTGCAGAACGTCTTCGTCCTCTACACCCAGTATCGCTACGACTGGAAAGAACGGGAGGTTGGGCTTGCCCTGGCTGCAGTCGGAGTCGGAAGCGTTGTGGTTCAGGGCTTTCTTGTCCGCCGCATGATGGCTCGATTCAATGAGCCGATGCTGTTGTTAACCGCACTGGCCTTCGGGGTGGCCGGCATGCTGCTCTTCGGCACAGCCCCCAACGCTTGGTGGTTCTTACTTGCCATCCCGGTCATGGCCGGAATGGGGTTCTTCATGCCAGCGCTGCAGGGGATGATGACCCGTCAGGTCGATGTCCAGCAGCAAGGGCAACTGCAGGGAGCTACCGGAGCTCTCCATTCGGTGGCTGGATTGATCGGCCCAATCCTCTTCACCTCCCTGTTCGCGGCGGTGCTGGAACGTGGTGCGGCTCCCTTCTGGTCCGGGCTCCCGTTCTGGGCAGCTGCCTTCCTCCTCCTACTTGGAATCGTTGTTGCCCTCCCTGCCGCTCGCTCCTATCGAGATTCCTAATTCTCTTCTGGCCCGAAATCGATCGTCTCACAGCCTTCCGTTAGGAAGTTCTTACCAGAATTCCCTGGATGCCGGAGAGCGACACTGGAAGTTCCAAGACATCCCGGCCACAATGGGGCGATGTCCAACCGCCTTTGATCGAGGGAGTCCTTCATGCAGTACGTTTTTCGACTCGCGGAATTGCTGGGCCATACCCCGGATCGCCATAAGCGGCCAGGGACCATCAAAGCGATCGTCGAATACACAGGCCTGGATCGCCATCAAGTGGCCGCCCTCTTGAAGAACGAGGCCAAATACATCCCGCTGGAAGCTCTTTCGCGACTGTGTGACTACCTGATCGAGCATGGTTATGCATCGGCAGAAGAACTTCCAGGTGCCCTGTTTGCCATCAAGCCGGAGAATTTCTGGGAACTGCTGGCAAGGCGAAAACGGCTAGAAATCTGCGTGGGGGTTCGGCGACCCCCAGAGTCCGATACCGCCGAGTCCGCGTGGGTGGTCGCCAGCGATGCAGTGCTTGTCGGGGAAGTGCTCAACGGAGTCTCCACGCTTGGTGGCACCGCCAAAGCCAGAACCAACGCCCCCAATTCAGCTTCGCGCGTCTCCGACTTGCCACCCCATCCAGAGCATCTACGGCAATCGCTTGTCTGGAGCCCTGGGACGATGCCACCGGCCGACGTTCAGAACGCCGCCAGAAACATCCACTCCGACTTCTGCGAAGGAGCAGGAGACCGAGCCCTGGTGTGCGCAGGGAGCGTCAAGAGCAACCCGGTCGTCGAGATGGTCTTCGCCAACGCATTTGCCGGCACACCATTTCAGTCGGAAGATGACGTCGACGACGCATCGCTGAGACGATGCCCCTTTTTCTTGAGATACCGAGACACCGACCCTCACCCACCATCGCTGGCCGCCGGCCTGAGACTCAGCCGCAATCAAAAGACCACACAACCAGGGCTCTATTACGAGCGAGAGGATGGGAAGTGGGAGTTCGCCGGGGGAGACGGGAAGCGGGATGCAGCATTGGTGTTCTACATCTACCGCGAGTCGCTCGGACAACTCGAAATGGTGCTCAGCGGATTCTCCGGTCGCGCCACGCGTCTGCTGGCTAGAACCCTTGCCCATCGCGCCGAAGACTTCTGGCCGCCGGTCACCCACGAAAACTATTGCCAAGTCGGTGCATTCATCGTCCAGTACGAAGCGTCACCCGAAGCAAGCGATCCCAGCGATATTCTCCGGACCGATTTGTTAGCCAACGCATCGATCCTACCAATCCCTGCGAACGCCATTTCCAAACGTTTGAATTGAACCTTCTTCCGGTTGCTTCGAATGGAGCGTGAAACCAGCAAGTCGCGACGTCTCGGGACCCCCCCGGGCACACTGACCTCGTCGAACTCCTCCCGTAATGGACCATTTTTCAGGAAGGTTCTGACTTGAAAGTCATACTGACACTTCTTGTTCGCGATGAATCCGACATCATCCAGCAAAACATCCATTACCATCTCTCCCGCGGGATCGACCACATCATTGCGACCGATAATCTGTCGGTCGACGGGACCAGGGAAATTCTGCGGGAGTACGAACGCCAAGGCGTTCTGGAATTGATCGAAGAAAAGCAGGACGACTACTCGCAGTCAAAATGGGTGACGCGAATGGCTCAATTGGCAGCCAAAAAATATAAAGCTGACTGGGTCATCAACAGTGATTGCGATGAATTCTGGTGGCCAGAATCGGGCACGATCCAGGAATCCCTAGATTCCTTTCCAACCACAACGATTTGCGTCCGAGTGGCTCGGTCGAATTTTGTTCCGATCGAAGATGAATCGCAACATCCGCTGCGGAGAATGATCGTCCGCGAACGATTTTCCACCAATGGCAAAGGCAACGCCTTACGCCCGAAAATAATGGTCCATCCGGCTTTATCGTGGGTAGAGGTCGAGACCGCCGCAGTAGAAAAAGATGGCGGTCTTGAAGTTTTCCCGGTTTCTGTAGCCACCCACTCGGCGCTTGATAGCCATGATCTTGCTGTTG
>Ga0315904_10000100_pt1 | contig 137279 bp, 166 predicted proteins | sample LakEriMetagenome_6_FD_203529 | JGI IMG/M metagenome (GOLD analysis project Ga0315904, IMG submission 203529) | Freshwater fungal communities from buoy surface, Lake Erie, Ohio, United States - Buoy 12 MA120 | ecosystem: Environmental > Aquatic > Freshwater > Lake | place: USA: Lake Erie, Ohio...
CCTACTAAATGTTGCGATATTCGCACTGCACCGCACTACACCTAGTAGCACCAGGCGCTTGACAATGCCCACCCTGGCTGCTATAATGCCGTTTTCAGTGACGGAGAACCACGATGACAAAATTGCAACTACTCAAGCAACAATTGCAGGATAAGCAAGACCTGGCACTGGTTGTCAGAAAAGAAATAACAGAACTGAAAGAGGCTATCCGTGATGCCCGCCTGGCCGAAGCCTGTGGTTGTGAGATATGCCTTGCTGAACTTGCAACACTATAAGCCGAGTTCAAATTTGAACTGCCACAAAGTGGTTGACAAAGCCCGCCCATTCCGCCATAATCTAACCGTGATGAGATGATTTTGGAGATTGAGATGATTGCGATTTTGATACTGTGTGCTGTGATTGCTGTGTGGGGTGTTCTGGCTGCTGCACCTGGTGCTGTTACTACTCTGGGTTAATAAAATGGAAACGATTGAAATTGTGTTCTGTATAGCCGCTCTGGTGGGTGGTGTGTATATTGTTATTGATGCAATGATTGATAGGGGTGAACTGTAATGAGAACGAAAACATTAGTTCCTGGCCTGAAAAATACCGATGAGGTAATGATCCGATTTTGTGATTTTGACCTGCGGGTGGGTATGACCGTAAAGCAAGCGTTAAGCGGTTTTGTGGGTATAAATGGGCTGGCAGTGGAAAAAGCATTGAAGGCTCTAGGTGCTGCCAGGCGTGATCCTGGTGCTGCTGGAGTGGCTGCCGTGGGTCTAGCGGGATGCTGGAACGGCGTGGCACTGCAAGTTGATTATTACGCACCATAATTGCCGAATAACTGGTTGACAGACTTCCTGCACGGTGCTATAATGCCTGTGTGGTGATTGAAAAGGAGATTGTGATGTATGCCTGTGGTGAGAGAAAATTCAAGACACTGAGAGCCGCTGTGGCTTTTGCCAAAAAAGAGTTTGTTCGGACTGGTGTGGTGTTAGGTATTGAGCCTGTGGTGGTGTTGAACAAAGAACCTGGCTATATTGCTTATCTTGCAAAAGGAATGACACTATGATTATCCGCCGTGATACCATTAATGAGATTGCAACACTGCGATACCTTGGCTACCCTGTGTGGCGTATTGCTGCCCTGCTGAACATTGCCGTGGGTGATGTAGCAGAGGCCATCAAAACCTGGAGACTGTAATGAAAGCACAATTCACTGAGGCCGATGTAGCCGAAGCCACTAAGGGCATGGGTGCTACACTGTGCAAACCACGTAAGGCCAAAAAGCCAGTATGCCGTGCAAAGGCCAGTAAAGGCTTTGTGAAGGGCAGCGGTGGCTTTGCTGCTGGGTACCCTGGAAAGGCCTTTGCATAATGAAAAAGGCACAATTCAGTGATGCTGAGGCAGTGGCGGCAGCCGACGAATTCAGCACCTACATGGCCGCACGTACTGTGGTGGCAGGTGGAAAAAATGGTGATGTGACACTGTACGGTGAAAACCCCAATGTGCGTAAGCCGCCAGTGATTAATGTACATGATGAGGATGAGGATATCAATGGGCTATTACAAGAACTTAGTAATTGAGGTGCTGGAGTTGAATGACGCCGGCCTTGGTGTGATGGCCATTGCCGACAGGCTAGGGCTTGCTGCTATCACTGTGGCTAATGTGCTGGAGATGTATGGGCGCCCTGAGGGTGCATGACACTACAAGGCAGTATATTGTGGTGTATAGGGTGAAAGTGATGAATGGTATAGAAAAAAGGGATTCCTTAAAGGAACATGCTATTTCAAAGCAACCTTATTGACAGTGAAATCGCCGACCTGCCACTGAGTCGCACTAAAATTTTTTTTGGAGGTATATTATGTACAAAACCCGACAAGCCACTGAACGCATTTTAGAACTCGTTGAGGATGGTCTGCTGGATCGTGACACCGTGATTATGGCGTGCCTCAAGTATATGTCCGAAGATGATGTGAAGGACATGGCACATGCCAATGAATTCTTTCTGGATGATGAAGACGAAGACCTTGACGAAGACCTTGACGAAGACCTTGATGAGGATGAGTGATGCCACTAACCCTTGAACTGCCCACCATTGAGGAAACACTGGATGCGGGTGAAGCGGTAATTGGTGAAGCAATTATCACACAACCGCTGCCACCGCTTCCCGCTGAGGTACCTTCTCTCCCGAACTATGGTGGTGAAATGCTGGTGCTGGCGGTGCTGGTGACCATTGTCTTTATGCTAATACGTGCTATGATGACACTACTCCCTTATGTGGTAAGTATTGTTGTCGGAGTTGCATTATTGAAATACTTTGTACTATGATAACAATACTTGCTGGAATACTAATCTTTCTCTTTGTGAATCTTTTGATAACACTCTGGCTTCGTTATCATAATGGTAACGATGGGTGGCTGGAGGTCTATCGTCGGAGTGGTGGTAAGGTGGTTGACAAAGGTCCTTGATTCGCTTATAATGGATGCATGTTGATTGATATGGAGAAGGTAATGTTTACACTATGGAAACATAACAGGAATTTCACTTCTACTGCATTATACGTAAATATCAAAAAAGAAACAGAGAAAGCCATTCAGTTTGAGGCTGCTGACAATCCGAAGTACACCTTCTGGTTCCCCAAGAAAGCGGTGAAGTTTGAGGAGAACGAAGGATCGGTGATGGCGACTATCGCTAATTGGTGTACTCCTGGTGAGTGGTACTTCAAAGCAGCGGATCGTTATGCAAATTACTACAAACGGTAATGCTTGACAAAGTGGCGGAGTTCGGTTATACTGTAGTCTGTTGAGTGAGAAATGAGGTTATCATGAAAGCAATATTCTTTACACAGGTCTATGAGAACTATGCGGTCCGTGAAGACGGTACGATTGGTACGGGTGCTGATGCTTACTTTAAGGCCAAGGGTGGTGATGAGTATGTCGTACTGAATGTGGACAAAACCCAAATGTCTCGTATACTGGCAGAGGTTCGTGCCAAGGTTGAGGTCTCAAATGATTACTTTAAGGAAACCGTGGTAGATTTTCAGTTGGTTGAGGATGACTACCTGACCGAGTATGAACGAAGTCAGTTGGAGTACGATGGTCGTGTCGTTTATTCACCGAAAGAACTTGAATTGGAGTTTGCATAATGTCTGATTTGGCTACTGCACTGATTGGTTTCAAAGATAACATTGTCCGTGACTATGAATCTCGGTTTGAGAATCCAAACGGTGAACGATTTGGTATTGAATTTGAAGAGGGTTCAAAATACGTCAAGGTCGTGTCGGTGTCCTGGGGTTCACGGTCGGTTCACTCGTTCGTAGAGAAAGCAACCGGTAATATCTGGAAAGCCGCTTCATGGAAATCTCCCGCTCGGAACTTTGTGCGTGGTAATGTTTTTGATTCCGCCTCGTATACCAATCGCCTTTCGTGGACTGGTGTGGTATAATGAGGGAATTCAAGTGGGAACGCTATGGTGACAAATACTATTACTATGATTCGCTGACAGGTAAGATTATCGGGTCAGTGAGCAAGATTGCACTCCAAGAAGTTTGGATTGCACTTGTCTATACAGGCGAATACTCCTTTACACTCCAGGATGAAAAACACCTGGGGCAGTATATCAATTTAGAATTTGCAAAACGTGCGGCCGAATTCTTTTGGGAACGTGAAAGTCGCACACTACTGGAGTGAACTATGTTTAAATCGTTTAATGTAGCAAAACTAAAAGCCGCTCTTACCTACCTGTGGATTGGTTTGATGATTCTCTGCCTCTTTGTGGGTAGAGTTGATTTGAGCATCTTTGCGGTGCTGATGCTGATTCTCATGGAACTGGAGAAACTGAACGGTAACTTGAAGAATGCGTCCTGAACTGGATAAAGAACTCTGCGACCGCTTTCCCGAAATCATGGCCGAACGAAATATGTCGGTCATGAATTCGTGCATGTCCTGGGGCTTTGAACATGATGACGGTTGGTATCATTTGCTGAATTCTGCCATGCGCCTCGTACAGTCGCATATTGACATATCTAAGCGGCGTGGCGTAGAAGTACCACAAGTGGTGTTTGAGCAAGTCAAAGAGAAATTCGGTATGTTAAACATCTATCATCGTGGTGGTGATGAATACACCGATGGTGTGCTACGCATGGCTGAAGAGATGAGCCGCCATACCTGTGAGGTTTGTGGTGACGTTGGACATCCAAATGATACAGGCTGGATTCGTACACTCTGTATTGAACATCGGAATGAACACGAAGAGAGAATGAAATGTTAATGTTGTTAATCAATGTTGTTTTGGCTGGTTTGTTTTGGAGTGCCTGTACCATAGCGGTTGACGAAGGCCGACCTGGTTGGGCATGGGCATATTTGTTTGTATCGGCTTGGAATGGTGCAGCGGCACTATCATCTATTTTTTGAGGAGAAGTAACATGGTCAAAGAAGCAATTTTGTTTTTCGTTTTCATGGTGTTTTTTATTGGTGCATTGTGTTTCACCTCAATCTATGAGGCTACGATGCGACAAGAGTGTAGAGAACTGGCCATGCAACAAAGATATTCGCCCGTAGAAATTCAAGTGATGTGTAAACTGTAAGGAAAAATCATGGCTCAATGGATCATTCACCCTAGTTGGAAAAAGTCGCTGATTGAACGCCAGTATTATCATAAGGACAATAATACATTTATGACAGAAACGGGTTGGCGTTGGGGCTCGTTTGAAGTTGAAACCGAAGATGAAAACGTACCAACGATCAGTGCCGGTGACAATCTGTGGGATTGTGGCTATGATGTTCAATTAATTGAAACATCTGATGGCTGTTGGGAAACTCACGACATGGATGATTGTGACGAAGAAACTCAACAATGGCTAGAAGAGTTTTTTGAAGATGACAATAGCTATTATGATTTAGAAGAACAAGAAGATTGGGTTCAAGGCGATTCTGAAATGATCATTGATTGTGATCCAGTCTTTGAGCGTGTTGATGGTCCCAATGCTGGTAAACGCTATGATGTTGACGGTAATGAAATTGTGAAGGGTGCAGAATAATGGTCACAATTGTAAAACATGAATGGCATCAAGTCGATGAGCAGTATCACATGGAACTTGGTGAAGATTTGCTGAGTGAAATTTATCCTGATTTGGATGACGATGAACTTGAGGTAAAACTCAATCAAATTGAATCTGGTGAAATTGATATCACTGAAGTAATTAATGATGCATATCACAATGATGTGGAACTTGAATGGGACCACCACTACAGTGATTGTTGGACTGCCCGCAAGGGTGGCTATGATGTTACCTATGAACTAGGGAATGATTGATGGGGTACGGTAAACACTCAAATAGTTTTCAAGGCGACTATAAGCGTGTGCTGACAGTTTGTTCGGCCAACATGCTACGGTCGCCTACAATGGCACACATATTATCGGCTGAACCATATAACTTCAATACACGGTCGGCTGGCACGGAATCTTATGCATTGATTCCTGTCACGGAAGATTTGTTGTTGTGGGCTGATGAGGTCGTTTGTGCTGATACCGAACATGCATTATGGGTACGTGGTAAAATGATGGAGTGGGTGATAGACAAACCAATTATTGATTTGGAAATTCCGGATCATTTTGAGTATCGTGATACCAAATTGATTAGACTTATCAAGGAGCGTTATGAACAACGAACTGCTGACTGACATTGCCAGACAAACTGGTGGTTCATTTTTTGTGGATGTCTTCAAAACACACCAGGAAAGATATGCTCTCCAGTTGTTGTCAGAAGTATATCAAGTGTTTCAAAAACAGCAATTTGACGGATATGCAATAGACTTCTGGGATGACATTGTACAGCATTTCCAACTTGACAACACTGAGGTTGAAAAGTTGTCAAAAAGAAATGGTTGACAGAGTATCGCAGTGCCGCTATAATTATACCTGTTGATGATAATTATATGGAGGTTGTGATGGCTTACGTATCTCAGGAATTGAAGTCTAAGTTGGCTCCGAAGATCAAGGCGATTTGCAAAAAGTATGGCGTCAAAGCCAGCCTTGCGGTTCGCAATCATTCTACGCTGGTGCTGAATGTAAAGGCTGGTAAAGTGGACTTTATCAATGATTTTGGTGATACTCCTGAAACACGTGCCGATGCTGAGAAGTTCGGTATTCAGGTGAATCCTTATCACTACAAAAGTCACTTCAATGGCGATTCGTATTTCTTTCTGTCAGAAGTTATTCCCGCAATGAATGCTGGTAATTGGGATGAGTCTGATGCACAAGTTGACTACTTTAATGTCGGTTGGTATGTTGATGTGAATATCGGTAAGTGGAATCAACCTTACGAATTGGAGGCGTAATATGGATCAGTTGGATAAAATGATTGCTTACGAAGCAGGTGAGTTGCATTTTGATGAAACAATTGAATTTTTTCAAGAGTTGATTGATTCAGGTCTGGTGTGGCATTTGCAAGGTTCGTATGGTCGTGCCGCACGTGCCTTAATTGATGAGGGTTGGTGCATACAATGATGAGTGAAGCAAGAATCGTATCGAATCGTATTCGTACACCTGACGGTACGATTCTTGAATCCATGCACCGCCACGATTATGTAACTTACCTTGATGCAAATGGTAAAGAATACATGGTTGATGGTGGATTAGATTATCTGCGCCGCAATGTACATGATGATGCACCATATGAGGAACTGTCGGTGTATGATGATGCACTACATGTGGAGATTCGTAATGTATTCAAATGGGGAACACGTGGTAAAGATGGTAAGCAACCGCTGAAATATGTGGTGCTAAAAGACTTGACAACGGAACACATTGAGGCTATACTGGATACACAGTCACATATTAGTGACTACATCCGAAAAATATTTTTAAATGAATTAAGTATTCGGGAATAAAATTTTATATATAGTATTATGAACAAACTAGCACACATTACGAAGGAATGCCCACAGTATCGCACATTTAGCGATAATGGTTCATGGGCGCCCGCATCGGAGGTTTGTGTATAGATTGTAGTTTAGTTCTAACTGTATACAAACCCCGAAGTCCAAAAGATTTCGGGGTTTTTTGTTTTTATCTGGGTGTATTGTCAGCCTGGTCAGACGGCTCGCCTTGGAAGTGAGAGGACGCAGGTTCAAATCCTGCCACCCAGACCAAGTTGCTAAAGTAATAATGTTGTAGAAAAACAACGGCAAAAAAGTAGTTGACAGAGTTTCGGATTTTCACTATAATAGATTCTGTTGAGTTGATTGAGAAAAAAAACAGAAGTGAGCGTTCTGTCTCTGAAAAGAGTTTAGCAAGGGTTTGATACGGTAATGCCTTCGGTATCATGTAACAGGCCTGTCCTTGTTAGTTCTTGAATTGTTCTTTAAAAAATTTGTGAGATGCACCCATCGTCTAGTGGTCAGGACATTGCCCTTTCACGGCAGTAACACCGGTTCGAATCCGGTTGGGTGTACCAGTTATATTATGGGTGTGTAACTCAGTTGGCTAGAGTATCAGACTTTTAATCTGAGAGTCGTGGGTTCGAATCCCACCGCACCTACCATATTGAAGCACATTGGTTCTAAGGGTTGTTCCGAGGATAATTCAACTCCAATGGAGTCCCAGTGTGTTTCAATATGGCATGTTAGCATAGTTGGCCTAATGCGCCGCCCTGTCACGGCGGAGACCACGGGTTCGAATCCCGTACATGTCGCCAGAATGATGCTCAGTAGATCAGCGGTAGATCAGCGGACTGTTAATCCGTGTGTCGTAGGTTCGATCCCTACCTGAGCAGCCATATTAGATTTGCAGTTTGTAAGCCATGGGCTTGATCATGCCTGAGTAACTATGTAAATAAACGGTAAAGCCGGCCGGACATTCCGTTGAGCATAGCAAATAGTGCAGACTGCAATTCTAATATTGTTGGGGATTAGTTAAATGGTATAACCACGGATTTTGATTCCGTTGTCGTAAGTTCGATTCTTACATCCCCTGCCAGTAATATGGGTAACGAGCAGCATTGGTGACTGCACCTGACTGTAAATCAGACGCTTCGGCATACTTGGTTCGACTCCGAGGTTACCCACCAAGTTTTACGGTCTTTAGTAAAATGGATATTACGGGTGGCTACGGACCACCAAGTGGGAGTTCGATTCTCTCAGGACCGGCCATATTGAAACATATTGCAAAGACCGCTGAGTCGTTCTGCATTGCTGGAGTCTTCTATGAAGAGGTGTCGCAAAGGCAGTATGTTTCAATATGGGGGATTGGTGCTAATTGGGAACACATGTGCTTTGCAAGCATGAGTAAGCAGTTCGAATCTGCTATCCTCCACCAAAGTTTTATTGCCGGTTTAGCTCAGTGGTAGAGCATCCGCCTTGTAAGCGGGAGGTCGTCAGTTCGAATCCGACAACCGGCACCAGACTATCGCAGAGTATGGAAGTGGTCATCCGCTTGGTCTCATAAGCCGAGAATCGCAGGTTCGAATCCTGCCTCTGCAACCATTACAGGTGAAACGTGAAAAAAGAAATTGATGTGAACGAAGTGGCCGCATTTCTTGATACATGTGGTCCTGATACAAAAGTGTATGTTGGTGCCGATTCTGAACGATTTCAAATTGGTGGTGAATGGTACGCCGATTACATTCTTGCTGTTGTTGTTCACATTGATGGTCGTCACGGTTGCAAGATATTTGGTGCTGTACAACGTGAACGTGACTTTGAACAAAAGAAAAGCCGGCCACGTTTTCGTTTGATGAATGAAGTATACAAAGTGGCCGATTTGTATTTGAAACTCTATGATGCAATACCACATGATATTCAGATTCATTTGGATATTAACCCAAGTGAAATGCACGGTTCAAGTTGTGTGGTAAATGAAGCGATTGGTTATATACGTGGCACATGTAATGTGATACCATTGATAAAACCAAAAGCATTTGCAGCAAGTTATGCAGCAGATAGGTTTAAAAGTTTAGTAGCGTAGCGGGTATAATTCAGTGGTAGAATGTTTCCTTGCCAAGGAAAATGTCGTCAGTTCGAGTCTGACTACCCGCTCCAGTATTCCGGTGTAGTATAATGGCAGTGCGGCGGTCTCCAAAACCGTTAGTGGGGGTTCGATTCCCTCCACCGGAGCCAGTATTTTTTGGCGTGGCCATGTTGTAATGGTAGCAACCTAGACTGTGACTCTGGTAGTTCGGGTTCGAATCCCGATGGTCACCCCAAAAAGTATTGGTGCTTTAGCTGATGTGGTCATAGCGGCGGTTTGAAGAGCCGTTGAAGTTGGTTCGATTCCAACAGGCACCACCATTGTCCTGTAGTTAAATGGTATAACTGTCGATTGATAATCGACCATTACAAGTTCAATTCTTGTCGGGACAACCAGAATGGTAGTGTAGCATAATGGTAGTGCGCCACCTTCATACGGTGTCAGGTGTAAGTTCGAATCTTACCACTACTACCAAGCGCCGGTGACGGAACGGTATACGTGTTGGTCTTAGAAACCAAATTTTGAGAGTTCGAATCTCTCCTGGCGCACCAATATAAGTAGCGTGTGAGGCGATGTGCATCGTTAGTTCAGCGGTAGAATCCCTGCCTTACAAGCAGGTTGTCGGTGGTTCGAATCCATCACGATGCACCAATAATGCAACGGTGGCAGAGTGGTCCAATGCAAGGGACTGCAAATCCCTAAAGCCGTCAGTTCGAATCTGACCCGTTGCTCCAGTTTAGGAAGTGTGGCCGAGTGGTTTAAGGCACTGGTCTTGAAAACCAGCGATTCAGTAATGGGTCCGTGAGTTCGAATCTCACCGCTTCCACCAAGGAAAATATGGTAACATTAAAAATTATTCTAACAATTATTTGTTACTGGGTGCTTATGGGTGTTAGTGTCGCACTCATGATGGCACTTTTTTATGGGTTGGCATTAGTTTTAGGAGAGTTGGCCGAGTGGTTAAGGCAGCGGTTTGCTAAACCGTCGTTGCGAAAGTGACGCATAGGTTCGAATCCTATACTCTCCGCCACTTGACAAGCAAATTTTTCTATAGTATACTGTTTCCTATGAGTAAAAAATCACAAAAGTTGCAAAAACCACGAAATTTTGTTGCTAAAGACTTGTTCACGCCGAAGTTTCGCATGAAAGTTGAGCATTCGGCGACAAAAATTCATAACCGAGCAGTTGAAAAACAAAACTTTAGGAAAATTTATGCCATCTTCTGATGAAAAAGTGCAACAAATTGAGTCCGGAACAATTTCTGGCGACGAAATGGTCAAGTTTGACGGTTTTTACTTTGTTCCTGACTATGATGACTACGATGAAAACTACAAATTAGCATTTTTCAACTTCAAAGAAGAGTGGACAATGGCAAAACCCATTGAAAAGTCAGAAATGGGCTACAAATATCATATGGCATTCTTTAAAGAAGACGAAGAAGGTATGCCACAGTTTGATGATGCGTTTGAAGCGATACTTTCTGACCCAATTGTGTACATAAAAAACCTTGTTGGCTCAGGAATATCAGGTTGCATTGTTAAAAAGACAGAAACATCAGAAAATTGGTGGGTTGAGTATCTTGATTTTATAACAAACGGTAAATTTAAGCAAAAAGTGAACGAAGCACTCAAATCTTTAACGGAGTAAATTATGAATACAAATGTTTTTTCTGGTAACAGTAAAGATGCAAAACGTGGTCGCAAGTGGCTGATTGGTTTGCTTGAAGAACGATCTGTTGAAATCGTTTTTACGAAAAAAGACGGAACTGAACGTACAATGAAATGCACATTGATGGAAGACTATCTTCCTGAAACAGCAGGTTCAGAAAAAACAAAAAATGATGAAGCACTTGCTGTTTATGATTTAGAAAAAGAAGGCTGGCGCAGTTTTCGTTGGGATTCAATCAAGCAAGTGAATTTTTCATTGGAGAGTGAAGATGCCTAAGTATATCGTTGAGCAATTATCTGCTTTTCGTAATGTTTATGTGATTGAGGCGGATAACGAAGAAGAAGCCGTCAAAATTTCTGAATATGCTGATGACAATTGGCAAGAATGGCTCGGTAATCTGAAAATTGACGTAAATGAATACACCGATGAACGTATCGCTTACTTCAAACACAAAGATTATTATTGGGCAGGCGTAACATACAAAGATAAAGATGGGTATGTCGCATATCATCACCCAAATGGTGAAGATGTGGAACGAAAAGAGATTCTCATCAAATAGTTTATGCGGGATTAGTTTAATGGTAAAACTTGAGATTTCCAATCTTACGTTGTCAGTTCGATTCTGACATCCCGCTCCAAATTTTATATTATGAACAAATCTTGGACCTTAGAAGTAAAACAACACGAAGATGGTGATTACTTTATTGAATTTCCTGATGAAGTGCTAGCCGAAGTTGGTTGGGCAGAAGGAGACACACTGAAGTGGATTGATAACGGCAATGGTTCGTGGTCGCTGAAAAAATTAGATAAGAATCAAGAAAATACTGAGTCTCCAGAGAAGTGAAACTGTTTAAATAAATCGTAGTTATTTTATAGGGAGTTGATATGAGTTTGAAAGGCACAAAAACTGCTGAGTGCTTGAAAGAGGCTTTTGCAGGTGAATCAATGGCAAACCGCCGTTATCTTTATTTCGCAAATCAGTGTGATATTGCAGGTGAGAACGATTTAGCATCATTGTTCCGTTCTACAGCAGAAGGTGAAACTGGACACGCACATGGTCATATGGAATATCTCATTGAAGGTGGTGCAGGAGAACCTGGCACAAACATGCCAGCAAAAAATGCACGACAAATGTTAGAGGCCGCTATCGCTGGCGAAACGCACGAATACTCTGACATGTATCCAGGTATGGCAAAGACTGCACGTGAAGAAGGCTTTGATGAAGTAGCCGATTGGTTTGAAACACTTGCGAAAGCAGAACGTTCACATGCCAATCGTTATGCAAAAGCATTAGAAAAACATCTTTCAGAATAATAAGGAGAAGTAACATGGCATGGACTACACCTACAGCAAATGATATGCGTTTTGGTTTCGAAATCACAATGTACATCGCAAATCGTTAATCAGTAAAAAAAGCGGCTACCAAGCCGCTTTTCCTTTTTTGTTCATCAGCGCCAATCTGTAATCGGCATCATTTCTTTTATTTTTCAATGCAGCATTCACTTGAGTGGCTAACATACCATCACGTGTGACAAGAATTAAATTATTACCTACGTTTGTGAAAACATAGTAAAAAAGTTCATTGTCTAAAAACTCAATTTTTAGCATTGCCTTCATAGCCAGGAATTTCACAGTCAACCCATTTTAAATTGCTATAGTATTGGTATGGCCATTGACCTTTTGGTAGAAGACAACTACCAAGTTCGGGTTTTTCCATGATACGTATTTGTAATACTGACCATACTAATAAAAACAAATAAAGAATGAAAACTGTTGCAATGCCATATTTCCAAGCCTCACATCTTATTTTTTGAAGTCTCTTTGCTTTTTTGGTTGCAGCAATTCTATCGGCTTGTCTTTTTTTTGTCCATGCAATTGACTGCTCTTTCTTCATTTTCTCCATCATTGCATACACACGGGTATACAGATCACCTAATTCTGGAGGACAGTTGTAAACCATAAGTTCACGAAGTTCTGCTTCCATCGCAGTTAAACGACTTTGCATCAGAACACGTTGTAATGCTCTTTTACCTAAACTTGTTTCTCCCGTATACACTTCTTGAGAATGCTTTTCTTCTTCTTCAAAGATAGCAGAACACTTGGCGTAGTTTTCAAAGTAAACGCCCAACTCTTCCCCTATCTGGGTATAGATATCGTTGGGTTGTTTCTTACTTAATTCAAGTATGCGGTTTTTTTCTTCTATGTACTGATTTTTTTCAGCAATAGTGGGCGGCTTGTCTTTATGACGAGAATTGAATTGCGACTCTAAATCCGATAGAACACCTTTTACATCACCAGCAACACCAGCAATTTCTTTGTATAACTCACAACCTTTTTTTACCGCTTGGACTGCACCATTTGCCAGAGCAAAAAGTGTAAACGGATCCATTTGTCTGTTTTGTGCCCTTTCTTATGCGAAACATAATTTGATTCAAAAAAGACAATCTTGACAATCACAGACTATTTATGCTATACTATGGTTTCATGAATAAATAGGGTCTGAGGTCATTATGAACAGGTCAATTGACATTAAAGCAATCTTATCAAATAACAAAGAACCCAAGTTTGTGGGTGAGTTGTCACAAACGCAACTAACTCAGGCCTTGAGTTGGTATGCTCAAAATCGTGATAGCAAAGATGCAATAAAATACGCTACCGAATACTTCAAAAAGAAACTCAAAATCCAAGCGCCGGACGGCTTAAAATCTCAGCCGAGTACATTCGGCTTCGTTTGTCGTATTGTGAACCTAGGAGGCGTCCTGAACGAATCCAACAATACGTGGTTCAATGACATAATCAAGAAGTTGCAAGAAGAAACTCCTGTTGTCAAACAAGCAACTGCTACCGTTGTCTCAATTCAGGATCATATTAAAAGAAAAGCAAGTGATTGTATCGGTGAACTAGAGGGTCAGATTGACGAATTGATAATATCTGAGTTCAAAGCAAATGTTTCACCTTATGCAACAATGACAGGTATGGATGCTAAAGGCGCTCATACAAAATTTATAATTGATCATTTTAAAACACGCCGTGCTGAGTATGATGTTGCTTTGACAACAGATGACGGTGATATCAAAGAAGCATATTCTAACTTTACAAAAACACAACTTAAAAAGTTGATATCATACTGTGACCAAGTAATTGTTGACGGTATGAAACTGGCTGGTGAAGCGGTCAAAACACGCAAGCCAAGAAAGCGCAAAGCAAAGTCGGCGGATCAGTTGATTGCCAAGATGAACTATGCAAAAGATTTTGCCGAATTAAAACTTGTATCAATTGATCCTAAGACAATCATTGGCGCATCATCGTTGTGGGTATACAATACGAAAACACGAAAACTTGGTGTGTATCAAGCCGCTGATGCTGCTGGTTTAAATGTAAAAGGCTCTACGATACAAAACTTTGCCGAGAGTAAATCGGTAAGCAAAAAGTTACGCAAACCAGAAGTGACAATACCTGAAGTGTTGAAAGGCGGTAAAGTTGCGTTGCGTAGTGTGTTAAATGATATTCGTGCCGTTGAAAGTGCATTGACAGGACGAATCAATACTGATACAATATTACTGAGAACTGTAAAATGACAATGCGTGGCTATTACTACCGCAAGTTTAAATTCCACTTGCGGGCTGCCTTTTTGTTTTTAATTAAAGGCATTATTCTAGGACAACATGTAAAATGATAATCTTTGACTACAATCAAGTAGCCATCTCTTCATTGATGGAACAAATCGGCTCATCTAAAAAGCCGGTTGAAGAGGCATTGGTACGACATATGATATTGAACGTGATTCGTACATATGTCAAAAAGTTCAAGTCTACACACGGACCAGAAGTCGTGATTGCTTGTGACAATCGCAATTACTGGCGCCGTGAATTTTTTCCGCAGTACAAAGCGGGTCGCAAGAAAACACGTGATGCTTCTGGTCACGACTGGAATTCTATCTTTGAGTGCTTGCACAAAATCAAAGAAGAACTAAATGAACATTCTCCATATAAGGTCGTTGATGTTGATACTGCTGAGGCTGATGACATTATCGCCACACTGACGATACGATATTCTGCACACCAGAAGGTGATGATTTTATCTTCCGACAAAGACTTTGCACAGTTGCAAAAGTTTGACAATGTTGAACAGTATTCGCCGATACTGAAGAAGTTCATCAAAGAACCTCTGCCGGCGGTGCAATTGAAACAGATGATTATTCGTGGTGATAAAGGTGATGGTATACCTAACATTCTATCTGCTGATGATAGCATTGTAAATGGTGTGCGACAAAAGCCAATTACTGAAGCCAAGATTATTAATTGGTTGAATCAGTCGCCAGAAGAATTCTGTGAAGGTGAAATGTTGCGTAATTACAAGCGCAACGAAATGATGATTGATTTGACCAAAGTACCAGAACCGCTTCAGAAAAGTATTATAGATACATATGAAAGTGCTGCTGGTCACACCAAACAGCATTTTATGAATTACATGATTGCAAACAAACTTAAAAATCTAATTGAGGTTATTGATGAGTTCTGAAAAGCTATACTCCGAAATATTTGAGGAGTTCGAAAAATTAACAACCAAACAAGAACGAATAAACTTTTTACGCAGTGAAGGCGATGAACGTTTTCGTTTCTTTCTCCAATTAGTATTCAATCCTGCCATAGAGTTTGATATTGCGCTGCCTGATCGGTATCGACCAGCAAAAGAACCCGCTGGTTTGAACTATGCTTATCTGGACACACAGATGCCGAAAATGTATCGGTTCATCAAGGATCATCCTATGCGACCAGAAGGATTTACCGCAGAAAAGACTACACAACAACTTTTAGTTATGATAGAATCTTTACATAAAGATGAGGCTGCCATCATTCTTGATGTTCTACAAAAAAGATTCAAAGTAAAACAACTTACCGCCAATTTGGTTAAAGAAGCATTTCCTGATTTAGCAATATGAAAATAGTCGTTGTCTCTGGTGGATTTGATCCCATCCATTCGGGTCATCTTGCCTTGTTGCGTGAAGCATCGGGCATGGGTGACAAACTTATCGTAGGTGTAAACTCTGATGCATGGCTCACACGTAAGAAGGGTAAGCCATTCATGAATATTCACGAACGCAAAGCCATACTTGAATCAATTCGTTGGGTTGACGAAGTGTGGGAGTTTGATGATTCTGATGACACCGCATGTGAGTTACTTTATCGTGTAAGAAATCATTTCAATCAAACACTTCCGATTTTATCAAACTATTCAATCTGGTTTGCAAATGGTGGTGACCGCAACGAAACTAATAATGCGGAAGCAAGTGTACCAAATATCAACTTTGTGTATGGTGTAGGTGGCAGCAATAAAAAGAACTCTTCTTCTTGGTTACTAAGGAGTTGGAATGAGTGACGGCGGAAAAGGTTCTAAGCCCAGACCAATTGAAATACCACGTGAAAAATTTGAACAAAACTGGAATGCAATTTTTGGTAAAAAGGTGAAAAATGAAAGTAGCAGTCGTAACACCAACAATCGGCGCAAAAACACTTAGACAGTGTATTGAATCTGTTGAAGCACAAACATATGATGATGTGACACATTATATCGTTCTTGATGGTGAGGAAGAGCATGGCGACAAAATCTGGAATCAACTTCAAGTCCCATCAAAAGTCAAAACAATCCGTTTGCAAGAAAACATTGGCAAGGGTTGGTACGGTCATCGTGTATATGCTGCATGTGGTTATCTTGTCAATGCTGATGTTATATGTTACCTTGACGAGGACAATTGGTTTGAGCCTAATCATGTTGAGAAACTTGTTGAGAGAATCAAAAAGGGTGTTGATTGGGCATACTCACTCAGAAAGATAGTTGACAAAGAAGGTAATTTTGTTGCTGAAGACAATTGCGAATCGTTAGGTCAATGGCCAATTTATTTCAACAAAGATGCATTTCACATTGACACCTCATCGTTTATGGTGAAAGCAGACATTGCACGAAAAATTGGTCAAGCATGGTATGGTCAATGGGGTGCAGATAGACAATTCTTCAATGCACTAAAACAATACTTTCCAAACTATTCATGCTCAAGGGAATATTCTTTGTGCTATCGTTTAGATGGTAATCCAAACTCAGTCAATGCCGAGTTCTTTGAAAAAGGTAATGCAGAAAACGAGAAACAATATCCTGATGGCTTTCCCTGGAAGCAGCAATTCAAAGAGGAATACATTGTGGGACCTGGAATAACGATTGTGAGTGGCTAATGTCAGAAACACATAAAAGAACGATAGCAAGAGCGGTCGTATGGAGAATTATTGCTACGTTAGTCACGGCAGCATTTACAGGACTGTCTGGTGCAATCATAATTAACATTTTTATGACAATTGCACATTACATTCACGAAAGAGTGTGGCTAAAAGTTGAATGGGGAAAGATGAATGATAATTGAAGATACAAATCTTAAAGGCGTTAAACTTATCAAGCCAACGGTACATGAAGATTATCGTGGCACAAACATTGAAGCATGGCACAAAGATAATTATGCACAGTTGGGTGTGAACTTTATTCTTGACAGTATTTCTACCTCACGCCGACACACTCTGCGTGGCATTCATGGTGATGATAGAACAACAAAATTAGTTTCTTGCTTACATGGTACAATCTATCAAATCGTAATTAATCTTGATGAAGATTCTGATCAATATGGTCAATGGCAAGAGTTTACACTATCAGACCGCAATGGTTATCAAGTGTTGTTACCACCAAAACACGGTAACGCACATTTGGTAATGTCTGAGCAATGTGTATTCAGTTATAAACTTGACCAATACTATGACCGTGCTTCACAGTATACGGTAAAGTGGAATGATGATCGTTTCAACATTTATTGGCCAATCAAAAACCCTATTCTTTCTGAAAGAGATAGATGAGAACAGCATTGGTAACTGGTGGTGCAGGTTATCTCGGAAGTCATTTGGCAAAAGCACTGAAAAAAGCAGGCTACACTACAGTCTGCTTTGATATAAAATCGCCACGCAATATGGTCTATTGGAACGATGCGTTTATCGGCGATGTTCGTCAATCTACCTTGGAAAAGCCGTTCAATCAATATCAGATTGATGTGGTGTTTCATCTGGCAGGCCGCATTGAAGTTGGTGAATCGGTTTTATATCCCGAAGAGTTTTGGGACATCAATGTGGGTGGCACATGCAACCTACTTAACATAATGAGAAAATTTGATGTTAGTAATATTGTTTATTCTTCTACTGCCGGCGTTTATCGTTCTCAGTTTACCAGCCTCTCTGAGAAATCGGAAATAGATAACAACAATCCGTATGCCAACAGCAAGTATGCTGCTGAGTGTGCGATTCGTGATGCAAAAGTGAATTCTATTATTTTTCGTTTCTTTAATTTGGCTGGTGCTGATCCTGACTGTGAGATGGGTGAAGACCATCATCCAGAAACACATTTGATTCCGCTAATGTTCAAAAGTCTAAATAACGAAAAGTTCATCGTATATGGAAATGATTATCAAACGGTAGATGGCACATGCATTCGTGACTACGTTCATGTGTGTGATGTTGCTGAAGCACATTTGTTGGCTGATGAATATTTACAGAAAAAAGGAAACAATCAACCTAGCCTATTCAATCTAGGCACTGGTAAAGGCTATACTGTACTACAAGTGATTGATGCTGCTAAACAGGAACTAGGCGTTCCAATTCAATACACAATCGGTAAACGAAGAGAAGGTGACCCACGAAGGTTAGTCGCCAACTCTGATGCCGCCAAACATCATCTTAATTTCAAACCCAAGCATGATTTAAAATCCATTTTGAGAACGGCGTATAATTGGTATGAGCGACAAAGAGAACGAAATACAATTTGAACACTATACTCATTTTTTGTCTGGTAGCATTGAGCCAGCAGTTATTGAGTCGGCATCACGCTGGTTGCTATATGCCAAGTTCAACAAGATTGAAAAGCCACTGACCTTGAACATCAACTCTGAGGGCGGCAATCTGGGTGATGCAATAGGCCTTGCCGACTTAATGTTGGGTGTGGGCATGCCCGTTCGCACACTAGCGTATGGTAATCTAATGAGTGCTGCATTTGTAATATTTGCTGCTGGTGAAAAAGGTTATCGTGCTGTAGGCAAAAACACGACAATCATGATTCACCAATTCAACGATGAAATGGGTGGCAAGTATCATGATATGCGGGCTTATGCCAAAGAGTGTGATAGGTATCATCACAAAATGGCAAAGATTCTTTCCGACTGTTCTAAACTGTCGGTCAAAGATGTAAAATCCAAGTTTCTACGACCAACTGATGTTTGGCTGACCGCAGAAGACCTGGTAGAATATGGTATAGCAGATATTATCTTTTAGGAGCAATAAATATGTTGTCTGGCGGTAAGAAATTTCAGAAACCGAAGAAAACCAAATTTCACAAAAACCGTGAGCAGTATGAGAATCATCCATTGAAGAATCAAAAGCATCATGATAAGTCTCTCTACCGCTTGCTCAAGCAGGAAAAAGATTATGTCATATAAAGAACAAATTAGAAAACGCATACGTGAACTTGAGGACAAGATTGCTGAGTCCAATGTAGACAAAGTTCAACTGGAAAGTCTGCGTTCCGAACTAGCCAGATTGAACATGCAGGAATTTGAAGAAGACCTGCGTTCCGAAGGTACACAACAACTCCTCAAAGGTTAAGGTCAAGTCTCCTGTTCGTATAAATAAGCGAATAGGAGACTACTATGCCATTAACAAGAATTCTAGCTGGTGCTTTGGCTGATGCTAATGTCACCACATCAAAATTGGCTGAGGCCAATGTTACCACATCAAAGCTAATTGATGCTGCCATTACTTCACCAAAGTTGGCACAAAATCTTAGCGTTTCCCTGACACGTGTTTTAGAAGAAGCAAACATTTCCACAATAGCGGTTGGTGGTAATGTTAATATTGACGTTGCTGATAGCACAGTGTATTTCTTTAATGCCAATACTACGGCCAATGTAACATTCAATCTCCGTGCAAATAGCACACATACTTTTGACTCCGCAACTACGATTGGTGAAACTACTACAGTTGCCATAGCCGTAAAACACGGAACTCAAAGACATTCGGCAAACCTACACATTGATGGTGGACTGATAACTGGTCAGTTTTCCGGTACTCCCAATTCCATATTTTATGCAGCGAATACAAGACCTGCAAGTATCTCTATCGTAAATGGTGAAGTAAATCTGTTCAGTTATTCTATTTTTAAAACGGCAGCAAATGCGTATACAGTAATTGCAGCAAATACTTTATTTGGGTTGGGTTAAAAATGCCTATTTTAGCATCTTTAAGTTCGAGTATTTTAGCATCATTTAAACTTATTGGAAGAGAGGTCTCTACAGGTTCTACAGTAAGTAGAATATTCACCACAACAGGAATATGGACTGTACCCTCAGGTGTCACTCGGGTGGATTATGTTGTTGTCGCCGGTGGAGGTGGAGGTGGCCGTGGAGGTGGAGGTGGCGGTGCTGGTGGTTATCTTACCGGCGCCAGTTTCGGTGTAACACCTCTAGAGACATATACCATCATAGTTGGTTCGGGTGGTGCAGGTGGAACATCCGATGCAACTGCTGCATCAAATGGAACGAATTCAGGATTTTATACATCGTCAACTTCACTATGGTCTATTGGCGGTGGTGGCGGTGGTGGAAGAACACCATCCTCACCTACTCAAAACGGAGATGGTGCTTCTGGTGGTTCAGGGGGTGGTGCTGGTGTGGGGTTTACACGGAATGCCGGTTTAGGCACACCTGGCCAAGGGAATAATGGTGGTATAAATTGGGGTAGTAGTGGAAATTATGGTGCCGGTGGTGGTGGCGGTGCAGGTGCAGTTGGTGCAAATGGAACATCTAGTGTTGGTGGCAATGGTGGCGTAGGAATATTTTCAACATTTTCGGGATCAAACACAGGATATGCTGGTGGAGGTGGTGGGGGTGCTTTCCCAAGCACAGGTCCATCAGGTTTCGGTGGAACGGGTGGTGGTGGCAATGGAGGAACTCCAGCATCATTAACATCTGGAAGCACCAATAGAGGTGGTGGTGGAGGTGGAGGAAACGATACAATTAATGGTGCGGCCGGTGGTTCAGGTGTTGTCATTTTTCGTTATACTGAACCGCTCACTGTCAACGGAATTTTTGTTTTTGCAAACACAGGACAAATTGTTCTTCCTAATGATGTTACAACGATTGATTATCTCGTTGTTGCTGGTGGTGGCGGTGGCGGTAGTGGCGGAGGTGGAGCCGGAGGACTTAGAAGTGGTACGGGATATCCAGTAAGTTTAAGAACACAATTTACTGTGGTGGTTGGCGGTGGTGGTGCTTTTTCAACAGCAGGTTCGAATAGTGGATTCTTTTTAACTCCATCGGGTGGAAGCGCCATTTGGACAACTGGTGGTGGTCGTGCCGCAACCGGAGGAAACGGTGATGGTGCGGGTGGCTCAGGCGGTTCAGGTGGAGGTGCTTCGGGAGATGGTTGGCCAGGAAACTCTAGAGTAGGTGGCTCCGGTAATGCAGGAGGTTACAATCCACCCGAAGGTTATGGTGGTGGAAATGGCACATTCTTTGGAGCGTTTAATGGAGGTGGTGCTGGTGGTGGCGGTGGTGCCGGTGCGGCAGGTGGTAGTGGATATGGACCGGGTGCCGACTTTGGTGGAAATGGCGGCGTAGGAATATTCTCCACAATTTCAGGATCAAACACAGGATACGCTGGTGGTGGTGCCGGTTACACAAGAGCCGGACCAGCAGCACTCGGCGGCGCCGGTGGCGGTGGCAATAGCAACCAACCTTCACCTGCACTTCCTGCTGCTAATGGAGTATCTCAAACTGGTGGTGGTGGCGGTGGTGGTAGCGGTGGAACAACTGGCGGTGGCGGCATTGTAATTATTAGAGCGAATCGTCCACAAAATAATTTTGTAATCTTTAATTCTACTGGAACATTTGCTCCACCTACAGGAGTCACTAATATAGAATATCTTGTGATTGCTGGTGGTGGCGGCGGAGGCGGAGGCACACCTGGCGGCAGAAGCGGTGGCGGAGGTGGCGCTGGTGGTGTACTATCGGGTTCCGGACTTTCTGTAAACTCTGAGATCACATATACAATTACAGTTGGTGGTGGAGGAGGAGTTTCAACTAACGGAACAAATTCATCAATTGTTGGACCAACACCATTTTCAAATGTAACTTCAATAGGTGGTGGCACCGGCGGCGGTAATGTGCAGGCGGGTGGACAAAATGGTGGTTCAGGTGGTGGAGGTAGGGCGGGTCCTTCTGGTACCGGTGGTGGCGCCGGGGTTTATCCTGGATCACCGTGGAATAGTGGAACACGACAAGGCTTCAATGGTGGGGATGGACTTGGCACTAGTGAGCCTTATAATGCTGGTGGTGGCGGTGGTGCCGGTGGTGTGGGCGGTGGTGCTTTTGATGCCAACGGAGGTATCGGTATTTTCTCTTCAATCACTGGTGCTAATGTTGCATATGCTGGTGGCGGTGGTGGTGGCAGAAACGCTAACCCTTCACCAAATCCTCAAATGGGTCGGGGTGGTGGTGGCTACGCTTCTTATTCAAGCGGTTCACCTTGGTTAGGAACTCCTTTTGGTGGTGCAAATGGTGCCGTTGCTGGAGTAATAAGTCAGGCAGCTTCAGCAGCTATCAATAATACTGGCGGCGGTGGTGGAGGTTATGCTCAACAAGGTGGACAAGCCGCCAGTGCCGGTGGTTCAGGTGTTGTTATTGTCAAATGGAGTACATAAAATAAAATTGTTGTAGAAATACAACACGCTTGACAGAAGGTAGGGTTTCTGGTATACTATATGTACTATGAAAACTCTACCTTCTGTTGGTTCGACAGTCACCGTAGATTGTCAATATATTACTAAAGCGACAACTTTTACAGGTGTCGTGGTCAAACCATATCGTTGGCTAGATGCTAACGAATTCTGTTTACAAACTGATAGCAAAGAATTTCCAATATCAGTTATCAATCTTGCAAATGTTGTCAATCTGAAAATACTTAAAGGTACGACAACAAATATCCGCAAGTTCAAAGTTGCCGGTACAAAAGGTGAATATTTGGTAACATTGTCAAATGAGCATTTTTCTTGTTCCTGCATTGGTTTCAAATATCACAACAAATGTAAGCATATCACAAAGGTAAAAGAGAAAATTACCTCTTGACAAGTGGCTCAACCCTTGATATAATGGTATTGTTATGATGATCCGTATCTATTCCAGTTCAAAGAAAAAGAAGTTGACAAAGAAGCAATTGCAAGAACAGCAAGACTTTATTGCTTCGGTCAACAAGATTCCACTGCCTTCTGGTGGTCGGTTTCCTGCTGCTGCACCTAAGAAAGTCACGGCTAAGCCACTGATGCCGAGTCGTGTGGTACGCAGCACCAAGCACATTCCGAGTCTTCCAGACACACACAAGGGTGCTTTGACTAAGACTGGTATTATGAAAGATTTCCACAAACTCACCGCTTCCGACCGTGAGATTGTGGCTGATGTTGCATCCTGTACGGCACCAATGCACAAGGGTAATTATGTCTATGTTACTCCTGGCATGAATCCTGCGGGTCTTGGTCGGAAAAACGAGGTACTGTAATGCTTGCCAAAGTTTCAGTACCATGTTATCATATAGTTTCATTCGTTGAATAGGAGTTTTTATTATGGCACGTACCAAATCAGGCGCTTTGCCTCCTTTTGTCAAACTGTTGACACTGTTGCAAGAAGGTGATGTTGTTACTAAAGATGAGATTGAATCTAAACTTGGTAGCGATATCTATACCTATCGTTTGTCAACCTATATCTGGCACATCAAAACCAATACTGATGGTGTTGTGAAAGTCATCAAAGATGGTCGTAATGTGACTGGCTATCAGATTACAAATCCTCAAGTTATCAAAGACTATCTAAAGTCTGTTGGTGCTGAGTCGTTTGTTCCTGGTCAGGTTACATTGAAACCTTCTGCCAGTAAGTTTGCAAGCAAGCCAGTGAAATCGTTGGCTGCTCTGAAAGCAAAACCTGCTAAGGCTGCAAAACCTGCTAAGGTTGCAGCACCAGTTGCACCTGTGATTGAGGATGAAGTAACCGAAATCACCGAATAATCAGTTTCGGGGTGGCTGCCGTCAGCGGTGCAATAGGCTAGCCATTAAACAACAATGAATGTCGGGAGACATCCACGTGCCCCATCTTTTATGAGGTGAAAATGTCAAAACTTAAACAGTGGCTTGCGGCCAAGTATCTACAACTTGAGCAACAGGCCGTTGATGCTATTGGCACTGCCAATTTTTATGGTAATTTATTTACTGATAGACAGAAGTTTAATATCGTAGTATTTTTTATGGGATTGTTTGCACTTTCTGGTTTACATGGTGCAGTTCAATTCATTGCGCTGGTTTATATTATGAGTAAGATGACACCGGAGGATAAAGATGAAGATAAAAAGTAAATTGTTTTTTCTTGCGCCGTTATTGCTTCTGACGGCGTGTGGCACCACTGTTCGTGATCCTGTTATGAATCCACGAAGCCTGAACGATCAAGAACTGCTGCGTGAGAAAATTGTTCGTGTTGAACAGTTGGAACGTGAAATGGAACGCCGTGAGTCAGAACTCAAGTATCAGCACTTGAAAGAACTCACACATTTGCAAATTCAACAAAAAAATCGTCCTTCTGAAGGTCATGTAAGTTGTAAATTCTTTTGCTTCTGATGAATATCTTTTATCTAGATCACGATCCGAAAACGTGTGCCGAACAACACTGCGATAAACACGTGGTGAAGATGATCATTGAGTACGCACAATTGTTATCAACGGCGCATCGGATCCGTGACGGTCAAGAGTATTATGATTTGACTGCAAATAATCGTAAGATTAAACGCTGGCGTTTGCCCGATGACCGTGAACAACGATTGATGAAAGCATCACATGTTAATCATCCATCAAACGTTTGGGCTAGGGCAAACCATTTGAATTACAAATGGCTGTACGAAATGTGGGTGCATTTACTAGACGAGTATACATATCGTTATGGCAAAGTACATGCGTGTGCAAGATTGAAAGACGATCTGGCTAAACTACCAGAAAAGATTCCTGTCGGGTTGAGTGAAACTGAACCAACACCAGCAATGCCTGATGACTGTAAAATAACCAATAATTCGTTGGCTTCATATCATAAATACTACAATGAAAAGAAAACACGTTTTGCACGATGGACAAAACGACCTGCACCTAATTGGTACATACCTGCATAATGCCAACATACGATTTTTTAAATACTGAAACTGGTGAAACGTTTGAGAAACTTCTAAGCCTTTCCGGCAAAGAGGAATATCTCAAAGAAAATTCACACATTCAACAAATTCATCTTGGCGCCATGTCAATTGTCAGTGGCGTATCAATTACTGGTAAAGTACCAGACGGCTTTAAAGAAGTTCTAGCAAAAGTTTCCGAGAATCACAAACAATCTTCCGTTGCAAACAAACACGGCAAGAAATCTATCAGAGAATCACAAACACAACGTATCGTGGACAAGCATCTAGGAAAATTTGGGCAGTAACTACATTATGCTAACTTTTACAAAGGGGCATATATGGCTAAAAAATCTTTGCAGAAAAAAGTAGCACTTCTGAATGAGTACATCACCAGAGAAATTGAAAAAGAAATGACCACAGAATTATCACAAATAGAAAAAGACAATATCACTGCAAAGATAGAAAAGAAGTATCCTAGACAAAGTTATCCACACCACAGCCGAAATCACTACTTTACATAATGCGAACATTTGAACATGTAATTTTACCCCAATTACAATTTGACTTAAAAGCAGAAACCACCGATAGTGGTAGATTGTATACTACGCCAGAAGGCAATCAGTATAGGTCTATCACTACGGTGCTTTCTCATTTCAACAAACAAGCAATCTATGAGTGGCGACAGGCCGTAGGTGAAGAACGAGCAAACGAGATATCACGCAAGGCATCAAATCGTGGCACAAAGGTACACAAGATTTGTGAAGATTACATCAACAATGAAATAAACGATTTTAGAATGCAAATGTTGATGCCTGATCTGAAGGAACTATTCTTCAAAATCAAGCCAATCATTGATGAGAATGTTGGTAATGTTTATTCACAAGAACAAGCACTATACTCTGACAAATACCGTATTGCTGGTCGTGTAGACTTGATTGCCGAATGGAATGGTAAGTTATCGGTCATTGACTTTAAGACTTCCACCAAGCAGAAGAACGAGCATTATATTCAGAATTACTTTATGCAGTGTACAGCATATGCACTAATGTTTGCTGAACGAACTGGTATTTGGATTGATGATATTGTGGTATTGATTGCTACCGAAGAAGGACCAGCGCAAGTATTTGAAAAGCAGATTCACGATTATCGGCAACCATTGATTGAGATGATTAATAAATATGCTTGACATTTTGGGGGCATCATGCTATCATTTAAACAACATACTCAATTAGATGAAGGTAACACGCTGGCAAGACTGGCTAAACACGCTGAAGAGGGTAGGCACTATGCTGTTATTTCCTCACAGCGACCACATGATGAAGTATCGCCAGAACAAAATAAGAAGCATCATGAAGAACTTAAAAAGAAACTGACTGCACAAGGCTACACTCACAAAGAAGTTGAAGGTCATTGGGAAGGTGGTAAAGAAAAGTCTATATTGGTACATGCAAAAGGAAAAGGAGATGAACACGGCAAACAACTCCTCCATGATATTAAAAAACATGGAGAACATTATAATCAAGACTCAATCTTACATCACGATGGAAAAACAGCGACCCTACACGGAACAAACAAAACAGGATTCCCAGGTCACGGCAAGACAGAGAATGTAGGCAAGATGGCTTTCAATAAGCCACATGCACCGTTTCAAACAGAAACAAAACCAAAATCTGACAAGCCGCTGAAACCAGGAAGAACGAGCAAAGGTTCAGCAAGATTCACAACGGTGTGATATGCAAATTACTGAAAAAGAATACGACCAAAAACTTGATGCGTACTTGAGAGAGCAAGGTCCTAATCCAGGTACTACTTTCTTTGGTTCATGGGGTTGGTATGCAGCAAAGAAAAATGAGTTTCAAAGAAAAATAGAACAAGAAGGGTTTGAAGTAATTTCTTCAAACTGATATAAACTATGAAAAAAATAGCGATAGTTGGTAGAGGCACGGTTGGTTGCTTATCAGTAGCACATTATCTTAGATATACCAATTGGAATATAGATTGGATTTATGATCCTCTTATTGAAACTACTCCGGTAGGAGAAGGAACGAATTTAATATTTCCGAAATCTCTCAGAGAAACGTTAGGATTTAGTAGCGTTGACATGGATAATGTGAACTCTACTCCAAAACTGGGTATTTGGAAAAGAAACTGGGGTCAAGGCGAAGATTTTAAACACACATTTCTTGCTGGTGACCATGGACTACATTTCAATGCAGTTCAGTTACAAGATTATATCTTTGAAAAAATGAGGAATGATCCAAGAGTTAATTTGATAGAATCAAATATACCAACTCCTGATTCTGTTGATAGTGATTATGTTATGATGTGTACTGGATCACCTAAAGATTTGATGGAAGATTATACTGTTCATGATCACATACCAGTAAATGCCGCTATGGTATTTCAGTGTCCTTGGGATATGCCGAAATTTTTTTATTCATTAACATTCGCCAAAAAATTTGGTTGGGTTTTTGGAATACCATTAAAAAATAGATGCGCCATAGGTTATGTTTATAATGATCAATATTGTACTGAAGAGGATATCATAACGGAAGTTCAGGACATACTTGATGAATTTAATTTGGTGCCAACGGCGACTAGAAAACTAAAATTTAGAAATTATTCCAGAAAACAAAATTTTGATGTTAGAGTTTGTTACAATGGTAACGCTTCTTATTTTCTTGAACCACTTGAGGCTACATCTACGGGATTTTCAGATTATATTAATAGACTTTCTTTTGATTATTGGTATACGAAAGAATTTAATCAAAATGCAGTAAATGAATTCTATAAAAGAGAAATAACCGAAACTGAAGCAATGATATGCTTGCATTATTTTTCAGGCTCAGTATATAATAACGAGTTTTGGAAATATGCTCAAAAATTAGGTGAAAATATTATAAAAGAAAATTTTAAAAATAAAACTAAATTTTCTGAAATTATAAAAGTAGCTTTGGATGAAAAAACTTTAAAAAAACCACATACAGTTTCATTTGAAAGAAGCATAGGGTCTTGGCCAGTTCTAAGTTATGTGCAAAATATTAAAAATCTTGGAATAGAAGAACGTTTGAAAGAATTGTTGTAATCCCTTCAAAGTGAAGGCATTCTGGACGTGGGTTCGACTCCCACCTAGTCCACCAGAAGTGTTGTTTAGGGTGATATGTAAGAGTTTAACAAGACTCTGAGGATTGGAATTCCCGACCTGTGAACAGCAGGACACTTCTGATGGGCTAGACATGGTTTCGACAGGGTGAGATAGTGGAGAAGGCAACACGATAGGCGATGATCGTTAATCAAGCAAATCTATAAATGCAAATGACGCATTTTACGGAGAAGAACGCCTAGCGGCTTAACTCTCATGGGGTTTTAGTGGAGTGTACCTTATTACCAAAACACTCTACACCAAATTCAATACATTATGAAAATCTACAAATCAAATTATCGTAATCATTGGCTTTCTCCTTATGTTATACTGGAGAAGATTTTCTTTTGGCGTGAGATTGAATATGATGAACCAATCATCAAAAAACTTTCCGACTTTCTGACCCCATTTAGCGTATCATGGCAAAAGTTTCTTGACTTTGTACATCCAAAAATAAACTATGTGAAGATTGACCGTTATGATACATGGTCAATGGATCATACATTGGCAGATATCATTCTACCGATGTTGAAACAACTGCGTGATACCAAACACGGTTCACCAATGGTTGATGTTGAAGATGTGCCAGAAGAACTGCGTATTGTTGGACATCAAGATGCTTCACCACAACTTGAATTGGTGTTTGATGATCAAGGACAATACGAAAAAGATTCGTGGGAAATTACCCATCGTCGTTGGGAATGGGTATTGAATGAAATGATTTTTGCCTTTGAACATTTCGTTGATGATTCATGGGAAGAAGCATATCGTTCTGGTGAGATTGATACACATTCTGTTCCATGCGAATGGGATGAAAATGGTAAGCCAACACTCTACACATTTGAAGATGGTCCCAATCACACATATGAATGTGACTACGATGGCATGAGAAAAGTTTACGACCGTATGGACAATGGTTTTCGTTTGTTTGGTAAATACTACCGTGGTCTCTGGGATTAAAAGTAACTAAATAAGTATACTGGCATCACACATAACCCGCCAGTAAACACACACAACACAGGAGTAATTATGAGTAATCTTACACCGTTTGAGATTCGTCTTGAACTTCTTAAAATGGCGAAAGACCTTTTATTGGAAGATTATGTTTCCAGTAAAGAACGCCTAATCAATGAATGGCAAGTGAAGGTAGAGTCCGCTAAACTAAACGGGCAAGCAATACCAGATCATCCTGCCTTTCCAACTTATCCCACAGAAAATGAAATCATAGCCAAGGCACAAGCCTTGAATGGGTTCGTTTCAAATATCACAGCAGAAAAATCACAGAGCAAAAAGTCTGCCTGACGGGAACGAAAGTGCTTCGGCACTTTCCTAACTTATAGGAGAAATAATGCGTTACATCACACTATTACTTTGTAGTATATTTGCAGCATTTGTTGTTTACATTGGACACGCAGCAGCACAAATAAAAGTACCGATTGAACCAAGAGTTCAACTACAAGATTTATCACCCGATGCTAGGGCTGAAGTAGAATGCCTTGCACAGAACATGTATTTTGAAGCAGGACTAGAACCAAGATTAGGTCAACTTGCTGTAGCATTCGTTACACACAATCGGATGCAGTCTGGTGTATTTCCAGATACCTATTGCGGTGTTGTGAAACAAAAAGTTGGCACTGTTTGCCAATTCTCTTGGGTATGTGAAAATCGTCCTAAGGATATGATGCGAAAAGGCCTCTTGACACTAGAGAGCAATTCGTTGTATAATAGTGTTACTGAGTTAGCATTGGCGTTTTATCTTTATACTGAGAAGTTTAAAGATCCAACAAAAGGTGCTTTGTTCTTTCATGCAGACTATGTAAAACCAGGTTGGAATAATATGAGATACACTGTGCAAATCGGCAGACATTTATTCTATAATAAGGCAAAGAGAAGTTCATGAGTATTTTATCAAGTAAAAAGGAGAAGATGATGGAAAAAGGATTGAGTAGTATAACCACAGTTTCAGTTACTCTGGTTTTACTTTCAGTCGTTGCTGCGGCATGTATCTACGGTTTAAATGACCGTAAACTGATGGCAGCAAATATTGAAAACGCTATTGCAAAAGGCATTGACCCATTGGCTGTACGGTGTTCATATGCCAAGAGTGATGATATTGTTTGTATTGCACACGCTGCTAATCGTAAATAAAACGGAGAATATATTATGAGTTATAATAGTGATGAACACAATTTCACATTTCGCTTCCATTCTGCTGAAGGTGAACGAGATTTAGAAATGAACTGCAACGCCTTGTATGTTGATGATGTACTTTCATTTATGAGAGACTTTTTGCAAGGTTGTGGTTACCAAATTGAAGGTACGATTGAAGTTGTGCCATACGAAACTTATGAAGAGTTTGAAAATGATCCCCCATTGAATTATAATGAGTATGATGGGTACGCACCAAAGCAAGATAAGTTTTCTATGGACCACTTGCCTAACAATGGATGGCCATTTGGTGCTTTGAAAACTGAATCTATTTCTGCATTGACTACTGCTGATATAGCCGCTATTAAGCCGATTGATTTCTCTCAGATTAATCAGTATCCTACGATGGCGCCATTAACAACTGAACAGGCTTATTCTTGGTCGGCTGAATTGCCAAGCAGCACAGGCAGTAAAATTAAAGTTCAATTCTGATGCCAACAAAAGATGAAATGCTGAAGTTCTCTTTGCAGATAGAACGGTTGGTAGCCAATACAGATTACACATATCTTGAGGCTATCACTGAACACTGCAAAGGAACTGGTTTGGAAATTGAGGTTGCTGCTTCACTCATTACACCAAATCTGAAAGCAAAAATACATGAACAAGCAGAACGTTTAAATATGTTGAAGGTGAAAGGCAATCGTTTACCGATATGACGGGATATGAAACATTCTGTTTATACACTTCTCTTAAACTCCACTTCAATTCAGATTCTTACGATTACTTTAAGTATAATGGTAAAGTAAGCACAAGCATTGGTGCATTTGAGAATCGCAAAGATAAGTGGCACTTTTACAAACTCAGCCGGAGATTCACAAATGATGACATATGCCGTGATTATATTGTTGCTAATTTGGTGTTTAACCATGATGTATGGATAGGTCATCTTCTGACCAATGATGCTGATATTGAATATCGTAAGCGTCAGAAGATTATTCAGTCGTTGACATACACCTTTACAAATGAGATTGAATCATTGATGAGTCAGGAGAGTCCAAATGATTCATTAATGGTACAAGACGGTGAGTATCCAGTATTGCTACAGAAACTTTTACATAATGAAATTTCACTTGAATCAATTTGTATACTGAATAAGATACTCAACTTTTTGCCGTTATGGGATAAGAAAATCGGTGACACGATTCATTATCCAAACATCAGTCGCAAGATAAAGAAGTACACACCATTCATACCATTTGAACCAACAAAATACAAACTTATACTCAAAAAGGAATACGATGCGAATACAGAAAATATATCTTGATATGGATGGTGTGTTGTCTGACTTCAATAAAAGATATAAAGAAGTTTTTAAACAAAATGCACTGAGTAGTCGTGAACGTGGTGAGAAACATGATGATAAATGGAACCAGTTCGTAGACGGCAACAACTTTGAAACCCTTGATTGGTATCCGGGTGGTAAAGAACTATTGAAGTACATTATCTCACTTGATATTCCTGTAGAGATACTTTCTTCTTCTGGCGGCCGTATGCACCATGAAGAGGTGAAGCGGCAGAAAAAGGTTTGGTTGAAAAGGCACCACATTGACTTTACAGCCAATATCGTACCTGGTCGTCATTTGAAAGCGAACTATGCCAAATCTGATATTATACTCATTGATGACACACAAGATGTCATTGATGATTTTAATATGGCAGGCGGCATTGGTATACTTCACAAAGACACGGCTAAAACGATAAAAACTGTGCAGTCTGTACTTGACGATACATATATAAAAGTATATAATGAATCATGTGGACAAGATGCACATACAATTTAACATACTAACTTATACGAGGTAATAAATGTCAGATTTTTCTTCTCTTAAACGCAACCGCAATTCGTTTGATAAACTCACCAAAGCGGTTGAATCAATCAATACCCCCACAGAAGGCTCCAAAGGTTCTAAAGGTGATGAACGTTTTTGGCAGCCAGAAGTAGATAAAGCAGGTAATGGTATGGCAGTCATTCGTTTTCTGCCAGGACCATCAGCCGATGGTGATGAAGCATTACCATGGGTTCGTTTGTTTGACCATGGCTTTCAAGGTCCAGGTGGCTGGTACATTGAAAACTCTTTGACCACTTTGAATCAGAAAGATCCAGTTTCAGAATACAACTCTGTTCTGTGGAATTCTGGTATTGAAGCAAACAAAGAAATTGCACGTAAACAGAAACGCCGTTTGTTTTATATTGCAAACATTTATGTTGTTTCTGATCCTAAAAATCCAGAAAACGAAGGTCAAGTCAGACTGTACAAGTTTGGTAAGAAAATCTTTGATAAGATTACAGAGGCAATGAATCCTCAGTTTGAGGATGAGAAGCCAATTAATCCGTTTGATTTCTGGGAAGGCGCAAACTTCAAACTGAAGATTCGTCAAGTTGAAGGCTATCGCAACTACGATAAGTCTGAATTTGAAAGTTCGTCACCTTTGCTTGATGGTGATGATGCTAAACTTGAAACATTGTGGAAAAAAGAATATTCACTGAAAGAGTTTCTTGATCCTAAAAACTTCAAGTCATATGATGAACTGAAGTCTAAACTGGACAAAGTTTTGGGTCTAAGTGGTACTGCACCAGTATCAAAGACTAAGGCTGAAGACTTTACACCACGTTCTTCACCCGATATTGAAGATGAAGAACTTGATTACTTTAAGTCTCTAGCAGAAGATTAATCCTCTACTTAATCAACTGCCACGCCACCTTCGGGTGGCGTTTTTTTATGCTGTCGCTGGTATAATTTTTTCTTCTCTGATGATTGTAGTGTTGTTTGTTACACCAGCATTCACGACTGTAGGATTTTTTGGTTTCGATTGATTGCGCTGTTCAACTGCAATTTCATTTGATGATTTACCAATGTTGGCACCTTGAACAACCTTACCAGTTTCAACATCAACAGCATTTCCTTTTTTATCAGGTACTTCTTTATCATCAGGAGTTGGTGGTGCACCACCTACAGTAACGTGCCAATCTTCACCTTTGACATTACGAATCAGTCCGAATTTTTCTAACCAACCAGTAGGATTATCTCTGGTGCCGGCAAGAACATTTAACCCATCAGGACCTTTACTATTGATATCAATACCAAGACCTTGCATGTGAACGCTGCCTTTTCCTTGACCCAAAGGAGCCATAGGCTGTGCCACTTTACCACTTGGCTTGCCGTTGTTTTTTGCTAAGTCTGCATCATATAGTTCTTTTTGTTTTTCGTTTGAACGATAACCAGATGTGATCAACAGCATTTTGCCAGTTTCTTGTTTAAATGCTGTGGCCATCAATTCAATCCGGCGCTGAAACTCACCGTTGAACTTTGATGTATCTACACCAGGATCCGCTTTTTTTGTGATGCTGTCTAAGTTACCTGCTGGTTTAGTTACTGGTTGACCTGAAGGCACTTCACTAGGACTACCTTTAATTGGTGTTGCTAATGGTCCACCAGAAGGTGCTGCTTCTTTTGGTGCAAATATGGACTTATCTGATACTCGTTTTGTTGGTGTTATTGCTGGTGGTGGAGTGGGTGCTTCTCTTACTGCACGACCTTCTGCTTTTTCTTGTTCGTATTGTTTTTTCTTTTCGAGATATTCTTTGAGTGAAACGATTCTACCTTTGAGCAAAGAAATATCTTCATCAAGTGCTTTGATAGTTTCTACTGCATTGGCATACGGATCTTCTTCAAGTTCTTTTCTTCGTTCTTCTTTAACACCCTTTGTTTCTACACCAAGTCCTTTGTCAAGTGAACGACCAAAAGACATGAGTTTTTCTTTTACCCAATCTGCGATGCCACCAATAAAATAGCCCACACGGTCTGTCACAGGCTTTATAAAACTACCGATACTTTCTAAAACTTTGGTAGCATCATCTTTTGAAATGAGTCCAAAAGAAATGAACTCAATGAATGTGGACATCTCATCTGTTATGATTTCACCAAAATTAAATGATGAGAAGAATCCAGAGATTGAAGAGTAAAGAGAATCTAGTGCTGAACCAATAATACCTTCAACGCCACCATACATTTCTAAAACATCAAGTACCAAATCTTTATTGAAGATAAAGACTGTAAACAAAAGAGTAGCAGCAGTGATTAACGGCTTGAAGATTATTTCGAGCAGCGATCTGCGCTTTTTTTCTTTCTTTTGTCTTTTTTCTTTTGGTTCTTTTAATTTAACTTGTGTGAAACTATCTTTTAATGGTGCAAGTTTACTCAACAAACTTTCTTTTGCTGGTTTTTCACCAGTTTCATTTGTAAGAAATTTACTAAAGCCTTTTGTTGATGCATTTAAATCTCTTCCCATGCGTGGAAGAACAAGCATATTTTTAGATATTATTTTAAGCGCAGAGACACCAAGCAAAGTATTTTTTCTTTGCTCTTCTTTTTCTTTGTCTTGTTTCGATAAACCAAAAAGTTTATTCGAAATGGATTTGCCTAATATTTCTCTTATCATGCTACTCTTGCCGTTGCTACTTCGTTAGAGTCACTCTTTTTTGTTGCTACGGTCTTTGTGTCATAACCTTTTGTATTATTTGTTTGCGCCACATTAATAACATCGGCATCTTTAGGTTTGAGTTGTTCTCTTTGACCTTGTGATACTTCTTTACTTGTTGATGACAATTCAACACCACTAAAGTCGGATGAATATTTGTCAACCTTTGCCAGAATCTCAGCACCTATACCTTTGTCTAGGTTGAGAGATTTGCCACCAATTGCTTGTGTAATAGCACGATTGGCTTCCGATTGAGATGTGAACGAATTGACTTTACTGCCTGCTGCTTTAAGAATAAACTGTGCCGTTACTTTTGCTGCTACAATGGGATCAAGTAACTGTGCCGGATTGTTTACTAAATCTACACCAGCCAGTTTTCCGTACAGAGCATAGTTGTTTTTACCGGTTAACTGAATAAAGCCACGACCGATGTATTTGAAACCATCACCTTCGGCAGTATTACCCATTCCTTTACCGATTGTAGTTTTACTGCCATATATGACTTCAGCAAACTTGTATGGGTCTTTTTTAATTTCATGTAACTCAGCATCAGAGAAATTTTTAACTCTGGTCGTGAATACTTGTCGTATTCTATCGTTTGCTGTGTTTTTGTATGCTAAGATATTTTCTTCAAAATTCTTAAAGCCAGTTTCTTTTTGTACATTGGCTAGAGTCGCAATGATTGCAAATTTATTTGTGATGCCAACATTCTGCAACTCTTTAACAATAATTTTTACAAGTTCATCACGACCAGAAACTTTTGTTGGTGCTGATGGTGGAACACCACCAGGTGCAGAAGGCTTTGGTGCATACGCTTCTTTTTTTGCCTGTTGTTCACGCTGAATAGCATCAGCTAAACCTTTTTCGGATGTACGTAGTTCTTCTCTTTTCTCTTGGAGTTTTTTAGTTGTTTCTGATGGTTTACCCATTGATTGTTCTTCTAAAACGGCAACTTCATCAATTAAACGGTCACGCTCTTCCATTTTCATTAGAATGATTTCACGTGCTTTGGCTAAATTTTCGGCAACTTGTTTTTGTCTTTCTACTTCCGCCTTTGCTGCTTCTTCAGCGGCTTTTTGTTGGTCTACAATTGCACCAAGTTCCTTTTCACTGAGAGGTTTTTCTTTTAGCGGATTCATCTCCATCATTTTATCAATAGCATTATTCACAAATGTAAAGATGTGATCTGATGTATCATTAATAAAATTGGATAATCTTTCGGGAAAGTTTTTTATAAAGTCTACAGTGCCGTCTATTACTTTCTTGGCTGTGTCTTTATCAAATAAACCGAATGTGAGTGAGTCAACAACTCCAGCGATACCTGCTTTGATTGTTTCATATAAACTTCCTGTAGACTGCCATGTATCCCATGCATCAGTTAAGCCATCCCACAGAGTTAAAATGATTAATGCAATCCAACCTATCGGACCGGCTGCGGCTGCAATACCTCTAAATGCTACTTTGACAGCCGACTTCTCAGCCATCTTAGCCATTTTCTTTTCAAGTTTACCTTTGAGTTTGTCTACCATCGGTCGTAGATACTTCTCAAAGGCTTCTTCAAAGTATTTCAATGTATTTTTGGCAAAATCTTTAATCTTACCTACAAGTTGCTTGGCAAGTTTTTTTATCTTATCAAATAATTTTAAAAGATTTTCTTTTAGTTTCTTTACTTGATCTTTGGCAAACTTTTTAAATTTTTTGAATAACTTGCCTTTAGAAGATTTTTCATCATCTTCAGATTGTGTATTCTTTTTTATAAATTCGTCTTGAAGAACCTTGAATTTTCTTTCACGCTCGTCATCCTTTAGAAGATGCATGTCTTCTTTTTCTGATGCCTTACCACCATAAATCTCTACAAGTTTAATAATGTTTTGACGAATGATGTTCAAGTCTCTGGCAATTCGTGAGACTGCCATAAAATTCAAAGAAGTTTTTTGGAGTTTTTTGACTGTGGGTGAAGTTCTTTTAGTAGAAGTTTTATTTAAAACTTTTTTACTGATGGTCAACCCAAGTTTTTCTGATAGCATATTATGCCGCTAGATAATTATTCATAAAACTTGAGTTGTATGGATCAGCGACACTTTCAGAAGATGGGGCTTGTTGTCCAGATGTTGTGCTTGTCGTTGGTGCATTTACAATTGTTCCCGCATCAGCAGCCGCATCCATTCTTTGCCCTTCTGCAACTGTTGCCGAATCTGATGATATTGCAGAACCCGATGGTGCTGACATGGCTGGTGTTGGCATAGGCGATGAAGGTGCTGCGCCACCTGAACTCACTGCACCACCTGTGGCGCCTCCTGTTGACATGGAAGCACCGCCAACATCACCACCGCCAGTAGCGGGTGCAGCAGGTGCGGGTGATGTACTTGCACCTTTTGCCATTTGTAGAATCTTGGTTGGCTCACCACCAACGGCAATAACTTTACGGCGAACTTCTTCTTCCGATACTGGTTTACCTGATGCTTGATCTGTGTAGCCAGTTGATGAAGATGGGTCAACATTGATACCAACCTTAGAACTTAGAAAACCTTTTGCAGCATCTTGACTCTTTTCTGCATTGACTGGACTATATGGGTCGGGCGTAGGTGACTTGCTTACTGTTTCAGCAAGTGCTTGTTGAGATGCTTTTTGTTTTTCTTGTTTTTCTTTTTCTTTTGGTTTGTCTTCTAATCTATCTTTTGCTGCTTTATCATAGAACACACCTTCACCAGAATCAAGTTTACCACTCATTTCTTTCAATGATGTTGTAGCAGATGATGTGTATGTTTCTGCTTTGGTGCTACTTGTGTCTTTCTTAAATGGATAATATGGTGGTATAGTATAATCTTTTAATTTTAAACCACGTTCTTGTGCCCATTCTGGAATTAAAGCATTTGCTTTTGACAGGGGTATTGTTATACCCGGAAATCCCACATTGTTTTTAATCCATGTAATAACTTTATCAAAAAGTTCAGTGACACCAAGTAACAGAGGCATCATCATTTTTAATGCCGAATCCATTCCTTGACGAAGTTCTTTTTCACCAAACAAACCAAACGTAATGAATTTTAAGAATCCACCAAGTGCAGCAACGAGTGTATCTACAATGCTACCACTTTCTTTCCATACTTTGATGCCATCAAGAATACCATTGATTAGACCACCAATCAGCATAGCAGGTACAAATATCTTGCTTAGTAATGCAAGTATTGAACCACCGCTAAACAGTGCCGCAAAACCACCAACAATACCAGTAATCAGACCACCAATTAACTTCACTGGATTCAGCATACTCAGCAAACCACCAATACCACCTTCCTCTTTTGGTGCTGCTTCTTTACCACCCTTTTCTGTTGCTGGCGTTGCTGCTTTACTCTTTGATCTCGTTGCCTCTAATTCTGATTCACGCTGATCTTCAGATTTAAAAAACTTATCTGCTTTAGTTGCGGCAGTTTCACCTTTAATCTTTACAAGTTTGGCGATATTTTGGCGAAGCACATTGACATCTCTTGCCATGCCTGGAAAGGCAAGAGATTGTTTAGCAATTAAATCAAGAAAAGGAAGTACGTTAGAACCAACCGTTGGTTCTTCTGTTTTTTGCTCAACACCTTCTTTTGTCGGTGATGTTTCTTTCTTCTTTTCTTTTTTACCAAAAATAGAAGATAAAAGACCCTTTTTTGTTTCTTCTTTCTTTTTTGCCATTTATCGTCTTGCCTGTTTTTGTGCGTTGATACGTTCTTTTTCTTCTTCCAAATACTGCATCAAAAGACCCAAATAAATGGTTCTTTCCCAAGGTAACATTTCTTCAAGTTCAGTCAAACTATACTTGTGGTGCTGCATTAAGGCAAAGTTTGTCTGATAATAATTACTCAGTGTGTCATAACGAAAGATTAGGCGAAAAAATTTTGTAAGCCCTTAATCTCAATTTCTTCTTCGTAACCGCATTTGCCACATTTAAAGTGTACGTCTTTCTTCAGTTCTGGCATTGTGTCAAAGAATAGTTTAATCTTTTCTAAGTCTTTCTGCGACATTGAATCTACAAACTCAACCAACTCTTCATGGCTGGAATCTTTTGCATAATATACTTGTTCATCGTCGTACAGATATTCAATACAATCAATTAACACATTTACTAAAATTTCATTCTCATTCATGCTTTCATATTTTTGAACCATCTCAAAAGTTGGATACTTTAAACAAATACCGATTCGTTCATTCAACATAAATTTGTTTTCATGATTCGCATGGACCGTTGGTTCAATTTCCAGTAGATTCAACTTAAAGTCTACAGAACCGTTACATGTTGTATCTTCACCTTTATCGTTTTTCAGAATGTTGTTGCATTTATATTTTAGGTCAACAACTTCTTCTACCGACCTTGCACGAAGATGCATAAACAAATATTCAAGGTCAAATGTGGGTAACGAATCAATATCGATGTCATCTAGTACACAGTTTTTAAGAACTCTGCGAATTGTGGAGATAACATCTTTAGAATCTTCTGATTCTGCTGCCATTAAAAATAGTTTTTGTTCTTTGACAAGAAATGGTCGAATACGAACATCTTGTCCTGTTGAAATCAATTTAATAGTATAAATTGGTACATCAAGTTTTGGTAACATAATTTCCTCTCAATTAGAATGAAAAAATCCTAGAAGCCGCTGTGCCTCCTAGTGAAGTCAGAGTTTGACCAATATCATATTGACCTTCAAATATTGTACGATACTTTTGATATGAAAACGAAACTGACAGACGATGAAAGCCTTCTTCTGCCCAACTTAAAGCCTGTGGTGCAACACCAACTGGAAAAGCATCAATAAGTTCAACAGCATAAATCTGACGAACAAAATCATCATACTGAACGATTCTTATATTAGTAAGGTATCTTGTCGCATCACTTTTTGGAAATCTTGGGTTGTTTGTATCTGATGGTATAATTGCTTCCATCCATCGTTCAAATAATTTTCTCTCATAGAATTCGTTTGTACACAGAAAAGTTAAATTTGTATCTGTGTACTGCATACGATATGGCACTTTAAAAGATGGACCATATATTCTTGCATCTGCCGTTTCAAGTGTTCTACCTGGTATCTCTGCCGACTCACATTGCAATGCCAAATATCTTGACATAGAAGGATTTGCAGATTTCATTCCCTGACTTTCGGAACCCAGCGCCGAGTTGATGGCATCCGAGACATCACTGAAAATTGAGTTTGGAAAGTTTAACACTTTTTCCAAAAATGAATTACCAATTGCTTGACCAATGTAAGCAGGTATCGGTATGATGACTTCATAACGACATGGGCGTGCAAGTCCACCTTTGCCTTTAATATTTGACAGAAATAGATTAGGTGAAAACGACATTAAAATTTATCCTCTGAGTCTGACCAGACTTTGCTGGCGCTTGCTTTTGCAAATGATTCCACTGGTAACATCACGGCGATATCCCACTCATCTGCTGTTATTTCCAGAAAACGAGATTGCACATGACCAGACAAGTATCGTTTGATACATGGTGTGGCTTCATAAATTTTAGATGCTCGTCTTAAAAAATCATAACTAATTCTAAACCTTGTACTTTCATCATAACGATGATCCGTTAAGATTGTGCTTAACTTGTCGAGAAGAATGATTCGTCGCTTTGGGTGAATGTAATGTAGATTCAACCCTAAAAAGCCGTCTGGATATCGTTCTATTGGAATAACCAATGGGAACCTGTCGTAATATGGCAACGAATCTTTCGTCTTTGGATCATAATAATAAAAATACATACGACCGATGATAGACTGATTTTTAAATCGTTCACGGTCACTCATCAATTGACCTTTGGTAGGTCTGAGTGCTGGAACTTTGGACCTTAGCCACGCACGTGCTTCACGTGAACGTGGAGCATATCCCGATTTAGCAAGGGATTCCTTAATTCTATCAATGAGTCGTTTCGCCATCTTATATTTATCTGATACCTAAGTGCTTTTCAGTCAAAATCTGAAACTGCCAGCCATGGTCTTTGCAGAACTCTTCGGCAGCAAACCACTTGGCCTTGTTTATTTCATATGTGATTGCTTCTTGGAGATAGGTCTTAGTCTTGCGTTTTTGCGTTGGTGGTTGGGTTTGCTTCTCTGGTTTGACTTCTATGACGTAGGTCATAACTGTGCCGTCTGCTTTACGCATCTTGGCGATGAAGTCTGGAAAGTAACGGTGCTTTTTTCTGTCTACTGGACTATAATAGGGTATAGGCAGTTCTTCCGAACCCCACCAAATGACGTTCGGATTCTCATCTAAATAATTCATTACCTTTATCTCCCACGTAGACCTGTAGATGATGTTGTTTGCATCACCCTTGTACTTTTGCGGGTTTTTCGGTTTAAATCTCCCTTTATTTGACATAAATACTATCTAGTCAACGAATAGGAACTCCCATGGCATTTTTCGGTCTATCAGACATTACCATAGCAAAAGAAGATAATAGAAGAGGTCCGCTGGCCGCTTTATTTGCTGGCAGCACATCAAACACTTTTAGATATCCATTAGATATCGGTAATTATGATAAAGCCCACTACATGATTATCAATATTCTGAGACAAAAAAATACTCAATACAAAGGACTAGGAGTTGAACAAAATAATGTCAACCGAATTGGTGAAATTTCACAAGCAACTCCTGGAATACAAAGCACATCATTCGCTTCAAAAATTAATGGTGCAATTGACAATGCTATAAACAACTTTACAAGCGGTAAAACTTTATTCGGTAAAAACATTGCAACTAATTTTGGTGGACCAATAAAACAAAAAGCAGCAGTTGACGTTGATCAAAACTCTTATATTGACAGTGTAAAAAATATTGAGAATCAATCATTAATTCAAACAACAGAGCAAACTGACGAGACTGTTGTTCTCTACATGCCAGACACTTTGCAATACACTTTTGCACAGTCATATTCTGAAGCAGCACTTGGTGATGAACTTGGCGGTAAAATAGCAGTAGCGGGTAAGTCTGTATTGGAAGACATGAGCAAAGGTTTAGATATAAAATCTGCTGCTGAAAAAGGAATCAAAGGTCCCGCTGCCACTGCTGCTATACAAAAAGCATTTGAAATTGCTGGCACGGGTGGTGGTAAAATTCCAGGCATTGGTCAAAATTCTGCAAAAGCAGCGGCGTTTCTAACACTCGGTGGTGTCAATAACCCAATGCTTGAAATGCTTTACTCTTCACCTGCCTTTAGACAGTTTACTTTTGAATTTATGTTTTACCCACGTGATGAAAGAGAAGCATTGGAAGTTCAGAACATTTTGGAACGTTTGAGATTTCATCAAGCACCAGAAATTGATGGTGGCTCTGGTGGTTTACTTTTGATACCCCCTTCGGAGTTTGAACTTTCTTTTTATTACGGTGGTCGCCCTAATCCAAACTTACCTGGCATTGGCCGTTGTGTTCTGACAAATATCTCTGTCAACTATGCACCTAATGGCTGGTCAGCATATGAGATGTTTGGTGAGAATGATCCCCGTTTAGGTCGTACAGGTATGCCGACTGCAATTCAATTGACACTTGAATTCAAAGAAACAGTCATACTCACTAAGGCAAGTATGATTCGTGGCAACGGTGGATATAAAGGCTCTCAATCAGTTGGAGATAAATTACAGAATCTTTCTTCAACAATGTTCGGAGGGAAAAAATAACTTATGGCAAAATATTTCAATTTTTTCCCAAAGACTTTATATTCTTTATCAAACAAATCAACTTCGGCTGATTCCATAACAAACATCATTGCACGATTTGGTTTTGAGAGTACATTAAAAGAAAACTCAAATATTTACTATCCCTATGATATTCAAGATGGTGATACACCAGAAACAATTGCGAACAAATATTATGGTTCACCTGAAAGACACTGGGTAGTTCTATTATTCAATGACATTATTGACCCACAGTATGATTGGCCGCTTGATCAAAGAACGATTATTAAATACATTAACGACAAATATACAGCGAATGGTTCTGCTAATGTTACACCACAAACAGGTCTTGCTTGGTCACAGTCTAATACAAAGTCTTACTACAAAGTAGTCACAAGAGTTACCAATAACGCCACGAAGAATACAATCAAAGAAAAAATAGAACTTGATGCAAACACATATGCTAATGTTGTTATATCAAACTCCACAAAAACACTTCAAAGCGGTACAGTTATAGTAGAAACGGTGAGCAAGGAGACAGAAACTTATTATGATTATGAGGTAAACTTGAATGAATCAAAAAGAAGAATTCGTTTACTAAGGTCAGAAATTGTCTCACAGTCGGGTTTACTTGATGAATTTAAACGAGTGATTAATTCTAAAGAATAAAAATGTCAACAGTTAATCTTCCAGAAACGCCGTCAAAGTTCAGCCTTAATGAACTTGCCATTGTAACCAAAACTGGTAAGTTAGACATTTCTAAGTTATTTCAGGAATTAAATATATTTGATTCTCTATTATCTCCTGTGATGACGGGTGCGGTAGTTATTATTGATTCAATAGGTCTGTCTTCAAAACTTTTGTTTGATGGTTCTGAAGTTTTACTTGTGAATATTGGTAAAGACACCGACTCTGAAACTTTTAGATTACAAAAAGCATTTAGAATATATCGCCAAAGCAACAGGGCTACACTAAAACAAAATGCCGAAACATATACATTGGAGTTTGTTTCTGATGAGTTTATTTTTTCTGAGCAACAAAAAATAAACCAGTCTTATAAAACGACATATAGTGATGTTGTTAAAAAAATAATGAACAGTTATCTAAAGGTACCCGAACAAAAATTGAGGGGTGTTTTTCAAGATACAACAGGCATACGTGATTTAGTAATACCTAATCTTAAACCTCTTGATGCATTAGAGTGGTGTGCCAAGCGTTCTATTGACCAGAAAAAGTCGCCTAACTATGTTTTCTTTGAGAACAATTTAGGATTCAATTTTGTTTCATTGTCGTATCTGCTTTCTTCCGACTATCTGTTTAAGATTAAGTTTCCAGCAAAAAACTTAGAAGAGACAAAACCAAATCAAGATTTGTTGAGTCCTAGACATTTTGAAGTTGTGAATCAATCTGATAAAATCAAAACTACCAGAGAAGGTGTTGCTGCTGGTACATTTATTGGTTTTGATCCAATTACTAGAACAATACAAAACAAACGCATAGGATTTGAAGATCATTATAATGCTATGGATCATGGTAATGACACTGCTAACTTTTCACAATCAAGAAATCGTGGTGGTGAAAAAGCAACGGAAGCCTATGATTCAAAAAAAGTGTTGAGCATTTTTGGTGCGAATATAAAGAATAGTGCTTATGTCAAGAAATACGACCCAACATCAATATCCAAAGTTGAGACAACAGAAGATTTTATTTTTGCCCGCAAGGCAATTTTTGCCAATCTGATGAACAAAAGAATTAAACTTGTTATGCCTGGTAATTTTCAATTGACTTCAGGTTTCAATTTGAATGTGCGTGTGCCAGACTTTTCAAAAAAGGAAACTGGTTCAGAAAACGAAGATCGTTCATTGAGTGGAAAATACTTAATTATTGCAGCAAGACATGTTATTAAATATGACATGCACGAAACTGTTTTGGAACTTGCAACTACATCAAACGAAACAGACTTTGTGCCACAAGGTGTACCAGAGCAAAACAAGGCGATAGAAACCTATGGAAGTTACTGAAAATAAAGATTTCGCTGGTAAAAATGGTTTTATTTGGTGGGTTGGTGTTGTTGAAAAAATTAGTGACCCATTAAAATTAGGTCGTTGCAAAGTTCGTTGTGTTGGTTGGCATACAGATAATAAATCTCTGTTACCAACAGACAACTTACCTTGGGCGCAATCCTCTTTACCTGTGAATACAAGAGACACATACCCACCACGTGAAGGTGATATGGTCTTTGGATTTTTCTTTGATGGTGAGAATGCACAGCAGCCTGTGATTCTAGGTGTTCTTCCTGGCATACCTCTTGCAGCAGCCAATCGTCAAAACGGATTTAATGACGCAAGAAGTTCTTCTGAATTACAAAGTTCACCAAGAACACCAGCGTCAAAAACTTATAGCACAGATGGAAGCGGTATCAAGATTACAGAAAAATCTGCTGCTGAATCCTATCCGAGAATATTAGATGAGCCAACAACGTCACGACTGGCTCGTAATGATGAAAACATGTCAAAGACGTTTATACAAGAACGTAAAGATAATGTAGTAAAATCTGTGCCAACTGCTACTAGCACTTGGACAGAACCAACAACACAGTATGCTGCAAAATATCCATACAACAATGTGACTGAAACGGAATCGGGTCATATTGTGGAGTTTGATGATACTGTTGGTAAAGAACGTATTCAACTTGCACACCGCAACGGTTCATTTCAAGAATGGTTTCCTAACGGTGATAAAGTAGAAAAGATTACAAAAGACAATTATGAAATTGTGATGGGTAATGACCGTGTTTATATCATGGGTAAATGTTTTGTGACCGTGCAAGGTGACGCTGAGGTTTATGTGAAACAGAATGCTACGATTAAAGTGGACAAGAATGTTACAGCAACTATTGGTGAAAACTTGTCGGCAACAGTAAATAAAAACGCAACTTTAAAGGTAAGTGGAAATTTTCAAGCAGACATTGGCGGTACATGTAAAATAACATCAGGTGGTAATATGACATTCAAGGCACCTAGAATTGATCTGAACTAACATGGCACACGAATTTGTAATTCTTGTAAATGGTGAATTGAAAACATATACGAGGTATGAAGATATACCAGAAAAATTTGATAATGTAATTAAGTTTTTGCCTGAAATACCTGATGCACCACACACTCACGAACAACATGAGGAAATGGACACTTGGAATGACAGATTGAAGGAATTGCTAAGAAGAGAAACGAATGGCAGTTAGCATAACTATTTCTCCTGCTGGAACAATTCCCACTTCAGAAATACAACAGACAACCAGATCAGCCAGAAGTGTGAATGCTTTAATAACTGCTAGTGGAGATATGGGAGAAATCATACAATCTGTGACTGCAACAATAGATATATCTGAGCCAGGCGTTAGCATTACTTCCGCAACAAATTCGGTTTCTATAATTGGAACATATAAAGACCCATTTGAAGATTATCTGACTTATATTGAAAGAGGCAGCAGTAATTTAATAGAATCACCCAAGGTGGCTAAAGGCATATCAAATTTACCACCAAATAAAGATTTTTATGAACTGAGTCAAGATCAAAGAAGATTATTTACAAGAACCTATACAGTTTTAGTACAGACAAATTTGAGTACAAGTCAATTCACAGTAACTCATGATATTTTAAACAATTTAGACGGTATAACCACTTTTGTTGGTTCATACTATAATTAGGAGAAACTATGCCTGCCGCAACAAGAATTGGAGATGCTGACGTTGCTCACTGCTCTGGAATGGTAAGGGCGGCCGGTTCGGGAAATGTTTTCGTGAATGGAAGACCATGGTCCAGACAGGGTGATGTGAACACCGTACATTTATTACCAGGTTCACCATGTCCAGCACACTCTGCTTCTATATCTTCGGGTTCTTCAACTGTAAAAGTAAACGGTAGAGGTGCCGGCCGTGTTGGAGATGCAATATCCGGTTGCACTTCCGTAGCTGCTGGTTCTGGTAACGTTTTCGCAGGTTGAATAAATAAAAGATGTCAACCACAATCACATCCAACGAACCAAGAATTCAAGTTGAAAGGTCTTATAAAGACTTGGATTTAAACTTTACAGTACATCCTGTCAAGAAGGATATAAGTCGCCATCTAAACGAAAAGGCGATTATTAACTCTGTAAAAAACTTAGTTTCAACCAATTTTTATGAAAGACCTTTTCAACCAGAGTTAGGTTCAGCAATTCGTGCTTTATTGTTTGAGCCAGTTGATTCTGTTTTTGGTGCTTCAATAGAAAGACGTTTATTTGATGTTATTAATAACTATGAACCTAGAGTTTCAGTTGAATCTATTGTCGCTGTACCTGCACCGGATGAAAATGGTTATAGAGTTTCAATGACTTTTTTTATTGTTAATTTGCCTAACCCAATTACAATCAATTTCTTTTTAGAACGTATAAGATAAAATGGCTGAACCACTACAAGTTACCGAACTTGACTTCGATCAAATTAAGCAGAATCTAAAGACCTATTTAAAAGGACAGTCTGAGTTTACCGACTATGATTTTGAAGGTTCTGGTTTAAGTGTTTTACTGGACATCTTAGCGTACAATACGCACTATAATGCATACTATTTGAATATGGTAGCAAATGAAGCGTTTTTGGATACTGCTCTTCTACGTGATTCAGTTATTTCACATTCTAAAGTTTTAGGATATGTTCCATATTCAAGAAAATCACCACGTGCTACAATTAATTTCACTGTAAATACAGATAACACTGATGATAGCACAATGACTATACCAAAAGGCTTTTCTTTTTTATCAAATGAAATTGATGGTATCAGTTATAACTTCGTAACTTTGGAAGAAAATAAAGTAACCAAATCAAACACAGATTTTGCCTTTTTAAATCTACCAGTATATGAAGGCCAGTTGGTGACATATAACTATATCTACGACCAAACAACAAATCCAAAGCAAATATTTTCTTTGCCAGACACAAACATTGATACATCTACTTTGTTTGTTTCTGTTCGCAATTCAGTTTCAAATACTGATTATGAAATCTATACTCTGGCGTCAGACGCCACAGATGCAACTACTGTGTCTAGAGTGTTTTACTTACAAGAAAACCGAGGTGAAAGATATGCCATTTATTTTGGCGACGATGTAATTGGTAAAAGTTTACCTAACGGCGCTTCGGTTGGTATTACCTACTTGATCACCAATGGCACTGCCGCAAACAAGGCAAATAATTTTGTTGCGACCGGCCTTCTTGCTGATTCTTTGGGAAATTCTCAAACTGATTTTGTAATTGATCCAGTAAGTGAAGCTGCCGGAGGTGCTGAAAGAGAATCTGTAGACAATATTAAGTTTGCTGCACCTTTGCAGTTCACGACACAAAATCGTTTAGTCACATTTAAAGACTACGAAACTTATATTCAAAAAAATTATCCTGCTGTGGATTCGGTTTCTGTTTGGGGTGGTGAGGATGAATCTCCGCCCAAATTTGGTGTTGTTTATATTTCTCTTAAACCTAGACAGAATTATTATATTTCAGATACAGAAAAACAACGAATCATTGATGAAATAATTAAGCCAAAGGCAATCGTTGCTATTCAAACCGTTATTCGTGACCCAGAATTTTTATACTTGTTGGTTTCACCATTGGTCACTTACGATCCAAATAAAACTATTTTATCTGAACAACAATTAATTACAGCAGTACGAAATTCGGTTTTGGCTTATAAAACAACCAATCTTGATAAATTTGGGTCACAATTTATTCTTTCAAAAGTTCAGGATACTATTGATTCTGTGGATACAAACTCTATTATCGGTTCTAGCGTTTCGGTTCGTTTACAAAAAAGATTTACTCCAAGTTTGAACTTATCTACACCTTATACAATTAGATTTAATACACCTCTGCGTAGAGGAACAATTAATAATAAATTGTCTTCAACTAAATTCACTGTTGCAGATTCACAGGGAGTTGATAGAGAAGTTCAATTTGATGAAATTCCACAATCTTTTTCTGGAATTACAGCAATTCAAGTAACAAATCCTGGTTCTGGTTATATCTCACAACCAAGAATAACAATTGAGGGTGATGGTGCTGGTGCAAATGCTTCAGCGACAATTGTTAATGGCAAAATTCAAAGCATTGAAGTGATAAATCGTGGAATTGATTATACACGTGCTATAGTTACCATAACAGGAGGTGGTGGTTCTGGTGGTACAGCATCAGCAGTAATTGATGGCCGTATTGGAACAGTGCGAACAGTTTATTATGATGCACTATCTCAGAGACAGGTAGTCAATGAAAATGCTGGTGAAATTGATTACGATTCTGGTATTGTTACTGTAAAAGATATTTTTATTAAAAATGTTGAATCTCCTGACGGTGATATTAGAGTCTCAATTGAGTCTGAAAAAGGAATTATAAGTACATCAAAAGATACCATCATAACCATTGATGAAACCGATCCAATATCAATTAGTACAACATTAGAAACTGTATAATGTCAGTAGATTTAAAAACATCGCTACTTGTTAGCCGTCAAGTACCAGAATTTGTTCGTGATGAATATCCGAAGTTCATCACGTTTTTGGAGGCGTATTATGAGTTTTTAGAAACTCAAGCTAATACGGCCATTACTTCCAACAATTTAGTTACAACGGCAAAGACTTTAAGAAATATCAGAGATGTTGATGATTCTTTAGAGAGATTTGAGAAAAATTTCTATAATACTTACGCATCTTTGATACCTCTAGAAGTGCAATCAAATAAAGCACTTCTCTTTAAACACATTGCGAACTTATACAAATCAAAAGGATCTGAAGGTTCTTTTAAACTTCTATTCCAACTTATTTTTGGTGAAGATGTTGATATTATTTTACCTAAAAATAACGTGCTTCGTGCTTCGGCAAGTAAGTGGCAGGTAGACAATAAACTTAGAATTAATCCTGACGTATCCAGTCGTTATGTTGGCAACGGTACAAATAAAACTTTTTATTTTGCTCAGAAGGTTGACAAGAGTGAAGTCACTGTTTTTGTTGATGGTGTTGTAAAATTAGCTGATGTAGATTACTTCATTAATAAAGAATACAGACAATTAAAGTTTGTCAACGCACCAGCAAACAACTCAATCATCACCGCTTTATATGATAATTTTGATATTTCTTTAATTGAAAATCGCAAAGTTACTGGAATATCTTCTAATGCTTTTGCAATCATTGAAAAAACTGTCAGAAGAACGGTAGCAGATACTTTAAACTTAGGTCTGCCTATTGAACTCTTCATCAATTTAGACACGATTAAAGGTGATTTTCTAAATGGTGAAGTTGTTTCAATACCAATTAATGATGAAGTTAATAATATTTCAATTGATATTCGTGCTTCAACGTTTTCAATTGTCAAAAGATTTAACATCATCAACTCAGGAAACAACTATAGCGTAGGAGAAATTGTTTCTGCTGTTGGTGGCAACGCATCTTCAAATGCTTTTGGTATTGTTGAAGGTGTCAAATCTGCTTTGGTTGATGTTGTAAATGTACACCACGGCGGTGCAGTCTTCAGTCTGCTTTCTCCAATTTCGGTTTCAGGTAATAATCCACTCACAACAATGACCGTAGTCGTTGATGGTATTGATACCTCTGGAGCAAACGCTGCAAATAGTTTGCTAATTTCTCCCGATTTAGTTTCAAATCTCACTTTAAATGTTGATGGTACGGTTTATGTAAACAGTTCAAATTTTGGTGCAGTTTTTGCAAAGCCCAACATAAGTGCAGCCAATACAATTTCTGATGCTCTAAATTATCTTAGACTTCAGGTTGGACCAATTACTAGTGTTAATGTCGTTGCAACAGCAATACCATTAACAGAAAAATCTCAGATTGTATTTGATGCTGCTGGTGCCGAATATGGACCAGTATCACGTTTCCGTTATTCTAAAAGTTTAAAATCAATTGGTCGTTATAAAGTCAACAATGGTGGTCAGAACTACATTGTTGGTGATGAAATTGTATTTGGTCTTAATCCTCTAGGTACATACGGACAACATGCGGCTGCTATCGTTGCCTCTGTCAATGCAACTGGAGCAATCGTTAGAATTGATTCTGCAAATAGTCGCATTCGTGGAATATCTTCAGTAAATACTGCATGTAATGAACTCAACGGTACCGGTACTTTCTTCACACAAGACTTAAAAGTTGGTGATGTAATTGAAGTTAATACTCAAATAAGAACGATAGATTCAATTACAAACGACACTCTTGCACTAATAGGAATAGGTAACGAGTGGACTTATACCTCAATTAATAGAAGAGTTGGTGTTTATAATCGCTGGCCTTTTGGTGGATATGGTTATACTCAAAATAATTTTCCCACAATTACAGTAAGTTCTTCTACTGGTTCAGGTGCCAATGTACAAATTGATTCTCTAAATGGAGATGGTGAAAGATTAGAGGGTACAGGTTTCTCCGCTAATGGTCAAATTACATCAATCAAATTAATTGACCCTGGTTCAGGATATGAATACATTCCTAAAGTAAGCATTACTGGTGGTGATGGTAGTGCCACTGCAACTGCCGAAATTGAACGCTCATTTATTTCCACACCTGGTCGTTGGACAACTTCAGACTCTATCATTTCATCTCTTGAAAGAAAGATTCAAGGTGAAGATTATTATGTTGACTATTCTTATGTCATCTCTTCACAGGTTGAATTTAGTAAATATAAAACCTTACTAAAAAGATTAATACATCCAGTTGGTCTTGTTAATTATGCAGTCTTTAATAAAGAACATGTCGTTGAACTTGATGATGTTGCTGTTGAACAAACGATATTGGAAAGAACAATTTCGGGTACAGTTAATGTAGGAAACGGAAGAGTTGTTGTCACTGGAAGTAACACTAAGTTTAATATAGCTAATCTAAATGGTATTTTATCAATTGGGTCTTCAATTGCCGTTAGTGGTGAAATGAGGAAAATTAGTGCGATTTTAAGTAACACACAATTAATTACTTCATCAAATATTTCTAATCTAAGAATTGCAAACTCAGGTTCCGGTTATTCTAACGGTTATCTTGTATTCTCTAATGGTGGTGGACAAGTCTCTTCTTTAACCCTAACTTATCCAGGTTCAGGTTATGATAATGGTTCTATAATTTTTAGAGGGACTGATGAAGCCATTGCTGCCGTTGCAAACGTAGAAGTATATCCTTCTAACGGAGCGATTCGTTCAATTTCATTCGTGAGTGGTGGTTTATACGCTTCAAAACCAATTGCACTACCAAATAATAACCCACACCGTGTTGTGTATGCAAATAGTCTTGTGATGACAAATCCAGGACAAGGTTATTCAAATGGGTGGTTGGTATTCTCAGGTGGATCACCACTAAGACAGGCTAATGTAAGAGTTATTGTTCATCCAAATACTGTAATTAATACTTTTGTAGTGAATGATTCTGGATTATATGAATCTAATCCAACTGTTTCTTTGAACACAAACTCAAACGTTGTTATTGCTACCGCCGTAGTGGCTACTGGTGTTAGAACAATCACAGCAAATGCTGGTGCCAGAGCCGTAAATAGTTTTGTTACAATCTATAGTGATGTTGGTCCGGCTTACATAGCAGCAAACGCACGAATCTATGTAAACACAACCGGTTATGTTCAAAATGTTGAAGTCAGAACAAATGGTGCTTATTGGGCAAATGCTACTTTGTCTGCTAATATTGGGGGATTAAGATATTATGAAAACAATCAAGTATATGATGCAACAACAAATAGTTTATCAAACGTTGCACTAACGATTGGAGTATCAAACAAAGGTAATGGACATTCAAACGGAGTCTTTACACTTTCTGGTGGAGACCCGTTACGTGGTGCTTTAATTAGAGTTGAAACTTTCCCATCTAATACAAGACAAATAGTATCAATCACTGCAAATGTAAACGCCTATGGAGTGAATGGATTCGTTAATTTCTCCGGAGGTGGAACAGATAGCATTGCAGCAAATGCCAGAATTTACGTCACTTCTACTGGACTCATTAATGGTGTTGTGATGTTTGCTAACGGTTTATACACAGGTGTTCCAACAGCAACAGCGAATGTTGGAAATGCCGTATTTACGTTGACAACTCTACCCGTTGATGGACAAATTCGTAGAATTGTGGTTGAAGATCCAGGTTTGTATTATTCAACACCAACTGCAACGTTGAATAATTCACCAAATTCTGTAATAACGATTCTATCAAATACGGCTGCAAATACATTTACTGGAAACAGTATTGCAAATGGATTCTTGATTTTTGGTGGTGGTCTGGCAGTAAGACCTGCTAGTGCGACTTACCGTGTTTATCCTTCCAACGGAACGATTAACATGCAGTCAATTGTTATCACTGATGTGGGATTATATCGCATACCACCAACCACTGTAAGTCCAAATGTGGTTCCAGTTTCTATTACAGAGGTTCTACCTTTGATTGGTGGTTCTGGGTATGTAAATGGTAACGTAGTATTTTCAACTACTCAAGGCACAGCAAATATTACGGCTAATTGCACCGTGTTTACTAATGGCGCTTTTGGTGCAATTCAAAAAACAGTTATTCAACATACTGGCTTATATGCCAATGGCCAAGATATTATTATTGTTGGAATACTTAATCCGGCTACTGGAGTTTTACAGACACCAACGACTCAAGCAAGTTTTAGTGTTGGTTACAATTCAAATACAAGAAACAATGCGAATCTTGTCGTTTCAACTTCAGCAAATCTATCACAAAGCGCCATTGTGTTTGTTTCGGCTAATGGTAATAATTTCACAAACGCCGCCATTACTGCCACAACGGTCGCAAATGACCAGACAAATGCGGTAATTACGGTGGGTTTCACTGAGCAGAATACGGCAGCAAATGTGCTTGTTGAGGTTTATAACAGTAATGGAGCAATTCGTAAACTGACGGTAAACACTCAGAGTGTTCTTCGTGGTACAGGTAGTTATTATTATACTCCCGATGTGACTCCAAACAGTGGTGGAACTGGAGCGGTAATCACAATTAATCCAGTTTCTTGGTATCAGACCGCAAATGTACAGAGAGCAATCATTATTTCTGCAAATAGTTCAATTAGAGTAATGACTGAATCTGATATTATTATTATCACCGAACAAGGAAAAGACATCGTACTGGAATAAATAAAGAGAAATTTAAGGATTAAAATGTCAAAAATTAAGTTATCGGAGTTGACGGAACTAACTATACCGTCTTCCAATACAAAAAATACGTATTTCATCGTAACAGACATAGAGACTGGCACTCCAGTTTCAAAGAAAATGTCTGCGTTTACGCTTGACACTTTGCTTGATGTTTCTCAGGGTCAAGCCAACTTGGCATTCAATCATGCCAACTCTGCGTTTATTCAATCTAATTCAGCATACATTCATTCAAATTCGGGATTTATTCAATCCAACGCTGCATTTACTCATGCAAATTCGGGATTTATTCAGTCCAACGCTGCATTCACACATTCAAACTCTGGATTTATTCATTCAAACTCTGCATTTATTCAATCTAATTCGGCTTTCATACACGCTAATGCCGCATATCTCTCTCAGAATGCGACAGGTCAATATGCCAACGCTGCATTTTTACGTGCAAATAATTCACTGAGCGCAAACGTTGGTGGTACGATTACTGGTGACGTTTCTATTACAGGCAATTTAACTGTAACTGGCGTGACAACCTATGTCAACACACAAACTGTGTTAGTTGCTGATAATATACTCACATTGAATGCTGCGATAAGCCAATCTGGCACGCCAATATCTGATGCGGGCATTGAAGTTGATAGAGGCAACGAAGCGAATGTTTATATCTTATGGAATGAAACTAGCAATAAATGGACTTTTACGGAAGATGGAACTAACTATGATACCTTAGGTGGGTCATCTGCATCTTCTTATGCAAATTCAGCATTTGTTCATGCTAACGCCGCATTTAACGCCGCAAATTTGACCGTTGGAGTTGATGCGACACAAAATGATACCATTACTGCTGCATTTTCACTTACAAATACCACTTTCAATATTGCGACTATTTTTATTCCTGGTGTTGATTTAACCCAGAACAATAGTATTACTGCTGCTTTCTTACATGCTAATGCCGGCTTTGACGCCGCTAATACTGCTGAGGCTTACACGGCTGCAAACCTATCAACTAGTTTGTGGGCAACTTCACCACCAGCAACAGTACAGGCCGCCATTGAAAGATTGGCCAATGTAGTAATTGTGTTAAATGGATATACTCCAATACCATAATAAATAAAAATTATGACTACAACAGTAACATCTAAAAAACTGCCTTACATAGCGGCTGTACAATTCAAAGAATCTTTTTACGAACCTGCACCTGAAGTGGGTTATGTTTACATTGGTAGACATACTGCCTATGCCGATGAAGACTCACCTGACAACATTGTTGATTCAGTGATTGATGAAAAATTGGCATGGGAAAATATGATTGCCGCCAAAAGAATTACAGGGAATGATGTTGAACTTGTGATACCCCTGAATAACTGGACGGCGAATACAAAATATAAACAATACGATGATGCAATTAAGTTAGATGAACTATTGACTGGTAACAATTCTCTAAACGTAAGACCGATGTATGTTTATACGTCTGAGAGAAATGTGTATAAATGTTTATCAAATAATTTTTCATCAAACTCCACCGTTGAACCAACTGGTGATTATACTTCTTCAAATGGTAACATTACTACTGTTGATGGTTATATTTGGAAATACATGTACAATGTCAAACCGTCAAATAAATTTTTATCTGATGAATGGATACCATCACCGGCAGGCATTCAACAATTAGATTATGGTGTGAGTAGCATTAATTTAGTTGATGGTGAATTAACAACAATCGTTGTGCAAAACAGCGGTAGTGGTTATTATGAAAACAACGTTTCTGTTTTGCCTATTTTTATAACGGGTTGTACTAGATTAACACTAGCAAATACCACCAATGTTGCAGCAAACATGACTGTTTCTGGAACAGGTATAGCACCTGGCACATTTATTTCTAGTATTGATGTACCAAATAATAATATTTTCCTTTCAACTGCAACTTCTGCGTCCGGTGGAGGAAATACTACAGCCAATCAAATTTCTTTGACGACTAGAGTTTTCATTGATGGTGATGGAATAGGAGCAGTAGCGGCTCCAACAGTTAATGCAGCAGGTTTCGTCACAAAAGTATCCGTAACAACGATTGGTACCGGCTATTCCAGAGCAAATGCTTTTGTTTTCGGGACTGGCACTGGTGCTTCTCTTCGTGTAATTCGTGATATGAAATTTGGTCACGGATACAATCCAGCAAGAGAATTGGGTGCAAACAGTGTTATGGTCGTGTCACGCATCGGTGAAATTGATTCAACTGAAAATGGTAAGATACCAGCAAATACAACTTTTAGACAATATGGTATCTTTGTAAACCCTCATAAATATGGAGAAGCAAATGTTGTTTCATCCGTTAATGCTACTCCTGTTGTTTCTCAAGCTACCGAGATTACGTTGATTACTGGTCCACTTTATTCATTAAGTGAATTTGCATATCAAGGTTTTCCAAATGACACAACAACAGCCAATACAGTTGCTCATGGATTTGTCCTTGATCAGACGACAAATCAGGTTAGACTTACTAATGTAAGAGGTGCCTTCAGACCAGGTCTACCTTTAAGAGGAGCAAGTTCGGGTGTCAATGATCGTTTGATTGTTTCAGTAAAAAATCCAGAATTTCAACCTTTTTCGGGTGATGTTCTTTACACAGAAAATGCTACAAAAACTACAAGAGCGGATGGTCAGGCTGAAGACATCAAACTTATTGTTAGATTTTAGAGGTTAATAAATGCCACTTAATACAAATTTTAATCAAGACCCATATTACGACGATTTCAACGACGATAAAAACTTTTATCGTGTTTTGTTTAAGCCTGGTAATGCGGTTCAAGCCCGTGAGTTGACGCAACTACAAAGCACATTACAAGATCAAATTAAAAAATTTGGTGATCATATTTTTAGAACTGGTTCTGTCGTAACTGGTGGTCAGATTACAATTCAAAATACCGCATATATTAATATTTCTTCAACATATTCTGGTCAAGATATCTCTCATATCAATTTTGATAAACAAACAATTATTAACACCGCCAATACTAAACGTGCTTACGTTTTAAAATCATATGGCGCAGATAGCACAAATGGTGAACCAATTACATTTGTAATTAATCAATTATATGGTGCACCGTTTACCGAAAACGAAACTGTTTATACTCAAAATACCGATCCTGCTGCAATCACTTATTATGCAAACACAACATCAACAAATGCCACAGGTAACAATCAAACTTTTTCTGTAAACGAAGGTGTTTTTTATTATGATGGTTTCTTTGTTAAAACTCAACCACAGTCGGTAGCAATTGCAAAATACACTTCTTCAGGCAACGCTCTTGTTGGATTTGCTGTTAGTGAAGATTTAATTGATTATACTGAAGACACAACTCTTCTTGATCCTGCACAAGGTTCATCTAATTTCCAAGCACCTGGAGCAGATCGTTATAAAATTGCATTGACATTAGAAACTCGTACTGTTGATAGCTCAGACTTAAAAGAGTTTATTGAAGTGGCAGTGATGAGAGAAGGTGGTCTTCAAAAAGTTATTCAAACTCCAATTTATGGTGTAATTGGTGATGAACTTGCTCGTCGTACATTTGATGAATCTGGCGACTACGTAATTAAAAACTTTGATATCTTCATGTCGGACAGTGAAGCTAATTCAGCATTTGCCAATGTAACTATAGGCTCAGGTAAAGCATATATTAAAGGTTATGAATATCAAACCATTTCACCGACAGTTCTTACAATTCCAAAACCAAGAACTGTAACTGAAGTACAAAATCAAAGAATCACTTCTGATTATGGTTACTTTGTTTATGCCAATAACTTGATTGGTAACTTTGCCACAAATCAGTATGACAATGTTGCGGTTTTATCAATTGATACGGGTTCAATTCCTACGATTGCTTCACCAACGGGAATTGTAAATACCGCAATTTTGGCTAATACAACCATTGGTAACGTTAAAGTTAAAATGAGTAAGTTTTATGCGGCTTCGGGTAATACTCAAGACGCTAATAATTACATCTATAAACTTTTCATAACAGATTCAAATTCAAAATCTATTGGTGCTGAAGTAAACGGTGGTCAAGGTTGGAATGTTGATACCGCAGGAACAACTTCAACTGTTGTTTTACCTGGTAATTTTTCAGCAAACAATGATGCCTACAAAGGCATGAAAATTAAAACTACTGTTATTGCTGGATTAACTTCTGGTTCCGGTATTGATCCTTATAACTTAAAACAACGCACAATCACAGCATATGTCGGTTCAACAAGAACTGCTACAATTGATCCTCCATTCACCTCGGCACCACAAACAAGTTGGAGATTTATCATTGACAGTGGTTTTTTCAATGCTGAATCACTGGTTAGATTAAACGCTGCTGGTTATGTAATCGCATCAGCAAATATAAGCCCATTGTCTAAAAATATGTCAATTGGTGCACCACCTGCTGTTCTGTCTGATTTGCAAGACCAGTTTCAGCCTACCACAATTCAAGAAGCAAAAAATGAACCTCTTCTTATAAGAATTGGTTTTCCTAATGTTGCAGATAATACAATCAAAGATTTTTCATACTCATATTCTAAACTCTATCAAGACGTTGTGTTTACTGATACTGTTTCACAAGCACTTTCTTTTGGAACAGGCGAATCTTTACAAGCAGCCACAACTGATGGTTCTAAGAGACAATATTATAGAGTTGTAATAAAAACTCCGGGTTCTGCTCCTTATCACAGAGGTCAAACTGTACCATCACAGGCTATTACAATAGGTACAGATTCAAGAACAATCACCGTTTCTGGTGGTGTTACCGGAATGACTGCAAACATTTATGCCACAATCAACGCATCAAATCCAACTTCAAAAACTAAGAGATTTATTAAAGCAAATACAATCTTAGTTGATCCAGCTGGTGCTGGTGTAAGAGTTAATAGCATCTTCACATCCGGAAATGACAATGTATATGTTGCCGCAGATGATGGTCAAACTATTATTCGTGATTCAATTTTAGAGAAAAGAACTGGTAGGCCACAGTCGCTATATGTTGCTGATGTTCATTCAATTAATGCTATTTTTGATTTTAATGGAACTTGGCCAATTACAACAGCAAACTATAACAGCACGATTGCTAATCCATCAGCAAACGTAACGGATCGTTATTCGTTTGATACTGGGCAAAAAGATTCATATTATGATTGGTCTTCTATTTCCTTGAAGTCGGGTCAAAATCCTCCTAGAGGACCTTTGCTCATAAGATATAACCGATTCAAATCAACTGGTGCAGGATTCTTTAATGTTGATTCATACGTTCGTTTAGGTCAAGAATCTGATGGTGGTTCTGGTGTTGATTATGGTAGCATACCAACATACTTTACGCAAGATGGTAAGGCTTTAAAATTAGCAGAATATTTGGATTTCAGACCGGTTCGTAAAGATGCTGTTGGTTCATTTACAGCAAATAATTTCGTCTTAGATGCAGACGAAGCAAATCTAGGCACAAAAATTTCTGAACCAGATTTGGATATTTTAACAGATTACTCTTACTATCTACCTAGAATTGATAGAGTTATTTTAACAAAGAATCGTGAGTTTAAGATTTTAGAAGGTATTCCTTCCACGAATCCTATTGTTCCTGCTCAACCAGATGATGCAATGACATTGTATATTTTGTCGCATCCTTCTTATTTGAATTTTGCTTCATCTACACAGATTCAAATCTTTAATAATCGTAGATATACGATGAAAGATATTGCGAATCTTGATAAGCGCATACAGAATCTTGAGTTATACACTTCATTATCATTAGCTGAGTTGGCAACAATCAACAAGAATGACCGCACCGTGAGAGATAGTATCGGTTTAAGCCGTCCAAAAAATGGTATTTTTGTAGATTCATTTACCGATAAACGTGCAGCAGATATTACTGCTACCGACTTTGATGCTGCGATTGATATTATTGCACGTGAATGTCGTGGTTCTTATAATATTGCATCAACTGGAGTCTTTTCAAATAACTCAACTTCAAACTTTAATGTTGAGGTTAATGGACCTTTGTTATTGCTTGCTTCTTCAAACACAACTTTTGTGTCACAAAACAAAGCATCTAAGTCACTCAACATCAATCCATTTAACGTTGTTAATTATTTGGGTTCAATTAAACTTGACCCACCTTCTGATGTTTGGAAATCGGATAATCGTTTAGAAGCACAAAATATTGACTTAACTGGTGGTGACGCCGCCCGTGATGCTTGGAGTTCAATTCAAAGCACAACTTGGGGTGCGTGGAATACTCAGTGGACAACTTCATCTACTTTCTTGGGTAGTGAAACAACTACCGAAACTACAAACATGAGGGTTAATGGTCAAACAATGGATCAAGTAAGAGCAACCAGAGGTGACAGAGTTGCTGATATATGGGAAAATCAATTTAATAGAGGTGGTGTTGGGGCAACTGGTTTTGTTGCAACCGCTGATCGCACAACCACAACTACAGATAGATATCACGAAACACAAAACTTGCAAGCATCTCGTACAGGTATTCTTGCACAAATTGTACCACAACAACTAACACAAACTTTAGGTGACCGTGTTCTTGATCTTTCAATTGTTCATTATATGAGAGAAAAGAATATTCTGGTTGTGGCTGAAAGATTTAAACCATTTACTACACTTTATGCGTTCTTTGATAACACTAAAGTTGCCAAATACATGGCAAAAGTAAATCGTGTTCAGTTTGAAACAAGTCCTTTGGAGTTTCAAACAACTTTATCAAATGCAGAAACCGTTACAATTTATCAAGCATCTTCTTCCGATACATTCTCTGAAACGGATACTGTAATTGGAACTGGTGGCGTTGTTCTCACATCAAATAAAGATGCATACATTGTAAACTTTATACCGACGCCAGCATTTGGTTCTTGGTCAAATGTTACAAATGGTATTTGGGTAAAAGGAACTGTAACTGGTAAAACTTATCATGCAACAAAGTGGTATCATAGCACAGGACTTGCTTTAGGTGGTACAGCATCTTCTATTACATTAAACTTTCATGCGGGCGGCGCACAAGGCACAGCGGATTATGTTGGTCAGAAAATTTTTATTCTAAAAGGAACTGGCGCAGGGCAAGAAGGCATAATCACTGCATATGATTCATCAACAAGAATCGCCACTGTAAGTGGATTTACGGTTACACCAAGCACAGATTCTTTATACACAATTGGATTACTTGAAACTGATGAAGCTGGTGCATGTGCTGCCGTGTTTAATATTCCTGGTGATGTGTTTAGAACAGGTGAAAAGTTACTTCGTTTAGTTGACGATGAATTTAATAACTTAGAAAATTCTAGAACAAATGGTGACACAACTTTCTATGCTTCGGGTATTGTTCAAACCAAACAAGAGAGTTCAATTTCGGTGTTTAGTCCTACAGTAACTCGTCGTTCTGTAACTGAAGAATTTGCAGCATCAACAGATTCAGTTAGATCATTTACAAAATCAGAAACAACCACGGTTCGTGCATATGTTGACCCTCTTGCACAAACATTCCTTATCAACATTGCTCAATATCCTCAGGGTGTTGTTATTGATTCTATTCGTGTTTGCTTTAAAACTAAAGACTCAACAGCTCCAGTAACTTGTCAGATTCGTCCAGTTGTGAATGGTTACCCATCATCTTCAACTGTATATCCTTTTGGTGAAAAAACTTTGACGCCAGATAAAGTTAAAATTTCAACAATTCCAGATATTACGGATCCGAACAAGTATACTGAATTTAAATTTGATGTTCCTCTACTGTTAATTCCTGGTGAACATTCATTTGTTCTTCTTTCAAATAGTAATGGATATGAAGCATTTATTGCAGGTATTAATGATACAGATTTGAGAACTAGCGTGAAAATTTCAGATCAACCTTACACAGGTTCTCTGTTCTTGTCACAAAACGGCTCAACATGGACTGCTGATCAATATAATGACATCATGTTTACGATTCAAAAACGTGTATTTACAAATGGTGTTGGATATGCTTACCTAGAATCGGATATGTCTCAGTATTCAGCAAACACTGTATATGATGTTTTACAGTTAATGTCAACTGATGTAGTTATAGCAAATACTACCGTTCAGTATGATTTTGTTTCTGAATTGGAATCCGGAGGCACACATCCTCTGTTGCCTATTATTCCTAATATTGATTATGAAGTTGACATTGATGGTTATGGAAGAAGAATTTTAAATACTGTAACAGGAAATACTACTTTTGAGTTGCGTGTTTCAATGGCAACAAATAATCAAGACGTATCTCCGATGATTGATATTACTCGTTTAAATCTTCTAACGATTGAAAACAAGATTAATAATCTACCATTGAAAAATACGGGATTTCAAATTACTAATTCTGGTGTTGGATACACAGGTAATGGGACCGTGACGTTTAGCTATCCTAATGGTGCCATTGGTAAAGGTGCGGGTGCTGCTGCTGTTGCTGTCGTAGAAAATCCTGGTGCTACTGGAGTTATTTCACGAATTGAACTAACAAATCCTGGAACGGGATATATTACTTCACCTTTAATTACAATTAATACTCCTGCAACTGGTGGTGGCACAACTGCAACTGTGTTATATAATGGTGAAGACAAATCATTAGGTGGTAATGCAGATGTTCGTTACCTAACAAAACGAGTTCCTCTGGCTTCAGGTTTTGATGCTGGCGACCTTCGTGTTTATATGGATGCATATCGTCCACCGGGTTCTGGCATTTTAGTATGGTACAAATTATTGTCTGAAAGTGACGCAAGTAAATTTGAAGATAATACCTGGAATTTAATGACAGAACTTTCTGATTCTGCAAACTTCGTTTCAAAAAATGTTTACGACTATGGTGAACTGACGTTTGCTCCAGGAGTTTATGGTTCTGGACTTGCAGATAACAAAGTATTATATACATCATCACAGGGAACAACACATAAAGATTTTATGATGTTTCAGATAAAAGTAGTTATGTATGGACAAAGTACGACTGCTGTTCCTAGATTTGGTCAACTTCGTGTTGTTGCCTTACCTGCTTCAACTCTACTTGGTGTTGTTGAAGGTAAAGTGACAACCATACCGGTAAATTAATATGAAATTTGTTCAAATAAAATCAAATAAAAACTTGTACCGTGATTTGGAAAGCGGTGCAATATTGAATACTGACCGAGAACAGTTGAAAACTTATTATGCTGAGAGGGATCAGAAAATAAAAGAACTACAAGAAAAACAAAGTTTAGAAAATAAAGTAAATAAATTAGAAGATGATATGTCAGAAATTAAAGACCTTCTCCGTCAACTTGTAACGAGAACATAAGATGGCAATAAATCAAATTTCAACAGCCAATACGTTTGAAGAATGGTTATCAACCACTTCTACTTTGGTTGCAGTCGCTAATAATCTAACTGATAATACAAATGGTGGATTTTTAGCGAACTCTTCAATTTTTATTGAAGGCTCTGCGGCTTCTCTTAATGTTCGTACTCATGCTAATATTAATTATGTTTGGGCTAACACCGCAAACATATCTAACGTTTCAATTATTGCTGGTAGTGTGACAGGTAATGCCAATCTAACTTTTGATGGCGCTACGATTAATAAACTTACCTTTGGTAATGTTGTTGTCACAGGTAACATTCAAACAGTTAATGTAACCACTAGTTTGAATGTTGGTGGTGATGCTATCATTTCTGGTAATCTAAGAATCACAGGCAATACGACACTAGACAATATTGGTTTTAATGATTTAAGTATTGCTGGTAATGCATCGGTCGGTAATAATTTAGTTGTAACTCAAAACATTGCAGTAGTCAATGTTACTAGAACACTGAACGTTGGTAGCAGCATTGTTGCACCACTGGCCAATATCGCCAACATTAACTTGTCTTTCAGTTCAATTACTGTACCAGAAACATTAACTGTCAATAATGCTAGTATAACTGGTAATCTTTTTGTTGCAAATACTACAGTCAATGGCAATATTACACGTGCTAATGTCACAACAACGCTGAACGTTGGTAGCAGCATTGTTGCACCACTGGCCAATATCGCCAACATTAACCTGTCGTTTAATTCACTGTCTGTTCCAGGTAATTTAATCGTAACTGGTGCATCTTCCAATATTACAGGTGGATTAGCAATTGGTGGAAACATTGCCGTAGCAAATATTACGAGCAACCTGTCTGTCGGTGGTGATGCGTTCATTTATGGTAATTTGACGATTACTGGTAATACCACACTAGATTCAATTGGCTTCAATGATTTAAATGTTGCTGGTCAGATTACTTCAACAAACCTGAACACAACAAATGCAAGTATTCAAATTCTTGTAGGGCAAGCAAACAACAGTATTTACAGTGCCATCACAGCGGCAACTGAATCGGCGATTGCATTTGCGATTGCCCTAGGTTAAATAAATAGACAAAAACAGAGGTTTTAATGGCTAATACTTTTAGAAATTCAACTTTAAAGGCAGTTGGAGCGGGATTACAAAATGTTTATTCCGTTGGTGTAGGTGTGCAATCAACGGTAATCGGCATGACAATTGCTAACATGATCTCCACTCCAATTTCGGCTAGTGTTAGCCTAAGTGGTGGAGATATTTCTGGTAATGTTTTTCTGATTAAAGATGCTACGATTGCCCCAGGTGGTTCATTAGTTCCAATCGGTGGTGACCAAAAAGTTGTACTTGAGGCTGGTGACTATTTACAGGTAAATACTTCAGTGGCTTCTTCCGCTGATGTCGTTGTCTCAGTTCTGGAGATCAGTTAATGGCGTACATAGGTAACACACCAGAAGGAGTAAGTTTTTATACTCTAGGTGTGGAGAAATTTAGCGGCACTGGTGCTTGCACACAATTTAGTCTTGGTAGAACCATTAGTGATGCAAACACAATCACGGTTGTTGTGAATGGTGTTATGCAAACTCCAGTGGACTCTTATAGCGTAACTGCTGGTGTGCTAACTTTTACAGAAGCACCCGATGCAGTTGCAAATAATATCGTCATTACTTATTTGGCGACAAATGTAAGCACACAATATATACCAGGTCAATTCGCACCAGGTTCAGTAACACAAACTGCACTTGCAAGTGGAGCAGTTTCTACTCAGAAAATTGTTAATGATGCTGTAACAACAGACAAAATTGCAAATAATTCAATTACTGGTGAAAAAGTTAATACACCAGCAGACATCTTTGATGACGCATTTTTATTTGGCGGAATGTAAAAAGGAAAAATTCAAATGGCAAGAGCATATAAAATTTTAGGTCAATCAAACCCAGCAGCAAATGTGTTGACTAGATTGTACACAGTACCGTCAGGTAACTCTGCAATCATTTCGTCAATCACAATAGCCAATCTTGATGAAGACCCCACAGATGGTGGTGCATTTAGAATATCAGTAAACACATCAAGTGCTGCGGTTTCAAATGCAAGTTACATTGCTTATGGTGTTAATGTACCAGGTCGTGATGCAATTACGCTGACACTTGGTTTGACACTTAATGCAGGTTCAATCGTGTCAGTCAATGCAAACAGTTCATTACTTGCTTTCTCAGCATTTGGCACAGAAATATTTTAATTGGAACTTATAAATGGCTCTGAATAGAATCTCCGTAAGTAGAATATCGCTCAAACGAATGACCGTGCCCGGTTTTGGTGGTGCTGTTACTCCTGGCGTTGTATATACTGCAAACATAACTCGTACATTTGCAAACTCAAATACTTGGACTGTTCCTGTTGGTACATCAAATGTTCAGTATATGATTGTTGCTGGTGGTGGAGGTGGTGGAGCCGGCGCCGGCGGTGGCGGCGGAGCTGGAGGATTCAGATTAGGTTATCTTACAGCGCCTCAAATTCAATTTAATGATACATTTACTGTTGTAATTGGTGCTGGTGGTGGCAGCGGTGCAAATGGTTCAAACTCGGGAATTTGGTCTGGTGTTGCAAATGTTTGGTCTGCTGGTGGTGGTGCATCCAGTCCTGGTTTGTCAGCGCCAGGCAGTTCGGGTGGCTCTGGTGGCGGTGGTGGTGCATCCAATCCTGGCGCTGATATTCCTGGTGGTTTTGGAAATTATTGGAATAATGCTGACACAGGAGTAACTCCAGTTCAAGGATTTGGTGGTGGTAATGGTGTAAGAACTGGTAGCGGTGGTGGTGACTATAATGGTGGTGGCGGAGGCGGTGCTGCTGCAAATGGAGCAAATGCTCTTAGAGCGCCGGCACAAAGAGGTGGTTCGGGCGGTTCAGGAATTTTATCATCACTAAGTGGCATAGCATACTATTGGGCTGGCGGTGGAGGTGGTAGTGCTGGTTCTGGTGGAGGACCTGCCGGTTCGGGTGGTGCTGGTGGTGGCGGAGGCGGTTCAGCGGAGTCAGGCGCACCAAATGGTGTGGGTGGTAATGGAATTAACTCTGGTGCATCCTCACCCGGTCTAGTGGGTGGAAACGGCGGAACAAACAGTGGCGGTGGTGGTGGTGGCGGCTCTTTTAATGGTGGATTTGCTGGTGGTGTTGGAGGTTCTGGTGGTTCGGGTTACATTGTTTTAAAATATCAACAAACTTCTACATCAAATCAAAACTCAAGAATCGCTGTATATACAACCACTGGTTTGTTTGAAGTTCCAAATGGTATTACAGAAATTGAGTATCTCGTTCTTGGTGGTGGTGGTGCTGGTGGTGCTGGCGCAGCCATACCATTTCAGCAATGTGCAGGAGGTGGTGGTGCTGGAGGATTTAGAATAGGTGCGAATGTAGGAGTAACACCACTTGCAACACTGACTGTTGTTATTGGCGCTGGTGGTGCTGGTAATACAGCAATTGGTGGTAATGGTTCAAACTCTGGAATTTATGGCACGGGTCCAGCGTTTCCTGCTATTTGGTCATCAGGTGGCGGCGGTGGTGCTAAAGGCGGTTCGGGTAGAGGTATGGCAGGTGGATCCGGCGGTGGAGGTGGTCGTGCTGGTGATCCGGGTGGTCCAGGCAACATTGGCGGATACAGTCCTTCAGAAGGAAATTCTGGTGGTGCTGGCGGCGATTCTACTCCAGGTAATGGAACAAACTCCGGTGGTGGAGGTGGTGGTGCGGGAGGCTCAGGTGGAAATGCTAATGGCCTACCAATGATTGGTGGTAACGGTGGTATAGGTTTGTTTTCCACACTATCAGGCTCAAATGTAGCATATGCTGGCGGTGGTGGCGGTTCGGGTGATGGTGGTCAACCAGCAGCAAATCTTTTTGGCCAAGGTAGAGGTGGTGGTGGATATGCTCGTTACTCTGATGGCGCACCGTGGTTAGGCACACCATTTGGTGGTGGAACAAATGCCGTTATTACTCCTAGTGGTCAATATGTTGGCTCTGGTAATAATAACACAGGTGGTGGTGGAGCCGGCAGTTATATAGTTTCTGGTTCCGGCGGTTCTGGTGTTGTAATTATTAGATGGTAAAGTGTCAAATAAATAGTTTTATTTTAAAGGTGATTGAATGAATAACGAACAAATTTCTTATGCACAATATTTAATTGGTAACAACAACAAACTTGTATGTGGTATTGATACTGCGATTAAAGCACTCAGACCACATGCTCGTTATGATATGTCTGCATCGGGTGGACACTTTGAGTTCACTCGTTGGGAAGATGAATCGGGTTCAAAGCCACCCACAAGAGATGAGATTTTTGATGAACTGGAATATCAGAATAAGTTTATTGAATATTGGCAGCACTTTTTAGACCGTGCTGCAAACTATCCTGATATTGTTACATTGGTTAATCATCTTTATGATGCAATGGACAACAGTGAAATTCCAGGAAAAGGAACTAAATTTCATAACGCTATTAAAGAAGTGAATGATAAGTTTCCAAGACCTGATGGTGAGCCACCGGTAAGAACTGATAAATAAAAACAAATAAGGAATTAAATGTCGTACATTGGAAATCAAGTAACATCTGTACCTTTTACTGCTGATGTTTTCAGTGGTACAGGTAGCGAAACGGTCTTTGGACCAATGATACGCATACCTGCTACTGCTGCTTCTGTGGCAGTTTTTGTTGATGGTTCTTATAAGACTCCAGGTGTCGATTATACATTAAATGTAGATTACCTTGTCTTTACAACACCACCAGCATCAGGTACAAATAATGTTGTTGCACACCATTTAGGTAATGGTGTCATGGCGACACAAGTTCCAGTCGATGGTTCAGTAACAGTAGCAAAATTTTCACCATCAGCAAATTCAAAAATTACAGGTTCGGGCTTAGTCGGCTCAATCATTTTCGGAGGTTAATAAATGGCTGCGCCAAACATTGTTAGCGTATTAGATATTAGAGGTAAAAGTAATGTCGCCAACATTACTACCGTTGCATCATCAGTAATTGTTAATCCCGTCAACTCAAATAAAGTGTTTAAAATTAACACACTGATTGTATCAAATGTTGACGGAACAAACGCTGGCAATGTATCAGTAGAACTGTTTAAATTTGGCGCACAAAATTCAAGCACAGGTGTTGGTAACTCAGTTTATGCAATCGCAAACGTAGTTACTGTACCTGCCAAATCATCACTTGATATTCTGTCAAAATCACTTTACTTAGAAGAAGGTGATAATATCAGAGTCAGGGCTGATGCAAACAATCGTCTACACTTCATCTCATCGTTCGAAGAGATTAGCTAATGCCTTTAGGTTTAAATGGCGGTTTGATTGGTCTAAACAACCCATCGTCATTTGTTGGCGCTTCGGGTATTTGGACACTTGACCAAATAGGTATCAGTAGACTTGCTGGCTTATGGCCAGACCCGTCTGTTGGTGTTCAGGTTTTCAATGAAAGTACAACCTGGGTAGCACCATCAGGTGTAACGCAGGTTGAATACCTTGTCGTTGCTGGTGGTGGTGCTGGTGGAACATTGGGTGGCGGTGGTGGTGCAGGTGGGTTTTTAAGTGGAACAAACTTAGTTGTTACACCAGGACAATTGTATACAATCGTTGTTGGTGCGGGTGGTGGCGCAGGAAATTTTGGTCCAGCAGCGTCTAGAGGCTCAAACGGTTCAAACTCTGGCATCTGGTCTTCGTCGCCATTTCCTGCTATTTGGGGAGTGGGTGGTGGTGCCGGTGGTGGTGATGATCCCAGTCCTTTGAATACTGCTGGATGTTCTGGCGGTTCGGGTGGTGGTGCAGGAAGAGTTGCTCCATTTCAAGGAGGTGCAGCCACACCAGGACAAGGATTTGGTGGTGGAAACGCCGTAACAGTTGGACCAGGTGATATCTCAGCGGGTGGAGGTGGTGCTGGTTCAGCAGGCACTTCTGGCACATCTAGCCCAGTGGTTGCTGGTGGTAATGGCGGTATAGGTATTTTCTCTTCTATTACTGGAGCCAATGTTGGTTATGCTGGAGGTGGTGGTGGAGGTGCATATTTTTCGGCGACTATAAATGGTTTTGGTGGTGGTGGTAATCCTTCATATGGTGGAGGAAATTCTTCACCTGTGTTCACAACTACCACAGCACAAAGTGGTGCAAATAATTCGGGTGGTGGTGGTGGAGGTAGTTCTTATCAGGGTTCTCCTGTCAGTCAATATGGTAAAGCAGGTGGTGGCGCCTCTGGTGTAGTCATCCTCAAATGGCGATTCAACAATCCCGCTAATCAAGTTTTTGTCTTTGCAAACACAGGACAATTCAGAGTACCTGATGGTGTAACATCAATTGATTATCTATTAGTCGCTGGAGGTGGTGGCGGTGGCGCTCGTATAGGTGGTGGCGGTGGTGCAGGTGGTTTATTGCAAGGTATGGGGTACTCCGTAGGACCAAATCAACTTTACACAATAACAATAGGTGCTGGTGGCTCAGCCGGCGCACATCCAGTCGCCGGTGGTAATGGAGTAAACACAATCTTATCTGCTGGTAACACAGCTAATGCTCCATTATTCACGGCGATAGGTGGTGGGGGTGGTGCTGCAACCGATAGTGGTTATGGTAGAAATGGTGGTTCAGGTGGTGGTAATGGTAGAGGTATAAACAATACAACACCAGGAGGAAGAGCCACTCCCGGTCAGGGGTTTGATGGTGGTGCTGGTGGTAGTGTTTCTGGTAATAATAGTGACCGTTCTGGTGGAGGAGGTGGTGCTAGTGGCGCCGGCTTTGGTGGACCAGCAGCCTCACCAACGGGTTCTTCAAATGGTGGTATCGGAATATTTTCGTCAATCACTGGTGCTAATGTTGGTTATGCAGGTGGGGGTGGTGGCGGCGCCTATGCAAACCCAACAAACGCACCTTTCGGACATTTTATTTGTGGTGGTGCAAATGGGGTGAATTCCCCATCAGCATCAACCGGTGGGAACGGTTTAACGAATCGTGGTGGCGGCGGCGGTGGTGGTGGTTATACCGATGCGGGTGCAACAGCTTATAATGGTGGCGCCGGCGGTTCTGGTTTTGCAGTCATCAAAGTTTCCTCTGTGCAAAACAAAATCGTAATCTTTTCTAACACAGCCACATGGAACGTACCTGCTGGTGTAACAAGTGTTGAATATCTCATCGTCGGTGGTGGTGGTGCTGGAGGCACTGACGGTGGTACTGGTGCTGGTGCAGGCGGTGGTGGTGCTGGTGGTTTTAGAACAAGTCCGGCACTAACAGTTACACCTGGAGCAACAATGACCATCAGTGTTGGTGGTGGTGGAGCAGCAGGCGCACCTTCACCTGGCGCACAATCTACAAACGGTTCTAATTCAGGTATTTTTGGTTCTTCACCATTTACTGCTGTATGGTCATCAGGTGGTGGTAGAGGTGGTGGTTATTCCGCACCAGCATATTATGCAGCAATGTCGGGTGGTTCTGGTGGTGGCGCCACTGGCTATATTCAAGTAACAGGTGCGCCAGGTAATCTTGGTGGTTATTCACCTTCAGAGGGTAGTGCGGGTGGATCAACTCCTGGTGGCGCACAATACGCTGGTGCCGGCGGTGGTGGTGCTGGTGGTGTAGGACAAAATGGAACTGGTCCAGCAGCAGGTAATGGCGGCATAGGAATATTCTCATCAATTTCCGGATCAAACACAGGTTATGCTGCTGGCGGTGGCGGTGGTGGAAACAATACTGATGGTCCTGGTGCTGATGGTGGCATGGGTATAGGCGGTCGTGGTGGCACAGGACCTGCCACTAGTGGAACTACTGGAGCTGCTGCCACTGGTAGTGGTGGCGGCGGTGGTGTTGAAAACTCAGGAACAACAGGTGGTTCTGGTGGTGGCGGTATCGTCATTCTCAAATGGACATAACAAATGGCAATTAGTAGAAGATTTAATGGTGGTATAATTGGTGTTAGAAATATTTCTACACCTATTTCTGCTGTGGGTATGTGGACAACTAATGAAATTCAATTAGCAAAAATATCCAATCTGTGGCCAGACCCACCTGTTGGTGTTCAAGTTTTCACGACAAGTTCATCGTGGGTGGCCCCAACGGGTGTGTCGGAAGTTGAATATCTTGTTGTTGGTGGTGGAGGTGGCGGTGGTTACGGTGGTGTTGGTGGTGGCGGCGGTGGCGCCGGTGGTGTTTTACAAGGCACCAATCTTTCTGTGACACCGGGACAAACTTATACAATTACAATTGGTGGAGGTGGCGCAACATCAGACTATAACGCTGAAGGTAAAATAGGTTCAAACTCTTCATTAACTGCTGGTGCTCCATTTTCAAATGTAGTCGCTTTTGGTGGAGGCGGCGGACATCAATATGTTCCACCTGTTGTGATTGGTTCTTCTGGTGGTAATCAAGGCACAAACACTCAAATTATAACAGTAAATACACTCAGCCAAGGAAATCGTGGAGGTGGCGGACAACCCGGCACTGGCTATTCGGGTGGTGGCGGCGGCGGTGCTGGTGGAAATGGATTTAATGGTGCTTCTGGAGTTGGTGGTAATGGTGGTGTAGGAATATTTTCTACGATTACTGGTTCAAATACAGCATATGCTGGAGGTGGTGCGGGTGGTGGTCCTGGACAATTTTCTGCACCTACTGCACCGGGCGCAAGGGGTGGTGCTGGTGGTGGTGGAAATGGAGCGGTCAGTGACCCTGGTGACGGTACAGAAGGAGTAATCAACACTGGTGGTGGTGGTGGCGGACATCGTGGTGGTTCTGGTATTGGTGGAAGAGCAGGTGGCTCCGGCGTAGTCATTCTCAGATGGCGTTTCAACAATCCTGCCAATCAAATTTTCTTTTTTGCAAATACAGGTCAGTTTAGAGTTCCTGAAGGTGTAACAACAATTGATTATCTATTAGTGGGCGGTGGCGGCGGTGGTGGATCAAGCAGAGGCGGTGGTGGTGGTGCGGGTGGTTTATTGCAGGGCACCAATTTCCCTGTAAATGTAAACGACATATACACAATTACCATTGGTGCAGGCGGTGCAGGAGCATCTTCAAACGGCACAAGAGGTTCTAATGGTGGTAATTCTATTTTTAGCACCCTTGTTAGCATTGGCGGCGGTGGCGGTGGTGGAGATAATGGTGGTGCTGGTCAAAATTTTGGACTCTCCGGTGGTTCGGGTGGTGGTGGGTCTGGGACATTTGGTGTTCAATTAGGTGGTTTAGGAACTTTAGGTCAAGGAAATAATGGAGGCAGCAGTTTTGATGGGGGTTCACGTTCAGCGGGTGGCGGCGGTGGTGCGGGTGCTGTTGGCTCCAATGGGACTTCAAGTGTTTCTGGTGCTGGTGGAGTAGGAGCATTTTCAACAATTACTGGTTCAAACACAGCATATGCTGGTGGTGGTGGAGGTGGTGCTGGAGATTCTCCGGGCACCGCCGGTAATGGTGGTACGGGTGGTGGTGGACAAGGAAGTGATGCAACAAGAAATGCAACTGCTGGCGCAAACACAACAGGTGGTGGTGGCGGTGGTAAAGGAACAACTTATTTAAGCACAAATGCTGGCGGTGCGGGTGGCTCAGGTTTTGCAGTTATCAAAGTTTCTGGTACACAAAACAAACTGGCAATTTTCTCAAACACTGCTGCATGGACTGCTCCAGAAGGCGTCATAAGTGTAGAATATTTAATTGTTGCTGGTGGTGGCGGTGGTGGTACCGTTGGTGGCGGCGGTGGCGGCGGTGGTGGGTATAGAACATCGTCCAGTTTGGCTGTGACTCCAAGACAAACATACACTGTTGTTGTTGGTGGCGGTGGTGGCGGTGCTATCTTCCCAATATTTCAAGGTTCAAACGGCTCAAATTCTGGAATTTATGGTACATCACCATTTCCTTCTGTTTGGTCTGAAGGTGGTGGCGGTGGGGGTGGCGGATTTTCTACACCACAGGGTGATGGTAGAAGTGGTGGTTCAGGTGGTGGTGGAGGATGTCCAGGCAGTGGTTATTCAAATGGCGGTGACGGAATAGGTGCGCCTGGTGTATCGGGGCAAGGCAACTCTGGTGGAACAGGTCGTCACAACCCAGGATTTTTTGCATACACCGCTGGTGGTGGTGGTGCTGGTGGTTCTGGAGGAAGCGCACCAGTTAATTTTGGTGGCGTAGGAGCGTTTTCTTCAATTACAGGAGCAAACACTGGTTATTCTGGTGGTGGAGGGGGCTCTGCTGCATCAGCCGGTGCCGGCACAGGTGGAAGTGGTGGAGGTGCCAATGGTGGACCTAATGGTAATGGTTTTTCCTCAAACAATTTCACTGGTGGAGGCGGTGGTGGTGGCTATTTCCCGAACTTTAACGGAGGTTCTGGTGGCTCTGGTATTGTTATTCTCAAATGGACATAAATAGATTTATAAATACAAAGTAACTTTTTAAACAAAGAGGGAGTTTTACAAATGGCACATTTTGCACAACTTGATGATAACAATGTAGTAACACAGGTCATTGTTGTGTCTAACAATGAACTGCTTGACGCTGGTGGTCAAGAACGTGAAGAAATGGGTATTGGTTTTTGCCAAAGATTGTTCGGTGGCAATTGGAAGCAAACATCATACAATCACAACTTCCGTAAGCGTTATGCAGGTATCGGTTATACATACAATGCAGAACTTGATGCATTCGTTCCACCTAAACCATTTGCTTCATGGGTGTTAAACACAGAAGAAGCAAATTGGGAAGCACCTGTACCACAGCCAGCAGACATGGGTATAGGTGAAGGTAAGAAAATGTATTCATGGGATGAAGAAACAACTTCATGGAAAGAAGTTGAAGAGCAACCAGCATAACATTGTTTTTCATTTTTAAAATAAAAACCCCGCTTGTCGGGGTTTTTTATTAGCGGTACAAGATTGACTAAATACACGATTAGAAGGAGATAGTCTTGGCTGCTTACGTAGAAATTACCATTGAGCAAGGTGCAAACCTAACATCAACCGTCACAGTGAATGATACACAAGGTGACTCTGTAAACCTTACAACATATTCTGCATCGGCACAATTACGCAAATCATATTATTCTTCATCAGCAAATACACTCACAGCAACAATTACTGGTAATGCCAACGGTCAAATCACATTATCAATGACCGCTGCGAATACATCAAGTCTAACACCAGGTCGTTATGTTTATGATTTGATTATTAGAAACTCAGTTGACAATTCTGTGACCCGTGTAGTAGAAGGCACTGCTGTTGTTCTTCCATCCGTTACGAGGTAAGTCATGCCAGATTTAGGTAAAGTCACGGTTTTTCAACCAAATAGAACAACGCTTGTATCACCAAATTATAAACCAAAACCAAACGTTACTTTAGCTGAGATAAACGATGTATCAACTGAGGATGTTCAAGATGGTGACTCTTTAGTTTACAGTTCAGCCAATAATCGTTTTGAAATGAAAATTGCTACTACCGTTTTAGAAAAACTTGACGGTGGATTATTCTAAGAATTACAAATGGCAAATACACCAATTCAAATAAAACGTTCGCTAACGTCGAACACACCAGCAACACTAAACATTGGCGAACCAGCGTATTCGTACAGCAGTAATACATTATTCATTGGTTCACCAGCAGAAACGGGTGCCATTCCTATTGGCGGCTACGATTCTTACATTCGTGGCATTTCTGCTTATGATAAATTAAACACCGCACACAATCATGCAAATTCTGCTTATGTTCGTGCAAATAATGCACTGAATGCAAATGTTGGTGGCTTAATTACCGGTGATGTTGTCATTCAAGGTAATCTAAGTATCGTTGGTGGTTCGATTGGTGCCAATGTACCTGTTGTATTAATTGGTGATAATATCATTTCACTGAATACTGCAATCAGTCCGTCGGGTGAACCGACAATGAATGCAGGTATTGAAATTGATCGTGGCGCACAACCAAATGTTTATTTGTTATGGAATGAAACAGATAACAAATGGCAGTTTACAAATGACGGTGTTACATATGACGACTTCGGCGGTTCTGCTGCCTCTTCATATGCCAACTCTGCATTTGTAAAAGCAAACTCGGCATTTTTACACGCCAACTATTCGTTCAATCATGCCAACTCAGGTTTTATTCAGGCAAACTCAGCATTCTTACACGCCAACTTTGCTTTTGCCAATGCAAATGCTGGTCTTGCGATGGCCAATGCGGCATATATTCATGCCAACTCAGGATTCATTCAAGCCAACTCATCGTTCTTCCATGTAAATGCGGCATACTTACACGCAAATGCGGCATACACAAGTCAGAACACAAGTGGCATCAGAGCAAACTCGGCATTTGAACAAGCCAACGCAGCATTCTTTCATGCTAATTCGGCATTTCAGTTTCAGAATACATCAGGTAATTATGCGAACAGTGGTTTCATTCAAGCCAACTCTGCATATCATCATGCTAATGCTGCCTTTGCAAATGCTAATGGTGCTTTTGCTGCCGCTAATGCTGCTTACATTCAAGCAAACTCGGCATTTATACAAACGAATGCAGCATTTATTCATGCAAACAGTGGTTTCATAAAAACAAATTCAGCGTTTGATCATGCGAACGCTGCCTTTGCAAATGCTAACGGTGCCTTTGCTAGAGCCAATGCCGCTTTTGCAAATGCCAATGGTGCGTTTGCTGCTGCTAATGCTGCATATATTCAAGCAAACTCAGGATTCATTCAGTCCAACGCCGCATTCAATCATGCAAATGCAGGATTTATTCGTGCAAACAATTCACTCAATGCAAACGTTGGTGGTCAAGTTACTGGTGATGTTGTCATTGTTGGTAATCTTACATCAAATACTTTAACAACAACGGGTTCAAATGGTAGCATTACAGGTGCTAATGCTATCTTCTCAAATTATTTCTTTGGTGCAAACGGTACAGTAGACCTGTATGTCTACACATCATATGCTTTCGCAAATGCCAATGGTGCTTTTGCTAGAGCCAATGCTGCCTTTGCAAACGCTAACGGTGCTTTTGCTGCTGCTAACGCCGCATACATTCAGGCTAACAGTGCATTTATAAAAACGAATGCCGCTTTTGATCACGCCAATGCGGCATACATCTCACAGAATGCAACTGGTCAGTATGCTAATGCTGCATTCATTTGGGCAAATGCTGCGTACAATCAAGCAAATACTGACAAAGCAAACTTAGTTAATAGTGGCTTCACTGCTCAATTACATTCAAATGGTGCATTTGCTCTTCCCGGCACTTTAATATTCGGACCTTCCAAAGGAAGAATTACCAATCAGGGTGATGGAGTATTATCAATAACAGCAAATGCACAAAGTGGTAATACTGGAATATATTTGGATAATGCTAGTCAAGCAGTGCTGTATGGTAAAACTAGCGTTCTTATTCAGACGAATCAAGGTCTTTTTGATTCACCAACAAGAAGTTTCACGTTCACTCAAGATGGTACAATAACATTACCAGCATCACGTGGAGATATCGGTAGAAGTGGTTTCCCGAATGGTATTGATTTATATAACAATAACGGTGGCGCTGGTTATGTAAGAATGAATTTTGCCGACGAATCGGTTATGTGGGTTGATCCGGGTGGCGCACATATTCAAACCACTGGAACTACAAGCAATACATGGGACTTTGGTACAGATGGCCAGATAAGATTTCCGGATTCTACAAAACAATTCACAGCATTCATTGGCTATGGTATTGATAATGTTGCAAGAGATACTTCAAACTCAGCATTCATTCGTGCTAACAATTCATTAGACGCAAATCTTGGTGGTACAGTTACCGCTAATGTTGTAATTGATGCTAATCTAACTACACAAAATGTATTTGTTGGTTCGTATATTGATCTAAACACATCATCTTCTGTACCACCAAGAAATGAAGGTCGTATTTTTTACGACAATGATCAAAAAACTTTAGCATACAACAACGAATCTGATAACACGATTCAACTTGGTCAAGAAACAGTAATTCGTGTATGGAACAATTCTGGTACCACGATTGACAGAGGCAAAGTTGCCCGTATAGGTGGTGATGCATCAGCAAATGGCTTCCCTGCTGTTGCACTTGCTTCTGCTGACATTGCTGCAAATGCAGAAGTTGTTGGTGTTACTTCAACTGCAATTGCAAATAATGATTATGGTTATGTAACGATACATGGTAAAATCAGAGGACTTAACACTTCATTATTGGCTGCTGGACAAGAGTTGTTCTTGTCAGATACGCCGGGTGAATATCAAACAACTCCTCCAGTGCCGCCAAGTATACCAATGGCAGTTGGTTATGTTACTCTGTCAGACGTAACAGACGGTTCAATTCTCGTCTATTCACATTTGATGGAAGGCAAGAATAAAACAAATGGTGCTATTCTGTTTGGTCGTAATGGTGCAATTGATCAAGACCCAACTAAACTGTATTGGGATTATGCCAACGACCGTTTAGGCATTGATACAGACAGCCCACAAGCAAACCTACACGTTGCTGGTGATGGTTTGTTCACAGGTAATCTGACTATCACAGGCAATCTTGTAATTAGTAATGCTCAAACAATTACTACGGACCAATTGTTTGTTGGTGGTAACAATGTAATTCTGAGTGCCAATGTTACTGGTACACCAACACTCAATGCCGCAATCATTGTCAATCGTGGTTCATCACCAAACGCATATATTCTTTGGGATGAAACTGTTAATGAATGGTTAGCATATGAAGGATCGGGTGAACCCGGCCATATTATTCTTGCAAATAAAACTGCGAACAGTTGGGCAGTATATGACACGTTTGAAGCATACGAAAAAGAGTTTTATCCTATTGGTGCGAATCTTGCAAACAGTACAAATGAACACGCTAAAGCGGGATTTGCGACAGCGAACATTGCAGAGAACTTAGCAACTGCAAGTTTTAAACATGCAAACTCCGGATTCATTCAGGCAAACTCATCGTATGTTCATGCGAATGCGGCTTATCTATCGCAAAATGCAACTGGTCAATATGCCAATGCGGCATTTATACATGCGAACTCTGCATATCAGTCACAGAATGCTACAGGTCAATACGCTAATGCTGCGTTTACTGTAGCCAACGGCGCATTTATTCATACCAACTCCGCATTCGGTCATGCCAACGCAGCATATCAGTCACAGAATGCGACTGGTCAATATGCAAATGCGGCATTTATACATGCTAACAGTGGTTACATTCATGTCAACTCAGCCTTTGATCATGCCAATGCTGCTTACGTAAGTCAAAACTCAACTGGTAATTATGCCAACGCTGCTTTTGCAAATGCAAATGCTGGTCTTGCGATGGCCAATGCCGCTTTTGCCAATGCTAATGGTGCATTCGCTTCTGCTAATGCGGCGTTCAACACGGGCAATTCAGCATTTATTCAGGCTAATGCATCGTTTGACCATGCCAATGCAGCCTTTGCGGCGGCAAACAATGTATTCCCGCAAGTACAGCCCGCATACGATACTGCCAACTCAGCATTTATACATGCTAATGCATCGTTTGATAAAGCAAATACGGCCGATCAAAATGCACTATCTGCCGGATCATATGCTAACTCTGCGTTTGTACACGCCAACGCTGCATTTGCTTCTGCAAACAATGTAGCACCACAGGTACAACCGGCGTTTAATACCGCCAATGCGGCATTCATTCAAGCCAATGCGTCATTTATCACAGCAAACAACGCTGATGCAAATGCTTCGTCTGCTGGTGTATACGCTAATGGTGCATACGCCCATGCGAATGCTGCGTTTGCTGCTGCTAATAATGTAGCACCGCAAGTTCAGCCGGCGTTTCATACCGCCAATGCAGCATTCATACAAGCCAATGCTGGCATACTTCATGCACAGTCAGCCTTTCATCACGCAAATGCTGGATTTGATGCTGCTAACACTGCTGACGATAAAGCAGTAACGGCAAGTAACCGTGCAAATGCGGCATTTATCGTTGCGAATGCTACGACGATTCAAGCGAATGCTGGTTTTGATCATGCAAATTCTGGATTTGTGCAGGCAAACTCTGCATTCTTCCATGCAAATAGTGGATTCATTCAAGCGAATGCATCATACAATCAAGCGAATGCATCATTCATTGTAGCGAATGCAACTTCGTCACAGGCCAATGCAGCATTTGACCATGCGAATGCGGCGTTTGCTTCAGCAAATAATGTAGCACCACAAGTACAACCAGCATTTAACACTGCAAATTCTGCGTTTATACAAGCAAATGCTGGTATTCTTCATGCACAGTCGGCGTTTAATCATGCCAACAGTGGTTTCATTCACGCCAATTCATCATATGTTCATGCGAATGCGGCATTCAATGCGGCGAATAATGCATCCGATCCTTGGGTTCGTGGTCAAGCAAATGCTGCCTTTATTCAAGCAAATGCTGCATTTGACAAAGCAAATACGGGTGCTAATGCTGAAGTCACAACATTTAACACAACATCAAATGGTGCTGTTTCTACTTACGCTTTAGGATTTACACCTGCATCTAACAGTGCGGTGATTGTTTCAATTGGTGGTATTGTTCAAACTGAACTTGTGGATTATATTGTAACTCGTTCAAATAATTCCATTTCATTTAATGAACCTCCACCTGCTGGTCAATCCATTCGTGTGGCAGGATTTAATAATGTAGTACCTTATTTCTTAGACATTGCGAATTCTGCTGGTGCTGTAGTATCAACATACAGTGCTGTTGGTGATGGTTCAACTCAAGCATTTAGTATTGGATTTAGACCGGAATCAAACAAAGCCATTTTTGTTTCTATTGGTGGTATTTTACAACCCGAAACTGCGTATACCGTAACTCCATCAACAAACACAGTTACATTTGTCACTGCGCCAGGTAATAATGAAAACATTCGAATTGTTGGCTTTGAAAAAATTAATCCTTATTATATTCAATATGTAAGTTCAAATGTCTCTGTATCTGTATTTGAAACAATATCAACTGGTACAACTGCTACATTTAACTTAGGATTTAATCCTCAGGCCCGTGAAACACTTATTGTAACAATTGACGGTATTGTCCAGTCTATAAATGATTATACTGTAAATACCGCTTTACAGACAATTACATTAGATGAAATTCCTGCTAATGGTGAATTGGTGCGTGTTGCCACTATGTACACAACGGCAAACGCATTTGTTATTCCAGATGGCAGCATAACTTCACAAAAATTGAGTACATCACTTAATACATCGATTCAGTCTGCGGCGACAACAGGTAAAGCAATTGCAATGTCAATTGTATTTGGTGGCTAACTCTAAATAAACAAAAAATGAAATAAAATGACGCAAAGAATAAACACTAATAGATTTGCCAATACTTCGGTTACTGGAGCCAAAATAGCCGTTGGTACAATTACGGGTAATTTGGTTGCTAATAACACGATTGCTTCTGTAAAACTTGCTCCAGTAAATCGTTTATTGGAAAATGCTAATTTGATTTCAAGTTCAACAAGCGGTAATGTAAATGTATCACTTGATGACAATTCAGTTTATTATGTAACCAGTAATGTTGCTGATAATGTTACTTTTAATATTCGGGTAAGTCCAGAAACTACTTTAAATAGTTTTATGGCAAACGGTCAATCAATTACTACAGCATTCATATTGACACAAGGCTCCACACAGTTCTTGGCCAATTTGGCAATTGATGGTGTTTATCAATCAGGCAATACAAGATGGAGTGGTAACACTAGACCGACTTATGCAGCATCACTTACGAATCAACAATTAGATGTTTATACCTTCACATCAATTAAAACAGGATCCAATGCGTTTTCAGTTTTAGGATCAAGAACATCATATGGATTTGGTTAATTAAATGTCAGATCAAAAAGTAGAATCAGGTCGTATTGCAGATGGTGCAATTATTGGAAACAAAATTGCAGGTAATGCCGTTCGTGCAAACAATATTGTAGCAGGTCAAATTGCAGGCAACACTCTTGCTGCAAACCTTCACATATCTTTGAGTCAAGTTCTTGAATCTGCAAATGTATACTCCGTTGCTGTTGGTGGTAATGTAAACATTGATTTAGAAAACAATACTGTTTATTTCTTTTCTTCAAACACAACAGCAAATGTAACTTTTAATTTTAGAGCGAACACACAAAATACTCTTGATTCACAGTTGACTATTGGACAAACAATTACTGCGGCAATTTTATTGAAGCATGGTGCAACGAGATATCGTGCCAATGTTTATGTTGATGGTACTTTACAAAATCCTTGGTGGGCAGGAAATTCAGCTCCTGGTTTTTCTACTACACAACAAGAATCCATTGACATATATTCATTTAATATTTTAAAAACGGCAGCAAATGTTTACACAGTATTAGCGGCAAATAGTAATTTTCAAAGAGCGTTAAATCAAAACCCCTAAGGTGTAAAATGATACAAAAAGTTGAAACTGGAATAATACAAGTTCGTGCAGTTACAGGCAATTTGATTGCAAATAACGCCGTTAGCGCAAACAACATCGTTTCACCACCCGACATTTTTGACGATGCGTTTTTATTCGGTGGAATGTAATGCCTTTGTTGTCAACTTTTGCGGTTGGTTCTTTACCTGGGATTCTTGGCAGAGGCATCTCTGCTAGTGCTGCCATAGTTTCATATACAGTCACAAGAATATTCACTCAAGCAACAACATGGGTAGCACCTTCGGGTGTGACATCTGTTGATTATCTTTTAGTCGCCGGTGGTGGAGGTGGTGGTTCTTTTGGTGGTGGCGGTGGTGCCGGTGGAGTTTTACAAGGCATCGGTTTTTCTGTAACGCCGGGTCAATCATACACAATTACAATAGGTGGTGGAGGTGCTGCCGCTACCAGTTCCGATAATGGTATAAACGGAAGCAACGGCTCCAACTCAGTATTCGGTTCACTAACAGCGATAGGTGGTGGTGGCGGTGGAACAAGAAATGGCAATCCATATGCTGGACAACCTGGGTTTTCGGGTGGCTCTGGTGGTGGTGGCGCAAATTCTGACCCTGCTTTTAATGCACCTGGGGGACTAGGTACTCCAGGACAAGGAAACAATGGAGGTGCTGGTGGTTCTGGTGTAAGCGGTACACCAAATTATGGTCATGGTGGCGGCGGTGGTGCTGCTAACACTGGTCAAAACGGGAAAGCAAATGGTGCTTTTGGTGCAGCAGGTGGTGCGGGAATATACTCTACTATATCTGGTGCCAATGTAGCATATGGTGGCGGCGGTGGTGGAGGTGTATACACAAACGGCACTGTAGGTGGCGGTGGTATTGGTGGTGGTGGTAATGGTGGGGGTAATTATCCCGGTGCGCCGCCAGTGCAAAGTGGCACAGCAAATACTGGCGGTGGCGGTGGCGGCGGAGCTTACACAGCGGCAGGTGGGGCAGGTGGGTCCGGCATCATCATCATTCGCTATACAGAAACCGCAGGTGTCAATGGTGTATATGTATTTGCAAACACTGGTCAATTAGTAATACCCCCCGGCGTTACTAATATTGACTATCTATTAATTGCTGGAGGTGGAGGTGGTGGTGGTCGTATTGGTGGTGGCGGTGGTGCTGGCGGTTTATTGCAAGGTACAGGTTATGTAGTAGCACCCGAACAACTTTACACAATTCAGATTGGTGGAGGTGGCACGGCGGGTGCTCCTGGTGTCGGTAGTAATGGAGTAAACACAGTTCTTTCTGCTGGAAACACAGTAACTTCTTCTGTTCTTTTGACTGCAATAGGTGGTGGGGGAGGTGCTGCAACAGACAGTGGATATGGACAATCCGGTGGTTCTGGTGGTGGTAATGGCAGAGGTTTAAATAATTCAACGCCAGGAGGAAGAGGCACACCAGGTCAAGGATTCGATGGTGGTGCCGGTGGAAGTGCGGTTGGTGGTGGCACTGATCGTTCTGGTGGAGGAGGTGGTGGCGGTGGTGCTGGCTTTGGCAGCCCGTCAGGAACATCCTCAAATGGTGGCATAGGAATTTTCTCATCAATTACTGGTGCTAATGTTGGTTATGCCGGTGGTGGTGGCGGTGGTGCATATTTAAATCCAACAAACACACCATTTGGACATTTTATTTGTGGCGGTGCAAATGGCGTAAATTCTCCATCGGCGGCAACTGGAGGTGTTGCTGTATCTAATCGTGGTGGTGGTGGCGGTGGTGGTGGATATACTGGTGAACCTGGAACTGCTGGTGGTGCTGGTGGCTCAGGTTTTGCTGTTATTAGAGTATCGGCTTTACAAAATAAATTTACTGTTTTCTCTAACACCACAACATGGACAGTACCAACAGGCACAACAAGTCTTGAATACCTAATCGTCGCTGGCGGTGGTGGAGGTGGAGGTTCTGTTGCAGGTGGCGGTGGTGCTGGTGGATTTCTTACAGGCACAAATTTAGCAGTATCTCCGGGACAAGTTTATACAGTTGTCGTTGGAGGTGGTGGTGGAGGTGGTCCATCACAAGTAGCGGGAACAAATGGATCAAATTCAGGCGTTTTTAGCACATCACCAGTGTCTAGTTTGTGGGCAACCGGTGGAGGTGGTGGTGCTACTGGTGCTCCAAGCAGTGGCACATTTGCAAGAAGTGGTGGTTCTGGTGGAGGAGGCACTTCTTATCCTGGACAACCGGCAGGTCTAATAGCCGGCGCACCTGGAACACCAGGTCAAGGAAACAGCGGCGGAAATGGTGCTAATGATGCTGGCGGTGGCGGCGGTGGTGCAGGAGGAGCAGGACAGAATGGTGCAGTTGGTGGAGGCGGTGGCACTGGTGGTGTAGGATTATTTTCAACACTTTCTGGTTCGAGTATTGGATATGCCGGTGGTGGCGGTGGTGGTAGCGGAAACAGTGGAGGAACTGCTTCTCAAGGCGGTAGTGCTGGTGCTACAAATGCGGCAGCCGCAGCAAATACCAACTCCGGTGGTGGTGGAGGCGGCGGATGGCTGTATTCTGGTGGTGCCGGTGGTGCTGGTGGTTCAGGTGTAGTCATTCTCAAATGGACTTAGAATAAATAAACAACTATGGCAACTATAAACACAAGACAACAGTTCAAAGACTACTGCTTACGCCGACTTGGTTGGCCAGTCATTGAAATTAACGTAGATGATGATCAAGTTGATGATCGTATTGATGACGCACTCGGTTTTTGGCGTGACTATCATTACGATGGAACAGAAAAACTGTTCATGAAGCATCAGATTACACAAGAAGATATTAATCGCAAATGGATTTATTGTCCAGATGCGGTACAGTTTGTCACAGGTATTTTTCCGTTTGACCAATCAAACGCATCAATCAACATGTTTGACTTGCGTTATCAGTTGCGTCTGCACGATCTTTACGACTTTACATCTGTATCATATGTGTCATATGAAATCACGATGCAGCATTTACGCACACTGAACTTATTATTTTCTGGTACACCTCAATTCAGATTTAACCGTCATCAAAATAAAGTGTTCTTAGATATTGATTGGACTAGGGATGTACAACCTGGTGATTGGGTTGTAGTTGAGTGCTATCGTACAGTTCAGCCTGAAACGGTTGTATTGACGGGTACAGTAACGGGTTCACCATCATCAAACACAATAATTGGTTACGGCACAAAGTTTGACCAAGAAATCGTGCCGTTTGATTTCATTACAATTGGTGGAGAGTCAAAACAAGTTGGCAATATTGAGTCACCAACAAGCCTAACACTGATTGGTCCGCCATCAACAACACACAATAATTCGGCTATTCAAATTGAAGGCACAACTGATGTATGGAATGACCGTTTTCTGAAGCAGTTAGCCACAGCAAAAATCAAACAACAATGGGGCAACAACCTCAAAAAGTTTGAAGGCATTCAAATGCCTGGTGGTGTGACACTGAATGGTCAAAAGATTTACGATGAAGCGTCGGAAGAAATTAAAGAAATGGAAGAACAGATTTACATGATGGGTTCACTGCCGTCAGAAATCTTTACAGGCTAATGACTACTAATTTTTATTTCAATAATTTCCCGTCAAAGTTGGGTGGTGGCAATGTCATCACCCCTGAACAACTATTGGTTGAAAATCTTGTTATTGAAGCACTCAAGATTTATGGCTTGGATGTTTATTATCTACCACGCACAACACGTGATCAAGTAGACTATCTGTTTGGTGAAGATGTTCTCAAAGAATATCGCACTGCACATCCAATTGAAATGTATTTGGAAAATGTAAATGGTTTTGATGGTGATCAAGACTTTATATCTAAGTTTGGTTTAGAGATTCGTGACGAAGCAACATTGCTTGTCTCACGACTGAGATTTAGATATGCAGTCAATGGTCTGACAAGACCTCTTGAAGGTGATTTGATTTATATACCAATGACCACAAGTTTCTTTGAGATTACTAGTGTAGAATCAGAGAACGATCAAGCAATGTTTTATACATTAGGTCGTGGTCGTGGTGGTAATGTGTATGTGTATGCTTTGAAAATGAAACAGTTTTATTTCTCAAGTGAGATCATTGAAACTGGTATTGATGAAATTGATGGAAACATTCGTAATTACTATCCCAAACTTCGTATCTCATTAGGTTCAGGTTCAGGTAAATTCTTAAATGATGAAATTGTATATCAAGGTTCATCACTATCAACTTCTACAGCACAAGCATTAGTTTATGACTTTCAACCAAATGCATATATTGATGTCTACCGTATGCAAGGTGATTTCACATCATCAGCGAACGTACACGGTAACACAAGCAGCGCACAGTGGACAGTAACACTAGCGTCTGATGCACCAACACAAAATACACCATTTGAAGACATCATTGACAACGCTCGTATTGAAGCAGCAAGTGATGGTATCATTGACTTTACGGAAGTTAATCCGTTTGGAGAACCGTAATGTTAGGTAATGCACAATTTTATCACCGCACCATTCGTAAGATGGTCGTTGTGTTTGGTACAATGTTTAACGACCTTGAGATTGTTCGTTACACACAAGCAGGTAATCCAAAAGAAAAACTTAAAGTACCATTGTCTTATGGACCAAAAGAAAGATATCTGACACAGATTACTTCTGATCCAAATTTAGTTAAGTCGGTTAACTCTGTTATACCAAGAATGTCATTTAATCTTGACAGTCTTGAGTATGATGCAAGTCGCAAACAGATTTCTACATTACAAAATTTTGCTGCTGTTACAAACACCGGTGTTGCAACACAGTATTTGCCTGTGCCATACAACTATGAATTTAGTTTGTCTATCTATGTTCGTAATACAGAAGACGGCACACAAATACTGGAACAAATTTTACCATTCTTCACACCAGATTTTAGTGTTGTAGTAGATTTTATTCCTCAAATGGGACAGAAGTATACGGTGCCTATCATATTGAATTCTGTCGCATCTACCGTTGAGTATGAAGGTGGCATGGGTGACGGCACAACAAGAATCATTATTTGGGACTTAACATTCACTGCTAAGAGTTTCATTTGGCCACCAGTTAAAACTGGCAAACTTATTAATCAAGCCAACACAAACATCAACATTGACCTCACATCTAAACAAATACAGAAGGTCTATGTTGACTATGCAAATGGTAACAATGTGTTTACTACCGGTGAAACGATTCGTGACAGTGCAAATGGATTCTTTGGTACGGTAGAATACTTCAGTAACACTTCACTCGGTACACTTGTAATTACTGGAGGCAATGAATACATTAAACCAGGATACACACTTACAGGTGATTACTCTGGTGCAAGATACAATGTATCCACATTAGACAGCACTTCAATTAATGCTGCTGCTGTAATAGTTGAACCTAATCCAACAACTGCCGCACCGCCTTCTGATTTTGGATTCATTGAAACAATTAGAGAATGGCCTGATACTTTATCATGAAAAAACTAAACAAAAACTTATCTGAAATCTTTGATGTGGAACCCATTGAAGAGAAATTCATTGAAACTTTGCCTGTTGCCGTAAATGACAACGCTAATCAAATTGATGCCGATGCTGAATTTGCCCGCACAAACATGCGTTCATTAATTGACAATGGCAATAGAGCATTAACTGAACTGGCATCAGTTGCAAATCAATCAGAGTCACCAAGAGCATATGAAGTCTTAGCCACAATGATGAAAAATCTGGCTGAGATGAACAAAGATTTGTTGGAACTTCAGAAACGGAAAAGAGAGCTTGCACCCCAATCTGAATCCGCAAAAGGAGTCAACATAGATAAAGCAGTGTTTGTTGGCTCCACCAACGAATTACTCAAAATGATTAAAGGAAATAAATAAAATTATGGAACAACTAATCGAACAGATGAAGGTTATTTTGGGTACAAACTTTGGTTTGTACTTCAAAGCACACACCTTCCATTGGAATGTAGAAGGTCCTGACTTTGCACAGTATCATGGTTTCTTAGGAGACTTTTATGAAGCAGTGTTTGATCAGACCGATCCGATTGCCGAACACATTCGTGCTTTAAATTCATATGCTCCTACAACTTTGGCAAGAATGATGGAACTATCAAAGGTGCAAGACATCGTTGCTATTCCTTCACCGCTTATCATGATGTCCGAACTTGCTGCCGATAATGATAAGTTCATTATGGAACTACGTGCTGGTATTGCAATTGCTGACGCTGCTGACGAACCTGCTGTAGGTAACTTCTTACAAGACATTTTAGATGCTCATCAAAAACATGGTTGGATGCTGAAGAGTTTTACACGATAAATTATGGATGACGGGTACCTTGGTAATGCACGGCTCAAACGAGTCGGTGTTGAAATATCCTACACTGAAGAGCAACTAAAAGAGATTGTAAAATGCACCGAAGATCCGGTGTATTTTATTCGTACCTACGTTAAGATTGTCAACGTAGATAAAGGTCTTGTTCCTTTTGAGATGTGGCCATTTCAGGAAGAAATGGTCAATCAATTTCATAACAATCGTTTTGTCATTGCAAAGATGCCACGACAGGTTGGTAAAACAACCACGACTGTTGGTTACATGCTGTGGTCTGCACTGTTCAACGAAGAATTTGTTATTGGTATTCTTGCCAACAAACTTCAACTTGCACAAGACATTCTAGCCAAGATACAGAAAGCCTATGAGTATTTACCCATGTGGCTTCAGCAAGGTATCATCAACTGGAATAAACGATCAATTGAATTAGAGAACGGTTCAAAGATTTATGCGTATGCAACATCAGCAGCAGGTGTCCGAGGTGGTTCATACAATCTAATCTTCCTTGATGAATTCGCATTTGTGCCGCACAACATGGCAGTAGACTTTTTTACTTCTACTTACCCTGTTATTTCATCTGGTAAGACATCTAAAGTAATTATTGTTTCTACGCCAAACGGCTTGAATCTGTTCTATAAGATGTGGACAGATGCGATTGAAAAACGTTCAACTTACAAAACACTAGAAATCCACTGGTCAATGGTGCCAGGTCGTGATGAAAAGTGGAAAGAAGAAACGATACGAAATACTTCTGAAGAACAATTCCGTCAAGAGTTTGAGACAGAATTTATTGGTTCTTCAGCAACATTGATTTCTGGTTCTAAATTGCGCTCATTGGCGTTCTATGATCCAATGCGTATTGAAGACGATGGCCACTTGTTTGTGTATGAAGACCCACGACCAGGTAGAATATACATTGCTACAGTGGATTGTTCAGAGGGTGTTGGTATGGACTATCACACCATCAATGTTTTGGATGCTACAGAAGCACCGTATAAACAAGTTGCACGATACCGCAACAATAAATTGCCGCTATTGTTCTTACCTACAGCAATTTATGCTTTAGCAAACCGTTACAATCAGGCTTATGTGCTAATTGAAACCAACAATGTGGGTCAGCAAGTGGTAGATATTCTGCATTATGACTTAGAATACGAGAACATCTATAAGTTAGAACATCATCACATCAAAGGTCAGAGCATCTCCGCTGGTTTCAAACGCTCAGTTGCTTTTGGTGTAAAGACGACCAAATCAGTCAAGAAAATTGGTTGTGCTAACTTGAAAACGCTGATTGAGAACGACAAACTCATTATCAACGACTTTGATACCATCGCAGAACTGAATACTTTTGTTCGTACAAGAGATACCTATGCAGCCGAAGAAGGTAACAATGACGATATCGTAATGGGTTTAGTGCTTTATGCTTGGCTGACAGCACAGACTTTCTTCAAAGACGAAACAAGAATTGACATTCGTAAGATTATGCTAGAAGAACAGAACATTTTGGGAGAAGAAAGTATGCTGCCGTTCGGTTTTATTGAAGACGGACTGCGTAGAGAGATGGAAGTGGAAGATGGAGACATGTGGGAGCCACCAGCGGGTTATTTATCATCAAGTTTGTAAAAAACTAAATAGACAATAAAAAGAATATTGACCCAACAATAAAAGGAGAAATCCAATGGCATTTCAATTATCACCTGGAGTGAATGTATCAGAGATCGATCTGACTACAGTTATTCCTTCAGTTGCCACTTCTACTGGCGCTTTTGCAGGACCTTTTAATTGGGGACCATGTGGTGTAGTCACAACTATTTCCGATGAAGTTCGTCTAGTGGACACATTCGGTAAACCAGATAGCGTAAATTATGAATATTGGTTCTCCGCAGCGAACTTCCTAGCATATGGTAACAATCTAAAAATCGTTCGTGCCACACCAGGTGGTGCTAACAACGCTACTGCAAATGGTGGTGCTTTAGTAATCAGAAACGAAGACGACTGGACAGACAATCACAGCGGGTATGCCGATGGTGCATACGGTGGTTGGGCAGCAAAATTCCCTGGTGCATTAGGCAACTCATTAAAAGTTTCCGTGGCAGACTTGGGAACATTTGCAACATGGCCATATCGCTCACAATTTAACGCAAACACTGGAACATCATCATACGTTGCAAGCCGTGGTGGTGCAAACGACGAAGTTCATATTGTTGTCGTTGACGAAGATGGTTTGTGGTCAGGTACAGCAGGTACAGTTCTTGAAAAATACGCATTCGTTTCAAAAGCATCAGATGCTAAAGATGATTCGGGTAATAGCAACTACTATAAGAATGTTATTTCAAATAAATCAAAATATGTATGGTGGGTTGCACATCCAGCAACAGCAAATCTGAGTTCTGGTACTGCATGGGGTTCTACTGCTAACGCATCGGCATTCAAAACAACAACAGCAAATGTAGAATACTCGTTCTCAAATGGTGCAGATGGCTCAGTAGGTTCATCACAAATCACTTCTGGTTGGGACCTGTTTAAGAATGCTGAAGCAGTTGATGTATCATTGCTCGTAACTGGTACAGGTAACAGCACAATTGCTACACATGTTATTAGCAATGTTGCAGAAACTCGTAAAGACTGTGTTGCATTCATTTCACCAGAAAAAGCAGACGTTGTTGATAATGCCGGAACTGAAGCAACCGATGTTACAGCATTCCGTGATGCATTGACATCATCTTCATATGCAGTAATTGATTCTGGATACAAATATCAATACGACAAGTACAACGATGTTTACCGTTGGATTCCATTGAACGGTGATATTGCCGGTCTGTGTGTACGTACAGATAACGAACGTGACCCTTGGTTCTCACCTGGTGGTATGAATCGTGGTCAAATCAAAAATGTAATCAAACTTGCTTGGAATCCAACTAAAGCAGAACGTGATACACTGTATCTAAAAGGCATTAACCCTGTTGTTTCTTTCCCAGGTGAAGGTACTGTTCTGTATGGTGACAAAACAATGCTTGCAAAACCAAGCGCATTTGACCGCATTAATGTTCGTCGTTTGTTTATCACAATTGAAAAAGCAATTGCACGTGCAGCACGTTTCTCTCTGTTTGAATTCAACGATCAGTTCACACGTGCCCAGTTTGTCGCTCTTGTAGAACCCTACCTGCGTGATGTTCAAGGTCGTCGTGGTATCACAGACTTCCGTGTAGTCTGCGATGACACTAATAACACAGCAGAAATTATTGACCGTAATGAATTTGTTGGTGACATTTACATCAAACCTGCTCGTTCTATCAACTTCATTCAACTTAACTTCGTGGCAGTACGCACAGGTGTAAGTTTCAATGAGGTAGTAGGTTCAGTCTAAATAAAAGAGAAACAGGAGAAAATTAAATGGCATTTAACGTAAATCAGTTCCGTTCACAATTAACAGGTGACGGTGCCCGCCCAAATCTATTTGAGGTAAGTATGCCGTTTCCTGCGTTCTCAATACCAGGAAACGCACAAACAAAAATGACGTTCATGTGTAAGACAGCACAACTTCCAGGTTCAACTCTGGGTGTTGTACCTGTACAATACTTTGGCCGTGAATTAAAGTTTGTGGGTAATCGTACTTTTGCTGATTGGACAGTAACAATCATCAACGATGAAGACTTTATTGTTCGCAATGCATTTGAACGTTGGATGAATGGCATCAATAGCCACAATCTAAACGTTCGCAATCCAGTTGCAACTACACCATTAGGCTACACACAAGATGGTGAAGTTACGCAATTTGGTAAAGCGGGTAATACTATCAAAAAATATAAATTTGTAGGAATGTTCCCTTCTGACATCACTCCAATTGATGTTGATTGGGGTTCAAATGATACGATTGAAGAGTTTTCTGTAACGCTAACCTACCAGTGGTGGGAAGCAGTTGCAGACGGTGTGGTCTAAGAGTAGGGCATTTGCCCTACTTTTTAATATAGGATGATTTTTAATGGCAATTAAACTTTTCGGCTTTACAATAGGCTCGAAGGATGTCGTCAAGGCTGAAAAGCCTGAGCAGGCATCCTTTGCGCTGCCTTCCGCAACCGTAGATGATGGTGCGGTTACCGTTACGCAAAATGCGTATTACGGTACATATGTTGATCTTGAAGGTTCTGTTCGCAACGAAATAGAACTTATCACACGATATCGTGAGATGTCAAATCACCCAGAATGTCAAATGGCAATTGATGAAATCGTCAATGAAGCCATCACACATGATGATCAGGGTAAAGTAGTTGACATCGTGCTTGACAATCTAAAACAACCTGAAACAATCAAAAAGAAAATTATTGAAGAGTTCAACAATGTATTGAAGATGTTGAACTTTAGTAATTTGGCCGATGATGTTTTCAAACGTTGGTATATTGATGGCCGTGTTTTTTATCATATCGTAGTCAACGATAAGAATCCTAAAGAAGGTATTCAAGAACTTAGATACATTGATCCACGCAAGATTCGTAAAGTGCGTGAGATTAAGAAAGACCGTGATCCAAAAACAGGAGCAATGGTTGTTGTATCGGTTGCTGAATACTATGTCTACAATGATCGTGGTACCACGACACAGACATTTACATCAAACGTAGGTCAAGGTATTCGTATTGCACCAGATGCTATCATCAATGTGAATTCTGGTTTGATGGATGCTAAGAATACATTTGTTATTTCATATCTACACAAAGCAATCAAGCCACTCAATCAGTTGCGTATGATTGAAGATGCGATTGTTATCTACCGTATTTCAAGAGCGCCAGAACGCCGTATTTTCTACATTGACGTTGGTAACTTACCACGTGGTAAAGCAGAACAATATCTGCGTGACATCATGATCAAGTACCGTAACAAATTAGTTTACGATGCCAACACAGGTGAAATTCGTGACGAACGTAAGCACATGTCAATGCTTGAAGACTTCTGGCTGCCACGCCGTGAAGGTGGTAAGGGTACAGAGATTACTACATTGCCTGCTGGTCAAAACTTAGGTGAACTAGAAGACGTAAAATATTTTCAAAAGAAACTTTTACAATCTCTAAACGTACCATATTCAAGACTTGAATCACAAGAAGGTGGGTTAGCAGGTCTTGGTCGTTCACAAGAAGTTACCCGTGATGAATTAAAGTTTGCCAAGTTTGTCATTCGTCTGCGTAATAAATTCTCACAAATCTTTGACGAAGCATTGAAAGTACAACTGGTACTCAAAGGTATTTGTACACGTGAAGAGTGGGATAAATTCAAAGAAGACATCTACTACGACTTCCGTAAAGACAATAACTTTACCGAACTGCGTGAAGCAGAGTTGCTACAAAATAGATTGCAAATGGTAAGTCAAGTTGATCCATTTGTTGGTCGTTACTTCTCTAACAATTATGTGATGAATAAGATTCTCATGATGACGGATGAAGAAATTGAAGCAATGCAGGAAGAGATTCAAAAAGAAAAAGACACATTGCCTGATGACATGCAAGGTCCTGTTTTAGGTGGACCACCACAAGGTGCTGAACCACAAGCAGAGCCAGAAGATAATACGGTAGAAAATGCCGAAGAAGAAGAGTCATTGACACCTGGTTTAGATGATGAAGTAAGTAAATCGGTTGTCAGTATAAATAATAGACGCAGATAAGGAAGGTTATTATGGAATTAAAAGATATTGTCAACAATATTGCCGCTGGTGATAGCGCCGCCGCAAAAGAAGGTATAGAAAATGTTTTATCCGCAAAAGCGTTCGATGCGCTCCAAGGCCGTAAGCAAGAAATGGCTGCAACTTTATTTGGCGGGAAAGAGCAAGGCGACGAAGAAGTTACCGACAGTGAAGAAGCCGTAGAGCAAGAATGAAATCATTACTTGAATTTAAATCTATCGTAGAAGAAGAGAAGCAAGACTACTCTAAGTTTGATGCACTTGTTCGTGCTGGTCTTGCAAACAAAGCACAGTTGGCTCGTATTCACAAAATCTTGGATAAGATGGGTGAAGAACGCCCACAGTTCAACAGTGCTGATCGTGAGATCATGCGTAATCTTTTCAATCGCATGGTAGATTTAGTTTCAAGTAAACAGATTTACGGTAAAGCAAGACAAGCAGTTCGTGAGGAAGTGGAACTTGAAGAAGCACGTATGGATACACCATTGGTACCAGACCCTCCAGTGGTTTTGGTAATCAAACGTAAAGCGGTAAGATTGTATCCAGACGGCACACGTATTGCTCTGTATTGGAGTGATAAAATAAAAAGAGCATTTAGCATTCCTTATGGTCCAATGGTTGATGCTCCAGTTCAAGCAGAAGAATACATTAAAGAACTAGTAGAAGCAGAAGAATTGATGCTGAATGATGGCAATACAATTTCTCTAAACGAAGAAACAAAACAACAAATCATAAACACATACGGTCAGTTAGAAGAAGATAGTAAAGAAATCTTTTGGCAACAACTAACTGAATCTGTAGCAACATTCGGAAAACTATATGAGTTTTGTAGAACTAATTCTGCAAAATAGATTAGACGAAGCCAAAGAGTTAATCTTTGAACGTCTGAACGACATTGCTTCTGTTCGTATGGAAGAAGCAAAGCCATATGTCGTTGATGCAATGTTTGAAGAGATTGAAGTTGACGAAGAAGTGTTAGAGGAAGCGGCTAAGAAACGCAATCCAAACATTCAAAAGATGGGTCGTATTACAAAGGTACGCCGCCGCATTCGTCGCAATAAAAAAGGTAGAATTGTTGTACAGAGAAATGTACGCAAATCAGGAATAAAAGGTTACCGTATTTCTGGTAATACAATAAAGCGCATACCTGCAACAGTAAGATTACGCAAAGCACGTTTGTTAAAACGTTCTTGGAAAACAACAAGAAAAAGTAAACTAAGACGCACGTTGATGAAAAGAAAAATGTCAATGCGTCGTCGTCAAGCTATGGGACTAAAATAAAATGCCATTTGAAATTACGAATACTCTAAGAGGTTCATCAATTGTACGAGCAGTGGATCCTGGTACATACACGATCACTCTCAATAATTTAAGAGCAAATGCTACAACCGAAACTGTTACCGCCGCCGACATTAAACATGTTTTGTGGTCAACAAATGGTAACATCCGTATCACACGAAATGGTATACCTTTGTTAGCACTCCAAAATGGTGGTGACATGGATTTTGATTCTTATGGATATTCGGTCGCAAACAATAACACTCAAAGCATTGTAATTGAAATCAATACTGGCGGCACAATTATTTTACACTTGGCCAAGTATGCAACATACAATGTTGATCCATATACAGGAGTATCAATCTAATGAAACTTATTAAAGAACATATTGAGAATGTAAGATATCTTACCGAAAAAACAGAAGACGGTAAAAAGAATCTTTACATTGAAGGTATATTTTTGGTTGGCGATGCAGTCAACCGTAACAATCGTATGTACAAAATGGACACACTTCGCAATGAAGTTGAACGATATACCGAAGAGTATATCAACACAAATCGTGCGCTTGGTGAACTGGGACATCCAGATACACCATCACTGAATCTAGAACGTGTGTCACACAAGATTACAAGTTTGGTAGAGAATGGTAATACATTTGTCGGTAAAGCACTCATCATGGAAACACCATATGGTTTGATCGCCAAGAATCTCATTGAGTCTGGTGTCGGTCTTGGTGTTTCATCACGTGCTTTGGGTTCTGTCGTAATGACAAAAGAAGGTTATAATCTAGTACAAGATGACCTGCGCCTTGCAACTGCTGCTGATATCGTTGCTGACCCTTCTGCTCCCGGTGCTTTTGTTCAGGGCATCATGGAAAACAAAGAATGGATGTTCGTAGAGGGTAAGTTTGTCGAGTCACATATTGACTATGCTAAACAGCAAATTCGTAAAGCATCACGCAGAGATGTTGAATCTGTCGGATTACAACTCTTCGAAAACTTCCTACGAAAACTTTAAAATTTATAAATAAGAAATCATAAGGAGATATTCAATGGCAACAAACAAACTCATGGAAGCAGCGGCAGAAATTCTTGCAGGAAGCAAGTCATCTGCTCCTGGTATGCCAATGCCTAAATTAACTCAGAATACACCTCCAGGCAATCCTGGAACACCTGAAGACTTAGGCGGTCCTACACCACAGAACAACAAACCTACTGATGATTCTAACAAGTTGTCAAGCAAAGGTAGTGCTAAGAGTGCAACAGCACCTACAACTAAGCCTTCTGCTGCATCAAGCGATGTTCAACTTGGCGACAAGAACATGAAAGCGGGTACAGGTACAGCAATGATGCCTGAACAAACCAACGAAGAAGAAGAACTGATTGATGACGAATCAGCAATCGCAGAAATGAAAGCACAAATGAAAGAAGATGTTGCTTCATTGTTTGCTGACGATTCAAACATTTCAGAAGACTTCAAAGTAAAGGCTGCTACAATCTTTGAAGCACGTGTATTTGACCGTGTTGCACAGATTCAAGAACAAATGGAAGCAGAATATGCTGGCATGTTAGCCGAGGCTCTTGAAGAAATCAAATCTGAACTTACAGAAAAGGTAGATGATTACCTAAACTACGTAGTAGAGCAGTGGATGCAAGAGAACGAAATCGCTATTGAAAGCGGTCTGCGTTCCGAAATCACTGAAGACTTTATTGCTGGTTTGCGTAATCTGTTTGCCGAAAACTACATCAACGTTCCAGAAGATAAAGTCGAACTGGTAGATGAACTTGCATCTAAAGTCGAAGAACTGGAAGTTAAATTGAATGAAGAAATTGAAGCCAATATTCAGTACAAGAAACAACTTACTGAAGCAATTAAAGTACAACTAGTAAATGAAGTTTGCGAAGGTCTCACAGCAACTCAAGTAGAAAAAATCAAGTCACTTGCAGAGAGTGTTGAATTCTCCACAGAGGAAGAGTTCGTAGAAAAACTTGAGACAATTCGTGAGAATTACTTCCCATCAGGCGTTAAAAAAGCCGATGTTGCACAACTTCATGAAGAAGTAGAAGACGATGGTAGCGAAAAGAAAGTATCCGCTGATCCATACGTTGCTTCGGTTGTTAATGCAATTTCAAGAACAAAAATTTAAATAATAAACTAAGGAGATACAAAGATGTATTTGTCTGAAAATCTACAAAACAAATGGGAAGGTGTACTGGATCATCCAGATATGCCAAAAATTGCTGACCCATATCGTAAAGCCGTTACAGCGGTAATTCTTGAGAACCAAGCTCAAGAAATGATGAAAGAAGCAGGTATTCTGAGTGAAACTGGTTCACCAACTAACTTTGCTGGTACAGGTGGTTTTAGTGGCGGTTCTGCTGCTGCTGGTCCAGTTGCTGGTTTCGATCCAATCCTGATCAGCCTGGTTCGTCGTTCACTGCCTAACCTGATCGCTTATGACGTTTGCGGCGTTCAGCCAATGACAGGTCCTACAGGTCTGATCTTTGCAATGCGTACTAAGTATGCATCACAAGGCGGTAACGAAGCATTCTACAACGAAGCAAACACAGCATTCTCGGGTGCTAACGGTGCAATCGTTGCTTCTTCAATGACAATCGCTGGTAACACAACAGATTATCTGTTTACAGGTAACGCTGCTCCAACTGGTGCTATGACAACTGGTTCTGCTGAAGCACTGGGTGATGGCGCTGCTGGTAACACATTCCAAGAAATGGCATTCTCAATTGAGAAAGTCACTGTAACAGCCCGTACACGTGCGCTGAAAGCAGAATACTCAATGGAACTGGCACAAGACTTGAAAGCAGTTCATGGTCTTGACGCTGAAACAGAACTGGCTAACATTCTGTCCGCTGAAATTCTTGCTGAAATCAACCGTGAAGTTATCCGTACAATCTACAAGATTGCTAAGCCAGGTTGCCAAGCAGGTACAACAACTAGAGGCGCATTCAACCTTGACACAGACTCAAACGGTCGTTGGATGGTTGAAAAGATCAAAGGTCTGGCATTCCAGATTGAGCGTGAAGCAAACCAAATCGCTAAGACAACCCGTCGTGGAAAAGGTAACATCGTTATCTGTTCTTCAGACGTAGCATCTGCTTTGGCGATGGCTGGTATCCTTGACTATAACTCAGCACTTGCTGGTCAAGTATCACTGACAGTTGACGATACTGGTAATACATTTGCTGGTACAATCTTCGGTCGTATCAAAGTTTACATCGATCCATACTTCCCAGTTGGTTCGACATCCGAATTTGCTGTAGTTGGTTACAAAGGCACAAACGCATACGATGCTGGTATGTTCTACTGCCCATACGTACCGCTGCAAATGGTTCGTGCAGTTGATACTGGTACATTCCAGCCAAAGATTGGCTTCAAGACTCGTTACGGTCTGGTAGCAAATCCATTCGCAGAAGGTACAGATCAAGGCCTCGGCGCTCTGACAACACAGAGCAACAACTACTACCGTGGCTTCCGTATTGCAAACCTGATGTAATTAAATAACCACCGTAGAGTGGGATTTAGAGAGGCTCCTTCGGGAGCCTCTTTTTTTATGGTGCATAAATAAGAGTATGACAGTCCTTACACGTAACCCTACAAATCCAAATTCGTTACAGCCGAATAAGTTTACGCTGAATCTGGCTCGTACACCGAATCTGCAATACTTTACTCAAACAATTTCTTTACCTGGTCTTTCTACTTCAGAAATTCCTGTACAGAACCCATTTGTTGAACTGTATGCTCCTGGTGAAAAAGCAATCTATGATGTGTTGAATGTTACCTTTATTGTTGATGCTGAAATGTTGTCGTGGTTAGAAGTACATGACTGGCTTCGTGCAGTAACATTCCCAACTGAGTATGAAGAATATCAGAATTTGTCAAAACTAAATCAATTTGCTTCAGCAATACCAACAAAGACTCCACAGTATTCTGATGGTGCAGTGACTATTCTTTCTGCATCAAACAAACCTTATTACCGTTTCAACTTCAAAGATTTATTTCCAATTTCACTATCTGGTTTTGTTATGTCTTCTACTGACACACCAGATACAATCATCACAGCAGACGCTACATTCAGATTTACCTATTATAACGTAGAAAAATTATTTTAATTGTGATATACTCCTAATAGGAGGTATAATATGAGCAAACTTGACGAAGTATTACAAATGTGGACTGCGGATTCTAACATTGACCGCACTGAACCAGGTAAAGCACTGATTGATATTCCCAAACTTCACTCAAAGTATCTGAACATTCTTTCTTCACATCGGTTACTAGCCAAAGAAGCAGAGTTCAACTACAACAAATGGCGTAAGTTGAAATGGGAATACTATACAGGTAGACTTGATGATGAAGATTTGACCAAATATGGTTGGCAGCCATTTCCATTTACACTCAAATCTGAGATCAATACATACTTAGAAGCGGATGAAGATATCAATAAGTACCTTGCAAAGAAGTTGTTGCATGAAGAAATTGTTGAAGTCTGTCAGGCAATATTAAAAGAATTGAACAACCGAACATGGGAACTTCGTTCATTCATTGACTGGGAAAAATTCATACAAGGTGTTTGATTTAATATTATATAAACAAAATGAAGCATTCATCAGGTTTACGTGTGAGAAAAGTGTCGCACAAGAACTTGCAGACTACTTTACATTCTTTGTACCTGGTTATCAATTCATGCCAGCGTACAAGAATCGTCTTTGGGATGGTAAGATAAGACTTGCTGACCTACGAACATACACTATCTACCATGGACTTGTACCTTACATTGAAAAGTTCTGTGAAGAAAGAGGTTACAAACTTGAGGTTGATGCTGCTGTAAACAATACAGAGAGTTTTTCAGCATTGGAGGCCAATGAGTTTTTGGAGCAACTTCATTTGGACAAGACCATTATAACAGAAGGTGTAAGGGAGTATCAATACAAAGCATTCATTACTGCCGTAAGAAGAAAGAGAATGTTGTTGTTATCACCCACTGGTTCAGGTAAGTCTCTGATACAGTATCTTATTCTTCGGTATTTACAATACAAAGATTACAGAAAAGGATTACTGATTGTACCAACAACATCACTTGTTGAGCAAATGTATTCCGATTTCAAGTCATATGGTTATGATGCAGACACTTATTGTCATCGTCAGTATTCAGGCAAAGAGAAGCACACAGATAAGTTTCTAACCATTACCACATGGCAATCTATCTACAAGAATCCACCAGAATACTTTGAGCAATTTGATTTTGTATTGGGTGATGAAGCACATCAGTTCAAAGCAAAGTCATTGACTACCATTATGACTGGTCTGAAGAATGCATCATATCGTATTGGTTGCACAGGTACAGTTGACGGCACACAGACTCACAAACTAGTGTTAGAAGGACTATTTGGTCCTGTGTATCAGTCTACCACTACTGCTAAACTGATTGAGAATAAACAACTGGCAGACTTCCGTATTAAGTGTCTGGTACTGAAATATTCTGAAGAGGTGTGTAAACTCTCTAGAGGTTGGGATTATCAATCTGAGATAGACTACATAGTAAGAAGTACCGCAAGAAATGAATTCATACGTAATCTTGCATTGTCACTTGAAGGCAACTCACTTATACTATTCAATCTAGTAGAGAAGCATGGTAAACATCTACACAAGATGATTGAAGAAAAGGCCACCAATCGTCATGTGTTTTTTGTTTATGGTGGCACAGACGTTGATGTCCGTGAACAAGTTCGTGCTATTACCGAAAAACAAAACAATGCCATTATCGTGGCATCATACGGTACCTTTAGTACGGGTATCAACATTCGCAATCTACATAATGTCATCTTTGCATCACCGTCTAAGTCAAGGGTTAGAAATCTACAATCAATTGGTAGAGGTCTAAGAATAGGTGATAACAAAAGTGAAGCAGTTCTCTATGATATAGCCGATGACTTTCGTATAGGTAAACATGTAAACTATACCTTGCAACACTTGCAAGAACGTGTTAGGATATACGATGAAGAAAAGTTTAAGTACAAGTTTTACAATATAGAGGTCAAGAATGCATAACGTCAAACTTATAAGAATGCAATCTGGTGAAGATATCATGGCTTCTATGTTTGAAGAAGAGAATTCTGATCAAATACAAATCAACGATCCTATGCGTATTGTGTTTCGTCGTTTACCTACAGGTCAAACGGTCATGATGATGATGCCATGGTTACCAGTAGAGTTGATCAAAGAAAACTCTGCGATGATTTATTATTCAGACATCGTGACTGTTGTAGAGCCTAAAGAATCAATGATACGATACTATGACAAACTTGTTGAGCGAACAATTGAAGAGATGGCAGATTCAGATAAGATGATTGATAATCTCTTAGAAGAACAAGAGCAAGAAGAAGAAGATGTGCAACATCAAATCATAGAAGAAGTTATTCAAAGCATACAAGAAGCAAAGAATAAAAAACTTCATTAATAGGAATTTTTGTTATGTCAAAAGTGGTGACATTTGTGATACCAAGCAGTGCCAAGCAGGCCTATCAGGACCTGTCACAAAAATATTCGGCTATTGAGCCGCCGACATGGGCACTCCTTTTGGCGCAAGCAGTTCGTAAAGAAGGACATGATCCTTGTATCTTAGACTTTGATGCGGACCCATCACCAGACCTTGAGCATTCGGCTCATCGTATCTCTGCTACGAATACAGACATAGCAGTGTTTGTTCTTTATGGACAAAATCCAAACTCAGGCACCACAATGATGATTGGTGCATCAAGACTAGCAAGACAACTCAAACTCATTCGGCCTTCAATCAAAACTGTATTCATTGGCTCTCATGCATCTGCATTGCCGTATGATGTGATTGGTTTACCTTATGTTGATTTTGTATTCATCAATGAAGGTGTATATGGTTTACTAGACCTACTTCAAACAAACTACAAAGATCACTTGGATAAAGTTCGTGGTCTTGTTTATAAGAAGCATGGCTTTGCTGCAACAGGTGCACCAGGAGAAATTGTCAAAACAGAAGACATGGATCGTGTAATGCCTGGTTATGCATGGGATTTGCTACCAAAGAAAACAAATCTTTTAGACAAGTACAGGGCACATTATTGGCATACAAACTTCTTAGATGAAGATCGTACACCGTTTGCCGCAATCTCAACATCATTAGGCTGCTCATTTGGTTGCAACTTCTGTATGATCAACATCGTGAATCGTACATCGTATCAGCAAGGTACAGTATCGTCAGACTCACGTGGTATGCGTTTCTTTTCACCAGAATTGATGCTCAAAGAATTTGAGTTTCTGTGGGAAAACGGTGTGCGTACAGTTCGTTTGACTGATGAAATGTTCTTTCTGAACAAGAAATACTATGTGCCTATTTTACAAGGTCTTGTTGATCGTGGTATGAAGTTTAACTTTTGGGCATATGCACGTGTTGATTCTGTTCGCAAGGATCAACTTGAACTATTTAAAGAAGCAGGTGTTAATTGGCTTGCACTTGGTATTGAAGCAGGTAATCCACAAGTTCGTTTAGAGATTGATAAAGGTCGCTTTAAGCAAGTTGACATTCGTGAAGTTGTACAAGATATCAAAGATGCAGGCATCAACGTACTTGGTAATTACATGTTTGGTTTTCCAGAAGACACACAAGAAACAATGCAAGAGACACTTGACCTTGCACTTGAGTTGAATTGTGAACATGCAAACTTCTATGCAGCAATGGCATTACCTGGCAGTCCACTATACATGGAAGCAATTAATAATAAATGGGAATTGCCAGAGACATTTGAAGAGTTTGCATTTCTTTCATATGATTGTAAACCACTCAGAACAAAAGCACTAACTGGTGCTGAAGTTTTAAAGTTTCGTGATGAAGCATGGCACAAATACTTTTCACATGAACCATTTCTAAATCTTGTTGAGAATAAATTTGGCACACAATCAAGACAGAACATTCAAGAGATGTCAAAGATTAAATTGAAGAGGAAGATACTAGGTGACTAAGCAAGAACTTATAGAATTTGAAGAGAAGATGGCAGAGCATTTTAATAATGCTCGTATTCGTGCGCCAATTCATCTTTACTATGGCAATGAAAATGAACTGATTAAAATCTTTAAAGATATTCGTTCAAAAGATTGGGTGTTCTGTTCATGGCGTTCACACTATCAATGTTTGCTGAAAGGTGTACCACCAGAACAAATAGAAAAAGATATTTTGGAAGGCAAATCAATTTCACTGTGCTATCCAGAATTCAATATCTACTCATCAGCAATCGTTGGTGGTAACATACCAATTGCTGTTGGTGCTGCAATGGCTATGAAGAGAAAAAAGATTGATACAAAAGTTTATTGTTTTGTTGGTGACATGACTGCTGAATCGGGCGTCTTTTCTGAGAACTTAAAGTACAGCATGGCTAATAATTTGCCTATCAAGTTTATTGTTGAAGACAATGGTAAGTCAGTGTGTACAGACACGATGAAGACATGGGGTTTAAATCAATCATTATACAAACATCTTGACCAAGAATACATTTATTACTATGAATATGAAACCAAATATCCACATGCTGGTGCAGGAATGAGGGTGCAATTTTGAAATACTTTGAAGAACTCAAAGCAGCAATGGAGATGCTGTCAAAAGATTCACGTGTAATGTTCATGGGTCAAGCAGTTGAGTATGCTGGCACTGCCATGACAAACACATTGAAAGATGTACCAAAAGAACAGTTGTTAGAAATGCCTGTGTTTGAAGACACACAAATGGGTATGACACTTGGTCTTGCACTTGCTGGTTTTATTCCTGTGAGCATTTATCCACGATGGAATTTTTTAATCTGTGCAACAAATCAACTTGTCAATCATGTTGATAAAATTACGATGATGTCTGATTACAAACCACGTATCATCATTCGTACAAGTATTGGCTCAGAAAGACCTTTGCACCCACAACACCAACATGTCGGTGATTACACCGATGCTTTTAGAATGTTGTGTGAAAATGTTGATGTGATAAGACTAGAAGAACCAGAAGATATTATGCCTGCATATACAAAGGCATATGAAAGAAAAGATGGTATTGCTACGATACTTGTAGAGTACGGAGACTACTATAACGAAAAATGATTATATCTAGAACTCCTTATCGTCTTTCTTTGTTTGGTGGTGGTACAGATTATCCAGCATGGTATCAAAACAGACCTTCTAAGGTCATATCTGCTGCCATGGCACACTACTGCTATATAAGTTTAAAGAAGTTACCGCCTTACTTTGACTATGTGAATAGAGTTATCTATTCTAAAATTGAAAGCGTATCAGATATTTCACAAATAGATCATCCTTCTGTAAGGGAGTGTTTGAAATACTATGATATACCTAATGGGATTTCTATTAGCCATGACGGCGATTTACCTGCTCGTTCAGGCATTGGATCAAGTTCTTCATTTACTGTTGGATTGATTCACGCCATACTGGCTTCAAAGAAAAAATTGCCAACGCCGTATGGTCTTGCAATTGATGCTATCAATATAGAACAGAACTGTATTGGTGAGTCTGTTGGTGTACAAGACCAAATCATGGCGGCTTATGGTGGCATTCGTGTCATTGAATTATCTGATGAGGGTATCAATGTTCGTGACCTAAGAATTAAAGATGATTATACACTCAACCTAGAAGAACATATCATGCTAGGTTTTTCAGGCATTGATAGATTTTCAAGTGTTCACGCCAAACACCAAATTGATGCTATCAAAGAGGGTAAGTCTACAAAGTTATTGGAAGAAATAACTTCAGTCACAAATAATGCATTGTATATTTTTGAAAATCATGGTAAAATAGAAAACATAGGTGAGTTGTTAGACTATCAGTGGAAACGGAAAAGAGAACTCACGGATAGTGTTACAACTAGTTACATAGATACAATATACAATAAAGCAATGAATGCTGGTGCATACGGTGGTAAATTGATGGGTGCGGGTGGTGGTGGATTCTTTATGTTTCTTGCACCGCCTGATGCACATGAGAAGATAAGACAAGCAATACCAGAAATTAATGTATGGGTGCCCTTCAGATTTGATTTTGAAGGCTCTAAAATTATAATGGAGTGAGAATGAAGTATCCTTTAATGTCAGACAATATTACTAGAGAAGATTTAGATTTGGTAATAGAACATCTTAAAAAAGATAATCCTAAACTTACAAATGGTCCTGAGTGCCGTGCTTTTGAAGAAGCATGGAGTAAATGGCTTGGTGTAAAATATTCTGTGTTTGTCAACTCAGGTGCTTCTGCTAATCTATTGTCAATGACAATGTTGAAGATCAAACATCCAGAAGGTGGTGAAGTGATTGTGCCACCATTCACATGGGTATCTGATATCGCATCTATTATTCAATGTGGTTTCACACCAGTATTTGTTGACATTGATTTGGATACACTTGGCATGAATGATTTTGGCATACTCAATGCAATCACTGATAAAACAAGAGCAGTGTTTATTACGTATGCACAAGGTTTTGATTGTTTATCTGACAGAGTATTGGAAGTTCTACGTCATCGTAGCATACCTTTGATTGAAGATGTCTGTGAATCACATGGTGCAACACACAACGGTAAACTGTTGGGTAGTTATGGTTGGATGTCTAACTTCTCTTTCTACTTTGCACATCACATGTCTACCATTGAAGGTGGTATGGTATGTACAAACGACCCTGAAGTATATCACACAGTTCGTATGCTTCGTTCACACGGTATGGTTCGTGAGTGTGCATCAGAAGAAATGTCCGAGAAGTATAAGGCAGAGTACCCTGAGTTGAACTCTGACTTTATCTTTGCCTATCCAGCATACAACATGCGTAACAATGAGATTGGCGGTATACTTGGTCAAAATCAGTTGAAACATTTGGATGAAAATGTTAGACTACGTAATGAGAATCTATTTTACTTTTTGGCTAAACTAGACCAGAAAAAGTATAAGGTTGATTTTAGATTGATTGGTTGCAGCAACTATGCCTTTAACATTGTATTGCAGCCAGAGTATGCAAACAAAGAGTTTGCTCAAAGATTGATGGGTAAGATGCGTGATGAACAAATTGAGTTTCGTCGTGGTTCTGCTGGTGGCGGCAATCAACTGCGTCAACCATACTTGAAGAACATTGTGCCAGAAGATCATTACAAGAACTTTCCAAACACTGATCACATGCACTTTTATTCGTTCTACATTGGTAACTATCCAACATTAAGTAAGATGGCAATTGACGAAATCACAACTGTACTGAATAGGGTATAATATGAACATATTGGTGACTGGCGGCGCTGGCTATATTGGCTGCATTTTAACAGAGTATTTACTTCAGACAGGACATGAAGTGACTGTCATTGACAACTTCATGTACAAGCAAACTGGACTGAATCATCTTTGTGAAAACAAAAAACTTACCATTGTAAATGGAGACATTCGTAATCCATATCATATGACGCCTCTGTTGAAAAAAGCAGATGTTGTTATACCACTTGCAGCACTTGTTGGTGCGCCGCTGTGTAATAAAGATGTTGTTGGTGCAGACACGACAAACAAAGATGCAATGTTCTGGATGTTAAATGCTGTTTCAAATGAACAGCGTATCATTATGCCTACAACCAATTCAGCATATGGCACAGGTGATGAAAACAATTTCTGCACAGAAGAATCACCACTGCGGCCAATCTCTAAGTATGCGATTGATAAGGTTGCAGTAGAAGAAAGATTGATGGAGCGTGAGAACTCAATCAGTTACCGTCTTGCTACCGTGTTTGGTATGTCACCACGTATGCGTTCAGACTTACTAGTAAATGATTTGGTCTATCGTGCAGTCAATGATGGCTATGTAATTATCTTTGAAGGTCATTTCAAACGTAACTACATTCATGTACGTGATGTATGTGAAGCATTCTTACATGCACTCTTTCAGTTTGATTACATGAAGAGCAATATCTATAATGTAGGTTTGTCATCGGCAAATGTATCTAAACTAGAACTCTGTGACATTATCAAGAAACATATTCCTACTTTCACAGTGGTAGGGGGTGATATCAAAAAAGACCCAGATCAACGTAACTATATTGTGTCAAATGAAAAACTAGAATCAACAGGTTGGGCACCTTATCATACACTAGATGATGGTGTAGAAGAACTTATCAAGGGCTATACATACTTGAAGAATAACATTTACGGTAATGTATAATGACAACAGCAAATCATTACGTTAATAATGCAGATTTTCTAGCAGCACTTGTTAAGTATCGTACAGAATGTGCCACTGCTAAAGAAGAAAATAAACCAGAGCCAAAGATACCAGATTACATTGGCGAATGCTTTCTAAAGATTGCAGAACACCTATCACGTAAGCCAAACTTTATTTCATACACATACCGTGATGAGATGATATCAGATGGTGTTGAAAACTGTCTGATGTATTTTCGTAACTTTGATCCTGCCAAATCAAAGAATCCATTTGCTTACTTCACACAGATAATTTACTATGCTTTTCTGCGTAGAATTATGCGTGAGAAGAAGCAACTGTATGTGAAGTATAAAGCCACACAACAGTTTGGTTTGCTTGATGAGGGTGAGATGTATGAAGATGAAAATGGTAACATGAAGCAGTTTGAGTTGTATGATAACATCTCAGAGTTCATTCATAACTTTGAGGAAAATAAGAAAAAGAAAAAAGAAAAGAAGTCGGAGGGTCTTGAACAATTTCTAGATGATGATGTAGAGTAATATTATGAAAATATGTGTGCTTGGTGATACTCACTTCGGTATGAGAGGTGATTCTTTAGACTTTCATAAATACATAGAGAAGTTCTACGATAACGTGTTCTTCCCCTACTTAAAGGATCACAATGTTACAACCGTTGTACAACTTGGTGATCTTTTCGACCGCCGTAAGTTTATTAACTTCAATTCACTCTATCTATGTCGTAAATATTTCTTTGATAAACTACAAGAAAATGGCATCACGTTCATCACATTCCTTGGTAACCATGATGTCGCTTTCAAAAACACCCTTCAGGTTAACTCCTCAAAGTTACTTCTAAACGGTTATGATAATGTTACTGTACTGGATACTTTTACTACAATGCAGTTTGGCGGCATTGATATTGACCTGGTACCTTGGATATGTGACGATAACGAAGTTGAAATCACTCAAAGACTAAAAGACTCCAAATCACAAATCGTTTTTGGTCATTTTGAAATAGCAGGCTTTGAAATGGATCGTGGTAATATTTGCCATGAGGGTATTGACAAGGCACTGTTTAACAAGTATGATATAGTTTTGTCTGGTCATTTTCATCATCGTTCTGATGATGGACACATTTACTACGTTGGTTCACCAAATGAAATGACATGGGCAGATTATAATGACCCACGTGGCTTTGTCATCTTTGACACACATACCCGTGAACAAGAGTTTGTCAAGAACCCATACAGAATGTTTTACAAGTTAAATTATAATGATGAACTAGAAAATTTCGCTGAAGGTTATAAACCAACATTCATGGACTATTCGATCTATGAGGGTTGTTATGTCAAGGTGGTTGTGATCAACAAACTAAATCCATTTTTGTTTGACATTGTGATTGATAGTATATACAAAGCCGGTGCTGCCGATATATCTGTCGTTGAAGATTTCACCGATACAACAACTGATATTGACCAAGAATTAGTTGATCAGGCAGAAGATACCATGACAATACTTTCAAAGTATATCGATAACTTGACAATCAATGTAGAGCCTGTTAAACTAAAAAGTATTATGCAGGAACTTTATGTTGAGGCACTGAGTACCACTACTGAATGATATTATTTAAAACACTGCGTTGGAAAAATCTGTTAAGTACCGGTAATTACTTTACCGAAATAGCACTAAACAGTAACGCTAATACATTAATTGTAGGTACGAATGGCTCTGGTAAGTCAACGATGCTTGACGCCTTGTGTTTTGGTTTGTTTGGTAAACCTTTTCGTGCAATTAACAAACCAAATCTTGTAAACTCAATCAACAATCGGGATGCTGTAGTTGAAATAGAGTTTTCAATTGGTAGCAAAGAGTTCAAGATTGTTCGTGGTATCAAACCAAACATCTTTGAAATCTACCAAGATAAAGTTTTGCTGAATCAAGATGCGGCTGTAAGAGATTATCAAGACTACCTAGAGAGGTTTATTCTCAAACTAAACTACAAGTCTTTCACACAGATCGTTATTCTTGGTTCAGCATCGTTTACGCCGTTCATGCAGTTGTCTTCTGCCGACCGTAGAGCAATTATTGAAGACTTGTTAGACATTCAGATTTTCTCTACAATGAATGGTCTAATCAAAGAAAGATTGTCAAACAATAAAGACCTGACGGTAGCAAAAAAGAGTGATATATCTTTGTTGATGCAGAAGTATCAATTGAAGAAAGAGCATCAAGATAAACTCAATCAAGATAATGAAGCAAAGGTAAAAGAATATGAGGAAGAGATACTTCTGCACAGAGAAACCATTCGCACCTTACATGGTGACATTGACAGCTTGGAACAAACCAAGCAGACCTTATCCGAAGTCTGTGCTAAAATTCCTGAAAATGAAAAGAAGATTACTGCGTTTAAAAAAGTTGAGTCACAAATTGAGAGCAAGATATCCAAAGTGGGAAATGATAGAAGTTTCTATGAACACAATGCTGATTGCCCAACCTGTAGGCAGGCCATTACCATGGAGTTTAAAGAAGGGCAACTCACAGAACTTGGCACAAAAGAACACGAACTTGCTAGTGCTTTGACGGAATTACAAACAAAAATTACAGATCAAGAAAATGTAGTTGCTGAACTGCGTGAAAAAGAAAAAGAACTATCAAATGTACGCATTCAATTGGCGACAACACAGACTGGTGTCAAAGGTTTGAATGATTCAATTATCAAACTAGAAAAACAAATCAAACAAATACAAAAGCCAAAAGAAGACGTTGATGAGGATGAATTAGATACCATCAAGAAAGAGGTTGAACAAGCACAAGATGAACTGAAGCAGTTGTTGGATGATAAAGCATATTACGATGTTGCTTCTTCATTGTTGAAAGATACCGGCATCAAAACAAACATCATCAAGCAATATTTGCCAGTAATAAACAAATTGGTGAACAAGTATCTGACAAGTATGGATTTCTTTGTGAACTTCAATCTTGATGAGTCATTCAAAGAAACAATTAAGTCTAGGCATCGTGATGAATTTTCTTACCATAATTTTTCAGAAGGTGAGAAACAGCGTATTGATATGGCATTGATGTTGACATGGAGAGCAGTTGCAAAACTAAAGAACTCCACCAATACCAATCTATTGATACTTGATGAAGTGTTTGATTCAAGTTTAGATACAAGTGGCACAGAAGACTTGATGAAGATATTACATACACTTGAAGGTGTAAATCTGTTTGTCATCAGCCATAAAGGTGACATACTACAAGATAAGTTTGCAAATACAATTAAATTTGAGAAAGTCAAAAATTTTTCAAGGATGGTGAAATGAGTGAGATACTAACAATTGATACTGCCGCTGGCTTACAACAAATAGAGAAAGTAAATCCTTTGCCTGTACATGGTGAAGATTACTTTATGTTGAGTGTTCCTATACCTGAGTATAAAGGAGACTTTCCTAATCCCGCAATTGTTCATTTGGCAAAACGTTTGCGTACTACCATGAAATTGTATTCTGGTTTAGGATTGTCTGCAAACCAATGCGGTGTTGCTGAGAGAATGTTTGTTATTGGTATGGACGACTTTCAACTAACATGCTTGAATCCTAAACTAAAAATAATGTCTGCCAATAAAGTAAAAGAAAAAGAAGGATGCTTATCTTATCCAGGTCTGTTTTTAAATGTAGAAAGACCTGATTGGATTGAAGTTGAATTTCTTAATGAGCATGGTGAAAAACAAGAAATGAGACTTGATGGATTAACGGCTCGTTGTTTTATGCATGAAATGGACCACATGAATGGAATTCATTATACGAACTATGTGAAGCCCGTAGCACTGAGAATGGCAAGACAAAGAGCAACTAAACTTGTGAAAAAAATTATTCGTAATAGCAAAAAAAATGGATGAGAAAACATTTGTAGAGCAACAATGGCAAGAATGGCAGGACAAAAATCCCGCCAGTTCTTTTTCCGATATTGATGTTGATTACCTGCGTGAAAAAGTTATACGTGAGTTGACTTATGTTTCACAAATGGATGTCAAAGAGTATACTTTGTATCAGAAATGGTGTGAAGTACAAGACAAATATCCTAGTAGAGAAGTTTCAACATTGTTTGGTGTTGAGAAACAACTAATTGATTTGTCACAAGCGGCATCTATTGAGGATGTCAAATCAAATATTTGGGTGCCAGAATCCGCTGAAGACTATTTGAATCTTAAACCTGTTCTAGAGTATACCGATGATTCTGGTGAAATTACAAAAACTGGTATTGATGGTTCTTCAGTAACAATCACAAAGAAAAGAAACAAGAAACTACCAGAAACTTGGAATACGATTCGTACATTCATCTCTACGATGAAAAACAATTCCAATATCGGTCGTAATCTAAACTTTATTGTCAAAGACGATGTTACTGGTAAATATCTTGGTGTGATTTGTATCTCATCAGATTTTCTTGATCTGACACCACGTGATAACTTTATTGGTTGGTCACGTGAACGTAAGACACAAGGTGCTATGATTAATCATACTGCTATTGGTTCTACGATTGTACCTTTTCAACCACTAGGCTTCAACTATGTTGGTGGTAAACTACTAGCATTGTTGTGTCTGTCAGATGAAGTGCAAAATATCTGGAAAAGAGTTTATGGTGATGTGCTTGTTGGTGTTACCACAACTTCTCTTTATGGTAAAACTAAGGCGGGTGGTTTATCACAGTATGATAATCTAGATCATTGGCAGCCAATGGGTTTCACCTCTGGTTCTGTTTCATTTGAACCAGAAAAAGATACACGATATGAGATTCGTGAATGGCTGAAAAAAAATCACACACGCAAATACTTTGAATGGTATGAAGCGGTAAAACCAAGTGGTCAGCCACACAAACGTGACCATAAGAATCGTTCTTTGAACTTTACTTATTCACAACTGAAAGTGCCTAAAGAACTCATTCGTTCTGAACATGCACGTGGCATTTACTTTAGTTCATTGTATACAAACACAAACGATTTTCTTTGTGACCGAATCAAAGAAAGTGAATTAGTCAAGGCCTTTCCTACTGACTACGATTCATTAGTTGGTATCTGGAGAGACAAACATGCCAAAGGTCGTATCAAACAGTTGATGAAGAAAGACAATGTATCTTATGAAACACTGTTTTATGATGACTTAATTGAACTATCGTGGGAAGAGACCAAGGCTAAGTACCTACCGCAGGTCGGTCGTTAGCAAAAAAGCAACTTGACAATCTCCAGCATACCAGTTATAATGGTGTGTACAGTTTGATATGGAGGTATTGATGTCTTTTTTGCAACACTTTTCTGATGTGCTTGACAAACCCCGTCAAACCATATATAATGGTTACTCAGTGATTGACGAGGTTATCAAATGAGTAACATTCAAAATCAAAAGTCCGGTCTGGCCAAACTCATGGCCACCGAGAATCTTATCGTTCAACATGCCAAAGTTCCAACGGCAATGTTTGATCCTAAAAATCGTGTTCTAACCTGTCCTATTTGGGAACAAATGTCAGGCGACCTTTATGACTTGCTAATGGGTCATGAAGTTGGTCACGCTATTGATACTCCTGCCGATGGTTGGCATGGTGCTGTACATGAACGTGGTGCAAACTACAAAGGCTTTTTGAATGTAGTTGAAGATGCACGTATTGAAAAACGACAAAAGCGCCGTTATCCTGGTCTGCGCCGTTCGTTTGTCAACGGTTTCAATGAACTCATGGACAAAGACTTCTTTGGTCTGGCTGGTCGTGATGTTAATACAATGTCGTTCATTGACCGTTTGAACATCTATTCAAAATCTGGCTACACCATTCCTGTTGCATTCAATGCAAAAGAACAGGAGTTTGTTGAACGTGTTCAGACCTGTGAAACATGGGATGATGTTCTCAAAGTTACCAATGAGATTTGGGACTATTCAAAAGAAGAACAGTCTCAGACTAATATGCCTCAAGATAATTTTGAGTCCGATGAGGGTGATGAAGATTATGAAACCCAACCTGGTTCAAATGAAGGTGATGCTGAGACTGATGGCGAAGGTGAACAAAAATCTAAGACTAAAGCCAAAGGTGAAGATGGTGATCAAGAAAATGAATCGGCATCAAACGCTAGCCAAGATGGTGAAGAGGAAGGTGATGATGAGGGTGAAGACAAAGATGGTGTAAATCGCACCAAAGAATCTCAGAGTGTACGTGAGGATCAAACTCCCGAACCACGGTGTGAGACTGATGAAAACTTCCGTCAGAATGAAGGCAAACTCATTGCGAAACATGCACGTGAGTATGTTTATGTTGATATACCTAAGCCGAATCTGACAAAGATTGTCACACCAGCAAAACGTGTACAGGAAGTTCTGACTGAAGAGTTTTCAAAACAGCGACCTTCTGACTATCAATCAATTGCCAATACTTTGTACAATGATTTTCGTCGTAAGAATGAACGATTCATTTCATTGTTGGCAAAAGAATTTGAGATGCGTAAGGCTGCCGATAAGTTTTCTAAAGCGAAAACATCGTCAACTGGTGACATTGATGTAAGCCGTGTTTTCAAATATCAGATTGATGATAACATTTTCAAAAAAGTTATGCGTGTGCCTAAAGGTAAATCGCACGGCTTGATTTTGTTGCTTGATAAGTCTGGTTCAATGTCAGAGAATCTTGGTGCATCATATGAACAGATACTTGTGTTGGCTACCTTCTGCCGCAAAGTAAACATTCCATTTGCAGCATATGGTTTCGGTAATGCTGATCATGTTCGTGAAACGATTGACTACCGTGAAGAACCTGGTACAGGTAAATCTTATGGTTGTTTCTCTGAAAACAATCGTGAGATGCACTTGTCTTCGGTGTATCTTCGTGAGTTAATTAACTCAAAGATGAGTAACTCAGAATTTTCTAAGGCAACAAAGAATATTCTGTGTCTCATGAATGCTTGGTCTGGTGGTCGTTATTCTAGAGGTGCTAATTTTTATCGCCCACAATCCGATTCACTGTCCAATACACCGTTGACTGAGGCGATGATTGCTTGCCAATCAATTATCAAAGAGTTCCGCACTGTGAACAATCTTGATATTGTAAACTTGTGTGTGGTTCATGATGGTGATGCTGATGATATCAATTCATATCACAAACCGAATGAAGGTGAAAGCATCAATGGCAACCGAAACTTCTTCAGTACAAATTATCAGAACGTTTTTCTATGTGATAAGAAAAACAAAATTCAACAAGCGGTACCTGAAGGTGATGATGGTATTCGTATTGCCATTAGTAATTGGTTGACGAAAACAACCGGTGTAAAAATCATCGGCTTCTATTTGTCGCCCAACTACATGATGAAAAATGCTGTACGCCGCCGTTTGTTTAATGATGAAATTAATGAACTGCGTAAATCACCACGTGAGAATTACTATCAATTGAAAGATGCGTATTCAAAGTACATGAAATTGATTCGCAAAGATAAGTATCTTGAATCAAAGAATGTTGGCTATGAATCATTCTTTATTCTACCAGGTGGTAGTGATTTGAATATTGAGGATGAAGACTTTGAGGCACCAACAAAAGTTACCACCTCAACTTTGACCAAGGCGTTCAGTAAGTATACCAAAAATCGTCAAGTCAACCGTGTTCTGGTATCACGTTTCATCGGTATGATAGCAGTTTGATAACATACCACCGCTTGACAAAGTGGTGGTATCCTTATATAATGGTAGTTCCTAAAGTGATGGAGAATTTATATTATGACAAGTCGTGCTAATAAACGTCAGGCTTTTATTGATGCTCTTAATGCAACTGGTAAGGCTGAGGTATCGTTGTCAGAAGTGAAAGACATTGCCTCCGATGCTGGTCTGGCGATTCCCTACTGGTTCACTAACGATGAGAGTAATAAGGTCAAACGTGGTGTATATCGTGTTCCTGGCGCCTCTGGTGCTACACCAGCCATCAGTCTGGCTGCACAGGTAATACCTATGGCAAAACCCGAACCTGTGCAAGGTAATCGTATTGCAAATGTGACAACTGATCTTGAACTTGAGAATCTGGTTCCTTTTCAATATGACAACTATGTTCCTTTTGGCAACTTTGATGATGTGTTGTCAATTGTGAAATCAAAACAATTCTTCCCTGTGTTCATCACTGGTCAATCTGGTAACGGTAAGACCATGAGTATTGAACAGGCTTGCGCCAAAGCAAAACGCAAATTCGTTTGCGTATCAATGACACCTGATTCTGATGAGAGTGATTTGCTTGGTAACTATGTTCTGATCAACGGTCAAATGGAATGGCGTGACGGTCCTGTGACTGTGGCAGCCCGCCAAGGTGCTGTACTCTGTATTGATGAGATTGACTACGGCGCTCAGAATCTTTCCTGCTTACAACGGGTACTTGAGGGTAAGCCATTCTTGCTAAAGAAAAAGAATGAACTGGTTACACCTGCGCCAGGTTTTACCGTGTTTGCTACCGCTAACACAAAAGGTAAAGGCTCTGAAGATGGTCGCTATATGTTTACCAATGTATTGAATGAGGCGTTTCTTGAGCGTTTCCCAAATACAATGGAGCAAGAGTTTCCACCTGCACGTATTGAAGAAAAAATTATCAACAAAGAACTTGATTCAGTCGGTCGTTCTGATGATGTATTTGCCAAAAATCTAGTTACTTGGGCTAATACGATTCGTAATACCTTTGCTGATGGTGGTTGTGATGAGGTTATTTCAACCCGCCGTTTGGTACACATTGTGAAAACATTCGGTATTTACGGTGATAAGAAAAAAGCGATTGAGTATTGCTTGAATCGTTTTGATGCCGATACTAAGATTACCTTCCTTGATCTGTATACTAAGATTGATGCTGGTATTGATCCTAGTGAATTGGTATCAACTGAACAGATTGAACCGGTAACAACTTCTGAAGAACAGCCGTTTTAATTCTTGACAGAGGCTTAGTCCTCTGTTAGGATTATATTTGTGTCACTGAACAAACAATGTTTAAGTAAGTGACACTTTTTTAAACTCTGACTACTGGTCAGAAACTAAACTAGGAGAAATTATGAAATACAATACACTGCATTGCTATAATGCATCCTTCAAACTTATTGATCCGCAACTTTTTGACTTGCGTAAAAAAACAGGTCTAGACCTTTCCTTTCAATCATCTGCACGATGGTCTGATGATACAAAAACCGCATTTGTAACATCACTTGTTACAGGCATGGCACCATCAAAAATTGTTCTTTGTAATGTCGAGAAGTGCCTTGAAAATGTTATCGAGGGTTCAGATGACTGGAAATACTTCAAATATTGGCAAGACCAAGGATATGAATGGATTTCAATTGACGGTAACAACCGCACCATTACTATCAATGAATTTTTAGAAGGCAAAATTTCCATTGCACATGGAGATTATACACTGCCTAATGGTACAACGGTACACGTTGATAAAACCTGCGACAATTATAATACATTCAAGAAAATTTTCCGCAAATATGTTGATGAGTATGTGCAAGTGGCTTATGTTGCATATACGAATGCTACACGTTATGATATGACACAATTGTTTTTGAATATCAATGACGGTGTATCTCTTAACTCACAAGAAAAACTAAATGCTATTCTAGTTCCTTTTTCGGGTTGGGTTCGTGATCGTGTTAAAGAACACTATCCAGTTTTGAAAAAAGTTTTTCCAACAGAGAAACAATTTGTTCGCCGTTCTATTGATGACTTTATTGTTTCAATGGCAATTTACTCAACGTTTGGCACCCAAAAAACAATTCAATTGGGTGAAAAGAAAAAAGCCTATGAAGATGACTCTGCGGTATCACGTGGTACAAATCGTGCAGAGAAACGCATTGAAGAAGTTCTGCGCCTTGTGAAAAAATATGCTGATGATGGTTTTAAAAACTCATCAACATTATTCAATCTTTATATGTTGACTACACATATTCAAGACAACAACATGAAAATTTTGAATGAAGGTGATTTTTTCAAGTGGTTTATGGCTACAGAGAATCGTTTGATTGCAAATGATAAACCAATCATGACAACTTCAGGTGGTGAATCACGTACTTATAGTTCATGTAATGATACCATGTCTGCACCAGAATTGACTGCACGTAAAGATACTTTGTTGCGTGAGTTCAATAAAGTTGATTGCCTTGGTAAACTTGTGACTGCACGTGATAAAGAACGTTTTTATACACAAGCACAGAAGTATGAATTATGGTCAAAACAAGGTGGTGTTTGCCCTAAAACTGGTAAAGAAATTCCAGAACATGAGATCAACAATCACAAAAAGTGGCAAGCCGATCACATTCTACCACACGATCTAGGTGGTGAAACTACTATTGAAAACGGTCAACTTGTTTGCGCTGAATACAACAATAAAAAAGGTAATCGTTGGTCTGATCAAGCGGTAACATTTGCTTAATTTTTCACTATTGCCTAAGAGAGTGTTGACACACTCTCTTTTTTTGTATATACTATTAACTATGTAGAGAAAAGTCGCCTCTACTATTCATTTTTCGTGCGACTAATTTTTATGGAGTAAATTGAATGTCTGCTAAAGAGAAAATTCTAAAGTTCCTTTCTAAGGACGGTCCTTACAATACCTTGACTTCTGCACAAGCACGTGCCCGTTTCGGTATCGTAAACGTTGGTGCCCGCATTGAAGAACTTCGTGCTGAAGGCTACTGCATCTATACCAACAAGAAAACTCTTGCTGATGGTCGTCGTATCACTTACTACAAACTCGGCAAACCAACCAAAGAAATGGTTGCTATGGCACATGCTGTTCTTGGAGCAGAAGCGTTTGCCTAAATTAGGCTAGAAACTGGTGGAGTGAGAGCATATATATTATGTGTTCTCACTCTTTTTTTATGGATAAATTATGCAATTACAAGTTAACCTTGAAGAACTGAGAAAGAATAAACTGTTCGTGGCTACACCAATGTATGGTGGTATGAATCACGGTTTGTATATGAAGTCTTGCCTTGACTTACAAACTATCATGATTCGTTATGGCATTGAAACAAAGTTTTCTTTTCTCTTCAACGAATCACTCATCACAAGAGCAAGAAACTATTTGGTAGATGAGTTTCTACGCACAGATTTTACACACATGATGTTCATTGATTCGGACATTCACTTTGATCCGAATGATATCGTAGCACTGATGGCATTAGATAAAGATGTTATTGGTGGTCCTTATCCCAAGAAGTCAATCAACTGGGGCAACATTGCGGAAACAGCCCGCAAACATCCAGACCTGAATCCAAAAGAACTTGAGAATCTTGTTGGTGAATACGTATTCAACGTAGTAAAAGGCACACAACAATTCCAAGTATCCGAGCCATTAGAAGTAATGGAAATTGGTACAGGTCATATGATGATCAAGCGTCAGGTGTTTGATAAGATGAAAGAAGAATATCCTTTCATTCGTTATAAGCCCGATCATATTGGTCAAGCACATTTCGATGGCTCACGTTACATTCATGCATACTTTGATACCGTGATTGACACAACTGATTCATGTGTTGGTGGTGGCTCTGAGCGTTATCTGTCAGAAGATTATATGTTCTGTCAAATGTGGCGCAAGATGGGTGGAAACATTTGGTTGTGTCCTTGGATGAGAACTCAGCATATCGGTACATACGCATTTACTGGCAACATGCCCGCTGTTGCTCAGTATACCGGTAGACTTTGATCGACTACAAATACAGTGAAGACCGTATTCTTGAAGAGTTAAAAAAATACATCGACAAGACATACGGTCAACACTACTCACTAAACAAATTCCAAACTTCAGAATTCATTATAGACTGTGGGCACGGTGAAGGATTCTTTATTGGAAACATCATGAAGTATGCACAGCGTTACGGCAAAAAGAACGGCTATAATCGAGATGACTTGTTAAAAGTTGTACACTATGCTATAATGGCCTTACATAATCATGACTTGACGAGGAAATAAATCATGAAACTTTCAAATGAAACTCTGTCTGTATTGAAAAACTTTGCCAGTATTAATCAAGGCATTCTTTTCAAACCAGGCAAAACAATTCGTACCATTTCTACTCATAAGAATATTCTTGCTGAGGCTGTTGTCTCTGAAGAAATTCCAAAAGAGTTTGGTGTATATGATCTGAACAACTTTTTGTCCGTTCTTTCACTACACAAAGAAGAACCTGTGATTGACTTTGATGAGGCAAATGTTCTCATCTCTGGTCTACAAGGTCGCAGCAAAATCAAATATCGCTTCTGTGCATCAAGCATGATCGTTGCTGCACCAGATAAGAATCTGGAACTCAACAATCCAGAAATCAAATTTGATTTGAGTGCAGAAGACTTTGATTGGATTCTTCGTGCTGCCAATGTCCTTTCTTCACCACATATTGCTATTGAATCTGATGGTAGTAAAGTTTCTGTAACTGCATTTGATTTGCAGAATGATGCAGCACACACAGAATCTCTTGAAGTGTCAAAGAGCAATGGTGACAAGTACAAGATGCTGTTCAAAACAGAGAATTTGAAGATGCTTGCTGGTGCTTATTCAGTAACTATCTCTTCAAAGGGTATTGCACACTTCAAACACAAATCAATGAGCATTCAGTATTGGATTGCAACTGAAGCAGGCTCAAAATATGAGAAAGGTTAATCATGGGTAAGTTTGTTATTTTTACAAATGCATCACTAAACCACGATGGTGATTCAATCGCTATCAATAAAGACATTGTTGCATCAGTCTTTGAACTAATTCAGCCAGATTCAAATGCACAACTACAACCAAGAACTGTTATTTACGGTGTCAATAATATTGATTGGCAAGTTAAAGAACCATATCTTGAAGTGCTTGCAAAATTGAACGCTGACTGATATAATATATTACATTATGATTTTTGTGAAAGGTTACCATGGAACATCTTCTATGGACAGAAAAGTATCGGCCACGAACAGTGGAAGAATGTATTCTACCAGAACGTTTGAAAGCAGTGTTTCAACAATACGTAAACCAGAAAGAGATGCCAAATCTCCTTCTGGCTGGTGGGGCGGGTGTGGGCAAGACGACAATCGCCAAAGCCATGTGCAACGAAATCGGTTGCGACTACATGGTAATCAATGGTTCTGATGAGAACGGCGTCGATACAATTCGTGTCAAAATCAAAAACTATGCATCATCGGTTTCACTTTCTGGTGGCCGTAAGGTTGTCATTCTAGATGAAGCAGATTATCTAACACCAAACGCACAAGCAATTCTGCGTAATGCGATTGAAGAGTTTGCTGCAAACTGTTCTTTCATTTTCACCTGCAACTATAAAAACAAAATCATTGATCCACTACACAGTCGTTGTGCGGTCATTGAATTTGGTTTGAAGAATGGTGAAAAAGCGCAAATGGCTTCTGCGTTTTTCAAACGCATCACACACATACTTGATACAGAGAAAGTTGAATTTGACGAAAAGGTAATTGCCGAAGTAGTCAAGAAACACTTTCCAGATTTTCGTCGTGTTATCAATGAACTTCAACGCTATTCCAAACTCGGCAAGATTGATGTAGGCATCCTCTCTCAGATTGGTGATATTTCTCTAACACAGATTGTCAAACATTTGAAAGAAAAAGACTTTACGTCCGTCCGTAAATGGGCAGCAACGTCGGAAATTGATAACACGACATTCTTTCGCAAACTCTATGATGCTTTGTATGACATTGCAAAGCCTCAGAGTATACCACAAGCAGTCTTAATTCTTGCTGACTACCAATACAAGCAAGCATTTGTTGCTGACCATGAAATCAATCTTGTTGCTTGCCTGACAGAAATCATGGCTAACGTGGAATTCAAATGATACCTTTTGATACCTTATTTAAAGATGGCAAACTCAACAAGTTTATGGAAGAAAAGTCTAAAAACTTGTGGGAAGGCACACTCTTTGAAAAGTATCCATTGATATCCAACAAAAACAAAGGCGCCTTGGGAGAGAAAATAGTAGGTAAATACATGACATTACTAAACTGTTCTGTAAGAGAAAGAAAAAATTCAGGACAGGATTTTTTAATTGATGGTTATAAAACCGAAGTTAAAATTAGTTTAGCACATGAAACAGTACACAATCAATTTGCGCTTAATCACATTTCAATAAAAAAAGATTGGGAAAGATTGATCTTTCTTGGAGTCAACTATGATCTTTCAAAGTCAAAAATGGTATTCTTCAAGAAACAAGACTTTATTGACCATATGGACAACACACCTTCTCCTTTGTTTAAACATCAACAAGGTGGTGAAAAAATAAAGAATGACGATTACATTTTGATGGGTAATTTTGATAATTTTTTTGATTTGGATTTTGTCTACGACATTTCTGAATGGAAAAATAAGGAAGAACTAAGAGGTCTAGAATTTTGGTTGAAATAAAAGACTTTTTGAATATCAGATATAGTACCAGAAATCTTTCCGATGAACAATTTGAGGGTATAGTCAATGACTTAGCCACTCAATTAGAAGGTATAGATTACAAAACACTTTATACTGAAGAACAACTAAGGACAGATTGGAACAATTTGATTCGTTGGTTTTCAAATGAAAACACCATCAATTCAACTTCAAGAATTGGAATGAAATTGTGTGAACACTTTTTCCCAAACTTCTATAAAATAGAAGACAATCGTGGTAAAAGTTTTGCCAACAGTTGGACTGCTGAAAATCTGCAAAAAATTTTACGTTGGAATAGAAAGAGTCATAGCACACCATATCTTTCAGAACTAAAACGTGGAGTTTATTTTTGTTGTGGTCTAACCAAAAGTACAATGTATAGACCACAAATGGCAAAACTTTTGTGTTTGAAATATAAACCAAAAATAGTTTTAGACCCATGTGCTGGTTGGGGTGGAAGAATGTTAGGTGTGGTTTCAAGTGGTGCAAGATACATTGCTTTTGAACCAAATACAGAAACTTATAAAAATTTACAAAGACTGATTAAGTTTTTAAATATTGAAGATAAAGTTACAATCATATGTGATGATGCTTTAAATATGGCTAACTATAATTTACCTAAAGTGGATATGGTTTTGACCAGCCCACCCTATTTTGATGTTGAAGTTTATACTAAAGAGTCAACTCAATCAATAAACAATGTAACTAACTATGAATCCTGGATTGCAGAGTTTCTCAAACCTTTGATTGAAAAATCACTAAGCCATTTGAAAGAAGATGGTGTGAGTTGTTGGAACGTCGGTAAAGTCGGAAATAAAAACATGATAGATGATGTTAAGAATGTTCACTTTGAAAAACATTATTACGTTTTTGATAAATTCTCACTGGTCAGCAGCAAAAGGCAGGCATTGCAGAATGAACTTAAAAATGAGAAAAGTTTAGATGACACGGTGATTTTTAAATATGAGTAATCCATTTGACTATGCAACTGCCATCCTACAAACTAAGAAGCAAATGATTGTAGATGATATAACCGAGAAAGACTATGCTCCTTTTCTGGTCAACCGAGCCTTGTCTCAACACAAGGATTGTCTGGCCTTTGCGAATGAGATGAATAGTAGGCACTACCTTGAAAAGAAACTACAATTTGACTATTTGCTAAATACCGTCAGGTCTATGAAAAGACCGTTTGCGAAGTGGGCTAAGGCTGAAAAAAACGATGATTTGGAATGTGTCAAACTGGTCTATGGCCTGTCCGATTCCAAAGCACGTGAGGCTTTGAGACTTCTCAGCAAAGAACAAATCCAAAAACTAAAAGAAGAAACCCTGACGGGTGGGTTAAGGAAATGACATGGTTGATTTATCAAAGTTTGTTGAAGTCGTTCTTTCAAATCAAGATGACTTTTTAAAAATTCGTGAGACACTCACAAGAATCGGTGTCTCAAGTCGTAAAGAGAGGGTGCTGTATCAGTCTTGCCATATTCTACATAAACAAGGTAAGTATTATATCGTACACTTCAAAGAATTATTTGCATTAGATGGTAAGCTATCAACAATTACCGAAAATGATATACAAAGACGTAACGCTATTGCCAATTTACTTGAGGAATGGGGCTTGCTAAAGATTGTAAACTATGATATAGTAGAGAATAATATGGCACCAATTCATCAAATTAAGATTATTGCTTTCAAAGAAAAAGATGAATGGGAACTAGTTGCTAAATATAACATAGGTAAAAAAGGTAGAACTGAATAACGGTGATGCATCATGAGCAAAGTGAAAAACAATGCGATTAAACTGGTTAACAAGTACACCAAAGAAGAGGTGTACACACGGAATTACGATGATGTGATAAAAGAAGGCAATAATGAGTTCATTAAAGTCTTCAATCAAAGTAATCCACAAAGAACTTATCTTGTCAATCGTACAGCATTTGCGATTGCCAAGTGAGTCGTGATGCCTTCGGGGTCACGTAATTTTACTTGCTTAAAAGGAGAAAACTATGACTATTACTCGTATTAGTCCTTTACTACATCATACTCTTGGCTTTGATCGTTTCTTTGATGACATTGAGAAGTTGTTGTCTGCTACGCCAGCACAACATACTGGAAATACTTTTCCGTATCACAATATTATCAGAGTAGATGACAATCGTTACATTATTGAACTTGCGGTTGCAGGCTTCAGTAAAGACGACATTGAAATTACCAGAGAAAAAAATACTTTGGTAATCAAAGGTAATAAAGAAGATGAAGATATGGGACAAGCAGAATATCTACACAGAGGTATTGCTGCACGTAACTTCACAAAAACAATTACCATTGCTGACACTATTGAAGTACATAGTTCAGAACTCAAAGATGGTATTCTGCGTGTTGGTCTTATTAATGTTATTCCAGAACATCAAAAGCCAAAACGCATTGAAATTGGTAATGAACTGAAATTTTTTGAGCCTAAACTTCTACAAGAAGAAAAACAGGCTGCATAAACAGTGGGGCGCAAGCCCCACTTTGAAGGATACATGATGGACAAAGACCTACGATCATATCTCAAAATCTATTCCGATTGGCTCACACCAGAAGTGTGTCAAGAAACTGTTGACGAACTTGAACTAGTTGAAGGACAGTTTCAGACGCACCAGTTCTACGACTATCAGAATAATTCTAATCATTCGTATGAGCATGAACTTGCTGTTACATGGTCAAATGTAAAGCACAAAGAGTACATCATGCAAAGAATATGGGATGGCTTGCAGAGATATCACAAAGAACTTACTGATTGGGGTTGTAATTGGTATCAATCTTGGCAAGGATTCACTGAAGTTCGTTTCAACCGTTATCGTGAAGATACACAAATGAAACTTCACTGCGACCACATTCATTCAATGTTTGATGGTCAACGTAAGGGTATACCAACACTTACTATTCTTGGTGGTTTGAATGGCGGCTATGATGGTGGTGATTTGGTATTTTGGCAAGACACTCCTATAACTTTGAAGTCTGGTGAGATTATGATTTTCCCATCAAACTTCCTTTATCCACACAGAGTCGATCTGGTGACGAAAGGCACACGATACTCTTATGTTGCTTGGACATGGTAATGAAATCAAATTCAAACTTTAAAATGGGCAAAGAACTGAAGGTTCTACTTTCAGGTCTTTCTGGTAAAAACAAGACTGACTACAAGCGTGAGATGATTCAAGCAATCATTGCTCCACGAATTGAATTCAAGAAGAAGAAAAAAGAAGAGGTGCAAGGTGACTGATCTGTTGATGGTAAGTCACTTTCATAAAGACTTTCCTTTTAATCATGAATCCTCTTGGCTGAAAGCAGCATACGCTGGTTCTCATGCGCCATACAAGTGGCAACCACCAGGTCCCGGCAATTGGATCAACACATCACAACATAAAAGTGTATATGGCTATCGTCACTATTACAGCATGTGTAGTGAAGATGAGTTTCTTCGTGCATTAGCACAACAAGCATCCGAGTATTACTTGTGGCATAATGGTCGTGCAGACTTCATTGGCTGTACAACATATCGTCGTTATTTGGACTTCAAAGGTGACTTGGGTAAAAATATTCTGAAATCATCGTTGCCGGCCACACAAGAAAGTGCTAATTACATGTCATCCGATGAACAGAAGGCGGCCGCACTCAAACTACTTGAGACACACGATGCGATTACGAATCACATCACACCATTGCCATACTCAGTTCGTAATCAGTATCTACAGTCACAACCAGCAGAGTATTTGAATCTGTTTTTAGAGGGTATTGAAAAGTTATTACCTGATTACAGAGACAAGATGAGTTGGTGGGATGACAACGGCGCCAGTTTTGAAACATGTTATGTCATGCGTAAGCAACTGTTCAGAAAATATGCTTCTGAGTTATTTGAACTTTTAGAATATGTGTGGCAGAACACAAGCAGAGTATATCCAACAACTACAACAACATCTGAGCCATTGCCTTGGAGATATCCAGGTTTTTTAGGTGAAAGATTTTTACCATTCTTCCTACACGCCAACAACGTAAACGTGGCTAGAACGTCACTTGTCATTTTGGAATAGTCGGAACGATTTTTTCGTCGTGCGCCATGCATGAAGTGAGTGCTTACTTATAATGAAAGAAAAATACGTAAAAGCCCATATGAAAGCGGCCAGCGTTTATGCTGAACTTTCAACTGCTCGTAGATTACATGTAGGTTGTGTAATCGTCAAAGACAATACCATCATTGGTATCGGATATAACGGCATGCCATCTGGTTGGGATAACAACTGTGAAGAAACTTTATATGTCCTCAAAGATGAATGTTATGAGACACCGGAATGGATGATTGCCAATGGTTATACCGAAACTGCTCATGGTTGGACACGGTTAACGTCTAAACCAGAAGTTCTACATGCCGAATCTAATGCTATTGCTAAAGTTTCTCGGTCAACAAACTCAAGTGATGGGGCAACAATGTTTATTACCCACGCACCGTGCTTGGAATGTGCTAAGATGATATATCAGTCAGGAATCAAGGAGGTTTACTACAAAAACGCCTACAGAAGTGATTCAGGTATCAATTTTCTAAAAAAATGTGAAATTAAAGTTATTCAATGTGAGGAGTAAATTATGAGCAATATCACAAAAGTAGCAAAACAATTGGCTGAAGCCAATCCTAAAATCTCTAAAGCATACAAGTATGATCTTGTGATGCGTGAGTTTGACAACAAGGTTGAATTGATCGGTCTTGTTGATGATCCAACATATGACATTGCCGATTTTGTCGGTCGTGAAATGTTGTTTCCAAAAAAGTGGGTAACACTTGATGTTTATGAACCAACTACAAGGGTATCTGTATGAGTGAAATAGTTTGTATCACATTTAAAACACATCAAACAATCATTGGTGAAGTAGTTGATAAAGGTGAGATTGGTGTAAAAGTAAAAAACCCAATGCAAGTCATTGCAGTGCCACCACGTTCAGCAAGTGATCCGGGTGGTGTTGGCTTTGCGCCATATCTTGCTTTTGTTGAAGAGTTTGATAAAGGTATTACTTTCAATAATAATGACATTCTAACAACCAATACACCCGTTTCTGATTTGCTGGCACAATATAGAAAAATGTTTAGCCGAATTGAAATTGCACCACCTGGTCTTGTGATTTAATGAGTAAATATTATACGAATGTTTGCGTCCACGGCAATCACATACTTTTTCGTGGAGTGAACAACGGTCGGAGAGTTAAGACAAAGGTCAAATACTCTCCGACTTTGTTTTTGCAGTCTAATAAACAAAACCAATGGCGTTCATTGTTCAATGAGCCATTGGAACCTATGACTTTTGATACTATTCGGGAGGCACGTGATTTTGTCAAACGTTACGAAGATGTTTCAAACTTTAAAATCTACGGCAATACACGCTATGAATACGCATTCATTGCTGACAATTTTAGAGGGATTGTTGATTGGGATATTTCTCATCTCTCTGTCGCTTTCATAGACATTGAGGTTGGTTCTGAAAATGGATTTCCTGATCCATACAAGGCTACTGAGCCTATTACAGCAATCGCTATTCATCAATTGAATGGCGGTACTACGGTTTATGGTTGTGGTGATTATGAGGTAAAAGGTGAAGAAACATACATTAAGTGTGAAGATGAAATCAATCTTTGTGAACGGTTTATTGCTGATTGGTCAAGCGACCATCCTGACGTTGTTACTGGTTGGAATATCAAGTTCTTTGATATTCCTTACCTTGTCAATCGTTTCTCACGTTTATTTGGGGATGATGTAGTAAACAAGTTGTCACCATGGTCTGTCTATTCTGAAAGAAAGACTGTGTTCAAAGGCAAAGAGCAGATTGTTTATGATCTGGTCGGCATTTCTGTTCTTGATTATCTTGAACTGTACCAATGGTATGCACCTGGTGGTAAAAACGCCGAGAACTATCGTCTAGATACAATCGCCAGTGTAGAACTTGGTGAAAGCAAACTATCATATGATGAGTATGATAATTTACATCAACTCTATAGACTTGATCATCAAAAGTTTATTGAGTATAACATCAAAGATGTGCATCTGATTTTGAAACTGGAAGATAAACTAAAACTGGTTGAACTTGCACTGACTCTGGCGTATGACACCAAGTGTAACTATGATGATGTATTTGCACAAACAAGAATGTGGGATGCACTGATCTACAACTATCTACTTGATAAGAAGATTGTTGTGCCACCACGCCGTATTGCCAAAAAGAGTGAAGCATTTGAAGGTGCTTATGTCAAAGAACCAAAAATTGGTTTACATAATTGGGTCGCATCATTTGACTTAAACAGTCTGTATCCGCATTTGATTATGCAATACAACATCTCACCAGAGACCTTGATTGAGAAAGATGATTATACTGATGATATGCGCCGTATTTCAACACAGGCATCGGTAGAAAGTTTGCTTGACCAAAAAATTGATACGAGTGTGATGAAAGATGTGACAGTTACACCAAATGGTCAATTCTTTCGTACAGACAAGCAAGGTTTTCTACCAGCAATGATGATTGAGATGTATGAAGACCGTAAAAAGTTTAAGAAGTTGATGTTGAAAGAACAGCAAGATTATGAAAACGAAAAAGACAAAGGTAGAAAAAAAGAAATTGAGAAGTTAATTGCAAGATACAACAATCTACAACTTGCAAAGAAAGTTTCGCTAAACTCTGCCTACGGTGCAATGGGTTCTCAGTATTTTAGGTTTTATGATTTGCGCCAAGCACTTGCTGTTACACAAGCGGGTCAACTCTCTATTCGTTGGATTGAAAACAAACTCAACGATTATTTGAATAAAATTCTAAAATCTAATACTGACTATGTTATTGCTTCGGATACAGATTCAATCTATCTTAATCTTGGTCCACTGGTTGACTCTGTGTATAAAGAAAAACCAGAGGCTCAGAAAGTTATCGCCTTCATGGACAAAATCTGTGAAGAGAAAATTCAACCATATATTGATAAGAGTTATCAAGAACTTGCTGAATATGTTCATGCGTTCGACCAAAAAATGCAGATGAAACGTGAAGGCTTGTCCGATAAAGGTATCTGGACTGCAAAGAAACGTTATATTCTAAATGTGTACAACAACGAAGGTGTTCAGTATGCAAAACCAAAAATCAAGGTCATGGGTCTTGAGATGGTCAAGTCATCTACACCTACCGCTGTACGTGCCAAGATGTATCAATTGGTTGATTTGGTTGTAAACACCGACGAAGAAACGGTACAAAAGTTTGTTGCCGACTTTAGAGAAGAGTTTCGTAAGTTACCTGTTGAAGATATTTCTTTTCCACGTGGCTGTAATGGCTTGAAAGAATATGCGGATTCTGTTACAATATACAAGAAAGGCACACCTATTCATGTGAAGGGTGCAATACTGTATAATCATTTCCTTAAACAGCACAATCTGATGACTAAGTATCCTTTGATACAAGAAGGTGAAAAGTTGAAGTTTACCTATCTCAAAACACCAAACCCTTTCAGAGATATGGTTGTTTCATTTCCAACAAGATTGCCAAAAGAGTTTGAGTTGCAAGAATATATTGATTATGAAACACAGTTTGAAAAAACATTTCTTGAACCGATTAAATTGATTCTTGATTGTATCGGTTGGCAAACAGAGAAGCAATACACACTTGAGAGTTTCTTTTCATGAAAAATATACGTGTAATCAGAACTGGTATTAATGTCTCAAAGATATTGAAACAGTTGCAGCAGTATCCAGAAGACTGGGGCAACCAAAAAAAAGTAAAAGGCACTGAACAACTTGACCATGAGAAGTACATTGTTACAACCGATGTACTTCAGTTGGTTATGGCAGGTTTGGAAAGAGAAGAACAATTTGTTGGTGATAGTGAACTTTGTATTCCAACACCGGCATACAAGCATCACACAGAAATCATAAGTTTTGTCAAAAGACATTTTAAAAAGTTTTGTCGTTGTGGTTTTTTGAAATTAGGTGTTGGTCAAACAGTTGGTAGACATATAGATGAAGGTACTTATTATCTGACAAAGGATCGTTATCATCTATCAATACAAGGTAGATACGAATACTTTGTTGGTGATGAATCAGTTATTGTTGAACCAGGAACTTTACTTTGGTTTAATAATAAGGCATTACACGGAACACTCAATGTCGGTGACGTTGATAGGATAACTTTTGTTTTTGATGTACCACACTCTAAAAACAATCCATGACACATGTAATATTACCATTTTTGACTGCTCTTGCTTTATCGGGTATTGCTGCATATTACTCGGTGATTGGTCTTGCACAGATATTTCCAGGTTCATACTGGCCTATCATCATTATGGGTTCTGTGCTTGAAGCAGCAAAACTGGTAACTGTGTCGTGGGTATACAATCATTGGAAAACAACATTCTCTGCACTCAAACTTTACTTCCTCATTGCTGTGGTTCTGTTGATGGGTATTACATCAATGGGAATCTTTGGGTATCTTTCAAAAGCACACATTGAACATTCAAGCACAATAGCACCACAAGCAGCAAAGGTAGAAATCTATGATGAAAAGATCAAAGTTATTCAATCGCAAATTGAGAGGAACAACAAGAACCTTAGTCAGTATGATGAGGCTGTCGATCAAATTATGGGCAGAACGAAAGATGAAAAGGGGGCTGAACGGGCGAACCAAATTCGTAAAGCCCAACAGAAAGACCGTGAGAGAATCATTGCTGAGACTAAGAGGCTACAAAAAGAAATACAGTTACTCACGGAAGAGAAGCTCCCTTTATCCTTGGAAGTTAAAAAGGCTGAATCGGATTTGGGGCCTATAAAATATGTGGCAGAAGTAGTTTATGGCACACAAGATCGTGACTTGATTGATAAAGCAGTACGATTGGTTATCTTCATCATCATTATTGTATTTGACCCACTTGCTGTGTTATTATTGATAGCAGCAAATCAAACATACCGCAGAATTAGAGAAGATAAAGGTGAGATTGAACCGATCAAAAAGGCAGTAAAGAAGAAAAAACTTGACAGCACACCGTCACGCACGTTAGAATCATTCTTTGTGGATGATAAGCACACGGTAATACCAAAAGACAAAATTGCAGATATTGGAGATATGAATGAGCGTACTTGATAAACTAAAAAAAGCATCAACGATTAAAGAGACATCGGTGCTTTCTAAATCAAAGTTTTTTACCGATAAAGATATGATTCAAACTGATGTGCCTATCATTAACGTGGCACTATCAGGTAATTTAGATGGTGGTTTGACACCAGGTCTAACGATGTTTGCTGGTCCATCAAAACATTTTAAAACCGCATTTGCTTTACTCATGGCAAAATCATACATGAAGAAGTATGAAGACGCTGTTGTTCTGTTTTATGATTCTGAGTTCGGCACACCACAAAGTTATTTTGACGCATTCGGTATTGATACTGAAAGAGTGTTACACACACCAATTACCGATGTTGAACAATTGAAACATGATATCATGAATCAGTTGCAAAATATTGAAAAAGATGATAAAGTGATTATTGTGCTTGATTCGATTGGCAATTTGGCTTCAAAGAAAGAAGTTGAAGATTCAATTGAAGGTAAATCTGTTGCTGACATGAGCCGAGCAAAACAGATGAAATCTTTGTTTCGTATGGTCACACCACATTTGACAATCAAAGACATTCCAATGATTGTTGTCAATCACACATACAAAGAGATTGGTATGTATCCTAAAGATATCGTTGGTGGTGGCACAGGTTCTTATTACTCAGCAGACACAATCTGGATTCTTGGTCGTCAACAAGACAAAGATGGTACAGAAATTGTCGGCTATAACTTCATTATCAACGTAGAAAAAAGTAGATATGTCAGAGAAAAATCCAAAATACCTGTTACTGTATCCTTTGACGGTGGTATTAACAAGTGGTCTGGCCTATTGGATATTGCACTCGAAGGTAATTTCGTCACTAAGCCAAGCAATGGTTGGTACGCTAAAGTAGATCAAGAAACTGGTGAAGTTCTTGAGAAGAAACGTTTTGCTGATACTCAAAATGAAGAGTTCTGGAAAGATATTCTTGCAAATGAAAGTTTCAAAGAATATGTAAGGAAAAAATATGAAATCACTTATAGCAGCATTCTTGGAGAAGATGCCGTTTTGGAAGAAGAAGATGAAGCCACAAATTAATGAAGATTTCACACTTCTTGATTCTGATGATGGATTTAAAACTGGTGTTGGCATACTAAAGGGTCCGTATCAGGGAGTTCTTTATCATTATGGTAAAGTTAGACTATCTGAAGAAGAAGACCATGCTAAGATGACTTTTTCTTATACAATAGTCACTTCACCACAAATACCGATTGATGATTTAACGCAGGACACCGAGTTTCATACACTCATTGGTGACATATTAACTGAAATTTTAACCTCAAAGAATTATGAAGCGCCTAGAGACTACGATCCTGAAGAATTTGATATTTAATGAGGACTATACAAGAAAGATTATTCCTTTTTTAAAGACTGAATACTTCACAGACTCAACAGAAAAAAATCTGTTTGAGGAAATAAACGACCACATAAATCAGTTCAAACATCTTCCAACCTACGAATCACTTGTCATCAATTTTACAGAATCACGTAAACTGACCGAAGAACAGGTCAGAAAAGCCGTTGAGATGATTCGTGAAATCAATGCAGACAAAACTGATCCTACAGATGTAGATTGGCTCATCAAGCAAACTGAAAAGTTTTGCCAAGACAAAGCAATCTATAATGCCATCATGAAGTCTGTTAAGATTCTTGATGATAGGGAAAATAAAGAAGATAAAGGTATGATACCAAAGATGTTATCTGATGCACTTGGTGTATCATTTGATAACTCTGTTGGTCATGATTATATTGATGATTCAGATAATCGTTTTGATTTCTATCATCGTCATGAAACAAAGATTCCTTTTGACCTTGATTTGTTCAACAAGATTACCAAAGGTGGTCTACCAAAGAAAACATTGAACATTGCACTTGCTGGTACGGGTGTTGGTAAATCATTGTTCATGTGTCACGTTGCAGGTTCTTGTTTGGCACAAGGTCTGAATGTTTTGTATATCACGATGGAAATGGCTGAAGAACGAATTGCTGAACGTATTGACGCCAATCTATTGAACATTGATATTGCTGACCTGAACTCTATCAGTAAACAAGATTATGACCGCAAGTTCTCTGCATTGAAAGTCAAAACACATGGTAAACTCATCATCAAAGAGTATCCAACAGCAGCAGCCTCAGCACTACACTTCCGTGCTTTGTTAAATGAATTGCAACTAAAAAAGAGTTTCAAACCTGACATCATTTTCATTGACTATCTTAACATTTGTGCAAGTGCCAGAATCAAACCTGGTGCTAACGTAAATAGTTATTCTTATATTAAGGCTATTGCGGAAGAACTCAGGGGTCTTGCGGTTGAGTTTGAAGTGCCGATAGTATCGGCTACACAAACGACCCGTTCCGGCTTCACCTCCAGCGATCCTGGTCTTGAGGATACTTCAGAGTCCTTTGGCTTACCAGCGACCGCAGACTTTATGTTCGCCTTGATAAGTACCGAAGAGTTGCAACAATTGAATCAGATACTAATTAAGCAACTAAAGAATCGCTACAATGATCCGAATTATTTCAAGCGGTTTGTAGTGGGTATTGACAGAGCCAAGATGAAACTGTATGATGTGGAACAGTCAGCACAGGATGATTTGGTAGATACCGGACAAGTTGATGACAAACCTCTGAACAGTTTTGGTGACCGTGAACGTCAGTCTGGGATGAAGAACAAGTTTGGAGGATTCAAAGTATGAGTTACGTGAAAACATATGATAATGTTTTACCACCAATACTTTGTCGTAATACAATAGATAAATTTGAAAAAAATGTTGACCAACAAGAGAATGTCGTGCTTGACGGTCATCGCTCATTTACAGAAATCAACTTGAATCAAAATTCAAGCACGTGGAAGAAAGAGATAGATTATCTTATGTCTACTCTACACACCTATATTGAAGTTTATAAGAAAGATGTTGGTGTGGATGATATGGCTTGGCCAGAAGAATATGGTTTTGAAGAATTGAGGATGAAACGGTACTTTCCTAACGATAAAGATGAAATACAGTTTCATGTAGATGTAGAGAATCATGATTCCGCACGAAGATTTCTTGTGTTTTTCTGGTATCTAAATGATGTTATGGAGGGTGGAGAAACTGTATTTCAGTTGAATAAGAACGTGCCACCTAAGATCAAAGTTCAGCCTAGAGAAGGTAAATTGCTCATATTTCCACCTTTATGGACACATCCACACATTGCAAGTCGGCCAGTAGACAACACCAAATACATTATTGGAGGATATCTACACTATCTGTGATAATATAAATACTCTAATAACCACTGAAAGGGTGTTTAATGAGTGCTGCTTCCGACAAGTTTGAAAATGATGTCGCTAAGAACATCAACAAAATTCCAGGTATCAAAGCCTTGAGGCCAAAAGTTAGTACGGAGTATTCGGATGTTAAAATTGAGATTGATAAATTCAAAGGTGAAAATGCCATATGGTTAGAAGTGAAAATGTCACACACAGACAATCTTTCCAATCCACGTGTTTTTTACGAAAAAGGTAAATGGCATACCACCTATACAACACCCGCTGCAAAACACACTGTAGACATCCTCAATAAATCCGCACAGGCAAAAAAATTCATTAAAGACATTGCAAAGTTTTCTGGTATACCTGAAAAAGTAATAAAAATACCTACGAATAAAGGTGGTCTAAAAGAAGAAGGTGCTGTGCCATTGAGTGTTATGAAAGCATATTTTAGTCAACCAAGCATTAATCGCTACATTGCTAATGAAGAAAATTACAATCTCGGTGATGTCGTAACAGAGCATTATACAATTGGTAAAGCAAAACCAGCATACTATATGCAGGCGGGTGATGATTTTTATATGGTATCAAAAAAGAATCCACTTAAAATAAAAGGTATTCCTGCTCTAAGTGGCTCAGGTGATTTCAAAGTTCGTGTATCTACACGTTCAGAATTTTATGAAGTGCAAGCCGAAATAAAAATTAAGAAAATGCCAGACAGTAAATTTTCCGTGGCACCAGGTACAAAAAAACAAAACCCATTTCTAAGCATGTCAAAATGAAATTCATGGATTACATAAAAGAGAGTAAAGAAGGCAAGAATGTTCACCTTGAACATCTTGAAGATAATGTATTAAACGCCGGTGTATCGGGCGCACGTGAAGCAATAGAATTTCTCCGTTCTTTACGCAATATGCTTGCTGGTCACACAGGCTCAAAATTAAATGTGACTACAAAATGGGATGGTGCGCCTGCTATCTTTGCTGGCACAAATCCAGAAAACGGTAAATTTTTCGTTGGTACGAAATCAGTATTTGCAAAAAATGCAAAATTGAATTATACTGATGAAGACATTGACGAAAATCATCCTGGTGAGGGTTTAAATCAAAAACTCAAACTTGCATTGGCATTCTTGCCTAAGTTGGGCATCAAAGGTGTTTTGCAAGGCGACATGATGTTCAGCAAAGGCGACATCAAAAAAGAAACTATTGCGGGTGAAGAATATATTATCTTTCAGCCAAACACAATCGTATATGCTGTGCCAGTAAAATCAAAGTTAGCACAAACAATGTTAGCGGCACAGATTGGTGTGGTGTTTCACACATCATACTCCGGTAAAACATTAGAGACAATGAAAGCATCATTCAACATTGATATTGGTCATTTAAAGACTACAAAAGATGTTTGGTTTCGTGATGCATCGTTTACTGATGCGTCTGGTTCTGTCACGTTTACTGAAGAAGAGACAGCAGCAATCACATCTATTCTTTCAAACGCAGGTAGAGTTTTCAACACGATACCTGCATTGACATTGAATCGTATTGCTGCATCGGATGTTTTTCTTACACAGATCAAAACATTCAACAACACGAAAGTTCGTGAAGGCAAAAAGATTGCTGACACCAGAGTTCATACACAAGAGTTAATTAACTACGTAGAAGCAAAACTGAACAAAGAAATTCTGGCAGCAAAGAAAGAAGACACAAAACAAAAACGCATCAAAGAGAAAAATGAAGTGATGCGTTTCTATCGTTCAAATGCGATTCAACTGAAACAAATATTTGATCTAATGAATCTGATTGTTGATGCTAAGTTGATGATCATTCGTAAGTTGGAAACTATCAAGAGCATTGGCACATTTGTTCGCACTGACGATGGCTTCCGTATTACTGCACCAGAAGGTTTCGTTGCTGTTGATCATCTTGGTAAAGCATTGAAACTGGTAGATAGACTTGAGTTCAGCAGACAAAACTTTAACGCACAGAAGGCATGGGACAAATGAGTTACGACATCAATAAAATTTTAGCAGAGTATGGTGATGATGATTTTGGTTTCAGCACAGTTGATGAAGTTGAATATCAAGCAGTCATTGCGGAGAAAGATGAAACTGTTGAAGAGTATAAAGCAAGACTTCAGCAAGTAGAAAAGATCATTATGCCATTTCTGACAAATCTGTACAAGACAGCAAGTCAACCATACATTCATTGGCCAAATCGTGGTCCAATTATTGAGAAACAAATGCAAAAAGTATTGCAATTGACGAGGGGATAATGGTTACAATATCTGACACTGCTGTAAAGAAAATTAAATCTATCATTGCTGAAGAAGACCCTTCACTCAAACTACGTGTGTTCGTTCAGGGTGGTGGTTGTTCTGGTTTCCAATATGGCTTCTCAATAGAAGAATTGCCGGCAGCAGATGATGACTTTACATTTGAAAGAGATGGTATTGGAGTTGTTATAGATAGTATGAGTATGCAATACATGAATGAAGCGGTGATTGATTATAAAGAAGATATGATGGGTGCTTCATTTACAATCAAAAATCCAAACGTAACTGCAACGTGTGGTTGCGGTTCTTCATTCACGATATGAAAACATTCAAAGATTATTTAAAGGCAAACAAAGACAGCAGACAAGAGTTTGTATCTAAGGCCGGCGGAGGTGAGTGGGGAAGACCTGAACTCACTGCTAAATATCTTGATGACACTCCTGGTCAAAGCACACAACAATATAAAAAGTTTACAGGAAGTTGGAAAGAAACTGACATAAAATAAATCACTGGAGATATTATGAAAGATGTGATCGTGGGATGCTCAACAAATTATGACTGGGCAAAATTAAAATATTGGATTAATTCCATCAATGAATCAGGCTTTGAGGGTGATAAAGTTCTGATTCTCATGAACTGCGATAAAGAAACTGCACAGAAGGTAACTGACGCAGGCTTCTCAATCATAGCGTTCAATCAAGACAAAGACGGCAATCTAACTTATCAGTCTCAACTGATGGTGCATGTTGAGCGTTTCATTCACATTTACAAACTGCTCAAAGATAATGACTATCGTTATGTAATTACCACAGATGTACGAGATGTTATCTTTCAAAAGAACCCTGTTACATGGTTAGAAGAAAATCTATCCAAACAAGAAGATTTGGTATTTTCTTCCGAAAGCATGAAATATAAAGATGAGCCATGGGGTCGTGAGAATCTAACACAGTGTTATGGTCAAGGCATCTACGAAGATTTTAAGAACAACACGATCTTTAATGTCGGTGTTCTTGCTGGTCGTGGTTATGCAATGAGGGATTTGACTTTGCAGTTGTTTCTAAACTGCATCAACAGACCAATACCAATCGTTGATCAAGCAGTATTCAATGTAATGATTTCAAGACACCCATATATTGATTCGTCAATGTACACTCAGTCAGAATATGGTTGGGCATGTCAACTTGGCACAACTGCCGATCCAAGTAAGATTGATCAATTCAGACCACATCTTTTAGAACCATCACCGAAATTAGAAGGTGACAAGGTTGTAACTTCAACAGGAATAGAGTATACTATTGTACATCAGTATGATCGTGTGCCAGAATGGAAGAAAGTGATTGAGGCAAAATATGACGACAAATAGAATTAAAGAATTATTTTGGGA